>ENA-ORXM01000044-ORXM01000044.1-marine-metagenome-genome-assembly--contig:-NODE-44-length-228333-cov-18.186567_pt1 | contig 228333 bp, 212 predicted proteins | sample MGYA00237867_ERZ511480 | MGnify/ENA primary metagenome ERZ511480 (study PRJEB26309, sample SAMN06266103) | marine metagenome | isolation source: Algal blade | place: United Kingdom:Sidmouth, United...
ATCAACAGATAAGATTTATCATTTTAAAAGGGGCTGTTAGGTATTAGCGCGAATTGACACCATAGCTCTTTCTTTTGGGCCGGAGTAAACCCAACCCGAACATATTTCTTCTTCATAATCATCACTCGACATAATCGGTTTATAGTATGTGTTGCGACGACCAATTGAACTCACAGCTCCATAATAGTCGCTGGTAATGTTTGCAGATACCGCAGTATTCGCTCAAATAAGGCCACTCAGTTATGTGAGGAGAGCTTTTTTTGTAAAAGCCTTCCTATAATAAAGAATCCAACAAACACGACCAAGTGAATGATTGCTTTTACGAGGCTGTCTTCAACGTTGAATGTTTTACAAATGAGTTCCGTTATGCCCCATATGATAAGGTAGGCGATGATTAGCCCAACTATAACTGCGAGTGCGTTTAGTAGATTAGACATAAACATTTTCTTTCCTGAAATTATACTTGCTCGGCAAACATTTGGATTTCAACGACAATACGAGATTATGTGAAGTTTGCTCACACACCGTCTTGATTTTACTTTCTTGTTAAGTCGGCTTTGTACCTTAAAATCGCTCCGAGAATTAAAATTATAATTATCATTGCCCAGCGGATCATTCTTTTTATTTCATGGTCTTCGATAGTAAAAATGAGAGAAATAAGTTCTGTTCCACCCCACACGATAAACAACAGAATGATAACGCCGATCAAAAATCCTGCGAAACTCTTTAGTAATGACATGAATTATAATCCTTATTATACGCAAGAATATCGAAAATATTCACCATTTATACCTTGCTTGCCTTTTATCTTATGCAAACAGACATTGTCTGCAATAAACCCAAGTGCAAACCAGTAAGAATTGGTCTCCACACCCATTAGCGAGGGTCCTAAAATCGCCCAATAATGGATGCCAATCCGCAGTGCAATTTACGTTTGAAATAAACTTAAGCAGAGCAGGACGCACCGCCTAAGACACAAAATTTTGCGCAATGCGGATGGTTGAGTTTGATCGGCCCGAGGGACTCTTTGAGGGTTTTCCCTGTCTCAAATTGTGGATCATCCCATAAAAGCGTACAGGCCAAAACACTGGCTTGTTGTTCGCCTTTGCGTTTAACGACCATGCGAGAGCTAGAGCACATCATCGCGTCGGGGTGGACATCTAAAATGCTCCAACAGGCGACGGTGATTTCAGGGACGTCGACGCTTTCGTCCATTTCTGGAAATAAAATAAGGGACGCAGGATCCGTGGCGTCAATCGCCCAACCTTCTTGTTTAATCAATTTGGCAAATCCAATACGCGCCGCGCTTTCGGATTCTGCAAACATAGACCGACCCGCAATGTTTAAATGGAATCCGTGCTCTGTTAGCCATTTCAGGCCTTTCAGGGCAATCTCAAAACTCCCATCGCCGCGCTCGCCGTCATGACCAGATTTAGAAAAATGATCGAGGCTGACACGGAGGGTCATTTTAGGGCCGTATTTTTCGTGCAGCTCTAATAAGCCCTTTTGAATACGCGGACGCATCATCGGTTTCATCGCATTAGTCAGGATCAACAAATCATGCCCGCGCTCAAGTGCCATTTCAGACATTTTGAGCATATGCGGGTTAAGGTAGGGTTCGCCGCCTGTAAATGCGATCTCAATTGGTCCCCCATTAGATTTTAAGCCGATTTCGTCAATTTCGTCCAGATAGGGCGCCATATCGTCAGCCGTCAGATAGACAAAATGATCCGCCGTCGGGCTGCTTTGAATATAACAATTCGCACATTCAATATTGCACAGCGAGCCTGAATTAAACCAAAGCGTGCTGAGCTTTTTAAAAAACACTGACGCACGCTTTTCACCTTTGGCGGTGATGTTTGGGTCTTGGAATTTTTTAGGATCAATAAGAGCGTTCATGATCGTGTCTTAGCGGGAAACCAAATCCGTGTCACGGACTCCCTGCCGCACATTTTCGTGAGAATGTTTGTAAAGTACGCTTGACATGTAAAGGAAGCTTGTCTATGTAAAGCTAACTTGACATATATGAAAGATGAAAGCTTAGTTATGAAAAATATCTTCAATCTTGATGCACTAGCAAAAAAGGGTGTGTCCCGTCAGGACGTTTTGATTTGGATGGTATATTTAATGCTTATAGTTATCTCTGTTATTCTGTACGGAATAGCCAAGGCAGAGGCCTTTCCCTTTGTACTCAGAGCACTTTCGGCAATATGCGTAACAGTCATACCCATTGGTATTTTGTCGGTTTTACGGCCTTTGGTTATGAAAGAAGACGAATATATTCGCGCCATTATTTTGCAAAACGCATCTTCAGCCGCCTTAGGGGGATTGATATTTATTTTGACAGTATTTTGTTATGATAGCTTAAAATCTGAACCTGGCATTAGTCGCTTCGCGCCCATAATTGCCCCTTACATTGTCGCGATGTTTACGTGGTCAGGTATTCGTCGAGTGATGAAAAACTTGGAAACACCTTAAACTCGAAGTCAATTTTGTCTCGAGCAATTTTACCCCAATCCATTTCATAAGGAGATATCATGACACTCACCACTACAGACGCGCATCGCCCGAGTCCCAAACAAGCGGCACGGCGCTATATTAAGCTTACAGTCTTCAGCATGTCCGCTTACGTTATAAGTGTGTTCTGTGTCGTGGGTCTCATTCGGGGCAATCTGGTGACAGGGCCACTTATATATCCGCTTGCTCTTTTGCCCGGACTCGCGGGACTTGCATTTCTTTACGGTTATTTTCGGTTTATCAATGAGATGGATGAACTGGCACGAAAGATACAGATCGAAGCCACAATGATCGCCGTGGCGGCCATGTTAACTTTTACGCTGACGTGGGGCCTTATGGAAATGTTTATTGACGACATGGTCCGCATTCCGATGTTTTGGGTCTTCCCGTTTTATTTCGGAGTACAAGGTGTCGCGTCAGGGTTTCTATCCAGACGTTACGGCGTCGCGTGTGAAACCCTATGAACAATAGGCTCAAAGAATTACGAACTCAAAAGAGTTGGTCACAGGCGACGCTTGGCGAATATCTAAATGTTTCGAGGCAAACCGTGAACGCGATTGAAACCCAACGCTATGACCCGTCTCTGCCCTTGGCATTTAAACTGGCGCGCTTGTTTGAATGTCACATTGAAGACATTTTTCAGGATGTCGATACGTCTGATAATGCGGATATAAAAAAGGCGGCCCAGTAGGGCCGCCTTTAGTTTGTTTTGATAAGACGCGTTTAACGGACTGCAAGGAAGATGTTTGAGCCTTCGCGTTCAACAGATAGTGCGAACGGGCCAGATTTTCCGTCAATGGCCGCTTCAAAGGATTTCAAATCTTTGACGGTGCTGCGATTGATTTTGCGAATAATATCACCTTTGCGCAGGCCCGCACGATTGGCTTTACTGCCGCTCTCGACCTTTGACACATAAACACCTGCATCGCCGCCGCGCGGATTTAAATCCTCGGGGATGGCCGTAAGTTCTGCGCCAGAGAAGCTTTCCATAGCTGGCAGTTCGTCAATCGTCGTATCATTTAAAACCGTCATTTCTTCGTCGACTTCCTCGACTGTGATCTTGGTCGAGATACGTCGTCCGTCGCGCAAATAAGCAATATCTGTACGTGTGCCCGGTTCGACAAGGCCCACTGCGTTTCGGATATCAGAGGCGTCTAAGATATCTTCATTATTAAAACGTACGACAATGTCACCTGCTTCAAGACCCGCTTTTGCGGCCGCACTTTTTTCCACGACCTCATTGACGAGCGCGCCTTTGCGAGTCGAGAGGTTCATGGCTTCTTGTAAGTCGAGATCAATATTGCGAATTGAAATTCCAATACGGCCGCGTTTGACTTCGCCGTATTCTACGAGTTGTTTCATAACGCCGCGTACCATTTTAACAGGCACAGCAAATCCAATACCATTGTTTCCGCCTGAGCGAGAGAGGATAGCCGTGTTAATTCCGATCAATTCACCCTTAGAGTTCACAAGCGCACCGCCCGAATTACCGGGGTTAATCGAGGCGTCTGTCTGAATAAAGTCCGCGTAATTACCGCCGCGCGCCGTATCGCGTCCCATGGCACTGATAATACCAGAGGTCACTGTCGAGCTGAGGCCAAAGGGATTACCAACGGCGATTACATAATCGCCAACTTTGCTATCATTACTTTTGGCCAGTGCGAGAGATTTAAGGCCTTTGGCCTTGATCTTAAGAACGGCGATGTCCGTCTTCTCGTCACTCCCAACAAGTTCTGCCTCGATACTGCGGCCATCTTCGAGTGTGGCGAAAATTTCTTCTGCGCCGTCAATGACATGGTGATTGGTAATAATTAATCCGTCACCTGCATCGACAATAACGCCCGAACCAATACCTTGGCGTTTGCGCTCTTGTTGTTGTTGGGGCATGCGCCCACCAAAAAAGCGCTCCAAGAGCTTGGATTGCTCATCCGACATGCCAGACGGTTTCGAATTGCCAGAGACTTCAATACTCACAACGGCAGGGGTTACGTTTTCAAGCAGAGGCGCCATGGTGAGAATGCCGCGATTGTCGACTGTCATGGCTTGTGTGGATAATGAAGATTTGGAAGGTGAGAAAAAAGATTGAGCGGAAGCGCTGATATTCATACCCAATGCGCTCCCGATGAAAAGCACAGAGGCAGCGGTTGAGAGCATGCGGTTCTTGAAATTTCTTGATCCAAATATTCCAGACGTAAATGTTGTCACGCGAGACATAGACACTCCTATTTAGGGACGCCCAGATTTACGCGTCCAATTGTCAGTTATAGTCTATGTATTTTAGAAACTCTCACCTTCAAGGGATGTGTCCAAATTATGAATAATATTTAAGATGGTGACGAGCAGAGAGCTATCCGCCGCGTCCTGTCTGAAATCCAAACAAGTTCACAAAATGCACGAACAACATAAAGCCTGTCGCAACACAGCCGAGACAAATAATCATCCAAGGCACCATGCGCGGGGCGAGCTTATCATGTTTTGCAAAATGTCGTCGAAAAGAGACAAGTCCCAGACAGATACAAATAATAAGGCCAGTAATGGTTACGGTTAAATCTTGAGAATGGGTCATTATACAAGTCTATGCGGGGGGTTAGGCGCGGGTTTTTGATTTTCCGTGGCGGGTTTTATTCCAATAAAAGGGATTAAATCTCAATTCAATAGCTGCGCGAAGGGTCGGGGCAAAAAGTGTTATCCAGTATATAGGCATCCACACCGTATCTTTCAGTAAAAAAAACTGTTTTGAACGACAGGCCCCAATAAAGGCACATAAAATACCGCTGACATACCCGATAATTAGACATGTTAGAAAAATAGTTGGAAGCTGAACGGGGTCGCCTGATACATATCCGCCAAGCCGTGAGCCTGCGAGCATAGAGAGAAATGGTAGATGGCAGAACCCCGTCAAAAGCGTAACGCCAATTGTGAGTTGCAAGGTCGTAAACCGAACCAGCCCTGCATATCCACCGGGTCTAAAGGGTGCATGCATGTGGAGGTTAAAGGTCTGAATAAACCCTTTCATCCAACGACTTCTTTGTCCTGACCAACTTTGCCAGTCTTCGACAACTTCCTCATATGTGGGCGGCAAGATATAGCCGATCTGACTTGAAAGTAGCGCAAGCCGAAAACTCAAGTCCGCATCTTCCGTGACATTATGGCTGTCCCATCCGCCAATCTGGTCCAAGACAGATCGCCTGATATGATTACTCGTACCGCCTAAAGGGAAGGGACACCCCAAGCGCGAGAGGAAGGGTAACCAGACATAAAAGAGCGCGGCATATTCAAGGGCAAATTGCCGAGTCAGGAAGTTCTTCCGCGCATTATGAAAAATAAGGGGGGCTTGTAAGGCGCCCCATTTTGGATTTTGTTCAAAGGCCCGAACGGCGGCTTTCAGCTGATCTGGATAAGGGCGATCTTCGGCATCATAGATGGTGACAAGCGCACTTTCGGTGCGCTCAAGCGCGAAGTTCAAAGCATTGGGCTTTGTCTTGGGCCCGCCCGGCTCAACAATTGCGAGCGAAAAGGGTTTGTCCAAGGCGCTCCAAAGACCCTTGATTGTCTCATGGTCATCACGCTCGCATATCAAGGTGATATCAAGTTTATCAACTGGATAATCCAGTTTAGATAAATGAGAAATCAATTCCCTGACAACTGAAACTTCCTGATAAAGCGGAACAAAGACACTATAACTCGGCCAATCAAAGTGATCTTCATTTGGAAGACGCTCTGGCATAGCTGTTTTAGGTATAGGAATAATACACGCCAGAAGACGGCAGGCAGAGACAGACAGATAAAAGATTGCAAAAATAATGACGGCCAAATTCGTGACAGAATTATCAAACCATAGGGCTGCCAGGCTCAACCCCAAAATGATGAGTGCAATTAAGCCTACGATCAAGGCGGGTAGAAGTTTAACACTATCGGCCCAGAAAAATGTCCCGTCTCTCTCAATCTTTGAATTTAAAGACATGCGTAGGAAATTAATATTTTTGGGGCCAAGATTCATATCATTGGCTCGGTTGGGGTAGGATATGACAGCTCTGATATTGCCCAATGCGCTGCATCCTGAAGCGTTGGATTTGGATCCAATAAAAAGGGTTGAAGGCGATTAATGAAAGTGACGTCCTGACTGTTGCCAATCGCGTAAATCACATTTCGAATGAACTGAGCGCGACCAATACGCTTAATCGGGGAGCCAGAAAAATGTTTCCGAAAACTGGGATCATCCAAGCTAAGTAAATCCTCAAGACGCGGCGCGTTTAAATCCTCGCGGGCTTTTAGCTTAGATTCGCGCGCGACATGGGCAAACTTATTCCACGGGCATACGGCCAAGCAATCATCGCACCCATATATACGGTTTCCCAGTTTAGACCGAAGCGAGACGTCGATAGGCCCCTTATGCTCAATCGTCAGATAAGAAATACATTTCCGCGCGTCTAATTTGTAGGGACTGTCAAATGCATGTGTCGGGCAAATATCAAGACAATCGGTACACGATCCGCAATGATCCGTCTCTGCCTTATCTGGGGTCAGTTCCGCGTCAGTCAGGATTGTCCCAAGAAACAACCAAGACCCGTATCCGCGGCTGACAAGGTTTGTGTGTTTCCCTTGCCAGCCGAGTCCAGACAAAGCCGCTAATGGTTTTTCCATCAAAGGGGCTGTGTCGACAAAAACTTTTACATCCGCTTTGTGGTCTCTGGCAATCAAGCCAGCAATGTCTTTCAAGCGCCCCTTAATGACGTCGTGATAATCTCGGTTTCTGGCGTAGACAGAAATTGTCGCCACGTCCCGTTGATCCAAAGTTAAAAGGGGGTCTGTATCTGGTCCGTAATTTAGACCTAAAATAATCGCAGATTTCGCTTCTGGCCAAAGAGCGTTTGGGTGGCTACGGCGGGCTTGTGTCTCCTCCATCCACGCCATAGAGCCGTGATAGCCTGACGCTATAAAATCCGATAAGGCTTGTGCAGGCCTGTCGCCAAGATCTGAAAGGGACGCGATTTTTGGAGCGGTAAACCCCAAAGACAGCGCGCGGTCTATGACACGTTGAGACACGTCCGTTTGAGGCTTAGCATCAGACATAATTTAAAAATCGAGGTCGGCATAATGTCTGGGCGGAATTAGTCCAGGAAGGCGGTCTTTTAAAAGGGCTCTGACACTCGGTCGAGATTTGAATTTTTGGTACCAGTCTTTTAAGTCTGGATAATTCTTCCAATTCACTTCTCCGACAAAATCAAGGCAGGAGATATGTGCGCCCGCCGCGATATCTGCAAGGCTAAAATCTCGGCCTGCAATCCAATCACGCTTCTCCAAGAGCCAGCTTATATATTCCAGATGAAATTGTAAATATTCACGGCCTTCGCGCAAAACAGGTGGGTTAGGAGGCTCTGTCCCAATCAAGCTCTTTTCAATTTTTTCGTATAGAATATAGGCGTTGACTTCGACGGAGACTTTACGGTTAAACCAATCACACATACGTCTCGCTTCGGCACGCTCTAATATGTCCGTTGACATAAGCGGGTAGCGAGAAGAGCCTTCATTGACATATTCACAAATTGCGCGCGCGCCAGAAATAACAGTTTTGCCCGTCGTATTCGTCTCGACCAAACAGGGGGCAATGCGTTCTGGGCAGAGCTTTAAAAACTCGGAACTCGGCGACCAAGGATCAACGATCTCTAGTTTAAATTTCAGGTTTTTCTCGGCCAAGGCGATCCGCGCTTGTCGCGATTCCGGATCAAGGGGCCAATGATAAAGAATACGCATATGTTAACTTAGCCTGATTTGGGTAATGCTTGGTTAACCGTCCCGTAAATATTCAAATTAATTAGAGGCTAATGCGGTTTATCACAATTATGCGAATGCGGAGGTTCATCACCCCGTACAATATCTTCTCGAAACCTGACATTACCATGCGTATGTTGACATCCAATCGGGTGAGGATGGATTAAGATATCTGCCGCCTTATAGATTTCCATCAATCTGCGTTCCGTATCTAAAATGATATCATGGGCGCGTTGCAGCGACAGGCTATCATCCAGATCGAGCCGCATTTGGATATGAACATGGGGACCGCTGGCGCGTGTTCTCAGGTCTTTGACATCATGCACCATGGGGTTTTCCATCGCGACGGCTTTCAGGTTTTGGCGATCTTCTTCTGGAAGTTCGCAATCCAGAAGTTGTGACCATGCCAGTTGGGCAATCTTAAAGGCTGTCCAAAATAGCCAAAGCGCAATCAGTCCGCCGACAAAGGCGTCCGCGCGCTCAAATTGCCCTGTACTGGCAAGCACGAGACCTATAATGACAACAAAATTACTGAGCATATCCGCAAAGTAATGCGCTCTATCTCCCTTAACCGCGAGGGAACCCGTGGCACGAATCGCCCAACTTTGCGCAATTAAAAGCCAGACCGTGAGGGCTGTAAAACCTAGCATAACCGTTAAGGCGAAACCCGCTTGTTCAATCGGTTCTGGGTGGGCGAAACGGTGCGCGGCTTCTTCTAGTAAATGGACCCCTGCAAATATGACCAAACAAACTTGGAAGATCGCAGAAAAGCTTTCGGCCTTACCCCGTCCATAACGATAAATATTGTCAGGCGGCTTTGCAGCAAACCTAACCGCGATAAAGGTTGAAATCGCGCCGAACATATCAAGGGCAGAATGGACAAAAGAAGAGAGCACACCAACAGAATGCGTATGGTCCCATAAAAACCCTTTTCCGAGGGCGAGGACTAAACCAACGCAGACCGAGATTGCGGTAATGCGCCGCGTTATACGGGCGGAATCTTCGGGGGGCAGACGCCCGACCGTTCCGTGCTGTGCTGCGGGTACGGCTTTAGAGTCAGGAAGCGCCGCATCTAAAGCGTCAGATATATCAGGCTGTGTCCCAGTCACGCTCAATCCTGCTGTCTTTCTGGCTTTAGAACCAACGCATAAATGAGGCGGGACTAAGATCAAATAAATTCATGTGAAATTGGTTCATATCCAGAGACAAGCGCCAATACAAAAGTGTTATAGCGTAACGTTTTATAAAGTCACACAAGAATATTTATTTCAGACCCTGAAATATGTAAACCTCCGCAATGCGTATAAATGTTTTACGTTCTCCCCAGCATATTATAAGGCCTTAATATGAAATTACGCTTTTCTATAATCGCCGCTCTGCAAAGCTCGCTTTGTGCCTGATCTTCGGCCCGTCTTTTTTGTTATTGGTTTAATGCTTGCGGCCTTAGGGGTCGCGATGTTTATCCCTATGGCCGTCGACTTTGGACATGACGCGCGAAGCTCACGCGCCTTTGGCCTCAGCGGAATTTTGACAACAGTTGTTGGAACGGCATTGGCGTTGGCAACCTATACGCCCAATCCCGACTTGCGCGCGCGCGGCGCGTTTCTTTTAACTGTACTGTCATGGCTTGCACTGTCTCTATTCTCGTCGCTTCCATTTATTATGGACCCGATGAAAATGACGATCACGAATGCTTTGTTTGAATCTGTCTCTGGCATAACGACAACGGGTTCGACGGTTCTGACGGGTCTCGACGATATGCCAAAGGGCATTTTACTCTGGCGTTCCATCCTGCAATGGATTGGCGGGGTTGGTATTATTGTAACTGCGATGGCTATCCTGCCCATGCTGAAGGTTGGGGGGATGCAATTATTCCGACTTGAGAGCTCTGATATGGGCGAAAAAATTCTCCCTAAAGCGGCGAGTATTGCGGCAGGGATTGGGTTTGTTTATGTCGGCCTGACGGCGGCCTGCGCGATTGGCTATATGCTTGTGGGCATGGGCGGGTTTGACGCCGCCGCACATGCCATGACGACGTTGGCCACGGGGGGATATTCGACTTCGGACGCCTCAATGGGCGGCTTTATGGATAATGGTGCCGACCTTGTGTGCACTGCGTTTATGATGGCAGGCGGCATGCCGTTTGGCATGTATCTTTTGATGATTAACGGCAAAATGTCGGCGCCCTTTAAAGACCCGCAAGTTCGCGCATTTGTTATCATAGTGGCCGCGCTGATCGGTATGATTACTGTCTTTCTTTGGCTCAATTCCGAAATGACTCAAAGCCGAAGCCTACGCCTCGCCACATTTAACGTGGTCTCGATTGTGACAGGAACAGGATATGCGACGGCAGATTATAATGCGTGGGGCTCTTTTGCGGTAGCGGCGTTCTTTGCCTTTATGTTTATTGGGGGATGCGCGGGATCAACCGCCTGCTCGATAAAAATTTTCCGCTACCAAGTCGCGTTCGAAGCATTGCGCTCTTACCTATTTCGTATGCCGCGACAACATTCCGTTGCCCCCATGCGTTACGGCGGGAAACCTATTCCCGAAGAAGTGGTTTATTCCGTCATGGGTTATTTCTTTATATTTTTTACGACCTTTGCGCTAGGCGCGATTATCCTCTCGGTCATCGGCCTTGATAGCATGACGGCGTGGTCGGGCGCGGCGAGTGCCGTGGCCAATGTCGGGCCGGGGCTTGGCGATATTATTGGGCCAGCGGGCACATATGAATCCCTGCCTAATATTGCTAAATGGGTTTTGATGCTTGGAATGATCGTGGGACGACTTGAAATCGTCACAGCCCTCGTTGTGCTGACGCCAGCTTTCTGGCGGGCTTAAAAGTCCGCCAGATTAAAGGTGTAGTCTGTACTGCAAAATTCGCAATTGGCTGTGATGATACCGTCTTTTGCCATATCCGTGCGAGCCGCATCATCAAAAGACTTTAAGGTTTGAAGCAAGCGGTCCTTGGAGCACGCACATATCGCTTGAACAGAGTCTGTTGAAATCACGCGAACGCCTGATTCGTGAAACAGGCGATAGAGCAAATCATTTTGCGAGACATCTGGATCAATCAATTCCGCATCTGTCACCGTTTCAAACAAAGCCTTCGCCGTTGTCCAAGCGTCTTGAGTATCTCCGCGTGCCGCGTCGCCGCCCACGCGTTGGATCATGATGCCACCGCCGCGCCAAGCGGGCTCTTTGCCAAGCTCTTGGATTTGACCACAGGCCAAACGAATAGAGGTCGGGACTTGCTCGCTTTGTTTAAAATAATGTTCGGCGCAATCGGACAAGCGCTCGCCTTCAATCGCAGACAAGCCCTGATATTGGTCCATGTCTGGGCCTTGATCAATTGTCATAGAAAACGTGCCGCCACCAAGGAGCGTCTCTGCACCGGGATTTTTGTTATCCAGATTTATCTCTTTAAGCTGATCTTTATCCCAACGCGCATAACCGCGAATATTGCCGTCTGTAGTACAATCGGCCACAAGCAAAGAAATCGCGCCTTTGTTCGTGCCGTGACATTGCACGACAAGGCGGCCTTTAAATTTCAAAGCGCGCGCAACAATCGCCCCAATCATCATCGCTTCGCCGAGAAGGCGAGACACGGTTTCGGGATAACGGGCGATACCCACTTTATTTGTAAGGGCTTTATTCAAAGACGCGCCCATGTGGACCGCCCGCCCACGCACAGACGTCTCGTCGAGTTGAAAAACGGTCACGCAATCATCTGCGGGCATTGAAATTTCGAGTGTGTTATCAGTTTTGGTCATAGGCGTTCAAATGGGTGAGACAGACCAAAAGTGCAAGGGGCGAAATCAAACAAAGCCAGCGGCACGATCTTTGTGAGGGTATTACCTAAATGTAAGCGGGCGGTTCAATTTAAGAGCTTGGTCGATTCGCGCGGCTTCTTGTTTAAAGTTTGCGAGGCGCTCTTCTAAGGTCGGATGTGTTTTGGACGCGTCTTGTAAATCCATATGTGGATGGCGCGTTTGTGTCCAATCTGATATCACGCGCGCAATATCATATCCGGCTCTTTGCATTAGAACCAATGCCATGCGGTCAGCCATAAGTTCGCGTGACTTTTGCGTTTTAAATTTGCGGTTGCCGTGAATATTATGCGCGAGTTCGTGCGCGATAATGAGGGCTAAATTATTATCATTGTCTTCGCTGCGCATCAGCTCTGAGGTAATCCAAACGGCTTTGCCGTCCGAATGACCATTTATCTGATTTGAGAAAAATATAGAGACAGGATAATCACATAAGGTTTGGGGTTGGATTTGGACGCTCAAAATTTCGCCCTCGCGCAGGAGCGAAAGCTCAAAGTTCGATTTTTTAAACGCACTTTTGCTCATCCAACCATACATGTCCCGCGCCGTTGGGCCAGAGGCTAACCGGCTCGTTTCGATCTTGTATAAAATGTCTCCCGATCTTAGGCCCGCGCGGTCTGCGGGGCCGTCTTTACGAACCGTCCGAATAGACAGCGTATCCGATACGGGTAAAAGAACCCGCGCCACAGCTTGCAGGTTTTCTGGATAATCTCGAATGGTATGAACGGAGAAGCCAGGGTCGCGCCGCGTCTTTGGACACAGGGCCGCGTTTTCGAGGAGTAAGGGCGCGGACACATTTTCGAGCCGCGTGTTCAAATCTTGGTAAGATTTTAGAATTGAGACGAAATCGGCATCCTGATTTTGGTCACTTTCAGTATCCTCATAACTCTCATTCGGATATTCCTCACTCGCATAACCCTCACTCGAATTATCTTTGGGAATTTGATTTCTTTGGACCGTCACACCGTTCGGGCTCACACGGTATATATCAGAATATGTGTCAGACGCCTCTGTTTCTAGAGGGGCCGTTGGGCTCTCTAATTTTTGGCTTTCAGATTGGCAACTGATAAGCGTCAGACACAAAAGACCATGTTTGATGAAAGATCTCAAAGTTTTTGGGCTGAAAGACTGCAAGCTTTATGATCCTGCTGTGCTCAGGGTGGTATCAGAACGGGGTTCTAGAAAGTTGGGCAAAATATCTTCATTATTTCTACGCTTTTGTTTGATTTCAGCACGCGTCGCCGCCAGCCCTAAATAGCGATTAGAATAGGTTGGATGTGTTTTTGCGCGCGCGACAGATTTCGTATTTATACGCGCGAGACGCCGCCAGACATCTTCGACATTTTCAATATTATATCCCGCTCGGGCCATATAATACATTCCGATATAATCGGCTTCAGACTCAAAGGGTCGTGTATATTTTGTACTCAGGCCAGACAGAATAAGATTACCGATAATTTTTCGAATATGCCCCATTGTATTATGCGCCAGTTCATGACCGACAATCAAAGCGAGTTCAGAATCTGAATTTACAAAATCCATCATACCCGTCGTGACCGTAATATTACTTCCGTCGGCATAGGCGTTAATTGCGGGACTACTGCTCAGGCGCACTGAATAGGCGCAATTTTGGATGGGCGTAACGGTCGCGAAATAGTCCATATCATTGCGCCGATACGCAAAGGTTTGTGGCCCGTCTTGATCGGGCTCCGTAACAGCCTTATCAAAACGCGCAACGGGCTTGCCTTTGGGACTTAGTAAAATATCGCCGCGTTTTAAACCTACACGAACAGCTGGAGAGTTCGGCGCGATATATGATATTTGCGGAATTTTTGTCGCGCCAAGTTCACGTTGGGCCGCTTTGCGCAATGATTTGGTATAATTCTTAACCGTATGCGTTTGCACCCCAATGACAGGGCGTGTCTTTTTGCACAGCTCAGTATTGGCTGTCAAAATAGGAGCAGCAACTTTATGAAGTCGCGAAGTATATTGGGTGATATCTTTGAAGACGATATTTTCTTGTCTAACTTGTTCCGTGTTAAGAGCGCTCGCGCTGATCTCGGGCAAACGGGTCGCCAGACTTGCGCAGGCACTTAGGGTCAATAAAGCAAATACAGAGCCGCTATATTTTGCAATTTTAAACGTCTGATTGATATCCATATCCTCTTAATCGCAGGGTGGGGGGGCAAGGTCAATCGACCTAATCATGGGCGTGAATTGAAACTTGCGTACACACCAAAACAGACACCTCTTGCAAGCGCGTGAAAAAACTCCCATGTACCAAGTCAGCGCTCTGCGCATGACGATATCCAAGCCGCCTCATTTGCCCTTTGTGGAGTTCCTATGTTTATACAAACCGAAGATACACCCAATCCCGCAACACTTAAGTTCCTACCGGGGAAAACCGTTGTCGAAGACGGCCAGCCTCCGCGCGATATTGAACGCGGCGGTGACGTGTCCGCTGCCCCGCTTGCGGAAATGCTCTTTATGATTCCAGATGTTATGCGGGTCTTCTTTGGCGCGGATTATATTTCTGTGACGAAATCAGAGGATGCTCAGTGGAAGCATTTAAAACCTGCCGTCCTCGGCGCGATTATGGATTTCTATGTGGCGGGCGGCGTGCCGTTAACAGACCAAATTGCGGCAGAAGTCTCGGAACATGTTTATGAAGGCGAGACGTTAGAGATCGTAGAACAGATTAAAGAATTGATTGACCTGCGTGTCCGCCCTGCAGTGGCACAAGACGGCGGCGATATTGTCTTTCGTCATTTTGACGAAGAAGACGGCGCCGTTTATCTTGAAATGCGCGGCGCGTGTGCGGGCTGTCCAAGTTCGAGCATGACGTTGAAATCAGGCATTGAAAATCTTTTAAAACATTATGTTCCCGAAGTGAACCGCGTCGAACAAGCGGCCTAATCTTGCCCGCCTTTTGGCTGAGATAATGAGCGTTTTCTCATGATTATTTTAGGTTTAGACACAACGGCGAAACATTGCACTGTGACCCTTGTCGATCAGGCACGGGTCTTGGCACGTGCATCTGAACCTATGGGGCGGGGTCACGCCGAACGCCTTGCGCCCATGGTCAAAGAGGTTTTAGGCCGAGCCCATATATCCGTTGCGGATATTGAAAAACTCTCTGTTTGCACAGGCCCCGGAAGTTTCACAGGATTGCGTGTGGCTTTGGCTTTTGCAAAAGGGTTTGCTTTGCCACGTAAAATTCCTGTCGTTGGCATTAATGCCCTGACGGTCTGGGCGCAAGAAGCTGATCCTGAACACATTAAAAAAATTGTTTCTGTTTCCGATGTTCGTCGCGGGCAACTCTGTTGGAGCGCGTATAATAAAGGCGTCTGCGTTAAGGCGCCAATAACCCAGAGTGTTGAAATCGCGCGCGCGAATATTTCAAAATTCGCGCCGGATAGCGTTCTCGAAGACCGCCCAGTTAACGGCGCGGTACTCGCATGGCTTGGGACAAACCTGACGCCTGCCACTGCGCCTGCTTTGCCGCTTTATTCACGTCCCCCTGATGCAAAACTGCCCGGCGGAATAACGCCGCCTGCCTCTCAGTAAAATTATGGCAGACCCAGACATAAGGGCCTTAACCGCGAAAGACATCAAAGCTGTTGTGGCTTTACACGCGCAGGGCTTTGAAAAAGGTTGGCCAGAGTCTGAGATGCAAACTCATATTGAAAATGATTTGGCGATGGGATGTTTTTCAAATGACGCCGCGCCAAATTTATTGGGTTTTATCTTAATTCGTATTGTCTATGACCAAGCCGAGGTTTTAACCCTTGCTGTACACCCAGACACGCGCCGATTAGGTGTGGCGCGACGCCTTCTAGACGCTGTGAATATAGCGCTAAAATCGGGCACGGTTAAATCGCTTTTTCTCGAAGTTGCCGAGGATAACCTCGCGGCGATTGCTTTGTATAAAGCCAGCAATTTTGAAGCCTTTGGTCGACGTCCTGCCTACTATAAACGCAAGGACGGCCGTGTTGCCGCCTTAAATTTTGCGAAACGATTTTAGAACGATACCGCTTTATTCCTTAGTCATTTACTGGACGTCGTGCCTGCTGTGCGCTATAGAAAAGATCGAATTTAACCCTAATATTAGGACGTGACCATGCCGAGCTGGATCGAGAAAAAATGTGTTGAGCGCGGCCTGCGGATGACAGATCAAAGACGCATTATTGCGAAAGTTTTATCTGATGCGGACGACCATCCTGACGCTGAAGAACTCTATGCGCGGGCGGTAAACCTTGACCCGAAAATCTCGCTTGCGACGGTTTATAGAACCGTCCGTTTGTTTTCTGAGGCAGGTATTGTTGAAACCCATGATTTCCGCGATGGCCGCGCGCGTTACGAATCAGCAGATTCAGAACATCATGACCATTTGATTGATGTTACTTCGGGCGAAGTTATTGAATTTGTCGACGAAGAAATCGAAGCTCTGCAAGAACGCATTGCAAAAAAACTCGGCTATGAACTGGTCGATCACCGTATGGAACTCTACGGACGCAAGATTAAGTGAGACTACCAACTCACTATTCTATCTTAGCACTCGCCTGCCGCTTTACGCGTGGGATTACAGATATTTTGCCCTTGGGCAGAGCACGTGGCCGCAGAGGTTTTCTTCCCGTCATAATCGACAAAGCACCAATATGAAGTGCCCGATTTTGCATTAGATTTTGTTCCAGATTTTACAACAGCTTTGTAAACGATTTTATTCTGGCTTGGGTTCACATCAGAGATGTCTAGGTCTCGAGACCGAACGCCCGTTGTTTTGGACGCTCTTATCTTCAACTTGCGCAGGCTTGGCCCATATTTTGTATCATCTCGCGTCGCATTCATTATAACTTTTGCTAACGCGCCTACATTTCCAGTGGCAATCTTTCGCGCGGTATTGGCTGTGTCGATATTGCCGTTTATCGCTTCAGCCTGTTCCGCGTCTTTAACAATGACACTTACGGCGGTGTTTGCGATTTCTGCCGCGTCGCCTGATCCAATACTTTTTGCACGACTGGCGACTTCAACTGTATTTTTCAAAGTTTCAAATTGTTGTTCTGACGGCGTTTGCGTCTCTACGCTCGGGTCATTGCTTTGAGTCGCAACTGTTTCCGTTGTCTGTTGAGCCTGTGCCGTCGTTTCGAATAAAAACTGAGTGCCAAAGACGGTGGATGTTAAAATGATAGCCTTGATCATGTTTATAAAATTGCCCCGTGAAATTGCCTTTTGCGTCAACCAAATTTTGGACGATTTTATGCGCTGTGTAAAGCAGCCCCCTTGCTCTTACGTACATTCCTGATTATACGCCGCTCAAACTTATTGGAGACTTATACTATGACATCCCCGTCACCCCGCGATGAAAACGCGTCCCGTGACATTGAAAATTCAGCGAAAGCGAATGGCAATGTCACAGTTAAATCCAGAAACAGTGAAAAGAGAGACATAGAACAGCCCGCGATTATTGCGGAAAAGTCCGATGTCAAAAACTCTAAAAACACTAAAAAAGTTTTTATCAAGACCTATGGCTGTCAGATGAATGTCTATGATAGCGAACGCATGGCCGACGTGCTTTCGCCGATTGGCTATGCGCCTGTTGAGACGCCTGACAGCGCCGACCTTGTCATATTGAATACATGCCATATTCGCGAAAAAGCGGCAGAGAAAGTTTATTCTGAGCTGGGCCGTATCAAGAAAATGAAAGCGAAAAAATCAAGTGAAGGCGAGGGCGACATGACCGTCGCTGTCGCCGGCTGCGTCGCGCAAGCCGAAGGCGCTGAAATCATGCGCCGCGCACCTGTGGTTGATATGGTCTTAGGGCCGCAAAGCTATCACAAATTGCCTGAAATGATTGCCCGCATTGCCCGCAAAGAAGGCCAAGTTCTCGAGACGGATTTCGATACGCTAGAGAAATTTGATGAATTGCCGATTACGCGCGAGCCTAAAGGGTTTAGTGCCTTCCTGACGATCCAAGAAGGCTGCGATAAATTCTGTACCTTCTGCGTTGTGCCTTACACGCGGGGTGCCGAAGTCTCGCGCTCTGTCGAACAAATCGTCGCCGAAGCGCGGCATTTGGCGTCCAAAGGCGTGCGCGAAATCACGCTGATTGGTCAGAATGTTAACGCTTATCATTCGACGGGCCCAGATGGGTCTGAATGGGGATTAGGCGAATTGATACGTCACGTGGCACTCATTGGCGGGATTGATCGCCTGCGGTTCACGACCTCGCATCCGCGCGATATGGATGATGGTTTGATTGAAACGATTGGCAATGAGCCGAAATTGATGCCTTACCTGCATCTCCCAATCCAAGCGGGTTCAAACAAAATCCTACGGACCATGAACCGTGACCATACTTATGAGCATTACAAACAACTGATTGCGAAAATTAGAACCGCGCGTCCCGATATTGCTTTGTCTGGTGATTTCATCGTTGGCTTTCCGGGGGAGACAGAACTTGATTTCCAGCAGACGATGAAATGCGTCGAAGAAATTGGCTATGGCAGTTCGTTCTCGTTTAAATACTCTGTCCGCCCCGGCACGCCTGGCGCAAGCATGGGCGCACAAGTCCCAGAAGACGTGAAATCTGACCGTCTTAAGCGTTTGCAAGACCTGCTCTACACGCAACAAATGGCGTTTAATAAATCCCTGATTGGACGGACACTTGATGTTCTTGTTGAAAACGGCGGTCGTGCCGATGGTCAATTGTTTGGGCGCAGCCCATATTTGCAAGGCACGCACTTTAACGGCGGCATTGAATTGGTCGGTCAGATCGTCCCTGTAAAAATTACAGGTGCAGGGCGGAATTCGCTTACGGGTGAGCTGGCGAAATAATTTATTGAACGTCATCCTAGGGCCTGTCCCTAGGATCCATGGAACCAACTTTACCCTTGTCCCATGGATTCCCGCCACAAGGGCGAGAACGACGATAGGCGTGAGTGGCTTCATCATAAGGAGTCAGGGCAGTCTAATTTTTGAACAGACTAAATTTATTGCACGCGAATTGTGTGAGCAAAAGGGCGAGGCTGACGAGAGGCGTGAGTGGCCTATTTCTTAGGGTGAGGACACCCCCTTAAACAAAGCCCAATAAAATACCTGCCATGGCCGCACTCATCAAATTGGCCAGCGACGCGGCGAAGACGGCTTTAATACCCATTTTTGCGATGTCATGCATGCGGTCAGGAATAATCGCGCCGAGGCCGCCGAGCAAAATCGCGATAGATCCGAGATTGGCAAAACCGCAAAGGGCAAAGGTCAGGATAACATAAGTGCGTTCTGAAAACGCGTCTTTGGCATCCACAAGGCTGAGATAGGCAATAAATTCGTTGAGGACAATTTTTTCGCCAAATATGCCGCCCGCTTGAATGGCTTCGGCCCACGGAATGTTAAGCATTAACATGATCGGGGCAAAGATTGCGCCCAGAATACCTTGAAGTGAAAGGCTCTCAAGCCCCACAATATTTCCAAACCATCCAAGTATGCCGTTTGTCAGCGCGATCAAAGACACAAAGGCCAGTAACATCGCGCCAATATTCACGGCGAGTTGCGTACCCTTTTGCGCGCCAGCCGCGGCGGCCATAATCACATTGGGATGAATACGCTCATCGCCGAGGGAATAAATATCGCGCTCTTCAATGGTTTCATCAAGCGGGTCTGGCATTATGATTTTTGCCATTAAAAGCCCTGCAGGTGCGGACATGAAACAGGCGGCAATCAAATATTCAGGCTCTATGCCCAGTTGAATATAGCCCGCCATGACGGTGCCCGAAATCGAGGCGAGGCCCGAGACCATAATGGTGAAAAGTTCGTGTTTGGATACACCGGAGAGATACGGCTTAAGCGAGAGCGGGGCTTCGGTCTGCCCGACAAAAATATTGGCGACGACGTTCAGGGATTCGACGGGTTTTGTGCCGGTAATAAAGCGCAAGATACGTCCGCCGCCGCGCACGATGAATTGCATAATTCGGAGATGGTACAAAACTTCCATAAGCGCGGCAAAGAAGATGACAACAGGCAAGACGCGAACAAGGAAACTAAACCCAAGGCTTTCATTCGCCAGTCCGCCAAAGACCATATCAATCCCCGCTTCAGCATAAGACAGGAGCGTGGTGACTTTGATCGACAATGCGCCAAGCATGGATTTCCCAAGGGGCAGGTATAGCACAAAAATCGCAATCGCGATTTGCAAGGCAAAACACACGCCGACGACGCGCAGGCGTATAGCTTTTTTGTCGTTCGAAGCGATGAAAGCGATAAGCAGGATTGCAAAAATACCGATGAGTCCGAATGCGGGATGGTTCATTTTGCAGCTTTCTATGTCGTCCGATTTTACGTGCGATGCGAATTTGCGCCTAAGACGGGATCATACTTTTAATCAGATGAGCGATTTCGTCTTTGGTTAGCAAATATTGTTCTTGCGAGATAGAAATATCTGCAAAGCTTTGAGTGGGCTGAACATATTCAAGGTGCGAGGGTTGAACCTGATCTTCAAATTGGATTTTCACACTTTCTTCTGTACGGCCGCGTTCTTTGATATCGCGTATCAGGCGACGCCCAAGCCGAATTTCTGGACTGCATTTAATATAAAGGCTGACATCAAAAATTTCGCGCAGTTCAGGGCGTCCGAGCAAAAGCATACCTTCAGTAATTATAACGCGGCGGGGCGAGGCATGGACAAAATCTTCGAGCCGTCTATGCGTTGTAAAATCATATTGCGGGAGGTCGATCGCTTTGCCCGCTTTTAAACCTAAAAGGTCTTGTTCTAACTTCTCAAAATCAATCGCCTCTGGCGCGTCAAAATTAGGCAAAACCCCGCCCGTCTCTTCGGGATTTATGTCGCGGTAATAACTGTCTTGTTGCACTAAAAGACACTCGGATTTCCCGATAATGTCTCTAAGATAGCGAGAAAAGAACGTCTTCCCTGAACAGCTTCCGCCGGAAATACCAATAAAAAATGGGGACACTGTGCGCTCCAAAACCCTTAGAATATAAATGTCTTTTGCGATGGGATAAAGGCTTTGTCCAGAGCCAAAGGGCTCTCTCGTTTAAACTTCTGGCTAAAGTTCGAGTGCGACGGGAAACGCGTCATAATAAAACTGAAACCGTTCGCGGATGGACTCGGGCGCGACGCCGAATTGTTGTTTTAAGTCATAACGTACACGGCCATATTTGCCTCTGGGATGGGATTTGATGAAATCCCGCATTTCTTGTTTCGCTTTCGCGGTCAGCTCTAGCCCGTGTAGGTCATAAATTTTCTGAACAGTGCCCATATCGTCTTGCATAAATTCGTGGAACAAAACGTCCATAGATTGGGCTTTAGGAAAACTTTACGGTCTTGTACGAGGGCGCGGAGGAGTTTTTCAAATCGGTCTGTCCAATAGTCCAGCACCCATTTGGGGTCGACTTTGGTGCGCAGAATCCTGTGACCGTAAGCAATCATCGTGGCGGTGGATTGAATAACGGCAACGGGGTCGCGGTGGGTGATGATGGCCGTGGCGTCAGGGAAGGTGGATTTCAATGCGGGCAATTGTTCAGGATTTTGTACGCATTTCAAAACCCATCCACCAGAATACCGATCAGTGTCCCCTTGCTCAATTTGCAAAAGCTTAAGCACTGTGCGCAGATATTTATAATGCGGGGTTTGGTCTTTTGCGTGGTAATAGTCCTGATAGCTAGGGATCATGGACGTCCACTCAAATTGATTAGAGCCAAAATCAAAGGTCATCAATTCTAATTCTTCGTGAATATGATCGGGGTTCATCGGATGCATGGCGGCGAAGGCGGGCCCCATAATCTGCATGCCTGACCACCGCGCGGAACATCGCAAATATCGCGGATCATCATTGGTCAGCGAGTCTTCGCTTTTTAGAAATTTTATGAGCGCGCGCGCAGAAAGCTTTTGCCCAAAACTTGCGACCTCTTTCCCCGGGGCGTGAAACGGTTCTTGCGCGACCTAGAGTGGTAAAGACCGAAATCGCGAATCTGCGGCGAGAAGGTTTACAAGATGCGTTGTGCCAGATCGCGGCATGCCCGATACGGAAAGTGGTTTTGTGATCTGCGTTTCCGTGAGATGCTGCGTGTTTTTAATGCGGTCGTGAATAATTAGATGATTGGAGGCGCAACGGACGAGATCCCCAAAGACTTGGTTTTTCCCCGCGCCTGACATGTCAGGATCTGATTTATAGGCGTCTAGCAGGACTTGCAGTGGCTCTGTAATCGGGCGAGGGCCGAAATCCGTTAGGCCTGTCGCTTTGCGTGCAGCGTCAAAAACGGCGTCTTGTGTGAAGTCTATTTTGACATTCTTAGTGGCCGCGAGGGCGAGCCTTTGTAAACGCGAAAGTTTTGGGTCGCCCAAATCGTCAAAAATAATATCATCTGCCGCGCTTGTATTCTTGCCCATATCCCCACTCTTTTTTAAAAAGTTTAGAGGGGTGAAAATGAAATAGCAAATGGGCCGCGAATTACAAAAATTTACCTGGCGCGAGGCGGCACTGCATTCCGTGATAGGCAAGTTTATTCAAGTCTGTTGCGTCAAAGCACGCTGTGGCTTCGCTGTTCACCTGATTATGAAAATAGGTGATGTGCACACAGCAGGCCGTTATATCAATATAAGCAAGTCGGTATAAATCGTCGCCGCCAATATTACCGCGTACTCTGGCGTCCATTTCAATCAATTGGGTTAAGATTGTTTTCGCGCGCGCGATGTCAATATCGCTCACTCTGTGATTTTTGGCAGGGATATAGATTTCGAAATCTTCAAATGCGTCCGGCATTTTAACGGTGTGTGTGACGCAATTCGGATCGTCTAAATCTATTTCGACTGTTTCTAAGTTCAAGTTTTTGATAAAATGATTGGGCGGGATTGTACCCAGTGCATATGTTATCATCGCATCATGCTCACACTTTTATTTCAAGGCAGACTGGCTTATAAGGCGCAACTTTTAGACGTAATACAAACAAAAATACACTCTCATAGTGAGCTGTAAGTGAGCCATATATGCAAAATAAAAAATTCATGGGCGTGCGGATACTCTTTGGGCTATCCTTTATTGTCTTTGCGATTTTGGCAGGTGTTTTTGGGCGAAGCCCGTTTCTGATAATCCTGCTTGCGGGCCTTTTCTTAATGGCGAATATAACGGGGGATTGGCCGACTTGGCGTCAGCGATTCCGGGCCCTGTCAAAGGCGGGCTCTGTAAAAGTTGTCATCAAAAATTATATCTCTCTCATAATATTGGTCGGGGTGCTTTATATAATTGGCTTGGGTCTTGGACAGATATTTTCTGTGGCGCCGATACGCATGACGATGACGGAGATGGACGGCTTTGCCTTTATCTGTGGAGTCTTATATCTTGTCCTTGGTGCCGGTACTTTTTCATTTATTGACCGTGTAAAGACTGTACAAACACAGGTGACAGACGTCAGCTCTGAAGGGCTCGACACTCATAATATCATAGATGATGTATTCGAAGTTGACGATAATTCTGTAGTCGAGAACGACAGCACAGATATTGAGCGCGACGCGGCGCAAGCCCCGAATCCAGACCCTAACCCAGAGCATGACCTTATCATGTCGAAAGACACCATTACGCCCGAGACATTTTATCATGGTCGACATTGGAATGTTTCAAATCATGCAGTTTGGGCTTTGCAAAACTGGCCTCATGACGTGCATAAACCTGTTCGCGATCTTATTGGTGCAAGCGCGGAGATGATTGCGGAAACCGAGGCACGCCTCGGCTTTATATTGCCAGACCTTTTAAAAACGCTCTATAAAATTCGAAATGGCGGCAGTGTACATCCGGGCTATTGGGTCGCGGCACCGAATACACCCAAAGGCATGATGAGCGGGTCTTATGACGATTGGGTTGACGCCTTTGCCAATGATTATAATGACTTGCGAAAACTCACAGATTTAGAGCTTTTAATAGACGGGTACGAAGAAGATTTTGACCCTGATTATGACGACGCAGACGAAAAGAAATACTGGTTTCCTGAAGCTGAAAAATTAGTCGTGTTGACGCGGCGCTACGGGGTTTTAACGGCGCTGGATTACCGCAAATGGGACGCGTCAAATAAGGATGGGCCGAGCGTTATCTTACTCGATCTCGAAAATGATTATTACCCAAATAAGCCTGAAGAAGCTGACGCCCGCATACGGCAAGAGTTTCCGACCTTTGAAGACTTTTTCAAAGCCTTGCGCAAAGAAGCGGATGAGGCCCCGCGCGCACGCCAAGACCCTGCAAGATTTGATTTTTCTAAAACACGTTACACGGACACGCTCGCCCACCAATTCTGGGGGCTGTGCTCGAGCAATTCAACGCGCGGCATTACAGACCAAGATTGGGCCGAAGCAGAAGCGCGTTTGAAGGTCACACTTCCGCCCGCGTTAAAGCCGATTTATCAAGCCATGGACGGCGGGGTGTGCGCCTTTCCCTATCACATCTCTTTGCCCAAAGATGATGAAGGCGTGCCAAAGTCTTATATCACCCATGAAACATACGGGCCGACACGTTTTCTGCCTATAGGGAAATGGGTGACACTGGCGGAATATTCAGACCGCATTGATTTTCAAGGGGCGACACCTTACGCGAAATATTACGAGGCTCCGCAAAATTATATTCTGCTTATGGCGCAATATGACGGCGCTCTTATGTTGAAATATTCAGATGGCCAAAACCCACATATTGTCTACACGACGGATCTCCTAAATCCTGAAACGGAACTTGATTTGGGTGATGTGGACACATTCCTTAAATCTATCAGACGCAGAGAAAACCTAGGTCAATTTGATGGGGGGCTGATAAATGATGTGCGCCTGTCACCGCAATGCCAATCGCCCGAAACCTTCTGGATTAAAGATTCGGAAATTTTGGGCGCGACGGAGTCTGACTTTGCCGACTTTGAGACCCGTTTTGGCAAAGAGATTCCCAAACCGTTTCAACTGATATTGAGCGTCCAAAACGGCGGCGACGTGCGCTTTCGCTACGCGCCAGCTATTGGCGATGGCGGCGTCACAGGGCAGTTTGGAACACCGCGAAATAACCCGTATATGTCCGATTGGGAAGACATGTTTCCCGGCGGTGTCTGGCCTACGTCTGAATGGACGTTTTACCGTGTCTGGCGACAAAAAAATAAGCTGGCGCAAAAACAGGATTATAAAGAGAAGCTGATGCCCGATATCTATTCGGAAAAATATAAAGACCGCCTGATCGTTATCGGCGCATCTGACGATAACCACGCCGTGACCCTGATGGATCTATCCGAAGGGTCGTCCAGTCGCATGCCGACCCTCGGCCTCGCGCGCTACATCGCAGTAGATGACGCATTTTATTATTCAATCGCCCCGACCTCTATGACCCATGTGGCCTACGGTATTTTGGATACGCTACGTGCGCGTTTGGAGGATGTTTAAAATGAGTCGATTTTTTGAAATCTGCATTGCGCCGTACCGTGGATACCGCCCTTTAGCGGGATGAATGGGTTAGGGTGTAAGTTGGCCTAATTTTCAGATGAATTGACAGCACTATGACCCAAACCCTCATCCTGAGGACGGCGTAGCCGTGGACTCGAAGGATGGCAGGGCGAAGTGCGCTGCAATCCCTCAGGATGAGGATTGGTTCTTGGTCGTTATATATATAGTCTCAAGCCGTCATCCCGCTGCAGAGCGGGTTCCATGACTTAAGTGACTCTGGCCATGTTTTAGAAAGCCGAAACCTTAAAATCAAATATGTTCTACGTTTATATGATAACGAATAAAAAGAACGGAACGCTCTATATTGGGCAGACAGATAATCTCCGTCGTCGTATTCAAAAGTTAGACGCAATGCTCTTTCGTCCCTCAATCTTTCTTCAATTGAGATTTCACAGTAGATTGTTCACCCCATCACAAATTCTCCCCTCGTAATCGAGGACTAAAGCCCCTATCTTACCTCCATGAGCAAACAAACTGATATTTTAGAATTTGATGACACGGACCTTGTACGGAAATTATGCGGGCCGAACCATGCACATTTGGCGCTGATTGAGCAGGCTTTTGATGTGTATGTCGAGGCGCCGGGAGCCTCTGTGCATGTCAACGGTGACGCGCCGTCGCGCGCGCGTGCGGGTGAGCTTATCCGAGAAATTTATCAACGTCTTGAGCGTGGCTGGCCATGCGGAGCGGGGGATATTCGGGCCTTGATTAAAGCCGTGGGTAAAGGCCAAGTGAAGGCGGCGGCTGTGGACGCGATCATTCCGTTTCCGAGACGCTCTCCGATTGTACCCAAGACACCCCGCCAAGAAAAATTCATCCACGCCATGCGAGAACAGACCATAATTTTCGGGGTTGGCCCTGCGGGGACGGGGAAGACATTCCTTGCGACCGCTTACGGTGCGTCTCTATTGGCGAGAGGAGAAATCGCGAAATTTATTGCCTGTCGTCCAGCGGTGGAGGCGGGTGAGCGTCTGGGCTTCCTGCCAGGGGATTTGAACGAAAAGGTTGACCCTTATATGCAACCCATATGGGACGCTCTGCATATGGTATTGGGTCGCGACGAAGTCGACCGTCGCCGCGCGGCGGGTGATATCGAAGTCGCGCCATTGGCCTTTATGCGGGGTCGTACCTTGTCTGATGCTTTTGTTGTCATTGACGAAGCTCAGAACGCGACCATTCCGCAAATGAAAATGGTTTTGACCCGCTTGGGTGAACGCGCGAAATACGCGGTGACGGGCGATCCGACGCAATCGGATTTACCCAGAGGCGTGACCTCTGGCCTCGCACACGCGCTTAAAATCCTCGAAGATATTAAAGGCATAGAGCAGATTAAGTTTTTGGCGTCTGATGTTGTACGGCATCCTTTGGTTGGTAAAATCGTCAATGCGTATGAGAAGGATTCAAAGCCTTAGTTTGACCCAAATACGGAGTGAGGCAAGGCAAAGCTTTCTATGAAGATCAAACCTGCAAAGAATAAACTGGTAGATTTGGACATTGCCGTAGAGGCCTCTGAGTGGACGTCCGCACTTTCGAATGCACAGGCGCTTTGCTTGCAGGCTTTAGACGCGCTTTACGGGCTTAAGCCCGAATTGAAAATGGGGGAACTGTCTCTTGCATTGGTCGACGACGCTGCGATACAGGCGCTAAACCGTGAGTACCGCGCTAAGGATCGCGCGACGAATGTCTTATCCTTTCCAGCCCTGCACAATATTCCTGAAATGCCAATGCTTGGCGATATTGTGGTGGCGTATGAGACAACGTGCAAAGAAGCGGTTGAGAAGGGGATTGATTTAAGCGATCACTTTACGCATTTATTTATTCACGGTTTTTTACATCTTCAAGGGTATGACCACGAAACAGCGCAAGATGCAGAAATCATGGAGTCTTTAGAAGTTTCTGTGCTAGAGGCGCTCGAAATTAAAAACCCCTACGTGTTGACACAAGACGTGCTTTAAGGAATTCAAAAAAGGTCATGACCGATCTCACGGATACATCAGCCCCGCAAGCCAAGCGCCCAGAATCTAAGCCCCCACAATCCAAGAGGTGGTTTCAGCGTTTGATAAAACGCGGCGCTGAGGTAGAGCTTATGCAAGAAAACCCGTCGCGGCAGAATATGCTGGATGCGGCAGAGGAGTTTCATCTCCTGACTGTTGAAGATGTGATGGTGCCGCGCGCTGATATAGTCGCGATTGATACAACAGCGACGTTGAAAGAGCTCTCAAAAGCCTTGAAAGAGGCGGGGCATTCACGCTTGCCTGTTTATAAAGAGACACTTGATGACCCGCTTGGCATGGTCCACATCAAAGATGTTCTTCCGTATTTGATGTTTGACGCCAAGGGCCGACATACGAAAACCTATCCTGATAAAAAGATTATACAATATATTCGAAGGCCTGTCCTTTTTGTGCCGCCCTCAATGCTCGCCCAAGATCTTTTGCGGCGTATGCAAGCACGGCGTATGCATATGGCGATCGTCGTGGATGAATATGGCGGCACGGATGGGATTGTCACGCTCGAGGATTTGGTTGAACCGATTGTGGGCGATATTGAAGACGAGCACGACGAGTCTGTTCCAGAAGTTGTTGAGATCGCACTTCCGACAGGACACAAATGTTGGGAAGCCGATGCCCGCACGACGATTGATGATTTCGAACTTGTCTTAGGGCGTGATTTCGCAACACCTGACGAAGAAGACGGCGTGGATACTCTGGGCGGACTTGTGTTTACTTTGGCGGGACGTATTCCAGAGCGCGGCGAGATTATACGCCATGCCGACGGCGTTGAATTTGAAGTCGTTGACGCGGATCCAAGGCGAGTCAAAAGGCTTCGCATTCGATTGGTTGCGAAACCCAAAAAACCAGACTAATGCGCCGCCTATGCTCTACATTTGTCTTGCGAGCGTCCTATTTAAGACGGGCGTGTTTAGGCATAGGGTCAGGAGCGTTGGAGCATGGGTAAATTTGAGAAATATCTCATTGCGCAAGGTTGGTCGGGGCGAAGCTTAGATTTTGCTCTTGGCGGGCTGTGCGTTCTTGGGCTCGCGCCGTTTCATATATGGCCCCTCGCCCTTTTGGGACTTGGCCTGTTTAAACTCCGTCTTGATTTTGCCTTTAATACAAAGCGGGCTTTTAATATTGGGCTCTTTTTTGGGTTCGGCTTTTTTCTTTGCGGTATGTATTGGATAGGTTCTGCTTTTTTAGCGCGCGGGACGGGTTACGTTTTTATTATGCCGCCCATGATATTCGGACTCGCTCTATTGCTTGCGCTTTTTTGGGGCTTTGGCGGACGACTTTATAAATTTATAACCGAGGCAGACACAGAACGTGAAGGCCTGATGACATCCGCATTCATTCTCACTCGGCTCTCATCCATAGGGTCCGCCTTTGTCTTTGCCTCTGTATTTACTTTGATTGAACTTTCACGGGGCCATGTTTTGACGGGCCTCCCGTGGAACCTACCGGGATATATTTTCCCAGCGGGCGGGGCACCTTCGCAAAGCGCGGCCTATATTAGCGTTTATGGGCTGACCGCATTGGTCTTTCTGCTCTCGGCTTTACTGGCAAACATACTCTGCCGTATCTTGGTCATAACGTCTGAGCGTAAAACACAAACCCATTCCGCACGTCAGATTTTATTACCATTTCTAATCTTCTCTATTACTTTGTCGGGCCTTTGGGGCTTTGGCGCGCATCGTTTATCAAAGGCCTCTGTTGAATATGTCGCAGGTGTGAAGCTTCGCATTGTACAAGTGCGGTTTGACCAGAGCGATCATTTTGAACGCGGGCGGTCTATCGGAATTGTAAATCAATATATTCAAACTACGGCCGAGCCGGGCCTCGAAGATGTCACACATGTTATTTGGCCCGAGGGCGCGGTAAGTGGATTGGCGATTGAAAACGAATCCTTGATGCGCGCCATGAGCGAGACCTTATTTGACACGGATAACACGCCGCCTGTTTGGCTTTTAAATTCATTGCGACAAGAACAGAGACCGCTAGAAAACGGGCGCGTCGTTTCTGATTATTATAATAGCTCAGCGGCGATAACCTTCGATAGAGACGGTTTTCCTGCTGTTTTAGCGATGAATGATAAGACAAAGCTGGTTCCATTTGGTGAATTTGTCCCTTTTGGAAAATGGGTGGAACAATTTGGTATTCAATCTTTGTCAACAGCCATGGCCTCAATCTCGCCAGCTGAAGTCAAACGAAATGCTCAATTTCCAGGCCTGCCTCCTGTGAGCCCGCAGATTTGTTACGAGATTATCTTCCCCGGTATGACGCCCCGCAAAAGTGATGTGTCACCAGAATGGATTTTAAATCAGTCCAATGATGCGTGGTACGGAAATTCCATTGGTCCACATCAACACTTTAACCAAGCCCGCTACAGAGCCATAGAAGAAGGCCTTCCGCTTATTCGCGCTGCGGCAAATGGCCTCTCAGGATCGATAGATGCTTATGGGCGAACTCTTAAGTCTGTCGATGCTAAAAACACGATTGCTCTTGACATTGGTCTGCCAAAAGGGCTTCAACATGTCGTGGATATTTCAAGGATAATTTTGTTTCTTGTTTTGATAAACATTGTTATATTGATTGGGTATTCATTACGGAGCGCACATCGTGCCCGTACGGTATAAAAAAAAACTCAAGGTGTGGGGGCGCCTTTAATTACATTAGGGATGTGAAATGAACACCAAACATGCACCAAGGTCTGCTAACCCAGTGGACGTACATGTAGGCACGCGAGTCAGATTGCGTCGTCAAATATTAAAAATGAGCCAAGAGAAACTCGGAGACAATCTTGGCGTTACCTTCCAACAAGTCCAAAAATACGAACGTGGATCCAACCGAGTCGGCGCGAGCCGCCTTTGGAAAATGTCCCAAGTCTTAGAAGTGCCCATAGCCTTCTTTTTTGAAGGTCTAACAGGGCCTTACGGCGCGTCAGAATTTGCCGAACCCGATCAAATGCCAATTGTCTATGATTTTATAAATAGCTCGGATGGCGTTGCCTTGGCGACCGCCGTTTCAAAAATCAAAAGCAAGGCGGTGCGTCGTCAAATTCTTGAGCTCGCACGGTCTTTGGCGAAAGAAGAAGACGAAAAATAGGTGATCCAAGTAAACCTAGGGATCAACTGCAAGTCTTTATAAATCCGTCCTCATAAAATGAGTGACCTCTGATAAACGAATTGGCATTTAATGCCTGTTCGTTTACAGGCTAGCCATGACGTCTTCGCCTCTTAAACCTAAACCTTCACTCGCGCCTAAACCCCGCCACGCTTCAGAGCGGCTATATGGTCGTGCGAAGGGCAAGCCTTTGAGTCCAACACAGATTCAATTGATGGAACAGCTTTATCCAAAAATTGAAATCGATGTGTCAGAAATGGGAGCACCGCTAAACGGGCTTTCAGAGTTTAAAGAGGTTTGGTTTGAAATTGGATTTGGCGGATCAGAGCATCTGATTTGGAAAGCAAAACACGCACCAGATTGCGCGGTCTTAGGCGCGGAGCCTTTTCTGAACGGTGTTTGCAAAGCCGTGACGCAAGTCGACGCGCAGGATTTAAAAAATGTTCGTCTTTATCTCGGCGACGCGCGACGCGTATTAGAGCTATTGCCAGATGGTTGTTTGGATAAAGTGTTTGTACTCTTCCCAGACCCGTGGCCCAAAGCCCGTCATAATAAACGCCGTATCATCACGGATGACTTCGTCACAGAAATGTACCGCGTCCTAAAACCAGAGGGCAAGTTTCGCTTTGCGAGTGATATCATAAGTTATGTCGATTGGGCCCTCGTGCGTATCCATAATCACGGCGGATTTACATATCCACATAAAGCGTCGTCAGACTGGCGCGCCCGCCCTGAGGATTGGCCCTCCACACGCTACCTCGAAAAAGCCCTTCGCGAAGGCCGCGCAGGTCATTTCTTTGAATTTATCAAAGCGTAAGCGCCTGCAAAAATACAGACTAGACAAATTCTGTGTTTACGCATATAAGCCCGATTAAGTAATACATCGCCTCCAGTAAATAAGCTGGCAGAGCGGCCCCAGTCGGGGTCGTTTTTTTTATGCCATAATATTTAACGTGCGCGGCATTAGGATAAGAATGAAGACGAAAACAGAAATTGATAATCGTATTTTGACAATATGTGACCCTGTCGCAGATGATCTGGGCTACACCATCGTGCGCGTGCGCGTCATGGCCAATAAGCGTAATACGGTTCAAATTATGGCAGAGCGTAAAAAAGACGGCCTTATGGGCGTGGATGATTGTGCAATTTTGTCCCGAGCCTTATCCTCAGAACTCGAAGTCGATGACCCTTTGCGCGACGCCTATGTCCTCGAAGTCTCTTCACCAGGTCTGGATCGTCCGCTGACAGATTTGCGTGATTTTGATTATTACGTTGGATATGTCGCGCGTATTGAACTTGATCGATTGGTTGAAGGTCGCAAACGCTTTCGCGGCGTGCTGGCGGGAACAGATGACCGCAATGTTGATATCAATTTAGACGGCGAGACAGAAACGGCCTCTATCCCGTTTGATTGGATTTCCGAAGCCAAGCTGCTCGTGACAGACGAACTTATAGAAGCGGGTCAAAAAGCCAAAGCGGCGGCCCAAATGACAGACAATACTACGTCCCCAGATAATAGCCCCGATAATAGCTCTGAAGAAGAATAGGAAACATTATGTCCACTGCTGGAATTAGCGCGAATAAGCTAGAGCTTTTGCAAATCGCAAACGCCGTTGCGACAGAAAAATCCATTGATAAATCTATCGTCCTAGAGGCGATTGAAGAAGCGATCCAAAAAGCGGCGCGCCTGCGTTATGGCAGCGAGCAAGATATTCGCGCCAAGTTGAACCCTGTTACGGGCGAAATGGTTCTAACGCGCGTGATTACCGTCGTGGAAGAAGTCGAAAATGAAACGACAGAGATTGAACTGGCCTCCGCGCTGCTCGATAATCCCGAGGCCGAAGTCGGATATGAATTTATCACGCCGCTCCCGCCGATTGAATTTGGTCGTGTGCAAAGCCAGATGGCCAAGCAAGTGATTATGCAAAAAGTGCGCGACGCAGAACGCGCGCGTCAATATGCAGAATATAAAGACCGAATGGGCGAAATCATCAATGGTATCGTCAAGCGCGTTGAATATGGTCACATCATTGTTGATTTGGGTCGTGCCGAAGGCGTTATTCGCCGCGAGCAAACTTTGCCGCGTGAAAACGTTAAAAACGGCGACCGTATTCGGGCCTTTATTTATGATGTCCGCGAAGAGCCGCGCGGGTCGCAAATTTTCCTTTCGCGCGCCCATCCTCAGTTTATGGCGCAACTCTTTGCCCAAGAAGTGCCCGAAGTTTATGACGGCGTGATTCAAATTGTGTCTGTTGCTCGCGATCCGGGTTCACGGGCCAAGATTGCGGTCTATTCCAATGACGGCTCTATTGATCCTGTCGGGGCGTGTGTGGGTATGCGCGGTTCGCGCGTCCAAGCCGTGGTGAACGAGCTGCAAGGTGAGCGGATTGACATTATTCCGTGGAATGACGACGCGGCGACATTCATCGTTAATGCGTTGCAACCTGCCGAAGTTTCCAAAGTTGTATTGGACGAGGACGAGAACCGTATTGAAGTGGTTGTTCCAGATGAGCAGCTTTCGCTCGCTATTGGTCGTCGTGGTCAAAATGTGCGCCTTGCATCGCAGCTCTCAGGTTGGGCAATTGATATCCTAACAGAAGAGCAAGAGTCAGAGCGTCGCCAGAAAGAATTCCAAGAGCGTTCGGCGCTATTCATGACAGGCCTCGATGTCGACGAAATGATTGCGCAACTCCTTGTCACAGAGGGTTTCGAAACCATGGAAGAAGTCGGCTATATCGCGCTTGATGAATTAATAGCGATTGAAGGCTTTGACGAAGATACAGCGACTGAGCTGCAAACGCGAGCGCGGGAATATCTCGAAAAGCTGGCGGCAGAGCAAGACGTCGAGCGTAAGGCGTCTGGCGTTGAAGATGCTGTCCTCGAAGTTACAGGTATCACGCTTCCTATGGCCGTCGCCTTTGGTAAGAATGATGTGAAAACAGTCGAAGATGTTGCGGGCCTTATCCCGGATGATCTGCGCGGGTTCACGGAAATGAAAGACGGCGAGAAAGTCTTTGAAGCGGGTATTCTGGACGGGTTTGGCCTGACAGAAACGCAAGCTACAGACTTGATTATGCAGGCGCGCGTAAAAGCGGGCTGGATTACAGAAGAAGACCTTTTGCCAGACCCAGAGCTTGACGAAGAGGGTAATCCGATCGTTGCGGACGTGGTTGAAGAGACGGTAGAGGCCTAATTCTTCATGCAAGACCTTTCGCCTTCTGACATCACACCTGATCTCGAAAATTACGAGGATAAGCGCGGCCATAAAGGCCGCGAACGTCGCTGTGTTGCATCGGGCGAGACTTTGGATGTCGCAGAGCTTATTCGATTTGTTCGAAGCCCTGACGGTGTATTGACCCCTGATGTTTATAATAAGCTCCCGGGGCGCGGGGTCTGGGTTGCGGCGGATATAATGAGCTTGCACAAAGCTGTGAAAACGAATGCGTTCTCCCGAGGGTTTAAAATAAACACGACTGAACCTGAAAATATTGATGGTTTAGTGTCTAACCTCTTGAAACGGCGGGTCCTCGGCCTCATCTCTATGGCTATGAAGGCAGGACATTTGACGGTCGGCTTTGATCAGGTGAAGACGCTTGTACAAACTGTCCCTTTGGCGTACCGCATCGAGGCGTCCGACGGATCAGAAGATGGACGCGGTAAGATACGGGTTATATCAAAGGCGGTTAGCCACGATATAGGTATTGGCATGTCGCCCGTTATCGGATGTTTTTCCGCGCATGAACTTGGTCGCGCAATTGGCCGTGAATCTATGGTTCACGGCGCGCTTAAAGCAGGCGGTTTTGCAAAGACATTAAAACCAGAACTTAAACGTTTGTCAGGTTTTGTGCAGTTAATACCAGAGAAATGGCCCGATAAGGGTCATGAAATTCACTCATCCAAGGGCATGAAATTAAAGACATAAACCCGCCGATTGAGTGTTGAATATAAAATCAAGACGTTTAGGTTACGGCTCTCTGCTCGACCTATGTGTCCAGATCAGAATAATGGCCTTTTGCCATTTTAAAAACCGGACTTATGACCCGGTTGTCAGTGAGATGAAATGAACGATACGAACGACAAAAAACCAAACGCCCCCCGCAGACCCTTAACGCTTAAGGGCGGGTCTGGAACTGTGCGTCAAAGCTTTTCCGGCGGACGGTCAAAATCCGTTGTTGTGGAAAAAAAGAAACGCCGCGTCGTTGGCGGGCCAAGTTCCGCCGCCTCGAATAAGCCCGCAGTGGCAAAGCCTGGGATTCCAAAACCTGTTGTAGATGCACCTGCGGTAAAAGTGCCGCCTGTTGCCACGACACCTGCTGCAAAGCCATTGCCGCCAGTTCATAACCGCAAACCAACGCCGCCTCCAAGCGCGCCTACACCTAAGCCGCGTCCAAAACCGGTTTCAACTGCGGCGCCAAAGCCAAGACCTAATGCGGCGCCAAAACCTGTGACTATGGACCAGATTACGCGGGCTGCCAAAGAGCTAGGCTTGTCTAAAGAAGAATATATTAAGCGCCAAGAAGCGGTCATGAAAGCCACTGCCGAGCAGAGTGTTCGCGAAGAACGTCGCTTGAGCGAAGAAGCCGACCGTATGCGCCGTATGGAAGAAGAAAAGGCTCTGTTGGGCGCTAAGCGCAAAGCCGAAGAAGAAGCAGAGCTTCGCCGTCTTCAAGAAGAAGAAGATGAGCGTAAGCGCACAGAAGCCGAAGAGGCGCGTCGTGCACCTACGCAGGCTCAGAAAATTTTGTCAGAAGACGGAACCGGATTGTCAGAGCTTGAGAAAGCGGGCGGACGGATCAAAAAGAAACGCGTACCTGTTGCGCCGACGCGCTCAAACAAAAGCAATGATCGTCGTCGCCAAGGAAAGCTTACAATTGTGAGTGCGCTTGCGGGTGATGATGATCGTCAACGCTCACTGGCCTCTATGCGTCGTGCGCGAGAAAAAGAAAAAGCCCGTCAACGCGGTGATGGCCGTGATAAAGTTACGCGTGAAGTTATCTTACCTGAGAGCATTACAGTGGCAGACCTTGCCAATCGTATGAGTGAACGGGCGGCTGATGTTGTCAAATACCTCATGAAGCAAGGGTCTATGGCCAAAATGCAGGACGAGATTGATGCCGATACGGCGCAAGTTATCGTTGAAGATTTTGGTCACACTGTGAAACGTGTTGCAGAATCTGATGTTGAAGTTGATTTCTTGCAAGACGATAAAGAAGAAGACGAAAGCCAGCTTAAACCGCGGCCACCTGTCATTGCGATTATGGGTCACGTTGATCACGGTAAAACGTCATTGCTGGACGCGCTACGCTCGACCGATGTTGTTGGCGGCGAAGCAGGCGGCATTACGCAACATATAGGCGCGTATCAGCTAAAGCTGAAAAACGGCGAAAAGATTACGGTTCTTGATACACCCGGACATGCGGCGTTTTCCGAGATGCGGACACGCGGCGCGGAAGCGGTGGATATTGTGATCCTTGTCGTTGCAGCGGATGACGGTATTATGCCTCAGACAATTGAATCGATTAAATATGCGCGCGCTGCTGGCACGCCGATTATTGTCGCAATCAATAAGATGGATGCGTATGAAGCTAATCCGTTAAAAGTTGAAACCGATCTTTTGCAACATGAAATCGTCACAGAATCCATGTCGGGTGAAACTCAGGCCGTTCAAGTGTCTGCGTTGAAAAAGACAGGCCTAGATGATTTGGTCGAAGCGATTTCAAACCAAGCCGAAGTGATGGAACTAACGGCCAATCCTAAGCGGAATGCCGACGGACTTGTGATCGAATCTAAGATCGAAAAGGGCCGTGGCCCTGTTTCGACCTTCCTCGTGAAACGTGGCCAGATTAAACGCGGCGATATTATCGTGGCGGGTCAATATTGGGGTAAGGTCAAAGCGATGATGGATGAGCGTAATGCTCAGCTTAAGGTCGCGGGCCCGTCTCAACCTGTTCTTGTCATGGGTCTTGGCGGCGCACCCGCTCCGGGTGAGCCATTTGCGGTTGTTGAATCCGAATCTAAAGCGCGCGAGATCACAGAATACCGTGAACGCGAAGCGCGTAGAGCCGCAACAGCTGCGCCAAGCGCGATGGCGTCTATGGAACAGATGATGGCGAAGCTGCAAGATAAGGTCACGTCAGAAATGACCTTGCTTGTTAAAGCCGACGTCCAAGGATCTGCTGAGGCAATTAAAAATTCTCTTGAACGTCTCGGGAATGACGAAGTCAGTGCCCGCGTTGTTTATTCAGCCGCAGGCGGTATTTCGGAATCAGACGTTATGCTCGCGAAATCCTCGGGTTCCCCGATTATGGCGTTTAATGTACGGGCCAATCGTCAAGCTAAAGATTTGGCCGAGCGCGAAGGCGTTGAAATTCGTTATTACTCGATCATTTATCAATTGCTCGAAGAGATAAAAGGCGCGCTGGAAGGCATGCTTCAACCCGAACGTCGCGAAACCTTTATTGGTTACGCCGAAGCGCTGGAAATCTTTGATATCTCCAAGCTTGGTAAGATTGCGGGTTGTAAGGTCACAGAGGGTCGCGTTGAACGCGGTGCGGGTGTCCGTCTCTTGCGCGATGATGTTGTGATTCACGAGGGTGAATTGTCGACCTTGAAACGCTTCAAAGACGAAGTGGCCAAAGTACAAGCGGGCATGGAATGTGGTATGGGCTTTAAAGGGTATCATGACCTTCGTAAGGGCGACCAAATTGAGTGTTTCACCGTTGAAATGTTGGACCGTACGCTCGATTAGAGCGCCCGAACCGATCTTTTATGGCCAAACACAAAGCCCCGACACAAAGACAGCTTAAAGCCGGCGAATTAATTCGCCGCGCTTTGGCAGAGATTATCACAAAGGAACACTTGCGTGATCCTGACCTCAAAGGCGTATCCGTAACGATTTCCGAAGTGCGCGTTTCGCCTGATCTTAAACATGCAATTGTTTACGCCGCGCCGCTTGGCGGGGGTGACACAACGAAAGTTGTGGCCGCGCTCGGACGGTGTTCCAGTTTCCTACGCGGACGTCTGGGTCACGAAATGGAAATGAAATCTACGCCGCGCCTAAAATTTGTCGAAGATACAAGTTTCGAGACCGCAAGCGAAATGCAAACTTTGCTAAACCAACCTAAAGTCAAACAGGATTTGAGCTCCACGGATTAGGGTTGTCATTTATTTATGGTGGCAGATTAAATTGGAAAGCCTTGTCACTCAGCGTCACGAATAAGCGCGACCGCTACGCAAGACATGACGCAGAGTAATGACTTAGCGAATTACGCTTAAATACTTACTTTCAATCACAAATGACCCATTGCTGAGAAACGTTACAGGTATTCTCTGTCCGCTTTGTGGATCTACATAAAACGGGTCTGCACCCGCGCCGCCGGGCGGCGGTGTGCCGCCAGCGCCGAGGCTACCCGGGCCTTGATCAGGAATAAACGGAATGGGTACAACACCCGGGGGCAGTTCAATGCGCTCTTTTGTGACAGGGTCGACAAAATACGGTTCCGTATCAGGCAAAGCATCTGGCGCGCGCGCGATAGGGGCTGAGGGCAAACTTTGCGGAATTTCAGGCGTTGCGCTCAGCGCGTCAGGCAATGACCGATAGGTCGGTTGCGGTAATGGCGCTGGCATTTGCGGCGCGGATACGGGCGGCGCATAGGGAATGGCCCCGCCACTATAGCCTTGCGACGAATAAGGCGACGCGGCGTAGCTTGTTTGAGAATGCGCTTGAACAAGTCTGGCCTGATTATCTGCCAGTTTCATATAAGAGATAACTTCTCGTGTGCCTTTGGTTGTGCTGGCAATTTTAGCCGCTCGTTCCAGTTCTTGCGGTGTACGCGCGACGCCGAGCAAATAAACACTCCCGTCATGGACTTCGAGCGCGATGTTTCGGCCTTTGACCGTTTTATCTGCGGTTAAGCGCGTTCTGACGGATTGTTGCAAAATACCGTCTTTGGTGTTTTGAAGCGCACTTTGTTTTTGCTTAAGCTTGATTTCGTTTCCGACTTTGACGACACGCTTGGCTGACCATGCAATCCGTTCGGCCTCGACTTTATCTTCGGGACGTTGAACATTCCCAACGAGCAAAACAATACCCTCAGCGGCGTCAACATTTACGCCGCCAAGTTCAAACCCATGAGCGCGTTTCATACGGGCCTTGATGGCACGAACGGCATTTACGTCATGGACAGACCGCACAAAATTTCGCTCATCCCCTGGTTTGACGCCAGCTGATGTCACGGCACACCCTGTCATCATTAAAGTAGAAAGCGATAAAGCCGTCGTTAAAATCAGAGTTAAATGCGGGGTCTTCATAATCTGCGCCCTCGTGTGAATTCGACGGGCGAATTCGGTCGTTATGGTTAAGTTACCGATAATATTAACGCAAAATGCTTATCTAAAGATTACCAAGCTCAAATCTTAACAGACGCTAATAAACTCTCCACAGATCTTGCAAATGTTTGATTTTAGGCAGGGCGCGCGTGTTTTGAATCACAAAAATGCCGTCAAACCGAATTGCAAGTTTTTGTGCAAAGCGGTTGCGCGACACGTAATCCTCCGTCGCGCGCTCTATCCGCTTTCGCGCCTTATACGAGATACTGTCTTCGGCGGCCTTAAGGGTTTTTCTGAATTTCACTTCGATCACAATGAGGGCGTGTTTTTTACGGGCTAAAATATCAATCTCGCCGTGCCGTGTTTTGTATCGATGTTCTAAAATTTGGTAGCCCTTGAGGCGTAAATACCAACAGGCCCAAACCTCTGCACGGCGTCCGGATTGTTCTCGCCTGATCCGCTCTTTTGACGCGGCTTTCTTGTTTCGTTTCACTTGAGTGAAAGCGCGCGCTGATACACATCCCGTTTGACCCATCCAGAACGTTCAGCAATATCCGTACTCGCCCGCTTAAGGCCCATATCTGGAATAGCTTGTAAGAGTGCCACGTCTATGGCTGCGACATCCCAAATTTCTGATATATCAGACGGGCCTAAAATCAGGACGATTTCACCACGCGGCGGCGTATCTTGTACGGATTTCAAAAGGTCAGACACGGTGCCCCGACGGGTCTCTTCAAACTTTTTCGTCAGCTCTCTGGCCAATGCTGCGGGGCGATCTCCCAAAACCATTTCAATATCTAATAGACTTTTTTCAATCCGTTTACCCGTTTCAAAAAATATCAGGGTTCCGGGCACGTCCTTGAAACGCGTCAGGGCTTTTTGCCGTGCTGTGGTTTTAGACGGCAAGAAGCCTGCAAAAGAAAATATATTTGACGGAAGGCCAGACGCCACAAGCGCGGCCAAAACTGACGATGCCCCCGGTAGCGGTAGTACAGGAAAGCCTGCCTCTATGACAGCGCGCGCCAGTTTAAATCCTGGGTCAGAGACCAGCGGCGTACCTGCATCGCTAATTTGTGCGTAAGATTTGCCTTGGGTCAGACCCTCTATAATCGTCTCAATACGCGCGCTTTCATTATGGTCATGCAAGGCGCTTAAGGGTGTCGTGATTTTATAAGCATTCAAGAGCGTTCGGCTTTGGCGTGTGTCTTCCGCAAGGATTTCATCCACAGACCCCAAAATATCCAAAGCGCGTAATGTAATATCCCGTAAATTTCCAATCGGGGTCGCCACCACATATAAAGTGCTCGGCTCTGCGAATTTTGCTTTTGTAAGATCAGACATCTCAACCCCGTCATATGGGTTAAACGATTGCGAATCCTGCTCGGGGCTATTACTATCAGGTAAATCTCTCGACATAGTTCACTGTAATAGGTTTAAAGTCTGATGGCGAAACAAATAATGTCCAATGATACATCTTATCTCCTGCACGAGCAGGGAAATTCAGACAGTGCGTGTTTTCCGCGTAAGAGTCTGAAACACAGGCTTACAGGCTTAGGACTGGGTGTCGTGGCAATGAGTTTGATGACGGCCTGCCAAACAACAAAAATGCCTGCTCCTGTAAACTTTCCGAGTCAGGGCCCTGTTGTCGAAGCGCCGCAGCTTCCCGAACTGCCAGAACTTGAACCGACTCCAAAAGAGACAAATGCGCCGCCACAAACGGCGACACCGACACAAAGTGCGGTTACGCGAGACGGCTTAACGCCGCCGCATATGCAAGGGCGTGATATAAAGCGACTGGCTTTGCTTTTACCGTTTTCAGCACAATCACCCCGTCTTCGCGCAGAGGCTGCGTCAATGATGCAAGCGGCAGAAATGGCTGTTTTCAACCGTGATATGGCGGATACGCTTTTGATTGCGCTAGATACACAAGGCACAGAATCAGGCGCGCGGGCAGCCGTGCAATCTGCGTCAAAATCAGGCGTAGATGTGATTTTGGGCCCAATCTTGTCAGGGTCAGTAAAGGCGGCTGGACGCGAAGCCCGACGGTCTAAAATTCCGATGATTGCGTTTTCAACAGATCAAAGCGCGGCGGGAAATGGGACTTACCTTTTGAGCTTTCCGCCTGAAGCCGAAGTTAAACGCATTGTCGATTATGCGCGCACATTAGGAATTAGCCGTTTTGCATTTATCGGTCCGCAAGGTGAATATGGACGTCGCGTCTACTCTGAATATTCTAAGAAAGTAAAAGAGACGGGGGCTGAGCTGACGGCGACAGAGACATATGACGGTGACGATATTACGGTCATGGATGCGCCCGCGCGTCGCTTGGCCAAGAAATTTGCGGATGCCGAGGACGCGAGTCAGGGCATGGGGCCAATGGCATTTGAAGCGATTATGTTACCAGAAGGTGGAACGGCGTTACGATCGCTCGCGCCGCCGCTTTTATATTACGAAGACGGAATGTCCGAAGTACAGTTCTTAGGCACAGGACTATGGCACCGTGAAGAAACCGTACGCGAACCCGCTTTGTCTGGAGGATTATTTGCAGGTCCCGACCAAGAGGCTCGACGTATGTTTGATATCGAATTTGACCAAACTTACGGCGAAGATCCGTCGCGTCTGGCCTCACTTGCCTTTGACGCTGTGAATTTCGGTGTAATTGTCGCGGATGGGGATCCAAGGGGCCGTCGCGCTCGTGTTGAAGATCCGCGCGGCTTTTTCGGCGCAGATGGTCTGGTTCGGTTTAATGCCGACGGAACCCCTGATCGCGGTCTGGCTGTTTACCAAATTCGCAATGGTCGTTTCGAGATTGTTGATCCTGCTCCGCGTACCACTATGGGCCCAGGGTAGAGTTTTAGAGTATTTCAGTTTAATTCAGAATCAGAAATTGGGTTTTTCTCGCTCATTTTCTGAGGGTTATCGAGTGCGATTAAAACTAAATTGTTGAAAGACGCGCTTAGATTAAAAGCGCGTCGGTTAAGTGATTAAGGACGGGACGCCCTTTGTCCGACGCATAGAGACGGTCTTGATCTTGTATTAAAAAGCCGTCTCCCGCCAGCGCGCTTAGCGCGTTCGTGTTTAGTATGCCGCCTAAATTTTTATAATGTTGAAGGGACACACCTTCGGAAATTCGAAGACCCATCAGTAAGTATTCGTCTGAACTTTCCTCTGATGTAAGCGCTGTTTTTTCAGAAATTCCAAATCCAGTTTCAGTCACAGACGAGGTATAAGCGGCAGGGGTCATCGCGTTGATGGTGGCAAAGCGCACGCCTTCATTTGTTAACCGTCCGTGCGCGCCTGGGCCAACTCCGACATAATCTTGGCCCCGCCAATAGCCCAAATTATGCGCCGACCTTAAACCTGATTTTACAGTTGAGTTAACATCCAGTTTTGCAAAATTTGAAACTTCGTAATGGTCATAGCCCAGATTTTTGAATTTTGAGGTTACGTGTTCATAAAGATCAGCACTCGCATCGGACCCAACGGCACGGGATATTCCGCGCTGCTTTGCACGGCCAAAGGCTGTGTTTTCTTCAATCGTCAATTGGTAGGTCGAAAGGTGAGGCGGGTTATATTCGAGCGCCGTATTTAAGTCATGTTCCAATTGCGATGTGTTTTGTCCCGCCCAGCCAAAGATAAGATCCGCAGAAAAATTGTCAAAAATATCTGCGGTCAGGGCGAGCGCGTCTTTGGCTTTATGACTATCATGATCTCGGCCCAAAAGTTTCAGCGCAGGATCGTGAAAACTTTGAATGCCAAGCGAGAGGCGGTTAATGCCCGCCCGTTTTAAATCCGTCCAAAGTGTCACTTCCGCATCAAGCGGGTTTGCTTCGAGTCCGATTTCAGCGTCGTCCTTGAACCCCCATAATGCCTCTACGTGATTAATGATGGATTTGATATCTTGGACGGGCATAAGCGACGGTGTCCCGCCGCCAAAATGCAGGCTCGAGATTGGGCGCGGGCCGCTCCAGTCACGCCACGCAGAAAGGTCTTTTAAAATAGAGGGCGTAAGCGCCGTGTCAGATCTGTTTTTATAAATGTTAAAATCACAATAGGGGCAGATACGCGCGCAATACGGCCAATGCACATACACCGATAAATCTTGTAAAACAGACGCCCCTAATGTGGCCGTCTTTGCTGATTTGGTCTTAGCCATGCGGGGCGTCAAATGCGTCTAAGATGAATTTATTAAACGCATCGGCGCGGTGTGATTTCGCGTGTTTTTCAGCAGGCGGGAGTTCCGCAAATGTTTGACGGTCGCCAATCGCGCGAAACATTGGATCATACCCAAACCCTTTATCGCCGCGCGGCGGCCAGACCATTTCGCCCTCAACTGTGCCTTCGTAAATATGGGCTTGGCCTTTTGGAAAGGCGAGGCAGAGCGCACAGATAAACCGAGCCGTGCGAGGGGCAGTACTCGCTTCCCCGCCCATTCTGTCATTCACATGCCACATCGCCATGTCAAAATCACGGCCGCCCCCTTCAAACTTTGGTATCTCTGCCCAACGGGCGGCATAAATTCCTGGGTCTCCGTTCAGGGCGTCGACTGCAAGACCGCTATCGTCTGAGAGCGCAGGCAAGCCAGATATATCGGCGGCACTTCGCGCTTTAATTTCTGCATTGCCTGAAAATGTCGGTTCCGTCTCGTCGGGTTCGGGCAATCCTAACTCTTTCGCGCTTACCGTAATGATACCATACGGCGCAAGTAATTCACGGATTTCGCGGACTTTGCCTTCATTATGAGAGGCAACAACGATTTTAGTTTTAGGGGGTAACAAAGACATGCTGCCACATAAACTATCTCTCGCTGTGGGTCAAAGGGAACGCAATGCGACGTTAAGGATTGATAAGCATTGAGTGTAGACAAGTCTTGCATTCGAATGAATTATTGTTTAACGATAAATAATAAAGTAATAGGGCTGAGTGTCATTGTGAAAAATTTGTCTAAAACATCGCCGTCAGGAGGCACACCTGAATTTAGTCTTGAACATGCAAACTCTATGGTCATGAAAGCGGGTCACAATATCTCACCAAGTCCGACAGTTGCGCGGAGTCTGAATTATATACTTGTCATTGTTTTGGCGGTCTTGGCGATAAGCAGTGTGGTTTTAATTTTGATTGGTATTTTAATGTTGTTTCCAAATGGAATCCGCGACAACATTTTTAATGAGTTACAAAGCAAAAATTTAGACATGCCAAGTTCAGCGTCTCAAGGGCAGCTTTTGGCAATGACATGTTTTGCCTTTGCAATCATCTCGGGGGCCTATGCAGGCGTTCTTGTTATTTTGCGAAAGATTGTAAAAACTTTGATGCAAGGTGATCCATTCGTACCTGCAAATATTTCACGCCTGCGGATCATGTGGATTATACTGGCCGCCTCAGAAGTATTTCGCATGTTAATTCAGGTTGTAAGTGCAGAGGGAGATGCAAGTATGATTAGCATTCGTCTGGGCCCTTGGTTTATGGTATTTGTAATTGCAGCTTTGTCCGAAGTTTTCCGCCACGGGGCGGAGCTTCGTCGTGATCAGGAACTAACAGTTTAGATGTCAATACGTGTAAATCTTGACCGCGTTCTTTTGGATCGCCGCATGTCTTTAACTGAGCTTGCAGACCGGGTCGGTATTACACTTGCCAATCTGTCAATTCTAAAAACAGGTAAAGCGCGGGCGGTACGGTTTTCTACCCTCGAAGCCTTGTGCCGAGAATTAGACTGTCAGCCTGCTGATATCCTTGTTTACGAGGCAGATAATGACGAAGAACCTGTCGCCAAAGCGGCTGAATAAATTCGTGGTAAAATCATTCAAGGACGTGAATAGGACGTAAAAAAGGCCGCTCTAAAAGCGGCCTAGAGTCTGGTTAAAAGCGTGGCGGTCTTTTACAATTAAGATGTTAAATTTAAAGCCTTCGCTTGAAGCGCGCAAAGCTCTTGCGTGCCGAGCGCTGCAAGACGTGTAAGTTCTGCCATCTCAGTCGCCGTGAACGGGGTCTCTTCTGCACTGGCTTGTACTTCTATAATGCCTCCGCCTTCTGTTAAGACGAAATTTGCATCGGCTTGCGCGGCGCTGTCTTCAACATATTCAAGGTCGAGGCGACATTCACCGTCGACAATACCGCAACTGACGGCTGCCATACGTTCGGTCACAGGGTTTTTTGAAATCTTTCCGTCTTCAACCAATTGCGCACATGCTTGGTAGAGTGCAACCCATGCGCCTGTGATAGAAGCCGTACGCGTGCCGCCATCGGCCTGCATCACATCACAATCAACAATGATCTGGCGTTCACCGAGAAGTTCAAGGTCAATCGCCGCGCGAAGTGAGCGACCAATCAAACGTTGAATTTCGACCGTTCGTCCCCCCTGTTTTCCACGCGCCGCTTCGCGATTATTTCGAGAATGCGTGGCACGCGGCAGCATGCCATATTCGCCCGTGACCCAGCCCTTACCTTTGCCCTTCATCCAACGTGGGACATTTTCATCAACACTTGCAGTGCAAAGCACATGTGTTTCTCCGAATTTGATCAAGCATGATCCTTCGGCGTAACGGCTTACACTAGGTTCGATTGAGATATCACGCAAGGCGTCAAGAGCGCGGTCATTCGGGCGGTTTGAAGATGTCATAGAGGCTCCATTTAGGGCAGTAAGTGTGACGATTTTAAAGGGGCCTTAACGGAGGGCGTAAGTTTTGACTAGATAATTATCAAATCAAAAATTGAAGACCGCTGTGCGAGCGAGGCTTTAAACCGCAAAACCCGCAAAGATAAAGAATAAGACAAGCGTCGCTGCAATAGTCGAAATACCTAATATCCACGGCATGTAACGCACGCGACGGCCTGATCTGACATCATCCGTCTCGAGAGTTTCATTTTTTGAAGATTTCAGTTCAGACTGAATATAAGCCATTTTTACGGTCCTTCTCTTAGATGACCAAACTTAGGGGCCACGTAAATTTACATAGGTTAGGATAATAAAACGCAGGGTTAGGCCTATTGGTTCCGAAATAAACCAAATTATAATACGGATTTGATCTGAGGCTTTAAACAAAGCCGCGTGGACAGGTGGACGACGCTCAAACTGGCGCAAAAGACCTTGAAACTCAGGACACATTGCCCACATAATCCAGTGATGCGTTTATCCGAACAACATTTTACCCTGTCAGAGCTCGACGAACGGGCGCGCGGAATTTTTCGCGATATCGTCGAGGGCTATTTAAAGACAGGGCTTCCAGTTGGGTCGCGCACTTTGGCGCTTTCGGGCGGGGGGCACATCTCGCCTGCCACAATTCGAAACACTATGGCCGAGCTGACGCGTTATGGTTTGCTATCTGCGCCACATGTGAGTGCGGGACGCATTCCGACCCAGCAAGGCCTACGTTTATTTGTAGACGGATTATTACAGCTCGGCGATGTGATGCCCAAAGACCGCACGGCGCTCAGTACGCGTTTGCAGGCGGCGGGGACGGCGCCTGCTTTTATGCTTGAAGAGGCTTCAACTGTGCTGGCAGGATTGGCCGGCGGGGCAGGGCTTGTTTTAACGCCGCAAGATACAGGGCGAGAGAACGGGGCCTTACGTCACGTTGAATTTGTAAGCTTGGACGGGGCGCAAGTTCTTGTCGTTTTAGTTTATGAGGACGGGCGAATTGAAAACCGTCTTATGCAACACCCGCCAGGATTATTGCCGTCTGCCTTGGAGCGCGCCGGTAATTTTCTCTCGGCGCGCCTAAAAGGGCGTCAGTTAGAAGATGCAAAATCTGATATTCTACAAGAGATAAATGCGGGTCATTCCGAAATCGATGTGGCCGCAGAGGGCTTGATTAAACAAGGTCTCGCAACATGGTCCGGCAGTGATAGCAAAGGCGAATTTGGTCGATCTTTGATTATACGTGGACAAGCCAGATTGCTTGAGAACTTAGAGGCGCAAGCCGACCTAGAACGCATACGTCTTTTATTCGAAGACTTAGAGCGTAAGGAGGATCTTATTTCTCTACTTGATCAAACTGAATCTGCTGACGGTATTAAAATCTTTATCGGGACAGAAAACCCAATGTTTTCGCTGTCAGGGTCAAGCGTCATTGTTGCGCCTTACCGTGATGAAACCCGTAAAATTATCGGGGCTGTGGGGGTCATTGGCCCAACACGGCTCAATTATGCGCGTGTAATTCCTATGGTCGATTACACCGCACAGCTTGTCGGGCGTATGTTAGGACAAAACAGGTTGAAAACCCCTGAGTCTTCGTCATAAAGCCTTCGACTTTAATGACCTTTCGAGTAGACAGTTAGAAACACAATAATTGGTGACATGATTATGGCTAAAAAACCCGAATCCCCTGAGATGAACGATAATGCTGATGGGCTTCCGTCTGATGCAGAGTTGGATGCGCTGCAGGCTGAGATAAACCAAGCCAAAGATAAAATGGCAGAGCGCGCCGAAGTTGAAAAACAAACGCCCGAACAACAGATCGAGCAATTGAAAACAGAAATCGCGACGATAAAAGACCAAGCACTACGGGCTATGGCGGATGCAGAGAACGTTAAAAAACGCGCAGAACGTGAAGTGGTGGCGGCGAAGACATTTGGAATTGAGCGTTTTGCGGTCGATGTTCTGTCCGTACACGATAATCTATCTCGCGCCTTATTAACTTTGGATGGTAAGGCCAAAGACGATATGGGTGAAAACGCCAAAAACCTATTGGACGGGATTGAGCTGACGGAGAAAGACCTCATCCTGATCTTGGCTCGCCACGGTGTAAAAGCTGTTCCGGGTGTCGGGTCTAAGTTTGATCCAAACGTTCATCAAGCCGTTGCGCAGATCCCGTCTTCAGAGGAAAAAGGCAATGTAGCAACCGTGATGCAAACTGGATTTACATTGGGCGAACGGACGTTACGCGCCGCAATGGTTGCAGTTTCAACGGGTTTGGCAAAAACCTAAATTTTTCTTTCATTCTACGGATATCATTGCCCTAAATCCCTCCGCTTGGCCTTTACAGAGACATGACATATCTGTCATAAAAATGTAATGATGCAATTCAACCAAGGGGGAGGTGGAATGTTGGGCACAGAGGATAAATGGGAAGTTTACAAAGATAAAAGAGAAGAGTTTCGGTGGCGACGTAAAGCGCCAAATGGAAAAATTACAGGCGCCTCTTGTGAAGGCTATGTCAAACGCGCAGATTGTTTAAAGAATGCGCAAAGACATAATATGGACGGAAATCCTGATCGCTTAGGCAGTAAGGATAAGTGGGACATTTATAAAGATCGGAGAGGTAATTTCCGGTGGCGTCGTAAAGCCACGAATGGCGAAGTGACGGGCGCGTCGTCCGAAGGCTACGCAAGCGAAGAAGACGCGAAGTCAAATGCATTGCGGAACGGTTTGTCTTAAATATACGGATCTGTTTTCAATATAAAAAGACGAAGCGCCTCAGGGCGCTTTCTTTATGGGCGTTAACTCGGCTTTACGGTCTTGTTCCTCTGAACACATGAAACCTAGATTGATTTCGGTGTTGTGAGCATAGCATTTGCAGGGGCCTTTTTTGAAACCTGTGGATGCCCGTCGCAACACAGGGCGGCCGCGAATTCAGAATCAAAAATGGACGGTGTGCCGTTCAAGAAAAACCCGCTATCATTTTTAAAACATTCGACAAGGAAATCAAACACGGCGCGTATCCGTCGCGAACGTTTCAAATCTTCATGGGCCACGAGATATAAATCCTCTTGTCGAGAGATATTTGGCAAGACCCGCACAATATTATCGTCCATGGCGCGTATCCCGCAAATTGGCAAAGCGCCAATCCCGTAACCCGATAAAATGGCTTCATCAAACGCCCAAATCGAATTGCTTCGGAAGGTGATACGTTTGGGTAAATGGATGGGTTCACCGCGCGAATCGGTAATCCATAAAACCTTATCATCCATAATAGTCGCCATGACGCCGTCATGATTTTCAAGGTCTTCGGGCGCATTAAGTGGACCAGATTTTTCTATATAATGTTTGGAAGCAAACAGTCCAAAGGTGACAGTCGCGACCTTACGTCCAATTAAACTGTTTTGGTCGCCGGGGCTCATCCACCGCAGGGCAATATCCGCCTCTCTTTGGGCGAGGTTAAAGTCCCGAAATCCAATGCCCAGATCCAACAGGATATCAGGATGGCTTTGTCTAAAATGTTGCATGACAGGCGGAAGCCAAAGCGTCCCAATCCCTTCAGATGCCGCTAATCTCACGACACCCGCAAGGGAGGTTTCAAGCGTAGCAGAACTTCGATTGATCGCGCTCGCTTCTTCTTCCATCCGTCTGATATGGTCAATCATGGAATGGCCAAAATCTGTGGGGACGAGCACGCCGTTTTCACGGGCCAGAAGCGGCGTCCCGAAATGGTCTTCGAGCGCGCGAATGCGGCGCCCAACGGTCGGCTGACTGAGATTAAGCTTCCGTCCAGCCGCCGTCAGATTACCTGTTTCGGCCGCTGCTAACAAAATTGGATAATCGGACCAACTAATCATTCTATACTGAATAGAATATATTCAGTAATTGTCAATTTCATTCTCTTTTGATGGGCATAAGGTTGCGACGTCACGCGAAAGGAGATCGATATGACAATATATATGAAACTCACTAGGTTAACGCTAACTTTGGTTGGGGCAACGGCTTTAACCCTTACGCTCCCTGCAGTCAGTGCCATGGCTTCAGAGGCATCGGCGCAATTCCAAGTGACATCCACAACGGATGGTCGCATTAAGCTCGGCGTTCGGGCTTTTAATAAAGGCGACTATGCGAAATCTATTCGCCTTAACGAAGCGGCGCTCGCGTCCAAATTGTCCCCTAAGAAATCGGCGATTGCATATAGTAATATTTGCGCCTCACACGGGGCTTTGGGACATGTCGCTAAAGCCAAAGAGGCTTGCGCGGCGGCATTGGAACTCCGCTCGGATTACGCGCCTGCTCAACATAATAATAAGGCTTTATCCAAAGTGAAGCCCACTAAAAAATAACGCAATGTGTTCCTCATACTAAAAAGGCCCTCGCATTGCGGGGGCCTTTTACATTTTAATTCAGAGATTTAAGCGAGTAAGCTTGTCTAGCTTTCCATTTCAAAGGTCAGGCCCGCATGTTCGACCAAACGAAGCACAAGCGTCATGCCCATGGCAGGCGCAGGCGTGTAAAGTCCGCCAGGGGTTTCATTGCGGTCAATATCAAGTGCAAGGCAGAGCGCAGACTCGGCGATCATTTTTGATGTCGAGCCATAGCCCGGGTCTTTATCGCCCGTGACACCTGCAATCATTGTCTCGCCGTCTTTCGTCGTGCCGACAAACATCACGTCGTAAAAGCCCGTTTCGCGTTCTTCCTTCGATGGGCCTTCGCCTTGCTTAGGCGGGTTGGTCGCCAGTGAGTTATCCGTGGCAATAAAGTTCGCCATTTTCTCACCTTGTTCACCGGGGCCTGTCAGCATCATTTCGTCATAGGTAAAGTCCTCGCCGTAAGCATGACCCAGAAGCGCATTAGAACGGTGGACGTTCTTGGTATTAATCGACGCCATGATAAAGGGCGCGGACCAAGAGCCTAAGTCTTCTTCGAGGATTGGCTTGTGACCGCTCGGCTGTTTTGGCCCGTCAAAATCTGGCACGAGTGAGAACGGGTCTTTAAGCCAGCCAAGGATTTCAGGCTCACGTCCTGCGCGTTTCATGGTCTCGCCAAAGCTTGCCGCCGTGCCGCCAGAGAACGTGCCTTTCATCTTGCGCACGCGTCCGCGTATCTTGGGGCAAGGTGCGCCTGTCTTTTCCTTTGCGTGTTCTTGTAAAAACAAGACGCCTAGATCGAACGGAATGGAATCAAAACCGCAAGAGTGAACAATACGGGCTCCGCTTGCTTTGGCTTTTTTGTCAAATTCGCGGATGGTGTCATACATCCATGCGGGTTCGCCTGACAGGTCGACATAATCCGTGCCAGCGTCAACGCAGGCCGATAAAAGGTCAGTCCCGTAAAGCTGATATGGCCCGACAGTAGTTAAGACAACTTTGGTGCGCTCTGCCATAGATTTCAAAGACGCAGCATCAGACGAATCTGCAACTACTAAGGCTGTATCTTTAGACACACCCATTTCGTCGCGGACAGACTTAAGCTTGTCCATGGACCGTCCCGCCATGGCCCATTTGACCGTGCTGCCATATTCCTTGTTCATATACTCGGCGACAAGGCGACCTGTGAACCCTGTGGCTCCGTAAATGATAACGTCAAATTCTCTGTCTGCCATGTCTAAGCCTTTTTAAAAATTACAGTTTATATGCAATATGTTGCATAGCGAACCGAGTGTGGCAAATTGAAAGCGAAGGTACTCTGATGATGCGCCGTAAAATAATTATAGACAGACGGTCAATTTTTCAAAGCGTATTGGATATCTGATTTCAGATATTTCGCCGTGCTGTGTCATATACTGCAGCCCTATCAAACCAAGCGGTTTGACTTTGCAGATTTTCGAGGCCTTTACGGGCCTCTGTATTATCACACATTGACATCATATGAATGACGCTGTGACAGTCTGATGGATGTCGCGTGCATTAGGCGATAGCCGTATTTAACAAACGGTCTATCTGAGCTTTGTCTGAGGGTGTTCGGTCTTTCGTTAAACAGGAGAGCGCCTTGAAAGGCCTTTTGCGCGTAGGCTGAAAAAGCAGGTCTGTTATCTACCGCGTCTTGAATGTCCCAAAGGGCCGTTACAATAAATTCGCTATGTGTAATTGTCCCAATCTCAGAGTTTTGCGAAAGGTCACCGATAAAGGTATCTGCATAAGCCGAGCGAATGTCCAACGGGCATTTTCTGTCAAAGTAACGGGCGTAATATCATCCCGTTTCTCATGCGATACGCCGATGAACCCACTTTGTCCGCGCGTGTCATAAACTGCCCATCCCCACTCTCTGGTCATAAAGCCCTGTCTTTTATATCGCGGTCATCCAGCCAGACTTGTGTGCCGCCCGCCCAATCCGAATGGCAAATTCCTCAATCTTTCAAGGCTTATACAAAGGGATGCGATGCGGTCTTTATATTAAAGGGCTTGGTCATGGCTCTACCCTGTTGCATAAGACAGGAAATGGCGCAATTATCACGCTATATAAGGCACGTTAAGTGCCAAGAGTAGACAATCAGGCGGAAAGTCTGAATTAAATTTAGTGGGAGGAATTATGGGATTTCAAGCAGTCGATTGGGTTGGGCATCATGCCGCAGCAACGCCGAATAAAACGGCGATGGTCGAATTACCAGGCAATAGAACGCACACATATGGGAAGATGCATGAACGTGTCGCGCATCTATCAGGTGTCTTGCAAGGTCACGGTATTAAAAAAGGTGACCGCGTTGCGTTCTTAACGCTTAATTCTATTGATACGCTTGAGATTATTTTCGCCTGTTGGCGTGTCGGGGCTGTTTGTCTTGCGCTTAATTTCCGTCTGACCCCGCCAGAGCTTAAATTCATCCTGGATAATTCTGAGACGGATATGGTGATTGTCGACCGTCCCTTTGCGGGATTGGCAGACGCCTTGCGCCCGATCACCGAAGTCAAACATTGGCTAGAGACGGACGGGATGGGCGGCGAGTCTGAGTACGAAACCGCGGTCGCAAACGCAAAGCCTGTTTACGAGATGGTGCCCCAAGATATGGAAGATCAATGTATGTTGATGTATTCCAGCGGGACAACTGGCACACCTAAAGGCGTTATCATCACACATGGTATGTTGTCTTTTACAGCGGCTGGCGGGTCGGGTCCGGGTCGCAGTACGGCGGACGGGGTATCGCTCTCTAATATGCCGCTTTTCCACATTGGCGGATTAAACGTGACCGCTTTGCCATCTATGTTTATTGGCGCGACAACTGTCATCCTGCGCATGTTTGATCCTGAGGCGACTTTAGACGCGATCAATTCAGAAGCGCTTGGTGTCACCACACTCTTTATGGTGCCTGCCGCTTATAACGCCATGAAAGCACACCCTAAATGCGAAGCGACGGATTTCTCGCGGATACAAACCGCGCTCTGCGGCGCGGAAACTGTGCCTGTGTCCTTGGTTGAATTTTGGATGGCCCGCGGCGTGGTAATCCAAGAAGGTTACGGCATGACGGAAACGGCGGCGGCAGGGTGTATGCTCGATAAGGCGGATATCCCAGCTAAAATCGGCTCTGCGGGGAAGTCTCTGATTTATTCTAAGATCAAGATCGTGGACGATACAGGCGCGGAATGCGCGCCGAATGTCCCCGGCGAGATCCTGTTTAAAGGCCCAAGCGTTACTCCTGGATATTGGCGTCGTCCTGACGCGAACAAAGAGAGCTTTGTCGACGGTTGGTTTAAATCAGGCGATATTGGCCGCAAGGACGCGGAAGGTTTCATCTATATCGAAGACCGTATCAAGGATATGTATATTTCAGGCGGAGAGAATGTTTACCCTGCCGAGATTGAAAACTTGCTCTATCAATTGCCGCAAATTGTCGAAGTCGCGGTTATCGGTGTGCCTGATGAAAAATTCGGCGAAACGGGCTGTGTCTGTGTTGTGGTCAAAGAAGGCGAAAGCATTTGCATCGAAGACGTTCTGGGTCATGTCGGGCAAAGCCTCGCGCGATATAAACAACCGAAATATGTGCATTTGATGGAAATTCTGCCGCGCAATGCGACGGGCAAAGTTTTGAAATTTGAGCTTCGAAAATCTGTGCCAACCGTATTGGGGCTTACCAAAATTGACTGATATTCTTGATGTCTTAGTGGTCGGCGCAGGCTTTGCGGGTATTTGCGCGGGGAAAATGCTCTTGGATAAGGGTATTACGAATTTTAAAGTTTACGAGAAATCCGACGCGATTGGCGGGACGTGGTATCACAACACCTATCCGGGGGCAGCGTGCGATGTGGCCTCGCATTTCTATTGCTACTCATTCGAGCCAAACCCCAATTGGAGCGCGGCCTATTCCCCGCAACCCGAAATTCTTGAGTATATAAGACACTGCGCGAAGAAATACGACGTGGAGCCCAAAGTTCAATTGAGCCATAAAATTGAACGGTTTGAACTCGACGAGACAGAGGGTATTTGGACTGCGCATTTCGCGGGCGGTCACACCCAAAAAACGCGCATGATTATCAACGGTATGGGCGGATTGCACGTTCCAAAATTCCCAGACATTGAAGGTGTTGGCGATTTTTCTGGGTCTGCTATGCATTCGGCCTTGTGGGATCACAATGTGGATTTCGTCGGAAAGTCTGTCGCGATTATTGGCAGTGCCGCGAGTGCCATTCAAATTATTCCAGAACTCGGCAAAATATGCTCATCTGTGAAAGTGTTTCAACGCACGCCCAATTACGTGACGCCGCGCAATAATAAGACTTATACGGACAAGCAAAAAGCTCGCATGGCGAAGTTCCCAATTCTGTCAAAGCTCAGACGTCTAAAGATTTATCTTGAATCCGAATTTGTTGTCTACCGCCTGATGATGCAGGATAAATTCCTTGGGAATTTAGTCACGAAACAAGTGCATAAAAAGATCAAAGACGAGGTGAAAAACTCTGAAAAAGAAGCGCACCTCATTCCTAACTATACGATCGGGTGCAAGCGCATTTTGGTCTCGGATGATTTTTATAATACGCTGAGCCAAGACCATGTTCAGCTTATCCCGCAAGGCGTGAAGCGGATTTTGAGTGACGGCGTCGAGGCGCAGGACGGGAGTGTTCACACGGCTGATATCCTCGTCTTTGCCACGGGTTACGATATTGACGCGCATCTTGGGTCTATTGAAGTTATTGGTAAAAAGGGTGTCAGCTTGCTCGGTCTGGGCAAGGATGGTCACGCAGCCTTTAAAGGCACAACGCAGCCTGATTTTCCAAACTATTTTATGGTGACTGGGCCGAATACGGGCGTGGGTTCGACTTCTGTCGTTCACATGATCGAATTGCAGGTGAAATATATCGCAAAGCTTGTCGATAAAGTGCGCGAAGGCAAATTGATTTCGCCGACGCGCAAGGCGATGGACGCACATAATATCGATCTACAAGATCAACTCTCGCGCTCCGTTTGGGCGTCGGGGTGTGATAGTTGGTATCTACGCGATGACGGGAAGATTGTGATTCTTTATCCGGGGAGTGCACGCGATTTCGCACGAGAGCATAAGCGCGTGGATTGGGAAAATTACGACGTGGTGGATGTGCCAGCTTGAGCGGTGATCCCGCATCGAGTGCGGGATGATAGCTAGCTTAATGACCTAAGTTACAAGTCTTTATACGAGTTACAACGCCTCCTCATCCTGAGGCGACGCATTAGCGTCGGGACTCGAAGGATGGCAAGACAGAGTGCAGAGATTTTAACTGGAGCACCCTTCGGGTCTACGCGCTGCGCGCGTCCTCGGGATGAGGTTTGGTAAAAATAAAAACCTCTGTCATCTCAGCCGCGAGCCGGGATCCCGCATCAGGTGCGGGATGACAGGAGAAAAGTCTCTACATCCCCAAATCTTTGAGGCACGCATCATAATCTTTCAAAATCATATCGCGGCGCATATCCACAGAGGCACGCGCCTCGCGGTCATTGAAAATATACAGGCGATTGGCTTGGATAGATTTTAGGACGAGGTCGGCAAGCGTTGAGGCCTCCATACCGTTTTCAACCAAGCCCTTCGTCAGTTGATACATTTGATTGGCCGTTGCGTCGGATGACGGCGCGTCAGATTCTGTAGCTTGTGCGGCTTTTGGTGTCTTCGCTTTGGCAAGAATTGTTGGGGCTTTCTTGCCTGTATTGAAAATGTTGGATTTCACCCAAGTCGGGCACAGGACACTGACGCCGATATTTTGCGACGCGAGCTCTTGTGCAAGGCACTCCGAATATCCTACAGCCGCAAATTTCGTCGCGTGATAAGGCGCCATGCCCGGCATTGTGAAATGACCCGCCATAGACGCAGTATTGACGATATGTCCGCCTTCGCCGTGGGCGCGCATATGCGGCACGAACGCTTCAACGCCGTGAACAATACCCATCAGGTTAATGTCGACAATCCAACGCCAATCTTCAATTGCGATTTGTCCCGGCTTGCCTGCCAAGCCAACGCCTGCATTATTAAAAAGAAGGTGGATATTGCCAAACGCTTCCTGCGTCGCTTTAAAGCCTGCTTCGACTTGTTCGGCTTTGATAACGTCGCAGACATGCGTTTCAACACGACCTTTATGATTGCGAAGCTTGTTCGCAGACGCAGAGAGAAGCGCCTCGTCAATATCGGCCATCATGACATTCGCGCCGACCTTAACAAGGGCTTCCGATATCGCAAAACCAATGCCCGACGCCGCGCCTGTGACATAGGCCGTTTTGTTTTCAAAATTTTCCATAGGTCAGGCTTTCAAAGGCAATAAGGTTGGACTGTAAATTTATAAAGACCTCTAGCCAAAGACGCGCCTGTTTGCAATGCGCGTAAATATAGGGATGCAGGGATTGTGTCAGAATTCGGCAGGCTGTTTGGCTTAAAATTTATAAGGTTTACCAGAGGCGTTACACCACGCCTTATTACAAATCTCGATATATTCTCTGAATCGTGGAACCGAAAGCCTTGGGGTGCGCTATAGATATAAGCCTACTGTCACGAACCCGCGTGAGAGTACATGATCGGACGTCATCCATGAAAATCGCACTTTTCACTCGAAATAGTAAACTCTACTCACATAAACGCATGCGTGAAGCCGCCGAAGCTAGAGGGCATGAGATCCATGCTATCAACCATATGAAGTGCTTGGTGGATGTAAGTTCAGACGGTGCACGGCTTCTATATGAAGGAAAACCACTATTGAATTATGATGCGATCATCCCCCGTATTGGGGCCTCGGTCACGCATTACGGGACGACGATTGTGCGCCAGATGGAAGTCATGGGCGTGTTTGCGCTAAACCCTTCATTGGCGATCGCGCAATCGCGCGACAAATTGCGCAGCCTACAACTTATGTCCGAGCGCGGTATTGGCATGCCGAGGACTATTTTTACGCATCGTGATGATTATCCGGGCGAAGAAATCGGGTTACTCGGCGGAGCACCTGTCGTATTAAAGCTGACAGAAGGCACACACGGTGTCGGCGTTATGTTGTTAAAAGACGATAATTCCGCCAGGGCGGTTTTGGAAGCTTTTGCTGGGACGGAGTCAGATATTATATTGCAAGAGTATATTGAGGAAGCAGGTGGCGAAGATGTGCGTTGTCTTGTGATTGGCGACGAGGTTGTGGCCGCCATGCTACGAAAGGGTAAGGAAGGGGACTTCCGTTCAAACCTACACCGAGGCGGTCGTGCAACACTGGTGGAGATATCAGATGAAGAACGCTCTACAGCTTTGGCGGCTGCGCGTACAATGGGCCTTGAAATGTGCGGTGTCGACCTTTTGCGTGCGGATCGAGGTCCAGTCGTCATGGAAGTCAACTCATCACCTGGGTTAAAAGGTATAGAGACCGCTACGGGTATAGATGTGGCGGATAAAGTGATCGCGCATTTAGAAACGCGATTATCAGGCCGTAGCTAGTAAAACGCGTAAATAGCCTATACGTATAGGCTATCGTTTATTTATAATTATAGAGCAGCGCTAAGCCTTACAGGGGCATAGGATTGTCGTGGAATATCTTGCGCATAAGGGGCTCAAAGCTCTCAAGACTATCGACTTCAAATTCAGGATCAAATCCTGGCGCGTCCCATTCATCGACCAGTTTGACGGCGAGGTCATACCAAGGCTCGTCGACCCATTGCTTGCGTAAATCTGTCGGTGCGCCGAGATATTGGTAGTAATGCTCCCCTTGGAACGCTTGGTGATTATAAATGACGTGATAGGCATTATCCGAGATATAAGGCTTCATCATCTCGGCTGCGATTTGACCGTGATTTGGGACATTAATGACTTTGGCCATATCGTGACACAGGGCGATCACGATTTCTTCGTCGCTCGCGCCCGAACGCCGCGCAAGCGTCGCGGTCATAAGCGCGTGGTGGAGTTGATTACACGCAAAACCCAGCGTGTGCTGCTCAAGCTGTTTTAACATATCAATGAACCGATCAGCAGTTCCGCCAAAGTGAACTTTGTGGGCGGCGCCAATGACCATCCAATCTTCGATCTTGCCGTCTTGCATCCGTGTAAATGTGGCTTGCTGGTTCATGGTTTTATCCCCTCTAAAATGCTGCGCATATCTGCGCTTAACGGTTTTGGCTTTCGAGACGCCGCGTCCACATAGACGTGAACAAAATGCCCTTGCGCGCACGCATTGGGTTGCGCGTCTGTAAACAGGCCTATTTCATATCTTACACTGCTTGTGCCTATTTTGGCAACTCTGAGTCCTGCTGTGACATTTTCTGGGAAACTAATCGGCGCGAAATAAGAACAGCCCGTTTCGACGACGAGGCCGATGGTTTCGCTTTTACCGATTTCAAGCAAGCCTTGGTCAATCAAAAAGCTATTCACCACCGTGTCGAAATATTCGTAATAAACGACATTATTCACATGACCGTAAACATCATTATCAATCCAACGCGTTTGGATCGGCATGTGGTGGGGATAGTCCGCAAGTTTCCTGGGTGTCGGCTTTGTCATACTGTCCGTTCAAATCTAAGTTTTTGGTATCTTATGACACGTTTTCGAAAGTTTGCCATATACCGATACAATCAGCGATAGAGTCTGCGACTTTAATCGGGGCGTGTAATTCATCGTCGCTGTTTGAGCCCTATAGACCCGAGCAGATATAAATACCGCCATCCTTTCCGTCCCCGAGTAAAATGAATTTTCGCGCGCCATTAACCGCGCCAAAGAAAAACATATTTGCCGTCAACGCGCTTTGCCCTTTTTGACGGAAGACACGTTCATTCGCGCAGGCTATATCAAGGTCAGTTTGGAAATATTGAATCTCAATCAGACTCTCCGCTTCCCCGAGTGATGACAGCGTGAAATACCGCGCATCGCCAATTGGGATACGTCCGCAATCGCGTAAAAATTCTTGCCCCTGAGCGGGGAGGTTTAATCCTGTTTGCGTCTCAAATGACTGAATGTCCGCATCTGTCCATTTATCGAATGGGTCTAAATTCTTTTTGAAATCAGGGTTTTCAGCGCGTATTTCCGCAAGTGCTTTGTGAGGGCCATTGCAGATTTAGGGGTCATGTGCGTCAAGTGTGTTAATGCGCGATCAGGCTATTTACCCAAAGCAAAAACGGGTCATTGGACTCTGTATCATTCATTTCAGCGGTGGATTTGACGATTGCGTTGCCCTTTGCGGGAATTAAAACATTAAACTCTGCTTTCACCCAATCCTGAAAATCTGAATTTGCAGGCGGCTCGCCTTCTGGCGGTTCTGAAAATTCGCCCCAGCAGATCTCATCATACCCAATCGCGAGGAGCCGCAGAAAATCAACAGCATTGTCTGTTAATACGCAGACCATTGTGGAGCCTGACCCCGACCCTAAATGCACAATATGTTGTTTGCCATTATCATCGAGCCAGAACGCACCCATTGACCCATCGCCGCCCGTGCCTGCAAACACGTAAAGCCTCGCGTGTAGTTCAGGCCAATTCTTGCCAAACCAATACTGCAGATCCTCCGCGCCTTGTGCGATAAATTCAATAGACGGTGCGGTGGGCTCTATGCCTTCGCCAAAGGGCACGCAGGTTCCGATTCGGAGGTCAACTGAATCTGTGAATTGACCGCGCGCGTCTATCCATTGAAAAAGCGTTTCAAACGCGTCGGGTAGGTGCATTCCCTTGGGGAGCGTCGATGTTATTTGGGTTCCGATTACGGATTTTACTGACATATGCGTAGGTCTCTGACTTATAAAATATTTTCATAAATTTTGATCGTCGCGTCCAAGGTCATAGGTCTTGGGTTATTCATCAAAAGCCGCTCTTTCGTCATCGCGTCATCGGCCATCATCCGAATAGAGTCGGCTTTGATATTGACCTCTGTTAAAGTCTGCGGGACGCGTGTATCTGCTTTGATGCGGAGCATTTCGTCAATCAGGGAATTGCCGCTTTGACCGACACCTAAATCTGTTGCGATTTCCCCGTACCAGTCTTTGGCGTTGGGCAGGTTATATTTCATCACTTCAGTCAGGACGAGCGCGTTAGACAGCCCGTGTGGGACGTGGAAAAATCCGCCTAAGGGATAGGCGAGGGCGTGGACAGCGGCGCAGGGCGCGTTTGAAAACGCTTGTCCCGCAAGCATGGCCCCAATCAGCATATCATTGCGCGCATCGACATCATTCCCGTCTTGCACAGCGCGGACAACAGCCCCGCGTAGTTTTCGCAAAGCAGACAGCGCAAGCGCGTCCGATATCGGGTTCTTTTGCAAAATACTGGTATAGGCTTCAATTGCGTGCACCATCGCGTCAATCCCTGTCGCGGCCGTGATCGAGGCGGGCAGGCCAAAGGTCAGGGCTGCGTCCAGCAAAACCCGGTCGGCATAAAGGCTGTCAGCGACAATGCCTTTCTTAGTGGTTTTGCCGGTGGTGAGAATCGCGACATTTGTGACTTCTGAGCCTGTGCCTGCCGTTGTGGGAATCAAAAGGAGCGGGAGCGTCGGACCTTTGGCCATATTCACACCGTAAAGCGTCTCGAGAGGTTGATCTGATCCAACCAGATGGGCCATGACTTTTGCGCTATCCATAGGTGATCCACCGCCAAACCCGATAATGAGGTCTGCGCCAAAGGCTCGAATTTCATTGGCCCCTTTTTGGACAATCGTGTCAGGCGGGTCGGCGACGACGTCGTCAAAGACCAGCACGTCATAACCTGCAGATTTTAAGGCGCTGAGGCCATTATCAAGCAGACCCAGACTGCGCACGCCTTTATCGGTGACAATGGCGACGCGTTTATTCGTGCTGAGACCTTTGACATATTGGTCGAGCTTGTCCGTCCCACCTGTTTCAATGCGGATATCGGATACGGTTTGAAATGAATGCATATTGCGATCAGCCTTTAATCTGCAACTCTATAAGAGAGCAGACTATTGGATAGGTTTAGAGCTTTTGCAATAGGCGGCTAGGCCGTGTTAGGTTCGTGTCTATGTTTAGAGGTCTCGAAAGAGGCCTAATTTCGGTGCTCTAACGTGCCCGTCCACGCCCCGTCCACACTTCTGCGGTCATTGATGACATCTGCGCCCGTATCTGCACGTTCGCCGCGGGTCGTGCCAATGGATTGGTAATATATGCGTTTTTGTTCCGCCCGAGACCGCGCGAGCGAATCGAGGATTACGCCTGCGGTGAACATCATCATAGCCCCCAGCAAGAGCGTCATGGACAACATCCAAGTCGGCATACGGTCCACAAGACCTGTTTGGAAATATTCGACTAAGACGGGCGCCATAAGGAAAAGACTTGTCCCCAAAAGCGCGATAGAAATATAGCTAAAGAAAATAAACGGGCGCGTTTCTTTCATCAACATACCCATCATTTTTAAAATTTTAAAACCGTCGCCAAAGGTCGAGAGCTTGCTCTCGGAATCCTCGCCGCGCACGCCGTATTCACATTCCATTTCGGCAACGTTCAACCGTAACACAGAGGCGTGGACAGACATTTCAGTTTCAATTTCGAAACCGGGGCTTTGGGCGGGGAAGCTTTTGGCATAGCGTCGTGTGAACACGCGGTAGCCAGAGAATATATCCGTGAAATCTGATCCGAAGAGGAACCTGTAAAGCTTGTTAAAGATTGCATTACCAAAGGCGTGCCCCGCACGGCCTGCATCTTGGGTGACGTCTTTACGCGTGCCAATGACCATATCTGCGCGTTCGTCCATTAGCTTTTGAATGAGGTCAGGTGCAACAGACGCATCATACGTGCCGTCCCCGTCTGCCATGATATAAATATCGGCTTCAATCTCTGTAAACATTTGCCGCACAACATTGCCTTTGCCTTGGCGCGGCGACGGGACAACAATCGCACCCGCAAGCGCGGCCTGCTGCGCCGTCTCGTCAGACGAATTATTATCATAAACAAAAATGCGGTGGCCCGGCAGGGCGCGTCTGAAATCAAATACGACTTTGGCAATTGACGCGGCTTCATTATAGCACGGCAAAAGGATCGCAATGTTCAAATGACGGCGGGAGGTCTCAGCTTCGTTATTTGTGGATTGGCTCATTATATTTCCCGTCCCTAATCATCTACCGCCCAATGTCATATCCAGATGTGTCACATGAGGCGTGTTAGGCTTTATCTAATCTTAAGGGGGTTAAGGTTAGGTTTCATTGCGCGAAAAATTCGCACATCATCCCTACTCAACCTCCGTATTTTAGGGAGGGTGTCTCAGTCGAAATGGTTTTTCATGTCAGATATATTAAAAATAGGGCTGAAACGGCATCCCGTTATAATCACTTGGGTCATTGTCATGGGCTTTTTAATGATAAGTGCCGCAATCGGAGGATATTTCGGCGGGGTCGGAACAGATAGTGATGACCAAATGCGTTTGGTTCAAATCCGAGACCTCCTCGCAGGACAAAACTGGTTTGACCCAATGCAGTACCGATTAGGGATGGACGCAGGGACGCAGATGCATTGGTCGCGCTTGGTTGATTTGCCCATCGTACTTTTGATTAAAGGCCTCGATCTGTTTCTGCCTTATACCCTTGCTGAAGGGTTAGCGGTCACGTTCTGGCCGCCTTTAACAACAGGTTTAGTCTTGGCGGGTTTAGCGCTGGGCGCACGGGGTATTGAGGCAAAAAATCATAATAAAGATCTGGAAAAATCCAAAGATCAGGGCAAGTCCAAAGTTCAGGACAATTCTGGCCAGAAGATTTTGCTCTTCACACTGATTATGTCTGGCGCTTACCTCAGCCAGCATTTCCGTTTTATGCCCGGCGCGATTGACCATCATAATTTACAACTCGGCGCTTTGGCGTTTGCGATGGGGGCTTTAATTTGGTCGCCAGACCACGGGCGATACTACGCGCTCGCCGGTGTAGCCTGTATGGGATCATTGGCGATTGGCATGGAAGCCAATATTTTCGTTGCGATTATTTGTGTTTACGTTGCGGGCCTTTGGGCTGTCTTGGGCGAGGTTGCAAAACGCGGCGCGCAAGCTTTTGGTGTGGCCTTGGCGGTCAGTAGTGTGTGTGTTTTAATCACGACGATTTCTCCAAATGAATATTTCAAAATCGCGTGCGACGCATTTTCAGGCCTTGTTGTTTTGGCGGCACTCCTTGGTGGTTTGGGGCTTGCCGCTCTCGCGGCGGTCGCCTCCAATCGTCTTATGCTCCACCGCCTGATCGGGCTGTGCGGAATTGGAATTATCTGCGGCGGCGTTCTGTTAATGGCGGCGCCGCAATGTTTGTCCAATCCCCTCGACGCGCTCTCGCCTCAGATGAAGACCTATTGGCTTGACCAAATAACAGAGGCCCGCCCGCTTGTAAAAGACGGTGCAACCCTTTGGCAGGAAGTTATATTCTTTCTGTGTGTGCCGCTTCTGGCGCTTGGACTTTGTATAAAAAGCCTTTTGGATCATAAGGCTGTCGCGCAGAATATTTTGTTTATCGTTTTGATTTTAAGCGCTTTCGCTATGACGGTGTATCAAGTGCGGTTTTATATTTTCTTGCACATATTTGCGCTCTTGCCTGCCTCGATTTGGGTCGCACATATTTATGTATCGGGTAAAGGAAAAAATCCGGGGAGTGTCACCTATTTGTTCGCGCTCATTGTCGCCTCGCCAATGGCTTATTTCGTATTGGGGTCACAATTTATGCCGACAAATAATGTGGTCGCAAACACGCAAGCGCCTCTCTCTACATCGGATGTTACATCTGGGCTTGCAATTGAACCTGTGGATTTAGACACATGTTACACGCCAGACGTTTTAGACGTTTATAAAGATCATAAAGCGGCGCGTATATTGGGCGGATCTAATGCGGCTCCGCTCATATTTCTCTCAACCGATGACACGGCGGTTTTTGGGAATTATCACCGTAATTTGGACGGAATTTCTGCGGCGCTTGAAATTCTTCTAAGTGATAAAGACGTAACGAAATCGCTCTTGGTAAAGCATAAAATTGATTATTTGCACTACTGCGCTCAGGACGGGGCCATTACGAATTTTAGAAATTTCGCGCCGAATGGCCTAATCGCGCAAATTTACGACGGGGTTATTCCTGATTATCTTGAACGTGTACCGCTTGCACAAAAAGGTACGGGTGCGCAGATTTATAAAATCACGCCGAATGCCGTGAAATAGAGAGATTCCTGTGGGCGACTGCGCAGCACGCGCAGGGGCTTGCTTGTTTCCTCAGACGTTTAATGTATCGTTAAGGGGTTGATTCGCGAAAATATTGGATGTGCATCCAAATTTAATCTAAATCACAGAATGCGGAGGTCATATGAACATTTTCGGACGTATGAACCGCACGAAGACGGATGGTGACGTTGATATGCAAGACGTCAATTTAGATGAAATTTTTTCTCCTAAGTCAAATTTTGAAGCAGATGTGATGCCTTCAGTGGGCACTGTATCTGCAAAAATTGCTGAAAAAGCGTCTGTTACGGCGCCCGCAAAAACGGCTCAATCCATTCCGTCAAACGCGAGCCGTCCCGCGCCAATGAAAACTGACACCACTCCGAATGTGAAAGGTGAAGATGATTTTGGAAATGAAGATTTCAGCATATTTTCAGACCGTCCTGAATGGGACGAAATCCAAGGGTTTTTAAAATCCATCCAAGAGACGAGTGAAGCTCCGAAGCCAGGCGAAAACAGACAGCAAAGTCTAGATACGCGGCCTGCCCTGCCTGCATTCACACCGATAACTGAACGGGTAAGTCAGCAGGTAAATCAACAGGTGCGTTCTGCTGAAACTGCGCGCTCTGTTCCGGCTATGCACTCGCGGCCCTCTCAGGACTCTGTTCAAAGGCGCGCGCAGGCTTTATCCGCGCCGACCCACATTCAGACTCAGGTTCCAAAACCCGCCCCGAAACCGATCGCGAAGCCTGAGGCGCCTCTTGACGTCGTACCCGATGTGCCTGCGAAAACTTTAAAAGACGCCACGCGCGAGACAGAACAGCTCCGCGATAGTATGAGGTCAGCTGACTCTGTGTCGAAAACTGATATTACGAAGGCCCAAGATTACGTTGACGCGCTAAGCAATTACTCGCGCAGAGCGTTAGAGCAAAGCCGTCAAACAGATGTCCGCCTTAGAGGCCTATCAGGTGTTTTAGGGCAGATCGAGCTTAAGCTTGCGAAATACGGACAATTGGAAGCGCATTTGGCCACGACGCGCGCCTCGAATCAAAAGCTTAGAAATGCGCTAGATACGCGCACTCAACAGGTTCAGGCTTTGGAGCTGAAAGTTAAATCGCTAGAGCCGCAATATCTTGCGTCGCGCAAATCACTTGAGCTCGCACGACAAGACCTTGCGACACAGCGTGATGTCTTGATTGGGCAAAAAGAAAAACTAAATAAGTTTAATAAGCTTTTATCTCGCGCTGCGACGCGGGTTGCCGAAACAGATTCTCAATACGGCGGATTGGTCCAAGCTTATAAAATCCTACAAACGGAATGCCGCGCGCAAGCGACCGATATCAGCAATAAAGTTCGGGCGTATGTCGAGTTGAAAAAAGAAACCGAGGTTTTACAAGGTAAGCTTGAGCTTCGAACGAGTGAGCACGAAAAAATGGCACGGGCTTTAACGGCGCTGAAGACTGAATATACAGATGTAAAACGACGTCTTTCGGACTCGACCTCTGCTTTTGAAAATTCGGGATATGAATTTAGATCTCAAGTTAAGCTTTTGAAGAACCAATTAGTGCGCCGCACCGAAGAAAGTCGGCTTCTAAAAATTCAAGTTCAAAATTTGAAGGCCCAATCTGAAGAAGAAGGCGGCTTGTCGGCCTATCGTGAACGCGAATTGCGCGAGCTTAAAGAGGGGTTAGAAGCCGAACGAGAGCGTGTCCGCATCGCTGAATTACGTTCTGTTGATAAAGCCCATCTGGCCGATATGAACGGCAGAGCGCTGGAGCGCGCAAAGCTTGAGTATGAAGTTTTAAATGAGAAATACGCAACCGCGCTTTCAGATGTCGAAATGTTGCGGTCTATGGCCTTAACACAGAATGAAAAATTGGCACGTTTTGCAACGCTCAGCGGGACGATTGATACACGGACAACGGCTATGCCGGCGTCTCATTTGTCAGCAGTTCAAGCGCGACAGAGACAAAACGCAGCTGACGCAGGATCATTTGATCCGGGATTTTCTAGTAGTTCGCAAAGCAGTCCTCAAAGCCAGATCAGCTAATAAAACTGTAGCGTATTGAGTTCAATTTTCGCGCTTTAACTCGGCGCACCAATGACCCAATTGTAAGCTTTCACAATTGTCTTTTGTGTCAGGCCTGCCTGACCATACGGGTCATGTGATAACCAATTTTTTACGACCTCTACGCTTGCGGCCTCTACGATTAAGAGACTGCCGCGCATAGTGCCCGTATCGTCAAGCCACGGGCCCGCGACTTTGACATGGATTGTGTCGTCTGATTTCAACCATGCCAAATGTGCCGTACGATTGGCTGTACGAATTTCCAGACTGTCTTCCTTATCTTCGGAATAAACTATAATGTGCATATGCGTGTCCTCGTGATGAGATTAAGATTTAGGGCCGTTTTTGCCAGAGCCACTACTGGGATTGTTCTTCGCCGAAATTTCGTCGAGCGGCCAACGCGGACGGGCTTTCACAGATAGGCTATCTGTGTATCCAAGGGCAAAACGCTCAGCGCCTGCCAGTGCGATCATTGCGGCATTGTCTGTGCAAAATTTAAGCGGCGGGGCCATAAGGGTGAAGCCTTCGCGTTCGCAAAGATCATCAAGTGCTGTGCGGATTGCGCGGTTTGCGGCAACACCGCCTGCGACCACAAAACGATGTTTTGGCTCTGCCTTTTCCGTTGTGTTCAAACCCGCTTTAAAAAGTTTCATTGCGACATGCGTGCGGTCTTGCAGAACATCGCAAACCGTTTTTTGAAAACTCGCGCAAAGATCGGCGCGCGCTGTGTCGGATTTATCACTCGCCTCAAAGGCGCGGGCGACGGCTGTCTTTAGGCCCGCAAAGGAAAAATTGGCATGGTCTTTTTTATAAAACGGTTTGGGCAGTTTGAACGCGCTTGGGTCGCCTTTTTTTGCGGCTTGTTCTACGCGCGGCCCGCCCGGGAAACCAAGGCCCATAACCTTAGCTGATTTATCGAACGCTTCGCCCGCCGCGTCATCGACAGTGCTGCCAAGTTTCGTGTAATCCCCGACGCCTTTGACAGACAAAAGTTGTGTATGCCCGCCAGAGACCAGCAATAAAAGATACGGAAACGGGCACGGGGCTGCTAGGTTGGGCGAGAGGGCGTGACCTTCGAGGTGGTTTACCGCAATCAAAGGAATATCCAGCGCAAGCGCAAGACCCTTTGCACCCATAAGACCCGTAATGACGCCGCCGATTAATCCGGGCCCAGACGTCGCGGCAATAGCCGAAAGGTCTGTGTATTCAACGCCTGCCTCTGTCATGGCTTGGTCAAGAATGTCTTCGATGACGGAGAGATGTGCACGCGCGGCAATTTCAGGTACGACGCCGCCAAAAGGGCGGTGCGCTTCGTCTTGGCTTGCGATAATAGACGACAGGAGTGTGATCTTACCGTCCTGCGTCCGCCTTAAAACAGAGGCGGCGGTTTCGTCGCAACTGGATTCGATCCCCAAAATCAGAGCGTCTTGTAAACGGGGGGTGTTATGGGCTATGTCGTCAATCTTATGGGCGGGGTTTATCATAGTCCGCTCGTAGCGCGCACAGGTCAGGGATGCAATAACGGTAGAAGCTGAAATTTAGTCACGGCGTCGCGATTGCACCCATATGATAAAACAGAATTAACATGCCCAAGACGGAAATATAAGTGACAGACCCAATAGAGACAGACAGGACTTTGACGATTGGAACGCGAGGCTCACCCCTTGCGCTTTACCAAGCCTATCTGGTGCGCTCATTACTTATGGCCGCGCACAAGTCAGATGCTACGCGGTTTCCGATACAGATTTATAAAACAAGCGGGGATCGCTTGCGCGGGGACTTGGCCGAATTTGGCGGCAAGGGCCTATTCACCAAAGAATTAGAAGTGGCCTTAACGGAAGGCCATATTGATCTGGCCGTACATTCCATGAAGGATGTTCCGACGCGCAGTCAGCCTGACTTGATGATTTCCTCTATCTTGCAACGCGAAGACCCGCGCGACGCCTTCATGTCAAACAATGTCAAAAAACTGATGGATTTACCAAAAGGCGCAGTCGTCGGCACAGCGTCAATTCGTCGGCGAGCCCAGCTTTTGTCTGTGCGTCCCGATATTTCTTTCACGCTGTTGCGCGGCAATGTTGGGACACGTCTAGAAAAATTGGGGAGAGGGGATTGCGACGCGACGTTTCTGGCCTGCGCAGGTCTGAAACGCTTGGACCAAGAACATATTATAACAGAGGCGATTTCAACCGATCTTATGTTGCCCGCCCCCGCGCAGGGTGCGATTGGGATTGAATGTCGACGCGAAGACTTGGTCGCGAAAAACTTGATTGCCCCGCTCAATCACCAAGAAACGCATTGGGCTGTCACGGCGGAACGCGCCTTTTTAATGGCCCTTGACGGGTCATGCAAAACGCCGATTGCGGCCTTGGCAGAATTTCACGGCGAGACTTTAGAATTTCGCGGGGCTGTGTTTTCCAAAGACGGCCGCGATGTGTTTCGCCGCGCAACGGAAATTAAATGTCGCTCATTTGAAGACGCCTTCGCGCTGGGACTGTCATTAGGGTATGAGTTAAAGGCTGAAATTGGTGACCGTGTCTTGTGGGATGATTAGGGGGCTATACATAAATGAGCCTGCCTAAAACAATCTGGATAAGCCGCACTCAACCCGGAGCTTTGGAAACTGCGAAACGCGTCGAGGCGGCAGGGTATAAAGCTGTGATTGCGCCGCTTTTAGAGATTTGCGTACCGAATGATATGCCTGACCTGCCGACAAAAAATAGCGTGTTGATTTTTACATCCAAAAACGGCGTTGATGCGTTTTGTGATTTTTTTCCAGACCGTCAGTTTAAGGTTATCACAGTCGGTACAGAAACGGCTATGCATGCCCGCGAACAGGGGTTTACATCAGTCAAAAGCGCATACGGAACCGCCGATTCCGTTGCAGGCATTGTTCTGAAAATGGTTTCAAAAACTATACCTGTTGTGCATTGCGCGGGGCGACATGTTCGTGGCCGTATTGTCGAGACCCTTATAGAAGCGGGGTATATTGCGCGTCGCGATTTATACTACCTCTCTCGCCCTGTTAAAGCTTTGCCTGATATTGATCTGACCACGATTACGGACATACTTATATATTCGCCGCTTGCGGCAGAGACTCTCGCACGCCTTAATCCTGATCTCTCTCATTGCATCATAATTTCGATTAGTCAGAATACGGACGCGGCATTGCAAGGCGTGCGTGCTGCAAATCGGTTCATTGCACAGACTCCGACAGAGAACGCAGTCCTTGCATGCTTAAGCGCTTGATTGATACCTTGTAGGCGCGGTACAAGACGCCATGACCATACCTGATAACAAAACGCCCAAACCCGAAGATGATGCCTTTGAAAAGGCAAGTGAGACTGTTGATGAAATTCTCGACGACTCATTTGATGAGGGGGAAGCTTCGCATTCGAACGACGATATGTCTGACCTCGATATGGACGCCGCTGGAGACAGTGATGTTGAGACGGGGGATATTGAATATGCTGATGCAGAAATTCTGCCGCCGATTAAAGCCGAGCCTAAAAAGGGTTTAGGTTTTAAGTCTCTTTTGACTGCGACGGTTTTTGCAGGGCTTTTGGGTGCAGGCGGTGGATTTGGCCTGAGCTATTATCTTTTACCGAAGCTGACACCTGCGCCTGATACGCAAGCGTTGGAAACGCGCATCACCACCTTGTCACAAGAAAATCAGGACGTCAGTTCAAAGCTTGAGCGTTTGCAAACCTCTGTTCGCGACAGTTCGCGCCAAGCTCAAGCGGCGGGCCTCACTGATTTGGGCGAGATCACGCCGCGCCTTGAGGCGCTGGAAAAAACTCTGTCGGATACACCTCCTAATTCGGATGTGTCTGAACGTGTCCTCGCGCTCGAGCGTAATATTCAAGCCTTAACCGCTTTTGAAGGGACTGAAGGCGAAGCTGTCCCAGTTGAAATTGCGCGTCGCTTAGAAGCGCTTGAACAAGGCGACGCCTCTGCACGTGCAGGCGCTTTAAATGCTGACCCTGCAACTTTTATGTATGGCGACAGATTGCTCCGTGATATTTTGCAAGAGATTCTAGAAAATCAAATTACGTTGCAAGGGGATTTGGAAACAACAACGCAAGCCCTAAGTGCCAGTGGCAATGAGGGCGCCAATAATGGTGGACGTGACGCGGGGGCTTCTGAAGCTGGGGCTTCTGAAACTGGGCCTGCTGAATCAGGTGGAGCTGAAACAGACGCGTCAAAGGCAATATCAAAAGCGTCTTCCGCGAGCCTGAAGGATACACCTGAAACAATTACAGGTGAAAACTCCCAATCTTCAGCATCAGAGACTTCAACTGAAGAGACATTTGACACAAAGGCATCGGATTCTGATATAGCTAACGAGAATACATCTGATACAGATACATCCGACACAGGCACATCGGGTGAAAATTCGGCGTCCACTTGGCCCAAAGATAAACCTACATCAGAGACAAGTTCAAAATCTGTGATTGGCGCAATGTCTTCAGGCGGCATAATGTCTTCAGACGTTATTGCGCAGACAACGCCGTCTTCAACGACTAAAACAGCTTCGCCTACTTCTGATATGAAAGCTCTTGGTGCAAAGCCCTCTGTGACAAACACAAGTGAAATCGAGAAGACCGAAGTTCAGCCCATTGAAACACAAAGAACGGTGGCCACAAGATCTGTAATCGCATTGCCACCCTTTCCCGAAGCGGAATTACGTGAAGCATTGCGGGAAAATGAACTGTCGGGTAAAAATTGGTTTGCGCGTGTGATCGGTCGGAATTTATCCGTTAAGAAAACGGGTGAACGTGACGCGGTTGACGAGATCGTAGACTTGGTCGCGCGGGGCAATATTTCCGAGGCATTAGATAAAATGGAAACTCTTCCAAGTTCTGTGCGTTCTAATGCTAGGGATTGGATGAAAGCGGCGCGTCAAGCGCGCTAGGGTTTAAAATAATTGTCCTGTCTGTTCTTCATCAGATGTACAGATATGGGGCGCATAAGCAGGCTTAAGTCTGCTTGAGTTTCAGGAGAGAGATATGACAAAATATGTAATCGCCGTTTTGGTATTTGTGGCCGCATTGGCGGGTGTCTTGCTCTATATCGGGGAAGCGTCGCAGCTCTTGATTACATCTATGAGCGATCGTCCTGCCTTAAATTTTGAAAGCCGTATCAGCTGGCGCTTTGCGATTGTCGCCCTGACCGTCATTACAATTACACTTTTTGTTCTTTGGGCATTTCTTGGATGGCTTGTTCGCCTGCCAGGGCAATTAAAATCTGGCGTTGGGAAACGACGTCGGACGCAAGCCCTAGAAGCGATGGAGGAAGCCCTGATTGCAGGATCAGAAGGCGATGCCAGCCGCGCCCGCCGCAAGTCTGAAAAAGCCCGGTCCCTTATCGCCAGTCCTGCTTTGGGTCGTATGGTTTCTGCCCAAGCCGCAGAAGCGTGCGGCGACCGCGAAGAAGCGATTGCGCAATACTCTGCTATGCTTGACGATGATAAAACAATGGCAACAGGTTTGCGGGGCCTCTCGCAACAAATGCTTGCCAAAGGTGATGTAACGGGTGCGATTGAGCACGCAGGCAAAGCTTACGCAGGTAATAAAAATGCGCGTTGGGCGTTTGACGTCTTGTTCCAAGCGCAAGTGTCGGATTACCGTTGGGCGGATGCCATTGCGACTTTGGATATGGCGATCTCTCGCAAGCATATCGAGAAAGTTGATGCCGCGCGACGTCGCGCTGTTTTACAAACGGCTTTGGCGGATTCCCTCGAATCTCAAGGGCAAAATAACGAAGCTTTAAATAGCGTACTCTCCGCAACTAAAGACGCGCCAGACTTTGCGCCTGCAGTTTCTCTCGCGGCTAATTTATTGATGCGTGACGGACAAGGAAAAAAAGCGGCCTCGCTTGTTGAAAAAGCGTGGAGCACTGCGCCGCACCCTGCGCTCGCAATAGCCTACCGCGATATATTTGTCGGCGAGGAGCCAAAAACGCTCTCAAAGAAAATGCGGGGCCTTGTGAAACAAAACCCTGAGCACCGCGAAAGTAAAATCTTGAGCGTTGAAGACGCACTCGCATCTGGTGAAAATGTGGCGGCAATTGCCGCGCTTATGCCGCTCACGCGGGAGGCTGTGGTCTCCTCGCGCATCTGTCAGCTCGCTTATGTTATCGAAACTAAGCTTGGAAATCTTGCCGATGCTCAAGTCTGGTTACAACGCGCGACAACGGCGCCGTCAGAACCTGATTGGTCAGATCTTGACCCTGCAGGCGAAGCCTTTGGGTATGAAAATCAAGACTGGCGTCGTCTGGTCTTCAGTTACGGCGAAAGCGGTGAGTTAATTCATCCAAGGTTTGAAGAAGGTGCGAAAAGGCTCGAAATCATCAAAACAGATGACCTTACGGTTGCAGCGGAACCTAAAAAAGTTGCGGCGATTGAAGTTGCAGAAGCCAAGACCCCTGTGGTCGAACCTGCGCCTGAGGTTAAAGCCGCGCCGACACGCCAGCCCGATGATCCGGGTATTGTCACAAAAGGTAAGGATCTGAAAGATGATCTGGCAGAACGCCTCGACAGCCTATTAGATGATAGCGGAAAGCCGAAATAAACCGTTTTCTAAGCGCTAATAAGAAGATTTTGGGCTACGTAGTTTTGACTGCGTGGCCTTCTTTTTAGGATGTTTTTATGTTTTGCGAACACTATGGAGTCGCGCTGTCCCTTGACACACACTGATTGAGGTGATGTTTCTAATCCCTAATGATATGTGTCCAATAGAACGACACTGGATTGGGAATGATTATGCAACAGATGCAAGGCTTAGATACTGTATTCGTGTCCATGGAGACGCCCGTTGCGCCCGTCCATATTGGCTCAGTTTTAATATATGACCCGTCTACAGCAGAAGGCGGGTTTGTTCGTTTTAAAGATATTCTGTCCTTCATTGAGGGCCGTTTGCATATGTCGGCGACGATGCGACAAAAAATGGTCAAAGTGCCATTTGGCATTGATTACCCGTATTGGGTTCAAGACCGAAATTTTGATATTGAATATCATATTCGACATGTTGCCCTGCCAAAGCCCGGTGATTGGCGACAGCTTTGCATTCAAGCCGCCCGCGTCTTTGCGCGTCCACTTGACCTCTCGCGTCCGCCTTGGGAAATCACGGTTGTTGAAGGCCTTGATAATATTGATGGCGTGCCCAAAGGGTCATATGCCATGTTAACCAAAGTGCACCACGCCGCGATTGACGGTGTCTCTGGCGTGGACATGATGAACGCTTTGCATTCTATGGCCCCGCAAGGCGACGGTGTATTGCCGCCTGATAGTTGGCGCCCCGAAGCAGATCCAAGTCAAATCGGATTGTTTGCGCGGGGATATGTACGAAACTTGCTTAACCCCATACGCCAAGCGCAAGCGATGCGACATACGCTCCCGGGTATGGCCCGCGCGGCCAAAGGCCTGATTAAGCGCGATTTCGATTTTGACGCACTCATCAAAGCGCCTAAGACGCGCTTTAACGGAACAGTGTCACCGCACCGTATGTTTGATGCGAAAACCTTTAGCCTTAAAGATATAAAACGCATTCGGTCTTTGGCTGAGGGCTCAAAGTTAAACGATGTCATGCTGTCGGTTGTCGGCGGCGCCATGCGACTTTATCTGGAACATTATAACGAGCTTCCTGACACCTCTGTCACCGCGATGGCCCCAATTTCTGTACGCGACGAGTCAGAGAAAAACACAATGGGCAATCAAGTTGCGGCGATGTTCGTGCCGCTTGGCTCTCATATCCCGTCGGCGCAAGAGCGTATGAAATATGTTACTGAAGAGACGATCAAAGCCAAAGCGTTCACAAATGCGTTGGGCGCACGTCAAATGACGGAAATGGCGAAACTCGCGCCTGCGCCTGTCATGAACTTGGGTGCACAGGTCTTTTCAAAATTAAAACTCGCCGATCATATCAAGCCCGTAATCAACACAGTTGTTACAAATGTGCCCGGCCCGCCTATCCCGATATATTCTGCGGGGGCAAAGCTTGTGGGATTATACGGCATGTTGTGCCTCGTAGACGGGGTTAAATTGGGCCATGTCGTCCATAGCTATATCAATGACGTCACGGTCTCTTTCACCGCAGACCGAAGTGCGATGCCTGACCCTGATTTTTATTCAGAGTGTTTGCAAAAAAGTTTTGATGCCCATCTTGAAAAGGCTGTTGCGCTTGAAAAAGCGAAAATCGTGAAAACGGTAAAGTCTGAAGATAAGGCTACTAATGCTAAAAAACCCGCAGCTAAGGCCAAAGCAAAAAAGCCTGCTAAGTCCGCGTCTAATACCGCTACGACGAAAACGAACGGCGCGGCTAAGCCTGCGTAAAAGACCCCGTGTTAAATCCAAAGGAAATCACATGTCCGAACACATATTGTCAGACTCTAAAATGAGCAAAGGCCCGTCGCTTTTCTGGACCCTGACAGAGGGGCGTGGCATTTTTGAATTTAATGCGTTTTACGCCGCGCGTCTTTTGATGAAGCGTTTGCCAAAAGGCGATGGTCATCCTGTTATTGTCTTTCCGGGATTTGTCGGAAGTGACCGTTCGACCAAACCTATGCGCGGCCTGTTGAAAGATCTGGGTTATAAGACATTTGGTTGGGGGCTTGGACGTAACCTTGTCTTTAATGCAAGTCGCGAAGCAGAAATGCGAGAGCTGTTGGAACGTGTGTTTAAGGCAGAAGGCCGCAAAGTCACGCTGATCGGTTGGAGCCTTGGCGGGGTGTTTGCCCGTGAAATTGCCAAAGCCAATCCAGACTATGTTCGCGGTGTCATCACTCTAGGCAGTCCGATTTCGGGCGATTTGGATCAGTCGAGCGCGCGCCGCCTTTATGAGTTTTTTAACGGCCCTGCGACGTCGGAAATGAAAGCACGCCTCAAAACAATTGCGACCGCGCCGCCTGTTCCAACAACATCCATTTTCACAAAGACAGACGGAATCGTGGCATGGCGTGCCTCGGTTCAAAAAGCGGGCGAAAATAAAAATATTGAGAATATCTCACTGCCGGCAAGTCATATGGGCCTCGGCGTAAACCCGCTTGTCATGGTCGCGCTCGCGGACCGTCTGGCACAAAAAGAAGGCGAGTGGACGCCGTTCAAAGCGTCAGGATATCAGAAGCTCTTATTCAAAAACCCTAAGACCTAAGCCCCTCCGCCGAGCATCTTGTAAAGTGCGGGGACGATATATCCATTGGCCCATTGTATCAGCAAGAGCGCGACGATAGGCGAGAGGTCTAGCCCGCCGATTGACGGTATGACCTTACGAATGGGTTCTAAGATTGGGCGCGTAATGGCGCGGACCGTATTATAAATCTGTGCCATGATTGGATTGCGCAGGTTCATGATATTAAAGGCAACGAGCCAGCTGAAAATAACTTCAAGAAAAATCAAAAAGACCAGCAGGCTTAACACTGGGCTAATAAAATAGACCAAAATGGATTGAAGAATATTCATGCGGACGCTCCTTAGTCCGCTTCGTTTAAGGCAGGCACGGTAAAGCGGCAAGATGTTTATATATCTGAGCGCCAATATATTAGGACTCCTGCCTATCGCCAATTAAGGCATGTGGCTGAAATAAGGCAGAAATCGCCCTAACTTCGTCGCAAAGCTTTCCTAGGCAAAGATACAGATTGCCTTTCCCTTATTTTCAGGAGCCACCATGTATCGTCAGACAGGTTATAAACCCACACAGACGCCGTTAGCCCGTACAGGCACTGCACAAGATTTGGCTCTGCACTTGAAGACTCCCTCTGCACGGGGCTATGTTACGCCAAGTAAAACGAATATTGAGAAGAGCGGGATCGCAAAAGGGAACCGTATGGCCAAAATATATTTGGTGGATGATGATGAGAATATTCTAACATCCGTATCTATGTATCTGGAAAATGAGGGCTATGAAGTCCGTAAATTCCATGACGGTGTAAGCGCGCTTGCGGCCCTTAAGGACAGCCCGCCTGACCTCGCTGTATTTGATGTGAAAATGCCGCGCATGGACGGGTTAGAGCTTTTGCGTCGCTTGCGCCAAACCTCAAACCTACCCGTTATTTTCCTAACCTCAAAAGACGACGAAATTGACGAAGCCATGGGCCTGAATATGGGGGCGGATGACTATATTAAAAAGCCGTTCTCACAACGTTTATTAGGTGAACGTATCAAAGCCGTCTTGCGCCGCGCTGCGCCTGTTGATGTCAATCTCGGCGAGGGTTCGGGCAGTGATGATAAAATCATGCGCCGTGGCAGTTTGGTTTTAGACGGAAATCGTCATGCCTGTACGTGGAACGGAAGCGCCGTGCGTTTAACGGTAACAGAATTTTTAATTCTTGAAAGTCTTGCAAAACGACCTGGATTTGTAAAATCGCGCGATCAATTGATGGACGCGGCTTATGATGACCAAATCTATGTCGATGACCGCACGATTGACAGTCACATAAAACGTCTACGCAAGAAGTTCCGCAAGACGGATACAAGTTTTGATGGTATCGAAACGCTCTATGGCGTTGGATATAAATATAAAGAAGCGTAAGAACAAGCTGATACAGGCTGCACTTTTCCGTGTCTGATACGGCTTCGCCTTCTGTTCAAAAAATTGACCGTCGCACCCGACGGCCAAGGCGTGCGGGTATGTTTTCGCGCCTCGTGCGGTTTATCTTCATATCGCATTTAGTCGGTCTGCTTGTCCTTGTGATTGGCGCATCAACGACTAGCCGATTTTCGCAAACATTAATTGACGCGAAGGTCGAAGACTTATCCGTGCAAACGGCCATGTTGACAACTTTGCTCGGGGATAGCGCGTCAGGCATAGGCTCGCTCTCGGAACTTGATCCAGACGCGGCGACCGTATTTTTACGCAGGGTTGATTTGCCAGAGCAATGGCGTGTGCGCCTGTTTGATAAAAGCGGGTCACTGATTGCCGACAGTGCGGCCTTGGACAGCAGTATAAAAGTCACGGAACTTGCCCCGCTAAACGTAGACCCGCCAAGTGTACCGCTTAGGGTTAAAGTGCGCGAGAAAGTCCAATCATTTACTACTGAAAAAATTGCAGCCTTGCCGTGGCGTGTAAAAGAGCGTGCAAGCCTGCGGCGCGATGTCAAATCCGATGTACGCAAAGCGTTTTTGGGGGAAACTGCTTCTGGCGCGCGCTATGATGATATGGATAATTTAATTGTCTCTGTGACCATGCCCGTGCGTCGGGTGCAAAATGTTTTGGGCGCGGTGACGCTTGAATCGCGTGATGTAGAGCGCATTGTCCAAGCCGAGCAACGGGCCTTAATGCCGATACTGGGCCTTGCATTTCTCGCCTCGCTCTTATCGTCTTTAGCTTTGACTTTGTTTATCGCGCGCCCCATTCGACGCTTGGCGCGCGCGGCGGAATTTGTCTCGCGCTCTCGTAAAAAACGCGACACCATACCTGATCTTTCGCGTCGAAAAGACGAAATTGGAGATTTGTCGCTTGTGATGCGCGAGATGACGAACGGGCTTTATGACCGAATTGATGATATCGCCAATTTTGCGGCTGATGTCGCGCACGAGATTAAAAACCCGCTGACTTCATTACGCTCGGCGTCGGATACTTTGCGTGTAGCGAAAACGCCCGAGCAAAGAGATAAGTTGATTGATATCATTCAAAGCGATGTCACACGTATGGACCGTCTGATTAGCGATATCTCAAAAGCCTCTAAAGTCGATGCAAATTTGGCGCGGGAATCTGCGGATACAATTGATGCGCGTTTGATCTTGCAGGCGCTCGAGGAGTTCTATCAACAAACGCTGGAAACGGACGCTGTTAATATTCGTTATGTCGCGCCAGATAAGGATGAACCCCTTTATATTCGCGCGTTTGAGACTCCCTTTGCCCAAGTCCTGCGAAACCTCATCGATAATGCTGTGACGTTTTCACCAGAGGGCGGCACGGTGATATTAAAGATTACGCAAGAACAAGCCGACACAAAACGCGTCGCTGATAAGCGCGGGCAAGACAAAACACGTTCCAATAAACCCCGAAAAGATAAACGCCCGCGTATCGTGATCACAGTTGAAGATGAAGGGCCAGGGATCCCGCCAGATAATCTGGAAACGGTATTTGAGCGCTTTTACACAGAACGTCCTGCGGGCGCGCAATTTGGCTCGCATTCAGGACTGGGCCTTGCGATTTGTCGACAAATCGTACAGGCGCATCGCGGCTATATTTATGCTGAGAATAAGCCCGACCAAGGCGCGCGCTTTGTTATCAGCCTGCCGCAACAGGGCGTACAATCCTAAAGGGTCATGCGCAGAGATGCGTTTAATCCTTCCCCCAAGGCCCGTTGCAAACAGGCGTATGGCGCAGATAGATATAAACATCCGCCGCACATGTATTATTTAGGCAGGTTTGCAATTTAGGGCTTTGCAGTCCTCGTATTTCTTGATTAAGTGATGTCTTAATTTCGTTGAAATGGATTGAGATGTGATCGGTCTGGTTATTGTCACTCACGGGGATTTAGCGCTCGAGCTTAGACGCGCTATGGAGCATGTGGTCGGCCCCCAAGAACATTGTGAAACGGTCTGTATTGGGCCGGATGATGATATGGAACGTCGCCGCGAAGACATTCGAAGCGCGGTAAATCACGTGAGTTGTAAGAGTGGGGTTATCCTTTTAACCGATATGTTTGGCGGCACGCCGTCTAATTTGGCGATCTCTATGCTCGACGAAAACCGAGTCGAAGTCTTGGCTGGCGTCAACCTGCCCATGCTGATTAAATTGTCAGAAGCCCGCCGCACCGCAAACTTAGCCGAAGCCGCAGAGCATGCCAAAGATGCAGGTCAACGTTATATCGCGGTCGCCTCTAAGATTTTGGCCGGCGGTAGCTAGGCATTTTGAGCGATGTCCGTTTATTCAAACACTGTGACGCTTTGCAATAAAAGAGGGCTACATGCGCGCGCCTCTGCAAAATTTGTTTCCTGTGTAGAGCTTTATAATTCCGAAATTAAAGTGACGAGCCATAATACAGTTGGCAGTGAAACTGTCATTGCCGACAGTATTATGGAGCTTTTAATGCTAGGGTCGGCCTGCGGAGAACAACTTACAATTTCTGCCAAAGGGCCAGATTCGCAAGTGGCGCTCAAGGCATTAACCGCTTTAGTTGAAAGTGGTTTTGGAGAAGATGAATGAGCCTTGGCTTTAAATGTGTTGGACCGGGCTTTGTCTTAAGCTTGACCGTGCTGTTGGCCACTGTGCTGTCGGCCACTGTGTTGTCTGCTTGTCAAAGTACAGACGCCTTTCACCCCAAAAGTCATTACCCGCCAGACCCATGGGTTAAGGGCTATTCAAATCCAGAGGATTGTTTGGGTGGCGAAAAACTGGCGGCCCTAAAATTCGATTTACCTGAATATCCAAAAGGCGCGTTTAAGTCTGGCCGACAAGGGTGGACGATTGTCCGACTGGATGTGAATGAAAACGGCGAAACCGAAAATGTGGACGTGGAGCGATCTCTGCCCGAACGCCATTTTGCAGATGCGTCAGTGAAAGCCGTTGAGGCGTGGAAATTTCAGCCTCCAAAAGACGGCGCGCTCAAGGATTGCCGCGTCTTATTGCGGTACAGATTTGGCTCTGTCTCGCTTGGTGGCTAAAGCTTTGGCGTATAAATTCGGCTATTTTCAGATCTGCGAATAAACCTTACCTCTTAAATTATTTGAAACACCCCATGTGTATAGTCTGGTTGAGTTGGACATCCAGAGATTGAATTTATGACGAAAATTATGCCTATTATTATGTCCGGCGGGGCAGGCAGTCGCCTTTGGCCCCTCTCGCGAACACAACATCCCAAGCAACTTCTGCCGCTTGTGACCGATAAAACAATGATACAAGAGACGGTTTTGCGCCTTTCAGGTGAGAACTTCCTACCGCCCGTATTTATTTGTAACGCAGCACATGCAGACGATATTAAATCTCAAATGAAAGATATCGAGCGCGAGGTCGGCGCGATTATCGTAGAACCCTTTGGGCGAAATACGGCACCGTGCGCTGTCGCAGCCGCGCTCCACGCTGCGGGTCATAAAGACGCGCCTTTGGCGCTGCTTTTGCCCGCCGATCACCATGTTAAAAAACCAAAGGCCTTCGTCGCGGCGATTAAAAATGCTGTGCCCGCAGCCAAGAGCGGACATCTTGTGACCTTTGGAATTTCGCCAGACCGCCCTGAAACGGGATATGGATATATCGAACGCGGCGCGTCGCTCGACGATCACGCCAGTACGGTGAAAGCGTTTCACGAAAAGCCAGATCTTGAACGCGCCAAGGCCTATTTAGCCTCGGGCGATTTTGCGTGGAACGGAGGTATATTCCTGTTCCCGCCACAAGTGCTCTTGTCTGAAATAAAGGCGCATGCGCCAGAGATTGCTGAACATGCCAGCCAAGCCTATGTAGATCGTCAAGAGATTAACGGGATTGTGCATTTAGGCCGCGAAGCGTTTGAAATCTGCCCGTCAGAATCTATTGATTACGCCGTGATGGAGCCGACGCAAAAGGCCGCCATGGTGTTGGCTGATATTGGTTGGACAGATATCGGATCATTTGCGGCTCTGCATGACGAATTAAAATCAGGCGAAGACCACAACGCGCTTAAAGGCGATGTGCTCACGCATAATACGCAAAATTGTTTGATACAGACGGACGGGCCGCTTGTGGCCACTGTCGGTGTTTCGGGCCTGAGCGTTATCGTCAAAGACGGCAAAATTCTAATCGCGAGCTTAGATGCGGCCCAAGACGTAAAAGAGATTGTCTCGCAACTAAAGACGGCAAAGCGGGCCACGGATTTATAATATCCTCGCACAAAGAAGCTGTTTGATAAACAGAACAATCGTTTTTTATATAGGTTATTGAAATTTTGGCGCAAAGGGCTTATGTCCACTTTGATACATAATTTAGGTACAGATTTCAGGACTTCCTATGACCCCCGCTAAACCCGCCAAAAGCCCGAATGCGCCAACGGAAGAAACCGTTTTAAACGTCGAGCACTATACGGACCGTCTATTCTCGTTTGAGATTTCTCGTCCGCCAAGTTTTCGCTTTCGGTCAGGTGAGTTTATCATGATTGGCCTGCCAAAGCGCGAAGAAGAGAAGCGCCCGATTATGCGCGCCTATTCAATTGCCAGCCCGTCATGGGATGAAAAAATTGAGTTCTTCTCGATTAAAGTGCCAGATGGCCCGCTGACCTCGCGCCTACAAAAAATTGAAAAAGGCGATACTGTTCTGTTGGGTCGCAAGCCCGTCGGTACGCTTGTACTGGACGCGCTTTTGCCAGGAAAGCGTCTTTACATGTTTTCAACAGGCACGGGCATTGCGCCGTTTGCAAGCCTTATCCGCGACCCCGAAACCTATGAACGTTATGACCAAGTCATTCTGACCCATACGTGCCGTCAGCGATCAGAATTGTCTTATGGTTTGAAACTTGTCGAGAGCCTGAAAGATGACCCGCTTGTGGGTGATATGATCGGGGATAAGCTTTTGCATGTGACGTCGCTGACGCGCGAAGAGTATCCGCTTAAGGGACGTATTACGACATTGATCGAATCTGGCGAGCTTTTCAAAAATTCAGGCACGCCGCCGCTAAACCCAGAAGAAGACCGCGTCATGATTTGCGGCTCTATGGATATGATTAATGACACCAAAGCTTTGGTCGAGACATTTGGTCTGACTGAGGGATCAAATTCTAAGCCTGCGGAATTTGTCGTCGAGAAATCTTTCGTCGGATAAATTCTACTCGCCAAATTCACCGAGTGAAAGAAGCGAGAGTTTTACACCCACGCCTGAACTATCGCCGACGCGGCCCAGATCGTTTCTATTCTGGTAGTAGAATATTTCAAATCGCGTACAGGCATCATCGTAAATCAAAGCCAGATTTTCGCGACGAGTCACGTCGAGGTTTAAATCTCGCGTTGCCGTATAGCGCGTGCTCCAGTGATCAAAGAGTTTAACCCGCAAGCTACCTGATATTTCTTCTGTCGGAGCAAAATCAGTATCTAGGATTTGCGAGGTCGGGGCGTCCAACCTGTAATAGCGCGCGTCAAACCCAAACCTATCTGTGCTATAGCGAAGACCTGAATCAATTCGTCGGAACGCACTCTCGCCTTCGTCATAGCGTATACGCGTCGAAGTCGAAAAGTTCGGGCCGAGGTCTAACTCAAACACACCGATTAAATCAGAGCTTTTACCTTCAAGACCAGACCCTGTCGCAAATGTCTCGTCCGTATTGCTGACAAAGCTTTGGCCTAAAAAGACATGCGCGCGGTTTTCTTTCCAATCGGCGATAAAGGACGCGCCGACATCGGCCCGCAAGCCTTTTTGCCAAAAGTCATAGCCGGGCGATTTATTATCGGCCCAGAACAGCGCGCTGTCGAGATCAATGGCTTGGCTATCTTGGAAAAGCGACACTGCGCTGCCGTTAACTGTCGTCGAGAAGTTTTCTAGCTTTCCGTCGCCAAAGCTTTGCGTAATCTTAGCGCGCGGTTCAATGATAAAATCAATTCCGTCTGCGGGTTTGATAAACGGCCAGCGGATATCTGTACCAACTTGTCCGACCGTGCGCGTGAAATCAAAACTGTCTTGGCCATCCGCGTCCAGATTGATGTAATCATAACGCGCATTGGCAAAAGGTTTCACTTCAACCCCCATAGGGGCGATCATGGTTTTATTCCAATCTACCCCGCCTGTGGCGCGGGCGTAATCTGTACCAATTTCGCGCGTCAACAAAGTCCCATCGGCAAAGGTCTTAAGTCGACCGCCCAGGATTGGGTCTTTGGCATAATATTCAAACTCGACTTTGGGCGCGATAATCGGAAGCGTGCTATCGTCTTCGCGAAACACCGTAAGGGCGCCCGTTGTCTCGTCTTCGAAAATCGAGGTGCGGAGACTTTGATAGCCATATGTGCTCGTGGCAAAGCGGAAGTTTTCATTTTGCCCAATAATAAACCCTTGAGACACAAGACGGCGGCTCGCGGCGTCGTAAAGTCCAAACCGCTCAGGCGCTTCTTGCAGGTCATATCTGTTCAAATATAAATCATCTGTGGCGGCTTGGACGCCAAAGCCCCATTGCCAGTCTTTATTTATATCAAATAATCCATTCCCAAAGAAATGAGACCGCAGTCGATTCCCATTTGGTACATTTTCAGTATTGGTAAAGACGGACATATCGTCAAAGGCGTCGCCGTCACGGTCAAACCATTTTGAATAGGTCAGGCTGCCATTAATATTGATTTCGCCTGAATAAAACATGCGTTTGAAATCATATTCTAAAAGAGGGTTCGCCCCTGAATAGACATGCGGGGTCAGAGTCAGATCGGTGTAATCGTCCAAAGCAAAGAAATACGGGGTTTGGATTCCGACGCCGCGTGTGCGTGAATAGCCTGCAAACGGCGTCAACCACCCGCTAGCACGACCTGCACTGGGGTCAGGATGTGAGAGATACGGCGTGTAGAGGACCGGGACGCCTTTTATTTCTACAACGGCGTCGCGGTAAAATATTGTGTTCTTATCAGGGTTCTGCGTCACTTTGCGGGCGCGAATCCGCCATGTTGGATTATCAACAGTCCCGTCCGCATTCTTGCACGCTTCGCAGGCGGTATAATACGCGTTATAAAGTTCAATCCCGTCCTCGGCACTATTACGGGTGACGAAACGCGCGGCTAAGACGCCGCCTTCTGGGAAACGCGCGACAAATTCTGATGCCGTACCCGCTTCTAATTTATCTGACAATTCAAGCTTATTGGCATATTGGGTCGAGCCTGTGCCGTCGATAAGCGCAACATTTCCAGACGCAATGACCATGCCTGTTGAAAGGTTATAAACGATTTTATCCGCGCGGAGGGTGCGGTCTTGGTAACGCCCTTCAACTTGGCCCTGCGCTGTAAGAATGCCAGCCTCTTGGTCATTATTAAGCTCATCCGCTTCGATATAAATAATATCAGGATCAAAGAAGGGGCTATTGCGCGGCAAGGTCAGAGGGCGGTTTGTGCCTGCGGCCGTGGGCATTTGAGCGAAACTTGGTGTCGCTATCGACACGGTCGCAACCGTACCGGCAATCAAGGCAAGATTTAAAACATGGGCGAGTGCGCCGTGCGAGGCTTTTAACTTCAGTTTAGACATAAACGTGGTCAAGTTTCACCCTCAGTGTTGATCTGCGTAAAACGCTTTCGTGTGAACATATTCGTATTGGAACTGTGTGTATCGTGAATCAATAGCGAAGCCTGATTATAAGGTCTATGGTATATCCCATATTCTTTTTGCAATATATTGGACAGAATTGTGTTTTTTCCGATTTCTGGCCTGTCCACTCAACGCTTTAGCGGCGGATAGCCATTCCAGCGTTTTATCGTTTTCATAACGAGGGCGCTTTGAATACGACTGACATGGGGCAGGGCGGCAAGGGTGCGGCGGTAAATGCGTTCATAATCTTCAGTATTAGGGGCGGCGACTTTAATCAGATAATCCGCGGTTCCCGTCATCAAGTGACATTCTAAGACTTCGGGACTCGTGAGAGCGGCTTTTTCAAAGGCCGCTAAGGCGGATTCAGATTGGCTCTCGAGCGAGACCTCGACATAAAACGTCATTTGGTAGCCCAATGCTTCGCCGTTCAGGCGCGCACTATAGCGTTCAATGACACCTTTTTTCTCTAAAATCCCTATGCGCCTATGGCAGGCCGAAAGGGACAAGCCGACGAGGTCCGCCGTTTCCGAAATCGGCCGACGGCAATTATTTTGTAAGGCTGTGAGTATTTTTATATCAATGGTATCAAGCATAGAAATATTCCATCTTATTGTCGCTATGTCCGTAAATTTTCCTAAATTATATTACGTCAGTCGTAAATATCGAATTTTTTTTCATAAATCTGCCTCTAAAAGGAAATCAAACGATAATTTAGGAGGCATAAATGCTTATTGGGGTTCCAACGGAAATTAAAAATCACGAATACCGCGTCGGGTTAACACCCGAATCTGTAGAAGAATTGGTTCAGATGGATCAGTCTGTTTTGATACAAGCCGGTGCAGGCGCAGGGATTGGCGCGTCTGACGACGCCTATTCAGAAGCGGGTGCAGAAATTGTCCAAACTGCGGCTGAGATTTTCAAACGTGCGGATATGATTATTAAAGTCAAAGAGCCTCAAGCGGGCGAGCGGGCTATGCTGCGCAAAGGCCAGATCCTCTATACATATTTACATTTGGCTCCAGACCCAGAGCAGACAAAAGATCTGATGAAATCGGGCGCGGTCTGTATTGCCTATGAAACGGTCACAGATGATCACGGCGACTTGCCGCTCTTAAAGCCTATGAGCCAAGTTGCGGGACGCCTGGCTATTCAAGTCGGCGCACGCGCCTTGCAAAAAAATGGCGGCGGTCGCGGGGTTCTACTCGGCGGCGTACCGGGTGTGGCCCCTGCAAAAGTTATTATTATCGGCGGCGGTGATGTCGGCTTTAACGCCGCGCAAATGGCGGTTGGCCTGCAAGCGGACGTGACGATCTTAGAGCGCAGTAATCTGGTGATGGAGCATCTCTCTTATTACTTCGGCTCCAAAGCCAAAGTCGTGCGCTCGACCCCTGCTGTATTGTCAGAGCTTTTAAAAACGGCTGATATGGTGGTCGGCGCGGTTCTTATCCCCGGTGCGGCGGCCCCGAAGCTTATCACGCGCGATATGCTACCCGAAATGCTTGACGGCTCAGTCCTCGTGGACGTGGCGATTGACCAAGGCGGGTGTTTTGAAACCTCTAAGGCCACCACCCATGACGACCCGACATATGTCGTGGACGGCGTTGTCCATTATTGCGTGGCCAATATGCCCGGCGCGGTGTCGCGCACATCGACTTACGCGTTGAATGCTTCGACACTTGTGCACGCAAAAAACATTGCGCGCCTTGGCTGGAAAGAGGCGCTTCGCAGTGATCCGCATCTTTTGAATGGCCTGAATGTCTGCGAAGGTAAGGTGACGTATGCCGCAGTCGGCGAAGCGCTTGGCCTTGAAACGGTTGATCCGAAAAGCTTTCTATAAAGCCTCAACGCGGTACAGAATTGTTTCCGAATACGTCTCGTCAGGTCTGAGTATAATGCTCGGAAAGGCGGGACAATTCGGGGCATCTGGAAAAAATTGCGGCTCAATCGCAAGGCCTGACCTTGGGCCGTAGGGCAAGTCCATTTTCCCAATTTGGGGTTCAATAAAATCACCGGTATAAATTTGGACGGCGGGCAATGTACTCTCAACCGAAAGTTTGATCTCTTGGGTTGAAAGCTCCGCCATAGGGCGCAGGTTTTTTTGGGTCGAAACAGGGGGCACTACAAAATTATGATCGACCGCGCGGGGTCCGATCTGAGTCTTATGGGTAAAATCAAACTCCGTGTCTTTGACAGGCTCAATCGTGCCGATCGGCAAGGTGTCAGAATCAATAGGCGTATATGTCTTTGCCAAGAGTGTTAGGCTATGAGCGTTTATATTCAGAGGGGTCGATCCCTGTTTTTCTTCCAAATTAAAATAGCTATGATGGGTGGGATTGCACAAAGTCGCTCTGTCTGTCTGTGCTGTCATGTCAATTTTCAGAACGTCATCCGTTAAGGTGAAGCGGTAGGTCATATTCAGTGTCCCTGGAAATCCGTTCGTCCCCTCAGGACTGATATGATTTAACACAAGTGTGCCGCCCTCAATCGCCGCGTCCCAGACGGCGTGTTCAAACCCTTTTGGGCCGCTATGTAAATTATGCGGGCCACTATTTTGCGAGAGGTGAAATTTAGTTCCGTTGATTTCAAATTGGGCGTTTCGAATACGATTTGCCACGCGCCCAATTGCGGCCCCGAAATAAGCAAGGTTTTTTTCGTAAGGCATTAGCGTGTCATATCCCAAAACAAGGTCGCGCGCTTTAAATCTAAGGCTTTGGATAATGGCCCCGTAATTTAACACAGTCGCGGAAAAACCAGTCTGGGATTTGAAATCAAAAGCGTAAATTTCTGTACCATTTTTTAACGTGCCAAAATGTCGTTTCGTAATAACCATAGGACGCATTACGCATCGCAATCGTCTATTTCAAGCGCTTGCACAGATATAAAATTCCTCGCATAAGAGTTAAAAATAAAACTAGAGGGTTTCCGATATGACAGCTCAAACAACGGCCCAGACGGGTGCTATGAATAATGTGACGTCGGGATTTAATATCCCAGACCCAACTGAGATCGAAAGCCTAAAAGGCAAAGTCTCAGATATTGAATGGGCTTTGCGCTGTGATTTGGCCGCAACGTATCGGTTGTGCGCTATGCATGCATGGTCAGATTTAGTCTTTACGCATATCTCGCTACGCCTGCCTGATGAGGACGGCGAAGAGCGGTTTTTGATCAATCCTTACGGCGTGATGTTTGACGAAATGACAGCCTCAAGCTTGGTCAAAATTGATATGAACGGCAATATCTGCCAAGAGACACCGTATTTTATCAACCCTGCAGGCTTTACGATTCACAGTGCTGTGCACATGGCGCGTCACGACGCGGGATGCGTTATTCACGTACATACGCCTTACGGGATTGCCGTCTCGATTCAAAAAGCAGGCTTGCGCCGTTATTCGCAATTTTCGATGCAGGTCTATAATGACCTTGCCTATCATGATTATGAAGGCATTGCCTTAAACCATGATGAGCGCGAACGCATAGTGGAAGACCTCGGCGAGAAGGGCCTGATGATGCTTCGTAATCACGGCACGCTAACAGTGGGGCCAAATTGCGCGATCGCGTTTCTGCGTATGTATTTCCTAGAGAATGCCTGCAAGACTCAAATCCTCGCGCAAGCGGCGGGTGGCGAAGAGTTTCTGCACGAAGAACCGTCGGAAATGGGTGACTTGGTTTACGGCCAAGGCGCCGCGGCGTTTATGCCGGGCATGGGCGATAACCTCGTCTGGCCAGGCCTGATGCGTAAGCTAAAGCGGAGTAACCCGGGTCACGATCACTAGTCTTAGTCTAACGAATTTGACCCGCTAATTTAGCGGGTCATTTTTATCGCGCTCATATCGCGCGCGGGCTTTTGCAAGGATAGACGGGTCGACATTTTCATCGAGCCTTTGTTTCAGCGCTTGCCGGTCCTTGTCATATTCATCAATGGCGGATTCGCCTGATTTTAAAAGCCAGTAATAGGCATCCTCATAGGACTGCGCGACGCCTTCGCCTTTGGCCAAGGTAAAGGCATAAAGGAACTGACCTTCTTTTTCGCCGTTACGCGCGGCTTTCGCAAACCACTTGGCCGCAGATTTCGTGTTCTGATCTACGCCTGCGCCTTGGTAGACTAGAAGGCCGTAATCGGCTTGGGCTGCGGCAAGGCCAGCTTCAGCGGCTTGGCGCATTAAAATCGCCGCTTTTTTACCATTCGGTTTAATATCCAAATTCTCGACATACATAAGCGCCGCAATATAAGCCGCTTCAGAATCGCCTTTACCGGCGGCTTTTTCGTACCAGTCCAATGCGCCTTGCGCGTCTGTTTCGAGCAATAAATCGCCCATGCGCCGTGCAGAGCGCGTATCGCCATGACGATTGGCACGCGACAGCCATGTCGCGGCTGTTTCTGCATTCTTTTGAACGCCCGTGCCCCGCGTATACATATCGGCCAAAACGCGCATGGCGTCAGATCGCCCAAGATTAGCGGCTTTAATCAGCCAGTTCTGTGCTTGATTAGGTTCAAGACCTGCCTGACTGCGGAGCGCCATTTCGCCGAGGGCGACAAAGGCGTCGGGATGATCTTGGTCTGCGGCAGAGCGAAACCACTTTGCCGCGTCGTCCACATCAATCAAACCCGTTTCGCCGCGCATTAAAATATGACCGACCATGACTTGTGCATCCGCATTGCCGTTCGCACCCGCAATTTTAGCATTTACAAGGGCGAGTGTTTTATTCCCGTCTTCATAGGCGACAAGCGCGTCTTGATAGGTAATGCGCTGCATGGAATTGATTTCCATACCCGTCGCTGTCGTCGACGCACTTACATTAAACGGTACGGCGAAAGCAAAACCTAAGCAGAGTGCGCTGCCAAGCAGAGTGCTGAGAGTTGTTTGATGGCCGCGTCGGGCCCGTCTTTGTAATCCCAAACCCCTGACGATATCGCGATGAAGTCCACGCCCGCCTCTATGACGGTCTTGGCGTTGTCCACATTTATCCCGCCAATGGCGACACATGGAATTTCTATAAATCGGTTCCACCATGTCAAAATCTCCAAGTCGCAACGCGTTGGGGCCGCTTTGGTTTTCGTTTCAAAAACCGCGCCAAACGCAACATAATCGGCTCCAGACTCTGCGGCCTGCAATCCTAAGTCTTTTGAATTATGACAGGTTACGCCGATAATTGCATCCTCTCCCAACAGTTCTCTTGATGAAAAATAGTCCATGTCTTGCTGGCCAATATGGACGCCGTCAGCGCCAATGTTTTTGGCCAAATCAGGTCGGTCATTGATAAAGAGTAATGTGTTATAACGGTGGGCGATCGCTTTCATGGCCGACCCTGCCTTTATCAAATCCGAATCCTCTAGCGATTTCAGACGAAGCTGCAAAGCGCCCACTGGATTGTCTTGCGGGGCCGCGGCGAGGGCTTTTTCCAGCGTCACCAAGAACGCATCCATATCGTCAATAACGGGCGGGGTGATTAAATAAATCTGGCACGGAATTTCAGGCGCAACGGGCGGCGTTGAGTACGGCTTGGATTTTTTAGATTTGGAACTCATGCGAGAGCTTTCAAATTATGTTTGCAAAGACTAGGTGTATTAAACAGGTTTATAATAGTCGCACGCCGTTTGGGGTTTGGCTGTCGGGGCTAAATAACACAACGTGGCCGTCCGTATTGTGAAAGCCTAAGGTTAAGACTTCAGAGCGAACAGGGCCAATTTGTCTTGGCGGAAAGTTTACGACAGCGGCGATTTGTTTTCCGATTAAATCGTCTTTTGAATAGAGACCTGTAATCTGTGCGGATGATTTTTTAATCCCGATTTCTGGCCCAAAATCGATCTGTAATTTATAGGCGGGCTTACGAGCTTCTGGAAAATCATCACATTCAACGATTGTGCCTGTCCGAATATCGACCTTTAAAAATGTCTCAAAATCAGTTTCTTGTGTGGGGGAAGGGTCAGTCATATGCATATTTATTCAATACTTATCTAATAAGCAATCGATATAAAGTTACAGTATATAGGAATATTTGGCGCTCGACATTCTCTTTTTTTGAAATTTGGTCTGAACTTCAGCATGTTAATTGCAGGGATCTTACTGTATTCAGGGGTTGAAATGGGCGCAAAAATTCAATCTACACAAGATAGCATATCTAGAGTGCGACGCATTAATGCAGATATCGTTCTAAGGGGTTTAAAATGGGACAATTAAAGGCGAAGCAATTTTTCGGAACAGATGGTGTTCGAGGTAAAGCAAATTTTGGGAAAATAACGCCTGATAATGTGATGCGCTTGGGCATGGCGGCGGGGAAGTATTTTCACACAAAAACAGGACAGCGCAATAGTGTTGTGATTGGTAAAGATACGCGCTTGTCAGGATACATGATCGAACCAGCACTTGTGGCGGGGTTTGCCTCTGTGGGCATGGACGTTAAATTATTTGGTCCAATCCCGACGCCAGCTGTGTCAATGATGACCAGAACGCTTCGTGCCGATTTGGGTGTTATGATTACCGCGTCCCATAACCAGTTTTATGATAATGGCATTAAGTTCTTTGGCCCCGATGGCCGTAAGCTCCATGATGATACAGAGCATGCCATCGAAGCTTTGATGCAGGATAAGTGGAAAGAGGGTTTGGCGGAATCTGAGCATTTGGGCCGTGTGCGCCGATATGAAGATGTCCAAGCGCGCTATATTGAAATTGTGAAAGCCAGCTTCCCGCGGCGCATGCGTTTGTCGGGTTTACGGATTGTTGTCGATTGCGCAAACGGCGCGGCTTATAAAACTGCGCCTGATACACTTTGGGAGCTTGGCGCTGAAAAAGTGATTGCCATTGGTGTAAACCCAAATGGGGTCAATATCAATCAAGGGTGCGGTTCAACATCCACAGCCCTTTTGTCAAAAACTGTTGTCGAAATGCGTGCAGATGTGGGTATTGCCTTTGACGGCGATGCGGATCGTTTGATCATGTGTGATGAAAAGGGCCAGATTATTGACGGAGATCAGCTTTTGGCTTTGATTGGCTCGGGTTGGGCAAAATCAGGGCAGCTGGCAAAACCGGGCGTTGTTGCGACGGTCATGTCAAATCTTGGTTTACAGCGCTTTCTTGAAGACCAAAAATTATCACTTATTCGCACAAATGTCGGGGACCGATATGTTGCGGAACGTATGCGGGCTGATGGTTATAATGTGGGCGGCGAACAATCTGGCCACCTGCTGATGACTGATTTTGCGCCGACAGGCGACGGCACAATCGCAGCTCTGCAAGTTCTTGCCGAAATCGTGCGGGCGGGGAAACCTGCCAGTGAAGTGTTGAATATGTTTGAGCCTGTGCCTCAGCAACTTAAGAATGTCCGCTATAGTGGCGCGTCTCCAATGGAGCATAAGGACGTTTTAGCTGCGATCGAAGATGCAAAATCAGACCTTGGAAATTCAGGTCGTGTCTTGGTCCGTGCGTCAGGGACAGAACCTCTTATCCGCGTTATGGCGGAAGGCGATGATCTGACCCAAGTGGACCGTGTCACAAACGGTTTGGTCGAAATCATAAAATCCGTTGCTGCATAAACCTGTCAAGGGTCTTAGCCGCTGCCGCTTCAACGAATTAAATGCTTATTTTTAAAGCCTCACACACGAAAACATGTCGTTTTTGTGTGTTTGCAGCGCATTTGTCCTGAAAGACCTCTTTTCTAATTTCGCGGTTCAAGTTACACCCAAAACAATAAAACGCGTATTAAGGTTGTTTCGTCTCTGAAACGCTTTAAATTCGGGAGAGACGCGTTCAGAAACTTGTAAGACTTGGTAAAGCTATTTGCCGAAATTTGCCTTGGGATAGGGCGTAGGGGTAGGGCGGAGGACACGCGGTGCAATCGTTGCAATCCATGCCGATAGAACTCATAAGCTTGATTGTTACGGTCGGGGCGGTCTTGCTTGCCATGCTCACAAGTTACAGCGCGTTCAAAGCTCCTGATCATTCGTCTGAAGATAATGGCCCGTGGAAGAATAAATGCAAAGCGCTGGATGAAAAGCTGTCACGTATCGATTCTATTTTTGCGTCATATCCGGGCTTAATTCTTGTCTGGGAAGAGAAGGTTCCTGATCCAAATTCGAATTGGGGGGATCCACGGATTTACGGCTCCCCTGCGGCACTTGCCTCTATTGTGCGTTTTGCGGAACCCGGCAAACAAAGTGATTTTGCCAAACGCGTCTTAAACGGCCTTGCAGATCTTGATACACTTACCGATAGTGAAACCAGTACAACGCTGCGCGGACATTTGTCGCGTTTGCGCCGCAAGGGGGAGCCGTTCTCACTGTCTATTGTGCTACCAGAAGGCGCTGTGATTGAAGCGGACGGACGCGTCGCAGGACGTCAAGTTGTGTTATGGCTCGAAGACGCGACAATACGCGGCGAGGATGAACGCACGGCGATTAACCGTTTTGAAAGTCACCGCGTAACAGCAGAGACCGACCCAATCGCCTTTATCGAAATGATGAGCCGCGCGCCTTTCCCTATGTGGCGCATTTCGGGTACGGGCCGCCTGACATGGGTGAACGCGGCCTATATCAATGATGTCGGAGCAGAGTCCCTTGATCATGTGATTACGGAGCAAATTCAACTGGATGAGCAGGCGTCGGAACAGGCTAAGCGCGCCCTTTCTTCTAATGAACGCGTTGAAGACATTCGTCATATTATCCTTGGCGGCCAAAGACGTTCGACCTCCATGACTGTCTTCCCAATTTCAGGCGGGGCGGCGGGTCTTGCGATGGACGCGACCGAGACAGAAGCTTTGCGGGATGCCCTGACGCGCCATATTCGCGCGCATGACGAAACACTCAACCGCCTTGATGAAGGGGTCGCGATTTTCGGTGCTGATAAACGCCTGACCTTTCACAACAAAGCCTTTGCGGGAATTTTCCGTTTGAATGAGGATTGGTTCAAAGACCGCCCTGGCCATGCAGACTGGCTCAATCATTTGCGGGGCAAGCGGCAATTGCCAGAGCAAATTGATTTCAAAAGCTGGCGCGATAATGAGCTTTCGCTTTATACAAATTGGCCCGACGAAATGCCCGAAGAAGTCTGGAACCTTCCAGACGGACGGAGTTTGCGGATTGTCCGCATGCGTGACCCCGAAGGCGGTATTTCGTTCATGATCGGCGATATCACGGATAAGCTTATCCTACAGAGTCGCTTTAATACGCTCATAAATGTTCAAAAGGCGACGCTGGATCGTCTATCCGAGGGCATTGCGGTGTTTGGTACGGATGGTCGTTTGAAAATCCATAACGAAGCCTTTGCCTCTTTGTGGAACCTCCCGCCTGAATCGCTGAAAGAAAACCCGCATTTCAATAAATTGATCCCGCATCATTTGCCGTTCTATCATGATCGTGCATTTTGGGATGAGCTGAAAGCGCGGTCGACAGATCCTAACCCCGAAGTTCGCCGTCCTGTCCAAGGCGAAATCCGCCGCTCGGATGATAAAATGCTCACATGGCTTTCGCGACCACTGCCTGACGGCGCGACTTTGATTGCGTGGGATGATGTCACAGATGAGCGCCGTGCAGAGGCTGCCTTAGTTGAACGCGCCGAAGCGATGGAGGCCGCAGACCGTTTGAAATCTGAATTTGTGGGTCATGTCAGCTATCAGCTTCGAACCCCCCTGACGACGATTGCGGGCTATGCAGACCTCTTGCAAAGCGGCGCAGCAGGCGAGATGAATGACAAGCAGTCCGAGCATATTTTTGCGATACAAAGCGCGTCAGATGATCTTGCAAAGACCATTGAGAATATTTTGGATATTGCTGCGATAGAAGCCAATGTCTTGGATCTTACGCTGGGGGATGTTGAAGTTTATTCAATGTTATTCACCGCGCTTGATTACGTCGCGACAAAAGCCGAGGACACAAAAATCGCACTTCGCTTGGATTGTCCTAAAGATGTCGGCACGATTCGCGCGGACGAGACACGCTTAAAACAGGTTGTTTATAACCTACTCTCAAATGCACTGCGCTTTACGAAATCTGGCGGGCGGATCGAATTGGGCGCACGTCCCACCGATGATGGCGGTGTTATGATTTGGGTGAAAGATGACGGTGTGGGTATTCCGCCCGAACATCAGCCGAAAGTCTTTGAAAGCTTCCAGTCCAGTCGCGGCGGTGCAGGCCTTGGCCTTGCGCTGGTACAGCGCTTTATTGAGCGTCACGGCGGTTGGGTAGATCTGGAATCCGAAGAAGGTCGCGGGACACATGTGACATGTTACCTTCCGCGCGAAGCGGCGGTGGATAGTTCTCACCCTGAACTTAATTTTGAACCCGCTGAGTAGCCGTGTTCAACCCCCCAAAGTGAATGCAGGGAGGGTTGAATGCAAGGAAAGTTGAATAGAAACAAGGCTAAAAAAAGGGGTGTGAACCCCTGATTATTTACTGACTTTCAGGTGTCTTGACGCGAATACCATCAAGTTCAGCTGACATTAGAATTTGGCACGACAATCTGGAATTGTCTTCGACGTTTTCAGCAAAATCTAACATGCTGTCTTCCATGTCGTCTTTAGCTTTTAATTTGCCTAAGAAATCACCTTCGACATAAACGTGACACGTGGCACAGGCGCAAGCGCCGCCGCAATCGGCGTCAATGCCAGGGATCATATTTTGAACGGCGGCTTCCATGACGGATGTGCCTGCCTTTGTTTCGATTTCGCGCTCTGATCCAGCGTGATCGATGAAGATGATTTTTGGCATTATAGCTCCTTAAGACTGTCCTTCATTTATGTAAGGTCTTGATAAGATTTTGCAAGCGCGTAACTAAGGGTTTATGAGCTCGTATCGCCTTGAAAACGAAAATGCCACACGCAAATTAGGTGCGTATCTGTCGCAATATGTCCAAGCAGGCGATTGTATTGCGCTGACGGGGAATTTAGGCGCTGGAAAAACGACATTCGCGCGCGGCTTTATAGAGGCCGTTTCGGGCGTATCTGATGTACCGTCTCCGACCTATACACTTGTGCAAACCTACGAAACAAAAGCGTTTGAAATTTGGCATTGTGACCTTTACCGCCTAGACCGCCCCGATGATGTTCTAGAGCTGGGATTACTAGATGCGTTTGAAGATTGCGTCTGTTTGATAGAATGGCCAGAAAGGGCAGGGGGTTATTTACCAAAGGATTGCAAGACCGTGCACATTGAATTTGAAACGCGGGGACGACGTGTTCGTTTTACGAATTGGCCCAATGACTTAGAGATGGCACAATTTAATGCATAATCGCGATGAAGACATTTCGAAATTTCTAGACTCAATTGGATGGGGCGATGCAACACGCATTCCTGTTCCAGGCGACGCGTCCACACGACGCTATGAGCGCTTAACGCGCGGCACGGACAAAGCGGTCTTAATGGACGCGCCCAAAGCGTCCGAGGCCCCAAGCGAACCTGCGGGTGCGAGCATAGAAGACCGCAAAGCTTTGGGATATAATGCGACGGCGCGCCTTGCGGGGGCGGATATGGAAAGCTTTGCCGCGATTTCTACGGCTCTAACGCAAAGAGGTTTTTCCGCACCAAAGATTTACGGCGCTGACCTGACGCAAGGGTTTCTCTTGCTCGAGGATTTTGGCGACCCCGTTTATGCGCGCGTAATTACGCAAGACCCAAGTCTTGAAAAACCGCTTTATGAGGCGGCTATGGATACACTCGCGGCGATTTATAGATCAAGTTTCCCCGAAGTGCTGCCGTTTCAAAATACAGAGTGGCGGGTCAGGGATTATGATCTAACATCTATGCTCGCGGAAATGGATTTGTGTTTAAATTGGTTTGTCAGAGACTTTGACCGAAAAATATCGGATACCGCCAGAGCCAAATTTTCTGAGCTTTGGGAACAGGCGTTCAAACTTTTAGATGTCCATGCCAAGGGTTTGTGTCTGCGCGACTTTCACGCCGAAAACCTGTTTTGGTTAGAGGGCCGTGAGGCGACGTCTCGTGTCGGTTTAATTGATTTTCAAGACGGGCTTTTCGTTCACCCTTCATATGACCCTGCGTCCTTGATTGAAGATATTCGCCGCGATGTCTCTGCGGATTTAACCGAGCCTTTACTGGAGCGGTTTTGCGATAAAGCCGGTCTGAAATATGACGCGGATTTCAAAGCCGCTTACGCGGTGACGGGCGGGCAAAGAAATACAAAACTATTGGGCTTTCCCGTTAGAGCTGATTTAAAATATGGCAAACCTCAATATCGTGCGCTTTTGCCCCGTGTAAAACGACATTTCCAAAACAGCCTGCGCCATGACGCGCTTACAGATATACGCATTTGGTTTGAAACCCATTTGCCGGAAGCCCTAAAATGAGCCTTATTCAAACCGCCATGATTATGGCCGCGGGGCACGGCACACGCATGCGACCCCTGACCAATGATAAATCTAAGGCTATGGTCGATTTAGGCGGAAAGCCGCTTATTGATCATATGTTGGATCGTCTCGCAGCTATTGGCATTAAACGCGCAGTTGTGAATGTGCACGCCCATGCGGATCATTTAGACGCGCATTTAAAGGCGCGCATGACGGGCCCTGAAATCATTATTTCTGATGAGCGCGACGCCTTGCTCGAAACAGGCGGCGGCGTTGTGAAGGCTCTGCCGCTCCTCGGGTCTGCGCCGATATTGATTTGTAATATTGACGCGATTTGGGTCGAATTTGAAGACGTGCTTACGGGCTTAATGGCGCAGTGGAATCCTAAACACATGGATGAACTTCTTTTACTCGCGCGTCGCGATGCGTGTCTTGGATATTTCGGGGCAGGCGATTTTGACCTCGGAGCGAAAGATCACATTATGCGCCGCACGGGAGAGACCGCAGACCACGTCTATGCAGGCGTGCAAATCTTTAAGCCTGAACTCGCAAAAGGGTTCTCGCTTGCGCCGTTCTCTCGCAATAAAATTTGGGACGAAACCTTAAAGCGCAAACGTATATTTGGGCATGAACTGAAAGGCTATTGGATGCATGTTGGCGACCCTAAATCGCGCCTTTCTGCAGAGGCGGTTTTACAAGAAGTCGCGCGCTCTCGATCGGATATCGCGTGAACGGGGTCTATACATTACCTGCAGGGGTTCCATTTTTACCAAGCCTTGCAAAGGGTATTTCAGACGCGTTTGGGGACCGCGCGTCAGACGCGCTGATACTTTTGCCAACACGGCGGGCTGTCCGCGGATTAGGCGACGCTTTTGTTGAACTTCGAAAGTCCGAATCCATTGGCGCGACCTTACTGCCACGTATGAGGCCCCTTGCTGATATTGATCCAGATGAGCCGCCGTTCGAGCCGGGAGATTTGGGATTGGATATCCTGCCGTCTATCCCCGATATGCAAAGACGGTTTGAGCTGGCCAAGCTTGTGCGGTTTTACCACGAAAAAACCTCTGGCGATGCGCTCTCTATTGCGAGCGCCTTGGCGCTTGTTGATCCGCTTTTACAAATATTAGACGACGGCGATATGGAAGAAGTCGGGTCAAAAGGTTTTGATAAGCTCAAGGATATTGAGGGCATGGTGGCGGAGCATTTCCAAAATGCCTCTGTCTTTTACAAAATTCTACAAACCTATTGGCCTGCGCGTTTGATTGAGCTTGGCTATATGGCCCCGAAAGCCCGCCAAGTGGCGCTCTTGAATAAGCTTACAAATCTTTGGATAGACCGCCCGCCCGATTATCCTGTCATTATTGCAGGGTCTACGGGGACGCTAAAAGCAACGGCGCGATTAATGGCGTGTGTCTCACGACAAAAAGACGGGGTCATCGTCCTGCCGGGTCTGGATAAAAACCTGCGGGAAACGGCGTGGGAAAAAGTGGGTGTTGAACATCCGCAAGGCGCGATGCGGGCTTTGATCGAAACCTTAGGCGTCACACGCGAAGCGGTGGATATATGGCCCGTCGCGCTTGCACAAGACACAGCAGATTTGCGCGCGCGCCGCCGCTTAATTTCAGAAAGCCTTGTGCCTGTCGCGGAAACCGATGATTGGCCAAACAGAATTAAATCTTTGCGTAATGACGAAAAAGAACGCGACCCATTTGTTGACGGGCTGAACGGCTTATCTTTGATAACCGCAGACACGCCTGACGAAGAAGCTTTATCCATTGCGATGATCATGCGCGAAACTTTGACTGAGCCTCTAAAAACATGCGCCCTTGTTACGCCTGACCCTGCCTTGGCACGTCGGGTGAAAGCGGCGTTAAGGCGTTGGTCTGTGGAAGTCGATTATTCCCAAGGGGAACCGCTTGAAGAAACCGAACTGGGTGTGTTCCTAACGCATATCTTGGGTTACACAGCATCGCCAAATTCACAGATTGAACAAGCCGCCTTACTAAAGCACGGCTTAACCGCTTTGGGTAAAGAGGCCGGCGAAGCTCGGTTCGTATGGAACCGTATTGAGCGACAGCTCCTGCGGACGACGCGTCGCACGCCGTCTGAGATTATTATAAAAACCTATTCTAACTTACAGACAGATATCAATGCGGATTTTGAACCGCTCTTAAAACTCTGCTCGGACGATGGGTCCGCATTCGACGTAAACATCTGGGCGACGGCTTTGACGCAATCGGCAGAAAATGTAGCGCGGACATCCGACACGGCAGGGGCGGCGCGTCTGTGGCGCGAAGACGAAGGTGAAAAAGCGGCAGGCATCCTCGAAGACTTGATGGCGCACGGCGATATTTTGGACGCAGTGACCTTGCGTGAATTTACAGACCTCTTTTCAAATTTAATGCGGGGACAAGTGGTGCGTCCGCGCTACGGCATGCATCCGCGTCTGCAAATCCTCGGCCCGCTTGAGGCGCGTATGTTAACGGCGGATACAGTCATTCTCGGCGGATTAAACGAAGGCATCTGGCCTGGCACACCGGGACAAGCACCTTTCCTGTCGCGTCTCATGCGCGGCGAAATTGGGTTATCATTGCCAGAGCGGCGCTATGGTTTGGCGGCGCATGATTTCGCGGAACTCGCCGCCTATCCCAAAGTCGTGCTCACGCGGTCTGAACGTTCTGATTCAGGCCCGACCGTCGCGTCGCGTTGGATTTGGCGTTTGCAGACCTTAGTACGGGGCGCTTTGGGGCATACGCACGGTTTAACCTCGCCTCAACCTTATTTGGATTGGGTACGCCGCCTTGATTTTGTTAGCTCAAAAGATGTGAATAGCTCAACGCGCCCCGAACCGCGCCCCCCCGTTGATATGCGTTGGCCGCAAGGGCGGCAGCTCTCGGTCACGCGTATTAAGGTTTGGATCCGCGATCCCTATAGCCTTTATGCGCGGTCAATTTTAGGTCTTCGAAAGCTCGAAGATTTGGGCGATGGTCAAGACGTGCGAGATTACGGAAACGCCTTGCATAAAGGCCTTGAAGATTTTGGCCAGCGTATCGTGGTTGGTAAAAATGTTCCAAGCGCGGATATTTTAGTGGGTGATCTTAAAGCTGGCTTAAGCGATCATGGTTATGCGGATTACGAAATATCCTCAAACCAAACGCGATTGGACGGTATCGCAACCGCCATGCAGACGTGGCACGCGGAGCGACATAATAGCGGGCATCAGATTATCGCGCTGGAAGGCGAAGGCAAGTACAGTTTCGATGATGTCAATTTCACCCTTACAGCCAAGGCCGATTTAATCACGCGAAGCTCTGACGGATATGATGTGGTTGATTACAAAACGGGTGCGCCCGCAAGTGTGCCCGAAGTCAAAGCAGGGTTTGATCCGCAATTGCCCTTAACCGCTTTCATGTTATCCCAAGGCGCCTTTGACAAAGTGCCAGAGGGCGACACGCAAGACTTGTTTTATGTGCGCCTAAAAGGCCGCGATTTAGACGCGATGATAAAGCCGATTACACCGCCCGCGCGACATGCGATTCCTGCGATGGATTACGCGGTGGATTCGGCAGAGCTTTTGCGTAAACTTGTTACGGATTTTGACAAATTAGAGACCGCTTACACTTCGCAACCGCGTGCGAAATATACACATGATTACGGCGAATATGACCATTTGGCGCGTCGTGATGAGTGGGCGAGACTCGGCAATGATCCGAGTGGTACGACGTCATGACTGATCTTCGCACGGACTATATGGACGCCGTAAGGGCGCAACGCCAAGCAGCGAATCCTAAACAAACACGGCTTGTATCGGCCAATGCGGGGTCTGGGAAAACGCGCGTCTTGGTTGACCGCGTATCGCGCCTTTTGCTTGCAGGAACAGACCCTGAGAAAATTCTATGCCTGACCTACACAAAGGCGGCGGCATCTGAAATGCAATCGCGCTTGTTTGACACTTTGGGTGAATGGTCTGTCATGCCCGAAGACGCGCTTGCAAAAAAACTCGATGACCTTCTCGGCGAAGGGGCAGACCTTCCAGACTTTAAAACGGCGCGAGCTTTGTTTGCAAAAGCCCTCGAGACACCTGATGGTTTGAAGGTTCAAACCATTCACGCATTTTGTGAGCGTATCTTATCGCGCTTTCCTATCGAGGCGGGAATCCTGCCGGGGTTTGAGCCACTCGATGAGAGTGATGTGCGGGGTCTGCAAGCCCGCGTGAAAGAGGCTATTTTACGCTTTGCGGCAAATACGCCTGACGGCGAAATTAATTTAGCCCTGCAACTTTTATCACGCGATAAGGCGGAGCAAACGGTCGATGAGCTATTTGAGTGGATGTCTTATAATAGTGATAAAATAGAGGCGTGGCAGGAAAGAGGTCTGGAACCCCTAGCGGAAATTTTAGGCATAGACGCGCGTGCAACAGAGGCCGCTATGGCGACGCAGGCTTGGAAAGGATTTGATCCTAAGTTCCGCCGTTCAATGGCGGCGAGTTTAGGCGAAAGCCCCTCCATTACAGACCAGAAAATTTCAGCCGTAATGATGACGGCGTTTGATTCGACTAATGATATCGACGCGTTTTCAATTTACGCGCATGCATTTTTGACGGGTAAAGGCGAGCTTCGTAAAAGGATAACGACGACGAAAGCGGACGCCTCTGTGCAAAAATTCTTTGCGACCGATGGGCCAGAAGTAGCGCGTGTTATGACGGGCTTACAAAACATGTTGAGCGCTAGGTGCCTTGATATGACGCGCAGTGTCTTCGTACTGGCCCAAGATTACACGACACGTTTTCGCGCTCTAAAATTCCAAGACCGCCATGTGGATTTCTCTGACCAGATTATTTTGGTGCGGGATTTGCTGAATGTGTCGGCCGTGTCAGAATGGATACGGTATAAACTGGACGGCGGCATTGATCATATTCTGGTCGACGAAGCGCAAGATACTGCCCCCGCGCAATGGGAAATTATTGACGCCTTAGTTGCCGCTTTTACCCAAGACAGCCCTGACCGTATGGCACATGCGCCGCGCACATTATTTGCCGTGGGCGATGAAAAGCAATCTATTTATTCCTTTCAGGGCGCGGAGCCTGAGCGGTTTTTAGATAAAATTCGTGACTACACATCTGACGAAAATATCTTTGCACAAAACGCAAAGCAAATTCGGATGCGCATGTCGTTTCGCTCTGCACCCGAAGTCCTCGCCTTTGTCGATGAAATCTTTGTGACCCAATTCGGGCGGCAACGGATGTTTGATGCAAAGCACACCGCGCAAGCGTCCGATATTGAAGGTCACACCGCACACCGCTCCGATAGTGGGCGCGTTGAATTTTGGCCGCTTTCTATGAAACCTGAAACCGAGGATGACCACGAAGCTTGGGATACGCGACCTGTGGATGCGTTGTCGAGCGGCGATCAACGGGAACATTTGGCGGTCGCAATTGCGGGTCAAATCAGGGACTGGCTTGTGACCCAAGAACCGGTGTTTGACCGTGACCTGAAAGCCACTCGCCCTCTCGTCGCGGGAGATATTTTGATCTTAGTACGGCAACGTAATGCGTTTTTTGATGCGATTATCCGAAATTTAAAACTTGAAGGCGTTGCCGTTGCGGGGGCAGACCGTTTGAAATTAAAAGATTCGATTGCGGTTCAAGACTTGCTGTCGCTGGCGCGGTTTGTACTTCTGCCCTCAGATGATTTATCTTTGGCAGAGGTTTTAAAAAGTCCGCTTTTTGGTTTCAGTGAAGACGCCCTTTTTGAGGTGGCGACACAGCGTGAACGACTGTCCCTTTGGGAGGCGATAAAAGCCCGTCGTCCAGAGACGTATAAAAGGCTCTCGGATATTATTTCGCACGCACGCCGCTTTGCGCCGTATGAGTTTTTTGCATATGTTTTGTCGACGCTAACCGTAGGCGGCAAAAGCCTGATGCAGTTAATGTATCAAAGGCTTGGCATGGAAGCCAAAGACGCACTCGAAGCCTTTCTCTCAATCGCGCTCGCGCATCAGCGGCAGAACGCACCGTCCTTGCAGCATTTCATTGAGAGCTTTGCGCTAGACGACCCTGTTCTAAAACGTGAAATGGATACGGGGTCTGACGGAACAGGGCAGGTGCGTGTTATGACAGTCCACGGGGCCAAAGGCCTCGAAGCGCCAATTGTGTTCTTGCCCGATACGACGCAGACACCAACGACGCGCGGGCAACTCACCCGTCTTGATGATGTCGGTTTTGCCCTTGCGGGATCTAGTGCAATACGTCCTGCCGCCCTTGAGCGGTTTATCAAAGCCCAAAAATTACGCGATATGCAAGAATATATGCGCTTGCTTTATGTTGCCACGACCCGCGCAGAATCGCGTTTGATTATTTGCGGCTATCAAGATGGACGTATCAAGACAGGCTTTAGCGAGGGCGCGTGGTACAGCGAAGCTAAGACTGCAATTGAGGGTATGGAAACCGAGGTCATCGACACGCCGTTTGGCGAAGGTCTGGCTTTTGGGAAGGGCGCGCGCGCTGTTTCAAAAAAACAATTGGTCACTGTGCCGTCGGTTCTGCCTGATATCCCTGCATGGGCGACAACACATGCCCCCGCAGAAGGTTTGCCATATCAACGTGTGACGCCGTCGCATCTGCTTGTCAAAGAGGGTGACTTGCCTGTGCCCGTACGGTCGCCTTTGCAACGTAAAACCAATATTCGGTTTGAACGTGGCGTGTTGATTCATAAATTACTCGAGATTTTACCAGATGTTGAACAGGCACGCCGCGCGGAGATTGGCCAGAAATTTTTGGAAACCCGTATGGTCGAGGCGTCTGGGGCAGAGCAAATGGCTGTCTTATCCGAAGTCCTTGGCATTATTGACGCGCCCGAATTTGCAGAAATTTTCGGCAAAGGGTCACGGTCCGAAGTTTCGCTTGCGGGACGGGCTAAGACTTTGCCCGAGAGCCTTTATTTAAACGGACAGATTGACCGACTTTGCGTGACAGACACGCATGTTTATGTCGTGGACTATAAATCCAATCGTTCACCGCCAAAATCTCAAGAGGGCGTGGCGCCGCTTTATATGGCGCAGATGGCCGCATACCGCGAATTGGCCCGAGAGATTTATCCGAATAAGACTGTGATGTGCGCCTTGCTTTGGACAGACGGGCCTAATTTAATGATGTTGAATGATTTCCAATTGGACGAAGCCTTGACGCAGGTCAGGCGGCTTCTTATTTAAGCTAAGACATTAACAATTACCGGGAGAGCCCTATGGCGACGATTGCCGTGAGTGATACAAGTTTCAAAGACGATGTGATGGGCTCTTCGACCCCTGTCCTTGTCGATTTCTGGGCAGAATGGTGTGGCCCGTGTAAGCAAATCGGCCCCGCACTTGAAGATATTGCAGGCGAGATGGGCGATAAGCTTAAAGTCGCCAAGGTCAATATTGATGATAACCCAGAAACGCCTGCGAAATTCCATGTGCGCGGTATTCCAACTTTGATGATCTTCAAAGACGGTCAAGTTGTTGCGACAAAAGTCGGTGCGATGACAAAAACGAAATTACAAGAATGGGTTTCAGAGCACACTTAGGCTCATTTCTAAAACGGCGCCTGCCGTTTTAATCCAGATTTAGACTTTAGCTAAAAGCGGCGCAGGAATATGCGCCGTTCTTTTTTTGAGCTATTTAATAAATCGTGGAACCGAGTGCGTGGGTCGCGCGTAATTTCAACATGACCGTGGCAACTTAAATAAACTTCTTGGTAAAACCCCATCAAAAGCCTCGTCTAAAACTCAGACACATTCCAATCGGCCTCGCCGTGCAAGGTCTGTGTCTAAAGGCATTACGAATGGGGACATACACGAAATACTCATGTCCCCACGTCCCAAGAAGAAGCGCTTGCGAAAGCTTCATGCCATACGATCAGATTTATTTCGTCGGTCATTTTCGGATTGCGAAGTTGGGTTTTCTCCAGTTTTAGAGCAGATTGATCGTGCGATTAGTGTTCTAGAAATACTGCCATTAGAGGTCGTGGATCCAAATGTTTTGGGCCGTGATATGGGGGGTCGCCCTGTGCGTGAGTCTGCGTCTGCATCCAAAGGCGCTTAATGGCTGTTCGCGCGTCTAAAGCTTTAAAACTTCACCTGCTAAATATAACGATCCGCAAATAAGAATACGCGGCGGTATTATCGGCTGTTCTGTTGTTTCACGCGACAGGGCTTCGCCTGTATTGATCGCACGTTGCACCGCATCGATTAGATTGCCCGCGATTTGGCCGTTCATATGTCGCGCGCTCGCAAGTTCAATTAAGGTTTCAGGGGCAAGTGAGCTGTGACCCGGAATATCAACGCCGATGACCGCGCTTGCGAGACCTTCAAACGCATCTAAAAACCCGCCAATATCTTTATTTGAAAGAATACCTGTTACGAGAATAAGAGGTCTGGGCGACTTACTTTCGAGTTCCGCCATATAACTTGCGACCGCACGTGCCGCATGCGGATTATGTCCGCCGTCAAGCCAAAGTTCTGCCCCCGCCTCGCGTGCCATGTCTGCCAGTGCGCCGCGTGTGAGCGATTGCATACGCGCGGGCCAAGAGACAGAGTTGAGGCCTTTTTCAATGGCGTGGTCTGATATTTTCATCTCGCGCGCAATTGAAATGGCCAAGCCTGCATTCATAATTTGATGTTGCCCCGGGAGTGCGGGAAGTGGGAAATCAAGGACCGTGCCTTCGTTTTCAAAAACAAGCCGTCCATGTTGATTATAAGCGCGGTAATCTTGTCCCCAGACATTTGGATTGACTTTGTGTTGCCCCGCTTCTGCGTCCAATACAGCATTCACAAGATCAGATTGTTTGCCGATGTGTACGGGCACATGGCGTTTCATAATGCCTGCTTTTTCGCGCGCCACACCTGCAAGGTCGCGACCCAAAAATTCGGCGTGGTCATAATCAATCGGGGTGATGCCGACACATGCGGGGGTGATAACATTCGTGGCGTCGTACCGTCCGCCTAGGCCGACTTCTATGATACAAATATCTGCAGGGCTTTCAGAAAATGCTAGGAACATGGCCGCAGTTGTCGCTTCGAAAAATGAGAGCGGCGCGCCGTCATTGGCTGTGCGCACGCGTGTCAGAATATCGACAAGGCTCGCATCTGAAATTTGCTTGCCCGCGACAACGATACGTTCATTAAACTTTACTAGATGCGGCGAGGTATAGACGTGCGCTTTGAGTTTTTGCTCTTTCGCAAAGGCGGTCAAATAAGCGACTGTCGAGCCCTTGCCATTTGTGCCAGCAATATGAATTGTCGGCGGCAGTTTTAAGTGCGGATCACCAAGCTTTTTTAAAACGCGCTCTATGCGCTCCAGTCCCAAATCTATTTTTTTGGGATGGAGGGCCGATAGGGTTGCTAAGGCCTGTTCAACAGACCCGCTGGGTAACGTGGATGGCATAGTTTAGGCGCTTTGTTTGACAGAATCAGACTTCATTAAAACAGCAAGCAAATTCGCGAGCGTGTCGCGCAGATCGCCTCTTGGCACGACTTTGTCGATCATGCCTTTTGCTTCGAGATATTCGGCGCGCTGGAATCCTTCGGGCAATTTTTCGCGAATTGTATCTTCAATCACGCGTGGCCCTGCAAAACAAATCAAGGCACCGGGTTCTGCCAAATGCACGTCGCCTAACATGGCGTAACTTGCCGTCACACCGCCTGTCGTCGGATCGCATAGGACAACAATATAAGGCAGGCCTTCTTCGCGAAGTCTCTGCACAGCAATTGTCGTGCGCGGCATTTGCATCAAAGACAGGGCACCCTCTTGCATGCGTGCGCCGCCTGCGGCGGTAAACACGATAAGCGGCATATTATTGTCGACGGCATGTTCAGCGGCTTTGATAAAACCTTCGCCTGCGGCCATGCCGAGCGATCCGCCCATAAAAGCGAAATTCTGTACAAGCGCAACCGTATCAATGCCGTGAATTTTACCCACGCCGATAGACATGGCGTCTTGGTCGCCTGTCTTAGAGCGCGCGGCTTTGAGGCGGTCGACATAACGTTTGTCGTCTTTGAATTTCAAAGGGTCTTTGGCCACATCTGGCGTCTCTACGACTGTGTAGTCACCGTTATCAAATGTGTAGGACAAGCGTAGTTCAGGGCCGATGCGCATATGATGTCCCGCAGGAGTCACATGTTGCATACCTTGCAAGTCTGCTGAAAAAACCATCTCACCAGACTTAGGACACTTAATCCAGAGATTGTCTGGCGTGTCCTTCTTGGTAAAGATATTTTTGACCCCTGGGGGTGTGAGTTTTGAGAGCCAATTCATAGTCAGACTTTTGCCTCATCTGATGCAGACCTGCAATAGAAGATATGCGTGTGGGTTACCTTTGACATATGAGGTCTGTCACTCTGACTCTGATTTAATGTTTCAAAATGTGCCTAAACTCAAGGAAATAAAGAGTGCAGACATCATCATACTCACGCACAGCTTTAGGCGGTTATATTAAATTTTACCAAAATTGAATTTCATTAGGCCTTCCGTCCAAGGCGTGAGGTCTTTTGAGCAGATGGGGCACGCGTATGACCAAAAATAAATTGAAGCTCTTCTAGGAATCTTACCTGTCCCGCAATATTGACGAAATGCCTGCCTTAAGGGCGTCGTTTTTCATCAGGGAAATATATTCGCTATTCAATTTGGCGCATTGTCAGCGTGATTGAAACGGTCTAGGGGCAGAGCTAGATTTGTAAAAGAGAATATCATTTATTCTTCTTAGGGCGCTCGAATTACGGGCTTAAGTAAAAGGCCAAAGCCATGACCCTGTTCTCCATTGCGTTTAAAGATGTCGTCCCTTTTTTGGCGCGAACACAAACACCAAGTTCAGAGCCCGTGCCCGCGCCGAATGAAGTGACCTTGCCTTCGGTTACAGATATTTCTGCACAGTTCACACCGTGGTTTGAATCGTTTGTTTCAGCGGTCACTTCAATCAATATGGTCTGGCAACTCCTCGCGGTTTTAACGGCGTTCACTCTGGCATGGTTTGCGTCGCGCCGCCCAAAACTCCGCTTTGAAGCTAAGGCAGAAGCCCGCCCTCATCAGGATATTTTGTGCAATATATATAATGCATTGTCGGGTGCGATGTGGCCGATATTTTCAGTCATGTTTATTTGGGGTTTCTTTTTCTTATTTCGTACACTCGGCCTTCCGACAAACGCAATCCGTATCATAGCCAGTCTTGTGAATGCGTGGATTGTTGTACGTTTGCTGACAAAAAATATGGCGCCAGGAACGGTTCGGACGAGTGTGTCCCTTTTTGCGTGGGGTGTTGCCGCGCTATATATCATGCGTTTGCTAAAACCGATTATTTCGACGTTAGATCAAGCCGCATTAAATATCGGTGATATTCGAATTTCAATCTTTCAGATTATCGCAAGCTTAGTCCTTGCCGTCGGCGCACTTTGGATCGGACGTGTCGCGGGTGACGCAGCGCAGGCGCAACTGAAATCAAGTCCCCGATTAACGCCGTCTATGGCAGGCCTTTTGGGGCAGGTGGCTAAAATTGGTTTGATGGTTATTGCGCTGATTATCGCTTTGTCGACCGTAGGTATAAAAATGTCGAGCTTTGCGTTTCTCGGTGGCGCGATTGGTGTGGGTATTGGTTTTGGCCTTCAGTCCATATTCTCAAACTTCATCTCGGGCATTATTATTCTATTCGAGCGTTCCATCAAGGTTGGCGATTTTATTGAATTGCAGTCTGGCGTCCGCGGCGAAGTCAAAGAGATCAATATTCGCTCTACGCTTGTATCAACAAATGATAATGTTGATATCCTTGTGCCAAATGAGGAGTTTATCAAAGCTCAAGTGATTAACTGGACTTTGCGTGACCCGCGTCGTCGCCTTCGGATCCCGTTTGGTGTGGCATACGGCACGGATAAAGAGGTCGTGAAAAAAGCCGCCTTAGAGGCCGCCTCTGCCGTTGAATGGACAGAGCTGAAATCTGCGAACGCGGCGCCTGCGGTTTGGTTGGTGGAATTTGGGGACAGTAGTTTGAATTATGAACTGGTTGTCTGGCTTAATGATATGGCGGTTAAAAAACCCGCGCGTGTTCAAGCCGATTATAACTGGGCTTTGCATTCAGCGCTTGAAAAATATGATCTGGAAATCCCGTTCCCGCAACGTGATCTTAATATCCGTCAGCCTGCGGAACTCTCTGTGCGTATTGCGAAGGATTAGGGATTTAAGCGTTATGCGTGGCGTCAGCCAGTGACTTAACGAGCGCGAGTGCGGCGTCTGACCCGTCCTCGTGCAACGCTTTCACAATCGCGGATCCGACGACGACACCGTCTGCGTCTTTGGCAATTTGTGTGGCTTGCTCGGGTGTCTTAATGCCAAAGCCGACCACGACAGGGAGTCCGCTGGCCTGTCGGATTTGAGAGACAGCCTCAGAGACGGCTGCTTGTTGCCCAAGCGCTTTGCCCGTAATGCCTGCAACTGAGACGTAATAGACAAACCCTTTTGTGCCTGCGACGACGCGCGGCAGTCGCGCGGCATTCGTTGTCGGCGTCGCAAGGCGGATAAGCGCAAGATCATGTTCTTCAAAAGCGGTACGAAGCTCTGTGTCTTCCTCGGGGGGCAGGTCGACTATGATTGCGCCGTCTACACCCGCACGCTTGGCCGCCTGTGCAAATGCGCTATAGCCCATATGGTGGACAGGATTGCAATAGCCCATAATAATGATCGGGGTTGTCTCATTATTTGTGCGAAACTCTTTTGCCATTTCCAAGATCGTTTTGAGCGTCGTACCTGCGGCGAGGGAACGCAGACCTGCATCCTCAATCGTTGGGCCATCTGCAGCGGGGTCCGTAAAAGGCATGCCCAATTCGATAATATCCACACCGTTTTCGGGCAGGGCGTTTAGGACTGTTTGCGAGGTCGCGCGGTCAGGATCCCCGCCCATAATATAAGCCACAAAGGCGGCTTTATTTTGAGCTTTGAGATTAGAAAAAGTGGTGTCGATACGGTGTGTCATAAGGCAAGGCTTTTAGAAGTGATGGCGTCGTTTGGCTAGCCAATTTTTTGAGACACGTCTCTGTCATTTGAAATTTATACCAAAATAAAAGCCCGACATAATGCCGGGCTTTATGCAATCTTATATATGCAGAGCGGTTGGCTCTATTTCTTTTTCGTGACTTCTTCTGCTTTGTCACCTGCGCTCTCGAGGTCTTTACCAATACCTTCCATCGTGTGACAGGCGGACGACATAACCGCGAGTCCAGCAATAATAAAGGCAGTAACTTTTTTTGAATTGATTTTCATGTGGATCTCCAAATTTAACTTAGGCTCACTCATTAAACGCATAATGCTTCGTTTCGGTTCCCTACACTCAGGGAGGCGTATTCGTGCGTCTAACCTTTGACACAAAAAATGTGTGATTGTAAAATGAATATGTGATGCTCAATGGTCTCTTGAATGGCCTCTTCAGTGGTCGCTGATATCTTGGCACCGTCGCGCTAATCTCATTGCGCTCTGCATCGTCCTGTATGGTTATTTCTGTTTCACCTGCGCCAGAGTTTTGATTGTGGCGTAATAAGGCTCACAAGACTTGCCTTTGAATGACGTCAAAAAGACGATCTGGCGATATGTATTGCGGTCACTGCGGTCAATCACAGGCTCGCCCATGACACGGTCATCCCAAATGGTGACATTCACAGTCAGCTTGCAGCCTTTCTTACCGGTTTTCTTATGTGTCGTTGTTTTGGGTTTCACGGACTCAACTCTGACCCATCCCGCCTCGCGAAGAAGAACGCGGTAACGATGCGCAATAATTTCGTGCTGCGCGATAGAAATTTCAGGTCGTAATTTTTCACAGGTAAAAACGAAAAATCCGCCCGATTCTGTGTGACCCTTATGGATTTTAGAGCACCCACCAATTGGCCCTGTTTCCGGAAGGCGCGGTAGATTTAAAACCTCGGGCAGAATAAGCGGGATATTGAGTTTAATTTTTGGCGCGAGGGCAGCTTCGACTTTTGTTTTTAATTTAGCAGCGGCTTTCGCGGCGATATTACTACGGACTTTCGCATTTAAAGCGCGGGTTTGACCGTCAAAGGCAGGCCGCAGTAATTTTACGTCTCGTATACCGTCGACATCAATTTGGTCAAAATAAATGTGGTCCTGCGAAATGTCTGACCGCGCAGAGCTATAGCCGTACTCTAAAAAGAGCGGCGTCATCAGACCAATGATGAAGGGGGTAATCGAAATACGAACTCCTGAATGTGTAGTACGTGTGAAGGACTCTGCAAATATTTGGCCATGCCCAATCTAATGATGCTGGCCTAGCCGTCCGTGCCTTCGCTAATATGTTCACCCAGCGCGTCAGCAATGGTGAATACATCTTTATCGCCGCGCCCGCACATATTCATAATCACAAGGCCGTCTTTGCCAATCTCTTGCGCGATCTCGACCGTGCGCGGAATGGCGTGTGAAGGTTCGAGCGCGGGGAGGATACCTTCGAGGCGCGCGCAAAGTTGAAATGCCTCTAACGCCTCATCATCTGTGGCGCTGACATATTCTGCGCGGCCAATGTCATGAAGGTAGGCGTGCTCTGGGCCAATGCCCGGATAATCAAGGCCTGCCGATATGGAATGGGCGTCTTTGATTTGTCCGTCTGCATCTTGCAAAAGATAGGTGCGATTGCCGTGCAAGACACCCGGTGTGCCGCCTGTTAATGACGCCGCGTGCAAGCCAGATTTTACGCCTTTACCCGCCGCTTCGACGCCGATGAGGCGAACCGACGTATCAGGCACAAATTCATGAAAAAGTCCCATAGCGTTCGACCCGCCGCCAATACAAGCGACCACAGCATCAGGCAGACGGCCTTCGCGTTCCATAATCTGGGCTTTGGCCTCGCGGCCAATAATCGCTTGGAAATCTCTGACCATAGCGGGGTAGGGATGCGGGCCAGCCACTGTGCCGATGCAATAAAATGTGTCGCCGACATTGGTGACCCAGTCGCGCAAGGCTTCGTTCATCGCGTCTTTTAATGTGGCCGTGCCTGAATGTACGGCGCGGACTTCGGCACCCAAGAGGCGCATACGAAAGACGTTTGGTTTTTGGCGGACAATATCGGTTGCGCCCATATAGACGATGCATTTCAAACCAAACCGCGCGGCGACAGTTGCTGTGGCAACACCGTGTTGCCCTGCGCCTGTTTCAGCAATGATGCGGCTCTTACCCATACGCTTTGCAAGCAGGATTTGACCCATGCAATTATTGATCTTGTGCGCACCTGTATGGTTTAGTTCATCGCGTTTAAAATAAATCTTTGCTGCATTGCCGCCGTTCTCGGTACGCGCATATTCCGTCAGGCGCTCCGCGTAATAAAGCGGGCTGGGCCGTCCAATATAGTGATCAAAAAATTCATCGAGTTCTGCGATAAAGGCGGGATCGGCTTTGGCCTCTTCATATGCGGCCTCGAGTTCTAGGATAGGCGGCATGAGGGTTTCAGCCACATAACGACCGCCGAAATCGCCAAAGCGCCCGTTCTCGTCAGGATATTGTAAATTTTCCAAACCCATGATCAGCCCTCAGACCCGCCCAAACGCGCGGTATAGATAAAGTCTCTTATTTTCAGGGGGTCTTTTACGCCTGCACTGGCTTCTATGCCAGAGCTAACATCGAAAAAAGAAAGCCCCGTGACCGCTTTGGCCTTTGCAATATTGTCAGGGTTCAGCCCGCCCGCGAGGCCGATTTGTGTCTGTTGGCTTAACTGCCTTATGTGTGTCCAATCCACACTAAACCAATCAAACGCCGTGCCGTGCCCACCTTCTTGCGTGCTGTTTTTAGGCGCAGGCGCATCCAGTAATATTTTATCCGCAACGCGCACGAATTTTTTAATCACGGAAATGTCTGAGGGGTTTCGCATGGCGACAGATCGAATAACCCTAAGCTGCGTATGAGCGTGTATCCAATGCACCAGATCAGGCGTGATATCGTTGCCGTGCAATTGAATGAATTTAAACGCAGGGCAGGTCGCAAATTCAGAGATCAACGCCTGACTGGGATTTACCGTCACCGCAACACAGGGCGTAATATCCGTAATCGGCGCGGTCAGTTTTCGGGCTTGCGCGACGCTCAGGCGACGCGGGCTTTGCGCCTCTATAATAAAGCCCAAATAATCCGCACCGCATTCAATTGCCGTTTCTATGTCGCGCGGGCGGGTCAATCCGCAGATTTTAGTGAGCATTGGCATATGCGTTCTTAACACGAAGGGGCCGTTGGAAAACCCCTATGTTAAAAATGTGAAGTGCAAAAGGTTTCGCTTTTATACTGGCCCATAAACAGGCCCATAAAAAAAGCCTCTGCGCGGGGCAGAGGCTTTGTCTATTTTATATGTCTTGCGTCTATATGACGGAGCGGCCTTTGAGGGCTTTCACGACAAAGCTAAGGACAAGCAAGACGAGGAAGATACCAAACAGGACCTGTGCGATGGAGGCGGCTGCGCCTGCGACACCTGAGAATCCTAGAAAACCCGCGATTAAAGCCAATACAAAAAACGTGAATGCCCAATTTAACATAATATAATTTCCTTCTGTCTATGGTTTATCAATGTTTAAAGACGTCAAATCGTTCCAATTTTTTTGAAATTTTTATACAGGTGTTTGAAATCAGAAGGCGCGCTTAAGCAATATTCAGGCCAGTTTCTCTTAGGTTCAAACGACTCCTTAAACATTTTCGATTACATAGTGTTTCAGATAAGGGCTTTTGAATAAGGCCCACATGAAACGACCGATAAAAATTTCGGCGGAACCCAAGGTGGATTTTCTATGGCAATGGCGCCAAAGTTACAGGTCAAACAAAGCCAGTCTCTGGTCATGACCCCGCAATTGCAGCAAGCGATTAAATTGCTGCAACTCTCAAATTTAGAGCTGACGGCGTTTGTCGAAGAACAGCTTGAGAGCAACCCGCTGCTAGAGCGCGGGACGGGGGAGGAAAACCGTCGCGGCGAGGATGTTAAAAGTGAAAAAACCGACGACTCTGATAGCTACCAAGAAATGACATTGTCAGAAAAACCGATTGCGACCAGTGATTTGGACGCGCCAGACCATGCGATGGATTCTGAGGCCTCACCCGGCGATATATCAAGTGAGTACGCGGGGGCAGCGGATGTCGGCGGCTCTGTCGATTGGTCAAAGGCAGGATCAGGCGGATCTTTTAATGGCAGTTCTGAATATGACGCGGCGGCCAATACAGCGGCAGAGAAAACGCTTTTAGAAGTCTTAACTGAACAATTGGCTATGGCCATTCATGATGAGCGGGATCGTTTGATCGGGCGTCATCTGATCGACCATGTTGATGAAAATGGATATTTGCGTGCGGATTTGCCAGAGATCGCAGACCGTTTAGGCGTCGAAGTCGTGCGTCTCGAATCTATTCTTTTAACCTTGCAAACGTTTGAACCCACGGGTGTCTTTGCGCGGTCCCTGCAAGAATGCCTGACCTTACAGTTACGAGAGCGCGGAGAACTTGACGCGCCGATGACGGCGCTTGTGAATAATTTAGAAGTCTTGGCCAAACACGATTTGACCAAATTACGGAAACTCTGTGATTTAGACGCGGAAACTTTGCACGACTATATTGTGCGCCTTCGCACATTGGCGCCAAAGCCTGGCCTCGTTTACGGCGGCGATATGGCGGCTGTCGTCGAGCCTGATGTGTTCATTCGCGAAACACCGCAAGGCGGTTGGGCTGTTGAATTGAACTCTGACACATTGCCGCGTGTTTTAATCGATAACCGATATTTTACAGAGATATGCGGCAAAAATGGACGGGCCACAGACGAAGAAACCAAAACATTTATGACGGAATGTCACCAAAATGCGAGCTGGCTTGTGAAGTCTTTGGATCAACGCGCCCGCACTATTTTAAAAGTCTCAACAGAGATTATCAAACAGCAAGACGGCTTTTTTGCTTATGGCATTGACCATTTGCGCCCGTTAAATTTGCGCACCGTCGCGGACGCCATTGAAATGCATGAGAGCACGGTCAGCCGCGTTACCTCAAATAAATATATGTCGACGCCGCGCGGATTGTTTGAGCTTAAATATTTCTTCACAGCCAGCATCCCGTCTATGGACGGCGGCGAAGGTCACAGTTCAGAAGCTGTGCGTCATAAGATCAAAATCTTAATTAGTGAAGAGACCGAAAAAACCGTCAAATCCGATGATAAGATTGTTGAATTGCTTAAGGCGCAGGGCGTAAATATTGCGCGGCGGACAGTCGCCAAATACCGCGAATCCATGCGGATACCCTCTTCTGTTGAACGTCGACGTATTTTCAAACACGGTTAGGGGTTATACTTTACTGCGTGGGTGAGAGCGTACCAAAACGTTCGAGTTTTGTCGTGACAGCAGCGGCTTCGCTATCATTTGCATAGGGCAAACGTTTTACAATATAAAACCTGTCATATTCCGTGGCTTCAACAATGGGTTCGCCTGCTTGGCCGCCCAGATGTTTTGCAAGGTCAGGTGTTGTGTTCGAATGGCCGACGACAAGAATGTGGCCTTTTTCTGCTGTAATTTGTTTGGCAAACCCTTCTAAATCCGAGGCGTCGTAAATTGTAATATTGAGGCCTTGCGCGTCTGCTGTGGGTTGGGCGGTATCGCGTGTGCGTTTTGTATCCGTGCTATAAATTTTTGATAGTTTCACACCGTCTAGACGTTCGGCCAAATCCTGTGCGCGTTGCGCGCCCGCCTCTGTTAAAGCGGGGTCTTTGACGTCTAGGACCTTTTCAGCGTGTCGCACAAGGTAATAGGTCGAAAGCGTGGCGTCTGTTTTAGGTGCGTCTTTACACCCCAGAAGCGCAACACAAACCCCAAGCCCTAATAATTTCACCGCCGTGCGTTTTGGGATCATTTTCTATACGCCTTTGTTATCGTCACGGGATTAGTAAAAAACTGGCCTTCGGTTATCTCGTCGCCGCTTTCGCCGCCCAAAGGTTGGGCTTGAATTTTTTTGACAACATCCATGCCTTTTACAACAGTTCCGAAACTCGCATAACCCTGTCCGTCCGGGTTTCGTGTACCGCCGTAATCAAGGAATGTATTATCGCCAATATTGATAAAGAAAAACGCGGCACTGCCCGTCCCCGGCGCGTCGCGTGCAATTGAAACAGTGCCGCTGACATTGGAAATGCCGGTCTTTGTTTCGTGATCAATGCCTTGCGTAATCGGGAGCAAGTCCGCGCGTCCGCCTTGTATCAATGACATGCCCATGTCTTTGGGATCATTATCCGGTTTAACAGAGCGGTAAAACGTCTGCCCATCATACAGACCTTCATCGACATAATATAAAAAGTCCGCAGACGAAATTGGGGCCGCCGTGGGATAGACTTCAATTTCTATCGACCCCAATTCTGTTTCCAAAATAATATTTGGCGACGTGTCTGTACACGCGGAGAGGATAAGGGCAACGCAGGCGCCCCATAAAAGACGGGACGGTTTCATGCTTACTTATCTTTCTTGTCTTGATCGATTTTCTTTTTCTTGTTTCCAATCCGACCTGACTTAAAAGCCACATCAAATCCAACAACGGCGACGACGCCAGCAAAAAGTGCAAAGAGCGGATGACGGAGCGCGGCTAAGACAACAATTCCGATTCCGATACCAAATATAAGTGCGTAGGGGTGTAGAGCGTTTTTCATGCTTCTAATTCTACGTCCCAGTACAGATAGTCAAGCCAACTTTCATGTAAATAATTTGGCGGGAAGCGCCGACCCTGTGCTTGAAGCTGATGCATGGTGGGGGTGAAAGGCGCGCGCTTTGGAAACATACGGGCCTCTTTTGGCAGGCGTCCGCCTTTTCGAAGATTACATTGGGAGCAGGCGGCGGCGATATTCTTCCATGTGGTTTTACCGCCAAGGCGTTTTGGAATGACATGATCAAAGGTCAAATTATCAGAACCGCTGCAATAGACACACTCAAATCCGTCCCGCAAAAACAGGTTAAACCTCGTAAAGGCAGGCGCCCGATTTTGCGGGATATAATCTTTGAGCGAGACGACGCTGGGTATGGGCATTTCAAAATCAACAGAGCGCACTACTGCGTCGTAAGAATTTATAACATTCACACGATCAAGGAAGACGGCTTTCACAGCGTCTTGCCACGACCAAAGCGAGAGCGGAAAATAAGATAGGGGTTGATGATCTGCGTTTAATATAAGGCAGGGATGTGTGCCAGAGCTGACCGTTTCAGGAAGGGGAATGTTTTGCGATATCAATCCCATAAGTGTGCCCTCCGCCCGAGATATTGGCCGTCATAAATAGGATCATATTGAGAGGTAAGTCTTCTGGAAGGGATGCGACTGAAAGCGGGAACTCCTTAAAGCATTGAATACGCAATCTAAGGCCATATCACGGATATAACAAGCGCCCCGCCCGTATAAAATTACCGCGTATCATGAAGACACTTAAAGCCAAGATATTTATCAGGATACTTATAATGGAGACTGACTGCGAGTTTTACTCGAAAAGAGGCGGGGTTTCGCCCAAAGTAGAACTATGCGATTCGTCTTCCCTCTCCACTCTGTTCAATCTGTTGTCATGCTGTCCCTTTTGGCAATGGCTTTACCAAGCGCCGTGTCCGCGCAAATTGTAACACAGGCGGGTCAGACCTTTGATTTAGATGTGAAAGCGACCACGCGACAAAGCGTGGCATATGTCTCTGACGCATCAAAGCCCATACAAAAACAAACGCGCGGGCAGGGCGAGCTGAAAACGATTGAGGGTCTGCAAGTGCGCGAGATCATGACGGGGCTCGGCGAGATATCAAGTCTGGCGCTTTCAAAATCAGGCGACCTTTTTGTCGCCGATAAAAAGACGGGCCGTATTTGGCGTCTTACAGACCGTGGTCTTGACGGAATTTTTGATGGACGCAGCCAAGTTTGCGGCGGGTTCAAAACGCCCAGCGGATTAACACTGTCAGGTTCGGATACAGACAGTGAGACCCTTTATATTGCGGATCAAAATGCCATATGGGCCTGTCAGCTCCAAACAAACACACGCTCTGAATATGTGAATTTACGGTCTGTGACTTCAAATCCTCGGACCAGTTACCCGCTCGCGCGTTCGCCGCAAGACGGGGCTTTATTGCTGGGTGTGACATATTCCAGACGCGAAGCGGGGCATATATCAAAGCTTATTCGGATTGACCCAAAGGATAAATCTGCGCGTGTTTTGGGACAATATACGGACACACTTCACGCCATTACGTCGCGGCCGCAGGGGGATGTGTGGGTCGCGATTGGAAATGAGGTCAGGCCTTATTCCGGTGGGAGTGCGCAAAAACTTGAAGGGTTTGTAGCAGCTGGCTCAAGTTCTACGCACGCTATTGGCGGACTTGTTCTGCCGGGACAATACGAAACCCCGACCGCTTGGCCAAAGGGGTTACAAAGCCATATCCTTGCGACGCAAAGTGGGCCGAATACGGTGCCAAAGGGTAAGAGCGGCGGCATGAACCTCGTGGCAATTCCGACAGAATTTGGAGCGCCTTTGGCTAAGCTTACGGTTTTAGTGGATGGGTTTTTAAATCAACGCGGGCGTGCCGCATGGGGACGCCCAAGTGCGATGGTCATGGACCGTCGCGGACTGTATTTTGCCGATGCGTGGCAAGGCAGTTTGTGGCGCGTGCACGCCAGCCCGTCTATTGCCCCAGCCAATACCTCTGCCTCTCCCTCTTCGCCTCAATCTTTAGGCGGTGACGGTTTAGATGAAGTCGGTATCGTCGTCAAAAGCCCAAGCGCGCCAGCGAAATTAACAGGGACGAAAATTACGGGCTCAACGGTTCAAGGGTCGAGTATAAAGCAAGGCTCTCAGATTGCCGTTGGATCTTATCTTATCCGCGATTACGAAGCCAAAAAGGCGGAAGAGGCCGCGGCTGAAAAAACCGAAAAAGATGCCCTTCGCGAAACACAACGCAAGGCTTGCGCGGCGTCGCCTGACGCGTGTTAGGGCTTAGGCCAGTTTGTAGACACTACGACTCTTGAAACTCTATATTCAAATCTAGCCCTGTGCGCCCCGCAAAGCGCTTTGCTCGTAATTCGACGCGCGCATTGATGAGGTCTTTGGATGTCGGTTTCACATATAAGGTCAATTGATCCAGTGTCATGGTCAAGGTGAAATCATCGAGTAGGATGTGAGACCTGCCAGAGGCAACGACAGCCAAGCGAATTGCAGAGCCGTAACAGCGCGCAGCATTTTGTTCGTCTTTTGTAAGAAGGTATTGAATCGCAGGTTCGTTTGGTGTTTTCGTACTTTCCGTATAAGAGCTGTAGAGGATCAATGAAAGATAGGCGCGGTCTTTGTGGTCCAAACCCGAGAGCGGGGCGTAGAGCACGTCTTCAAAGACAAGGTCGGCGCGGTAATCTGGGTGAAGCCCTTTACCAATTCCCGCCAAGTAGCACGCGGCGCGACGCAATCGGGTTTCATTTTCAAGATCAAAACACATCGGAAAACTTTGCGAGGCAGATTCGAGAAACCGAAATAAGGGCTCAGAAAAATTCTGAGCTTGTTGATTGCCGCGCGCCAAATCTCGGCACCCATCAAATAAAGCATTGCGCGATTTCAACGTGTCAGGCAGGGCGTCATATAACAGGCCTTCGCGTAGGCCTGTTGTCGAAATGATAATCTCGGAAGGTTCCAGCGTTTCGATTAAGATGTCGAGTAATAGCGCACTATAAGGCAATGTTTCTGCACGCCTTGTGCTGATATTTTGCCAGTTCATGACATCGTGACGGCCCTGACCATAAGACCAACGTGCATGTGCGCGCGCAATATCTGGAGCGAGTTTATAGGCCTGTAAAGTATGCATGGGATAATCAATTCGGCTTTGATGTATCATCGCCAAATTACGCCACGCGCCGCCAATTAAATATAGGGCTTGGCCTTTTGTATCTGGGACACCCTGCGTTTTAAATTCCGACATTATATTTTGGCGTACGGCTTCAATATCAAATTCAGCTGTTTCCGAGAGATCGTTTCCAAGCATTTTAAACGGCCCGATTGGGTAGGTCTGTCCCGCCTTGGCAATCCCATTTTCTACCTCGATAAGTTCGAGGCTGGCCCCGCCAAGATCAGCCGCAATGCCGCGCGCATTTGGAATGGCGGCAATAACGCCTTGAGCGGTCAAGCGGGCTTCATCCGCGCCGCTTACGGGGCTAATATCAAAACCTGTTTCGTCTTTGATATATTCAATAAATTCAGGCGCGTCACTGGCGTCGCGCAATGCAGCGGTTGCCCCGATCATTAAATGCGAAAGGTTTTGTGCGTCGGATATGCGTTTAAACCGCTTCAATGCGGCAAAGGCCAGATCGCGTCCATCTTCGCTGAGGCGGCCCGTACGCCGAAGGTCACGCCCAAGTCCCGCGAGGACTTTTTCGTTATAAACAGGGGTAAAGGCTGATCCAAAAAGTTCGTAAATTACAAGGCGAACAGAGTTTGACCCGATATCCAGAATGCCAACACGGTCCATTATTTCGCGGTCTGTAGGTGCAGAAGGTGTGATAATTTTATCTTTCCGACCGCATTGGCAAGGTCTTAGGGCTTTACATTTTTTGTGACGGGAAGATCCTCGCCTGTCAAATCCTGCGGCGCAGAATAACGTAATGATTTACCGCGACCTGAGAGAGACGGATTATTCATAAAATACGCATGGGATGAAAATTCGGCTTCACCCTCTGCGGGGCGACGGCGCTCATATTGACCCGTGGGTCTGAGTTCCCAGCAATTTGCTGTGTCCAGTAAATTGGCCGTCATAATCTGGTTTAAGATTTGGCGCCTGACCGTTGGGGCCAAGACAGGGATGAGGGTTTCGATACGTCGGTTTAAATTGCGCGGCATCCAATCCGCAGAAGAGAAATAAATCTTTGCGCGACTATTGGGCAAAGCATTCCCATTGCCAAAACAAACGATGCGCGAATGTTCTAAGAACCGTCCGACAATACTGATAACGCGGATATTTTCTGATAGATTGGGTACACCAGGGCGCAAGCAACAAATGCCGCGCACGACCAAGTCAATTTGTACCCCTGCCGCAGATGCGCGGTAAAGCGCTTCGATAATTTCGGTATCTACAAGCGCGTTCATCTTTGCCCAAATCGCGGCAGGTTTCCCGTCTTTTACAAAGGCAATTTCTGCATTGATTTGTTCAATAATATGTTCGCGTAAGCTTATCGGTGCGAGGACGAGTTTCTTTAAATCTTGGGGTTTGGAATAGCTGGTTACATAATTAAACAATTTGCCGACGTCCTCGCCGAGTGCGGCGTTCGTCGTAAACAAGGCGAGGTCTGTATAGATTTTTGCATTCTGCGCGTGGTAATTACCTGTGCCCAAATGGGTGTAAGTCCGCAGGCCGTCCGCTTCGCGGCGAATGACCAGTGAGACTTTGGCGTGGGTTTTATAATCAATAAACCCGTATACAACATGTGCGCCTGCGCGCTCCAGATCCCGCGCCCAACGCAAATTCATCGCTTCGTCAAAACGCGCTTTAAGCTCGACAAGCGCGGTGACATTTTTGCCTTGCTCGGCGGCTTTAATCAAAGCTCCGACAATCGGGCTGTCATCTGAGGTTCTGTAGAGCGTTTGTTTAATGGCGACGACATTTGGATCCATTGCCGCCTGTTCTAAGAACTGAACCACGACGTCAAATTCTTCGTAAGGATGGTGGACCAAAATATCTTTGGCCGCAATCGCGGCAAAACAATTGCCGTCATGTTCGCGGATACGTTCGGGGAAGCGGGCTTTGAATGAATTAAAGACAAGATCAGAGCGCGAATTATCAATAATGTCTGACAAGTCCCGCATGCTAATCATGCCGCGAATATCTTGGATGTCTTCGTTCCAACACTCAAAGCTCTCGACCAAGAAGGCTTTTAAATCTTCTGGCATATCGTCTTCCATCTCCAGCCTGATCACGCGGCCTCGACGACGTTTTTTAAGTAGGAATTCGAAATGTTGAACCAAGTCTTCGGCTTCTTCGTCCACGGCAATGTCGCTGTCGCGGGTAATTCGAAACGCGCCAATGGCGTCACGCGAAAAGTCAGGGAAAAGCTCTTCGGCGAAGTGTTCCAGCGCGTCTTCAATCCGCACATAAGTTACGTTTTTCTTGCCGCCTTCTTCTAGTTTTATGAAGCGCGGGACATGGCTGGGAACCGGTACAATTGCGTAAAGGGGATCCAGTTGTTTCTTACGTTTTAGGCGCAAGACGACGCCGAGGCCGAGGTTTTGAATGAACGGAAATGGATGAGCCGGATCCACCGCGAGCGGCGAGAGGAGCGGCATGACCTGTCCTCGGTAAATGTGCTTAAGTTCATCCATAGCGGCTTCGGACAGGTCCGCGACTTTTTTGACGTGAATGCCCTTATCAGACAAATGCTCAGAGAGGTCTTGCCAGCATTGTTCTTGCGCCGATGTAATTTTGCGCACGCGCTTCGCGATTTTTTCTAATTGTTTGGCGGGGGTGAATCCATCAAAGCTCTCAGTCGTCATACCTGCAAGGACTTGTGTGCGTAGGCCTGCCACACGAACCATGTAAAATTCATCAAGGTTAGACGCTGAAATAGAGAGGAACCTCAGACGCTCAAACAGAGGTACGTCTTTGTCTTCGGCCATTTCCATGACACGTATATTGAAAAACAGCCAAGAGAGCTCTCGGTTGAAATAGCGTTTTGTTGAATCTGTTTTCACTGTGGTGTCTTCATAAAAAGATAGGATTCGGAGTTGTCGTTATCGGTTCATATTTAAGTCTCGCCATGACCGAGCCTCAGGCTGTGCTCAGTATCATGTTAAATTTGCAAAAGCTAATCTCGCTTTGAGAAAATATTGTGACAGAGTGGTTGATGACGACGCGATTTTACGCAGCCCTCTATTCGTAATATAAGGAACTGAAACGGGTCTTTAGCTACGCGGCTGTTGCAGCCGATTCGTCCGTAAGTTCAATAAACAGGCTTTGCGCATTCGGGGCGACGCGCAGGCTCGCGCGAATATCATCGCGACGTAGACGGCGAGAAATTTGGGCAAGTGCGCGTAAATGTTCGCTTCCCGCGTCTTGAGGGGCGACAAGCATGGCAATAAGGTCAACAGGTCGGGCGTCGACAGAATCGTAATCCAGAGGTGTTTCGAGAGTCGCAAAAACGCCTTTAACACGCTTTAAGCCTTCAAGGCGTGCATGGGGTATAGCCACACCAGAGCCTACGCCTGTTGATCCTAATCGTTCTCGCTCAAGGGCTGCATTCACAACATCCCGCGCGGTTTGACCTGTGCCCTCAAGCGCGCCGCTCTCTTCTAAGGCTTGGGCCATTTCCGCAAAGAGCTGCTTTTGGCTTGCAACATTAAGTTTGCAAAGCACATTATCTGCATTGAAAATCGCATCGAGAGTCATAGTCGCTTAAGGCTCGTTTAAAAATATAAGAGCCTTTTAGGCTCATAAAAGTTACTGGGCTTTAAAGACCGCTCTAAATTATCATAGCGGTCTTATCGTCGCGCGTGCCTTTAGCGGGATTAGGGTGTGGGGTCAATCCACCCGATATTTCCATCAGAACGTTTAAACACAACATTGATACCGCCATGTTTTGCATTTTTAAAAATTACAACGCCGTTATCAGCAAGGCCCAGTTCAAGCGCGGCCATGCTGGGGGTTAATGTTCGAATTTTACCCGCTTTTTCGGCAATGACGATCGGATCAGACGTGCCTGCGCCCATATCGTCTTCGTCCTCGTTCTCATTAATTGGGTTTTCCAAAATGAACATTGAAAAGCCTTGAGCTTTGTTTTCGGCATTATGGTCTTTCATCCGACGATTATATCGGCGAAGGCGTTTTTCCATATGTTCGAGTGATTCGTCAGACGCCCCGTATGCATCCTGGGCTTGGCCTTTGGATTCCATTGTCGCGCCCGATGGCAAATGAATCGCGCAGACGGTTTTAAACCCTGTACCTTCGCGACTGACTGACACATGCACGTCGCCTTCTCTATGTATATATTTGTCCATCATCTCTTCGAGTTTACCTGTAATACGGTCGCGTAGGGCGGGGGAAACATCGATTCCTTTGGAGACGATTTGTATATGCATAGGGTGTCCTCTTCTTTGATTGAATTTCACACTAGCACATGTTTTAAAGTGATGCAGTTAGAAAAATGACCTGATATTATTTTTCAACGCTCTTAATTAAATTCCATTTTATGACGGTTTTAAAAATGAATAATACAATTCGGCAAATCGCAAACCTCGTTCTCGCCCCGCTTATGTGGATACTCTCGACCCTGCCTCAAGTCACGGATTGGGGGCGTTCTGCGTCAGAGTTCTCAGATCAAAATGACAGCCTGCTCGTGCCTTACGGTCTCGCCTTTTCAATTTGGTTTCCGATTTTTGTTTTATGTATCGGATACGGGATTACCCAAGCGCGCCCGAGTCAAAAGGAAAACCCCATTTTTCAAGCGGCAGGCCCGTGGACGGCTCTGGGCTTTTTAGGTGTTTCGCTTTGGGCATTAATTTCAGCGCACGCGCCAGAGAATTTAGTCTTGTGGGGCACGGCGATCGTATTTGTTCCAACTGTATTTAGCTTTGTTCGGGCCTTACTGATTTTGTTAGATAAAAATTGGGTGTCGACAGATATGACAACGCCATTTGTGAACTCTGTCTTCGCAAAAACGGGCATTGGCATGATTGCAGGTTGGACGAGTCTGGCCATGTTTTTGAATTGGACACCCTTAATGGGACAGATCACGCAATTAGACGAAATCATTGTTTGTGCCGTTATGCTTGTGATCGCGCTTATCCTAATTGCAACCGTTTTGAAAAAAACGGGCGGTTATCTGGCTTATGCAATCCCGCCGATCTGGGGTCTGTGCTTCCTTGCCTTTGAGCGGTTCCAAAGCGGTATTGCGATGTATAGCTTGGGCGTAATGGCCGTTATCGGCGCCATTGGACTTGCTGTGTTCACAGCCTATCTAAAAGGGCGGCACGCGCGGAGCTGATTTAAAACCATTTTAGCGCTTGCGCGCGCTTCATCTTTTCGATTAGAGAGCAGATATTGGTACCTCGTATGAGGTTGAATATGGGAATGGGGTGAGGGCACGTTGTCCAAATCCTCGACTGCACCCGCAGCTGTAACTGGTGAGCGGACGGCATATGTCACTGAACCCCCTATGGGAGTTTGGGAAGACGCCGTCAGCGCAATCGAACCAGAAGTCAGAAGACCTGCCAATGACGTCGCCAGTGCGTTAGGGGCGGGTTGTACCCTAGTGCGTGGATTGAATCCAATGACGACACTTTGTTTTAACGTGGGGTTTTGCCCTGCTAATAAGGAGTCGTGTCATGAAACACGCTTTATATTTAACAGGTGCGATTCTTGCCCTGTCGAGCTACGCCAACTCAGCTTTGGCTCAATCAAATCCTTCCCAAACCGAATCCGAATTTGACAGTCGAGAAATCATTTCTGTGGGTCAACGGATCGGAACCGCAAAGCAGACAGAAATCACAAGTCCTGTCAGCCTCTTAACGGAAACAGATATTATAAATCGTGGGCAGGGTTATGTCTCTGACCTGTTGCGGGCGCTTCCGGGTGTTTCTGTCAGTCGCTCTGGCCCGTCAGGGAATTTAACACAAATTCGCGTGCGCGGCTCAGAAGCCAATCATGTCTTAGTCTTGATCGACGGTATTGAAGCTGGAAATCCTAATACAGGCGAATTTGATTTTGCGGGATTGCGTTCCGAAGACATCGTTCGTGTCGAGCTTTTGCGAGGCGAGCAATCGGCCCTATACGGTTCCGACGCTTTGGGCGGCGTCATCAGTATTACGACGCGTGCGGCCCGTGCAGAAGCCGGCTATGACGTCTCTTACGAGATGGGCAGCTTTAAGACACGCGCGGTCAACGGTACTGCGGTTTACGCGCTGGGTGACAAGCTTGGCGAACGTGCAAGCCTGTCTTTAAACGGCACTTATTTTGAAACAGACGGATATGATATTTCAACAGGCGGCTCAGATGAGCTGGATGGCAGTGAGAGCCGTAATCTCAATATTGGTTTAAACAATGTTGAGCTTGGCCCGTTTACGATAAATGCGAAAGGCGCGCTCTCCACGCTTGAAACTGAATTTGATTCGGATTCAAATTTTGATGGACGCCTGAATGATACGAATGATGAATTAACGACAGACACCGCCCTTGGGCGCGTCGCAGTTAATTTTAATCTGTTAGATATCGATAATACGGTTAGCTTCGCGATAACGAATACCGATGCAGAAAACCCAAATGCGGGCTTTCGTAATGATACTCAAGGCACGCGCCGTCAATTTAGCTGGATTGCGAAAAAATCTTGGGGTGCGCACAATCTGACTTTGTTGGGCGAATCAGAGACTGAAAAATTCACCAATTTCGGCGGCGTAGATGCAGGGCAAAACCAAACAGAAAGCCTTAGCAATCAAGCGATTGCAGCCGATTATCGTTTCACACCGGGCGCGATGACGCTCACAGCCTCCGCGCGCCAAGACTTTAATTCGCGCTTTGATAATGCGCTGACATATCGTGTCGGCGGCAGCTATCACCTTGAAGCGATTGGCGGACGACTTCGCGGCTCTTACGGCACAGGAATTAAAAACCCAACGCTTACAGAATTGTTTGGTTTCTTCCCGGCCTTCTTTGTCGGCAATCCAGATTTGAAACCCGAAGAGTCTCAGGGCTTTAATATTGGGTATGAACAGACCTTTGGCGACGCGATAAACTTTTCCGTCGACTATTTTAAGTCTGATTTAGAGAACGAAATTTTCACAGATTTCTCTGCCTTTCCTTCGACGGCTAAGAACCGTACCTCCCAAAGTCAGCGCGACGGTGTCGAGCTTGAAGCCCGCTGGCGTGTTTCTGATATGTTAAATTTCAACGGGAGTGCGACGTTCTTAAATTCTGAAGAAGACGGTGTGAAAGAAATTCGTCGCCCTGATTTTACCGCCAGTGGCTCAGTTACGGTTCGCGCGACGGATAGGCTGTCTCTGACAGGTGTTGTGGATCATACGGGGTCTCAAACCGATCAGGACTTTGCAACATTTCCAGCACGCGTCGTAACGCTTGACGCCTTCACACTTGTCGGCCTTAATGCCAGCTATGATGTAGCAGAGGGCGTGACGGTCAGCCTGCGCGGAGAAAATCTTCTGGATGAAAAATACGAAGAAGTCATTGGTTATGCCTCCCAAAATCGGGCAATTTATGGGCAGCTGCGCGCGCGCTTTTAGTGTGCGTATGTGGGGAGTTGCCTTAGGTGCGGCAGTGTGGGCTGCCGCACCATTATTGGCCCAAGCGGCGGATATAAAATCACCGCGTATAGCGTCAACATCTTTGTGTGGGGATAGCTATGTTTTAGCCCTTGCACCTAAGCATGTGAACGCGCTGTCGTGGCAATCCCAAAGCCCTTTATCATTGGCCAGCCCTGAACAAAAATCTCTCCCTCAGGTCTGGGATGACCCTGAAAGGCTCGCATCATTTGAAACTGACCTTATTGTGTTTGGCCCGGGCGAGGGACAATTTGCGTCTAAACTTCCAACGCGGTCATTCATATTAAAATGGGGCGAGGATTTCAAAACCGTATTTGAAAACGCTCACGCGCTTAGTTTAGAGTTAAATACAGGGCACGACGTTATAAAATTATGGAAAGCGCGTCTCGAGGCTCTGAAAACCAGAAAGACGCGCGATATTCGCCCGACTGTGTTGTATATGTCCCGCTCTGGCGGGACGGCGGGCAAAGGTACATTTGTAGACGCCGCAATAGAGGCTGCAGGGGGACAAAATCTGATTGCGAGCTTTGGGTGGTCATCGCCTGATCCTGAAAAACTTTTGGGGCTGTCACCAGACTTAATTGTCACAAGTTATTTTGCCCAAGGTTATGAAAGCGTCCAAGCTAATGCTATTCGGCATAAGGCCGTCGCGGCTTATATTTCGCGCCACCCCAGAGTCGATATCCCCGGGCATGTCTGGCCGTGTGCGGGGCCGGGACTAATTGAGGCGGCGGAACGTATCGCCAAGGGGTTAGACGCTTTGGAATCTCTACCCGACAGCTCTGTGCGAAATGAGGGTATGTAGGATGAAAGTGACAGCGCTCTGCCTATCTGTTTTTATATTTGCAGCGATCTCCCTTTTGTTTGGCACGACGCATATTCCGATCTCTGACGCTTATGCGGGGGTTATGGGGCAAGGTTCACCTCTGTCGGTTATGATTATGCAAGAGCTTCGATTACCGCGCACTTTACTCGCACTGGTCATCGGCGCGGGACTTGGAGCGTCTGGCGCAGCGTTGCAGGGATATACGCGCAACCCTCTAGCTGCGCCCGGCATATTAGGGTTTTCAGCGTGCGCAGCATTTGGGGCGGTGACCGCACTTTATTTTGGCTATGCAGCCTTTGTTCCTTTTGCGGCTTTGGTCTCCACAATTTTGGGGGCTGTGTTTATTCTAATCCTTGCAGGCCCCCGCAAAGGTGCGGCAACGCTTATTCTCGCGGGGGTCGGGGTCGGGGCATTGGCAACAGCCCTTACGGGCCTTTTGATGAATTTTGCGCCTAACCCTTGGGCGCTCTCAGAGATTGTCTATTGGTTGATGGGGTCGCTAAAGAACGCGGAAATGAGCGGGTTTCTGATGTGTGCGCCTTTAACAGTTTTGGGCTTAGCTTTACTTCTGCTTACAGGGCCAGATTTAAAAACACTCAGCCTCGGCGAAGAGACGGCGAAGACTTTAGGCGTCTCACTCCCTAAAGTGCGGGGTCTGATGATTGCGGGCGTGGCCTTGTGTGTTGGCAGCGGTGTTGCGGTCGCCGGCGCAATTGGATTTATTGGCCTGTTTATTCCGCATATTATGCGCCTTATATTCGGATCAAACCCCGCGCGCCTTATCCCGCTCTCGGCACTGGGCGGGGCGGGTTTTTTGGTCTTTGCAGATACGCTGACGCGCGCGGTTTCAGGGCCGGGCACTCCGCTCTATCTCGGCGTTTTGACCTCCTTGATTGGCGTGCCGTTCTTTCTTTATCTGGCCGTAAAAGAGAGCCGGATATGACCGATTTTGAAATCAAGAATTTAACTTCAGGATATGGTCGAGCTACGTCGCATGTCACGATTTTAAAAGGCGTTTCGCAAACGGCAAGTTTAGGAAAATTGATTGTCCTTTTAGGGCCAAATGGCAGTGGCAAATCAACATTACTTAAAACAATTGCGGGCCTTATTCCGTCGCGCTCAGGGGGTGTGTTTTTTAAAGATAAAAATCTGAACGGGCTTTCTTTAAAGGCCCGCGCGAAAACAATCGCGTATTTAGCACAAGAGCGATCAGTGCCGCCAAACCTGCGGGTGCGGGATATCGTTGAACTGGGACGGGCGCCATATCGCGGGCCGTTGGGCCGTCTGAGTGCACAGGGCGAGGCGGCCGTGGAGCGGGCTTTGTGCGTCACACAATCCTTAGACTTTCAAGACCGCGTCATGGGATCTATGTCAGGTGGAGAGCAAGCCCGTGTTTTATTGGCCCGCGCTTTAACCGTTGATGCGCCTATTTTGCTCGCGGATGAACCGATCGCAGCCCTTGACCCATACTACCAAATTACGATGATGGAGACACTGAAATCCGAAGCGTCGCGTGGGCGGCTTGTGATTACAGCTTTGCATGACCTTGCGCTTGCGACCCAATTTGCGGATGTCATATGGGTGATGGATAAAGGCGCACTCGCCAGTTCGGGTACACCCGAAACTGCATTGACATCTGAGGTTCTAAAATCGGTCTTTCGGATTGAACGTCCCAAAGGCGGATTTTCGTCTTTGCATATCAACTTGAGTAATAGTGGCTAGCCTGTGCGGCCCGTAATATAATCTTGCGTGCGTGAATTACCGGGATTGGTGAAAATCTTTTCAGTCGGGCCAAATTCAACCAAATCTCCCATATTGAAAAAAGCCGTCTTGTCTGAGATACGCGCGGCTTGCGACATGGAATGTGTGACAATCACAATGCAATAGCGCTCTTTCAGCTCGTCAATCAGCGCTTCTAACTTAGCGGTCGCAATCGGGTCTAAGGCGGAGGCGGGCTCATCCATTAAAATCACTTCGGGCGAAACTGCAATTGCACGGGCAATGACAAGCCGTTGTTGCTGACCGCCTGACAGGTCTGTTCCGGGGGAGGTTAGCCTGTCTTTGACTTCTGCCCACAGGCCGGCACGCTTTAAACTTTTTTCGACAAGATAATCCATTTCAGCCCTGGACGAAGTCAGTCCATGAATTTTCGGGCCATATGCGACGTTGTCATATATGGATTTTGGAAACGGATTTGGGCGCTGAAACACCATGCCGACGCGCGCACGTAATTGCACTGGGTCAAGGGATTTATCGTAAATATTTTGGCCGTCCAATAAAACAGACCCGGACACGCGCGCGCCCTGGACCGTGTCATTCATACGGTTGAACACACGTAAAAACGTCGATTTCCCGCATCCCGATGGCCCGATAAATGCGGTCACGCCTTTGTCGGGTATTTCAATATTAATGCCGTGCAGGGCTTCCAAGTCTCCGTAGTGCACACGCACATCTTTGCATTGAAATTTTATATGCGCGGCGGGGTTCGGGTCGGTCATATTATCTCCGCTGTTCCAATCTATATCTTAGCCAGATTGCAAACGCATTCATCGTCATCAAGATACACAAAAGAATAATCACAGCCGCCGCCGTCCGTTCTGTCCATGCGCGTTCGGCACTGTCTGACCATAAAAAGATTTGAACGGGCAGGGCGGTGGCGGGCTCTAAGATAGAGGTTGGGATTTCTGTCATGAATGCCACCATGCCAATCATCAATAAAGGCGCGGTTTCGCCAAGGATAAGGGCCATGCTTATAATTGTGCCCGTTAAAATGCCAGGTGCTGCGAGGGGCAGTTTGTGGTGAAACACGGCTTGGACATGGGACGCGCCGACACTTAATGCGCCCTCTGTGATTGAAGGCGGAACGGCCCTGAGTGCGCCGCGCGTAGCAATCGTAATCGTTGGAAAGGCCCGCAAGGCCAGAACCATGCCGCCGACGAGCGGGGCAGATCGCGGAAGACCTATGAAATTAAGAAAAAAGGCAAGCCCCAAGAGACCAAAAATCACAGACGGAACAGCGGCAAGATTATTGATGTTAATCTCAATCATGTCTGTCCAACGCGTTTTGGGTGCAAATTCATCCAAATATATTGCGGCCCCAATACCGATGGGTACGGCGATAATAAAGGCAATCGAGAGCAGCATAAGTGACCCAATCATCGCGCCCGCAATTCCCGCGAGTTCCGCGTCTTGGCTGTCCGTGCCTGTAAAGAAGGCCGTATTAAACTTGGACATGATTTGTCCGTTTTTATTCAATGTCTCGACCCATATGATTTGAGCATTACTAATTTTTCGCCGAATTTCAGGTGTGTCTTTTTTTATATTCCCTTTCAGAAACTGGTCGACTTCGTCTGATGTTGGCACACCGATTGTGAGGGTCTCCCCCAAGAGCGTTGGGTCTTGTGTCAGCCGATTTCGTAAACCTTGCGCGGCGCCAGACACGGACACTAAGCTTAAAAGCTCGCGATTATTCGATTGTGTCGCGGTTTGCAAAAGACGTTTTTGTAGAGCTGTATTTATGATATTTTGGTAATCCCCTCTACGCAAAGCTTCGGGGGTATTTTCGCCTTTTGGGTCAAGGACAGAGGCCTCAAACGTAATATCCAGTGTGATAAAGTTTTGGGTAAATGCGCTATAGCCTGTGCTGACGAGGCTGAGTATCAGCCAAAGAAGCGAGAGCATAGCAAAGCCGATCGCCGCGCGGCCATACATACGAAACCGTGTTTCTTTGGCCTTGCGCTTTCTCAGCCTTTGCAGTGCGGCGGGGCTGTTATGCACAGAATATGATACGTCAGAAGAGGACATTAATTATACCGCTCGCGGTATTTTCTGACGATTGCCAAAGCAATCATATTCAAAACCAATGTCAATAAAAACAAAACTAGCCCCAAAGAAAACGCGGCAAGGGTTTTTGGGCTGTCAAATTCTTGGTCACCCGTTAACAAGGTTACAATCTGAACCGTGACAGTGGTGACGGCTTCGAATGGATTGGCCGTCAGATTAGCCGCGCGTCCCGCCGCCATAACCACAATCATGGTCTCGCCAATGGCGCGCGATATTGCCAAAAGGAATGCCCCAATAATCCCCGGCAAAGCGGCTGTGAAAATAATGGTTTTCATGGTTTCTGATTTTGTGGCGCCGAGGGCATAAGACCCGTCCCTTAAGTCTTGCGGAACCGCGTTTATAACATCATCGGATAATGACGAAACCAATGGGATAATCATTAGGCCTAAAACAAGGCCAGCCGAGAGCGCGCTTTGGCTCGACGCTGCGACACCCAGATTATCTGCAATAGCATGTATAGCCGGGCCGACGGTCATCAGAGCAAAAAACCCATAAACCACAGGCGGTATGCCTGCGAGGATTTCGAGTAAGGGTTTAACAATGCGCCGCATGGGGTTGCTCGCATATTCCGAAAGGTAGATGGCAATCATCAGTCCAATCGGGCCCGCAATACACATTGCAAGGATCATGATTAAAAGCGTGCCTGAGAAAATAGACACCGCGCCAAAGCTGCCCGATTGCCCCGCTTGGTCGAGACGCAAAGCTGTTTGCGGCGACCATTGCGTGCCAAATAAAAACTCGCTTATGGGTACTTGATTAAAGAAGCGCAGGCTTTCAAATAAAAGCGAGATGATAATGCCAAGGGTCGTTAACACCGCCAGAGTTGAGAGGGCAATCAAGGAGCCGATAATGCAGCGCTCAACATAGGTGCGGGCGTGAAACTCGGGTGTGATGAGGCGATTGCAAACATAAGTCACGCCAATGCAGGACAGAATAAGGGTGAAAAGCCAGAGCGGATTGAAAATGCTTTTTGCAAGAAACGGTTCTAGAAAGAGACCCGCAATACAGATCACGCCGCCTATGCCTGCAATACTCCAAGCGGTAAGATAGCCGTAATATATCGATTGCGAATGAAACCGCATATCCGTGTTCTCAAGCGCGCTGGTATAACGAAGCGCAACGCTGCGATTAAATGCAAACCCGCCAATTATGGCGACGCCGAGAATTGCGAGAATATATGAAAACATATGTGTCACAGACGGTTTTTATTTCTGCAATTGCGGACGTGTATTGGGAAAATCGCCTGAGCCATTTTTGTGCATAACAGGAAATAGCGGTTAAAGAAATGGGTCTAATAAAATGGCTATGTTTTGGACCCCGTAGGCTCAGTTTTGACACGGCGCGATATTTTACTGTGAATATGAAATCTGGTTTTTGATATCTTCGCGGACTTTAAGTCGCTCGCGATCTTTCAGGGGAACAAGGCCAATATCTTCAAGGTACCCATTTGGCCCAGAGGCCTGATCGGATACAAATTCAAGCACGTAATCTAAGAGGCCAGGTGTGTTATCAATGTGGTCTTTTTTTATATAAAAATATAAAGAGCGCGAAACGGGATAGGTACCATTTGAAATATTTTCAAAGGTCGGAATCGCGCCATCAATATCCAACGCCTTAATTGTATCTGAATTTTGATCTAAAAATGAATAGCCTAAAATTCCAATGGCCGTGGGGGCGTTCATTAAGGTTTGCACAAGGGCGTCGTCATTCTCGCCGCCGTCAATCCACATGCCGTCTTCGCGTAATGTATGGGCCGTCTCTGTAAACAGGACGGGGTCTGTTTCGCGTAATGCCGCAAGGCAGTCGAGCGAATTAGCCCCCAATTCCATCGCGATTTCAACAAAGGCATCTCGTGTCCCAGAGGTCGGGGGCGGGCCATAAGCTTGGATTTTATGGTCTGGGAGACTTGGGTTGATCTGCTGCCAATTTGAATTTGGGTTCGGACGTAAGGTGCAATCCGTCTCTGATGTGGGTACGTTTTTAGCCAAAGCCAAATACATGTCTCTAATCCGCATACTGTGGGGTTGGGCGTCAATTTTATTGGCTATGACAATCCCGTCAATTCCAACTTGACCTTCTATGATGTTCTTCACACCATTGCGTTTACAAAGATCAAATTCGCTTTTTTTCTGACGTCGGGACGAGGTGGTTATATCGGGAGTATTTGCACCATTCCCTTGGCAAAATAATTTGTGACCCCCGCCTGATCCCGTGGATTCGACAACAACCTTATGTCCCGTAATATTGCTAAACTCTTGCGCGGTCTTGGCTGCAAATGGATAGACCGTTGAGGAGCCGACGATATGAATATCTTTGCGCGCGGTCTGGCTTTTATCAGAAGACGAGGGGGTGTTATTTGTGCATGCGGCGCCCGCTATTATGAGGGCGCATAGACTTGTCTTCGCTAAGGTCTGTATCATTGGGGTCTTTCAAAGTCATGCAGAGTTCAACCTAATCAAACCCCGCCAAGTTTGAAAACGTGACGGTTTGTGGGATTTAAACCTTAGGTGTCTGTGACCCATATCTGTGTCAGAAATATTACATAAAGCGTCAAAAAAGCGTCAAATAAGAATATATTATAATATATAGCTGTTCTGACCCCGTTTTACACGAAATAGGGTCAGAACTCTAATCCAAAGATTTACTTAGGTAATGACACACTGTCGTAAAACGCTTTGTCTCGGTCGCTATTGGCTTCGAAGATAACATATGCGCGAACGGCTTCGGCGTCTTCTTTTGTTAAGATTTTGCCGAAGTCTGGCATGCCGTTTTCAGCTAAAGCGCCGTCCATAAGGATGTCATTCCAAAGCTCGGCATCCGCTATTGCCGCTGACGCACGCAAGTTCGGCACGAGGCCCATTGAATAGGCTTGGTCGCCGTGACACGCGCCGCAACGATTGGCGTAATGCACAGCGCCGGCTTTAATAATGGCTTCTGGGGCTGTCGATTTTGGCGGTGTCGGCGGTGTGTATTCTGCCAGTTTCAATTCTGGCAAAACGGCTGTGCCGCCTGCTTTGTAAACTAAGACACGGCCAACTTTTGCGGCACTGCCTGTGGGCAAAACGCCGCCAAAGCCAAGCGCGTATGAACCGCCCCAGCCTGAGGCAACGGCAATATATTGCTCGCCGTCAATCTCGTAACTAATCGGGGCGGCGACAATCCCTGTCTGCGTGAAATCACGCCAGACCCGTTCGCCTGTTTTGGCATTATAGGCCGCAAAGTGCGCGTCCGCTGTGCCTTGGAATACCAGATTACCTGCAGTCGAGAGAATGCCGCCATTCCACGGCCCGCCGTGCTCGAACGTCCAAGCGGGTTTTTGCGCAACAGGATCCCAAGCTAGTAAGCGGCCTTTGAGCATTGAGCGAAGGGCTTTAAATGTCGCTTTGTCTGTCGGCAACATGCCTGCGATAAAGTTCGTGCCTGTATTCCACGCCGCGCCGCTCTCTTGTTTATAGCCTTCCATTTCTTGGTAGACCCAAGGCGCTTCTTGCGCGGGAATATAAACGAGGCCCGTATCTGGGCTATAACTCATAGGGTGCCAATTATGCGCGCCCAAAGGCCCCGGCAATTGCAAGAAGGGGTCTTTGCCTTGATAGCGTGCCTCTGCCGTTTCGACAGGTCGCCCTGTGTCTTTATCAATATGCGTGGCCCAATTGACAGGCACAAAATTCTCGCCTGAGATAAATTCGCCCGTTTCGCGGTCAATGACGTAAAAGAACCCGTTTTTCGGCGCTTGCATAATGACCTTACGCAGGGCCCCTTCGATTTCAAGATCGGCCAAGATCATGTGTTGTGTCGCGGTATAGTCCCATGTCTCGCCTGGTGTGGTTTGGTAATGCCAAACATATTCACCTGTATCAGGGCGCACGGCCACCATGCTCGATAGGAATAAATTATCTCCGCCTTCGGGGGAACGGATCGCTTGGTTCCACGGCGAACCATTGCCAACACCGACATAAAGAAGGTCAAGTTCGGCGTCATATGCCATAGAATCCCACGCCGTACCGCCGCCGCCTGCCGCCCAAAATTCGCCCGTCCAAGTCTCGGCGGCCATTTTCATAGTGTCTGATTCAAACCCTTTTGCAGGGTTTCCTGGGACGGTATAAAACCGCCAAATTTGCTTGCCTGTATCTACGTCAAATGCGCCGACATATCCGCGCACGCCCAGCTCTGCGCCGCCGTTCCCGATAATGACTTTGCCTTTCACAACGCGCGGCGCACCTGTCATTGTATAAGGCATGGATTTATCAATTGTCAGGACGTCCCAGACGACCTCGCCTGTTTTGCGGTTAAGCGCCACAAGGCGACCATCAATCGTTGCGGTAAAGACTTTGTCGCCCCAGATCGCAACGCCGCGATTGACCACATCACAACATGCGTTGGCCGCTTGTTTTTTATCTATTTCAGGCTCCCACACCCAAAGCTCTGCGCCTGTTTTGGCGTCTAGGGCTGTCACAATGTTCCATGTCGAGGTGACATACATAATACCGTCATGGACAATCGGGGTCGCTTCGATACCGCGACTTGTCCCAAGGTCATGTGAAAAAGCGAGGCCAAGCTCTGATACATTATCGACTGTTATGTCGCTTAGTTTTGAATGTCTTTGCTCAGCGTAATTACCGCCATGCGTGACCCATTCTTTGGGCGAGGCTTTGAGGATTGTCGCCTCTGTGACGCCAGACGTTTTCGAAGTTTCTGCTTTAGATTGAGCGGTTGAACTGTCTGGTGAGGTGGAGGCTTTGCAGGCTGAAACAGCCAAGATTGCCGCAAGGCAAGCAGTCGTTAAAAGGCGCATTTTGTATTCCCCAAGTTTTTATTTTAGGGCCACAATACACGATTTGTGACTAAATGAAATAATCCTTTGTTCGGTCAAAGAACCAGAACATAGCCATAGCGGCACTGCCATATGTCAGCGCAATTTGGGCAGGACGAAGGCTCTCGCGTTTGATGCGCCCTATGCCCCAGAAGAGTATAAGCATTAATATAATGACGGCGACTTGTCCCAGTTCAACACCTAAATTAAACAATAAGAGCGCGAGGAGTTCCGTCCCTTTGGGCAGTCCAATATCACCCAGCGCGCTGGCAAATCCGCAGCCATGTATGAGGCCAATCAGGAAGCTGAGCAGGTATGGGCGGCGGAGGGCGAGGCTGCTCTGTCCGCTAAATTTACGCATAATCTCAACCGCCATTAACACAATACTCGCGGCAATCAGAATTTCTATGGGACGTATTGGGAGGGTGATGAGGCCAAAAACAGCGAGGCCTAAGGTCAAGCTGTGGGCAAGGGTGAAACTTGTCGCCACGCCAATGATTTGACGGCGGCTGACCATCATCGTCAGGCAAATCACAAAGAGCAGATGATCCCAACCACGTAAAATATGATCCACCCCGATCATCAGGTAACGGCCAATGCCAACAGAGGTTTCTGTGCTAAGGTCAAGCGTTGGGTTTGCGGGTTTTACAAGTCCAGAGAGGCTGTCTTTATCGAGATAAGAAATTTCGATAAATATATCGGTCAGTGTACGCTCCAGCCCGTCAAAGCTGAGGAAGCCTTGCGTTAGCGTGCAGGACACAGAAAAAGTTTCGCGGATTGTACCCGCGCTCATTTCGAGCTGCGGTAAGCTCGTCTCGCATTCGTCGGGGAAAACAGGTTTTATCTTTAGGCGTTTGCCGTCCAATACGGGTTGTTTCCAAACTGCGCTAAACTGCGCGGTTTGAGTTTCAGCTAGCTTTAGAAAGGCAGGGCGGACTTCATGGGCCTGCGCGAAGTTCGTAAATAAAAGGCAGACAAGAAACACAATAGCGGCGTGCTCAAACCGCAGAAACTTCGTGCCGCTTGTGATTGCGCGGCTTATCATTCGTCTTCGCCTTCAATTTTCACCTCATATTTTTTGATCAAATCTTTCAGCGCTGCTTGATTAACCTCGCGGGTTTTAAGATCCGTCCAATTTGCTTTTACACGGTCTTTGACGTCCTCAAATTCAGCCGTCTGCGTCGGCGTAAAACTGTCGATTCGAATGATATGCACGCCAAAGGGCGAAGACGTCTGTCCTCGCCAGTCTGGATATGCCGTGTTCTTATCGGCTTGGTCAAATAGGCCATTGGCAAAATCGGCCCCAAATAATCCGCTAATATTAGACCGCGTGACGTCCTTAAATTGTTTTTGCAACATGAACGGGTCGCCAAGTGTCAAGGGGTCAAGGTTTGGATTGGCCTTTATCTCTGCCAATATAGTTTTGGTATCGTCCATCAAGCCGTCGCCGCGGCGTTCAGGACTAAGATATATGTGGGTGAAACTCAGCGTTTCGGGTGTGCTAAATTCAGACTTTCGCGATGTAAACCACGCTTTTAATTCCGCTTCACCTGGGTCTGGCAGGGTGGTGACGTCCTCAATAATGAACCGCATTTTTTGCGCCAAACGCCTGCGGATAATTGTATCGCCTTGATCGAGGCCACGTTTTAACCCTTCGCGGACAAGGACTTCTTCTTCGACAAATGCATAGAACAAAGCGTTCAAATCTGCGTCCGACGGCTCGCGCCTATTCTCGCCTGCAAAGATAAGTGCTTGGCGTTCCATCTCTGCGGTCTCAATCAGGATTGTCGTGTCATCGCTTTGACCACGCGACCAAAGACTATGGCCAATAAAGAGGATAATCCCCAAAAGTACAAAATGGATGAAGGGTTCTTTGAACCATGATTTTTGGGTCATAGGGCAATCTTAAAGGTCGTCACGAAATAATTTATTTTTGTCTCATGTTTTAAGATGGGGTTCAAGCACGCGCACGTTTGCGAGGTATAGATTCTTAGATAAAGAATAGAGAACTGGAAAATAGAGTGAGATGCCTATATTCCAATTGTTCTCAGATAGGCTAGTTAGAGGCATAGTTCAAAAGCATGTTGCGGGTTTCTTTTTAGTAAATAAAAACTGCATTTATATATCTAAAACTGATGTGTTCACATGGGTCTGAAGTTTCACGAGCCGCGATACTTGGTGACATTGGATGAGAAAATTGTCGCAGATTTTATGATCGGGCTAAAAGCAGGGTCGCGCTTATGCGCGGTATAAAATTCTTATTTCATGACGGAGGACATTTTTACAATGTCGAAATTGTGCTTGTGCGTGTCTGGGATTATTACGGCGTTCATATATGCCGACAAGGTGTGCGTGTTTATCGTCACAAGGATCAAGACTTTAAAACGCTCAGAAAACTTGAGACAGTTTTCGCCCCATTAGATAAATTGTATAGTGATAAGCGACCCTTTGGGCAAAAAATCATGGCGGGTGTCCTGTTTTCCATAATTTTGATTTTTTGAGTAATTGTGTTCTCAGTTATTTGGAAGCAAAAAACATAATCGAATCGACGCAGGATTATAAGATCATAGCCGTCCTGCTTATTGCCTTGCTCATTGGTTTTATGCCTAAGAGGTTTCGTCTCAGACATTAAAAACAAGGCGACCCGTTTTCAACGTGTTAAAGTCAGGTCTAAGTATAAAAAAAACCTATCAAAATCATAGATAGAATATATTTTAAATATGGTGACATCTTGGTATGCTATGATTGATTGGAGGCTGTTGTGGGCATTTTTTCAAGCGAGTATAGATTCCGTTTAGACGGCAAAGACTGGTGCGTTCACATGGGAACACGCTATAAAGGTTGGAAATACACCGTGACGCTCGACGGTAAAAAGGTAGCGGATATCAGTCAAAACGATAAAAGTGTTGTCGCGCTCTTGCGAGGTACAAAGTTTAATTTCGTGGACGAAGGCCGAACTTACGAGCTGCGAATTGCCCCCGTCAGCGCGTTGGATTATGGCGTACACGTCTACCGCGACGGGGCTTTGATTTACCGCTACCATGACCGTGATTTTACGATCCTTCCAAAACAGGAAAAGTTCTACGGTAAAATTGATAAATATATCGGTTTGGGCGGGGATGATCGCGCGATTTGGAAGCAGATTTTAGAAGGCGCTCTCACAGGAACCGCCATCGGTGTTTTGAGCGCGCTCATGCTGACCGTGTTGGAAACGAAAGGCATTATAGCGTCTGTTAGTGATTATAAATCTTGGGTGATAGGGCTTATCATTGCCTTTATTATTTTCATGCCTGCCAGGCTGCGTTTTATAAAATAAAATTTAATCCAAATTCTCGTTTCAATATTTAGAATTTGGATGAGTGTAGATGAATATTGGAGACTGTTATGGGCATATTTTCAAGCAAGTATAAATTTCAATTAGACGGCAAAGATTGGTGTGTTCATATGCGCACGGGCCTGAGCGGATGGAAATATACCGTGACGATTGATACTGAAACTGTCTCCGATGTGTATCAAAAAAGTAAAAATAGTGTAGAGCTATTACGTGGTATAAAATTAAATATCTCAGACAATGGATGTGAGTATATCCTTGATATTTCGCCCGTCAGCGCGTGGGATTACGGCGTGCATGTTTACCGCGGTGATGAACTTATTTATCGTCACAAAGACCGTGATTTTACACGCTTCCCAAGGCTAGAAAAACTTTTTTCTAAAATCGATAATCTCGAGCCTATAATTGTCGACGACAGACCCTTTTGGAAGCAATTATTAGAAGGCTTGGTGATTGGTTTCGGAATCGGTGCCGCAGGTGCGGTGATAGAAGCATATTTAAAAGCAAGAGATATAATCTCGCCTCAATCCGATTTCACATCTTTCATTATTGTATTGGCCATGGTGGTTGTTGTGTTCAGGCCGCAAAAATTTCGCCTTATCAAGTAAAAACGAAAGGGCGCATAAGCGCCCTTTATAATTTAAGACGTAAACGATTTAGGTCCTAAGGCTAAGGCTGGGCGTCATACCAAATCGGCGATGTCCATGCGCGTTCTTTGAGGGTCGGTTCCAAGTCAGGGTTTGAGTCTACGCCGGCCTTAATCGCGTCCCACGTTGACCAACGACAGGTCGGGTTTTCCAAAACACGGACATAATAAGCGGCTGATTGCGCGCTTTCAAACTCAGGGTCTTGCCAAAGTGTGCGAAGCTCTGGATCGCCTGCCTCGGTTGAAATTGAACAATCGCTCAGGTCAACACTTGCGCCGTTATCCGTGCAGCGTCGCGTTTTGGGATCAGGTATACGCCCATCTGAACAGGCGACATCAAATACGCGCTCTTGCGGTGCGCCGTCATGCCAGACTTTAACAATTTGCACACGGTCCAGCGGCGCATTGCGCGGGTCGCGCATCGCCCAGACAAGGAATTTCGGCGAGGTTTCCGATCTTTGCAAATCGCCGCCCATTGGCACGCCCGTGGCATAGGCCTGCGTGACTATATCGCCCGCATTTAAAAGGCTGTCGTCAAAATCATAGCCTGCAAAGAACCGCACTTGAATGCGCGGGCCTGATGTTGCGAAGGTTTCTTTGCGGCGCATAGCGGCAAAAATAGACTCGCGTGTGTTTTCTTCGGCCCAGACGCCCGCAAGTCCTGATGCGCCCCAGCGGGTGAACCATTCCTCTGCATTTTGGTCTGTCTTAAGGCCTTCCCATGACTTCGCACCTTTTGGAGGTACAGACCCGCGTCGTTCGGCTGTCCCGTCAACGACGCCGACTTTCGACCAATAATCTTGCTCATCAAAAGCCCCGCCTGCAACGTGCGAGTCAGACGCTGAAATCACCCCAAATTTGTAAGGGTTCGTGCCCGTTTGACGCTCTAGCTCAAATCCGTTTGCGAGGGCTTCGCGAACATAGCTGCCCGTTACTTTTGACGATATATAAGTCGAAAGAAGCTTTTCGTAGATTTCAAAATTTGCATATTCATCATTGGGTGACAAAGACGGATGTGTTTCCGACGTGCCTTTGACTTGAGAGATTTCAACAAGCGGCTCATTGCGAATACGTTGCTCTGTCTGCGCGGGTGTCAATTTTGAACCGCCATAGCTCGTCATTTTAAACATATCGCCGTCAGAGACATTTGAGTTATGAGGTACTGAAATCGAATCAAGGCCTGCGGCTCTTTGGCCGTCCATCCATGTCCAAAGGTCTTCTGGGTTGATCGAATCAAGCGTTGAAAAGAGGCGCGCAGGCGCTTTGTTTTCAAAGAACACGTTCCGATGTAAATTTCCGCCCGCAAATGTGGCGCCAGACGATTCGCGCTCACTGACGGCGGTGTATTCATATCCCGAAAATGTCGTTAATTTGCCCGGCTCATAATGACGGTTTGCCGCGTCCACCGCGCTCTGCCATGTACGGTCAATCAGTTCGCGGTCATAAATCTCTGGGAAGGGGACACCACTGCGCACGGACCCGCCGATTTTGCCAAACGCTTTGACAATCGCCTCTGGGTCTTGGCTGAACATGGCTTTGGACATTTCAAGACCGTTGAGCGGATGCCCCTTTGTGTCCATTGCAGGCAGGACGCCCATATACGCGCCGTGATCGGTCGTTGCCGCAAAATCGAGCGGCTTACCGCCGAGCTTTATCTCGTATCCCGACGGATGCATCACGGTCTCGCCTTTGGCAAAACGGTAGACGTCATCAGGCGTGGTACGCACATTGAAAATATACGCATCAAAAGAGTTTTTCGTGTGGACATGCGTCTCGCCGAAATAGGCATTGCGCGTCGCGCTATAACCTGCGGTACGCTCAGTGTTTTGCGCGGGTGCAGAGCCTGCCATTTCAACGGGGCCCGTTTTAGAGGCGATGTCTTTAGCTGTCTCGGCGGCGTTTTGGGCTGTGTCGGCTGAGTTTTCGGCCGAGTTACAGGCGCTGAGGCTAAGACTTAATGCCAGTAGGCTGGTGCTCAAAAGCGTTGATTTAAAATGCGTGCGCTTAGTCATGTATCCTATCCCCCAACCTGTTTTTTAACAGTGTTGTTCTAATGCGTGCGCAAAACTGACCTTGCGTCTGAGTCCGTTTTACGAACTGAGCTTCAAATTACCAGATATATTTACAAGTCGCAGTGCGGAACGAACGCTTTATATGTCTCCAAGTCTAGTCTTCTGGGGTGGTGAATGTCGGGGTGAAGGCGGGTTTAATCACAGGCGCGCCTTGGAAGCTGTAATATCGGTTCACCTCATATCCCTTATCGCGTAAACGAGATTGCAAGCTATCCTCGCCGAGTAAATGCCCAATTCCAATGGCGGCAAAGCCCGTGCCACTGCCCTCTAAAAACTGTGTCAGATCATTGGCCCATCTTGTATTGCGATCTGTAAACAGGGCTTGATACATATCGGGCGATTTGACCTTTGCGGCTTGGATGATTTCCGTTGTTAAGAAATCCGTACTGCCCACCGCCCAAGCATTGGCTACACGGGTGAGGTCAGAGCCCATTGCGTTAAATCCTGACAATGTCTCTGATAATAAGATCATCTGCACAAATTCGGGTTGATCGGCAGACAGGCGAATCTGGCTCTCTATTGTGTCCAGATACAGCTGATTTTTTTGCAGACGATTTGCACGGCTTTTTAGGGCTGCATCCGCCGATAGGTCTGGCGACAGACCCGCTTCTGTGGCCGCTGCGACGGTTAAAAACTCACTTGCCAGCCAAGGCCGCATGGAATCTACAGCGCTTAAGGTCAGGCCCGCATTGTTCACTGCTGCGTCCAGTAATTTCAATTGATAGCTATCGAGCTTGTCCGATAATCTTTGCCCGTCGCGGTAAAGCCCTAATGAGGATGTTAGCACATTCGCGTCTAAAAGGGATTTATCTGATGTGTCGACCTCGAAAAATATCGTGCCCGACGCGTCAAAGACTTCGCGCATATCGTCTTTTTCCCACGCGGTCTCTGGCGAGAGCAAATGCACTGTGCCGTAAAGGTAAAGCGTGCTGTCGACGTCTTTGACGACCCAAATGGGCGGCCCGTCATTGCGCAATCGTGCTTCACTAATCTTTCCAGAAACTGTGCCGCCCTGGTCGCAGGCCATAAGTAAAAGCGAGAGCAAAAAGAGGGCAAGTTTTAAAAAGCTATGCACGGTAAACCTGTGGTTTAAATAAAGATGTCGCATTCATAGCGCAAGCCTTGCGCCAAGCAAGCGCTTAGCCTAAAAGACGCGCCTATTCGTTAAAACGAAAAGTCCGCACCCGTAGCTCAGCTGGATAGAGCGCTGCCCTCCGAAGGCAGAGGTCACTGGTTCAAATCCAGTCGGGTGCACCAAAATTTACTGACATTGTTCTACATTGAAATTCAGCACAGACGCGGAAATTCAGCACAGACGCGGAAATTCAGCACAGACGCGGTGTTAGGGTTATCCCGTACACATTGCGCAGATTTTATTGCCAGACGGGTCACGTAAATAGGCGAGGTAGAGTTTGACGCCGAGGCCTTCGCGCCAGCCGGGTGGGTCTTCGATCGCTGTGCCGCCTGCCGCGAGGCCTGCTTTGTGGAACGCATCAGCCTGTTCGGGGGTCTCCGCAGAAAAGCCAAGTGTACTCCCATTCGCGCGAGTCGCGGGGTTTCCGTCAATGGGCTTCGTTAGCAGTAACATCCCGCCTTTATGCGTGTAAAACGGGCGGTGTTTAGGGTCTATGCGTGCGGGACGCACATTGAGTGCACCAAGCGCCGCGTCGTAGAATTTTTGAGAGGCTTCGAGGTCATCGGCTCCGAGCATAACATGGCTGAACATAACTTCTCCTGTGTTGCGTGCTAAAACTGTAAACGCGCTGATTTAGAATGGCACGATTCGAGAAAAAGGCAATTTTTATGCGTGCTCAGACTGGAACGTAAACGTCGCCGGGCTTTAGAACTTTCGCGCCAGAAACAGCCCTGCAAAAGCTTGGTCGCGCGTGCCGCGTTGCGTCACTAAAGGCGCGTCCGCAGCGTCTCCCGCAAGGCGGGAATAGCTCAGTATGATATTGGCCGAAATTGATTGCGTGAGCGGCAGGATACCACTCGCAGAGACGCCGTATTTTGTGACGCCGCTTGACGCCGTATAGGGCGTAAGGCCTGATTCTATTGATTGGGTTTGAGTCACGCCGAAATAGGCATTGGAGTAGGTGTCATCCCCGAAATCCACGCTCGGCCCAAAGCTATAGATAAGGGGCGGGCCGTAACCTGTTAGGACGCCTTTATAGCGAAGGGCCAACTCACCCGTAAGGCCGTCATGGCCGCTTACAGCTTTCGCTGCTTTGGCAGAGAGAGAGAATTTGCCAAATTCTATTTCAGCAAACGCGCCAAGGCCAATAGTCGTGTCGATATCCCCTAGGCCGATCAAATCTGTTGTTTGATCGCCTGCGATGCGAAACGGACTGCCGCCGTCTTCATCGCGGCCAAATTCCAGTGTGATGAGAGGCCCCGCACGGAAGGTGTCGGTTTCTATAACGCTATAGCCTGCGCCCTCTTGAACAGAGGCAAAAAAGCGGTCGCCTTTGGTGACGCGAATGAAAGGCAGGGTGGAGACGGAATAGGCGTCGTCGCCAAGGTAATTTGGGGAAACTAATACCCCGCCGCCAACAGACACTGACCAATCATTTGAGAGGGGCGGAGGGCCGTTTTGTGCTTGGGCAGTGATAGGCGCGCAGATTAGGGCGAGCGCAGAAAGACTTGCACGTCTAAAGCGGCGAAGACTTATCCGGCCTTGGGGACAATCAGAGGGCAGATGAGAATAAGTGGAAGTCTGAACTGTCACGGGGTCTTAATCACCTCTATGGATTTAATATCCAATCGAAATGCGCCGTCCTGTCCGTCCGCAATTATAAACCCAACTTCTTGTATGTCGCTTGCTTCAAACGGGGCCGAAGAAACCGGTTGCCCAAACAAGACGGACTCTAGATTTGAGAAATCTATATTGATGTCTGTCCAACTATTTGCCTCGGTGACAGGCAAGGCCGCTTGGAATGCGACTTGGCGACCTCTATAGCGTACGCCTGTCCTGAATGAGAGTTTATAAGTTCGGCCATCTGAGCGCACACGGAGCCGAACGCCTGTAACGTCTGCAAATGTACCGGTAGGAACGAGGGTTCGTATCGACGAAAACCCGCCGCCATTGGTGTTAATAACGCCAGAGAATAGCATGAAATCTTCGGTATGTGTCAAGCCGCCTTTTGATCGCCCGCCCATGACACCGTCATTGATCGTACGCCATTTTGCGACAGATTTAGGCGTATCAAAAACGATAGGTGTCGTTGAGAGCTTCGTCGATAAAGACGGCTCACTTGCCGTCACAGCTTTGCACCCGACATTTGCGAATAAGAGGGCTGCGGTAAATCCGAATATCTGAAGTTTGTGCACATAAATTCCAAAGTTAGCTCTAAACCCCCACAACGCAAGGCTAACCCTTAACTAAGGGAATAACAATTCAATCCTGTAAATAGTGTCGTGCTTTAATATTCAGGTCAACGCGACAGACTGTCAATCAGTCGTCGTAATAGGCACGCTTGAGGCTCTCACGTTTTTGGCGACCTTTGGGTTTTTTACCTTTTGGGGCTACATACATTGAGAGGTCATAATGACCGAGACTGTCATCTTGGGTGACAGATAGCAAATCTTTGGTTTTACGGTGACGTTTGGACATAATGCCTCCTATGAACGTCGCGGCCCAAATGTGTTATAGGGCCAGATAATTAAGTGATGTAATATCAACTTCAGTCAGGGTTTAGCGTTTTTTAAAAAATTTAAAAGCGAAATATTACGGCTCAAAATCCAATTGTAAACCCGCTATTGGCGTTCATATGTCTCAGCTCTTTCAGGCTCTGCCCTAAGGCGCTTTGCCTTCGGTACTTGCTTTGTCAGCTGTTTGCGCTTGGCGCCACTGTGCATTTCTATTGGCAATCAGAACGCTGATTTTATAAGAATTTTTTGTATCCATTTCAGCCATAATCAACCCCGCTTTTAGGCCGTTAATCTCGCGCAAGAAGCCTGCGGCAAATGCGGGGTCCATATTGTCAAAAATCTCTGCGGCTTTTTTGGGTTTCATTGTGCCGTACATCATCACCAAATGATCCAAATCACTATTGCTTTCGCGTGACATGGCATCGGCTTGTTTTTGTAACGAAGCTTTGGCCTCTGTGATTTCTTTGATCTGCCCGTCCAGTTTAGTTTCGAGGGCTTTGAGGGCAATCTCGCGCGTTCCGAAATCAAGCATGCGAGAGTTCAACGCTTTGCGGTCTCTTGCAACAGTTTCGGCAATCGCAGGAGTTAAGCAGACTTCGGCGTTTGTGGTAGCGCTGGCCGCATTGGAATCTGATGTCTGCGTTTTATCTACAGCTTCGGCGATGGCGGGGTCTGCTTTTTCAGACGCTGCAGACGCGATATTTGTGGCTTTAATAATAAAAAGAGCGCCAAAGCTTATGGCGATAATCGGGAGGACACGGCTTTTCATGACGCAACTTTCTTATTCGCAGACGCAGATTTTAGGGCAGGTTTCGCGGACGGACTTGACCCTAAGTTTACAATATCTCTTGACTTGCTCTTCTTGAGCGGCGTCACCTTTTTAGATTTAGCAGAGGGTTTCACAAGCTTAGCGGCTCTAGAACGTGTTGGCTTTTTTGGCAGAGATGTCTTTGTGAGGGGCGTTGGCACACTCTCGTCTTCAATATTTGCCTGCTCGGTCATAGGCGGTTTTGACAGTGCTTTATTCAGTTGAGCATATTCTGATGTCTCGTCAGAGCGAGACTCCGACATATCATCTAGGTTCGACTCAAGGCGAAAACTTGAATCCGATTTATAAATATCGCCGACGGCTTTTCTGAGGTTGGCTGTTGTTTTTTCGGCGTCCAATATAGCGTTAGGAAGGTCGGTTTCAATCCTTTGCACAAGTTGGCTTTGGAGGCCTGCGAGTTTTGCGGCGCGGACGACTTGCCTATCGAGATCGATCTTCTTGGCTTCAAGCTTGGAAATCGTGCTTTCCGCTTCGTCCATTAGATTTTGAAGTGTATGGATGGCTTTTAGCGTCGTGACTTCTGTGTCTTTGGCCGCGTTCTGTGTTTGACGTATAGCCTCTGTGAGCGACACGATCGAGGCGCCGAGGCCTGTTTTCATATTGCTTAGGCCACGCACACGTCTGTTTAGGATAAAACAATATAGACAGGCCAGTCCCGAGATTAAAATCAGGAGCATGTCTTGTAGAATGCCGATTGAGAGACCGCCTACGGCAAATATATCCGCAGTGAGTATCCCAACAAAATTCTGAGCGGAAAACAAAGCAGTCATTACCTTACCAGAAAATCAGTTATAAGGACGCCGTAAACGTTTTCGGCTCCAAGTACAAGTTTTGCGCGACGTAAGAGTTGAGAACGAAGTTGCGCCATAAATGCAGCGTCTTGAAGCTGCGAAACTTCAATCGCGCGCAGATAACCCATGAAGGCGTCGCGCAAGCGGGGATCGTCTGGCGATATATACGAAATCGACTCAGCGGGTGCTTCGAGTGTGATACCGATCCGTAGGACTTGTTTGTTTTGTCCAATTGAGACGGTCATGACAGACAGGCTGATGGTTTCCATATCTGTCGGCACGCCGATATCAATGGCTTTTTCTTGTGCGACGACTTCGACAGGCACATGAGACTCAACGTCTTTCTCTGGTAGAAAATAAACCGTTCCGAAAGCCACGCCCCCTAAAACAAGCGGGGTCACTAAGGTGGCAATCAGCCCGCCTTTTTTCTTTGGCGGCGCATTCGGATCGTCTGGGGCTGCTGCGGCCCCTTTTTTCTTATCGGCTTTTTTCTTGGCCATAATGCATCCCAACCCAAAATCCGCACTCAAGAGTTTTCACACGCGGATATGACTTTAATAAAGTGTAAACATAAAAAACAGGTATTGGTAAACTATCTGTTAATTGTTAACACTTATCCCAAAGATGCCGAATTGGTTAACAGGATTGTACCTGAAAAACTTTTTAAGGAATGGATTCCAGGGCGTCAGGATGAATATATTTAATGTGTGGTGGGCCTTGCCCCTACAAAAACGTATAATATCGTTAGTCAGTGTCTTTGGTACGCTTGCTTTCGTCTATGTGTTATCCACTATTGCTCTAAAGCCTAAAATGGACCTGCTTTATGCAGGGCTTGATCCTGCGTCTGCGGGTGACGTTATTTCTAAACTTGATGGTATGGACGTTAAATATGATGTGCGAGGCGATGCCATTTACGCAGATTCGCGCCGTCGCGATTCCTTACGTCTTGAACTTGCGCGTGAAGGCCTGCCGCGTCAAAGCGTTGTTGGGTATGAGCTTTTTGATAATCTCAATAGTTTTGCAATGTCATCTGAAATGTTTGATACGGCTTATTGGCGAGCCAAAGAAGGCGAACTCGCGCGGACACTCCTATCTATGGCCAATGTTAAAGCCGCCCGTGTTCACCTCGGTGCACAAAAAGCGTCTGGCTTTCGCTCTGGGCCAAGTGCCTCAACGGCGTCTGTAACCGTCTCCACCTCGTCGGGTATTAATTCGGATCAGGCGCAAGCTATTCAATATTTAACGGCTTTGGCCGTCGTGGGGCTAAAGCCTGATGATGTTGCAGTCATTGATACGGTACGCGGACTAATTGCAGGCCCAGGTTTGAAAGAGCCGCTTGCGGGTAATGGCGGCGGCGAGATTGAACGGGCCGCACAATTAAAACAAAGCCTGACAGCTTTGCTTGAGGCGCGTGTCGGGCCCGGCAATGCAAAGGTAAATGTTTCACTGGATTTGGACCGCACGCGCGAAACCTCAACCGAGCGAATTTTTGATCCTGAGGGCCGCGTTTTAAAATCTCAAACCACGTCTGAAACATCCGGCACGAGTTCGGGGACGAATGCCTCTGTGACAGTCGCGAGCAACCTTCCTGAAGGTGCGGGCGGTGCGGGAAATAATACGTCTGAGAATACGGATACAACGGAAACAGTAACCTACGAAATTTCCGAAGTCCTTAGGAATAAAGAAATTTCGCCAGGGGCAATTAAACGTATGACGATTGCCGTCCTTGTTTCTGATGTTGAAACCGTAAATGCTGAAGGTGTACTTGAGGTAACCCCCCGCCCTGCGGACGAAATGGCCGTTCTATCAGAGCTTATTTCTATGGCGGCGGGTATCAACACGGAGCGCGGAGACAAGATTTCTGTTCAGTCCCTTCCGTTTGACCGTCCTGCCGTGTCTGATCTTATTGAAAAGCCGAGCATCGTGAATCAATTCATGGAGCAATATCTCTGGAGTACAATTCAATCCCTTATCTTAGGTCTTGTGATTTTAATCTTAGGCCTCTTTGTTGTGCGTCCTCTCCTGAGCCCGAAACAACGTCTGACGAATGATATTCCTGAACTTCTGCCTATGGCGAGCGGCGCAAGCGCGGGCGCACTAATGGCGCCAGACGGCACAGTGGCTGCTGGCGCAGCGGCGAATGGACTTGCAAATGCAGGCGCAGCCCAAGGCTTAACACCGGCATTGGCGGGTGGGGCGCAACCTCTCCTAATTGGCGGCCCAACTGCCAATAACCCACTTGAAGCCTTAAATAGCACAGCGGCAGAAAATCCAGACGACGCAGCCGACCTCTTGGCCAGCTGGCTTGCACAAGAAACGCAGGGGGCTGCATAGATGCCGACGCCCAATTCTACTGCGAGTCGTGCCACTGCGAGTCATGCCGCTTTTGAAAGCTCCCTAGAGACGCTCAGCCTTCTCGCGCGTCAAACAGTATTTACAAAAGACGAAGAGACGACAGACGATATAATAGCGCCTCAAAACCCAAATAAAGGTTCGACGCTTTTATTGGCTGATGCCTCTGTGTTTCACCCTATGCCAGAAGCGACGCGCCAAACGTCCCAATCACCCGCGCCTGACCCCGACGGGTATGATGCAGGATTTGCCGCAGGGCAGGCCCAATCTGAACGTGTCTTTAAAGAGACGATTGCGATGATGGAAAATGTACTAGAAGGGCTTAAATCAGACATGGGGTCTATGCGGGACGCGATTGAAGTCAGCCATGCCAAAGCTGTGCGCGAAAGCCTTTGTGCCGTCCTGCCAGACCTCGGACATCACGCGCTGATCTCAGAAATTGAGCGGATTTTAAAACAAAGCGCGTCAGGGGCGTTAAAGGGGCGTATCGAAGCCAAAGTGCACCCTGACAATACAGAGCTAAAATCATTTTTTGAAAACAAACATGCGGCAGATATTTCTGTTGTCCCAGACACAGCGCAAAGCCTTAGCGGTGTGGCCTTTGTCTGGAGCGGCGGCGGCATCGACATTGACCCCAAAAGTGTCGTTGCGGCATGTTTGGACGCGGTGGGCGGCGATACGGCTATGATGACAGACGCTGAAAATAGAGCGCCGAGTATGGAAAGTGACGAATTATGACTCAAGCGAACACAGCCCAAGCCGAAACAGTTGCGTCTGAAGACGATATCCCTTTTGCCGAACGCCGTGACGCGGATATTGGCGCGCAATATAAACGCTCAATCTATGCTTTGCCTGTGACGGTTCAAGTCGTTATCGGAACGGCGCGTCCGACGATTGCGGACCTGCTAAAGCTTAAACCTGATTCGCTGCTTGATTTGGATAAGTCGATTGATGATCTGGTCGATCTTTGTATTGATAACCGCGTGATCGCGCGCGGGGAATTGATTGAAACCGATCCCGCAACAGGTGCAATCGGTCTAAAGATTACAGAAATTGTTGATATATCGGAAGATATACTCGCGTGATTTCAAGCCGCGATACCCATTACCTAGGGGGTCGCACGCCTAAATTTCCTCTAAAATTTCATATGGCTGTGCCTAATTTAGAAAATCGATTCACGCGGAGCCTGTTTAAATTCGTAGCGGGGCTGTTTGTGCTTTTTGCGCTGACGGTCGCATTCTCTGATCCCGCTTTTGCTCAATTGGCGACGGATGCCGCGCAAGATACGGCACAAGACAGTGTCGCTGAAACAAATGACGCACAGGCTTTACAAGACCTACTCGGTACAGGGGTAGACGAAAACGGCGACGCCATTCCGCTAAATGCGCGTATCATACAACTATTTTTAATTGTCACCGTTCTGTCCTTGGCGCCCGGTATTGCGATGATGATTACATGTTTGCCGTTTATGGTAATCGTGTTTTCATTCCTCCGCCAAGCGATTGGCCTGCAACAATCCCCGCCGAATATGATGATTATGGGTCTGGCAATGTTTTTAACATTTTTTGTCATGGAGCCCGTCTTTACCAAATCTTGGGATGAAGGCCTCAAGCCCTATATGGACGGCTCAATCACAGAAGGGCAGGCCATAGAGCGTACGCTGACGCCGTTTCGTACCTTTATGGAGGCACGAGTTGAACCGGGCACAGTAGAGCGCTTGGCGGCCACTATGCCCAGTCGTAATTACAATCTGGAAGAAGCTATTCCTCTGCCGCTTTTGATTACGTCCTTTATGTTGTCTGAAATTAAAAAAGCATTCCAAATCGGGTTTGTGATCTTCATGCCGTTTTTGATTATTGATTTGATTGTGGCCTCGATCTTGATGGCGATGGGTATGATGATGGTTCCGCCTGCCGTGGTCTCACTCCCGTTCAAGCTCGCATTTTTTGTGATGGCGGATGGGTGGATAAAAGTCACAGAAGCTTTGCTTCGCGGATACGGCGTCGCGTGATATGCTGACGCCCAGAAACCCTTTTACACATGCCCTAGATTTAAAGTTTCGAGGATAAGATGAACGAAACGGCTACAAAAGAGCTACAGAACGACGAGACGCTGCACGCGCCTCTAACGCCGCCGCAAAAGGCGGCGATCATATTGGTGTCTATGGGCCAAGATTATGCCGCGCCAATTATTGAAAAGCTTGAAGACAACCATTTGCGCAGTTTTATCCGTGCGCTTGAGCAACTCCCAGAAGTGCCGCGCAAAGATCTCTTGGCCGCAATTGCTGATTTTATCACAATACTTGAACGCCGCAAAGATAGTTTCCGCGCAGGGCCAGACCGCGCGCGCGGCATTGCCGAAGACTTGCTAAATTCAGAACGCGTCTCGCGTCTGTTGGGAACAGTACCCGAGCCAACAAAAGCCAAAAGCTTTTCAGAAGACTCCGTTTGGGGTCGCCTTAATCAGCGGAGCGCGGAGTCGATTGCAGATTTCGTTCTAACGCAGCGCATCGAAATTGCGACATTGATTTTATCGGAACTGCCGACGGAAAAGGCCGGAGACGTATTGTCTGAAATTCCAGAAGAACAGTCTATTCCTTATATTGCGCGCCTATCTGATACACAAATGATCGCGCCCCATGCCAAGGCGGCTGTTGCAGAACTTGTTGAACAAGAGTTTTTGACAAGCGCAAGCAAAGGCGGCGCGGGCGGGGCGGCGATCGAATTTGTATCTGGACTTTTGTCAGCTCTGTCTAAGGATAAGCGAAACCTTGTTATGGAAGGGCTTGATAAAACCGATCCCGAAAAGGCCCAAAAAATTCGCGCGGGTATGTTGGTCTTTGAAGACCTTGCCACCCGACTGCCCCCAACGGCTGTTCAGATTATTTTCAAAGAGGTCGAGAAGTCGACCCTGTTGACCGCGCTAAAAGCGGGCGGCGATGACAGCCCTGCTTCGGTTGAGTTCCTATTTGGAAATATCTCTCAGCGTATGGCCGAGCAGATGAAAGAAGAAATCGCTGACATGAAACCCCTCACAGGCAAAGAAGGCGATAAAGCGCTGAGCGAGCTTATGGGCTTTGTCTCCCGCTTAGAGAAATCTGACCGTATCACGCTCCTCGCTAAACCTGTCGAAGACGAGGCGGCGGCGTAATCATTTGACCTGTATGATATAAGCAGGCGAGTTGAAAGTTTAATAATGACAGGCTCTGCTGTGACCCGAAACGCATTGATTTTAATTGATTGGCAAAAAGGGTTTGAGGATCATGAGTGTTGGGGCGGCAACCGAAACAACCCAAATGCCGAAACTCATGCGTTAAGTTTACTTGCAGAATGGCGCAAACATAACCGTCCAATATTTCATTGTGTACATCACAGCCAAGACCCAAACAGTTTATTGCGCACGGATAAACCGAGCGGGCAATTTATATCTGGGTTCGAGCCGCGCGCGAATGAAGTCCTGATCTCTAAAAATGTGAATAGCTGTTTTATTGGCACGGATTTAGAGGCGCAACTCCGCGCGCAAGATATTAAGCGCCTTGTGATCTGTGGTCTGACTACAAATCATTGCGTGTCGACAACGACGCGTATGGCGGGGAATTTCGGGTTTGAGGTCAGCTTAATCGGCGATGCTTGCGCCACCTTTGACCGCGTTGGATCAGACGGTGTGCATTACCCCGCGCAAATGGTTCACGAGATTAGCCTTGCTAATTTGCACGGTGAATTTTGTAGCGTGAAAAATACGCGCGATATTTTAAGTTAAGTTAAGTTAAGTTAAGTTGAGCGTTGAGTTCGTCGCTATTGCAAGACCAATTCCGCGTGCAGAGCGCCCGCTGTTTTAATTGTCTTCAATATATCGATCATCTCTCTTGGGGAAACGCCGAGGGCATTTAGACCGGCCACAAGGTCTGGCAATGTGACGTTCTCGTCGACTAAGGCGATATTGCCCGGCGGGCCGTCATAGATTTCGATTTCAGAACGCGGCACCACAATCGTTTCGCCGTAACCAAACGGGTTGGGTTGTGACACGGTTGGGTTTTCCGTAATTTTAATCGAGAGGTTTCCTTGTGCAATCGCAACAGAGGACACTTTGACGTTTTGGCCTAAGACAATTGTGCCAGAGCGTTGGTCAATCACAACGCGAGCTTTTTGAGCCGGCGTAAGGGTCAGGTTTTCGACTTGTCCCATAAGGCGGGCAGGCGACTGTTTAAGATTTTTCAAATCAAGTTCGACTGTGCCTGCATCTAATAAGCGCGCAATCGGCTTGCCGAGGCTCTTATTAATTTTGTCTTCAATGCGTTGGGCCGTAGTAAAATCAGGGTTACGAAGCGCAAGACGTATACGCGACATTTTCTGAAAATCGAAATTGATCTCGCGCTCAATACGCGCGCCGTTTGGTATCGTGCCAGATGTCGGAACGCCCTCTGTCAGGGACGCGCCTTCGGCTTGGGCTGAAAACCCGCTGACTAAGACACTGCCTTGGGCCACGGCGTAGACTTCGCCGTCTGCGGCGTTTAACGGCGTCATGACAAGCGTGCCGCCCGCAAGGCTTTTGGCATCCCCAATCGAGGAGACATTGATATCAATTTTTGATCCTGTGCGCGCAAAGGCGGGCAGGGCGGCGGTCACAAGGACAGCCGCGACATTATTGGGTTTAAAATCACTGCCTTGAATATTTACGCCGAGGCGTTCGAGCAAATTTGAGAGGGCTTCTTCGGTATAGGGGGAGTTTCGAATTGTATCGCCAGACCCGTCCAGACCAATCACAAGGCCATAGCCCACAAGGTCGTTCCCGCGTACGCCTTCAACATCAACAATATCTTTGATTTTGACTTCGGCAAATGCAGGCATGGCCAGTGTGAGCAGGGCAAGCACTGCAACACAGACCTTAAGACAAAAAGACTTCATAAAATTACCGCAAGAAATTAGAGAGGGAGAGGCTCGAGAGCCGCGATGTAAGCGTATAAGAGGCTTCGAGCTGAATCTGCAAAGATTGCAATTCGGCGGCGGCTTCGAATTGGTCGCGTCCAAACATGTCATTATAAGCATTGGTCAAAGTCGAACGTTCCGAGTCAAATCGGGCCTTCGTTTTGCCTAAAGTTTCAGAAATTAGACCTAAACTGCCTTCTTTCGTAACCAAGCCATTGGAACCCGTTGTGACAAAACTTGCCGCATTCGCATAAATATCACCAAGCTCACTTTCGGAAATCGTACCCTTCATTTCAAAAGTATTTGCCATGACGGCGAGGCCGCGCAAAGTATCTTTGATCGTCTGGTTATTACCTTTGAGGTCTTGAGACAGTGTATTTCCGTTACCGATCGGTACGCCCGGGCCACTCCCTTGAGAGCCTTGGTAAATACGTGTTTCAAACCCACCCGTAGGGGAGTCGAAATAATTACTGATTTGTGTGTCGGCGTCCGCGAGACTTGTCGCATTGGCCATAATGTTTTTAATATCTTCGAGTAAGACTTCAGGGGCGGCATAAGTTGCCGTATCGGTCTTTGTCCCAGAAAACAGATTGCGCGGGCCTTGGGCGGCTGAAAAGGCCGACATAACGCTTTTGAGCGTACCAGCCGCTTCGTCCGATAAGAGGCGCATGTGCACTTCATTTTCTGAAGCTAGCGCAATTGAGGCGCGTGAACCGAGGCCATTGATCGATTCTCTGGCGCCAGAAACTGCGCCTGATATCATAGACATACGAACAGTTGACAGCGCATTGATTTGCAAACCGTGATCTACATCATTTAAGGCTTTGCCGAGTAAATGCGCCCGTCCGACTTCGCCGTTCGTGGCTTGGGTTAAATCTGATTGCAGACCTGTGACCGCTTCGAGTGAGGCTTTGTCCAAACGCTCACGAATTTGCACAGTCGCACGACTTTGGCGCGAATAGCTTAAAAGGTCAGGATATCCGTTGAGTTGCATGATCAGGCCTCCTTAAATTGCCAGCAGTCTATCCATCATGTCACTGACGGTTTGTATGACGCGAGCATTCGCGGCGTAGGATTGTTCAATAAGTAAAAGTGATTGTAATTCTTGGTCGGTATCGACCCCTGATTTCTCAAGTTCGGCATCTTGCAGTGTGGTTTGACGCGCCGTGGCACCTGTATTTATAGCATCGTTTCTGAGGGTGTTCTCACCGATTAGGGATGAAAACCCAGCCGCAAGACCGCTGACGGTGTAACTGCCAGATAAGCCAGAACCACCCGGGGCAGATTGTGAGCTTGTGAGTGCGGACAAAAGACCGTTAATGATAGAGTTATCCCCGACATCACCTGCTGTTGTAGATCCCAAACCATCGCGTATTTTACTGATGTCTCCACCTTGCGTGACATCAATCGCCGCGTTTAATGAAATTCGATCGGCTGCGCCGCGGGGCAATAACGGGTCAAATGCATTGCCTGCATCTGTAAATATCCCAGGTGCGCCTGCAGCCTTTGTCGTGTCTAAGCTATCATCTGAAAAACGTGTAATCAGATCGCCTGCTAGGGCGTCAAGGCCATCGAGAAATTCGGGTACGATTTTATCGCGTACTGCAAAGTGTCCCGCAAGCGATCCATTAGAGAGCGCCTGCGATTTGCCTGAACCCGGCGTAATATCTTGTGTTCCAACAAATAAGCCCGATGGGACACCGCTGATTTCTGGGTAACGGACTGTATTGGGAATAGAATTTGCAGGTTGGAAGCTGACTTCTGAGACATTCCCCGCCAGAAGAAATACGCCGTCCTCTGTCATGATATCAACTTGTCCGTTTCCACGGGGTATGTCTTTGATCGGAATAATGGACGAAATTTGATCAATCAGTCTTTGGCGTTCATCTTCTATGGCGGCTGTTTCGTTGGAGTTCGGCTTAATGCCCCCAATATTGCCATTTATGTTTTGCAAAGCATAGAGCGCACGATTAACAGTTTCGACTTCTGAACTGATGTTTTTATCGGCGGCTTCGCGCATGGTCTGCGCGGTCTCGCCGAGTAAATTAAATTGAGACGTGGTTTCGCTCGCGGCTGAAACAACGGCATTCTGTAAGGATACGGATTCAGGTGTTGCAGACAGATCCTTGAACGCACTTTCTAAGGTTTCAAGGCTTGAAAAAAGACCAAAGTCAGCGCCAGGTGCGCCAAGTTCTCGGTTCAAAGTTGTGTAGCTTGCAGACACTTGGCTTGATTTCCCAGCAGTCGCATCCGCGTCGCGTCGGGCTCGAGACAAGTTTAAATCTTGATTGCGTTCAACATTATTAGACAGAACGCCAGACCCAGTACCACCTAAGACGGCTTCTTGGGATAAGACATTGCGCTTTACATAGCCCGGCGTGTTTGCGTTCGAAATATTCGAAGACGCAACGTTTGCACGTAGGCTTGTACTTACGAGGCCTGAATAGGCGTTGGAGAGGGCGCTAGATAGTGTCATAACAGTACCCTCTCCGAAAAGCGTTAAATAAATGTGCAGTTAGGTGGTTGAATATTCAACATTCATCTAACATTCATTTTATTTAAGATTATCGCTTAAGATTGGTCGTTTCTTGCAACATTTCATCTACAGTTTGAATGATCTTCGCATTGGATGAATAAGCCCGTTGCGTTTCAATCAAAGCCGTCAGCTCTGCTGCGACATCTGTATTGGATTCCATCAAGGCGTATCCGATATACTCACCTGTGGGTCCTGTGCCTGCATCCCAGAGATAAACGTCACCGCTATCGCCTGATGCGCGGTAGGCTTGATTGCTAAGGGCATCCAAGCCGTTCGGATTTGCAACGTCCGCGGTTGGAATCTGAAACAGTGTCCGACGGAAGCCTGTATTATAAACGGCTTCTAGAAAACCCTGTGCATTGATTTCAACAGATTGAAGGTCGCCAACAGGTGAGCCGTCTTTCGTCACATTATAAGGCGAGAACGTGGTTCCAAGTTGGGATAAACCCGTCTTTGATCCTGGTGTTCCAATAGCCGCCGTAATCGTTGACGCGGCCACCGCAAATGAGATTTCGCCTGTTACAGCATCGTATGTTACGCCTGCGCCAGGTGTGATAGAATTAATCGTTCCGCCTGACCCTGTTGTCTTATCAAATACAACGTTCATTGTGCCAACTGTTGTGGCTGCACCACTCGCATTATCCGTAATATCCACGGTCCAACTGCTAGTTGTCGCGCTTGGATCTGCATTTTTTGTAAATGTGAATTCAAGCTTTTGCGAAAGTCCCAAACTGTCAAAATATTCAATAGGCAGTTGAAACGGATCGTCCCCAACGGCTGCGTTTGCGGGAAGGTTTACACCAAGATTAACTTTTGTTGTGGCTGCCGCACTGAATTGCTCAATACTGGTATTGACCGGTACAAGTGAAGCTTGGCTGCCACGGCTGACGCCCACTGTTTCGCCTGCGGAATTCGTTGGCCATCCAAGAAGGTAAAGACCACTAGAGGTTCTTAGAAATCCATTCTCATCAGGTGTGAAACTGCCTGTTGGTACCATCATAAAATCGCGTTCTTCACTGCCGCTGACTGTCCCGACCAAATTGGTCACAGGGAGCATGCCGCCGCCGTTAATCGCGAGGTCTGTCGAATTAGATGTTGAGGTGAGAGAGCCTAAAGTTGACACATTTTTATAGGCTTGTGATCGGACACCGCCTGCCGAATATTTGCTACTGCCTTGAGTGACAACAAGACTGGAAAAATCAACGTCACTGCGTTTGTAGCCTGCAGTGCCTGAATTGGCAATATTGTCGGAAATTGTAGATAGTCTTGACGCGTTAACATTTAGTCCCATTACGCCCGAATTTAGGGAAGAAGATATAGTCATTAATTCAATCCTTGAAGTTAATAAATTTACATTAGTGAACCACTATTAATAAACCGTGTATCCTTACGATTTAATTGGGAATTTTACTGAAATTGAGGTTCTACCCGGCATAAAATTTTGTGTTATTTTTTGAGTTATATAATGAGTCTCTATATAGACTGACTGAGTATGGTGATCGATATGCGTCGATTTTGCGGATCTAATGGATCGTCAGAAACGGGTTCGGTGGAAGATTTTCCCGAAACTTCTGAAATCTGTTGCGGTGGAAACCCGCTCGTCATTAACAAACGGCGTGCCGTATTGGCGCGATCCGTTGAAAGCTCCCAATTCGTATAGTCTGTGCCATGGGCAAAAACATGCGCGTCTGTGTGTCCGACAATCTTTACGTCATTGGCCACGTCTCCAAATGAATTGGAAATAATTGTTGTTAATCTTGAAAGCACTTTAGACGGCAGGGCGCTTCCAGACTCAAATAATGGACTGTCGCTTTTATCGACAAGTTCAATGACCAAGCCTTCTGGGCTCATTTTTAATTTAAGATGTTCTGATAATCCGCCGACTTCGCCTTTTAGCGCCATGTTCATGACTTCGACTTTGGCTTCTAGGGCGTCTTCTTCTGACGCGTCTGACGCTTGTTTCGACGTATCTGTTTTCGCGCCAATCCCGTCTTGCGAAAGTGTATCTTGTGCAAAAATCGAAGATCCGCTGAGCGCGTCTGCGCCGCCGCCTGAAACAGCCGCGAGCGGAATATTAGGATTAAAGTAATCGGCAATGCCTTTACGTTGTTCTTCTGTTGTCGCGTTCAGCAACCACATCAAAAGAAAGAACGCCATCATCGCGGTTACGAAATCGGCATAGGCGACTTTCCACGCTCCGCCGTGATGCCCATCCGCCGCATAGACTTTTTTTCTGCGAATTATGATCGGTCGTACTGGCTCGTCGGTCATTTGATCATCCTACAATCGAAGTTAATAATCGGTTTATGACAGAGAAGTCTGTATATTGCCCAAAGGAACACGGTTAAAATCTTCTTAAGCGTTAATCAGTTGGAAACGCGCGCGCGCTATAGTTTGGACTTAAGGGCCATTGTTCATATTTATGAAAGTGTTCCAGATTATATACGGGCGATTACTCATCATTATTCCGCAGTTAAATCTGGCAGTTTTCAAAATTTGAACACAAGGGTAGCGTAATGGGAATTCTACAACTGTGAGCGTTTTGAGGAAAATGATTGGGCGTGACCGCCCCGAAAAACTCGACGATACAGATCTTGTACGGGCGTGGACGCCTTTGCACGAGGCTGTGTTAGAGGCGTTTGAAGCTAAAGTCGCCCAACTCCGCTGGCGTCTTATAGGGCAGACTGCCACGCCTTTTGCGATGTCCGATATTAATAATATGCGTCCAGATCAGGGTCTGTTTTTTGGCTTTGGTTACGACGAAAAAACAACGTCTGTTCTTGTGAACTTTGATAATGTGTTTGCACAACTTATGTCTCAAGCCGCCTTTGGCGGAGATGACCAAGTCTTTTCGTATAAAGAAGACGAGGCTGTATCTCGGTTTGATGTCCTGCTGTTCAAAGACATTATGCAAATCTTTTACCGTCAATTGCATGAAACCCTAATTTCCAAAGAGGGGAAAACGCCGTCTCCATCGCTTTTACGGCTCGGAGAGGCCATTTCGCCTATTCCTTTTGAAATGCCAGAGAATGAAGATAAGTGGGTGAAACTGACACTTAATGTCTCGGCGTCGATCCGACCTAAAGAAAAAACAGCTGAGGCCGAAACGTCTGATACTGTCGAAACATCAGGCGATTCAGAGATCGTACCCGAACAGGACGCGGACAAAGAGGCGTCAAAACAAAGCTGGCCTGAAGTCTTTTCGATTTCCGTTATATTGCCGCAAAGCCTTTATAATAACAGTTTGAATAACCGCTTTTCTGTAAAGACCGCAGATGCATCTCTTTCGCTCTCGCTTGAAGACGGCTCTATGTTTTGGAAAAGTCGCGTTGAGAAATCTCATACGTCTCTACGGGCTGTGGTCGAGAACCGCGAAATGACGGTTGCGGAATGTACGCGACTATCTATTGGCCAAGTTATCCCATTGCCGGGTGTGTCTTTGCAAAAAGTTGCCGTTGAGGCGGAACTGTCTGAGGGGCGCATTCAAATTGCAACAGGCGCATTAGGTATTCATAAAACCCGTCGCGCATTAAGAATTAACGACGGAATTGATCCTGAATTTATCTTTGGCGCGGATATGTTGAACGTTAAAAACCCTGTACCACCCGCCTAGGTGGAATTTAAAACCTTCTATTGACGCTTAGCTGCATTAAATAAGATGAATATTAATTCATAAGTAATCTTAGTCTTGTACCCACACTGTATGAGCTCAATCTTCGGAATTATTCTTACAGTCATTTGTGTTTTCGGCGGCTATATTTTAGCTGGCGGGAAGATGGATATTATTCTTTATTCACTCCCTTACGAGATGATGATCATTGGCGGCGCCGCTGTGGGGGCATTCGCTTGCGCCAATGATATGCATACGATTAAATCAACGGGTAAAGATATTGTTTCGGTCTTTAAAGGGCCAAAATGGAAGACAGATGATTACAGAGACCTGCTTTGCTTAATGCATGAACTTGTACGTCTCTCGCGTGAAAATCCTGTCGAGGTCGAAGGTCATATTGAAAACCCTGAAGAGTCGTCCCTCTTTCAGCAGTATCCTCGTATCTTGGCCTCAACGAACTTTGTTGAACTTATTTCTGATACGATCCGGTCTATGTTGATGAATTTTGACGACGTTTACCAAGTCGAAGAACTCCTCGATAAGCAATTAGAAGGCATGAAAGAAGAAAGCCTTCACGGCTCTCATGCTTTGCAAAGCATTGCCGATGCGCTGCCTGCGCTGGGTATTGTTGCGGCGGTTTTGGGTGTTATTAAAACAATGGCCTCTATTGATAAGCCCCCTGAAGTTTTGGGCGGCATGATTGGCGGCGCGCTCGTCGGGACGTTCCTCGGTGTTTTCATGGCCTACTCATTTGTGGGTCCGATGGCGGCCAAGGTCAAATCTATCCGCGAGCAAGAGCATTATTTCTATGCTCTTATCCGCGAAGTTTTAGTCTCTAGCTTGCATAAAAACGATACAAGTATCTGTATTGAGGTCGCTCGTCGTAGCGCTCCAAAACATGATCGTCCAAGTTTTGCAGATATTGAGCAAGCGCTCAAAGACCTAAAGACGGCTGCTTAAATGTTTCAAGATAAGGGGCACAGGCCCAACACAGCTTTTTTAAGATCGGGCCGCAAACTCTGCGCGCCCGCTTTTGCGTCTTTATGCCTAAAGACCCTCTCTTTGACGACAGGGCTTCTTTTCGTGTCTATGTCGTCAAATGTAGCTTTTGCGGCAGAGGCCTCGAAAGTTAATCCTGCACCAAATGTTCAGCCGATTGTTGAAACAAAAGTCCGCGCGGAGACAAAAAAAGTTTCAGAACCTGAATCCCTTGAGACTGCAACAGAAAAATTTCGGTCTATTCTTGAGAATGCGAAGTTAAACGGGTTTGTGTCATCAAAGTCTGAAGAAGAGTCTGTCGCTCCAACTGATAATAATTCTGACCTGATGCGCGCTGCGCGCAGGCTTTCAGAAGACGCGGCAAAAGCCGAACCGGTACAAGTCGACAAAGCGGCTGCCTTTACATGTGCTGACATGACTGTCTTAAACATGAGCAAATTTGTTGACGTGCAGACTTTCGAAGATCTGATTGCAGAAAAGTCAAAAGCGGATGGCAAAATTGATGCAAAGGAAGTCGAAAGCCTTGCGCTGACATATATCAGCTTAGGTCTCGGCGCCGAAGCCAAAGCGCTTTTACGCCCTTTCAATTCCCCGCGTCACAAAGTGTTGTCGCATGCCAGTGATTTATTATCTGGGGTCAGCTTGTCCCCCGAACAATTTATGTTTTCAGAGACCGCCACATGTGACGGTGTATCTGACTTATGGGCCGACCTTGAAAATCCTGATCGATTAGAAAGCGCAGCTTTTATATCAGGCCCGCAAACGGTTAAAAAGGAACTCTCAAACTATCCCACGTTTTTGAAACTTCATTTAGGTGTTGAGCTGGCCATTTCCGCCGCCGATCGCGGCAATATGCGGCTCGCAAAAGCGTTATGGGCGGACATCATCCAATCCAATCCTGCCTTGCGTGTGGATGTTGGGGGAGATCACGCCCTGTTATATTTGAGTGCAAAACTCGAAACTGCTGATAAACCGAAAAAAGCCGAAGCTATATTTAAATACCTCAGTGAGCGAGATGGTCTGTACCGTGTTCGGTCTTTGCAGGCTTTGACACATATGACGTATGCGTCGGGCTCTATTTTAAGCCCAGAGATGGAAACAGATCTTGTTTCAATAAATCATGAATTATCAGGCGAGAAAGCGGGACGCGACGCGGCTGTGCAATTGATTAAGAACCGTATAGAATCAGGCATGGCGATAGACGCGATGCGGTCTACGCGAAAAATGCTAAAGCCTGAGGACGAAGAGTTTCTCTATGCAGTCGATTTGATTGCTGTGCATATTCAAGGCCTGTTCGATTCGCCGCAGTCCACTGTAAAAATGCTCGGCCTCAATAGCTATCTTGAAGACCCAGATATTTTTGACATTTCAAATCATCAAGCCAGCCTCCAACGCGCGGCGCTTTTGGCAGCGATTACACTTGACCTACCTGAACTTGGAGATGTGATTTACGGCTCTGCCAAAACGGTTGCGGATTCGGACAAAGCGTTCATCGCTTACGCAAAGGCTTTAAGCGATTTAAAACAAGATAAATTTCCAGAAGCGTCTATGGATTTAACGGCGGATGTAACAAACGCTGCCAAAGAAAATGCACACACAAACACGCTGAGAACAAAAGTCATTCAGACAGCCATGCGCTTAGGTGATTTTAAAACCGCGCGTCTCACGATTGCGACGCTGCCTGACGGTCAAGAAAAATCAGATTACACAACGCAACTTGCTTGGCTCGAGCGGGAATGGGAAACGGTTCAAACTGATTTGTCCAAAAGCCCCCAAGATACAACGGTGTCAAAAGCGCGCCGTGATATGGTCGATTTTATTACGGAAGAGACCCCAAACACTAAGACCGCGCCTCGCTTGCGAAATCCCGTAGATGTCGCAGCCTTTGTCTCAAATTTGGATTCCGATTTATCCACTGTGAAGGAGTACCTGGACAATGGATAATGCCAGCTATGTCTCATTAACCCGTCAATCGGGATTAATGAAGGAACTGACGTCGATCGCCAATAATATGGCCAATGCAAATACGATTGGTTACAAGCGTGAGGGCGCGATTTTTTCAGAATATATTGTCGCCGCCCAAGGCGGTGGAAGCGCAACAGATCCGAAAGAAAGCCTCAGCATGGGTCGTCTCTCGGCGCATGCGTCGAATATGCTCCCGGGATCACTGCGATCCACAGGCGGTGATTTCGATGTGGCTATTGAAGGCGACGGCTTTTTTCTTGTCGACATTGGCGGCGAAACACAATTGACCCGCGCAGGACATTTCATGGTCAGCGCTGAAGGTATTTTAATCAATACAGAAGGCAATCCTGTCCTCGATAATGCCGAAGGACAAATCCAAATTCCAGCAGAAGCCAGCCGTATCAATATCGGATATGACGGCGTGCTCAGCGCAGACGGCGCGGAAATTGGGCGTCTCGGTGTCGTCACCGCAGACCCAGATACATTGTCGCGCGCGGGCAGTAATAATTGGAAAGCGCCCGAGGGATTTCAGCCCTTTGAGAACAGTAAGGTCCTTCAAGGGTTTTTAGAAGACTCGAATGTTCAGCCTGTTATTGAAATGGCGAGAATGATCGAAGTTCAACGCCATTATGACGCCGGACAGAAATTACTTGAGATGGAAGACGACAGAATTAAGCAAGTTATAACCACTATAAGGCAGACTGGTTAAAACAGGACAGGATTGTCCCACATAACGGAGCTTCAGGATGAACGCCCTCAAAATTGCTGCCACAGGCATGGCCGCCCAACAGACACGCGTTGACGTGATCTCAAACAATATCGCGAATATGAGCACGACGGCCTATCAGCCGCGCGTCGCTGAATTTGCCGACCTCATTTACCAACAACATTTAACACCAGGTTCCGTGACCTCTCAAACGGGCACTGTTGTGCCGGCTGGGATTCAACTCGGTATGGGCGTGCGCCCTTCCACCGTTTCAATCGAACTTGTGCAAGGTGCGCTGAGTTCAACAGGCGGTGACTTGGATCTGGCGATCGAAGGTCGCGGCTATTTTGAAATCACATTGCCCAGCGGCGACGCGGCCTATACGCGTGACGGAAAATTCTACCGCGACGCAGAAGGCCTGATGGTCAATTCTGATGGTTACGCACTGGCGGACAATATTACGATTCCAAGTGATTCACGTCGCATCAGCATTAGTCTTGACGGCGAGGTTACGGCTTATTTTGATAATGCACCTGAAGGACAACAAATCGGGAATGTGTCGATGACCGTCTTTGCAAACCCCAAAGGCCTTGAGGCGATCGGCGGAAACCTATTCCGCGAAACGGCAGGGTCTGGTGACCCAATTGTCGGCGAGCCTGGGACAGAAGGCATTGGCGTCATGCGTCAGGGTTATTTGGAAGATTCGGGCGTTGATGTCGTTGAAGAAATCTCAGAGTTGATCGAAGCGCAACGCGGATACGAGCTTAATTCAAAAGTCATATCAGCGGCTGATGAAATGTACGCGGCGACAACACGGATCCGATAGATGAAATTCTCGACCACTTTTGCCAGTTTAATCACGATCAGTGCTTTGTGTTTGTCAGCCTACAGCTCTGCTGTGACTGTAACGGCCAGCTCCACTCTAAAACGTGGCAGTCAGCTTTCAGCGAGTGACCTTGTTATCAAGGATGCAGGCGGCGTGGCAAAGGCGGATATCTTGGCCGAATATGTCGGCAAAGAACTGGCGCGCACAATTTATAATGGTTCGCCTATTCGACAAAACGATGTGAAAGAACCCGTCATGGTGCGCCGCAATAGTCGCGTGAATATGATTTATCGCCTTGGTCGTTTGGAAATCACGGCCACGGGTCGGGCGCTGCAAGAGGGCGCATTGGGCGATATGGTCACGGTAATTAATCTGGATTCCCGTAAAAAAGTTGATGGTGTCGTCACGGCACGGGGCACTGTGGAGATGAACCCATGATTTTGAAATTCAAGAAAACAGAATTAGAAACGAGATCGCGCAGGGTCTCAAAGCTCACCGCATTGGCATTGCCACTTTTCGCCAGTGCCTTACTGGGGGCGTGTTCATCGACCTCAACCAAACTTGCAGATCTTGTTGATTATGCGCCGCCGCAAAATGTACCTTACGCCGCTGATGCCCGAAGTAATAATGCCCAAATGGCAAATTACACGCAGTCTGCATCGCTTCGCGGCTCTTCTAAAAGTACCTCGCTTTGGACCAGTAGTCCCCAATCTCTATTTGGGGATCGCCGAGCAAGTCAGCTCGGGGATATTTTAACAGTTATGATCGAAATTGACGACGAAGCAGAGATCAGCAATTCAGCCAATCAAAATCGTCAAAGCGATGAAAATTTTGGTTTGAACGCATTCTTTGGTCTCCCGCAGCTTATCAATAAAAAACTCCCAGACGGGGCAAGTGTAACACCGGCTATTGATGTTTCGCGCGGCAGTAATGTCTCGGGCAATGGAACGATTAAACGCGAAGAAAAAATGACGTTACGCCTTGCGGCGCAAGTGGTGGGCGTGATGCCAAATGGATATTTACAGCTGCAAGGCCAACAGCAAATTATGGTCAATAATGAAGTGCGTCATTTACAGGTCAGTGGCCTTGTCCGTACCCAAGATATCTCGCGCTTGAATATTATCACCTATGACAAAATGGCCGATGCCCGTATTTACTACGGCGGGAAAGGGCAAGTTTCGAATACGGTCAAAGTCCCATCAGGAAACCGTTTCTTACAAAAAGCCGTGCCGTTCTAGCGCAATTTAGCTTTTATCTCTCGAAAACGTTAATAAGCGCGGGTCCTTTTAAGGCCTGTTAATGCGTGCGTGATAGGGATGTCTGTATGAAAGCCATTTTAACCACTCTTGTTCTTGTCCTCGCGGTTATTGGCGGAGCTGTGGGCGGTGATTTTATGAAATCGCGCAATGCGGATGCTTTGAGTGCCAGTGCGGCGCACGGCTCTGATAAGGGGAAATCCAAAGCGGATTCAAAGTCTCACGGCGATAAAGGCGATAAGAAAAAAGATAAAAAAGATAAGAAAAAAGACAAAAAGAAAGATAAAAAGAAAGACAAAAAGGGCGACAAAAAAGATGAGTATAGCGATTCAGGAACGGACAGTATTGCTTACTTGAAATTCAAGCGTCAATTTGTTGTCCCAGTCTTAGAGCGTGGCCGTATCGATAGCCTCGTCATTATGAATTTCAATATAGAGCTCGACGGTGATGCGCCGGACAATGTTTATAGCTATGAGCCAAAACTTCGTGACGCGATCATGCGCGAACTCTTGCTATTATCTAATGAAGGCATGTTTGGGGACACACTCACATCGCCAGAAACTTATGATATTATCCGAGATAAATTGCTCGACGCAATTTATGCCGTTGTACCAAGCGGTGTCAAAGATTTGTTGATTTTGGATATTGCCCGTCAGGATCAGTAAACCACAAGGTCTCAATATCATTGGGCCTGTGAATGTTTGCTCAATTGGTAAAACAAAAAATCTTGAAATTCTTAATTAAGTAAAAGGCGGACTTTAAAAAAGTCCGCCTAAATTCATGTGCGTTTTTGTTTGAGACGTGCCGAAACTAGGCCGCTTCGGAATCCGTATTCGGGCTATAGCCTTGCTGCGCTAAAAGCTGGGTAATCGCATCAAGCTTTTGATTTGTCGACGCCTGTAATTCTAATTGCGAGAACGTCGCAAGCTGTTCAACGAATTGTGTTGAGTCGAGCGGTGCAAGCGGGTCTTGATTTTTGATCTGCGCGGTCAAGAGTCGTAGGAAGGTATCGAACTCTTCTGAAGCTTTTTCAGTTGAGGTCGGCTCCGGACTTGTGGTGTCCGTTGTCTCTATTGCGGACGTCGTCGCATCGTCTTCCTCGTCTGTTTTTTGCAAAACGGGGGTCGCCGTAGCTTGTGGGGACATATAACTTACAAGGTCAGTAACATTCATATGAGTTTCTCCTAAAGCCTGAGATCCAGGCCGTCTGAATAATGTGTAGTGCGGGTGTAAACCGCACGCGTGGGGGATAAAGACGCGTCTGCGACATCGTCTTCAAAAAATAGGGAATCGGAACTCTGACCAGATGGATCGCTAAACCCTTCAAAGTCACCACCGTCGTGAAGCTCAAATGACAGATTTGCATCGTCGAGACCGTTCTCTTTGAGCATGGCTAAAAATGCCTCACTGCGCTCACGCAACATGTGCTGGGCATCCGAGGATTCTGTTTTTATAACGACGGTCACGGGCTTATCGGCATCAAAAATGAAATCAATATAGACGCGTCCCATTTCAGGCGGGTCGAGCTGTACCGTGACGCCTTTAGACGTTTCTTTGGCGAGTAACATCGCATCCGTTACAAGGGCGACGGTTTGTGGTCCCGCCACGGGTGCGTTCGGATTTGTTATCATCGGGCCTGCTGTATTCAATGTCCCTAAAGGGGATTGCGCACTTAGTGAGAACGGGTTTGCGTCAGTGAGCAAGGCCGTTTCAGTCAGTGTCAGCTGAGGCGCTTTGGCAAGGGCCATATCTGCAGTTTGCAAAGGTGTGCCTTGTGTTGCAATTTTCTGATCTATCATATCTGAGATTTGATCAGAAATAGGGGCGCCTGAATGATCAACCAGATCATTAAGTGATATCATATCTGCATCTAATTGCGCGAGTAAGTCTATTGGCGCGGATGTTTGAGGCGTTCCTGCAATCTGCGCGGCGTTCAATGACCCTTTGACCGTTTCGGGTGTAAGCGTAGGGTCGATTTCAGCCTGTGTGTTGGTGCTCGCCCCAGACACAGCTTCACCAGATACAGCTTCAAGGGAAGCTTGCGCAAGAACGTCTTCTAATTGAACGGGCGTATTCGTTTGCAGACCTTGAGTCAGAATATTGTTTGGACTGTTCAAGACACCATTTGGATTTTGGAACCCTGCCGCTTGCAGACCTCCGTCTTGAAGGACTGAGGTCTGAAAATGTCTGTCCTGATTAAACCATTGCGCGGTGTCTTGACCCGCAAGAAGGGTTTGCGCCGCAGCATTTGGTTGAGCGGACGCTAAATTCTCTGACGCGTTATCTAGGGACCCGTTTTGCAGTATATTATTCTGCAATAGATTATTTTGGGTCGCTGCGGTTAAAAACCCCTGCGTCTGCATGTTTCTATCTTGCCAATTTATACCTTGGTTTTGAAATTGGGCTTGCTCGGGGGGTTGCCCTTGTGTCTGCCCAGTTGCGGTAGCAGCATTATTTTGAGCACCCGCACCGCTTTGATGGGCGGCCATAAAGTTTATAAGTTTTGAATCCAGATTAAACGATTCTAAGTCTGCCAGTGTAAGGTTCGCTTGATCTTGAGGCCCTTCTTGAAGAGCGACCACTTGATTTTCCGTATTCAACTGTGAATTTAAAAACCGAATAATAGGCGAGGCGTCTAAAAAGCGCGCTGTGTCTTCGGCGGTCAGATTTTGGAAATCGGCGCTTACGGGTAAGCTTGTACCTGGAATATTTATCAGCTGCTCACTCTCTAATATATAAGCATCCGTTCCGATGTCCCGGTTTAGCTCTGCGTCTGTATTAGGGGTGTATGATTGAAACGGGGTTTTAATGCCGTGATCTTGTAGCTGTTGTGTCCAAGCCTTAAGGTCAGTGCTGCGCTCATTCTGAGCGTTCGTATCTGCACCTGACATAATGCGCGGGCCTGAATCAGGGCGCAGACCCTCTTTGGGTCCCCCCGTAAACGGCGTGGTGTTTTGTGCCTGACCTCTAGGGTCAGAAAATAAATTAGCATCCTGCATACGCATTATATAGCCGAGAATGATTTACTATTGGTTTACATAAAAGCGGTAGGCCAGATTCATGAACGTTTATTCAAATTCCTTTCCGTCCATCCCGAATAATGGAGCGGAGCGCATAGGCGTGCCGTCGCCTTCACCCTCAAAGCCGCCCCATGTTGAAGGTGTAAACCCTGTCTCAACAGAGACTCCTAATGAGGCTGAACTTAGGGACGCTGCGGAGAATTTTGAAACCGCCTTCATCGCGCAAATGCTCAAATTTAGTGGTTTGACCGAAGCCTTAACATCGGGCGGCGGCGAAGGTGTCGCGGCCTTCACAGACTTTTATATTGAGAGCTTTGCCGAAGATATTGTCGAGGGCGGGGGATTTGGACTCGCAGATAAGTTTTACGAAAAACTGAAGCTCCAAACCCAAGACGTAGGTCCAAGGGCAGTTGAGCCACCGAAAGAATAAAGAGGATAAAATGGAAAATTTTGAGAAAATAAAAACCCTAATCTCAGGTCTGACAGGTCTGTTGGTTCAGGAAAATGAACATATCAAGCAGGGAGATTACCGAACTCTAAAGGCCAGTCATGCGGCAAAAACGGTAAAACTCGGGGCCTTGGAAAAGGCGCTTTTTGAAATAAAATCTGAGCGCGCAAAAGCCGTATTACTGCCGCATATGGAGGCTATGCAAAAACAAGTCTCTATTAATGCGGTTTTATTATCGTCCGCTTTGAACGGTGTTAAAAGCGCAAATGCGCGCTTAGTTTCGATCCGGGATAGGGACCGCCAGACGGGAACTTATAATCGTCGCGGGCAGTCCGTGAACATGTCCGAAGTTCAAGCTCTGAAAATAAAAGTTCTGTGATTCACCAAAAATTATTAACTTACACGTATAAGTAAATTTCACTCAGGAGAGTAGGTTGCAAAATCATAATATGGTGGGGCAACATCAAGGATGACCTAGGTGGCTAATCAGCCAATTAAGAGGACGCTAGTTCCTCATACATACTAAGCGCAATTTCGCGCACACGAAGGAAAAACCTATGTCTAGTATTTTAACAAACAGCAGCGCAATGGTCGCACTCGATACACTCCGTGGTATCAACAGCAATCTCGGTCAAGTACAGAGCGAAATTTCTACTGGTAAGAAGATTTCTTCTTCCACGGATAATGCAGCGATCTGGTCCATTTCGACTGTTATGCAGTCAGACGTCGACAGCTTTAGTCAAGTGTCTGACAGCCTGAACCTCGGTTCAGCAACAGTAGGTGTAGCGCAATCTGCATCTGAGCAAGTAACAGACTTGCTACAAAAAGCAAAAACAGCGATTGTTGCTTCAAATGACGCCTCTATTTCAGATGCCGACCGTGCGAAGTACAATACAGACCTGACTGAAATCACAGCAAACATCGGCTCTATTGTCGAAGCTGCGTCTTTCAATGGTCAAAACCTCTTGCAAGCTGGCGACGATCTTTCAGTCTTGTCTTCATTGAACCGTCAAGGCGACGGCACTGTCACAACAGGTAATATTTCTGTTGAACGTCAGGATCTGTCAACAAATGAAGCCGTTACGGCTGCTGCCATTACATCAGGTGATGACTTGTTTGCTACAGAAACTGGTGGCGGTACAATCGCTTCTGGTGCAACTGAAACCGTCACAATTGCTGCAGGTGAATCTGCAAGTAAGACGACTTACACGATGGATCTCGGTGGCAATGCAGTGGTTTATGAAGCCGCACCAGGTCTTGACGAAGATGCGATTGCTAAAGGTTTAACCAGCGCAATCAACCGTGTGGCTAAAGAAGAAGGCCTAACAGGCGTTTCTGCAACATTTACTGACAATCAAGTCAGCATTACGAATGCAAATTCAGCTGGCGTAGCAATGTCTGTGACGTCTGTTGCTCAAGCTAACCAGTCAGAAGGTGGTCTTCGTGGTCTAGAAACTATGGACATTTCTACGACAACAGGTGCATCAAACGCTTTAGGTAAAATTGATGATCTACTGCAAACAGCGATTGATGCAACAGCATCATTCGGTTCAAAGCAGTCACGCATCGATAACCAAAACGAGTTTGTGACAACATTGTCTGATAGCTTGAAGACAGGTATTGGCGCCCTAACGGACGCGAACCTTGAAGAAGCCTCTGCTCGCTTGCAGTCTTTGCAGGTTCAACAGCAGCTCGGCGTACAAGCCCTGTCAATTGCGAACTCAGGTCCGCAGCAGCTTCTCTCACTCTTCAGATAGAGCCGAGACTTAATCAAGTCGGAGCGGCCCTGGTCGCTCCGACACTTTAATTGATGATTAGGGCCGAAAGTTCGGCAGAAGTAAAAATTATGACGGATGCATACGCAGCGAAACGTGGATACGGTCAAGTCAAAAGACAAATGTCTTCCGACAAACACATTGAGATCGAACTCTTCTCAACGATTACAGCACGACTAAATACACACAAAGTTTCATCTGAAACGTCTGACTTACGTCTGACACCAGATATGGCGCGTGACTTACTTGAAAATGCCAAATTATGGCAAATCCTAATGCTTGATGTTTTAAGCGACGACAATCATTTGGATTTACCACTTAAGAGATCCTTGGTTTCTTTGGCTGAATTTACGCAAGGTCATACGCAAAAAGTATTTCGCGGAGAAAGCACAATTGATGTGTTGATCGATGTGAACACAGCCATTTTAAATGGCTTAAAGACAGCGCTTCGCGCGGGACAGACGTCCCAAGTCAATGGAATAGAAACGCAAAAAAGGGAGGTCGCGTAGGATGTCGGGACTCGTACTTAGTTTAAAGCCGAATGAGAAGTTTTTGGTAAATGGTGCCATGTTGGTCAATGGACCGAAACGCGGCCAAATTTGTGTTCAGGACAATGATGTTTATGTTTTACGTCTTTCTGATGTAATCCATCCTGAGCAGGTGAAAACGCCGGTCAAGCGTGTGTATTACGCGCTCCAGCTTATTCTCTCTTGTGATATGAAATCAGAAGATGCGATCAAACCCGTTTTGGACGGACTAAAAGGTCTCGCCAGCGTTTTTGAAAAAACACCCTATGTGCGACATGTTGAAAAGGCTGAAAACGCCGTTCTGCAAGACCGATTTTATTCGGCTTTGTGCTCACTGAAAGCGCTTTTGGAAATCGAAACAGAATTGTTTACACGGCACATGCAAAACACGCGTGACCATGTACCTGCCATGCCAGCCCCAGCGCCTGCTGTTATGATGGCTGAAGCTGGATAATTCGATATGCCCATTCAACCGCTTATTCCCAGTCAGGGATTGGCTGGATGGAAATTTTTGCAAAACACACTCGATAAGCAAGTCGAGACGTTTAACAAATCGCCAGATATTCAACTCGATATTGATTATTTTAACGAGAATGCAGGGGAGGTTGAAACCCTTGATGACTTAATGAGCGATCGCCGCCTTTTAAAGGTCGCCTTGGGTGCATTTGGTCTTGGCGAAGAAATTAATAAAGGGGCTTTTGTTCGCAAAATCCTCGAAGAAGGCACGGCAGACAGATCCTCATTTGCCAATCGTTTGGCAAACACAGACTATCTTGCACTTGCGGAAAACTTTGCCGTCGACACGGAAGGCAAGTTATCGATTTCAGACAATTTAAAGTCTCAGGTCAGTGACAGCTACCAGGAACGCCGTTTTGAATCCGAAGTCGGCAATGTCGATAATAGCTTGCGCGTCGCTTTGAACTTCAAACGTGAAATCGAAACTTATGCCGGACAAGGTCAGTCTGAACGCGGAGGTTGGTTTCGTGTGTTAGGCTCTGTCCCTATGCGTACAATTATTGAAGGCGCGTTTAATTTGCCTTCTGAATTTGCGGCGCTGGATGTTGATAAGCAAGTCGACATATTAACGGATAAAGCCCAACAACGCTTTGGCGAAAAATCGATTGATGTATTTACGGATCCGGAAAAAGTCGAAGACGTTATCAATCAATATTTATTGCGCGAGCAAATCAATAATGGCCCGTCAGGCTTTACATCAGGATCCACAGCTTTGGCCCTACTGGGCGGCGGTGGAAATGCAGGGCTAGGCTCTTCGGGCTTGTTTAACCTGCTTTTATCTAACGCGTAGCGTTCGGCTTATCACTGTCAAGTTTCAGGCTATTTAACGCCTTCAGTTTTCGCAGCTGGTTGTATATCCAAGACTTGGGTCAAATTCTGAAATGATGTTTCAATCGAGCTCATATTCGTCAGGCTGACAAAATTGTCCAAGCCGTCATAATACTTTATCGCCGCGTCTAATTTGGCGTCACCGCCGGCCACATAAAGGCCCGCTTGGATAATGTTCCGCGCATCTTCAAAACGCATTATGTGCTCTCGTGCAATTTGCAGTGCCGCATTTTCATCCTGTGTTGCCGCGTCAGGCAAAGCCCGAGAGACGCTTTGGCGAACATTGATCGCGGGGAAACGTCCGCGTTCTGCTATGTCGCGGTCAAGGACGATATGCCCGTCCAAAATCCCTCGCACCATATCTGCGACAGGCTCTTCCATATCAGACCCCGCGACTAATACGCTAAAGACGGCGGTGATATCGCCGCTCTTATCAACGCCCGGTCCAGACCGTTCACATATCCCAGCAAGCGCGCGAAATGTCGACGGAGGAAACGCGCGGAGCGCGGGAACTTCGCCTGCGGTCAACGCAATGTCGCGGTGGGCTTCTGCGTAGCGCGTGAGCGAGTCAAAAAGGAATAAGACCTGTTGGCCTGCATCCCTGAAATATTCAGCCGTTGCCATAGCCAGTCTTGCCGTGCGCAGTTTAACGGCAGATGAGGCATCAGAGGTTGCGGCAAAGACGATACTTTTGGCCATACCTTCAGGCCCGAGTGTTTTTTCTGCAAAGTGCCGAACCTCGCGCCCGCGCTCGCCGATGAGCGCGATGATGTTAATCTCGGCATTACTTGATTTGGCGAGCGTCCCCAAAAGGGTTGATTTCCCCACGCCTGATCCCGCAAATAAGCCGACCCGTTGTCCCTGACAAAGCGGCAAAAATGTATCCAGCGCCGCAATCCCTGTGCTTAGGCGCGGGCCAAGGGCTTTGCGCAAAATCGCAGGCGGTGGAAGCGCGCCGAGATTAACGGCAATATCGCCTTCTTCGGGGTAGGCTCCGTCAATTGTTTTCCCCTCATGATCCAAGACCCGCCCAATCCAATCCTTTGACGGAAAGAGCGGGCGTTCTGGCGTGGGATAGACTTTTTGGTCTGTTTTTATATGACGCAAATCCGTGTGCATGATCGCGGTCGCACTTTGGGCGGTCAATCCGATAACTTCGCCGTAAATCAATTGACCATCAGGCCCGTCAACGCCAATCAAATCGCCGTGCCCTAAGACAGAGTTTAAACCTTCAATCGAAATAGATTGCGCATTAATTTCTGAAACCCGACCATAGCTTTTACGTGCAATAGGGAGTTTGGCACGATTTATTGCGCGCTCAAGTGCCGTGACATATGTCGTCATCCGTCTTGACCGCTTATAAACATATCGCCGTTTAGGGGCATGTCAAAATTTGGGCTCATATTTGAAACCTGAATAGGGCGCGCCTGTAAGTTTAAACACATATTAACCATTCCTTTAACTGTCTGCCCTAAACATTGAGTTATGGTTAATTAGATGACTAGGAATGTCCTGCCATGTTTAAAAATTTAAATATTTTGAATCTCTCTTCGGCCATGTCGTCGCATTCGGCGCAACGGCATGCTGTGATAGCAGATAACATCGCAAATGCGGATACGCCTGAATATAAGACGCGCGACGTTCAGCCTTTTGAAGCTGTATTTGAAGCGGCGAAAAACGAAGGCCGTTCCATTGAAACAATGGCGGCCAAGATCATCATTTCAGATTACGGCGATTCGATGTCGCCAAATGGCAATTCTGTTTCTCTAGAGAACGAGATGATGAAATCTGTTGAAGCGATGAATGAACATCAGTTGAGCCTACAGATTTACAAAAAATCTCTGAGTATGATGAAGATGGCCATTGGTAAAAATATGTAATGCGTTGAGGGTTTAGAGACGGGCTAGGGATGGCCCGTGAGTATGAGTGTGAGTGCGTTAGGTCGCACATATTTAAGGATGTCTAGGATGGACAATTCAATTTCGAAATCATTTGCGGCTGCGGCCAGCGGAATGAACGTGCAGTCTTTCAGACTGCGTGTGGCCAGTGAAAACCTCTCCAACGCCGACACACACGGCTATAAGCGTAAGCTCGTTACATTTGGACAAGAGATGGATAAGCTGACGCAATCTGAACGCGTCAAGATTGACGGTGTGTCGCTTGATCAATCTATTGGAGATCAAATTTATGATCCTGCGCATCCTTTGGCGAATGGTCAGGGCATGGTGATTTCGTCAAATGTCGACATGATGATTGAACTGGCCGATGCACGCGAAGCGGGCCGCAGTTACGAAGCAAACCTTTCTACATTCAAACAGGCGGGTCAAATGTACCGCAGCCTGATTGACCTTCTGCGCAATTAAGGACACGTCTTATGGAACCCGTTTCACTTGGTGCCTTGCGTCAATATCAACAAGCTAAACAGGCGCTGACACCTGATAATGTCATTGCCAAAGCGCGAGACATGCACCCCAGTCAAGCCCAAGAGGCTAACCCCCTTGTCCAAAGTGCAGAAGCTTTCGCGCAAGTTTTTGAAAATGTCGAAACGACGACACAGGCTTTGGCTGTTGGCCAAGCTGACCCGCATTCTGTGGTCGAAGCCCTTGCCACAGCCGAAGTCGCTTTGGAGACAGCGGTAACGATCAGAAACCGTGTTGTCGAAGCCTATCAAGAGCTTCTGCGAATGCCGATGTAATGTCTAAATTGCTGTCATGACAGAAACCGAAATTCTCTCAATTTTACGAGAATTCCTTTGGGGGGCGGCCATAATGGCGACGCCCCTTTTGGCGTCTGCGCTATTGGTCGGATTGGTTGTGGGTTTATTGCAAGCTTTAACCGCTATACAAGAAATGACACTGACTTTTGTGCCAAAACTGGCGGTCATGTTATTTGTCTTTTTTATAACGGCAGGTTTTATGGCGCGTATGTGCATTAACCTGTTTGATAATATTGTAATTCCGGCGATTGCAGGATGACCGATACGCTGAGCGCAAAAGTTGAGGCTGTGGGTGCACCTAAAGGTGATGCTTTTGCGCTCTTGAAAAACCCGACCATATTCCTGTCTATGGGCTTGATGGCGATTATTGTCATGATGGTTCTGCCAGTCCCAAGCTGGATTTTGGATGTCGGGCTTTCGGCCTCATTTGCCTTTGCGATTTTGATTTTCACGATCACGCTTTTTATTGAAAAGCCGTTGGATTTCAGCTCATTCCCAGCTGTCCTCTTGGCCTCTCTGCTCTTGCGTTTGTCATTAAACGTCTCCTCAACAAAACTGATTATCGGCCAAGGTCATACAGGGCCAGGGGCTGCGGGCGGCGTCATTGAAGGTTTTGCCATGTTTGTCATGGGCGGCTCCGTGTTTATGGGTCTTATCGTTTTTGCCGTGCTCGTGATCGTGAACTTTATGGTCATCACAAAAGGTGCGGGTCGTATGGCTGAGGTTGGCGCACGTTTTGCGCTCGATGCTATGCCGGGTAAACAAATGGCGATTGATGCCGATTTGGCGGCGGGCGCGATCAGTCACGCCGAGGCCAGCTTACGTCGCCGCACAGAGCAAGAAGAAACAGCCTTCCTTGGCTCCCTTGATGGTGTGTCTAAGTTTATGAAAGGTGACGCGGTTGCGGGTATTCTGATTACGCTTTTGAATTTAATCGCGGGTATCGCAATCGGAATTGGCGTTCACAAAATCTCATTTGGCGAAGCCGTCCGCAATTATTCCGTCCTGACCGTTGGCGATGGCTTGGTCTCGCAAATCCCTGCCGTGATTATCTCGATCTCTGCGGGTTTGTTACTGGCCAAAGGTAAAGCCGAAGGCACAGTCGACTTGGCGCTGGCTAAACAATTTACACGCCACCCTGCCGCGATGGCAGCGGTTTCAGGGATCATGGTCATATTTGCCTTCTTCCCTGGCCTGCCGTTTATTCCGTTTATGAGCGGCGCGATTATCTTAGGCGCGGTGGCCTATTTTGCGCACCAGAACCAACAAAAAGACGCAGCAGCAGAAGAGAAAGAAAACGAAGTCGCGCCTGAAAAACCCAAAGAAGCAACCCTTGGCGACGCGCTGGATATTGACGAAATCAATGTCGAACTCGCGCCGAACCTTGTGCCCAATATTATGCACGAAGATTTTGGCTTTGATCAGCGCGTGCAAAAAATTCGTAAATTTGTCGCGACGGAATACGGCTTTGTTTTGCCGCCCATCCGCCTCACAGACAATCCGCAGCTTAGGCGCGATCAGTACCGCATAAAAATTCAAGGTGCGACCATGACAACAGATGTCATTAAGTCTGATGAAATCTTAGCTTTGATCGAGCCTCATGAACATCCGTCTGTTCCGGGAACCAATACCAAAGAACCTGTGTTTCAAGCGCCTGCGCGTTGGATTGCCAAAGAGCATGAGGACGAGTTGACCTTGCTTGGCGCGACAACGATTGCGCCGATTGAAGTGCTTGCCACACATGTGTTAGAAATTATCCAAGATAATTTCACAAAGCTTTTAACGCGCCGCTCCTTACGCGCGACGTTGGAAACGTTTAAAAATGTCAGCGACGAAGAACGCGGCGAATCTAATAAGAAAATATTGGAAGAATTTTTGCCTGACAAAGTGCCTTTGGAATTATTGCAAGGCGTATTGCGCCTCTTACTCGAAGAGCGCGTCTCTATTCGAAATATTCCGCTGATCCTCGAGACGATTTCAGAAGCGCGGGCGTCTTTGAATACGACTGAACAGATCGCGGATTTCGTTCGTAACCGTATGAGCTATCAATTCGTGCCAAAACTTCGCGACGAAACAGGACGTCTACCGATTGTACAAATCGGGCCTGAGTGGGAACAAAAGTTTAGATCAAATGAGACAGCAGACGAATCAGGTCGACGCGATATTGCCCTACCGCCAGACGAGTTTAATAACCTTGCGAATTCCGTGCGCCTGCATTTAGACAAAGCGGCCAAGCAAGGGGCTTACGCCGTCATCGCCACAAGCTCTAAGCGCAGGCGGTTCATACGCTCTGTGATGAAGGCTAAAAATATTCGCAATCCCGTGATTTCTTACGAAGAAATCGCCACCAATGAGCGACCCTCTATCATGGGCGTCGCGTAAACATGTGGCCCGCGATATATAGATCGCATGTTCGTGGTTTTGAATGTCTGTGTCCTCTGTCTTGCAAGAGGTCATCATGGAATTTCTAGGCGGCATCTTAGAATATGTGTCGCCTTACATAACGGCCGTATTTCCGATTATGGCAATTTTTGCACGCCTGTCCCTCTTTCTGTTTTTGATACCGGGGGTCGGCGAGCTTGCGGTTTCAACACGTATCCGCCTTGGCCTCGCCTTTCTTTTGACATGGTTGATCGTCCCGCTTGTCCTGCCCGCCCTTGATTATAGTGGCCTGTCTCTGACCTCTGGCGCGCTTTTGATTGGGAAAGAAGCCGCTTACGGCGCGTTCCTTGGATTTGCGTTGCGCATGACGATTTTTGTTTTGCAAGTTCTGGGTAATATTGCGTCGCAGGCTTTATCGATTTCTCAGCCTTTGGGCCAAGGGATTACGATGGAGCCCAATACGACGATCAGTACGATGTTGATGATGGTCGGTGTGGTGTTATTGATGACGGCGGATTTCCATATTATGGCCGTGGGCGTGTTCTACCAATCTTATGAGGTTTTCCCGCTCGGCAGTACGCCTAATTTTGACAGAATGGCCTTTATGCTCACGCAAAAAGCTATGGGCGTATTTGAGATCAGTATTACGCTCGCCTTTCCGTTCCTCCTGCTAAATTTCGTCTATAATTTGCTGTTGGGTTTCGTGAACCGCGCCATGCCGCAATTGCTTGTGTCCTTTGTGGGTATGCCCGCGATTACAGGTGTGGGCATGGCTTTGCTCGCGCTTTCCGCAGGCACGCTTTTGCTCGGGTGGATGAAATATTTCGCTCAATATTCTAACCAATTGATCGGATAGGATATGGCTGAAGAAGATGATGGCAGTCAGGAAAAAAGTTTTGACGCGTCCGAAAGTAAAATCAAACAATCGAGGGAGAAAGGGGACACCCCCCAATCCACAGAAGCCAACACACTCATGCTCTATGCAGGGCTTGCGATAATATTATTGCTCTTGGTGAATAATGTAGCCACGCGGATATTTATCTCTTTGTCCTCTATGCTGGAACACCCCGAAGATATTGGGTCGCAATTTCTCAGCCGCGAAGGGAATGCGACGATCACAAAGGTCAGTAACCTTGTGACAGAGCCGCTAATGGCCGTGGCCCCTGTCTTTGGCGTGATGATCGCCGTACTGGTAATCTCTCTGATTATGCAACAAGCCATTGTTGTCGCGCCCGAAAAACTAAAGCCAAAGCTTTCGCGTATCTCGCCCATTTCAAATGCGAAACAAAAATACGGCGGCCAAGGCCTCGTAGAATTTGGTAAGCGCTTTTTCAAACTTTGTTTTATCACAATTGTTGCAGGCTTCTTCTTTGCCTCGCTTCTTAAAACATTGCCAGGAATGAGCGCGATCGCCTCGGGCAATATTCTGCCTGAAATGCGAGATATGTCGCTTATGCTTACGCTCTATATGATCGGGGCCATGGCGATCATTACCATATTCGATTTGCCTTATAGTCGGTTTGCTCATTTGAAAAAACTTCGCATGACGCTGAAGGAAGTCAAAGACGAGGCGAAGGATAGCGAAGGCGACCCGCACATGAAGAGCAAACGCCGAAGTCAGGCCATGTCCATGTCCCAGAGCACGATGTTGCAAGATATCGTGAATGCCGATGTCGTCATCGTCAACCCGACCCATTACTCTGTGGCTTTGCGCTGGGACCGCGAGCAAAAAGGTGTGCCGATTTGCGTGGCAAAAGGCGTGGACGAAATGGCCCTTCGCATACGACAACGCGCCCAGCTTTACGATGTTGCGATTTATTCTGATCCACCTTGTGCGCGTTCGCTTTATGCGGGCGTCGAAGTCGGCGAAGCGATTAAGCCAGAGCATTACGCGGCGGTTGCGGCCTCTATCCACTTCTCAGATAGTTTAAAACCTAAGGATTATTAAGTGCGTTTAACTGAATAGCACAGACCACGATATGTCAGATGATTTTACAGAGCTTTTAAAGATCAATAATTTGAAACGCACCCATGCTGAAGCGGCGCTCAACCATGTTTTAAATAAGATCAGGCGTCTTGAGGCGCAAAAAGTTTCGATCGAGAAGGCGGTTCAAGACGCGAGAGATAAAGCGGTCGCGCAAGGTCACGAAACTGATTCCAATACGTCTTTTCTAGATATTGGATTGCTCGAGCAGTGGGAGGCTTCGCAGAAGCTAAAAATAAAGGCGCTCAATATTGAGATTAGCGCGCTGCAACCTGAACTGTCAGAGTTGCAGGGCGCGTTAAAAATATTGATTGTCCGCGAAGACACGCTTGCGGATCTTTCAAAGACTTACCGCAGTGAGCGGCGGCAAGCCTTTGATGATAAGGCCGCGCAAGTCACACAAGACTTATGGCTTACCACAAACCGAAAAAAGAGTAGTTAATCCCGTTAAGGCTGTGTGTTTGCAAATTTCCTTAGGCAAGGTCAAAGAGAATAAACTCCGCTGCATTGCCCCCAGAAAACTCTAATCTCCCACCGTGTTCTACCGAAAGACCGTCACCTGCTTTAAGGGTATGCTTGTTTACCACAAGCTCTCCACGCGCCATTTGAATCCATGCCTTACGACCTTTTGGAAGGTCATAATGTAGGACTTGTCCCGACTTCAATGTCGCGGCGTAGATGTTTGCGTCTGCCTTGATTGCCATAGAGCCTTCGCGTCCGTCTTCTGACAAAAAGAGTTTTAAGCGTCCGTCTTTTGCAGTTTCTGCAATATCCAAAGTTTCGTATCGTGGCGGCTGACCCTGCACATTTGGTAGGAGCCAGATTTGTAAAAACTTCACGGCGGTGTCCGTCGAAGGGTTAAATTCCGAATGGGATACGCCTGTGCCCGCGCTCATATATTGAACGCCGCCTGCCGTCACAGTCGACCCGTTTCCAAGACTGTCTTTGTGTGACAAGCTTCCGTCTAAAACGTACGAAAAAATTTCTGCGTCTTTGTGGGCGTGCATAGGAAATCCTTTGCCTTCTGCGACATAATCATCATTGATGACGCGCAAGGCCCCAAATTGCATAAACTCAGGATCATAATATTCGCCAAAGCTAAAGCTATGGGCAGATTTCAGCCAACCGAAATCAACGTGCCCGCGTGCGGAAGCTTTGCGAAGCGTCAGCCCGCTTGCGAGGGGATGTGAGGTTTGTGTAGATGTATGGGTCATGCCTTGGCCTCTATATTGAATCAAAAGGGTCGCTACAGATAGAAAAGGTCTTTCGAATTACAAGGGAGCGGCGACGGTCACGAAACAGGTCTGTTTGGGAAGCGTGCTAATATAAGCTCAACCAATGTCTCGTAATCTTTATTAAACATGTGCCCACCCGCGAGGGTCGTCAGTATGAGGCGATCTGAAGTTTTAAGCGTTTGGCTTGGGCCGATAAAATCATCCTGACCGCGCAAATATAAGACAGGAACTTTTTCTGATAAGGCTTCAAGCTCTGGCCCTGTGGGGCGGGCATTTTTTGTGGACTTGTTAAACCAGCTTCTGAAATAAAATTCAAAATCGGCGCTTTCAGGCACGGCTAAAACCGCGACCCCGTCAATCCTGTTTATAAGGTCTTTAGGCAAACGGTTCACCGCAAAGGGGAGGGTGCCTGCGCCGAATGAATAGCCAATTAAAAGAAACCGATCCTTTGGAAACCGCACGAGGCGTCGTCGCAATTTTCGCTCTAAATGACGGGCCATAACGAAGGGCGATCGTCGGGACCAAAAATATGAAATGGCTCTAACGCGCGCTGTGCTTATGCCCGCGTGCGACAGTCCCGTGCAAAGCGCATCTGTAAGGGGCGTGGAAAGCCCGTCGCCCGACATCATAAAGGCGTAGCGGTTTTGGACAGGCGCGACGGCTTTATAGAGATGCGCCGCGAAAGGTCTCTTTGCTGACCGCGCCATGTGTTAGCGGCTCTTATGCGGGTTTGTTTTCATAAACGTCTATATAGTCCAATGTCATGTGCCTGCACATCTCTATGCGCAGTGCACATTCGGTATTTTGTTTAGAAATCTAAAGCGTGGCGCATGACGTGATAGATCGTATTTTGTTCCATAACGCCAGAGACTAAATCAGATGACGGCCCCTTGGCAAAGACAGGTACATCTTCGCCCGCATGCGTCTCGCTACGTCCGGGGATAGCGGCCATTTGGCGAATAATTTTGCCGCTGGAAAGGTCAGGATTACGAACGCCGTCTACGGCCCCAGGCCCGTTTTGATAGCCAAGCGTTGTATAGGGTTCGCCGTCTGCCGCAAGGACAGGTGTCGATTTCGGCTCTCCGTGATCATCATTACCAATCACAGTCCCAAGGATTGGGTTGCCGCGCGTTGGATATCCCGCGATCGTAAACACATGGCTATGATCGGCGGTAACGATAATCAGCGTATTATCTGGATCCACCATATCAACAGCGGTCTTAACAGCCTTGTCAAATTCAATGCCTTCTTCGAGCGCAAGTTCCGCTTTGCCGGCATGATGGCCGTGATCGATACGACCGCTTTCAATCATGAGGATGTAACCGCCTGCGCGACCTTCATCAGAGTTTTTAAGACGGTCAATCGCAATCTGTGTCATCTCGGTCAATGTGGGTTCTGTATTGTCCGCTTCCTTTTCCGCCATATATGTCATGTGGCTTTTTGAAAACAAACCGACAAGCGGGAGCGCGCCCGTTTTGCCTTGAGCGTTTAATTCCGTCGCTGTGCTGATATAGGTTCCAGAGATATTCTGTTTAAAGCTGTCTTCAAACTCTCTTGTTCCGCCGCCTAATACGACGTCGAGCATGCCTGATTTGATCGACGCTTCCATTTGAACGGCAATGCTTTGACAGCCTGCTGCAACAGCGTCTTCAGGGAGGTCTTTCAGTCTTTCCCAATCACGACTCGGGGATTTGGCATAAGTCGCGGCGGGGGTCGCATGCGTAATCCGCGCCGTAGAAACGATACCCGTTGCGAGGCCTTTTTCTGCGGCCTGTTCAAACAAAGTTGGAAGTTGATTATCAAGAGATGTTTTACAGTCGCCACGCTTGATCGAACTGGCAATGTTTAAAACACCCGCGCGAGTTTTTTCGCCTGACATGAGGGCCGTTGCCGTGCCTGCTGAATCGGACACTTGTTGATCTGTATTATAGGTTTTAGAGAGCGCAAGGTGCGGGAAACGCTCCATGTTTAGTACATAGTCTTCACCTGCGCCGCCTTGCTTTTGACCTGCATGAATGCGCATGGCGGTTACAGTCGAGACACCCATACCGTCCCCAATAAAGAGAATAACGTTCTTAGCTTTGCGCGGTTCCTTACGGGCATTGATACGTGTTGTGAGGGCCTGACGGCCATTCTCAAAACTTCCTGGAATAGTAGCGGGCGCGGCATTTTTAGTATCAGGCGCAGACGTCGCCGTTTGCGTGCAGGCAGTCAGAGTGAGACCCAAAGCGACTGTCGTTAAGAGGGAGGTCATGAGGCGAACGGAAGTCATTTTTGAAGGCTTTCTTTCAAAGTGAATTAACGGAAGACAGGATCATCTAGGGATCTGAGTTTACGAGAATGGAGCGTACCAGATTGCGCAGCGTCTTGTAGGATACGCATGGTCTCTAGGCCAATGTTTAAATGTTGGGCGACGCGGGCGCGGTAGAAATCAGCGGCTGTGCCGGGGAGTTTAATCTCGCCGTGAAGCGGACGGTCCGAGACACAAAGCAGCGTGCCGTAAGGGACGCGGAAACGATAGCCATTGGCGGCAATGGTCGAGCTTTCCATATCAATGGCAATCGCGCGTGACTGGTTGAGGCGTGTCCGCAAATCACGGTAGCGCATTTCCCAATTGCGGTCACCTGTTGTCACAACCGTACCTGTGCGGACTTGGCGTTTCATCATTTGCCCCGATAGTTCCATGACGTCTGAAATTGCGGTGGTCATAGCGATTTGAACTTCGGCAATGGTTGGCAGGGGTATCGCAACGGGCAGAACTTCGTCGAGGACTTGGTCGTCCCGCACATAGGCATGGGCAAGGACGAAATCTCCGAGCGTCTGAGAACTGCGCAAACCGCCGCAATGGCCGAGCATCAACCAACAATGTGGCCGCAAGACCGCAACATGATCTGTGGCGGTTTTGGCATTAGACGGCCCAACACCAATATTGATCAGCGTAATGCCGTTATTATCTTCGCCCATTAAATGATAGCCGGGCATTTGCGGGAGCTTATAATTAGGGTCGGGCGCGTAATCCGAGCCCTTTGTGTGAACAGGCTGCCCCGGACACGCAAAGCCCGTATAAGTTTTCCCGTCGACCGCCGTTTTGGCGTATTCGATAAACTCATCCACATAGCGCTGATAATTTGTGAAAATTACAAACTTCTGGAAATGGGCAGGATTTGTACCCGTGTAATGTTTCAGGCGTTGCAGGGAATAATCCGTGCGGGGCCCGCCAAACATAGAGAGCGGAAGCGGCTCATTGCCTGATGGCTCGATGACGCCGTCGGCAAGGTCGTCATGAATATGCTTTAGGTCAGGCAAGGTGAAATGCTTGCCCATCATACGGCTGCGTTCTGCCGTTAGGGTAAAGGTCGACGGATCAATCGCAAAGGCGAGCGGGATATCAACATCAGACGGGCCAACAAAAAACTCGACCTCATAGGCATGCTCAATGCGCGAGAGCTGATCGGTCAGATAGCTTTCAAAAATTTCTGGGCTTGTAATCGTTGTGCCGTAAAAGCCAGGCCCGCGTACGCTGACAAATCCTGAATCTGAGGGGCCGTCGGGTTTTCGTAGGCCGATTTTCAGCAGGAGGTAAGGATAGCGCGGCGGCGCACCAATCGGAGTTTCGCCCGTATTCGAATAAAGTTCAAAAGCCTCTGACAACTCTGTCACGGCACGTGAATAAAGCTCTGCGAGAGACCGATTGACATCTGAGATCGTCTCACACGTAACAAGGTCATCAAAAAAATGCGGGGTACTTCCGAGTGTTTTCATAAATATATCTTAGAAAAGCGCCGCAATGGCCAGAACAACACTGGCAATCGCGGCGCTTGTAAAATTGGAGAGGTTTCCTGCGAGGACGGCTTTTAGTCCAAGCTTTGAAATTTCTGTTTTGCGTTCGGGTATCACGGATGAAAGCCCCGCAATCATTATGGCGAGGCCGCCAAAATTTGCAAACCCGCACAGGGCGAGCGTAATTGCGATTTGGGCTTGGGGGCTGAACGTCTCCATTTGACCTGAGAAATTCGCGTAAGCCAAAAATTCATTTAAGACGACCTTCTCGCCCAGATATACAGCGGCGCGTTGGCTCTCTTCCCACGGCACGCCGATGAGCCATGCAATCGGTTGGAAGAAAAAACTGAAAATGCCCTGCATGGAAATATCGGGATGGCCGAACCAACCGCCAATACCGCCTAAAATTCCGTTCATCAGCGCAATAAGCGCGAGGAAGGCGATAAGCACTGCCATTACCGAGAGCATGATTTGCAGTCCGATCAGCGCGCCATTCGTCGCGGCCTCAATCAGGCTTCCCGCGCGGTTAGATTCGATGAAATTCGTATCCGCATCGTCGACATCAAACGCTGTTTTCGTCTCAGGCACTAATATACGCCCCATTAAAAGTCCGCCTGGTGCTGACATTAAAGCGGCTGTGATTAAGAGATCAGAGCGAATACCAAGCGCGGAATAGGCGACAAGCACAGTCCCCGCCACAGAGGACAGGCCGAGCGACATCATAACAAAAAGTTGCGCGCGGCTTATTTTTTTAAGGTAGGGCAGGATTGTCAGCGGCGCCTCGGCCATGCCGACAAATATATTGGCCGCCGCACATGTGGATTCGAGTCGGCTCGCCCCAGTGATTTTGCGAACCACACCGCCCAAGCCGCGTATGACATATTCCATCACTCGAATATGAAATAGTACAGAGAATAAAGCCCCAATGAAAATGATAATGGGAAGAATTTGAACAAAAAAGACTATGCCCTCATTCGGGTCAGCAAGAGGGCCAAACATAAAGCCCGTACCCGCGCGAACATAATCGACCATATATTCAACCCCGCGGCTCATGATCGCGAGTAAAAAAGTCCCAACAGGCGTTAATAAGGCAAAAATTGCGATGGCGATTTGGAGGGCAAGCGCACGAAAGGCGAGTGAAAACTTCACATGTGTACGGCTCTCTGAACACAGAAATGCTATTAAAAGCAAGACTGCGATTCCTAAAATACCGACCATGTTCACCCTTGTCTATATGATATAGTCATGTGCGTTTACACGCCCTCCATAAAGATTTCTAGAGTTTAATCTGTGTGACGGCTTTTATTTCAGGGGTCTATTTGACCCTGATTTATGCAGGTTTAAGGAGGCCGATTTCAATTAGCCGTTCTTGCAAATAGTCTTGTGCCGTAATCGGGGCCTCAGCCACGCCGCCGCGCTCAAGACATTGCGGCAGGGCTTTGATCATAAAGTCATTATTGGGGTGGAGGAAAAACGGCGCGGAATAGCGCGGGAATTTCGCGCGTTCTGGCGAGGGGTTCAAAACTCTATGCGTTGTGGACGGCAAAATACCGCCTGTTAGGCGTTGCAACATATCTCCGCAATTGACGACGACTGCGCCTTCTGGGGCGTTAATGTCGAGCCAAACGCCAGATTTGTGTTTGGCTTGAAGGCCAGCTTCTTCTGCACCGAGCAAAAGCGTGATGAGATTGATATCTTCATGCGCGCCGGCACGGACGGACCCTTTGGGCGGCGCTGTTTTTTGTGGGGGGTAGTGCAAGAGGCGCAGGATAGAGTTCCCGAAATTCACATGCGGCGTGAACCAGTCCTCCTCCATATCTAAATAGAGCGCGACGCCTTTTAAGACCTCTGTTCCGAATGTATCAAGGGCTGCATAAAGCGCGCGGGTTGCGGCGTTGAACTCTGGAAGCTCCGCGACCTTAGGTGTGTCTTTCATCACCGCGCGGTATGGCGAGTCGTCGGGCAGACTTCGGCCTGTATGCCAAAACTCTTTCAAATCCGATTCCGTGCGACCTTTGGCGTTTTCAGATTTGAACGGGCTATATCCACGTTGATGACCGCCCTGCGCGTCTGCGTAACGGTCTTTAATCGTCACGTCTTGCGCAAAGAAATCTTCACTGGAGGATTGCGCGGCGTCGATAACGGGTTTTGGTATGGTATGATCTGAAATAATCGCAAAGCCCGTCTCTGTGAACGACGCGCCCAAAGCTTTCGCGAAAGCCTGTTTATCTGTTTGCCAAAGTCTGAAACTTATCGGGGTGAGTTGGAGCATCAGAATCGGTACCTAAAATGATTAGGCTTACTGATATCATAATTTCAGTTTCTTGAAAACGGGATTTGGGGCATTGTCTGTGGGTAGCCTGATTTGGACAGGCCCGACATTTGAAAGCAGTGCATGTCTGATATAAAAAAAATTTCTATTCTAGGGTCTGTCAATTTGGATTTGGTCATGACAACAGATCAATTGCCGCGCGCAGGCGAGACGATAGGCGGCGGCGCATTCAAATCTTTGCCGGGGGGGAAGGGTGCAAATGTGGCGCTGGGCGTAAAACGCCTTGGCGGATTTTCAGAGCTCTTGAGCGCTGTCGGCCAAGATGATTACGCGGAGCAAGCGCTTGAGCTTTTGCGAGAGGAGGGCGTGAGCCTTAAACACCTTATCCGTAAACCCGATCACCATACAGGTGTCGCTTTTATCAATGTCTCAAAAGACGGTGAAAATCAGATCTCTGTTGCGGCAGGCGCGAACGGGGCACTCACCCCAGACGATTTGCCCGAAATAGAAGCTGACGCGATCATTAGTCAGTTCGAGGTGCCGTTGGATACAATTGCCGAGGCGTTCAAAACGTTCAAAGGCCTAAAGGTCTTAAACCCTTCTCCTGTCATGGACGGGGCAGAAGACGTGATCGCACTTGCGGACTTGGTCATTGTGAATGAGGGCGAATACGCGGCCTATTCAAAACTTTTGCAAAAATTCAACGGCCTTGTTGCTGTGACCTTAGGGGCAGAGGGCGCGGTCTTACGAAAAAATGGAACAGAGATTGCCAAAGCTCTGCCGCCTAAAGTCGACGTCATTGACACGACGGGGGCAGGGGATTGTTTCTGTGCGGCGCTGACATTGGCTTTATCAGAAGGCCTTGCGGCGCAGGAGGCGCTAGAATTTTCCTGCACGGCGGGGGCGCTCGCGACAACAAAGCTCGGCGCGCAAATTTCTATTCCGCGCCGTCGTGATGTGGAGCGTGTTCTTAAGTCTGGTCTAAAAGTTTAAAAAACCGCTCTGGCAGATTTTTGTTTTTTCTAAGCTCTTCCACATCACAGCCCTGCAATTCGTGCGGGAAAACCGTCCATGCATCGGTTTCGTGCAAATAAAAGTCAGGCGTCCGCGCCGTTTGATTGCGTGTGGGTTTATAATAGACCGTTGCGACTTTGATATCGGTCGGTGTGTTGAGGCGACATTTTTCGCCGAGCGCTTTGATGATGGCGTCAATCGAACGTCCGCTGTCAAAAATATCATCGATAATCAAAAGACGGTCATCGGCATTAATCGTATCGACCATATGTTGCAGGCCGAAAACTTTGACGTCTTTGGCTTGTTTCATATCGCCGCCATATGACGACGTCCGAATGGCAAAATGATTAGTCGGACAGCCGAGCATTTCTAAAACTTCTTGGACGGCAATCCCGACAGGTGTGCCGCCGCGCCACACGCCCACGATGAAGCTCGGACGATAGCCACTTTCAAAAATCTGGAGCGCAAGCTCGAAAGAATCTTTCAAGAGCTCTTCTGCGCTGACGAATACTTTTTCCATATGCGGGCTGTGTTCCATTAAACAAAACTGAACAGAGCTGATAAGGCTTATCCCTAAGAATTTCAATTCCTCTTTGAAATATGCCTCGATAATTGGCTGGAAAATCTATTTGGCGGGCGCTATGACGACGTCTCGTGAAATGGACCTTGCTTATGACCCGCCGCTTGATAATTGACTGTGATCCCGGACAAGACGATGCGATCAATCTCTTCCTGTCCAATGCGCCAAATACACCTTGTGAAATCCTCGGAATTGTTGCGGTCGCAGGGAATGTGTCTCTGGATAAAACAGAGCGGAATGCGCGTATTTTATGTGACCTGACGGGGCGGTCTGATATTCCTGTTTTTGCAGGGTGCGACGCGCCTTTGCATTACCCCCTTGCGACTGCCGAAGAAGTCCATGGCCGCGAAGGTTTGGACGGGGTTGACCTGACATCGCCGAAAACGCCTTTGCAAAAACAGCACGGCGTCGATTTCATTATTGAGACTTTGCGCGAAGCAGAGGATAAATCGATCACGCTTGTCGTCACAGGGCCGCTGACCAATATTGCAAAAGCGTTTGAACGCGCGCCAGAAATCACCTCAAAGATTGACGAGATCGTCTTGATGGGCGGCGCCCTGCGCGAAGGCGGAAACATCACGCCGTCGGCTGAGTTTAATATTTATGTCGATCCGCAGGCCGCGCATATTGTTTTTGAATCAGGTGTGCCTCTCGTTATTTTCGGTCTTGATGTCACGCATCAAGTCCTCTCGAGCAAAGCTGTTCTCGCGCAAATCAAAGCCGTCGGGAACCCTGTCGCAGACGCGGCGCATAGCTTGCTCTCGCATTACGGCCGATTTGATTCGGATAAATACGGGATGGACGGCGCGCCGCTTCATGACCCGTGTACCATGGCCTATATTTTAGCGCCTGAATTGTTCGAGCTTAAAGCGTGTAATATTCGCGTTGAATGCGAATCGGCGCTGACGCGAGGCCACACCGCAGTGGATTTCTGGCACGGGTCAGAGCTTCCAAAGAATTGTCGCTGGGCGCATAAGGTGAATGCAGACGGCTTTTTTGATCTGTTAATTGGGCAGCTTAAAAAATATTCTTAAAACTGTCATGCGAGTATTTGGTAGCTATCGTCCGTGAACTCTAAGCCCAAATATTCCAAGAGCGCGGCCTCTGATAATTGTGCGTGTTTTTCAAAAAAGAGATGAAAAATCGGTAGTGTTTCAAGGTCTGATCTGAGGACTTTGCGCGTGCCGAAAATCTTTTGAAAGATAAAATTCATCACATCGCTATTGAGTAAAAAGCAGAGCTGTGAATGCGAGAGCGGGAAGGCTGTGTTCAAGATAAGCATATTCGCGCTATTGAGGATAAGACGTTGCTCCGTGTCTTTGAAAAAGACCAGACGTGTGCTGATGAATTTATAGATGAGTTTTTCAGGCGCACGGTAAAGTGTTTCGGGTGCAGTTTGTCGGTATCGCGATAAATCTGGATTAAGAAACCGCGACGGCGATTTTAATCCTGTCTTCGAAATATCAGACCCTGTAAATATGGCCACATCATCGACCAAGGGAGCATCGCGGCATAAGGCTTTATTACGCCCTGTTACAATGCCCAACCCCCAACGCGCACTATCTTTAAGCGTGATATGAGGTTTACCAAATATATGCTCGATGATCTCCATATCTTTGGGCGGGGTTTCAAAGTTGAAAATTGATTTCGGTAGGCGAGCAAAACTGGCTTTCGTGCGCGTGTAAGTTCGGTTTTTTGATGTGCAAGATATAGAAGTCCGCAACGGCCTTTCGGTTTTACGGCACACAATAGAATGCGCAAATGTGATTAAGCTAGGAAATGCCCGCCCGTGATTTTCCAATGCTACAATATCGACTTTTAAAAACTGATCTCGGAGGGGTATAAACGCGGCAATCTTAAAACAGGCTTCGGGTAAAAGGAGGGCGAGCACGCCATTATCTTTGAGCTGCGCAAAAGCTTGAAAGCTGAACAAGGCCGACGATCCGATAGGTGTCGAGAGGCCAAAGCTTTTGGCAAAGTCCAGTTTTTCTTGTCGGGTATATTTCTTTCCCCAAGGTGGGTTCGTAGCGATAATGTCAAATTTTTTCTGCGGTATATGCGCGGGGTCGGGTGAGGGTGGGTTTAAAAAATCTGCACAGGTAAGCGTGTTGAACGCACTTTGTGTCTTTGTCTCCAACCTTGATTTGGCAATCGCGAGGGCGTCCGCATCACAATCCTGCCCGTAAATATTCTCTGGTTTAAACCCGCGCCGCAGAGCGCCTAAAAGAAAGTTTCCCGTTCCACAACAGGGGTCAAAAAAAGTCAGGTTCGACACATCTTCGTCTATCTTGGATAAAATCGAATCAATAACTGAAGGTGGCGTGTAATACACGCCTTCTTTATTTTGTTGTGTGTTTCCAAGTTTAGCTTCGTAGGAGTCTGAGGGTTCAGATGTTTTTACGGGACGTTGTTTTGTGGTTTGGTAGAGCTTGTTTGCGCGCGCGATCAGGCGTGTTTTTCCTGCAATTTGATCTTGAAAGTGAATGAGCGAGGCCGACGATACATAACCGCGTCGCAAGCACGTCAATTCACCGCTTTTTACCCAATTGAGTATCGAGGCTTTTGAAACAGACAATGTTTTCGCAGCCATATCATAGGATATTTCGCGCCCTTGAGAGCGGGGTATGGGAGTCCTTGATTTCATCGTGCTTGCTTGCAGCCCTAAATACCAGCCCTTGACCTAGCGGGTAAAACTTCGCTTATATGAAACACATACGGCTTCGCATCTGTCAACTGCATTCGATCTGATACATCAGACAGTCTGTATATGGGCCGTTTTGAGTGTACCCAATCCGCCTAAACGAGAGAGGTGAGCATATGGATTTTGGAACGTATAAATCTGCTGGATTTTTCATGGGCGTTAGTGCAGTTTTACATGGCTTTGCCTTTCTTGTTGCGGGCTTCACGCCAGACGCCATGATCTTTGCCTGTGTTGGGGTTGTTTACGGATTTCTAGCATGGGGTCTGTTTTTGTCGCAAAGAGGGTTAGCCTATATCGTATTTTTAGTCGCGCTTATCGGCATCAGCTTGGCCATAAGCTTGATGGGGAGCAGTGCCATACCGTCATGGTGGCTCCTCTTGATAATTTTTGCCGACTTTATGGTCGCCCTGAACTTGTTTTTGAGACTTTGGTCGAAAGCGGGGTATCGTCGCTAGCCTATTTTTTTATAGAGGGGTGTGATGAAACGCAGGACGTTTTTGACAGGTGCAACGGGACTTGGCGCGGTGAGTGTTTTTGGTCTTGCCGCACTTTGGCACAAAAGCGGATCTGTGCCGCGGCCTCCTGTATACGCGGACGGGGACTGGGCGAATTGGTCGGGCAATCAATTCGCGAAACCAAAAGAATTTATTCAACCCCAGACTCTCTCTGATTTGAAAAATGCTGTTGCGCGTTCAAAATCTGTGCGTGTCGTCGGGGGAGGGCATTCCTTTTCTTCGCTCGTCCCTACGCAGGGGACTTTGATAAATCTTGATAAGTTCGAGGGCGAGATCGTCATTGATAAAGAGCGGCAGAGCGCGTGGGTGCCGGCGGGCCTACGGCTCGGCGACATTTCAAAAACCCTAGAGACACATGGATTGGCGTTTAAAAACCTTGGCGATATTGATGTGCAATCCTTGGCGGGTGCGATCGGGACGGCCACGCACGGCACGGGAAAAAACTTGCCCTGCTTGTCTGCCGAAGTTTCGGGATTTAAAGTCCTGCAAGCAAACGGCCATATTCTGACCGTCACCCAAAACGCAGAAACAGACACAGACCCAGAGATTATTAAAGCGTTGCAAGTCACGCTGGGCAGTCTCGGGATTATCACACACGCACAAGTTTCTTTGCGGCCTGCGTTTAAATTACACCGAAAAACATGGGTGGAACCGCTCTCTAGTATTTTAAATAATGCACCTAAATATTGGGATGAATACCGAAATTTTGAATTTTTCTATATTCCGTTTTCAGATAATGTTTTGTGTATCTCGCATAATGAGACAGAGGCTGCTGTCACGATACGGGCCGAGTCGGAGGACGACGCTGCGGTGATGGAGTTAAAGCAAGTTCGAGATTTCATGAAATCAGCACCGCGCTTACGACGAAAAATTATTAGGCAAGCTATTTCAGACGTTGAGCCAGAAGATACGGTCGGGGTGAGTTGGAAGCTACTGGCGACTCCGCGAAATATTCGGTTCAATGAAATGGAATATCATCTGCCTCTCGACACCGCTCTGCCGACACTTAAAAAGATTATTTCGCGAATTGAGTCGGAACACCCAGATACATTTTTCCCAATTGAAGTGCGCCGAACTGCAGCGGACACGGCGTGGTTATCGCCGTTTCAAGGCGGGGGTCGAATTTCTATCGCGGTGCATGCTTATGCCAATGATCCGTACAAGCCATTATTTTCAGATATTGAGCCAATTTTGAAAGCGGCAGGGGGGCGCCCGCATTGGGGTAAAATTCATACGCTGAAAGCTCAGACCCTATCCGACCTTTATCCTGATTTTCAAAAGTTCTTAAAACTAAGACAGAGATTTGATCCAGAAGGTAAGTTCTTGAGCCCCTATATGTCGCAATTGTTTGGAATGACGCCGTGAAGAAAATGATGCGTGTGTCTCGAAGAAAGCTTATAGGCGGCGCCGCGCTTGTGGGCGCAGGCCTGTATATCACAAAACCGATAAAACGGGATAAAAGCGGCCCGCGCAATCCGTATTTCACCGACATGCAATCGGCCTTGCGAAAAGCGGGTGTCGCGACCCCGACATTGGTTTTGGATTTAGACCGTCTGGATAAAAATATAGAAACGCTCATCTCAGACCTTCCTAAAGGTATGGGACATAGAGTGCCGTCAAAATCCCTTCCGTCACAAAAATTATTGGAACACGTCCTCGCAAAGACACAAAGCCCGCGCCTCATGACTTTCCACCTGCCAATGCTACTGGATATTTCCAAAACCCTTCCTGAAATTGACCAACTTCTTGGAAAGCCTTTGCCCGTTGACGGGGTGTCAGCCTATTTTGAGAATTTGCCTCCATCCCAGACATCCTCTGCGGACCGGGTTCAATGGTTGATTGATACGCCTTTACGGCTCTCGCAATATGGCCGTCTTGCAAAAGCGCTCGGCCTACGCCTGCGTGTGAACTTAGAATTAGATGTGGGTCTGCATCGCGGCGGTTTTCTTCCTGAAAGCTCTGATTTTCAATCTGTACTAAACTCAATAGAGGCTCACCCCAATTTAGAGTTTTCAGGCTTTATGGGGTATGAGCCGCATATTACGGCTCTGCCCAAAGCCTTTGGCATGCGCAATACAGCCAAGCAGGCCGCGTGGAAAGCCTATGAAATTGCAAATTATAAAGCGGTTGAAACATTTAAACCCGAGCTTTTGCAAAGGGCCACACGAAATGCGGCGGGCAGTCCTACATATAAATTATACTCAGACACAGCGATCGCAAATGAGGTCAGCGTCGGCTCGGGCCTCGTAAAGCCGACAAAATTTGATACCGACTTATTGTCAGAATTTCTTCCCGCTTGTTTTATTGCGGCGCCTGTTTTGAAAACAATGGAGCAAACGCAAATCCCAGGATTGGAAGCCCTGACCGATATACAAAGCCGTATGAACCCAAATAAGAAAAAAACGGTCTTTACGGCTGGCGGATATTGGAAAGCTGTGCCTGTTGATCCTCCGGGTTTGCAGTTTAACGGGCTCTATGGCCGCTCTACGAACCAAGAAATGTTAAACGGCGGCGAAAACCTATCTCTCATTCCTGATGATTTTGTATTTTTAAGGCCTGAACAGAGCGAATTCGTCTTTTTGCAATTTGGTGACTTGGCGATTTATTCCAAAGGCGAGATCACTGAATTTTGGCCCGTTTATTCTGGATCCGCATAACTCTGACTGCTCTCAGTTCCTGCTCCGCAATCGTTTATTAACAGAAATGACTTACTGTAGATTGCAGGATTAAGAGGAATGTGTGGAATAAATTGACTTTTTTTCGTATGAAATCCAGCATTATAAACGCTTCGCTTGGCCGAAGAGAGCCTGCGCGCGCCTTGGATGAGGCTTGCCGCGCATAATGCTGTATAGTGTCTTCAAAATTTTGATATCTGTACGCTCCAAATTGTTTTTTGGCTTTTGCGCGATGACGATGATTATCGCCTTACTCGGCGGCTATGCCTATATATCGGTTTCCAATGCGGGGAAGGTTGTCAAAGAGACATTCGATCGGCCTTTAATGGCGATTAATTACGCTCGATCAGCCAGTCAGATTTTTGGCGAGATTGAAATGAAAGTTTTGCAGGCCGAATTGCTTAACAAAACCCAAGACCCTGAAGCTTATCAAAGTATTTTAAGACGTGTTGACGATTTCAAGGCGGATGTGGAGATTGCAAAAGCAAGATCTATTGCGCCCAAATCTGAAAAAATATTTGTTGAAGTCGAGACTTTAACAGAAAGCTGGATGGATATCATTCTAACGTCTGAAGGTGTTATCTCTGCTAAAAGCCCGTCGGCTACCGCTCTTGCAGATCAGATAGAAGAGAGCTTGGAAATTATTACCGAGCTTCAAACAAACCAAAGTTTTCGTAATCGCGAAATCGCTTTGGCCCAAATGGACAGGGTCAAAACATATAGCTTAATTGCCGGCGTAATAGGTTTGCTTTTAACCGCCATAATTTCCAGCTGGGTTGCGATTACAATTATCAATCCTCTGAAAGCTGCTGCTGGAGCCGCGCGAAAAATCTCTGCGGGTAATTTGGAGGCGATTATTCCAACGGGCGGTGATGACGAGACAGGGGCCTTGCTTAAGACGATGTCTCAAATGCAGAAAAATATTCGAGACCGTATGTCTCTGGAGCAAAATTTACGCTCCGTGGCCCAGACGCGATTATCTGAATCCCTAGAAAACTCCAAAGATGCGATTCTGCTCGCAGACCAAGACGGCCGTATCATTGTGGCCAATCAGCAGGTCAATACGCTGTTTCCAGCTTTAAATTCAATAGATTTACATGGTCGCGTATATACAAATTTCTTTGAAAAACACGGCATATCAAAAAATGACAAGTGTCAATATTTTCATGCTGACCGTGAAATTAAATTTGAAGATGATCGTTGGGCTCGGGTCAACGCTTCTAATACAAAAGAAGGCGGGCGTTTGATTATTTGGACGGATATTACGCAAGCAAAAGAAAGAAATGAGCGTCTCTTATTTGCCAAAGAGCAAGCGGAAGCGGCGGATAAATCAAAATCCCTTTTCCTTGCCGCGATGAGCCATGAGCTCCGCACACCCCTGAACGCTGTTATTGGATTTTCAGATATTATTCATTCTCAATCACTTGGCCAAGTGGGCAATGATCGATATGTCGAAATGGCGCGTTTGATTTCCCATAGTGGCGAGCATTTGCTCAAAATTGTACAAGATGTTTTAAGTATCGCAAACGGGGAGCAGGCGACGGAAATAACAAATACGATAACAAATGTGAACATTACAGATGTGATCCGCCAGTCTCTAAAATCTGTTGCAAATGATGCGAATAAACGGTCGATTAATGTTGTGTTTAGAGACGATACGCCAGATGCCTTTGTGTCGGGGGAAGCTCAAAAATTAAGACAAGTCATTCTTAATGTTTTGTCGAATGCTTTGAAGTTTAACAATGATGGCGGCGTAGTTAAAATCGGTCTGGACATTGGCCGAAATGGCGCGGTGCGCATAGATATTATTGATAATGGTATTGGTATCGCAGAAGAAGATATTTCGCGGATACAAGAACCTTTTGTGCAAGTTGATAACGGATTTACGCGCCAATATGAAGGTGCAGGCTTAGGGTTGTCGATCGTGCGTCAACTCGTCGAGGCGCATAACGGAAAGCTTATGATCCAATCTAAGCTTGAAAAAGGGACATGTGTCAGCTTGCTTTTCCCAGCTGTGGCGCGTGTCAAAGCTCTACCCGTTAAAAAAGCCGCATAATATGCCGCATAAATGAAGGAAACGAGTATGCGTGAATATTCAATTTGGGTAAAAATTGCTTGTGTCAGTGCCATATTTTTTCCGCTCGGTATTTTGGCGCAAGCCGAAACAGAACAAGTGATTTCGCAAAAAAACCGAACATACGCGCCCGAGGCTGTGACCCTTAAAAAGGGTGAGAGCCTTAAAATTATCAATGATGATATTTTTCTTCACCACGCTTTTATAGAATCTGATGATGTTGAGTTTGACTCAGGATCAATGGAAGAGGGCGAAACCGCGCGCATCAAATTCGACAAAGTCGGCGAATATCAGCTTTTGTGTGCCATCCATCCAAAAATGAAATTGGACATTACGGTTGAATAAGGCGGTCTGTTCAAGTTTTAATAAGGCGAGTTTTTAAGACGATTTGATTCTAATCAGCGCAGGTTTTTAAAATCTGTTACATGGCTGAACTATGATAAAACGTCTTTTTTCAGTTACGGCCTCGACAACACTCTTGCTTCTAAGCGGATATTTTTTGTCAGCTTGTCAATCGCCTCCGTCTACGGATATCATCAAAAATGTTGATCTGACCGCAGACGCGCCGCTTTCAACGCTTTTGCCTGTTTCTGATATGCAGGCTAAGGCCATTATTCGCAAAGCCTATCTGGCCGCAGGCGGAGACGTTTGGAGACGTCCGCAATCTCTCTTTATGGACGGTTATGCTGTGTTCTACCGTGAGGGCGTGGCCGTTAAAAATGATCGTCACCGCATGTGGCGGGTTTACGACGGCGGTAAGCGCGAGGCCCATAGTGTGGACGGTAAAGTCCGCATCCTGTCAGAGCGCGCGGGTCAGCCTATAATCAATATTTCTTATGACGGGCAGACGACTTATACGCCGAGCGGCCCGCAACCCAAGTCAGAGGCAGATAAGCAATGGTCGTCAAGTTTTGGGTTTGGTGTCATTCGACACGCGCTTGATACGGGTTATAATTTAGAGCGTCTGCCTGATGATCTGATTGACAGTCAGCCTGCCTTTATGGTGCGTGTCATTGATCCAAATGGCGGCACGACGCAATTTGGAATTGCGCAAAAAGATTTTAGAATTTTAAAAGTGGGGTTTGATACAAACCGCGGTTGGCATGAGCGTATATATTCGAACTTTTTCACCAATTCAGGGACAGGCTTTGAACAGGCTTGGGTGCAACCCGGACGCGTTCGTCTGTATTATGACGGCGTGAAATCTAATGAAGTTATTTGGACATCATTCTCGGTCAATACATCTTTGCCGCCGTGTCGGTTTGTATTACCCGAAGCACAAAATTGCAGTGGCTGATTTCGGATGTTTAGTCTTGATAGTTTCGTTTTGCATATTCGTCTTGGCTAAGGCTGAATTTTAAGTCCCACAAACCCGTGGTTTAAAAATTTTGGAACAGGTGCGCCTTAACTGCGTTGGTTAAATAAGAGGTACTTATTTTGTACCGCGCCTTTAATTATTAGCCACAGGACACAGAATGAAACAAGATGCGTCGACGTCTGGAATTTCCGCAAATGACACCGCAGGTCAGATTGACTTAAACCCTGCCATGGCATTGGAGCAAATCGATAATTGGGTGGACGGGTTTGTAAAACTCTTGCCCAATATTATCGTCTCTATAATTGTCTTTATTATATTCTACATCATTGCGCGCATTATCCGCAACTTTGTGAAAAAGGCATTCACCGCGCGCGAGCGTCCCAATCTTGGTGAAATCCTTGGGGGTTTTGTAAAGGCTTCGATTTTAGTTTTCGGCGGATTAATTTCAGCCACGATCGTGATTCCAAGTCTAGATCCCGCAAGTATTGTTGCGGGCCTTGGTGTCAGTTCCGTTGCGATTGGTTTTGCGTTTAAGGACATATTGCAAAATTGGTTAGCGGGTTTATTGATACTCTTGCGTCAGCCTTTTGAGATTGGCGACCAGATTGAAGTGGGGAGTTATGAGGGCACTGTGAAGTCTATTGAAACACGGGCAACAATAATCCGCACCTATGATGGACAAAGAGCGGTCATTCCCAATAGTGAAATCTACACAAATGCCGTCTTGGTTAAAACAGGCGAAGAGAAGCGTCGATCACAATATGATATCGGAATTGGGTATGCAGATGATATTGATGATGCCTGTGCGCTTATTAAAAAAGTCATGAGCGAAGTCGAGGGTATTGAACAAGACCCCGCACCCGAAGCCTATGTTTGGGATCTTGCGGCGAGTTGGGTGACAATACGCGCAAGGTGGTGGACGGATAGTCACAAGGGCGACGTCGTTGCCACTCGGTCTAACGTTGTTTTAGGCGTTAAGCGTGCCTTAGATGATGCGAAAATTGATATGCCTTACGATACACGGGTTCATCTTTTCCATGACCAGACGGAAGAAAATGACGGCGACCGGTCTGCACAACGTGAAGGTTGGCCTGCGCCAAAAGAGGGCGACGCACCAAAACCTCGTTACCGTGCAATCGAAGCACAAAAAAGAGAGATTGTTATGGGTAAAGGCGGAACATCGGATTCCTCAATCGCAGAGCCTGCTGAATGAATGCGCGCCTGATAAAAGTTTGGCAAGATCTACAAAGCAGCTATTATTTTATACCGGGGCTTATGGGCCTCGGTGCCTGTTTTTTAGCCTTTCTGTCTGTTCATATTGACCAGACTTATGGCTATCAACTCTCGACAAAACTTGGACTGTTCTACGCTGAAACCGCAAAAGGGTCAGAGGCGATACTGACGACAATTGCAGGGTCTATGATGACCGTGGCGGCTGTGGCGTTTTCCATTACAATGGTGGCCGTGACCAGTGCGGCGGGGCAGTACGGGCCGCGCCTTATTGGTAATTTCATGCGCGATCGCGGCAATCAAATTACGCTCGGGACATTTACCTCGACCTTTATATATTGCCTTTTAATTTTGCATGCGTCGCGCACGGGGCAAACGGCTTACGAAGGTTCAGCAGAGGCGTTTTTACCGAACTTCTCGTTGGTTGTGGCCATGACCTTAACCTTGTTCAGTGTCAGCGTGATGATTTATTTTATCCATCACGTCCCCGAAACACTCAACGTCTCAAATATTACAGCGAAGGTCGGTCGACGTTTGCGACAGGACGTCGAAAGCCTTTTTCCAGATGAAGTCGGGGCAGCACATGAGACGGAAGCTGATGTGCCAGAGCTTTCGGATTCAGATTCGATTTTTATTCGCGCAAAGGCTGAAGGGTATGTTCAAGCTGTGAACGAGGAGTCTATATTCGAGTTGTGCAAAGAGCATGACGCAATTGTCCGTTTCGAAGCTCGCCCAGGTGATTTCGTAACGTTGGGGGACCCCCTCTTGAGCGTCTGGAAACTACCCAAAGATACAGATGCTCATAAATCTTTTTCAAACGGATTTGCGATGGGGCGAAGTCGAACCGCCCATCAAAATGTTTTGTTTCTAGCAGATGAACTTGTCGAAATTTTGGCGCGGGCATTATCCCCCGGCGTCAATGACCCTTTTACGGCGATCAATTGCATTCATTGGTTTAAAAGTGCGCTGAAGGCTTTCATGCGAAATACACTGCCATCGCCTTACCGTTTTGATAAAAGCGGCTCGCTTAGAATAATTGCTAAGCCTGTTGAATTTGAAGACTTTGTTTCCGTCCTGTGTGATCAGTCCCGCGCGTATATTGCTTCTGACCGCAATACGACATTCAAAATGTTGGAGATCTTACAAGACCTCATCGCTTTCACGGACAATACGGATTACAGGAATACCCTACAAAATCAGGTGCGTAAATTGAAAGACGCGTCAAATGACCAGATAAAATCAGGTCCTGACAGAGCGGATTTGCAAAAGGCATTTAAGGACGCGCTTGCAGATATGCCAGCATAAAAAACGCGCCCTGAATGACAAGGCGCGTTTTCAAAAATAATGTTTAAGCGAAATTACTTGATAGGCGAGAGAAGCTCTGGCGCTGTAACAAGCTGTCTGACACCATGGGATTTTGTTTCGTTAAATGCATTCCCTTGCTCTGCCCAACGGTGCAATGAACCAATATCGACACGCGCACAATTTGGACGCACGCTCCATGTGACCTTCATCGGTGAACATGTGGACTGAGTATAGCTCGGCCCTGTTGTTGAACCGCGGAAAACAATAGGCGTGCCTGTGTCTGATGGGATCATTTTAGCTTGGTGTTTGCCGTTCACCATATTTCCGCCGTAAGCGAGGTTTGTGAAATCAAGCGCATTGTCTGGATCATTGACCACAAGAAAGACTTGAGCTTCGACGCGTAGAAGCGGGTCCGAACATGTTTCAGTCAAGCATGAACCCAGTCCTTCGCCCGGGGTCACATCACAAGATGTGTGGACCCAATGGACTTCGATTGTGTCGCCAGGTTTCACGCCTTTATAAGCGCCTTTGCCTTGGTACGGATCAAACTTTTCTGTGTCTGATAAAGTGCTGGCATCATTACAGGCATAACCGCCATTATCCGTGTCGTTTACAAAAACGCTAAAGCCAGGGCCTTTATGTTCGGCATTCGTATGTGTGTGAATATTACATAAATTCATTTCGCTTGCAGCGGGTGCCATAGCGAATTCAGTCATATTCAAGCCTGTTACGCTTGAGATATCACGCGGTGTTTGTGGGCCGTAATCTGTGCAAAGTTCAGCAGATTGTTTTGCGACAGTTTTAGCGTCCGTGTTACCGGACATAGTGGATGTGTTTTCTGTGACACATGCTGTGAGGACGAGAGCAGATGCGAGGGCAAGCCATTGTAGTTTCATAAGATTACCTTTTAGGTCTAGTGAGTTTAGTGTGGCGTCGCTAAAATTTCCCGTCTCGAAAAACGGAGACATCGGATACGCATAAAACGCCAATATGCGCGCCGATCAAATTTTTAAGTTCTGTTTCAAGTTTCGGCAAAAGTGTATCATCAATGATTGATATGATCATAACCATGTCTCGACTTGCTGACAGATCGGTCCCACGTTCCCATCTGTTTCCATTTCCATATCCTGCCATGCACGGCAAAGCCGTATAACCTGTAACGCCGCAGCCTTCAAATATTCGGCAGGCACGTTTAAATGCAGGCTTTTCAATAATAAGTTCAAGGCGAATTTTTGAAAACATAGTCTTTTCCTACCCCGTAACCATTTGTGCCAGCAGAATATATAATGGAATACCCAGTGTTAGGTTGAAAGGAAAGGTCACGCCAAGAGAAAGTGTCAAATAAATCGACGGTTTTGCTTGCGGGAGGGCAAGTCTCATGGCTGCAGGCACTGCAATATAAGATGCAGACGCGGCAAGTGTAATCAAAAGCGCGGCATCACCGAGGCTAAGTCCCAGACCTTTACACAAGACCGCTGTAATCCCTGCACTTATAAGGGGCATGTAAATACCAAACATAAGCGCGCCGACGTTTAAATCGCGCCAGCCTTGGCGCAGGCCGCGACCTGCAGAGAGGCCCATATCCAGTAGGAATAAACATAAGACGCCTTGGAACGGTGTCACAAAGAAGGGTTCGATTTTTTCCATACCCGCATCGCCACTGATCCAGCCGATTGCGAGCGAGCCTAGCAAGACAACAACGGAGGCATTCAGCAAGACTTCGCGTATGAGTTCGCCGCGTTCTGACCCTGCAATTTTTGCATCGGATTTCATACCGCGCCTTGCCAGTATCAAGGCCGAGATAATCGCGGGGACTTCCATCATGGCCGCAATCGCAACCATGTAACCCGAGGAGACAATCCCTGAAAGTTGCAGCGCTTGAGTTGCGGCAACAAAGGTTACAATGGAAATTGACCCGTAATGCCCTGCGGTCGCAGCGGCATTTATTCTGTCCATTTTAGCCCCAACCCTGAGGGCGAAATAGGCCAAGACGGGTAATCCAAATGAGAGGATTGCGGCGGCAATAAAGAGCAGTAGTAAGTCTGGACCTAAGACCGTCTTTGACATGGCGACGCCGCCTTTAAGGCCAATCGCCATCATCAAATATATCGCAAGACCTTTTGCAAAGGCTTCGGGTACGGTCATTTGTGACCGTAGCAAAGCCGCGATTAAGCCCAATGCAAAGAAGAGGACAATCGGCGACGTCAATGTCGATATGGCGATCTCTGGAGACATAACCTTATGCGCCTGCTTTCCTGAGAAGACGTTTTAGATCGTCTGGTTCACCAATAATGGCAATTTCATCACTTGCGAGCAGTTTAGAATCTGGTGTTGCCGCAAAAATAAGTCCGTCGCGTTCAATGAGTGCAATTAGGCAAGAATCTGGAATTTTAATGGACTCAATTTTCTGGCCGACTTGCGTCGCAAGGGCAGGGAATGAACTTACGGTTCCGTGCAGGAAGTGATCATCCCGCATCAGAATTTCGTTCATATCTTTATCAGAATCGGCGCTTAGCCAACGGGTTTCAAAACTCTCGCCCTGAACCACCTCTGCCAAATGTCCTGCAAGGCGCAGGTCAAGTCCTGCGGGCTTATCGGGTGTGATCAAGAACATGATTGTGTGCGCGTGTTCTGCGCCCGTCATGTCAATCTTTGCCCCGGGACCAAAGCGGAATACAAAAAGCTCTGGCTGGGCAATTTCAGACGACGTCTCGTAAGCTATGTTTACGCCCGGGCTCAGGGGGCGTAATTGTACGCGCTCTTGCGCGAATACGGATGTCACGACATCAGGTGTTTCTTTTAAATGGTCGCTCATGATTTTGTGGAGCTGCGGCAAATCATACTGGCCGTATCTAAAGTCCATCATCACGCTCCGCGCGACCACGCCCTCATAAGAGAGGTTTTCAGATTGTGTACGGTCATGAATAATGGTCATCAGCTCGCGCTCAAGGCCTTCATAACGTTGCTGTCCCAAACGCTCATGAACATGAAAAATGGCGCCGCGTCTTTTCGTGCGGGTCCGACCGTAAAATTGATACCAAAGAACACAGCCTAGCGTAACCATGCCTGTAAAGGCGATTGCGAGAATACCCATTTCAATAATGAGCCAGAAGGAAATCATCAGGCCAGCAATTTGTAACCACGGATAAAACGGCGCCGAGAACCCAGGCTTATACGTTGGGATACGGCTCTCGCGCATCACGATAACAGCAATACAAACCAGTCCAAATAAAAGCAGCTGGAAGGCCGAGGCGAGCTTGGCGACAGATCCCACATCAAACAAGACAAGGACAAGGATCATGGCAAGAACAGTTGTGATAATCGCGACAGTCGGCGTGCCGTGACGTCCGATCTTAGCCAGCCCAACGGGTACAAGCGCATCCTTTGCCATCGCGAATGGATAGCGTGAGGCCGACATAATGCCCGCATTACCTGTCGAGGCAAAAGCTGCAATCGCGGCGACGACAATCAGGAAGACACCAATGTCAAAAGGCATGTCGCCCAGAAAGACACGTCCTGCATCTGCAATCGGCGTCAGGCTGTTATATAGCGCTTCTGGTTCTAGGATTTTAATCAATATTAGCGTGCCGATTGTGTAGATAATCGTGGCCGTAATAAGCGAAAGCGTCATGCCGAGCGGAATATTGCGGTCTGGGTTTTGGACTTCTTCAGCGACACTCGCGACTTTCGTCAGGCCTGCATAAGAGACGAACACAAGGCCAATGGTTGAGATAAACCCAACAAGCCCAGATTTAAAAAACTCTCCGTGACCTTCGGGCGGCGTTAAGAGTGTTGCAATGCCTGTTTCTTTTAGGCCTAAAATACAAAAGCCAATTAGAATGATGACAAGTGTCGTGACAAGCACGCGCTGTAGAAACGTCGTTTCTTTGGCGCCAAAAATATTGATAATCCCAAAGCCGATCGTCAAAAGTATGGCTGTAACTGTGAAGGGCAGGTCAAGATATATGCCTAGATATGCGCCCATTCCGACGAGGGCAAAAGCACTCTTAAAGACTACGGCGATCCAAGACCCTAATCCGCCAATCGTGCCCATAAGAGGGCCCATAGAACGGTCAAGAAAGTAATATGTCCCGCCAGCCTTTGGCATAGCGGTTGAGAGTTCCGCCATGCAATACATGGCAGGGAGTATAAGGAAACCTGCAAAGAGGTAAGCGAGGTAGACTGAACCGCCTGTATAAGAGGCGGCAATGCCCGGGAGCAAGAACAAGCCAGAGCTAAACATTGCGCCTGTCGACATCGCGTAGACATCAAATAAGGTCAGGTTTTTCTTAAGACCGTTTTTTGCTTCCCCCTTGGGGTTTTCAGGCGCGTCCGAATTGAGTGTTGCAGTCTTCGTCATACATAGCTCCCTTAAGGTGCAAGCTTGTCGCAAACAGAGGCGCGACCAATATGGACGCGCCTGCGATATGTGTCGACCTTAAGTCTTAATATTTACCGTGTCTGCTTTATTCTCTATCGGACAATCTCTGCAAGAATATTTAAGAAGCGCGTATCCAAGAATACCAGAGGCAAGGGATCCCATCAGGACGCCGAGGCGGACTGAATTCAATATCACTTCGTCGTCAAACGCGAGTGTCCCGATAAAGAGACTCATTGTGAAGCCTACACCCGTTAAACAGGCAATCGCGTAGACTTGTAACCAGTTTGCACCCTTTGGAAGTTTCGCCAAGCCAAGCTTAACAGAGAGCCATGCCAGCGAGAAAACACCGATTTGCTTACCAAAGAACAGTCCTGCCGCAACACCGAGTGGGATTGGAGCCAGAATGGCTTCGAGGTTAATGCCCTTCAAAGACACACCCGCATTGGCAAATGCAAACAGTGGCAAGATCAGGAAGGCGACCCAGATGTGGAGGCCGTGTTCAGCACGGTGCAAAGGCGAGCTTGCGTTTGGGTCTTTGGGTTTGAGAGGGATCGCAAGGGCGGCAAGCACACCTGCAAGGGTCGCATGGACGCCGGATTTCAGAACACAGGCCCAAACAAACAAACCTACAAGGGCGTAAGGGGTAATGCGCATGACGCCGAAACGGTTCATTGCAAAGAGAACTGCTGTACCAACACCGCCCCAGCTGAGCGCTGTGATAGACAGGTCTTGAGTGTAGAAGACGGCAATGATAACAATGGCGGCAAGGTCATCGATAATCGCAACGGCCAAAAGTAAAATCTTTAAAGATACAGGCACGCGGGACCCGACGAGGGCCAAGACACCTAAGGCAAACGCGATATCTGTAGCGGCAGGAATTGCCCACCCTTGTATAGCAATGGCGTCGCCCGCATTGAAGTAAACGTAAACCAGAGCAGGGGCCAATATACCGCCGACAGCGGCGAAAAGCGGCAAGGCCGCTTTGTCAAAGCTTGAGAGTTCGCCTTCTAGCACCTCTTTCTTGATTTCCAGACCGACAAGGAAGAAGAAAATCGCCATCAACCCGTCATTGATCCAAAGTAGGAGGGGTTTTGCGATTTCAAACCCGCCAAATTGCACGGCAACAGGCGTAGATAAGAAGCTTGTGTAGAGACCCGCAAGCGGCGAGTTATTGGCAATCAAAGCCAGTAGCGCAACGGCCATCAAGACGAATCCTGCCGAGGTTTCGAGTTTCAAGAAGTCATTTATTTTACTGACAATGCGCGGCATGAATATTCCAGTATCAAAAAGAGCCCGACAATACGAGTGATCGTAAAGGTCCGAGCCAGTTGGGGGAGGGTATGATTATAAGACTATATAAAGTCTTACAATGAAATTAAATCCGTAACGTATCCCTCAAACGTATCAGCGACAAGGCTTCGGGATGTGGAGAAGTGGCGCGCCCGCCGACTGTTGTCAAGCGAGATATAGCCAAGTCGATTGAGTCTTGAACCATTACAGTTTGTGATTTCAAAAGAGCTACGGCAGCGTACATTTCCGACACACCGTTTGTGACGTCATTAGATTGAAAATGCGTTTCAGCGCTTTGAACAAGATGGGAAACGTCCTGTGTCATAGTGTCTATACTTCTGCCGTGAGGCCCAATGTTAAAATGATGGCGAGGAGGCTTAGCTCTGCTTTCATTTGCTTTGCTTTATTACTTATCGAATTTTTGAGAGTCATCATAATCATCGCCTTTCAAATTTTACCCGTTTGGGTGAGGGGGTGTGTTGGGTCTAGAACCAGCCAGACCGAACACTGATTTCTGCAGGCATAGCAAATCGGCGTGAACGACGTCTGCGAACCAAACGTGTGCTGAACTGCTGCGTGTCTTGTGCGAGCGTACGCGCAAAGTCCTTTGCGCAACTGACTGTGTTAGACGGGCTGACTGACTTTGGTGAAGTTGATGTTTGACCTGTATAGTCACGAAGCATTTTAATCTCCTTAGTTAATGCTCCTTCTAGTTAGAGAATAAGTTTGCATAATTAAAATATAAATATTATATATTTGTCATAGTTTTTATCTATATATCTATTTGACGTTAAAAACCTGTATCGCCTAAGGGGCGTTTTATGACTTTCGGTCTGGGTCCCTCTTTCCAAAGTGGTGTTTCATGAAACCGAGTTTAAGACAGTTACAATATCTGGTCGCAATTGCTGAGACGGGCACGATGAGCGAAGCCGCTATTCGCACGAATGTCAGCCAGCCAAGCTTATCCATTCAAGTCAAAGATATGGAAGATCAGATTGGCGCGCCGCTTGTCGAGCGCAGTCGGAAGGGCACATATCTGACACCTTTGGGCGAGGAATTTGTAATTCGTGCGCGTATTATCTTGCGCCAAGTTGAGGATTTAAAATCTCTCGCCCGCGAATCTGGGGGTAGTCTTGCGGGTCGTGTCCGTCTTGGCGTTTTGCCGACTGTTGGGCCCTACCTTTTGCCGCAAGCCACGCGCAAATTACATGCCGCCTATCCTGAATTGAGGCTGAATGTGCGCGAGGAACGTACAGTGGATTTACATACGCATTTATCAGATGGCCGATTTGATATGATAATTTCGACACCCGAAGATCATCCTGGGACACAGTCTTTTCCGCTTTTGCAGGAAAATATTTATATTTGTGTCGCGCCAGATGATGAACTTGCCCAAAGGCGCGGCTCTATTGCGTTGGAGGACTTAGAGGGACGTGTTTTTTTGACTTTGGGATATGGTCATAAATTTACAACGGTTGTTAAAAATTTGGCCACCAAAGCAGGGGCCAGTACGAATGCAAATTACGAAGGCACAAGTTTAGACGCCATTCGACAAATGGCATCTATGGGGGGCCGAAATATTGCGATCTTGCCGAGCCTTTACGCCATTTCAGAAGCCAAGCGGGATCCTGATTTGTTTGTCCGACCCATAGCTCATCCATTGGCGCGGCGTCATATTTCATTAATGTGGCGCGAATCGTCCCCCATGAGCGCAAAGTTTAAAACGCTTGGCGCTGTGTTTGAGCAGATTGCAAAAGACATTATGAGTTAAAGAAATTGCGCGAAGCGCGATTTACACAGACGCCTTATATTTACGTGTGAAGTGTAATGACCTATAGGCTCTGTCTGGGCGCGATATACACATCATATATCAGGGCGAAATAAGATTTAATATGGACGATCCTTCGTTAGAAAGTTCTAATCCTATGAAAGTAGCGATCATATGAGCGATATGCTGTCCGTTGCGGTTGCGATCCCAACATATAAGGCCAAGGCTCATATTCTGGGCGTGATTGAAGATATGCCAGATTGCGTCAAAGCGATCTATGTGGTCGATGATGCGTGTCCGCAAGGCTCGGGCAAGGCCGTTGAGGATACGTGCAAAGATCCACGTGTGAAAGTCATCTATCTGGATAAAAACCAAGGTGTGGGCGGCGCGACGCTCACAGGTTTTTCAAGATCTTTTGCGGATGGGCACGATATTGTCGTTAAAATTGACAGTGATGGTCAAATTTCGCCCCATTATATAGATGACCTCATTGCCCCGATAGAAAGAGGCGATGTCGGATATGCCAAAGGCTCGCGTTTTCTCAGTCGTAAAACAATCGGGGACATGCCAAAATTACGGCTCGTCCTAAACGCGCTCTTATCGTTTACGACGAAATTTGCATCGGGATATTATTCAATCACGGATCCCACAAATGGTTTGGTTGCCATAAATCGCAAAGCCTATGACCGTATAGATGTCGATCGTGTCGCAAAAAGATATTTTTTCGAATCTGATTTATTGTGTCATTTAAATATGGCGCGGGTCAAAGTTATGGATATGCCCATGCGGGCGATTTATGCAGATGAAGAAAGTAATCTGCGGATCCAAGATCAAGCGCTCTCATTTGCGTTTGGAAATATTCGGAATTTTTTCAAGCGAGTTACATTTCGGCATTTCATTTCTAACTTTCATCTGCCGGCTATCTATTTCCTCTTTGGCTTTCCGCTCTTTTTGATTGGGACTATAAATGGTCTGTGGCGACTGCTTTCAAATCACGGAAATGCTAATCCTGCATCGGCAGGTGAAGTTATTTTGCCTGTCTTATTTGTGATTGTTGGCCTGAATATGATAATGCAGTTTTTTCTATTAGATGTGGGTGATGAGCCATGAGTATTTTAAAGTCTGTCATTCTACCCGTCACCGTTGTTTTGCTTTTAACGATTGGTCAGACGGGATTTAAATTTGTGGGTGAAAAGCTCAATGCGGATATGTCGCTCATGGGTGTTTGGTCGGCAAAGCTAGAATTATTCGTGACACTTTCAATTTACGCAATTGCCACGGTATTGTGGATCTATGTGCTGAGCTATTTGCCATTGTCCAAAGCGTTCACCTATTACGCGCTTGTCTTTATCATTGTCCCTTTGATCGCGACATTTGTCTTTCACGAAGAGGTTTTTAATCCTCAATTTCTATTCGGTAGCGCCCTCATCGTAATAGGCGTTTTGATAACTGTAAGGTCATGACGCTCGCACGAAAAATTCCAGACCTGCTTTTAATCGGGCTAGGTCTGTTTCTGCCGCTCACTATCTTATTACTTGATCCAACAATCGAATTGCGTCCTGCCTTACGATTTGGCGTGATTTGGGGTAGCGCGATCATAGCTTTCCTCGCTTTTGAATTTGTCTTTATGAGGCGCTTTCAAAATCCATTTTTTGTATTTGTTGGGGCGGTAGCCTTTACCCTGATTGCGTTCGGACATTGGTCAACGGTTTCAATGGTCGGGCTACAATGGTTGGCGGTGATGGGTTTGGGGATGCGTTTGGCACGTCACGTCTGGCGTTCAGAGGATATGACGCTCGCGGTCATAATCGGACTCACAGCGTACACGCTTATCAATACAACGCTAAATTACTTCAAATTGATTAGTCTCAGTCAAAGCCTGATACTCCATGCAGGCTTGATCGCACTTATCCCGTGGAAGTCTGTTTTGGACCCGTGGGCAAAGTCTGCGAAGGTCCGGAAGATTGAACGCTCTGAACGATCGCTGTCATATGCCGTCTTATGTGGATTAGCTTTGGGGATGGGCATTGGTTGGGCGATTTTAACGTCCGTGCCTGATAATGGCTCTGATACAATAGCCGCTTACCGCGGCATGTTGATCGAAGTGACGCGCCTTGGCGGGAACATTTATAATCCGCAAGAGACGTCCATTGGCCTATTGTCGCTCCCGCCACTTTGGAATCAGGCTGTTTCAGTTGTTTTATCCGCGGGAGATTTACACGCGGCAAAAATCTGGAGCAGTAGTGTTGCGATCGCCAGCGTTTTTGTTATGTCAAAGCTGCCCGTGCAGGCAAAGACTGAAACTGAAAAGTTGGAACGCGATAAATCTGATATCGCATTAGATCATATTGGGTTTGTTCTAGCACTCTTTATCTGTGCAACGCCTGTTGTCAGTCGTCTCATCCTGTCCCCGTTCATAGATATTGCGGCACTGTTTATGTCAGCAGGCGCGCTCTACATGTTCAAAGTATTTATCGTTAATGGCCAGATCTTGACAAAACGGCGGGCTGTATGTCTTGGGTCTGTTATTGCGCTTTGGTTTTTGACAAAATATACGCTCGCTTATGCCATATTGCCGCTGACGTTCGGGGCGTTTTTAGTATACGCGCTGCGGAAACCCTTTCGAGAAACTGTGTCTCTTGTTTTTGCGGGTCTGGTCGCCGCAGGCATTGTGGGCGCATTTTTCCTATTTGTATATTTACAGACGGGGAATCCTACGTTTCCCTATTTCAATTCAATCTTTAAATCTCCCTTCTTTAAATTTGAAGAAATGGAAAATCCACATCTTGGATTTATCGACTGGCGATTGTTTTGGGTCATGACCTTGGATGCGCCGAAATATTCCGTTGTGGGGGCTGTTATGGGAAGTTTGGGCATCGGTTTTTGGTTTGCCTTTATGAGTATATTGCGAACCGTTCCTACAGTTTTTTCAAATGCCCGCCTCGTTTTATGGCCTATTTTTACCGCTGTTGTTTTTGTAACTGCAAGCATTTTAATGTCGGCGATTGAGAACGGAGACCGCTACATTATCCCGATTTTAGTTATGGCGATTCCTATGCTTGCATGGGCCATTAAATCTCAAAAAATTGTGTCCCCACTTGTTTTGTCTTTAGGTTTGCTCTTGGCGCAATTCTCCTACGTTGAACAATGGGGATACGGGGCTGGCGGTTTAGACATTAAGCAAATCTCAAAACCGTCTCATTCTAAAAACGTCGACATTACCCGCCCGCGTCAGTATGTATCCGACCGCCTGTCTTCTGATTTCGAGAATATGGGAAACATCCTCGCCTTTGGGGATGATGGCGGGACACAGGGGAATGTATATTTGATTGGTTGGTATGACATGCCCGCCCGTGAAGAGATTTATCACGATTTAAAAAGTGAGGCATTTGCCGAAAAATTTAAAGCGTATATTGATAGAAAAAATATTGATGCGGTTCGATATTCCCCAAGTGCCTTTACGCATCTTGAAACTTTGGATCAGGCTTTATTCTTTAAAACCTTAAACGAGTTGTCTGAATCGTGGGACGTCATATCTGATACTTATGTGTGGTACATAAAGCCTGAAACACGGTTTGACAAAGTCGTCCCGATGACGATTTCAACCGATCCTGATTACGGTTATATAAGTGCGTCGATTGGCGAGGCGGGTATCGTTCAAGCGGAACTGTCAGTCAGCTGTATTGGGCCGGGCATTGTTCTGAACTTTATTAGTGATGAGGGGTGGAAAAATGTTCAGACTGAGAAGTTTATTTGCGACGGCACGCCGCATCGTTTGCGGTCGCCTTTAATCGATCTTAAGCGCGGTGAATTTTATTATCAATTTAGGGACTTTGAGAGTCTTGAGATACATTCTGCTATGGCTGGTGTGCGTTAAGCTAAGTATATTGTCGTGCAATCAACTCCAAACCTTGCCATAAAAGACCTATGAAAACATACCTTCCGCCGATTGCGAAATTATCTACTGTCATTCTTCCTTTAATGTTCCTGAGTGCATGCTCTGCTTCATCGCCTGAGAACACGCGTAATATGACTGAGGCTTTAGGAAGTCTTTGCGGAAAGACTTTTAGTGGTACTGTTATCAGTCAAGACCCCCAAGATGCGGATTGGCGCAAAGAGGTTTTAAAGGTTGGCCCTGTCAGATGCGACACGCCAAACCTTATAGAAATGCCTCTGGCTGTTGGTGAAAATACCAGCCGCACATGGTTTCTGTCAGGTCGCGAGACGACTTTAGAATTGCGCCATCGACATTTACTTGCCGATGGATCGCTTGACCCTGTGACAAATTACGGGGGCGTCGTAACCCAAGTGCCAAAGTTCACAGATCGTGTCTGGCGTGCAGAGTTTCCTGCAGATGCTTTAACGGTTTCTGTATTCAAAGAGCACGGCCTTGATCCGTCCATTACAAATGTGTGGGCGCTGGAATATGTGCCCGAGACAACTCTGACGTATGAGTTAACGCGTGAAAACCGAGATTTTCGCGCCGTCTTTGATCTAACAAACCCGTTATAAATCATTCGTAATAAGTCGGCTCTAGCCCCAAGCGGTAAATTTGCACTTAATTGGTAAAAACGATTGTAAATACCGTATCAATAGGTTTAACCAATTGGGGCGTGAGGCTAAATCTATTGGATAAGATAGAATTTGTACTGTAATACTCAGGCATAAATAACTCAGAATTACTGGAGATACTATGAGTAGTGAAAGCAAATGCCCGATGTCTGGCGGAACCCCTGATAATGCTGTGTTTTGGGATATGTCCAATAATATGTGGTGGCCAGATCAGTTAAATGTTTCAATGTTACATCAAAATCCACTTGCGGGTAATCCGATGGAAGATGATTTTGATTATGCCTCTGCATTTGCAGCCATTGATCTCGACGTCCTGCAAGCTGATCTTGAAAAGGTTATGACAACATCACAAGAGTGGTGGCCTGCAGATTACGGTCATTACGGCCCGTTTTTTATTCGCATGACATGGCACGCCGCAGGAACTTACAGAATATATGATGGTCGCGGCGGTGCGTCGCGCGGGTCGCAACGTTTTGCACCGCTTAATAGCTGGCCTGACAATGGCAATCTCGACAAAGCGCGCCGTTTGCTTTGGCCTGTAAAACAAAAATATGGCCGTGCTCTTTCATGGGCTGACTTGCTTGTCTTTGCCGGGAATGCGGCAATCGAATCTATGGGTCTTCCGACACAAGGCTTCTCAGGCGGACGTGAAGATATTTGGGAGCCTGACCAAGACGTCTATTGGGGCCCAGAAACAGAATGGCTCGGAGATGAGCGCTACTCTGGTGAGCGTGACCTCGCAAACCCGCTTGCCGCTGTGCAAATGGGCTTGATTTACGTAAACCCAGAAGGCCCGAATGGTAAGCCAGACCCGCTCGCCTCAGCGCATGATATTCGCGAAACATTTGCGCGTATGGCCATGAACGACGAAGAAACTGTCGCACTGGCTGCAGGTGGTCATACATTTGGTAAAGCGCATGGTGCGTCTAGCCCAGATGATTATGTCGGCCCAGAACCTGAATCTGCTACAATGGCGGAACAAGGCATGGGTTGGAAACAGTCTTTCGGTACAGGCAAAGCGTCGGATATGACGACGTCTGGTATTGAAGGCGCTTGGACAGCCAATCCGACACAGTGGGATAATGGTTATTTCGACGTCCTTTTGGGCTATGAGTGGGAACTTACAAAAAGTCCTGCCGGCGCGCAGCAATGGACACCTGTTAAAGGGTCTGGCGCACCTATGGCGCCAAACGCATCTGACAGTGAAAAGTCAGAGCCGCTTATGATGACGACTGCAGATATGGCCATGAAGATGGATCCAGAATACGCAAAAATCTCAAAGCGTTTCCACGAAAACCCTGACCAGTTCGCAGAGGCTTTCTCTCGCGCTTGGTTCAAATTGCTTCACCGCGATATGGGGCCATCTACACGTTATGTCGGTAAGAAATTCCCAACAGAGGACATGCTTTGGCAAGACCCAATCCCAGCGCTAGACCACAAAGTTGTCAGCGCGTCTGAAATTGCGGATTTGAAAAAAGCGATTTTGGCAACAGGTCTATCTGTTACGGAACTCGTGTCTACTGCATGGGCGTCTGCAGCCAGCTTCCGTGGCTCTGATCGTCGCGGCGGCGCAAATGGTGCGCGTCTGCGTTTGGCTCCGCAAAAAGATTGGGAGGTTAATAATCCTAAGCAACTTGCAAAAGTCCTGAAAGCCCTCGACGGCGTTCAAAACGGATTTAGTGGCACGGTTTCTATGGCTGACCTTATTGTCCTTGCGGGCTGTGTCGGTGTTGAAAAAGCAGCAAAAGATGGTGGCCATTCGGTCACTGTGCCGTTCGCGCCGGGTCGTATGGACGCCACACAAGAGCATACAGACGTCGAATCTTTCGATGCGCTACGTCCACGCTCTGATGGGTTCCGTAACTATATGGGCACTGCAAATACAAAAAATGCAGAATTCCAAATGGTTGACCGTGCGCAGCTCCTAACGCTTAGCGCGCCTGAAATGACAGTCTTGGTTGGTGGCCTTCGTGTTCTCGGCGCAAATGCTGACGGATCAAAGCACGGCGTGTTCACAGACAATGTCGGTGTGTTGTCAAATGACTTCTTCACGAACCTCTTATCAAACGACATGGTCTGGACAGCGACGTCTGAAGATGAAGTTGAATTTGAAGGCCGCAAACGTGGATCAGATAAAGTCATATTTACGGGCACACGTAATGACCTAGTATTCGGTTCGCATTCCGTTTTGCGCTCAACAGCTGAAGTCTATGCGTGTTCAGACTCGAAAGAGAAATTTGTCAAAGATTTTGTTAAAGCTTGGGACAAGGTCATGAACCTTGACCGTTTTGATCTTGAAACCGGTCACGCTAAGACAGCTTAAAGTCACCACATGCTAATTTTAAGGCGTCCCAAGTTTTGGGGCGCCTTTTTTAATGCACGTCTTACGCCCGCTACGCCAATTTTTTGTCTCGACCTTTGGCGTGCAAATTATTAGTGTAGTCCAAAGTTTATATTTGGGGACAAGGTAATCATGACTGACGCTGCGAAAACAAAACCGACGGCCACAACTCAAAAAGGGTTTCTGGCATGGGTGGAGCGCACGGGGAATAAACTTCCCGATCCCGTCTTCATCTTTTTCTATCTTATTGGGTTTTTGGTGGTTGTTTCTGCCGCCGCGAGTTTCTTTGGCCTGACCGCCAACCACCCTGTCAAAGTCAATGCAGACGGCACGCCCGAAGTCCTAAAAGCGGCCAGCCTGTTATCTCCTGATAATATTCAAAGGCTTTGGGTGCAAATGCCTAAGACGTTCACCCATTTCCATCCGCTGGGCTATGTCCTTGTCGTGATGCTCGGCGCGGGTGTTGCGGAACGCTCAGGCTTTTTTGCCAGCGGTATGAAGGCCGCGGTCAGCAAAACACCAGTCTTTCTTTTGACGCCCGTTGTTGCGCTTGTGGCAATGATCGGGAACCATGCCGCAGACGCGGGATATGTCGTGCTTATCCCTCTTGCAGGTATTTTATTTGCGGCGGCGGGTCGTCACCCTTTGGCGGGTATCGCCGCAGCCTTTGCAGGTGTTTCAGGCGGGTTCTCTGCAAATATTTCGCCGGGACAGCTCGACGCGCTCTTGTTTGGTATTACCGAAGAAGCGGTGAATGTCAGCGGACTTGATCCAAGCTGGACAATGAATATTGCAGGCAATTGGTATTTTATTGCGGCCATGACATTTGTGTATCTGCCGCTCATTTGGATCGTGACAGATAAGATTATCGAACCCCGCCTTGGCGATTGGAAAAACGGTGACGGGGAGCTTACGGCGCAATTCCAAAACGATGACGCCGTGAAGGGTTTGGACGACAAACAAGTCAAAGGCTTGAAAGTCGCAGGGCTCGCCGCGCTTGGTATTGTTGGTCTTTGGTTAGTGATGACCTTTGCACCAGGTACACCTTTGATTGACGAAGCCGCCTGTGCACCTGGGACAATCGAAACCGGCGAATGCTCTGTCCACACAACATTGCGTCCCCTTTATACCTCGCTTGTTGGCGGGTTTATGGCTTTGTTCCTAGCCTGTGGGTGGGCCTATGGTAAGGTCGCGGGCACGATCAAAGATCACCGAGACCTTGTCGAAATGATGAGCGGCGCCATGCGCGATATGGGCTACTACCTCGTGCTCTCATTTGCCGCCGCGCATTTCGTGGCCATGTTTGGGTGGTCAAATCTTGGCCTGATCTCAGCCGTTCACGGCGCGAACGGTATCCAAGCGACGGGCTTGCCGCTCCCGCTTGTACTTGCCTTGATGGTTTTATTGACGGGAATCCTGAATTTGTTTGTCGGCTCAGCGAGTGCAAAATGGGCGCTGCTTGCGCCGATCTTAGTGCCGATGTTGATGCTGCTGGGCTTTAGTCCAGAAGCTGCCACAGCGGCTTACCGGGTCGGTGACGGCGCCACCAATATCATTACGCCGCTCATGGTCTATTTCCCGCTCATCTTGATTTTTGCACAGCGATGGAAAAAGGATTTCGGCCTCGGCAGTTTGACGGCGCTTATGTTGCCATATTCAATCTGGATGCTCATTGTCGGTCTGATCCTTGTGATCGTCTGGGTGATGACAGGCTTTGACCTTGGCCCGAACGCACCTATTGGCTATACGCTTCCGACCTAGAGAAAGAGTTCCAGAGTGTTCAGTCTGAAAGCTGACATCATTTGATGAAAGCCGCCAGAATGACTGAAACTATAACCGAGCGTGAGTTTGAAATATTCCTCGTCACCCCTCCGGGTCTCGAGGCATATTTGCTATCGGAAGTCCAAGCGTGTGGATTTAAATCCCCCAAAGCCATTGGGGGCGGTGTGATTATCCAAGGGGATTGGACGGATGTCTGGCGGGCAAACCTTATCCTGCGCGGCGCGTCCAAAGTCCTTGTGCGCTTTGGCAGTTTTCGCGCGTTTCATTTGGCGCAGCTTGATAAACGCGCGCGAAAATTTCCGTGGGGCGATATCCTGACCCAAGGTCTGACGGTTAAAGTCGACGTTAATACGAATCGCAAAAGCAAAATCTACCATGCAGGCGCGGCAATCGAGCGTCTCGAACGCGCAATCACTGAGGAATTTGGTTCGACGATTGCGGATGGTCTGGACGATGCAGAAATCGTCTTCAAAGTTCGCATTGATGATAATAATGTCATTCTGTCGGTCGATAGCTCTGGCGACGGTCTGCATAAGCGCGGCTTTAAACAGGCCATGGGCAAAGCGCCCATGCGGGAGAACATGGCGGCGATGTTGTTACGGGCCTGCGGATATGCAGGTGACGAATCCGTGCTTGATCCCATGTGTGGGTCTGGAACGTTTTTGATCGAAGCGGCTGAAATGGCGAGGCACCTTATGGCGGGGCGAGGACGGAATTTCGCGTTTGAAAAGCTTGCGACTTACGACGCAGAAGAGGTAAGCGCGATTAAAGAGGCGTGGCCGACGCGCAACACCCCGCACCGCTTTTACGGCTCTGACCGTAATGTCAATGTCATTGGGTTTTCCAAACAAAATGCGGAGCGGGCAGGTGTGTCAGACATTTGTGAATTTAGCCCCACGCCGATATCAAAACTCGAACGTCCATCAGGCGCGGCAGGGCTTGTGATCGTCAATCCACCTTACGGTGCGCGGATTGGGAAGAAGAAAGATCTCATGGCGCTGTACAGTGCGTTTGGCGGCGTGATGCGAGATAAGTTTTCAGGTTGGCGCGTGGGTCTGGTGACAAGTGATATCAATTTGGCCCATGCCACGAAACTGCCTTGGACGCCTATGTCCGCCCCGATTGCGCATGGCGGCTTGAAGGTGCGTTTATTTCAAACAGAAATTTTAAAATAAGAGGCGCTCCATAGGTGCGCCTCTTAATATTTTCTTAAGCAAAGAGCCGTTTCGGCACGGCATTTGCAATGTTCAACGTAAGTAAATCCCGATTAGAATTTACCGACGAGGTTCAAAAATGCGCCGTCTGAGTCGCTGTCGAAATCCGTCAAATCGTCTGAGAATTTTGAGAAGCTATAGCCGACGCCGACTTTGAAATTATCACCGACATGACGATAGACCCCGACAAGTGCGCCGTATTGGGTGTTGTCCGCGAGGCTAGATGACAATACGCGGCCTTCAACAAGCGCGTCCCATTTATTGACGATATGCAGGTCGGCTCGCACGACACCCAAAACGGCATCGCTTTTGATGAATGTGTCTGTGCCACGGTCAAGTGCCACTTCGCCAGACCGCCACCCGACTTTACCCCCAAGGGAGAGACTGCGGTTCACATCAATAATCGTATCCGCGCTGAGGATTTGGCTCTTTTGCCGAGCCAAATTTGTGCGCCCTTGTTGTCCGATTTGTTGCGCCGGTGAAAGGTCTTCAAAATATGTATATTTGAACAGTGCGTTCACACGGTCATTATCAACCGGGCGATAGGCTGCGGCCAATACACCTTCGACATAGTCGGCGTTCAAGAAACTGTCTTGATCGCTCTCTGACAAGGCAAAGTTAAAGCGTCCGAGCATTTCCCAGTTCTCGCCAACATCATATGCGGCCGTGTTGCGCATCAACCATGTTGTTCTGTCACGATTACGCCCTTGGAGTTCACCCGTTTCAAAACGGCCTTCAAGATTTGTAGCAAGCCTTAACCCATTTGAGGATCGTCCCGCAGAGACCGAGAAAGCCGTACGTTCAAAGTCGCCGTCAATGTCGTCATTGATGACGCCGTTTTCAACAGACGCGCCAAATGTCCACGCTTGATTGGGGCTGTAATCCACACCATAAGTATGGGTCAGCTCACGACCTCTATCGCTATGGGCAAATTGCTCTTCGCCATAGACTGACAATGCGTCGTTAAAGCGTGTCCGTGTTCCTGCTGTCAAAGTGCCTTGGTTTGAGCGACCTTCTGAGAGCGTCGAAAACCCCGTATCAGAGCGATTGGTTGAGAGGGCATATCCAAGATAAAATTCTGAGTTATCCGAGCGTTGGAAATTGACTTGCGCATTTGCGCCTAAACCGCCTTCGCCGCCCGAGACTTCGCCAGACAAAGTCGTCCGTGAATTGATGGCGATATCGCCGCCAATTCCGCCGCGCGTATTGCCTTGGCGCGTCCCGTCAATATCGACCGTCCCTTGGCCAAAGGCGCGGACAGACCAATCATTGCCAGAGTCGTAGCGGACTTCGCCAGAGACATCTGTACGAGACCCGTTCACATCGCGGCGATTATCGCTCAGCGTGCCTGGCACAACATTGCTTTCGTCGCGTTCGTCATATCGGACACCCACGGCGGCCGAGAGATGCTCATTAAAGCGGTGATCAATATCGGCGTAAACCGCCATTGTATCGCCGCGCCGCGAAGATTTTACATCGTCAAAGGCAACAGAGACGCGTGTTTTTTCAGTAAGGCGGGCCTCAACACCCGCAGTGATAATGTCGACATCGCCATTATCGATCTGGCCAGTTCCAGAGAAGCCTGCGTCTTTATGGCCATAAGCACCGCGCAGTTTAATCTCATGCTTGGCAAGGGCAGGGCTGAAATCTGCGACATCGACAGCCCCTTCAACGCGGTAAGCATTGGCGGTTTGCCCCGCAATTCCGGGTGCGTTCAGCTCATCAAAGATGAAACCGCCATCTGTGGAATTGGACTGTCCGAAACCTGGCCCGTCTGATTGCGCGAACTCGCCTTTCAAATAGGTGTTATCTGAGTGACGGAATAGGGCATCGACTCCGAGCAAAGTCTGATCGGCTGTGTCCGTCGTTTCAGTTTGACCTGTGGCCCCGATACGGAATTTGTTTCCAAGCCAATGTGTGGCGCGGCCCCCAATTGTGTAGCCGTCTACATCTGATAGGCCTGGGGTAAATTCATAGCGCGCGACCAAGCGCGCCTCGTGACCTGAGAGTCCGCCGTCGCGAACAATTTGTCCGTCATTAACTGTGGATTGCAGAGGTTCAGACAAGAGGATACGGCCTTGAATATAATCAATATCGTAGTCTTCTTGCGGACGCAGGTTTTCTGTGCGGATAACGCGACCTGTGACTTTATCTGTGATTTCAATCCGAAGACGCTCAGAGCCTATAGAAATGTCTTGGCGTTGGAGGAAGTATAAACTGCCGCCTGTTCCGCGAAACACATCACGCCCTGGAATAGTCCCGGGATCCGCGGCAAAGAGTGTTGCCTCTGTTTTCCGTTCGCCCGGTTCATTCATAGTGTCACTTTTATAGTCCGCAATCGCGCCGTATAGACCTCGGTCTAAATGCGCAAATTCGGTTCCAGTGATTTGGGTTGCGAAATTCCCCCACATAATATGGCTGTCATCTTTGTCCACGCGGACAAAGACGCGGCCTTGTGTCGGGGCCCCTTCTTCTGTGTAACTATCATCGCCGTAGACAGGATAGAAACGATCTGAATCAAGTCGGCGCAAGAGCTGTCGCGGGTCTTTATCATCAAGATTGCTAAAGAGACGCGAGAGACGGTCTTCGCCCGTATCCATGGCGGCCTTAATTAGGTAATCGCCTTTGACTTTCCCTTTCAGGTAAAACGCGCCGCGTCCATTGACGACAACATCATCAAAGTCCGTGTCACTTGCGGCTGTCAAATCCGCAGGACCAACGGTGCTACGTTGACCGAGCGTGATATCGCCGAGTGCGACATAGAAAAACTCTGTGTCTTTGATATGTATATTGCGCTTAAAGTTCAGACCTTCACCGTTCGGATTTAAGACGTTTACCGGTACAACCCTGTCCCCAAAGGGTAGGATTTCTTGCGTCACAAAATTGCGGTTTTCGTCAAGCGGAACGGCTCTGTCAAAAACGAATGGCGCGTGATATTGTGGAACGTGACGTCCGTAAACTGTGACCGCGCCGCCTTTGACATTAATGTTCCGACGCAGCGTATTATCAACGCCGTATCCCGCGTGACTATTAGAACGCGTTGGATCTGATTGTGGGTCTGGTAATTTCCGGTCTGTTAGAGACACAGACTTTGGATTGGTTTCATCAAAGCGTCCATCCGCGTCGTAAACCCGTACAAGATAAACGAGCTTGTTTGGCAAGTCTGGGCTTGCGCGAAGTTCCGCATTTCCAAGACCGTCTACGGGTAAGGTGAGGATCGGCTTATCATTATAGGATTGGCCTTCATGAAACACACGGATTTCCGCGCGGTTGATAAAGCCGTGATAGTTTGAATAGACGAGGAAGTTTATCATCTCGCCTTTTGCAATACTCACAGCGTCGTCGCGGAGGCCGACATTCAAGATTGGTGTAACATCGAGGCCGTCATATTTAATTTGAATATCGACTTCTTCGAGTTTTTTATCCGTCGCCCGTTGATGTGCTGTGTGATTAAACCCGTCGCCCGTAACCGTGCGACCATCGACGCTAATCCGAAAGCCTTGAGTTGTCCGCGTCTTGCGCAGAATATCGCCTTCGGAATTTACAGGCGGGCTTTGGGTTTGCGCCTTGTGCGCAGAACGCGACCAGTCAGGCTGTTGCGGATTAAGACGCAAGCTTGGCGGGTTCATCCGTTGCACCATTTGGGGATGTACGACGCCTGCAACAGGTACGTAATGTTCTACAGACTGTAATGTGAGGCCTTCGACATGCGCATTTATGGGCAAAAGCTTTGGCGCGAGGACGACAGGGCGTAGCCTGTTTTGAGCCAGAGTTTGTATCGGCGCAACGGGTCTGTATTGCACAGGCAGAGCTTGGGCCGGGCCACGTAAAACAGGGCCACGTAAAACGGGTGCATTTTGAGCTGGGCCTTGAAAATTAGGCGCGGGCCTTTGGTTTAAAGGCTGCATCTGTATCAGGTGCGGTGTGGGTTGGAAGTTTCCTTGGTGATCGCTATTTGGGTTGGCAGTTGCCGCGAGGGGCATCATCAATCCAATAAGAGCTGTTGTTCCAAGAGCGAGTGATTTGAGCGTGACCTGTGTCATTATTTTGCGCCTCCAGTTTTAAACTGGGTAGGCTGCACACGGGCTTCCAGAAGTTTACGTTCAATGTTTAACGGATAACAACATCCGTCTTCTTCCCAACGGTACTCAAGATATTCTGCGACTGCGTCTAAGCGCATCTCGCCGAGTTTTCCTAGACCTTCATAGTCATGATAATTTAGACGAAGGAGCGATTCATTCGCTTTCAAGACAGTCAAAAGTTCCTCAATGTGCGGGGCCATTTCAATGTCGAGCTTCGTGTCGCCACGTACAAAGACGTGATCTGTGAGGTCGAGTGTAACAACACTCTGTATAGACGCTCCGAAGTTAAGCTTGCTCATTTTACCGCGAGTGAGGCGAATAACACGCGGGTTTTCCGTCGTGATTCTGTATCCTGTTGGCAGGGTCCGCTCATCCATTTTTAGGATAAAGTTAGAACCGATATTGCCGTTCGGGACTGCCGCGCAGGCGATGTGATACCGCCCATGCTTGTCGGTTGTAATGGTCAAGCCTGTGGCTGTGACAAGGCGCACGCCTGCGAGGCCGTCCTCGTCTTTGGACTGGTATCCGTCTTTATCTTTGTCATCAAAGACTTTGCCAATGATTTCTGAGCAATCAAAAACTGGGCTTGGAACAATCTGAACTGTTGCTTCCGCTGTGGGGGACAGGGCTAGACCGTCCAGACTGTTCCTGACAAGTGCTTGGTTGATAAACTGACCTTCAGATACTCCGGGGCCAGCTGTCAGCACGAGTTCTATTGTGACGGTTTCAAGTCCGCCAAGTGTACGATTTTCAAAAATGACATCCCGACCCGATATATCTGGTGTCGCAGCGACGCCGTTAATGCGGGCACTCTCTGCAACGTAACGGAAACGCGGCGGAACAATATCAACAAGGTCGAGATTGAAACGCGGTTGGGCTTCTGTGTTTGTCACAGTAATAACGTAAGGGATGATATCCCCGAAACTTACATTTGTGCGCGGTGTGGTCTTTGTCACATTCAGCGGTGCACGCATGATAGAAATTGGGTCGAGAGGAATGTGGTTATTGATAACGTCGCGGTCACCTTGTGACAGCACGAAGCTAAGGTAGTAACTTGTATCCTCACCGATCGCGGGCGCCATGGCTTGCGGGACAACCGCAAATGGGCCTGTGCCTGCGGGCGGGTTAAGCGGGGTCGCGATACCTTCAATCAAGGTCGAGGCGCCGAGGTTATGTGTTGCAGGCGGCGTCGCAGAAATTTGGTATTCAGTCTCGCTTACAGGACACGCAGCATTTGCACCTGGGATGATGTCAAAGCGGTACATGCCTTCAGGGTCTGTCAATTGACCTTGCTGGGCAGGGTCGACAAAGCAGACCTCAGGCAGAGGTGTATTGTCCATGCCAAGTAAAACAAGATTTACGTTCCCAATCGGGTCCCGTGTCTGCGCGTCGTAAACAACGCCGGAAGGGTCGATCGGTAAGTTTTGGTCGATTGTCGTCAGGCCTGCATTTAGGGTGATGTCTTCGATCATGCCAAACTGAACCAGTGTATCTGGATTACGGAAGCGTACATCGACATCTCCGACAGGAATATTTTCGACGGAATAAAAACCGTTCACATCTGTTAGGGCCGTTGCGATGACTGTGCCGTCAGCATTGACGACTTCGACAATCCAGTTCGCTTCAAGCGGCTCTTGGGGCTGATGAATGTCATCACCGTTTACGTCCAAGAAGACGACGCCTTCAACATTGGCAACAGGTGGGTCGACAGTCACAGTAATTGTTGAGCTGTCGCAATTTCCTTCTAGGTCGCAGACTTCGTATGTCACGACAATGTCGCCGACAAAATCAGGATTAGGGGTCACGAGAACTTCGCCTGTCGACGTGATTTCAGATGTGCCGCCTTCTGTGTTTGATACGGATGTGACCGTCAAAGGTCCGCCGTTTGGATCGGTGTCATTGACAACTGGATTGATGGTCACGGGCGTCGCCGACGGTGTTGTCACAGCGTCAGGCATAGCGTCTGGAGAGACCGCTTCGACATCAATCACAACATTCGCAATTGCGCAATTATTGTCAGGATCACACGCCGTATAGGTAAAGGTCATTTGACCTTCAAAACCAGGGTTTGGCGTAATTGTAAGCGTGCCGTCTGGATTGATAACCGCTGTGCCATTATTTGGCTGCGTGATTTCTGTAACCGTTAGTGCGTCGCCGTTCGGGTCTGTATCGTTGGCAAGGACGTTCAAGATTAAGGGGTCGCCTGGTTCGGCCATGCCGACATCATCTGTCAGGACAGGCGTTTCTGGCGTCACTGTCACCGTGACACCAGCTTCGACGCAGACATTCGCTTCGTCGCAGACCGTATAAGTAAAGCTATCCGTGCCCGTATAATCCTCATCCGGCGTATAGGAAATTGTGCCGTCAGGATTAACAGAGGCCGTGCCGTGTGTTGGCATAGATACTGCAGTGACTATCAAGTCGCCTTCGGCGTCTGTATCATTATTTAACACGGTCACTGTGACGGCTGTGTTTTCAGGTGTCGTCGCGGTGTCGGGTTCTGCAACGGGGTCTTGGTTTTCGAGTGTGACCGTCACAACGGCTGTGTCGCAATTGCCATCGGGATCGCAGATTTCGTAAGTAAAAATATCTGTGCCGATATAGCCCGTATCAGGTGTATAGGTGACCGTTCCGTCTGGATTCAAAACAACCGTGCCATTGGCGGGTTGCGTGACAGAGTTAACGGTCAAAGGATCGTTATTTGGGTCTGTGTCATTCCCAGCAACAGTCATAATAATCGGTGTGTTTGACGGGCCTGTTGCGCTGTCGTCCATGGCTTGTGGGCGCTCATCACTGACGTCGACTGTGACCGTTGCCGTATCGCAATTATCGTCTTCATCACAGATCGTGTATGTAAATGTGTCTACACCAATAAAGCCAGGGTTTGGCGTGTATGTCACCGTGCCGTCAGGGTTTATAACGACTAAGCCATTTGGCGGTTGATCGGTTTCAGTGACCATCAAAACGTCGCCGTTCGGGTCTGTATCATTTGCCAAAACGTTTAGGATAACGGGTGTGTCTGGCTCTGTGCCAGCTGCGTCTGTTACAGCGGACGGTGTATCGTCATCCGTTGTGACCGTGACAACAACCGTGTCGCACGCATCAAAGATATCGCAAATTGTATAGGTGAACGTATCTGTGCCGATATGATTTGGGTGCGGCGTATAGATAACTGTGCCGTCAGGCTGGAATGTAACGGTTCCGTTCATGCCTTGGGTCACAGACTTAATCGTGATCATCTGACTTTCAGGATCGCTGTCATTGACCAAAACTGGAATTGCAACGGCAACGCCCATTTGTGTCGAGGCACTGTCGGGGGAACCAATAGGAGGCATGTTTACCGTCAGAGGTGTGACCGTTGGGTCAGACGGATTATTATCGCCGTCAGGATCCGCATTTGTTGGATTGCTCGGATCGTCGGAAACCGCTGTTACGGGGTCCATGTTCGGCGCTTCTGCCGTGGCTGTCGCTGTATTTGTGACTTTCGTCGCGTCAAGATCGCTTTGTTGTAAGATATAACGCGCAGTAAAGGTCACCGAATCCGTTGCGTCGACGGCAAGGTTTGCAAGGGGGCCGCCAAGAACGGCTACAATTGGATCATTAATTTCGATATCTGTAAGCGAGACATTCCCTGTATTGGTGACAGTGAAGGTATAATCAATTGCGTCTCCGACATCTGCAAAACCATCTGGGCCTGTATCCACAATACCGACTTTCGTAAGTGCCATAGACGGCGCGGCACTAAGGGGTGTGACGGTTGGGTCAGACGGTAATGTGTCGCCGTCTGGGTCTGTATTTGCTGGATTGTTAGGATCATCTGACGTGCCTGTGACAGTCGTGCCATCTGGTCCCATACCTGTTGCAATCGCTGTGTTTGTCACGCTGCCCGCATCAAGGTCATTTTGGGTCAAAGCATAATCTGCGGTAAACGTCGTTGTATCCGTTGCGCCGCCTGCTAGTGTGCTGAGCGGGCCGCCTAAGACTGTGACGTTCGCGTCCGTAATATTGATGTTTGAAAGTGTGAGTGTGCCTGCGTTCCTCACAGTGAAATTATACCGTAAAATATCGCCTTCATCCGCACGACCATCTCCGCCGTCGAGTAGAGTTGCCGTTTTTGTAACAGCCAATCCCATGACATTGTCTGTCGCGGTCAAGACTTGTGATCCACCTGCCATATTCTGGGCATCTGTATAGGATAAGACAAGTGTGTCTGACGGAGATGAGACAAGCGTGCCGTTATTATTTGTCGCGTCCGAAGAATTGCCTGAGGTCACCAAAGTCGCTTCGAAAATACCCGTATTTGGTCCTGTTTCCGTAAGCGTGACAGACTCGACTTCGCCTGTGTCTGTATTGGTCACAACAACGATTGTGGTTTCAACCACAGACGGATCTGTGTTCAGATCTATGTCTTGCACGCCGAGAGTTAGAGTATCGCCCGGCATAGATTCGGGTGTCAAAGACACAATCGCGCTCGAACCGCCGCCGACTGTACCTGTATCTGTTGGGCTGGCTGTGCCGCCTGTTGAAGTCAGTGTGTCTTCGTATGTGACGGTAAGTGTATCCGTGCTTTGTGTGTTTAATGTCCCGTCGTCATTTGTACCTGCCGTCGTTCCGAACACAGTATCTACTGTGCCTTCGAAAAGGCCCGGTGTTGTCGTAGATTCTATGAGCGTGACGCTTTCTGTCTCGCCTGTCGCTGTGTTTACAACAGAAACTGTGAGAGGTCCCGTGCCTGCAAGGTCTGCATCGGTAACTGACACATCCAGTGTATCACCTGGCGACGACATAGACGTAATATCGACTGTGCCGTTAACACCGCCGCTGACTGTACCTGTATCTGTTGGGCTGGCTGTACCGCCTGTCGAAGTCAGCGTGTCTTCGTATGTGACGGTAAGTGTATCCGTGCTTTGTGTGTTTAAGGTCCCGTCATCATTTGTACCTGCTGTCGTTCCGAACACAGTATCTACTGTGCCTTCGAAAAGGCCCGGTGTTGTCGTAGATTCTATGAGCGTGACGCTTTC
>ENA-ORXM01000047-ORXM01000047.1-marine-metagenome-genome-assembly--contig:-NODE-47-length-215705-cov-4.678947_pt1 | contig 215705 bp, 196 predicted proteins | sample MGYA00237867_ERZ511480 | MGnify/ENA primary metagenome ERZ511480 (study PRJEB26309, sample SAMN06266103) | marine metagenome | isolation source: Algal blade | place: United Kingdom:Sidmouth, United...
TATGCTCTTCTAAGGTTGTAATATCAGAGTTATTGAATGGTGTTAAGTCAATTTCACTCCATTTTTTTACGGTATCAAAAAGAATGTTCTTTTTACGCAATTGACCACTTAAACCTGAAATATCTAAATACTTTTCTTCAGTATTTCCTCTATCTACACCAAGCAGTTCTTTTGTTTCTGGGTCAAAAGCTTTTAAGTAGGTATCAAAATCATTGTCGAATGTTTTATCATTCTTACAGATATCTGCTAAAGTTTTATGTTGTTTAATTACAACTTCATTGTAACCAATATTGTAATCTTTAAACTCTTCTAAAAAATCGTTAATGTTCTCAATATCATCAATAGATTCAGCACCAAAATCACTTAATAATTCTTGGTAATGTCTAACCAATCTACTCTCCAACATTATCATTGCAAAGTAAGGCATCATATATTTTGGAAAGTCTGACTGCTTTATTCCTGCACCAATTAAAAGGTCGGCAGTTGACCAGACTTTAGATTCGTATTGTAATATATTTTGGCTCATTAATTTTCTCGTTTTGTATCTAATAATTCTTTAGGGTCAACTTGTAAGATTTCTCCAATTCTATAAAGTGTCTCTAAACTAGGCTGCTTTCTGTTTTGAACGTAACCATTAACAGTATTAAAGCTTTTGCCTAACTGTTCTGATAGCCAAACTTGTTTAATACCCTTTTCTTCTAGAACTGCTTTAATTCCTATTTCATTAAACTCTTCAATATCAACTATTCTTACACCTTGATCTAAACCCCATTGACGATCATTTTCGGTATACATACATCCCCGTATACCTATTTGAATTATTTTCTTTGGATCTAATAACCCTTCTTTTATAGCATGATAAAACGGTGTCCCATGTGAAAAGCTTGAATTTCCAGAGAAGCCTTCATACATGTCAGTATGTGCATCAATATGTACCATAGCGATAGGTTTATCTGTAGCTAATGCTCTTAGTATTGGAAGACTGATAAGATGATCTCCTCCTACAGATAGCGGAACAACATTTTGAGCTATAATTTTTTCATAAAATTCTTCCACCCATGTTAGGCTTTCCATTAAATTAACTGCATTTATATTCGCATCACCTAAATCTGCACACTTACATAATTCATATGGTTTAATGCCAAGTGTAGGATGAACATTCCTCATAAATGAGGATTGTTCTCTGACTTGTCTTGGCGCATGTCTGGCTCCAGGTTTAAATGTAGTTCCTCCATCCCAAGGGACGCCTATAATCCCCACATCAACATCCTCAGATTCTAATGGATCAACAAAAGGCAGTTTCATGAAAGTAGCTATACCTGCAAATTTTGGGGCTTTAGTACCATCAAGAGGTTTATAGTAATCTTTAGTTTTCATTAGTTATTTCAGCCATAGTAAAGTAATAAATTCCATGTTAAATTTGATTAATTATTTTTTTATTCATTTTTCAACAATTGGTCCAAAGCTAACAAATCGGGCACCAATACCTGTCTGGCCTTACTGCCTTCAAACGGCCCTACGATTCCAGCCGCTTCCAATTGATCCACGATTCTTCCTGCTCTGTTATAACCCAATTTCAATTTTCTTTGGATGAGGGAGGCAGACCCTTGTTGTGCAGTAACTATAACTTCTGCAGCTTCGCGGAACATCGCATCCCTATCGGCGATATCATAATCAATACTTGTGCCAGAATCCTCTCCAGAATACTCCGGAAGCTCATGCGCATTGGGGTAGGCGCGTTGTGATCCGATATACTCTGTAATCTTGGCGACCTCCGGCGTATCCACAAAAGCACATTGAATACGTGTTACATCGTTACCTTGGGTGTAAAGCATATCTCCACGACCAATCAGTTGATCGGCACCTTGAGCATCTAAAATCGTACGTGAATCGATTTTCGAGGTGACCCGAAAAGCAATCCGTGCAGGAAAGTTCGCCTTGATAATACCTGTAATAACATTGACCGAGGGGCGTTGGGTGGCAATAATCAAATGTATGCCAATGGCTCTGGCCAGCTGAGCTAGTCTTGCAATCGGGGTTTCGACCTCTTTACCTGCAGTCATAATCAAATCGGCGAATTCATCGATGACCAGAACGATATAGGGTAAGAATTTATGCCCGTCGTTCGGATTGAGTTTTCGTGTTTTAAACTTAGTATTATATTCTTTAAGGTTGCGCACCATGGCCAATTTCAACAATTCGTATCGGTTATCCATTTCGATACAGAGCGAATTCAAGGTGTGGATTACCTTAGTATTATCGGTAATTATGGCTTCCTCCGAATCGGGTAATTTTGCCAAAAAGTGGCGCTCTATTTTGTTGTAAAGCGTGAGTTCGACTTTTTTGGGGTCGACAAGGATAAACTTAACTTCCGCCGGGTGTTTTTTGTATAACAATGAAGTCAATACAGCGTTTAGACCAACCGATTTACCCTGACCGGTTGCACCGGCCATCAAAAGGTGGGGCATTTTAGCGAGGTCGACCACAAAGGTCTCATTGCTGATGGTTTTACCAAAAGCGATCGGTAACTGCATCTCGGCTTTTTGAAACTTACTTGAGGCGATTACAGAGCGCATCGAGACTATGGTAGCGTTCTTATTGGGCACTTCAATGCCAATGGTACCTTTGCCGGGAATCGGGGCAATAATACGAATGCCCAAAGCGGCTAGGGAAAGGGCAATGTCGTCTTCAAGGTTTTTAATTTTGGAAATACGCACCCCGGCTTCCGGTACGATTTCATATAGCGTTACCGTTGGTCCAATGGTCGCTTTGATTTGCGAAATACCGATTTTATAATTCTTAAGGGTTTCGACAATCTTATTTTTATTGTCTTCAAGTTCTTCCTGATTTATGGTTATACCTCCGGTCACCCCGTGTTGGTCTAACAGTTCTATGGTCGGAAACTTGTAGTTGCCCAATTCTAAAGTTGGGTCAAACTCTCCGAAGTCTTCTACCAGTTTATTTGCAATATTGTCTTTTTCTTCTTTTTCCTCAACGATTTTACCGACCTCCATGGCCAGTTCTTCTACGGATTCTTCTTTGGGCAAGGTCACTTCGAAATCGTCTTTCGCTTTTTCCTCTTTTTTCAAAGGGGGAATATCCTTTTTATGGGTGTAGGTGTCGATAACGACCGGTGCTTCCTTTTCGGTATCCAATAAAATATCGGTATTGGAGTTAGAGGACTTTGACTTTTTTGTAGTTCCTTTCAAACTGGAGGATAAAGCGCTTGTTTTCTTGGTGAAAAAACCGGCTAAGGCATCTGGCGCAAAATTGAAAAAGCGTACCAAAATAAAAACGAGTCCGAAAAGCAAAATGAGTATGACCCCGATTTTTCCCGTATAATCCTGTAGAAAATCGTTCATTTCATAACCGACCAACCCGCCAAGTAGAGGTTGCGTATCGGCCAAGAAGCCTAGGGCAATCGATATCCATATCATGAAAATAAGTCCCCAGATCCATTTTTTGAGCAGTCCTTTTCGCTCTAGACTTAAAAACAAATAAAGACCGGTAATGCAAAGTAGCATAGTAAAAATCAGAGAAGCGATGCCGAATCCTTTATAGACAAAAAAGTGACTGACACTAGCACCGAATTTATTAAGCAAGTTTTTGGCCTCTTCGTTTCTGTCGGCAAACTCGCTCAACAGACTTTGGTCGTCTTGCCAAGTGAAGTAATAGGAAACAAAAGAAAAGAACAGCGCCATACTGAACAAGATGAGCAGGCTGCCCAAAATAATCTTGTTCTGTTTCGACGGCTTAATGCTCGTCTTTTTAGGACTTGTTTTTCTTTTCGCGGTTGTTTTCTTTTTGGCCATTACATCTTTTAGCTGTGTGCAAAAATAGGAATTCCGAAGTTTTTGAGTGGATAGATTATATGAAGTCTTTTTTTGGATTTGGCGGCTCAAGCAATCTCAGAAAATTGTGTTTGGGGATTTTCATATCCTAGTTAGTCTTTATTAAAAACATTCAAACACATAATAATAGGTAAGACTTTAACCGCAATATAGGTGCATAGCTTTGGATTAGTCCTCATCAATCCTAACGGCTTATTTGCGTTTAACGTACAACAAACCTTATTGTTTTATCGACAAACTGCAAATTGGTTATTTGGCATCAAAATATCTTGGGAATGTAAATGATAAGCCCAACGATGGTAGCCCCTATAGATACGAGCATTACCGCACCTGCGGATACATCTTTTATAAAACCTATCTTTTTATCGAAGTCGGGATGTACGAAATCGCATAACTTTTCGATGGCTGTATTGGCACCTTCAATACCGACGACTAGGGATACGGCCAGTACCTGAAAAATCCATTCGTAGGTCGAAATCTCGTAATAAAATCCGGCAATGGTCACAACGACGGCCAAAAAGACCTGAATCTTGATACTGGCTTCCGTTCGTATCAAAAGAAGGGCCCCGCGTACAGCGAAGCCCACACTTTTGATTCTATTTTTTAAGAATGATTCCTCAGACATCGGCAATAGCTTCTAGAGCAGCCTTATAATTGGGTTCATCGACAGTTTCAGGTACCTGCTCGGTGTAGATTATCTTTTTATTTTCGTCAACAACTACAACGGCGCGAGAGAGCAAAGATTGTAAAGGGCCATCCGAAAATTCGAGTTGATAGGCCCTGCCAAAATTACCATCACGAAAATCGGAAAGCATTTCTACATTATTGATACCCTCGGCCCCACAAAAACGGGCCTGTGCGAAGGGCAAATCTTTGGAAATACATAAAACAGTAGTATTATCAAGTTCTGCTGCCTCTTCATTAAACTGACGAACGGACTGGGCACAAGTACCGGTATCGATACTGGGAAAGATATTAAGGACTATTTTTTTTCCTGAATAATCGGAAATGGAAGCTCCGGAAAGGTCGCTTTTCGTCAATTGAAAGTCGGGAGCTTCGCTTCCTTTTTGGGGAAGGTTTCCAAGTGTGTGTATTTCATTTCCTTTTAGGGTGACTGTTGCCATGGTATAATTAAATTAAGTTCTGAACGAAATTAAAAAATAATCGGGTAAAAGTAGCTTCGAATACAGAAAAAGGAATTTTCGGAAATCCAAGTACAAATACCCTACGATTCTTTTTCGACCAATTCGGACGTGGAAGTCGTTAGTTGTTTGATTTTTATATGTAGGGCGGCAAATACAAGTGTGGTTATGGGGCTTAGCCAATTAAATATAGCATATATCGCATATTCTCCGGTTCCAACACCTAGTACTCCACTATGATAGGCACCGCAAGTATTCCATGGTACCAAGACCGAAGTTACCGTTCCCGAATCTTCTAAGGTTCTACTTAGGTTTTCCGGGGCTAGCCCTCTGTCAGCATAGGCTTTGCTAAACATTTTTCCGGGAACTACAATAGCGAGATACTGGTCCGAAGCCGTGACATTCAGGGCTAAACAACTTCCGACTGTACTACCAAAAAGACCGAATGTTGTCTTTGCCATACCCAAAAGCGATTTGGTAATACGGTCGAGTGCTCCGATACCGTCCATAATTCCCCCAAAAACCATGGCACAAACAATAAGCCATATCGTACCGAGCATTCCTGCCATTCCCTTTGCCGAAAAAAGGTCGTTGAGCGCAGCGTTATCCGTTGGTACGGAAGTTTCTACAGTTATAGCTTTTAAAATACCTTTATAGCCCGATTCGAAGGAAAGTGTTTTTGTATTTGTTATTCCAGCTACGATATCCGGTTGAAAGAGTAAAGCGAATAATGCACCTAAAAGTGTTCCTATAAGTAAAGCGGCGAGAGGTGGCGTTTTTTTAACGATCAAGAAAATAACAAAGGCCGGCACGATAAAAAGCCATCCGTTAATGGTAAAGGTCGCATCGATGGAGGTCAATAGGGAATCGATATCCGCCGTTCCGCTCGTTTCTAAATTGAGACCGATAATAATAAATGCAATAAGAGCGACCGAAATAGTAGGCACGGTGGTATACAACATATATTGAATGTGGTCAAAGAGTTCTCCACCGGCCATGGCCGGAGCCAAGTTGGTCGTATCGCTTAGTGGGGATAGCTTATCTCCGAAGTAGGCTCCCGATAAGACGGCTCCAGCGGTCATACCGAGCGAAATGCCTAAAGCATCCCCGATACCTATCAAGGCGATGCCAACGGTTGCCGCTGTTGTCCAACTACTTCCTGTCGCTATCGAAATTATGGCGCATATGATAACGCAGGCGGCCAAAAATATTGTCGGATTCAAAATCTGAAGTCCATAATAAATCATAGCGGGAATGATACCACTGATCAGCCAAGTACCGGCCAAAGCACCTACCATTAGCAAAATTAATAATGCCCCTGTCGTCGACTTTACGTTTTCGGCGACTTCCCCTATCATTTGTTTGTATGATACCTTGTTTCTAAACCCAACAATAGCGGCAACTGCGCCACCTAATAAAAGTATAAACTGATTGGAGCCACTCAAGGCATCGTCTCCAAAAACATAAACGTTATAGGCCAACATGGCGACGAGCGCAATAACCGGTACCAAGGCCTCAAGAATACTAAGTTCTCTATTCTCTACAATATTTTCGTTTTCCCGATGCTTTCCTGACTTTGGCCCCTTCATAAACTGTGGTTTAGCTATCTCGTAATATTACGATTTTGGATACGGTTCTGCAACTCCGATGTATAAATGCATTAACCGTTCTTCAAACCGGAAAATAGTGCTAATTTTGTACTTCAATTCAAAGCAAATTTTATGAGTTCATATGATGTGGCCGTTATCGGCTCGGGCCCAGGTGGATATGTTGCCGCTATTCGTTGCGCACAATTGGGAATGAAAACGGCAATTGTTGAAAAATACAGCACATTGGGAGGCACCTGTTTAAATGTAGGGTGTATTCCTTCGAAAGCTTTGTTGGATTCTTCGCACCATTACGAGGATGCCGTCAAGCATTTTGAGGAGCATGGCATAGAAATTCCCGGCGAGGTCAAGGTCAATTTGGAGAAAATGATTACGCGAAAACAATCCGTGGTCGACCAAACTTGCGATGGTGTAAAATTTCTGATGGATAAGAATAAAATCGAAGTTTTTGAGGGATTGGGCAGTTTTAAGGATGCTACACATGTTGATATCAAAAAGAATGATGGAAAAACCGAAACTATCGAGGCCAAAAATATCATCATCGCTACCGGAAGTAAGCCGTCGACACTACCTTTTATAGAAATCGATAAAGAACGTATTATTACTTCTACAGAGGCTTTGAAACTAAAGGAAGTACCTAAGCACATGATTGTCATCGGCGGGGGGGTTATCGGTCTTGAGCTTGGCCAAGTCTATAAGCGTTTGGGTGCCGAAGTCACCGTTGTGGAGTATTTGGACCGTATCATTCCGACCATGGATGCCGCGCTTTCGAAGGAGCTGATGAAAGTTATGAAAAAGCAAAAGGTAAAGTTCAATCTTTCGCATAAGGTAAAGTCCGTTGAGCGAAAAGGGAAAGAAATAATTGTTAAAGCTGACGATAAAAAGGGACAGGAAGTAGAGTTTAAAGGGGATTATTGTTTGGTTTCCGTTGGAAGACGTCCCTATACCGATGGTCTGAACGCAGAAGCTGCGGGAGTGAAAATCGACGAAAGGGGAAGAGTTGTAGTAAATGAGCATTTACAGACTTCTACGTCGAATATTTATGCTATCGGTGATGTAATCCGTGGTGCTATGTTGGCCCATAAAGCTGAGGAAGAGGGTACGCTGGTCGCGGAACAATTGGCAGGACAAAAACCGCATATCGACTATAACCTGATTCCTGGTGTGGTGTACACTTGGCCTGAAGTTGCCGCAGTCGGTAAGACCGAAGAAGAATTGAAAGAGGCCAAAATTGAATATAAGGTCGGAAAATTTCCCATGCGCGCCTTGGGGCGTTCTCGTGCGAGTATGGACCTTGATGGTTTCGTAAAAATTCTGGCGGATAAAAAAACGGATGAAGTCTTGGGCGTGCACATGATCGGGGCCCGTTGTGCCGATTTGATTGCCGAAGCCGTTACCGCTATGGAGTTCCGAGCCTCTGCCGAAGATATTTCCCGTATGAGCCATTCACATCCTACCTACGCGGAGGCTGTGAAAGAAGCGGCACTAGCTGCAACGGAGAATAGGGCTTTGCATATCTGATATCGGAGCTTATCTAACTGAAAAATGTCCCAAAGATTTTCAAAATCTTTGGGACATTTTTTACAATGAATTATGAGACCCGTCACAATACGGCGGATTTGCGGTCTGCTTACAGGTACAGAGCCAAGCCTCTTTTTCTTCCTCGACCTCGAATACCAATGGGGGAGTAGCCTTATTCGCCCGATGGGATCCATCGCATAGGGGTTGGTCACTACTGAAGCTACAAGAACACCACGAATAGCGTTTGTTAGCTTCCAAGTCGACTTTGATCGGTGCATATTTTGTATCGCTCATGTTTTCGCTTTTTGCTAAATTAAACGATAGCGGGGAAAGTGTCAGACAAACGGATTAATTTTTAACCAATCCAAATAGGCGAAGCAAACGCGTGAAAGTAATTTTGATAAAGTGCAAAAATTGAAGTAAAAAGTATTCGGTTTTTACGGCAATATATTTGAACCCAGAATTTATATTCATTTTGATAGTCGCCTTGTACTTTTCATATTTCAAAGCAGCGTAGGTGCAAATAATTATGAATGCTACAGCACCAATGACGGCCACAACCGGGGATAAGGCATGATGGAAGAAACCGTAAAGCCCCAAGCCCGTAAAACTCCCATAAAGCATAATAAAGTGAATAACGTAGATGGACAAGGTGCTTTGCCCAATTTTTAGTACCGTTTTGTTTTTCAGCAAACCGCGAAGTAGCATAAAAACGGCAAAGACTACTAAAACATCACCTAACCTGATAAAAAGGTAATTGTTAAAAAATATATCGGCGAACAATTGAATTCCTGTCAAGCCAGAAAGTGCCAAGAAGAAATCCGAGGAAAAGAAAATGAGCAGCAGACCTAAAACTGACGCTGAAGTAATCCCTATTGGATATAAATACCTGTAGTTCTTGAATTTTGTAAAAAGCACGGATAGGAATCCCCCAAACGCAGCATAACCGAACCATGGTACGATGGTGAATACAGAACCATTGGCTTTAGTCAGGTAATTGGCGAAGGCTTCGGGTAATATTGTATACCCTACATTTTTATAAAGAGGTTCAAATAGAAAGAGGATTGCAGTGGCGGAGACCAAAGTAAGTGAGAACCAAAATTTCTTTAGGTTTCGTGTAAGCAAATAAATACCGATGATGCCTAAAAGTGAGAGCCCGATACAATGTAGAACATCTACCAAATAAAAAGAGGAGTAGATTTCACCCTTCAATATTCCTAAAAGGTTTATTCGCAATAAATAGCCTATAAAAAGAAGCTCTAGGCCGCGTTTTACCCCTTTTTTGACTCTGGGGTTTTTCAATCCGGTTTTTTCACCTCGGACCAATAAATAGGTAAAGATAAATCCGGAAACGGTAAAGAATACAGGTGCAGTAATACCCCTAAAATATTTCCAGAGATTAAAAGTAAGGCTTGAATTGTCACGAAAAGCAGTATCCAACAATCCGTCTACGAAATGCCCCTGAAGCATCATGAGAATGGCCCATGCCCTCATAGCATCTATAAAATATAATCTCTTGGTCTTGTTATCCACTTTATTACTTTGAGTACTCAGAACGTTAACTTCTCAATAATCTTACAATTTGCGTTTCCGATTTTTTTACTCACATACTTTCCCTTACGCTAGATACCTGTGCAACAGTAAGTTTGGTTGTTTAATACTGCAAAATTAGACAAAATACTCGCAAATCAAGGGTATTTGATATATTTTCGCAAAACACAATTTTTACGATACTATGGCTAAAATTTTAGCATTTGCGGGAAGTAATTCTTCAACATCTATAAATTTCGAATTGGTAAAATATACCGTTTCGATGGCAGAATCGAATGAGGTACAGCTTTTGAATATGGCGAATTTTCCGTTTCCGATGTACAGTGCAGATTACGAAAAGGAAAACGGCTATTCAAATTCTCTGGTCGAGCTGAAAAACGATATTGCAAAGGCCGCTGGAATTATAATTTCTGTGAACGAGCATAATGGCAATCCATCGGCCTATCTTAAAAACCTGATTGATTGGCTATCACGATTGGAACGAAAGTTTTTGGACGAAAAACCGGTATTGCTACTGTCTACCTCTGGCGGAAAAAAGGGAGGGGCCAGTTCATTGCAAACTGTTGAGAACCTCCTTCCTAGGTTTGGGGCAAAAATTAGCGCCACATTTTCATTGCCTTCCTTTTATGATAATTTCGAAAATAGCGACGGCATTGTAGACGAAGAATTGGCAGACAAACATCGCGCTGCCCTGAAGAAATTTCTCGCCGAACTTTAAACTGTTCACTTGCGCGCAAAAATCTCATTTACGATTTCTAATATTACTGCTTTTAAAAAAAAGCTTTTGTCATGGGCCCAAGATTTTGAGGAGGTAGTTTGGTTAGACAACAATGGTCATGATGAGAAATACGGTTCGTTTGAAGCTATTCTCGCCGTTGACGGCTTTACTTCAATACGAACGGATACCGAAAATGCCTTTAGCAATTTAAGGGAATATCAAACCAAAATCGGTGATTGGATTTTTGGTTACCTCACGTATGACCTAAAGAACGATGTCGAGCGGCTGGTTAGCCATAACCACGATGCCTTGCGTTTTCCCGATCTTTTTTTTTTTCAACCTAAAAAAATAATACGCATCGTCGGTAATAAGGCTGATTTTATATACTTGAACGGTATAGCAGATGAAGTAGAAAGGGACTTCAATGACATTCTAGAGAATACTTTTCCTGATAAAACCTTGAGCAAAGCTGATACTGATATCCGTATTAAAATGAGGATTTTCAAGGATGAATATTTCAAGCAGGTTCATAAAATGTTGGCCCATATTCATCGAGGCGACATTTATGAAGCTAATTTTTGCCAAGAATTCTTTTTAGAAAACACCAGTATCGATACTTTAAAAACCTACAATAAATTAAATACGATATCAAAAGCACCTTTCGCGACTTTTGTGAAAATTTGGGATAAGTATTTGCTTTGCGCTTCACCCGAGCGGTATTTGCGAAAAGAAGGATATAAAATTATTTCCCAACCCATCAAAGGAACCTCCAAACGGTCAGAAAACACTAAGACCGACGAAAAGTTAAAGTCAGACCTCGAAAGTGATGCAAAAGAGCGCGCGGAAAACATAATGATTGCCGACTTGGTGCGCAATGATCTTTCTAAAAGCGCTTTGAAAGGAAGTGTTAAAGTGGAAGAATTGTGCAAGGTGTACTCGTTTGAACAAGTGCATCAAATGATTTCGACTGTCGTGTCACAGGTGTCCTCTGACAAAAATCCGGTTGATATTATAAAGGAGACTTTTCCAATGGGTAGTATGACCGGGGCCCCAAAAGTTTCCGCCATGAGGATCATTGAAAAACTCGAGGCTTTCAAACGCGGTCTTTACAGTGGCGCCGTGGGCTATTTTACACCAAAGGGGGATTTTGATTTCAATGTAGTCATCCGAAGTATACTTTACAATGCCTCAGAAAAGTATGTATCATTTTCAGTGGGTAGCGCTATTACTGCGAACGCAATCCCAGAGAAGGAGTATGAAGAATGTCTTCTTAAAGCAAAAGCGATGCGGGAGGTACTGGAAAATGGTTGACTTCATTCATTTCGAGTATGATAAGAAATCAAGTTTTACGACAAGTAATACTTTGCGTTTTAACTAGTATTTTAGGGTCTATTGATTATGAAGTTATTCGAACATGGTATTCTAATTGCTCAATGACCGTCGAAATAAATCAACCTCGTACTTCTTCGCTATCTTTGCAAGGTGCTCGACGAATTCAAAAAACATATCAACGACCAGTTTCCCAATTTGGTTAGCAGACCATTTCTTTTGGCTTGTAGTGGAGGCATCGATAGTGTCGTACTCGTACATTTATGTAGCGAAATCGGACTTGATTTTTCAGTTGCCCATTGTAACTTTCGACTACGGGGAACAGCAAGCGATGTAGACGAGAAATTCGTAAGGGAACTTGCCAAGAAACTTAAAATAGGTTATTATGTAACTCATTTTGATACAATAGGCTATGTAAATAAAAATAAAGTATCACTTCAAGTAGCGGCTAGGGATTTGCGTTATCGATGGTTCGCGGAAGTTATGACCGAAAATGGAATCCGTATGCTGGTTACGGCGCATCATGCGGACGATAATCTTGAGACATTTCTTATCAATCTTTCGAGGGGAACGGGTATCGATGGGCTAACGGGAATTCCTGAAAAAACCGATACAATTGCCCGACCGCTTCTCCAATTTTCGAGGGAACAGATTCATGAATATGCATTATCCAATAACATAAAATGGAGGGAAGATGCCAGTAATATGGATGCTAAATACCTAAGGAATAAAATTAGACAAGATATTGTTCCTATTCTAAAAGAGCTGAACTCTACTTTTTTAAGTAATTTCCAAAAGACACAATGCTACTTAACGCAGACCGCCGAAATCAATAAAAATCATATCAAGGGATTGCGGAAAAGCCTTTTCGAACGGAAGGAGGGTATTATTAGAATAGCTATTGCCCGGTTAAACGAATTTAAGCCTAATGAAGCCTACATTTATCAGCTTTTGAGGGGCTATGGTTTTACGGAATGGGAGGACGTGAATAATCTATTGACAACGAGCAGTGGCAAAGAAGTACGCTCTGCCACCCATCGTCTTGTAAAAGATCGTAAACATCTTTTATTGACCGAAATACGGCCGTATGATAAATCTCAGTACCAAATCGAAAAAGGACAAAGTGAGGTCGCACAACCGGTAAAACTAAGTATTGAAGAGGTAACGGCATTAAATTCCAAGGAGAGAGATATACTTTACGCCGATAAAAAATCGTTAAAATATCCCTTGACGATAAGGAAATGGCAAAAAGGCGACTACTTTTATCCATTGGGCATGAATGGTAAAAAGATGCTTTCCAAATTTTTTAAGGATGAAAAAATGGATATCCTAGCCAAAGAGAGACAATGGTTGCTCTGTTCCGCAGATGAAATTGTTTGGGTCATCGGCAAAAGGGCCGACAACCGATTTAGGGTTTCTGACCGAACAGAGGCCATAATAAGAATCAAATTAAATTGATGAAACAGGTAATTATATCCATACTATTAATTTTCAGTGGATTATCTATTTTTTCACAGAATGATGAGAATCCGGTTAAGTGGGCGACGGAATGGGAAAAAATCTCCGAAACCGAATACGAACTCATTATCAAAGCGGATATTTATGAGGGTTGGCACGTCTATTCCCAATATACGGCCGAGGGCGGTTCTCTGCCCAGTAAGTTCACTTTCATAAAAGCGGGCGAAGACTATGAGCTGATCGGAAAAACTGCGGAAAGTGAAACGGTAACCGAGTACAGTGACGTTTTTGAAGTAGATGAGACCTTTTTTAAGGAAAATGCAGTTTTCACCCAAAGAATACGGTTGCTAAAACCGGAAACTAATCAGATCGATGTCAATTTGTTTTATCAGGTCTGTAAAGAGGTCTGTATTGCCGTAGACGAAGAGTTTAGTTTTGTATTGAATGGCGGCGAAGCGGTAAAAGTCGAAAAAGATCTTGACGAACGTAGTCTTGTTCTCGGTTCGTCGTTAAAGCTGAATTTTAGGAATAAAGAATTATTGGCGAATTCTGGCGAAGTCTCCAATACGGCTTCCGGCTTATGGATGATTTTCGGTCTTGGGTTCTTAGGCGGATTAATAGCATTATTGACACCGTGTGTATTTCCCATGATTCCTCTCACAGTATCTTTTTTTACAAAGCACTCCCAAAAAAAATCGAAAGGTATTACCAATGCGCTTTTCTATGGATTCTTTATTGTACTAATCTATTTTTTGTTGAGTTTGCCGTTCCATCTGTTCGATTCGGTCGATTCACAAATTTTGAATACCATTGCCACTAATATCTGGTTGAACGTTCTCTTCTTTTTAATTTTTGTCTTTTTCGCCTTTTCATTCTTTGGCTATTATGAACTTACACTACCGAGTTCTTGGGCCAATAAAATGGATGCAGCTTCGGCAAAAGTGGGTGGCGGTGTCGGTATCTTTTTTATGGCCGTAACCTTGGCGATAGTTTCTTTTTCATGTACGGGGCCTATTTTAGGTGGATTGCTAGGAAGCACGGTTCTTGAAGAAGGTAATGTTGCGACTAATCTTACTGCCGGTATGACCGGTTTCGGACTTGCCCTTGCTTTGCCTTTTGCTCTTTTTGCCCTCTTTCCGACATGGTTGAATTCCCTACCCAAATCTGGAGGGTGGATGAATACGGTAAAAGTAGTCTTAGGATTTTTAGAATTGGCCTTGGCGTTCAAGTTTCTGTCCAATGCCGATATGGTAGGCAATTGGGGTATTTTTAAGCGTGAGATTTTCTTGGGGATATGGATTGTGCTTTTCGCATTGCTTGCGCTGTATCTTTTTGGTATTTATCGGTTTCCGCATGACGGCCCGAAGCAAAAACTCTCCCAGATGCGTAAGTCTATAGGTCTGATTAGTGCCGGTTTTTCCATCTATTTGATTTTAGGTTTATTGAACATTTCAAACTTGAAACTGTTGAGCGGTTTTCCACCCCCGGCGTTTTATAGCGTTTTTGAAACCGAAAGTGATTGCCCCCTTGGATTTGAGTGCTTTAAAGATTTTGAGGAGGGTGTCGTCCGTGCAAAAGCCGAGAACAAGCCCATACTTTTGGATTTTACCGGCTGGGCGTGCGTCAACTGCCGGAAAATGGAGGAGAATGTCTGGAGCGAATCCAATATTTATCCCCTTATAAAGGAAGAATATGTCTTAATTTCCCTCTATATCGATGACCGCAAAGAGCTACCGGAAGCAGAACAATTCGACTACAAGTTTGACTCGGGCCGTATAAAGCGAATTGAAACGGTAGGGCAAAAGTGGGGTACTTTTCAGACCATCAACTTTAATGCTGCATCGCAGCCGTATTACGTACTATTATCGCCAGATTTGGAAATTTTGAACAATGCAGTGCAATATACCGATAGCGAGACCTACAGGAATTGGCTATTAGAGGGACTAGGACGGTTCACTGAAAGTGATATCGCTACTTCACAATAAAAAAAGACTTTTAAAAAATCTTGGTCTGCGGAGTTTCGTTTTGACTTGGTTTTCAGCAACAACGGTCAAGTTAAGAGTTCGTTTTCTATCTTTTTATTGTGTTGGTGTGCTTACCTAAAGATGAATCGATTGCATAACGATTCGTTTTTTTGATTGCCGAATAAAAATGCATTTGGCGTGAATATAGGAATGATAGAAGCTCCAAAAAGACCATTTTGCATCCTATAAATAATCCTTATCTTTCAGCATAAACTTGACCACAATGCGAATATTGAAACGGGTAGGGTGGGTGCTTCTACTGCTGCTAGGCCTACTAATACTGGTAATTGGTATTTTTATCTATACGCAAAGGCCAGACTACGACGGTGAAAAAACACTTCCTGAACTTTCAGACGACATTCGGGTATATTTCGATACCTACGGAATTCCCCATATCTACGGTCGGAACGAAGAAGATGCTTTTAGGGCATTGGGCTATGTACACGCCCAAGATCGCCTATGGCAAATGGAATTGTTACGGCGTATCGGCAAAGGAGGTTTGTCAGAAATATTCGGGAAAGATCTTTTAAGAACCGATAAATTCTTTTTAGCCTTGGGTATCGACGATGCTTCGACGGAAACGGTAACTCGACTCAATATTACGGAAAAATCTGTTCAATTAGCACAGGCCTATCTTGATGGAATCAATGAGTTTATTGCCCAAGGTCCTACACCCATTGAATTCCATCTAACGGGAATCGAAAAAGAACCTTTTGTGTTGAAAGATATCTACAACACTATGGGCTATATGGCCTTTAGTTTTGCGATGGCGCACAAGACTGACCCCCTGTTAACGAAAATCAAAAACGAACTTGGCCCTAATTATTTAAAGGAATTGGGCGTACATAGCGATACGACTTCCCTTTGGTTAAAGAACCATCGGAAAGCCGCTATTGATTCCCTCAAAAAAGATGCTACAGCGAGTATTTTTAAATCCCTCGAAAGACTTTCCATTCCACTCTTCGAGGGTAGTAATGGTTGGGTCATCGGCCCTGAAAAGACGAAAAACGGTAACGTAATTTTTGCTAACGATCCCCATATCGGTTTTGCCCAACCTTCGGTTTGGTATGAGGCGCATGTGAGCACTCCAACCTATGAAAAGTACGGATATCATTTGGCAGGTGTGCCTTTTCCGATATTGGGGCACGACCGAAATCTGGCCTATGGCATGACCATGTTCGAAAACGACGATGTCGATTTTTATTTTGAGGAGACGAATCCCGAAGACACTACCCAATATAAAACCAGTGATGGTTGGGATGACTACGAGATGGTTTCGAAATCCATAAAAGTAAAAGATTCTACGAGTGTTTCCTTTACATTTAAAAAAACAGCTCGTGGTCCGGTATTGAATGGCATTGCCGATCAAATCGATGGCAATCGCCCGATTTCAATGTGGTGGACCTATACTAAGTTGGAGAATAAGGTAATGGATGCCCTGTTCGGCATGTCGCATGCGCAAGATATCGAAAGTTTTCAAAAGTCTTTACAGTATATCCATGCGCCCGGGCTCAATATCATGTATGGAGATGCAGAGGGCAACGTAGCATGGTGGGCGACCGCGAAGCTCTATCAAATTCCAGATAGTGTAAATACCAAGCTGGTTTTAGAACGTAGTGATGGATTTTCGGATTCAAAATCATATTTAAACTTTTCCCTAAACCCCTCGGCAATAAATCCGCCTTGGCATTATGTGTATTCGGCCAACAACCAACCCGATTCCATTTCAGGTATGCTTTATCCTGGGTATTACCTACCTGAAAACCGTGCCAGGCGTATTGTTGAACTCCTGAAGCCTAAAAATGACTGGGATAGGCAAACGGTTGGGGGCATGATAAACGATAATACTTCATCCGTAAATGTTGAGATAAAAACGAATTTATTGAAGCTAATGGATACCGACGGACTTAGCGATGCACAGCTTGAGGTTTTGGATAAGCTAAAGGATTGGAAAGGGGATTACCCCTTATCGAGTGTCGAAGCAACGGTCTTTCATCGTTGGATGTTCCATTTGTTGGAAACCATTTTAAAGGATGAATTGGGGGAGGATCAATTCTGGGCATTGCAAGAAACCCATTTGATCAAACGTACGATAGCACCTTTGCTGGCCAATGAGAACTCGATATGGTGGGATGACATAAATACAAAAGATACTATTGAAACTCAAGTGGAAATAGTAAATAGAACTTTTAGAAACGCGTGGGCGGATCTCGAAAAAACCTTGGGCGTGGAGGCCGCCCAATGGACATGGAACAGGGTACATCGCTTAGAACATGGCCATCCCATAGGACAAATAGAAGCCTTGCGCTCTTTCTTCAATGTAGGCCCTTTTCCTGTGAATGGTACAAGGGAGGTCATCAATAACATGTATTTTCCCTATACTGAAGATGGGTTTTATGAAGTAAGCGCAGGACCTTCTACAAGAAGGGTTATTGACTTTTCCGATGTGGAGAACAGTATTAGTATTTTACCCACGGGGCAGTCGGGTAATCCCTTCAGCAAGCATTATGATGACCAAGCCGAAATGTATGTTAAGGGAAAGTTTCGGAAAATGATGCTGAACAAAGAAGAAATAGAGACTACCTCTGAATCGATGATGCTATTTAAGCCACGGTAGATGATGTGTGCTAAGAAGAATAAGATAAAGAAACAAAGAGTAAAGATGAACTGAGCTAATTACAAAAGGTTTGGATTGTTTCATTTACAAAGTTAAAGAGTCAATATGCTTACAAAAGTCTTTGGAAGTGCCGTTTTCGGGGTCGAGGCCACCACGATAATCTGTGAGGTCAATGTCGATACCGGTGTGGGCTATCATCTGGTCGGTCTACCCGACAACGCCATTAAAGAAAGCAATTATCGCATTGCGGCCGCACTGTTGAACAACGGGTACCGAATTCCAGGTAAGAAAATCACCTTGAATCTCGCACCGGCCGACTTGCGAAAAGAAGGTTCTGCCTATGATCTCACTTTGGCCATAGGTATTTTGACCGCATCGCAGCAGATAAAATCTGAAAATCTAGAGAAATACATCATCATGGGCGAACTTTCTTTAGATGGTAGCCTCCATCCGATAAAAGGTGCCCTGCCCATTGCCATTAAAGCCCAAGAAGAAGGTTTTGAAGGCTTTATACTTCCTGAGGAAAATGCCAAGGAAGCGGCGATTGTTTCCAATTTGAAGGTTTACGGGGTGAAAAACATTAGTGAAGTCATCGATTTCTTTGATAAAGGAACACCCTTAGAGCAGACCATTATTGATACCCGTGAGGAGTTTTATAAAAACCTTGATTTTCCTGAATTCGATTTTTCCGACGTCAAAGGGCAGGAAAGCATCAAACGCTGTATGGAAATTGCCGCCGCTGGTGGCCATAATATTATTTTAATCGGTCCGCCGGGAGCAGGAAAAACAATGCTGGCGAAACGGCTACCGTCCATTTTACCGCCCATGACCTTGCATGAAGCCTTGGAGACCACGAAAATTCATAGCGTAGTAGGTAAGATTAAAAACATGGGCTTGATGAGTCAGCGTCCGTTTCGGTCACCACATCATACAATATCAGATGTGGCCTTGGTCGGGGGCGGAGCCTATCCACAACCGGGTGAAATTTCGCTCTCGCACAATGGCGTACTGTTTTTAGATGAACTGCCCGAATTTAAAAGAGGAGTTTTAGAAGTGATGCGCCAACCTTTGGAAGATCGTGAAGTTACAATTTCGCGAGCAAGGTTTACGGTCACATACCCCAGTAGTTTTATGTTGGTGGCAAGTATGAACCCAAGTCCGGGTGGTTATTTTAATGATCCTGATGCACCGGTGACTTCATCGCCTGCCGAAATGCAACGCTATCTGGGCAAAATATCGGGCCCACTTTTAGACCGCATAGACATTCATATCGAGGTGACGCCAGTGCCCTTTGAAAAACTTTCTGAAGACCGAAAGGGCGAGAGCAGTGTCGATATCAGAAAACGGGTGACTGCGGCGCGTGAAATTCAGACCAAACGTTTCGGGGAATTTGAAAACGTACATTACAATGCCCAAATGAATACGAAACAGATTCGCGAGTTCTGTAAGCTGGACGACGCCTCTAAAGAACTTTTAAAAAATGCGATGGAGCGATTGAACTTATCGGCCCGTGCCTATGACCGTATTCTGAAAGTAGCACGAACAATCGCCGATTTGGAAAATGTAGAAGCGGTAAGCGGCAATCATATCGGGGAGGCGATCCAGTACCGTAGTTTGGACCGTGAGGGGTGGTTGGGGTAAAACAAATAATGTATTTCCAAGAATATTCGGTTGCCTCTTGAGATATTATCTTCAAATTGCTAACCAAAAAAATAGTTAGGATAGCGGTATTTAAAATCTAAAGTGGGGCAATGCACTTAATTCAAAAATAAAAAGCCCTTACCTTAAAATTTATTAAAGTAAAGGCCTGTATTTATAGAAAGCTAAATTATTAGCGTTCAATATCCTTAAGTATTCGTACAAAAAGCTTGCGCTCTTCTTCTAACTTCTTGAATGTAAGCAGGATTTTATTCATAAAGATTTAGTTTAACCTACTAACGTAACCTAAGGGGTTTTGGATTTTCTTTCTCGAAGAAATGCTGTTTTAATCGATAAATCCCATCATAAATAGGTTATCGGTTGATAATTACCGTCCATCATAAATTTATAGCATCCTTTAAGAGGTACTTAAATGGTGTATGAAAACAAAAAACGGAGTATTAAATCGGGATGCCGTATTGAAAAAGGGTGAGATTAGTTGCTAAAATGGCAACTAAAGACGCGCTCTTTACTAAAGACCGTAAATCCTCATTAAGAAACGGTAAATAATTTACAGTTATATCTGCTTTGTTACCATTATTTTCTATTTTTAGAAGTCCTGAAATTTTATGTAAAAAAAATTGGGCTATTGCTATTTTAAGACTTGGCCCGTATTTTTCTAAATGAAGAAGTTTCAAAAATTGACCTTCAAAATTTATACATGGAATTTTGGGCTATTTAGCTAGTAGAAATTAAATGAAAATTATTTTATCAATCAAATGAGTGCGACCAAAAATATCTTCACGATCTATGCCGATGAAGACAAGCAAGTACTGAAGTACCTTATGCTTCACTTACAACCGTTAGAAAGGGAGTTTCATATCAGTTTTTGGAGTGACACAATCTACACTGAACAAAAGTGGGTGCCAAAAAGTACATTAAGGTTAGAAAATACCGATATATTCGTGTTTTTGGTAAGTAATGCTTTCATGTATTCCGAGTTTATAAAGCAAGATGAATTTAAAACGATTATCGACTACTATAAAGCTAATACGGCTACCGTCATACCCATACTTTTAGATGATTGTCCTTGGGATATTGAATTTACTTCTGATGACTATAATTTTAGCTTTAAGGAATTGAATGTTTTTCCTGAAAACAGGAAACCTATCGGGGATTGGAATGCAACGGACGAGGCTTTAGAACAGGTCACCCATCATTTTAGAACTTTATTGGCCCCATCTATCAAGAAATTGATTACGGAGCGAACTAATGATGAAAATGAACCGGAGACATTGAGCGAAAAAAAAGAAAAGCAGATTGCGATTGATTTTTTGGAAGAGAAGGCACTCAAAACCTCATCCGAGAAGAAGAACAAAATTACGAGTGAAGTAGCCCCAGAAGAGAGGGTTCAAGAAAATATCATTAAGGAAGAGGTTGAGGCCAAAAAAGCAAGTAAAAAAGAAAAATGGCTCAGGCATAAGGCCGAAATTCAAAAAAGAATAGAAGAAGAGAAAAGGGTTAAGGAAAAAGCCAAAAATGATGCTATAATTGATGAAATTGTCACACCCCAAAAAACAGAACAAGAAGAAAGAGGCAGTGATAAAGAGGCTAAAGTAAAAGATGAAGTAAAAGAAGTTATAGAGGTAAAATACGCGGAAATTGTACAGACTAAAAGGGCCTCCAATTTAGAAGGAAGGGCAGAAATAATTTTAGCACCAAAAACGGAAAGGAAAAAAAATGGTTTTGCCGGACAGAACTATCAATTTAAGAAAAAAACTGCCAAGGTAATCGATTCATCTCCACAAGAGGAGATTCCAAAAGCGCAGCCGACAAGAAACATAAAAGAATCTATAAAGTATACATTCGATAACTCTCTCAAACCCGAACTCGATAAGCTAGATATGGGAAAAGTTCGTAAAATGAGCATAATTTTGGCCTTGCTTGTAGTTGGGGTCTGGGTCGTTTCTATAGTTTCATCAGATTCCGAAAATCAATCGGCCGGTTTTCAAGAAATCGAAACAACGGAAGCAGGTGCCGATAGTGATAATATTTCCGAAAATCAGGCAGCAGCTATTTTAGAACTTAATGTTGGAGATACATATGAAAATGGTATTGTTTTCGCAATGGACTCGGATAATAGAAAAGGTAAAATTGCCTCTTTAGATGATTCTGGCCCTATGCCTTGGCAAGATGCCATCAAAATTCACAAACAGTTAGGCGACGGATGGCGCCTGCCAACACTTGATGAACTTCAAAAAATGTATAGTACGATTGGCCCTGGGGGCTCGAATGAGGCGGAGTTTTCCGATGAACTTTATTGGAGTGCGACGCCTTACGGTGAATATGAGGCAAGATTACTTCGTTTTCGAAATGGTAACACTTCTTACCACTACAATAAAACGGTTCCCGATCGACAATTTTACGTAAGAGCTGTTCGTGATTTTGAGAGATGAACCAAGTGTAGTTTCACTTCCAGCATTGCGAGCTATTTTATCTGAATGTAGTAATCAAGCTGCTTTTCTCAGTAAATCGTACTTATAAAAACCCCCTTCCTAGGAATTTCGACACCGGAAATAATGATTTCAAAAAGCGTTAAAATAAAAACCACGGCCGAATCCGGCCGTGGTCTCATCTTGTATATCACCTGCTAGCATAAACCTCAGGTTTGTGGGCAAAAACCTTAGGGATTGGCTTTAAAAGGGATAACTATAGATTAAAAATATAGTCATCACTACAATAAATACAATATTAAAGGCAACGTAGACGTAGGTAAGTTTATCTTTAAATTTCATAGTATAGTATCTCTGTTATGCTAACGAATTTAATTATAGTATTGGAAAAATAGGAATAGAAAAACCCCAAGTTTTGGGTGAATACTCCACCAAAAATTGGGGTTTTCTTTTGTACCGTGGGTCCGTTCATATAAACGAGAGGTAAAATTACTCTTCTTAAAGCTTTACCAATCCATTTCCCGCCGCCGATTTGTAAATGGCCTCTACGACGCGAATATCTCTAAGCCCTTCTTCGCCAGGTACAACTAATTCGGTCTTATTCATAATTGCGGTTGCATCGTCATCCATTTGTTTGGCCTGTTGATTTTCGAGTGGGTAATTGATTTCGGTACCGTCTGACATTAGGCCTTTATTTCCTTTATAGGCAGAGTGGGGCTTCATTTCCAACCACCCCTTTTCGTAGTTGATTTTCAAATAGTTCATAGGAATGCCAAAACTGGTATGACATGCCGCACGTGCGCCACTTGGAAATTCGAGTTGGAACATCGCTGTTTCCTCCACTTCATGGTATACTTCTGGCCTTGTGGTATAGGTCTGCGCTAGAACTGAGATCGGTTCTTCACCTGTGGCCAGTCGAGCGCCTTGTATGGCGTAAACCCCCATATCACCTAAAACCCCTCCGCCCAGAGCCTTATTCTGTTTCCAATGATTAGTACGACCATCGTAATATCCGGCTGCGGAGGTAACCATTAGTACTTTACCGAAAGGTCGTTCTTTGGCAGCTTTCATGTAGGCCTGGATATTTGGGTCGTGTTGACAACGATAACCTATCGAAAGTTCAACCTTATTGTCTTTGCATGCTTTAATCATGGCCTCGCAATCAGCGACCGAAGGGGCCATTGGTTTTTCGCACCATACGTGCTTGCCCGCTTTTGCGCCCCGTATCGTGTATTCTGCATGCATTGATGGAGGCAACACTACATAGACCACATCGATATCTTGATTGTTCGCGATGTCATCAAAATTATCGTAGCTGTAGACGTTTTTGTCGGGAATACCATATTTCTGCTGCCAAACGGGAATCTTTTCGGGACTTCCTGTTACGATTCCCCGTAGTTCGCAGTTTTTGGTCAACTGTAGTGCCGGGGCCAACAAATCGCTGCTATAGTAGCCCAAGCCAACTAAGGCGATACCAAGTTTATCTTTTTGCGGTCGGGTCGCCGACCATAGCGAACTGGGTATGATTGCCGTAGACGCAGCAATTATACCGGTCTGTTTTAGAAAAGCACGTCTCTTTTTTTTCATTTTTTTTAATCTTATCAAATTTTTCGCTGAATTTAGCCAAGAAAATACGATAAGAAATCGAATAAATCAATTCGCATCCTTTTTAAAAAATTTAAATGTCAGTTCGACTTACAAAGGCTCCAATAAAAAAGCTGATTCGGAAACAAACTTCCAGATCAGCCTAATATTTTTGAACTGATTTAAAAATTGTTAATCTACGGTTCTAAAGAAAATAACATAGAGTGACCATATAAAGCAGAATGCACAAAATATATAGACCAAGTAGTCATTAAGTGTAGTTTTTTCTTTCATAAGACTGGGTTTTAATATATAACGGATAGTACCGAGATATGCCCAGTCGTTACTCGTGCAATGGGCAAAAAACTCGATTGAAAGGAAAAATATCGATGAACAGGTGTTCTTTCCCCGTTAAAGGACAAGGCGATTAAGCGTATAATCCTTAAAAACAGCGTTTTAACTATGTTCAGGGCTTAGTGAATTAAAAAAAAGACCGCTTTAAACTTTCAATCGGGTACAGAATGCCCTACAATAATTCACGTAACTTGTACATAATTTGCTACAATCCATACACAACTTAAGGCCCATACCGTTTCATTGGCTTATTTTTATAAGTGCTATTTCTTGTAGCATTTCTGACAAAAGTGGTCTTGGCAACCATGCAAACCTTAGTTAGAGAAACTATATGGTCTTAAAAAAATATTATAAACATTAAAATCTACTTCTGATGAAAGAACAGAACAAAATCCACTATTGTAATCTGCCCCAGATGCCTGCCAAAACTTTTGATATGCCTTTAGGGCCTATGCGTATGGAAGCCATTCTCATCATGGCGAAAAAATGGGTAAACGGTACAAAATTGAAGTACTCCTTTTTCGAGGGCGACTCCTTTTTTACGCCGACTACCGATCGCAACGGAAATCAGTCTAAAATTTTATGGAAAGGTACGGCTGCCGAAAAAAAAGCAATCAGAAATGCCTTCAAAAAGTGGAAAGACCAAGGTATCGGCCTTGAGTTTGAGGAAACCGATGACCGTTTGGAAGCCATTATCCGTATCGGATTTGCTAAAGGCGAAGGTTCTTGGTCTTATGTAGGTCGCGACGCTTGGGACATTCCAAAAGAACAACGTACCATGAACTTTGGCTGGGATATCGTTGAAGACGAAGATACCATCCTCCATGAGATTGGTCATGCAATGGGCTTTCCACATGAGCATCAAAACCCCAAGGCCGGTATTGTTTGGGACGAGGAAGCCGTTTATACCGCTTTGGCCGGATCACCGAATTTTTGGTCGCGTGACAAAACCTACCATAACATTATTCGAAAGATTTCGCCCGACGAAGTACAGGGGTCAAGTTGGGATCCAGATTCAATTATGCACTATCCATTTGGCCCCAACATGATTATTTCGCCAGCTGAGTTTAAAAACGGTCTCTCGCCCGAAGACGGACTTTCCGATAGGGATATAGCTTGGGTCAAACAGTTTTATCCGAAAATCGATAAACGTACCTTCATTGAATTGAAACCATTCCGTTCCGAAATCATTTCATTGAATGCCGGGGACCAGATAAACCTTGAATTTATGCCCGAAGAGACACGTACCTATACCATTCGTACTTTTGGCGCGATGGATACGGTCATGGTGCTCTCCGAAGTTATCGATGGGGAAAACGTGTATCTATCTGGAGATGACGATAGTGGCGAAGATCGAAACTCGGTCATCAAGGAAAAACTTATGAAAGGCAAAAAATACATGGTCAACATTCGGCTATTTTATAAGAAAAGTGCCGGTGATACCTGTGCTATGGTTTATTAGGGATAAGAAAAAGTGAACAAAGATGATTCAGAGCTGAAACTCCTCATGATTCGAATCCTCGTTCTCAATTTTGTTAGTGGGCACAAGGTCTTTCAGTACATAGGCTGCGATAATACTTATGCCGATGACTAAAAGCGGAATTGCAAATTGCCAGTTTAATATGTTGAGCAGGCTTCCGGCGACAATTGCTAAAGTGCCTATGACCATTGCAAAATTCCAGATAACCTGTACCCCGCTGTTTTTTACCTTACGATCTTCATCTAAAAAGTAAGCGGTGCCTTCCATCACAAACCAAGTTAGGAAGGTTATGGCGATAACAACTTGGAAAAATAGGGTATATGGAAAATTCAACGCCCGTAAAACACCATTGGACGCCCAAAAAACGACCAAAATTAATTTTATATAGTCCAGAAATCTTTTTTCGGGTTTTTTCCAGAATCGAGCAGCATATAGAAGGCCGGTAATTGCAAACGCTACCAAAATAATCTCGGCGGCGTAGGGCCAATTCAACACTCGCATTAACATGCCAAACAAGATTATGGCGATCGAAATTCTCAGAGGAGTCTTTAAAATCTTTTTTGTTGCAGGCATAATAATGGGATTTGGGTTATATGGCCTTGAGATGTACGCGTAATCCTTCCATGATTCCAAGAATATTATTAACGGTTTCCTTGAGATAATATTTTATCAATACATGGGGTATTCTTATGGTTGTAAATCCATTTCTGAATGAATGCATGGCTTCTTCCAAATCGTTCATGGCCTGTTCATGGGTCATCATGTGATACTCGGCATCGATTTCAATGTTGAGTTTTACGCGTGAAATGGCGATATCGATAGATTTGTTACCATCCCACCATTCAAGCATAGAGTTTACACCGGCCTCTTTCAGACCATAGTATAGTTGAATGGCCTCTCGTGGAGTTTTGTAAACTTTCATGAGGTTGATCATACGTTTATGGTGTTCTGCGCATAGCTCGACACCCAGGGCGTCCATCGAGTCTTTGTGGTCGGCGTAACCGAGTTCTTTATTGCATTCTAAACAAGTCATTGAAGTAAGTCGATTTTCTTTTCCGATTTGCATCGAAATAATTGGATTTGGGATAATAATAACAGTCGTTTTTTACGAATAGTATAAAGTTTCGATGTACGGCACCCTACTTTTAGACGAACTGCAATTTTTTAGATAAACGGCAAATGAAAATGTTAAAACTGTTGTGAATCGCACATTGCGAACAGTGTTCTGAAAACCGAAATCAAATAAAAATCAGTGAGCCTTTAGAAGTAATACCCTGGAAGCAAAAAATAATCGATATATTTCAAAACAGCTTCTTTGGGGAAATCGAGAATGAAAAAATGTTCAAACGAATAGGTCCGGGTATTATAGTGGCCGCCGCGTTCATTGGTCCCGGTACGGTAACAGCTTGTACCTTGGCCGGTGCGCAATACGGCTATGGATTACTGTGGGCCATGCTTTTATCTATCATTGCTACAGTAGTCTTACAAGAGATGTCGGCAAGATTGGGTATCATTACCCAAAAAGGGCTCGCCGATGTCGTTCGACTTGAAATCAAATCGCCTTTTACAAGAAATCTTATCATAACCATTATTTTATCGGCGATTGTTATCGGGAATGCCGCCTATGAAGGCGGTAACATCGCCGGCGGCACTTTGGGACTAGAGGCTATATTGGGTACAGCATATACCTCATACTATCCTCTAGGTATTAGTCTATTTGCTTTCGTTCTTTTGTTTATAGGGAACTATAAGATTTTGGAGCGGATTTTCATCGCTTTGGTTTTACTTATGAGTATTTCTTTTTTGATTACCTCGGTACTTACCCGTCCCGATATAATAAGCGTACTAAAAGGTTTATTCGTACCGTTGCCAACGGAAAATAATCTTTTGATGATTATTGCCCTTGTAGGAACTACCGTTGTACCCTACAATCTGTTTCTCCATGCCGCTCTGGTCAGTGAAAAGTGGAAATCACGGGCCGATTTGAAACTCGCGCGACGAGATACCGTACTATCAATAGTTTTAGGCGGTATTGTTTCAATGTCGGTTATCGTTGCTGCTGCGGCGATACCCAACAAAGAAATTGAAAACGTCATTGACTTGGCGAAAGGCTTGGAGCCTTTATATGGCAGTACCTCTAGATATTTTATGGGATTAGGGCTTTTCGCGGCTGGTATAACTTCGGCAATAACGGCACCCTTGGCAGCGGCCTATGTGGCAAAAAGCTGTTTTGGCTGGAAAGGTGGGCTGAAAAATTACAAGTTCCGTTTGGTTTGGATGATTATCTTGTTCTTAGGCAGTGCATTCATGTACTTTAATATACGCCCTATAAAAATCATACAGTTTGCGCAAGTAGCCAATGGAATTTTGTTACCTGTCATTGCGCTATTTTTATTGTGGGCCGTTAATAGAAAAGCAATTATGGGAAAGTTTATAAACACGAAATTTCAAAATATATTAGGGTTGTTAATAGTTTTTCTGGCCTTCGTGCTGGGAATGCGAAGTATAGTAAAGGTATTGGGATTATTTTAGATGGAAAAAATTTGTATTGACATAAATTGTGATGTTGGGGAAGGCGTAAGTAATGAAAAAGACCTTTTTCCGTTAATCTCTTCTTGCAATATCGCCTGTGGGGGGCATACCGGCGATAAAATATCGATGGCATCAACTGTTCAATTGGCGCGATTAAATAACGTGAAAGTCGGGGCACACCCCTCGTATCCGGATAAAGAAAATTTTGGTAGGGCTTCTATGAAAATTCCACAGGAGGAGTTGATTAATAGCATCCGTACCCAAATATATAATCTTGAAGGTATCACTACTGAGGAAAAGCTTAAGTTGAATCATATCAAGCCTCATGGAGCACTTTATAATGATATCGCCAAAAATAAAGCTTTGGCGAAACTTTTTTTAAAGAGTATCAAGAAGTATAAGAAAGATACCCTTTTGTATGTGCCTTATGCTTCTGAAGTTGAAAAAGAAGCTTTGAAACAAAACTTTAAGATTGTTTACGAGGCTTTCGCCGACCGTAATTATAAAAGCGACTTGAAACTACTATCCCGCCAAGACCCGAATGCACTTATTATCGAAAAAGAAAAAGTGCTTGAGCATGTATTGAACATCGCTAAACATAGGAAGGTAAAAACAATTACCGGCCAGGAAACCAAAATTTTGGCTGAAACTTTCTGTATTCATAGTGATACGCCTTTGGCATTTGAAATAGTATTGTATCTTACACAAGAATTACCAAACCATAATATTCAGATTAAATAGTGGGTACTTATTCCATTTCAATACGTCCTTTTGGTGTGCATGCCATTTTGATAGAATGGCCGAATCGAGTCGAAGAAACCATTCTCGACGACATTTTACAGTTTACAAAATTCTTGAAATCGGAATGTTTAAAGAATGAAAATTGGGAAATAGTCCCCGCCTATAACTCCCTGACCTTAATACATCGCGATAAACCTATAGCGTTTAAGGAATTTAAGAAAAAGCTCGAGATTTGGTATAGTGAAAAGAGAGAAATCGGTGTTGGCGAAAAATACCTTTGGCGCTTACCGGTCTGTTACGACTTAGAATTTGGAATTGATTTTTCGAGTGTTTCCCAGCAGTTGAACAAGAGTATTGAAGAAATTATATCCCTTCACACGGAGAATATTTATACGTTGTACGGAATCGGATTTTTACCTGGGTTTATGTACCTAGGTGGCTTACCGAAAGAATTGGAAGTGCCACGGCTTTCAGAGCCTAGGGCCAAAGTTCTGAAAGGCTCCGTAGGTTTGGCGGGAAAACAAACCGGAATTTATCCTCAAGAATCGCCCGGTGGTTGGAACATTATCGGAAGTTGCTCGGTACCTATGTTCAATCCTCAGAAAAATGAACCCTGCTTTATTAGTGTCGGGGATAAGGTACAATTCTACCAAATTGAAAGAGCCGAGTACGATTTGCATAAAATCGAAGGAGAAGTAGGTATTTATAAAGTCGAAAAAGTAAAATTGGATGCTTAAGGTTTTAAAATCAGGACTTTTCACGACCGTTCAAGACAAGGGTAGGTATGGCTATTTGAACAAAGGCGTTCCAGTAGCAGGGTATATGGATACATTTTCGGCGACCACGGTCAATCGGCTTTTGGAGAACAACGATGATGATGCCGTTATGGAAATAACAATGACAGGCCCCACACTTGAGTTCGAGGAAGATACCTATATGTGTATGGGCGGTGCACAACTTTCTGCCACCTTGAATAATGAGCCCATACATGAATACAGTGTGATTAAAATTTCAAAGGGTGATATTCTTTCTTATGGAAAACTTGAGAAGGGCTTTCGCAGCTATCTTGCGGTAAAAGGCGGTTTTAAATCGCCTATGGTACTTGGTAGTCGCTCTTTTTTCTCATCTATAACCGAAAAGAACCATCTTGAAGATAGAGACGAAATAGCGTACGAAAGTCACCCAAATTTTGATGTCAAAATTCCCGAGCTAAAGGTCGATTCTTTTTTGGAAGAAACTGAATTGCAGGTTTCGCAAGGGCCAGAGTATGGTTCGCTTTCCGATAAACAATTGGAATCGTTATTCGCAAAAGAATTTAGTATTTCCAATGAAAACAATCGCATGGCCTATCAACTCGAAGAAGAAATAGAAGGTCATGAAATATCAATGCTTACCTCTGCCACCCTTCCGGGTACCGTTCAGTTGACGCCCTCAGGACGGTTGATGGTTTTGATGAAAGACGGGCAAACCACCGGTGGCTACCCGCGAATACTTCAGCTTTCCGATGAAGCCATCTCCATATTGGCACAAAAGAAATTTGGCGATACGGTAAGTTTTAAGTTGAAATAACCTTTTTGCCAAATCATGTTCAGCCCAATTTACTAAAACATGGTAAAATAACAGGCCAAGATATGCTTCATAGTCCGCGAGGCTTTGCATAATATCTGTTTTTTGTATATCATTGTTTTATGAAAATGAAGAAGTTAGAGGTCACGGTAATTTGTGTCGTTCCGAGATTGGAATGATACAGATTTCAATGGACTTCTGAAGCCTGTATCAAAGTAATTTTTGGTACAGGCTTTTGTTTTACCTTAATATTCTTTTCTATTTAAAGAAAACATAGGTATATTTTGAAACGGCATATTAGCACAGATACGACTGCTTTTCGACTATTGAATATGCTAAAAAAACATATTTATGTAATTGATTTTCAATGTATTATGTGATTATTTTGATTCTTGACTTTAGATAGGGAAGATATGTTAAAATAAATGGATTTATGAAATCAATATCTTTGAGAATCCGCTTTAGCGACTTAGCAATCAACGACGAAACACGAGATTGAAATATGGAATTGAACAAGTATAGTAAGACGGTTACACAAGACCCGACCCAGCCTGGTGCTCAAGCCATGCTATATGCCATTGGACTTACCGAAGAAGACTTAAAAAAACCAATGATTGGCATCGGAAGCACCGGTTACGAAGGAAACCCTTGTAACATGCATTTAAACGACCTTGCCCAAGAAGTTAAAAAGGGTACCGAAGAGGCCGGTTTGGTAGGTTTGGTTTTTAATACAATCGGTGTGAGTGACGGTATTTCAATGGGTACCTATGGCATGCGCTATTCGCTACCTTCCCGTGACCTGATCGCCGACTCAATGGAAACCGTTGTTCAGGCCATGAGCTATGATGGTTTGGTTACCGTTGTTGGTTGTGACAAAAACATGCCCGGCGCGCTAATGGCTATGATACGTTTGAATAGACCTTCCGTTTTGGTTTATGGAGGTACGATAGCCTCAGGCTGTTTCAAGGATAAAAAACTCGATATTGTCTCGGCATTCGAGGCATGGGGAGAGAAGGTAGCCGGTACGATGAATGAGTCTGATTTCAAAGGTGTTATTCAGAATGCATGCCCCGGTGCCGGTGCATGTGGTGGAATGTATACTGCGAATACCATGGCTTCGGCAATTGAGGCTTTGGGAATGGCAATGCCCTACAACTCATCGAACCCTGCAATCGGGAAAGAAAAGCAACAAGATGCCATAACTTCAGGTAAGGCATTGGGCTACTTGCTCGAGAATGATTTGAAACCCAGTGATATCATTACAAGAAAATCTTTTGAAAATGCAATCCGGTTATTGACGTTGTTAGGCGGATCTACCAACGCGGTATTACATTTTTTGGCAATTGCAAAAGCGGCCAACGTCGATTTTACCTTAAATGATTTTCAAAAGATCAGTGACACGACCCCTTTTCTTGCTGATTTAAAACCAAGCGGAAAGTACTTGATGGAAGATTTACATCGGGCGGGCGGTACTCCGGCAGTGATGAAGTTTATGCTAGAGCATGGCATGCTACACGGCGATTGTCTTACCATCACTGGAAAGACGGTGGCTGAGAATTTGGCTGAACTCCCTGATTTAAAAGAGGGCCAGCAAATTGTTAAGCCCTTGGATGCGCCGATTAAAGAAACAGGTCATTTACGAATTTTATATGGTAATCTAGCTGAAAAAGGTGCAGTTGCAAAGATAACAGGAAAAGAGGGGCTACATTTCACAGGCCCGGCCAAGGTATACGACGATGAATTTTTGGCCAATGCCGGTATCGGTAGGGGCGAGGTAAGTAAAGGAGATGTAGTAGTTATTCGGTATGAAGGCCCGAAGGGTGGACCCGGAATGCCTGAAATGTTGAAACCGACGGCTGCTATTATGGGAGCAGGGCTTGGAAAAGATGTGGCCCTGATTACAGATGGGCGATTTTCGGGAGGTACCCACGGTTTTGTAGTTGGGCACGTTTGTCCCGAAGCACAGGATGGCGGAACTATTGGTCTTTTGAAAGATGGAGATGTTATTACGATTGATGCGGAAAAAAACAGTATTTCTGTTGATTTGACCGATGAAGAATTGGCCGATAGAAGGAAAAATTGGAAACAACCTGATTTAAAAGTAAAGAGAGGTAGCCTATACAAATATGCAAAAACAGTTTCTTCCGCTTCAGAAGGCTGTGTGACCGATGAAATTTGAACATTCTGGTCTCAGAACAGTTGTTGGACTCAGAATACAGCGAAAACATTTGGCATATTTAAAAATACTATCCTTGACACTTTTGAACTGAACTTGTGTCCGAATTTGAAATTTATACATGGAAACACTAAAAATAAAGACAGAGGAAAATCCGAAAAAGGCAAAACTCAAAATAACCGGAGCTGAAGCCATTATCCATTGTTTATTGGCGGAAGGGGTCGATTTGTTATACGGTTATCCTGGCGGGGCCATTATGCCTGTATATGATGAACTCTATAAATTTCAGGATAAGCTTACCCATATTTTGACGCGCCATGAACAAGGGGCTACACATGCCGCTCAGGGATACGCAAGAGTATCGGGCAGGGTAGGTGTGGCCATGGCAACTTCAGGACCGGGTGCAACGAATTTGGTTACGGGCCTTGCCGATGCCCAGATAGATTCGACACCAATGGTTTGCCTCACAGGGCAAGTGCCGAGACACCTATTAGGTTCCGATGCATTTCAAGAGACCGATATTATTGGAATTTCTACTCCTGTTACGAAGTGGAATTATCAAATAACGAAAGCTTCGGAAATTCCCGAAATCATGGCGAAGGCATTTTACATCGCTAAAGCTGGTCGACCAGGCCCGGTTCTAGTGGATATTACCAAAAATGCCCAGATCGAGGAGTTTGAATTCAGTTATGAAAAATGTACCGCAGTAAGGAGTTACATTCCCTTTCCAAAACCGAATGTGAAAGCGATTGAGGCCGCTGCCGAACTTATTAATCATGCCAAAAAGCCTTTTATTGTTTGGGGCCAAGGCGTTATTCTTGGAAAAGCCGAAACACAATTAAAGGCATTAGTCGAAAAAACCGGTATTCCTGCTGCATGGACCATTATGGGTGCCTCTGCGATTGATACAGACCATCCTTTAAATGTAGGCATGGTAGGTATGCACGGTAACTACGGCCCCAATATCCTCACCAACGAATGTGACCTTTTGCTTGCAATCGGCATGCGATTTGACGACCGTGTCACGGGCAATTTAGAAACTTACGCAAAACAGGCCAAAGTGGTGCACTTTGAGATTGATCAGGCAGAAATCAACAAAAATGTACATGCCGATGTAGCAGTTTTAGGTAATGCAAAAGAGACGTTGGAACTTCTACTTCCGCTGGTCAATGAAAATAGACATGAAAACTGGGTTAATGAATTCAGAAAGAAGTATGACATAGAATTCGAGGCAGTAATCAAAAACGATATCCATCCCACAAAGGAAGGATTGACCATGGGTGAGGTAATAGAAGAAATTAATTTGGCTTCAAAAAATAAAGCGGTTATCGTCACCGATGTTGGACAACATCAAATGATTGGCTGCCGTTATGCGAAATTCAAGCAGACAAAAAGTAATATCACTTCCGGCGGACTTGGAACGATGGGCTTTGCCCTGCCCGCTGCTATAGGAGCGAAAATGGGCGCAATGGAAAGAGAGGTGGTTGCGATTATAGGCGATGGTGGCTATCAGATGACCATACAGGAACTCGGTATTATTTTTCAACATAATGTTCCGGTGAAAATAGTGGTTCTGAACAACGACCATTTGGGCATGGTGCGACAATGGCAAGAATTGTTCTTTGAAAGCCGCTACGCATCTACAGTCATGGTAAATCCCGATTTTTTGAAGATTGCCGAAGGATATCACATTGAGGCCAAAAGAGTTAGCGAACGTAAAAATCTAAAAGCTGTCATTCAAGAGATGATGGCATCAAAAAATCCATATTTCTTAGAAGTCAGAGTAGAGAAAGAAGATAATGTATTCCCCATGATTCCTTCTGGGGCTTCAGTTTCCGATATCCGACTGAAGTAAACTGGAAAAGGCCGGAAATCAATAAAAAGATGGGAAAGCACAACCTAATTACATTTAAGAAATTTTGCAGTTTGGTCAAAAAAGAATCATGAACGACAGTAATATTCTTGACATTCCCGAAATCCATTCAGAAATATCACGTAAATCGAATGAGATTGGGTTTACTATGCCTTCTGACGTTTATATTGGTACGCTTTTAAAAACCTTGGTTTCCAGTAAACCTCGGGGAAATTTTCTAGAACTAGGAACGGGTATTGGGTTGTCACTATCATGGTTGGTCGATGGTATGGATAAATATTCAAAACTGATTTCAATCGATAACGATCCAGAGTTGATTTCAATTGTACAACGGTATTTTGAAAAGGATGCGAGGGTGAAAGTAGTCTGTCAAGATGGTTCGAGATGGATAGAAACCTATGTAGGTCAAAAGTTTGATTTGATTTTCGCTGATGCCTGGCCGGGTAAGTACAGCAAAATAGACGAGATTTTGGATATGATTAAAGTAGGTGGGTTTTATATTATCGATGATATGGCCGCCCAGCCTAACTGGCCTTCCGGGCATCAAGAAAATGTAGACGGCTTAGTACATTATTTGGAAAACAGACGTGATTTTACTTTGACGAAAATGAATTGGTCAACAGGATTGATAATCGCGGTCAGGAACAAATAGTGGCTTACGACAATCTCTATGACTGAGAAGTAGGTTTTCAGTGAATTAAAATAATGTTTCTCTCCTTTGGAGGGGGAGTTTAGGAAGAGAACATAATGCAACAGGTAGCACACAAATGGAATGCCCAACTGTACAACGAGAAACATGCTTTCGTATACGATTATGGCAAGTCTTTAATCTCCCTTTTAGCACCGAAAACCAATGAGCGTATCCTTGACTTGGGCTGCGGGTCGGGAGAATTAACATCTGAAATTGGGGATTTGGCACCTGCTGTTCTGGGCATTGATAAATCGGAGGAAATGATTGCCCAAGCGCGATTTAATTTTCCGAGTTTGGAATTTTATGTTGGCGACGCCACGAATTTTAGTTTCGAGGAAAAGTTTGATGCTATTTTCTCTAATGCCACGTTGCACTGGGTCGTAGCCTTTGAAAAGGCGATTGAAAACATGTATGCCAATTTAAAAAAGGGGGGTAGGCTCGTGCTTGAATTTGGCGGTAAGGATAATGTGAAAACGATCACCGATACATTACGGTATAGTCTTGTTCAGAAAAGGTATCATAAACAGTCAGAGACAAAAGTGTGGTATTTTCCTTCTATCGGCGAGTACACTTCGGTATTGGAAACCAATGGCTTTAAGGTTACTTTCGCCCAATGGTTCGATAGGCCAACAATACTTGTAGATGAAAATTCCGGCATAAAAGATTGGCTGCGAATGTTCGGCGGCCCTTTTTTTGAAGGTGTCGAACCAAACGATGTCGATACGATTATCGAAGAGGTTCAGAATAACGTCAAGGCCAAGCTATTTCAAAGGGGCAAATGGTTTGCAGATTACAAGCGCATTCGGGTAGTAGCATATAAACAATAAAATAAGGGTACTGACCAGTACAATTTTAAAACGATGAAAGAAAAATGGTTTACCATTTCGGTGTATTCCGAGAACAACGTAGGATTGCTGAATAGAATTTCAGGTATATTCCTGAAGCGACACATTAATATTGAGAGTCTAAATGTCTCAAAATCAGAAATTGATGGGGTTTCTAAATTTACAGTCGTTGTACATACCACGGAAAAATGGGTACGGAATATTGTTGGGCAGATTGAAAAGCAAATCGAGGTTATCAAGGCATTTTACCATACCGATGACGAGACCATTTATCAAGAATCCGCCTTGTTCAAAATAGCTTCGAACCTGCTGTTCGATGAACGGCAAATTCAGAATATTATCAAAGAAAATAACTCGCAGATCGTAACGGTTGCCCGCGAATTTTTTGTCATTGCCAAAACTGGACGACGGAACGAGGTCGATGAAATGCACAATCAACTAAAGCCCTTTGGAATAATGCAGTTTGTTCGTTCAGGACGTATTTCAGTTACAAAGGATGAAATGCAGATTACGGCATTACTCAATGAATTTTATCAAGATAAATAATCATAAATCATTTTATTAAACTGATTTCCCGATACTGGGAAATGAATAAAACACTATTTAAATGGCAAATTACTTCAATACACTATCATTACGAGACCAATTGACACAATTGGGCAAATGCCGATTTATGGAAGCTTCGGAGTTTTCCGATGGTGTATCCGCTTTAAAAGGAAAGAAAATAGTAATAGTAGGCTGTGGCGCCCAAGGGCTTAACCAAGGCCTGAATATGCGAGATTCAGGCTTAGATATCTCGTATACATTAAGGGAAGGTGCCATTAAAGACAAACGGCAGTCGTATATAAATGCCACCGAAAACGGATTTACAGTGGGTACCTATGAAGAATTGGTGCCATCGGCAGATGTGGTCATTAACCTGACCCCTGACAAACAGCATACAAATGTCGTAAGTACGGTAATGCCCTTGATGAAAAATGGGGCTACGCTTTCATACTCCCATGGGTTTAATATTGTGGAAGAAGGCATGCAGATACGTGAAGATCTTACCGTAATAATGGTGGCGCCAAAATGTCCCGGCTCCGAAGTGCGTGAAGAATATAAAAGGGGATTTGGGGTTCCGACATTGATTGCAGTACATCCTGACAACGACCCACAGGGTAAAGGTTTGGAGCAGGCCAAAGCTTATGCCGTCGGTACTGGCGGACATCGCGCGGGGGTTTTGGAATCTTCGTTCGTCGCCGAGGTGAAATCTGACTTAATGGGCGAACAGACCATATTGTGCGGATTGTTGCAGACCGGGAGTATTCTTTGTTTCGATAAAATGATTGAAAAAGGTGTAGATGCCGGTTACGCATCCAAATTGATACAATACGGCTGGGAAACCGTTACCGAGGGGATGAAATATGGTGGAATCACCAATATGATGGACCGTCTTTCCAATCCTGCCAAAATAAAGGCATTTGAGTTGTCCGAAGAACTAAAGGATATCATGCGGCCGTTGTTCCATAAACATATGGACGATATCATGACTGGGCATTTTTCAAAAACGATGATGGAAGATTGGGCCAATGACGACAAGAATCTTTTAGGGTGGCGCGCCGAGACCGGAGAAACAGCTTTCGAAAAGACACCGGCAAGCAGCGATACTATTTCTGAACAGGAATACTATGACAATGGGGTTCTCATGGTTGCCATGGTACGCGCTGGCGTAGAACTTGCTTATGAGAGTATGACAGAATCTGGTATCATTGGTGAGTCTGCCTATTACGAATCGTTGCACGAAACACCCTTAATCGCAAATACGATAGCGCGAAAGAAATTATTTGAGATGAACCGCGTAATTTCCGATACCGCAGAGTACGGCTGCTATTTATTCGATCATGCCTGTAAGCCGTTATTAGCTAATTTTATGAAGAAAATCGATAGTGATGTTATCGGTAAACCGTTCGGGGAAAATGGTGATAGCGGTGTTGACAATGCAAAACTTATTGCCGTAAACAAAAAATTACGGGAGCATCCAGTTGAGATTGTCGGCGCGCGATTACGTGCCTCAATGACTGCAATGAAACCCATTGTTTAACGACTAAATCCCTGAGCTCTCAGGGATTTTTTTTATACCTTAGAATAAAACAGAACCTATACGCAATAGAATGATCAAAATACCAGAAGAATTTCAGATAACGACAGCAATCGATCAAAAAGAATATTTGGTCAACGGCGAACTAAAATCTTGGGCCGGCAACATGACGGATGTTTTTTCTTCCATTTCTTCTACGGAAGATTATAATCCAACACGTTTGGGCAGTATTCCCGATATGGGAGAACCCGAAGCTATGGATGCATTGGATGCCGCAATGAAAGCTTTTGACCGTGGGCAAGGTGTATGGCCGACCATGCATGTGAAAGACCGTATCGAATGTATGGAGAAATTCGTGCGGCAGATGGAGGCAAAGCGTGGCGAAATCGTAAAGCTATTGATGTGGGAAATCGGTAAATCCTTGCCAGATTCCCAGAAGGAATTCGACCGTACCGTGGAGTATATTTATGATACAATCGAAGAATATAAGGAGTTGGACCGAACTTCGGCAAAATTTCAAAAGCATGACGGCGTTTACGCGCATATCAAAAGAGGTCCGCTAGGTATCGTGCTCTGTCTCGGGCCATATAATTATCCGCTTAATGAAACTTTTGCACTGTTGATTCCCGCTATTATCATGGGAAATACAACGATATTTAAGCCTGCGAAACACGGGGTATTATTAATTACGCCTTTATTGGAAGCTTTTCAGAATAGCTTTCCAAAGGGGGTTGTTAATATTCTGTTCGGTAGGGGTAGAGCCGTAGCTGCGCCCATTATGCAGACCGGCAAAGTAGATGTGCTGGCATTGATTGGCAATAGTAAATCTGCTAACGCCCTGCAGGAACAGCACCCTAAAAGCAATCGTCTGCGATTGGTGTTAGGACTCGAAGCAAAAAATCCGGCAATTATTTTACCGGATGCCGATCTCGACCTGACTATCGACGAATGCATCGCCGGCACGCTATCCTTTAACGGGCAACGTTGCACGGCACTAAAGGTAATCTATGTGCATGAAGATGTAAAAGACGAATTTTTAAAACGCTTTTCAAAAAGAGTTGACGCCCTAAAATTTGGAAACCCTTGGGATGCCGGCGTAAAGTTGACCCCCCTTCCAGAGCCTGGAAAACCGACCTACATTCAAGAATTGATTGATGACGCGGTTCAGAAAGGAGCAAAAATAAAGAACAAAAAGGGAGGGCAGCACTTCGATAATTATATCTGGCCTGCTGTTTTGAATCCCGTTACCAAAGAAATGCGCGTATACCAAGAAGAACAGTTTGGCCCAGTAATACCGGTACTCTCGTTTTCCGATATTGAAGAACCTTTGGACGATATGGCGGAAAGTAATTATGGGCAACAGGTCAGCCTCTTCGGAAAGGATGTCTACGCACTTTCTCCATTAATCGATACTTTAGTTAATCTTGTGTGTCGCGTAAATCTAAACAGTTCATGCCAACGCGGCCCCGATGTGTACCCATTTACGGGAAGAAAAGACTCGGCGCAGGCGACCTTGAGTGTTCATGATGCACTGCGGTCGTTCTCGATACGAACTTTTGTGGCTTTTAAGGACAATGATCTTAATAATGAGACGATTCAACAGTTACTGGAAGCGAAACTGACGAATTTCGTTAGTACGGATTATATATTATGACATTTTATATAATACTTATGAAGATGAGAATCCTTTGAATAGGTTTTTGGTTCACAATCATATTTTAAGGATTGAATTTCTTCTTCTTCTTAACGTTGGTCCCTAATTAACGTGAAGTAAGATGCCGAGTACTCCAGAGTTGAAAATCTATTAATTTTTAACACCCTATTTATCAAGAACAATTTTAGAATCTTTTGAGCCAACCTCTTTTTCGCTGGCGGCAATTTTTTCCGCTTCCTTTTTAATACTCCCATAAGTAAAGGGCGCGAGCATCAGGCCTACAAAAGTTTTCGGGTAGTTGGGCATGCCCCCAATACCGATATCGTCACTTGGTTTTTCACCTTTGGGCAGGTAAAAGGTGCCAAATAGATGGTCCCAGATGATGACATCGCCACCGTAGTTTGAATTTCCCTCTTCAATTTTTTTCGAATGATGATACCTGTGATTTTTCGGAGAGGAAAAAATGTAATCAAAGGGACCTAAAAGTACATCCATGTTGGTATGTTGAAATCTTCCGATAGTACGACCTACGAGTCCGGTAACAAAAACAATTTCAACGGGTGCCTTTACAAAGGCAAAGGGAATTGCCCAAAGAAAGCTAGAAATCAATCCTTCAAGTGGATGGCTGCGCGTACCGTTAAACCAATACAAGCGCTCGGAAGAATGGTGTACTGCGTGCCATCGCCACATGAATTCCGATTCATGCATCCAGCGATGGTACCAATACCGAAAGAAATCGGCAATTGTAAGCAGTAAAAATACCTGAATGACCGGATGCAATGAAGAAGGCCATATCTCTTGCCCTATAGTTGGAGAGATTTCCTGTACAACAAGGGAAATTGTGGCTAAGCGCAAAGGTGCATTAATGTAATCACCCCATACTTTTCCACCAAAGAAAAGCATAACGTCTGTAGGCATTTCTTTGTCATCTAACCATTTTTTGCTGTAGGGAATCAGTCTTTCCAAAGGCGCAAAAATTGCCCCCAGAATGAGAAACATAATGATAGTGCCAAAAAACGTTCTGCTGGTATAGCCGCCATCCACCAATTCGAAACCGACGATTACCGTAAGGGTCATAAATAGGGGGAATACGGTAACCTGAAGAATTTTCTTAAAAAGAGTACCTTCAATTTTGGCGCTCAATGGATCTATTTTAGAAAGTGCCCATCGAAAGGGGCGCAGTATATACTTATGACCAAATAGTTCAATTGGATAAAAAATACGGTCTAAGAATTTCCCAATTTTTAGTAACATTATCCGAGTTATATTCTTTTTTGCTAAATAGTTCTTGTATAATTCTTAGTATGAAATGATTAAATATATGAAATATTCAATTCGATACGAAGTGCGGATAACCAATTATCTCTATTTTTTGTCTTGCGCATAGAGCGTTATATCAAGTTACAGTAACATAAAACGGCACCCCTAATTTGAATGTATGAACCTGATAAAATGTAATATTTTAACTCCTTATTTTCAATGGTCAATCTATTTGAGGTAAAATACCACACAAATAGGATAAACGTGTACAGCTCTTTTCCACTGAGCATCATTAATTTTGTGTTTGAAATTTGAAATGGAGTTCCGAGAATACAAAATCAGCGTATTCTAGGAATAGATGTAGAAAATATAAAGCAGAAGACAATGAAAACAACTATAACAAACAAAAAAGCGTTGACGGCCTTGGCAATTGGAGGTTTCGGTATCGGATTGACCGAATTCGTGATTATGGGTATTCTTCCCGATATCGCAAAAGGAATCGGTATTACGATTACCGAAGCTGGTCATTTTATTGCCGCCTATGCCCTTGGGGTTGTGGTCGGAGCGCCGTTTTTGACCAAATTCGGTTCGAATCTAGATGCCCGTAAAATATTGTTGTTACTTATGGGCTGGTTCACGCTATTCAATACCCTATCTGGTATGGTCGATAACTATTGGATGTTGCTCGTAACCCGATTTTTATCGGGTCTGCCGCATGGGGCTTTTTTTGGAATCGGAGCCGTAGTCGCCGGAAAACTTGCGAAAGAAGGCAAAGCCGCACAAGCTATTGCGGTTATGTTCTCCGGTTTGACCCTTGCCAATGTAATTGGGGTTCCGATAGGTACGTATATTGGCCACCAGTATAATTGGAGCATTTCTTTCTATATGGTAGGTCTAGTCGGCTTATTGGCAGTAAGCAGTGTATTTTATTGGATGCCGAACTTGCCCGCTGAAAGCGGTAAAATCGATTCCAAAGAAAAAAAAGGACTAAGGAACGGGGAGCTTTGGGCCCTAATTCTGCTTACAACAATAGGTACAGGAGGTTTTTTCGCTTGGTACAGCTATATCGCTCCGCTGATAACCGATATTGGGGGCTGGGGAGACAATATGGTAGGGTATGCGATGGTACTTGCCGGTTTGGGTATGGTTATCGGTAATTTTGTAGGTGCGAAAATGGCAGAACTATTTTCACCGTTAAAAGCTGTAGCCATCAGTTTGACACTAATGGTAGGTTTATTGCTTATAAATTCCATTGTAGCTTTTAATCCCTACATCCTTTTGGCCATGACCTTTTTGATAGGCCTAGCCGCTTTTACAGTATCCACACCGATACAAATGGCCATTATCAATACTTCTAAGGGTAATGAAATGCTAGGTTCGTCAATGAACCAAAGCGCCTTTAATATGGGAAATGCTTCAGGCGCCTATTTAGCCGGTTTGCCCATGGCTTTTGGATTTAGCGTAGTTTACGCCGGAATTGTTGGGGCCGTTTTGGCCGGAATGGGCGTGTTAATGGCTTTAGGTATCATTTTATACAGAAGACATAAAGCGGGGTACAGTTTCCGCCAGATGGTTTTCAACAACTAGTACTTCATTCGGTATAAAGGCCTATTGAGACGGATTTTTTAAAAATCTCAATACGTCTTTATTAGTTCCAATTTGGGGTCTGAAACTCTATAATTTATTGGTCCCAATAGCTGTCGGGACTAGTTGTGCGAGAAAATTTACTGAAATTATTGTAAATGATTATTGGTTAATCTTGCAACTAACGATTAACCATTAACCTAAGCAATTCGATTGCATATCCAAACCTCTGCACTGAAAGTGCGGAGTTGTTCAGTTAAAGGTTCTCCGCCAACCAGGTCCCGACCTCGCTGGTCTTATAGCTTTTACTTCCTTCGGCAAGGTCTTCTGTTACAACACCTTCAGCTAGTGATTTATTGACAATACGCCGAATGTCATCGGCTTCCTGCTGCAAACCGAAGTCTTCAAAAAGCATGGCCGCGGAAAGTACAGTAGCCAACGGATTGGCAATATCCTTACCGGCGGCCTGCGGATAAGATCCGTGGATGGGTTCGTAAAGTTTTGTTTTTTCCCCTACCGAAGCGGAGGGCATCAAACCCATGGAACCAGATATGACCGAAGCCTCGTCTGTAAGGATATCTCCAAAAAGGTTTTCGGTGATAATAACATCATACCCTTTAGGCCATTGCACCAAGCGCATAGCAACGGCATCGACAAATTCATAGCTTACTTCCACCTCTGGATAGTCTTTTTCCATGGCCTGAACGGTTTCACGCCACAGACGAGACGACTCCAAGACATTCGCCTTATCGACACAACATAACCGTTTTGAACGCCCCATTGCCATTTCAAATCCTTTTTTGGCCAATCGCTCAATTTCGGAACGTGTATAGGTCATCGTATCGAAAGCCGTATTACCGTCATCTTTGCGCCCACGTTCCCCAAAATAGACCCCTCCGGTCAATTCCCTTAGAATGATCAGATCCGTTCCTTCAATACGCTCTTTTTTCAAAGGGGATTTGTCAATCAATGATGGAAAGGTAAAGGTCGGGCGAACATTGGCGAACAGTCCCAATTTCTGGCGCATTTTCAACAGCCCTTGTTCGGGGCGTACCTTTGCCGATGGGTCATTATCGAATCTTGGGTGGCCGATGGCACCGAATAAGACTGCGTCTGCGTTGGCACAAACCTCATGGGTCTCATCAGGATAAGGCTCTCCAACGGCGTCTATGGCCGCTGCCCCGGTCAGCGCAGGTTTCCAGTTTATGTTATGGTTGTATTTTTTTGCGATCGCATCACATACTTTTACAGCTTGATCGATAACTTCAGGGCCGATTCCGTCTCCGGCCAAAAGGGCTATGTTTAGGTTCATTAATTATACTTTAATTTTCATTCCCGAAAAAGCGGGAATCTATTTATTGCTATTATATTGGTTTATTGATTATTCGTCATTACGAGTAAAAAATTCCAAAGGAAACTTTTGTAGTGCGGCAATCTGTTTAGTTTTGTTCAGCTACTGTCCTTTCGATTCGTTTTTCAATTTACTTTTCCGTGAGCTTCAACAGCTTGCCGTATCGGTTGTTTACAAAGAAAATAGCCTCCTTGCAAAGACGTATTTCTAAATAAGATTTAACATCTTTTCCGTTGCTTTGATAGCGGATACGGTCTGGTCGGAGTCCAGACCACGTGAGATGAACTCTCGGCCATCTGTCTCCCAAGTTATAATGGTCTCGCAAAGGGCATCGGAGTTACTCCCAGGGGGTATACGCACGGTATAGTCTACCAGCTTTGGAAGTTCAAGCTTACGGGATTCATATATTTTTCGCAAAGCATTCATAAAGGCATCATACTGTCCATCACCTGATGCATTTTCCTCATAGGTTTTCCCTTTGATTTCCAAAGATAGGGTAGTGGACGGTTTCAAACCTTTCGAATGGGTCAGTACGTACGATTTTACAAATACTTTCTGCTGATAATCGGTATTGAGTACATCTGAAATAATATAGGGCAAGTCTTCTTTGGTCACCCTTTCCTTTTTGTCGCCCAACTCGATGATACGCGCCGTAACTTTTTTCAGTTCGTCATTGTTCAAGGTAAGGCCCAACTCTTGTAAATTCTTTTGAATATTCGCTTTCCCTGACATTTTACCCAATGCATATTGGCGTTTTCTGCCAAAACGCTCGGGCATTAAATCACTAAAGTAAAGATTCATTTTACTATCTCCATCCGCATGTATTCCAGCAGTTTGAGTAAAAACATTATCACCTACGATAGGTTTGTTCGAGGGAATACCCACCCCGGTAAATGCCGAGACCAACTTACTCACTTTATACAATGCCTTTTCGTTAACAGCAATCTTTACTTCGGGCAAAAAATCGTTTATTACGGCAATAGCACTGGCCATTGGGGCATTACCGGCCCGTTCTCCCATACCGTTTACGGTGAGGTGCAGTCCGTCGCATCCGGCCTGTACGGCTTCCATAATATTGGCGACGCCGAGATCATAATCGTTATGCCCGTGGAAATCAATGTGCATTTTGGGGTACCGCTCGATAATTTCGGTGAGGTAGTCCCGTGTTTCGCCATGGGTAAGAATACCTAACGTGTCTGGTAGTAGAACCCTTTTTATCGGCTGTGAAGAAAGAAATTCTAAAAATTCGAAGACATATTCCTTCGAATTGCGCATACCATTGCTCCAATCTTCCAGATAAATGTTATTAATAATACCTTTCTTTTGAGCAGAAGCAAAAATTGAAGCTATCTCCTTAAAATGCTGCGAAGGTGTTTTCTTAAGTTGGTGTTTGAGATGGTTCATTGACCCTTTGGTCAAGAGGTTTTGAGATTTGGCACCCGCTTTTTCCATCCATTTGAGGGAAACGCCTCCATCTACGAAAGTCAACACCTCTACACGCTCTAAATACTTTTGGGAGCTTGCCCATTCGGTAATTTGCTGCACGGCCAGCAGTTCTCCTTCAGAAACCCTTGCGGATGCGACCTCAATGCGATCGACCTTCAACTCGTCCAGTAAAAGTTTGGCCAGTGTCAATTTTTCAGAAGCTGAAAAGGATACCCCCGATGTCTGCTCGCCATCGCGCAGGGTAGTATCCATGATTTCCAAGTGTCTTCTTTTCATTCTATTCATTTTCGAAATTGCAGGAAAGCCGCAGCAATCTATTTAACCATTCAGAACCGTTTAGACAGCTTGCTTCGTCGCGAAAAGACTCTTCGCAAATGCGTATTTTCAAAAAGGTCTGGTTTTGGCAAACTCTTGAATATCATTTTTGATGTTTAGCAAATAATCGATATCGTCGAAGCCATTGCTCATATTACCTTTCTTGTACTCATTGATATCGAAAGATTCACTTTCGCCAGTTGCCAAAATAGTGACTTTCTGTTCGGAAAGGTTTACTTCGAACTTCGAATTCGGGTCTTTCTCGATTTCGATGAATATTTTCTGAAGAAACTCCCCACTTACTTGAACGGGCAGAACACCGATATTCAAGCAGTTGCCTCGAAAAATATCCGCGAAAAAGCTGGAAATTACGCAGCGGAAACCGTAGTCGTATACCGCCCAAGCCGCATGTTCACGCGAAGATCCGGAGCCGAAATTTTTTCCTCCGACGAGTATTTTCCCACTATAAAGGGGATTATTCAGAATAAAATCTGGTTTGGGCGAATCATCTTGATTGTAACGCCAGTCTCGAAAAAGATTGTCGCCGAATCCTTTGCGCTCCGTTGCCTTTAAAAACCGCGCGGGGATAATCTGGTCGGTATCTACATTCTCAATCGGTAAAGGAACCGCAGTAGATGTTAATATGTTGAATTTGTCGTATGCCATAAATAGTACTCTTTAATGTCATTCCCGCAAAGACGGGAATCTTTTTAAATATCTTCAGTGGTTTAGCAGTTTGCTTCGTTGCGAAAATGCTCCCCGTAATTACGTTTTTCATTCAGCTGTTTCCATTGCCATTAGCCCTCTTGGGTCAGTGACCTTACCAGTGACCGCTGCCGCCGCGGCTACAAGCGGACTCGCCAACAACGTTCTTGAACCTGGGCCTTGTCGGCCTTCAAAATTTCTATTTGACGTACTGACCGCTAACTTTCCCGGAGGGACCTTATCATCGTTCATCGCCAAACATGCCGAACAACCTGGTTCTCGGAGTTCGAAACCGGCTTCTGTCAAAATATCCAAAATACCTTCTTCTTTTATAGCAGCTTCTACTTTATGACTTCCCGGAACCAGCCAAGCGGTTACGTTATCCGCCTTCTTCCGCCCTTCGACGATTGAAGCAAATGCCCTAAAATCTTCGATGCGTCCATTGGTGCAACTTCCCAAGAAAACGAAATCGATTGGTTTTCCGATCATGGAATCGCCTTCATCGAATTTCATGTACTGCAACGATTTTTTGTAGGTAGTGGCACCGCCCTGTACCATATCGGAAGTCGGAATATCATTTTTGATACCCATACCCATTCCCGGGTTGGTACCATAGGTAATCATCGGCTCGATTTGTGAACCGTCAAAAGTCATTTCTTTATCAAAAATTGCATCTGGGTCGGTGTAAAGCGTCTGCCAGTAATCCATGGCACTGTCCCATGCTGCTCCCCTCGGAGTAAATTCACGGTCTTTGATATAATGAAAAGTGATTTCATCTGGGGCAATCATACCGCCACGCGCGCCCATTTCAATGCTCAGGTTACATACCGTCATGCGGCCTTCCATTGTCATATTCTTAAAAACATCGCCGGCGTATTCTACGAAATACCCGGTCGCGCCCGATGTCGTCAATTGAGAAATTATAAAAAGGGCAACATCTTTCGGGGTCACGCCATACTGTAGCTCTCCGGTAATGTTTATACGCATCCTTTTGGGTTTGGGTTGCATAATGCATTGGGTAGCCAGAACCATTTCCACTTCCGAGGTGCCAATGCCAAATGCAATTGCCCCAAAAGCACCGTGGGTAGAAGTATGTGAGTCGCCACAGACTATCGTAGCCCCAGGCAAGGTGATACCATATTCTGGGCCTACTACATGAACGATTCCGTTTTTTTCGTGACCGAGGCCCCAATAAGAAATACCATGTTCATTAGCATTTTCCTCCAACATTTTCAATTGATTGGCCGATAGCGGGTCGGCAACGGGCAAATGTTGGTTAACGGTCGGGGTGTTATGATCGGCAGTCGCAAAGGTTTTTTCTGGATGCATTACGGGAATCCCACGATTTTTCAGTCCCAAAAAAGCAACAGGACTCGTGACCTCGTGTACCATATGTCGGTCGATGAACAGCACATCGGGGCCGTTTTCGATTTGATGAACAACATGTGAATCCCATACTTTATCGAACAGTGTCTTTTTCGCACTCATATCTTATGATTATAAGCCTACAAAACTAACGAAACAAGGTATTTTTAAGAAATAATTACAATTGAAAAATACGACGTTCAACGACTGAAATCGTTTTTTCCGCTACTAAACCTGTAATTTCTGTAGTATTTGATTTAACACCTGATGTTACGACTTTAACAAAACACTAACGATTTATGGTGAATAGTATAAATACCTTCCATTCTTATTCATCTAAATATTCATCATAAAAAACGAACTCATGAAACATTTTTACAAAAAAAGTTTGATTTTAAGCGTATTGGGAATCTTTCTCGGTACAAACGCTGGGGCCCAGTTAGACCTTCCAAGTGGGAGTCAAATGGCAGAGGTATCGCAACGCATAGGTATTACCGACATAAGTATTAAGTATTCCAGACCCAGTGTTAAAGGTCGGGAGATTTGGGGGAAATTAGTGCCCTATGGCATGAACAACCTTGGTTTCGGTACGGCAAAAGAATCGCCTTGGCGGGCAGGTGCCAACGAAAATACAGTCATCAAATTTACCGATGACGTACAAATCGAAGGAAAAGAACTTAAAGCCGGAAAATACGGACTTCATATGGTGATTCACGAAAATGGAAAAGCCACCGTGCTATTTTCTGAGAACTATGGGGCTTGGGGGAGCTATTTCTATGACCCAGCGGAGGATGCCCTTCAAGTAGAGGTGAATACCAAGGAGGCACCACATACAGAGCAGCTTACTTTTATGTTCAACGAAGTGGATGCAAACTCTGCGGTAGTCTCCCTGAATTGGGAGAAGAAACAGGTTCCTTTTAAAGTAGATGTCGATGTATCAAAAATTGTATTGGCCGACATTCGAAAGAAACTCCAGAATGCACCTGGTTTCAATAGACAAACATGGGAGCAAGCGGCGAACTATGCCCTAAATAATGATGGGGATTTAAATGAAGCTCTTGGATGGATCGATGGGGCCATAGCCGGACAATTTTTTAGCCAGAAAACATTCAACAACCTAAATATCAAGGCGCAGATAATGAATAAATTAGGGAGACCTGAGGAAGCTGAAAAGGTTATGGATGAAGCAATGAGCATGGGTACGGTTTTCGAAATTCACGGTTATGGAAGGCAACTAATTGCCCAAGGTCAGAAAGAAAAAGCGCTTTCGATCTTTAAGAAAAATGCAAAAATGAACAAAGGCAATTGGCCTGTAGATTTTGGTTTGGCCAGAGGCTATTCTGCTACTGGTAATCATAAAACTGCCCTAAAACACTTGAAAATTGCAGCGGAAAGAGCACCAGATCAACCGAATAAGGATGCGATAGCTAGCTACTTGGTTAAATTGGAGAATAATGAGGATATTAATTGAAAAAAGTATTACTCTCTGAAAAAAGCCCATTAATCAATGGGCTTTTTTTTTATAAGGTGATTTTTTTAATACAGTTACTAGCTTATATAATTCCAAATATTCTTGTGTTTGACCAATTGTCCATACGTATGCCGAATTACCAAGTGCTTAGGGTTTTCAAGTCTCGGGTCGGCTTTTAGCAGTTGTATTGCATAATATCTTGCAGTTTTTAAAATATCATTATCCTTGACGATATCTGCTATTTTCAAGTTTAATAGTCCGCTTTGTTGGGTACCCATTAAATCTCCCGGTCCACGTAGACGCAAGTCTACCTCGGCAATTTCAAAGCCGTCATTAGTCCGTACCATGGTCTGTAAACGGGTTTTTGAATCCGCCGAGAGTTTATGACCGGTCATTAGGATACAGAAACTTTGGTCTGCCCCCCGGCCTACACGACCACGTAATTGGTGCAATTGCGAAAGCCCGAAACGTTCCGCGCTTTCGATAATCATGACAGAGGCATTAGGTACATTGACTCCTACTTCGATTACAGTTGTGGCGACCATAATCTGGGTTTCACCTTTGACAAAACGCTCCATCTCATAATCTTTATCTGCCGGTTTCATTTTACCGTGTACGATGGATATTTGGTATTCGGGTAATGGAAAATCACGCACAATACTTTCATAACCATCCATTAAATCTTTATAATCCAAAGCCTCCGACTCCTGTATCAGCGGATATACGACATAGATTTGTCGTCCTTTTTTGATTTCATCCCTTATAAAACGAAAAACCTTCAAGCGATTAGCGTCATAGCGGTGTACTGTCTTTATAGGTTTTCGACCGGGAGGAAGCTCATCGATGACAGAAATATCCAAGTCTCCATAAAGGCTCATGGCTAAAGTTCTGGGAATGGGCGTTGCCGTCATCACCAAAATATGGGGCGGAATCTGATTTTTATGCCATAATTTAGCGCGTTGGGCCACTCCAAAGCGATGTTGTTCATCGACGATAGCCAGTCCTAAGTTTTTATACTGCACCTTATCTTCCAGAAGGGCATGGGTACCGATAAGAATTTGTAGCTCTCCGCTTTCCAACTGTTCATGAATAGGCTTTCTTGCCGACTTCTTAACCGAGCCGGTAAGCAGTGCACAGCTGACGTCGGTACCTTCCAATAATTCCTTTATACTATTATAATGCTGATTGGCCAGTATTTCGGTGGGGGCCATCAAACAGGCCTGAAATTCATTATCGATGGCCAGAAGCATGGTCATGACCGCAACAATGGTCTTTCCCGAACCCACATCGCCCTGCAAAAGTCGGTTCATTTGGGCATTGCTGCCCAAGTCCGCCCTGATTTCTTTGATTACCCGTTTTTGTGCCCCTGTCAATTCAAACGGAAGGTGTTCTTTATAAAATTTATTGAACAGCTTGCCGACTTGGTCAAAGTTGAACCCCGTGATTTTCTGCTTTCGGAGCTTATTTTTCGAAATCAACTGCAATTGGATGTAGAACAGTTCTTCGAACTTTAACCGAAACTGTGCCTTGGCCAATAATTCCTGATTTTTTGGAAAATGGATATTGAACATCGCTTCCGTCTTCGGCAATAATTTAAGCTCGAACAAGAGGGAATCCGAAAGTGTCTCGGTAAACTGCCCTTTAGATTCTATGAACAATTGCTGTATCAGTTTGCTGATGACCCGGTTCGTAATACCTTTATTACCAAGCTTTTCAGTAGAGGGATAAATAGGTTGCATGGCGATTTTAAGCCCCTGTTCATGTTCCGAGAGTAGTTCCATTTCGGGGTGGGGCATTGAAAACTTACCGTTGTACCAATTACGCTTTCCGAAAATGACATAGGGCGTGTTCAGTTTCAAATTCTCCCGGATCCATTTTTGCCCCCGGAACCAGACCAATTCCATTTCTCCGGTTTCATCGACAAAAGTGGCAACGAGACGTTTACCCTTTTTTTGCTCTACTGTCTTAATATTGATAATCTTACCAACAATTTGCACATCGGCATTGCTGCGTTGTAATTGGGTTATTTTGTAATACTGGGTCTTATCGAGATATCGGTTGGGGAAGAGGTTCAATAAATCTTGAAACGTTTGAATACCAAGCTCAGACTGAAGGGTTTCGGCACGATTAGGGCCAACTCCTTTGAGATATACGATGGGCGTCTGCAAGTAGTTGGCGTTCATAAAACGAATTTAGGAGTTCACATTTTGAACTGCAACTAAAATACGCTCCTAGCGCATCCCTAGAGGGAGTGCTAGGGTGGGGATAACTAAAATGGTAAATTTGGTGCGGACTTTGCATTTAAAAGGTTTATGAAACAGCTTTTAATATTTCTTTTTTTCTTTCTTTCTTTTTTTGGGATGGCCCAGCATCAGGATAAAGTGGATTTTATTCGTGGGGAAGTGACAATCGATCCGATTCCTAAAGAAAAACGCATTGAAGCTTCAGTTATCTATTCCTTTGATATTTTACAAGATGTCGATTCCGTTTTTTTGGATGCAAAGAATATGGACTTCAATAAAGTGTTGTTAGACAACAAAAAGATAGAGTTTATAAACACGGAGAAAACTATAGTAATCCGTAAAAAATTCGAAAAAGGGAAATCCTACAAATTAGCTTTGGATTATTTGTCCGAGCCAAAGCAGACGTTATATTTCTTAGGATGGGAGGATGCTATAGAGGGAAATGAACAAATTTGGACTCAAGGTCAAGGCAAGTATACGAGCTACTGGTTGCCCAGTTTTGACGCGATGGAAGAGAAGGTAGAGTTCGATTTAACAATAAATATCCCGAAAGATTTAGCTGTAATTGCAAACGGAAAGTATGTAAGTGGAGTTTCTACTACAGCCGGCAACCTCGAGAGGCAATGGGTTTACGACATGCAAAAACCCATGAGCAGCTACCTTTTGGCCTTTGCGATAGGAAATTATAGAAAACAGGAGTTGACGTCAAAAAGTGGTATCCCCATAAAGAATTATTATTATCCAAAGGATAGTTTGCAGGTCGAACCCACCTACCGCTACACCAAAGAAATATTTGACTTTCTAGAATCGGAAATCGGCGTACCTTACCCTTGGCAGAATTACAAACAAATACCTGTTCGCGATTTTCTTTATGCGGGTATGGAGAATACTACCGCTACTATTTTTTCCGATGGCTATGTTATCGATTCGACGTCTTTTGTTGACAAGAACTATGTCAATGTCAATGCCCATGAATTGGCCCATCAATGGTTCGGGAATTTAGTAACAGAAAAAAATGGCAATCACCATTGGCTCCATGAAGGTTTCGCGACCTACTATGCCTACTTGGCGGAAAGAGAGATTTTCGGCGATGACCATTTCTATTGGAAACTGTATCGTTCTTTGGAGCAACTCCAAAGTACAGCGGATAGGGGAGCGGGACAAAGCCTGTTGAACCCAAAGGCCAGTAGCCTTACCTTTTATGAAAAAGGGGCTTGGGCCCTATTTATGTTAAGAACTCAAATCGGGGACACCGCTTTTAAAAAGGGTATTCGTAATTATCTGGAAAAGTATAGCTTCAAGAACGTGACAGTTTCCAATTTTCTTCAAGAAATGGAAAAAGCCAGTAGTTCCGACCTTTCCGGTTTTAAGGGCGAATGGCTGGAGAATACCGGGTTACCTTATAAATCTGCCAAAAAAATCCTGATAGAAAAATCGTCTTCTTTGGCCCTGTTGAATACCATGGACGGCGATTTTGAAAAGGCTCAAGGTGACGCTATCGATTATGTGGACTATTGGAATCGTTCTACATCCGTGCACTTGAAAAAGTATATTTTGGAAAAGCACTTTAATGTATTGCCAGATGAAATTTTAGATAAAGCCTTTGCGTCCGATACGCCAATGATTCGCCAAACCTTGGCTCTTAAAGTAGATAGTATTCCAACATCAAGAAAGACTCAATATGAGTCTCTTTTAAAAGGTAGGAGTTACATAACCCTTGAAAGTGCCCTTTTTAAGCTATGGGCGTCCTTTCCTGAGGATAGAAAAGAATATTTGAACGCAACGAAAGATATCGTTGGACTTCCGAATAAAAATGTCAAGTTATTATGGCTAACGCTGGCAATTTTGACCAATGACTATGAAGCCATCAACACACAACGTTTTTTTGCGCAACTCAGTTCATATACGGCTCCTCACTATTCTTGGGAAATTCGAATGGGGGCATTCCAATACCTGAGCGAAATCGGTTTTAACGACCAAAGTCTTAAAAGTCTAATCGAGGCTACGACACATCATAGTTGGCAGTTTAAAAAATACGCCCGAAATTTAATCGATGAACTTTTAAAGGATTCCGATTATAAAAATCGGATAGAAAATTCGTCTAAAGAACTAAATCAAGCGCATTTACGTTATATAAATACCAAACTGGGAAAAGAATGAGGGCATTGGTCATTTCGGGAGGCGGTAGTAAAGGTGCTTTTGCAGGCGGCGTATCGCAATATTTACTCGAAGAAGCTGGGCGTACTTACGATATCTTTATAGGTACCTCTACCGGTAGTCTGTTGATATCCCATTTGGCACTTGGTAAAATCGATAAAATAAAAAACATCTATTCTTCCGTAAATCAAGATAGTATCTTTAATAATTGTCCGTTTAAGGTCAGTAAAAAATACGGTTCGGATATTATTTCAATGGACCATTGGAATATTTTAAAAAACCTTGCAAAGGGGAGAAAGACCTTTGGAGAAAGTGAAAATTTAAGGGAGTTGATTCGCAATAGCCTTACTCCCGAAGAATTTAAGGTACTAAAGTCGGGACCAATAGATGTTGTCGTTACCGTTTCAAACCTTTCTTTAAACCAAGTAGAATATAAGTCGATAAACGATTGTACCTACGACGAGTTTTGCGACTGGATCTGGATATCTTCGAATTACACGCCCTTTATGAGTTTGGTGCGTAAAGACGGCTGTGAATATGCCGACGGTGGTCTAGGAAGTCTTGTGCCTATCGAAGAAGCCATACAAAGAGGAGCGACAGAGGTCGATGTTGTCGTTCTTAGAACAGAGGTCAGTTATTACAATAGAATGCCCTCTAGAAATCCGTTCGAGCTGATTACTAATATGATGGACTTTATTTTAGACCGAATCGAAAACCAAAACATTCGAGTGGGTAAACTTGTTGCTACACAAAATGAGGCCATTATCAACTTGTACTATACACCAACAGTTCTTACCACAAACTCGCTTATCTTCAATAAGGAAAAAATGACGCTCTGGTGGAAAAAAGGCTATCTCTATGCTAAGAACAAGGATACGGAGAGTATGCCCATCGAACCTGATTTGCAGGAGTGAAGCAGTTAGTAGGCAGTAAGCAGTGGCAGTTCGCAGTTGATCAGGAAAAAATAGTGTAGAAAATAGTGGAAAGACAAAATACGCTCAACACTTCAGAGATACTAAGTTCCAAATTTTGAACTTGAACTTGTGTTTGAGCTTGAACTTCCTTACCAAAGTTCACCAATCTCTTTTTTCACAAAAGATAGGGCAGTGGTCGACGGTGATTCTTTGTCCATAGTTTCGGTCAAAATATCTTCACGAAGTTTATCTGCTGAATCCGTTTCGCTCATTGCCGCTTTTCGGATCATCTGTACGGTTGCGCTTTTGGCGGCCTTGATGATGTTCCAACACTGATCGGTCATGTAGATCTGCTGCGAAAGATTATGATCGAACTCCTTTTCGATGCTTTGGATCAATAAAGTTTCATAGGCATTCTTGTCAGATGATTTTGGGGCTACGCGCACTACAAGGCTGGGTATGGCAATGCGCTCCAAAAAAAGTGCCATTCGCTCGTAGGCCTGCAGACGAATGGGGAGGGCATTTTTTTGATTGTCCTTATGCAATAGGAAACGCCTTCGGCCGTCTTCATTTCTAATGTGCATTCTAAAAAAGTAAAAGGCGACTACGCCCGTCACTACGGCAGGCAATAAAAATCCGAATAGTTGTAAAATGGCCTCTCCTGACATTTTGTTTGGTTTTTGGTCAATAGTTTATGCAAGTAGAACGAAGATTTTTTTTAAAAAGTATGCTAAATTTTAAGTTTGCAGCTTACTTGATATATTTCAAGTATTTATAAAACCCAAATCGTAATGGAAACAGTCATTGGTTATAACTTTTGACGTTTTTATTTCAAAAAACTTACCTAATATGAAGTTCAAATTCCAACTTATTATTTTACTTTTTACCGCTATTTTATCTTGTGATGAAGCCGAAGATATTTCAGAATCTGAATTAGTGGTCGAAAGCCCCCCGGAAGAAGAACTGGTAGAAGAAGATGCTACCAAGCCAGTAATTACAATAATTGGTCTAACCGACATCATAGAGAAGAAAACCGATATTTCCATACAGATAGAAGATGAATCTACGGTAGAAACCAAAGTCTTGCGCGATGGCGAAGAACTTATCAGTAGCTCGGAGAAGCAATTCGATTTAACGGTAAACCCGTATCCAATACCTGTGGGTGCGACGGATTTTATAGTGGTTTCAAAAGATGCCCTTGGTAACGAAACTACTGAAACCTATACGGTGGAAATTAAACATCTTTTAATCGAGAACTTTTATATTGAACTTATAACCGATGTTGTTGATGTGAGCTTTAAAAACTTGATATTCTTCAACAACCTAGACGGGAAAGAATTGGCGGTATTTGAGCCAATGGGACCCAATGAAAAAGTTTATACTGATGAAACTATTATGGAGGATTATATCTTATTTACTTCAGTAAACCATACAGTCTTTCCTCAAAGTACTTCGGGGGGTAGAAATCAATCCCTTTGGTTAAGAACTCACAAGATTCCTTTAGGTATGAAAAGGAGGGAGGGTATTAAGAATGACTATGTTGAACCCCAAAATACTGTCGAGGTTACCCTCAACGGTATACCCCTCGTAAATGGTTCGCCCGATTTTTATGCTTACGGTGAAGGATATAAAACTGTCGCCCATAGCGGCAATGATACGCAAACCAACTTAACCATAAACCACGATGGGATTCAGCCCATATACATCCGAACAAATCGATGGGGTGGCAGTACTCCAAAATTTGATGGCAAAAAAGAAAATTACCGTTATGTAGTAGTAAAGCCCGAAACGGGAAATACAAGTATTCAAATTGAGTCAGACAAATTAACTCAGGCAGAAAGAAGTATAAAACTTGATATACCAGAACAAGATCCTGGAACCCTTTTCTTTCATAGAAATGCATTCGCAAGCACCGAATCTTTAGTTAATGAAGGAGCTAGTATTTACGAGAAAGACTCAGCAGGCGAAACTAGCGTTGTTGACTATTTGGATTTACCGGTATTTTCTAATTTCAACTTTTACCTTAACTATTTGTCATATGGAAAGAACGGTTTCCATTATAGCACTCGCGGTAATGATGCCAAACTGAGTGTAAACATGCCTGATTGGAGCGCAAATACCTATTTGGCTGAAGATACCATTGAAGTAATAGCTACTAATCCAGATGTAGACTACTATTCTGTCGGCTTATATAAAAAGGTATTTGATAATGGCATTGGTCTCAATATGCGATGGACATTCTACTTAGACGGTGATAGTAATAATGAAAAAAAAGCACCCCTCTTTGATTTACCAGATATGATTAAGGAGGCAGTAAACGAACCTTATCTTCAAACTCCAGAAGGAATGGAGATTACTAGTCTAGCAGCAGTTGATTATACGAATTTGAATTCTTATGATCAAAATGTTGATAAATCGGTATTCAACAATTCTGATTTTGTGGGTGCAGGCAATTTATTTAGGCAGGTGAACTTTCCGATTTCCAATACCTCAGATAAGTCGAAAACTATGAAGGGGCCAGGCAATAGCAACATGTTCCACCATGATATTTTTGATATAGATATAAATGAACCAAGACCCCGAATTTATTGAAAAGTTCTATTTCGAAAACGGATTGAAATTTCTATAAAAAATAAAAAAGCTGCCCTTTAAGGCAGCTTTTTTGCATATAAAACATGTTATTTTTTACTTCAGTTCTTCATCTCCTCCCGTACCATCAAATAAAATTGGTTAAAGTCTGGATGGATGCTGATTTGTACACCTTCTTTAAGATTACCGTCCCTACCCAAGGTGGTAATTCGTTCGGGAGCAATGGCAAATTTTTCCTGAAGGGTAGCTGAAATTGCAACCGCCTGTTGGGCAGGTATGTTCAAGTCTCCGGTCATACTGAGGCCTTCAATAGTGACTGCGGTATTGGGATTGGCTGTAAGCACATTGGCTATTTTTTCGACCCAAGCCTCGGCTTCGGGAACTAGGGCTACCCCTGTATCGCTTCCATATAGACTTTCTAGTTTTGACGAAATAACGACCGAGCCTTCCGAGACAGCGATTTTCGCATTTTCGCCCATGGTTTGCTTGGCATTGGTTAGAACAACGATTATGGTTGAATCATTACTTGCAATGGCATCTTTAATGGCCTTAATTTCTTTTTCTTTGGCCGCAAGATTTTCCATGGCACTATTAACGATATCCGAGTTTTTGTTGGATACTTCCGTAAAGCTAGTAAGATTGGTCATCAAGGTGTTGTTCGCCGCCTGAAGTTCACTCACTTGGGTTTCAAAAGATTCGGCCCTCGCCTTCGCAATTTTTTCGTTCTTTCTTGCATCGGAAACTTCCGATTTCACAGAATCAAGCTGCGATTTGAGTTCATCGATTTCAGCAATTAAATCGCTTTTTCGCTGGGCATGTACTGTTGCTGAAGTAAACCCGATTAAAAAGAATAGGAGTAAGGTTTGTCTCATAAATATTACTTTTTGGGGAAAGGTTATGTGTTGATTTCGCCGTAAAAATAGATTATTCTTTGGTTTTTGCGAAATACGTGCCCCCGAGGTAATGACAATCGTACAGTTTTTGTATTCCCGAAAAGGAGACTTGGGCCTTTTGATATCCGTATGAAGAGGCGAGTGTACGGCTAAGTTCGTTATCGTCTACATTTACCTGAATATCATCCATAGTATATTGGCAGGGATGCTCATAGCCCGAAGCATGGGTAATCTCGAGTAATTCTTTGCGGAAGGTTTTAAAATATTGTGCCAAACGATCTGACTTTAATGGAACATCGATACCCTTTTGTAACCATTTGCTTTGTGTTGCGATGCCAGTAGGACAACGGTTGGTGTGGCAGACCTGCGCCTGAATGCATCCAATACTCATCATAGCCTCTCGGGCAACATTGATGCAATCGACCCCCATGGCGAATGCCATTGCTGCCTTTGCCGGAAAACCCAGCTTACCACTTCCGATAAAAACGATGCGCTCCGTTAGGTTTCGTTTTAAAAAAACTTTGTAAAGACTTGAGAATCCGTATACCCATGGTAGTGAAACATGATCTGCAAAAGATGGGGGAGCCGCTCCTGTTCCACCTTCACCACCGTCAACAGCTATAAAATCGGGCCCTTTTCCAGTTTCTACCATCATGTCGGCCAATTCTTCCCACTGGTCCAATTTACCGATAGCACCTTTGATGCCTACCGGTAGTCCGGTCTCTTCCGCTATGTTTTCAATAAACTGCATTAATTCCTTAACGGTAGTAAAAGCCTTGTGTGTGGCAGGGGAAAGCACATCTTTTCCAACTTCAACACCGCGTATTTCCGCCAGTTCAGACGTGATTTTAGCCCCGGGAAGTACACCGCCCTTCCCCGGTTTTGCACCCTGGGATAATTTAATTTCGATAGCCCGGATACACTCATTTTCAGATACCAGTCTTTTCAGTTTTTCCATGGAAAAGTTGCCATCTTTAGTACGCACTCCGAAATATCCGGTTCCAAAATGGAAAACGACGTCACCTCCATGAGTGTGGTAAGGTGAGAGACCGCCCTCACCCGTATTGTGATAAGCTCCAGCTTTGGCGACCCCTTTGTTCATTGCTTCAACGGCAGCTGCCGATAAGGAACCAAAACTCATTGCGGAAACATTGATAACAGAAGCCGGACGATAAGGCTTATCTCTTTGATTGTAAGCGCCCATGACCTTCGCGCACGGCACGAACGAACTGTCTTTCAAATTGGGGTGGTTTTCGGATACCTGATAAGCCATCATCCGGTTTTTGACGAAAATGTGTTGGTGTGCATAGATATCACGATCGGTTCCGAAACCCTCGTAATTGTTCTCTTTTTTTTGCGGAAGCATAGATCCAACCTCTTTCGATACGGTTAAATGGAAGTTCTTCACGATTGTTCGCTACAAAGTATTGCCGCATTTCCGGCCCGATACTTTCCAGCCAATACCTTAAATGGCCGACAATCGGATAGTTATGTGAAATCGTATGGGCTTTTTGAAAGAAGATATCCCGAAGGGCAACCAGTAAAAGAAAAACTAAGATCCAAACCCACCAAGGAATGACCGAAAATATATTCAGGATTTTATCCATATCAAGCTCCCACGTTAAATTTAAGTCTAATAAAAGGGTCGAGGCTCAGCCTTCATTACCGCTGATGTCGATTAAACAATGCTACTTATTGTCAAGATAATCCAAACTCATTTCGGTCAAGGCTTTCACTCCCAATAAAAGTCCGCTATCGTCAATAATAAAATCAGGAGTGTGATGCGGAAAGGATTTGGTAGTGCCGGGGGTCATTCCTCCTAAAAAGAAAAAGAAACCGGGTACCTCGTTCTGAAAATAGGAAAAGTCTTCTCCACCGGTCACCGCTTTTTGTGTTTGAACATTTGATTCGCCCGCAACTCGGTTTAAAGTTGGCAACATTTGCTCCACAAGTGCAGGTTCATTGTAGGTAATATCGGTATTATCCTTGATTTCGATAGTCGCTTCCCCGCCATAAGCCTTGGCGATTGTAGGGACCATTTCCTGAAGGCGGCGGTCAATATGTTCCTTCATTCCATAGTCCAAAGCCCTTATAGTACCTATCATTTCGGCACTTTCGGGAATAATGTTGAAACGCACCCCACTGGTTATCTTACCTACGGTAATTACAGCGGCCTCTTCGGTAAGTTCAGTTTCACGGCTAATAATCGTCTGTATGCCGTCAATAATTTTAGCACTGATCAAAATCGGGTCGATACCGGACCAAGGTTGGGAGCCATGGGTCTGTTTTCCTTTAACCTGTATCGTAAAACGTTGTACCGCTGCCATAGTACCGCCCGATTTATAGCGGATAACGCCAACCGGAGTTTCGGAGTTGATATGAAGCCCGAAGATGGCATTTACGTCAGGGCTTTTTAGTGCTCCTTCTTTAACCATCAGCAGGGCGCCACCTTCTTCCCCTGGTGGCGGCCCTTCTTCGGCGGGTTGAAAAATAAATTTTATCGTTCCTTTGATTTTATCCGTATGTTTTGAAAGTATTTCGGCTACCCCCATCAAAATGGCCACATGGGTATCATGACCGCAGGCGTGCATTACCGGTACTTCTTCACCTAGAAACTGGGCTTTTACGGTTGATTTAAAAGGAAGATTATTACGTTCAGGTACGGGCAGCGCATCCATATCGGCGCGAAGGGCAACTACTTTACCAGGTTTTTTTCCCTTTAAAATGCCTAAGACACCAGTATGGGCGACTCCAGTCTGTACCTCAATACCCAAAGATTTCAAATGCTCGGCTACTTTTTCGGCAGTTTTGAATTCCCTGTTCGAAAGTTCCGGATTTTGGTGAATTTCCCTGCGCCAGTCGATAACCTTGCCTTCAATGGCCTTGTACTCTTTTTCAAAGCGAAGTTCTTGTGCAAAAGCTTCAATGCCAACAGAGAATATTAATACGATTAAAAATAGATGTTTCATTAAGTTTTCAGTTTGTTAAATATATAAAGAGATTATTTAAAGAACATAGAGCAACGAATATAGAATAAAGATAAAAGCTTAAGGAGCTTTGGTAAATGTACAATAGTCTTTATTCTTTCTCTCTATTTTCTGTATTCTTCCCGTCAAAAAGGCTTTGTTCACAATTGTCGAAAACTTGATTTTAGGTTGCGCCAATTTATAGCTAATTTCACTATTCTTAAAAATGTGGTTTGAAGAATTTTTTAGACGAACTCAATGAGGCCCAAAAGGCCCCTGTGCTGCATAAAGACGGCCCTCTGATGGTTATTGCGGGTGCCGGTTCCGGTAAGACCCGCGTACTGACCTACCGAATTGCGCATTTGATGGCGCAGGGCGTCGACGCATTCAATATTCTGGCCCTCACTTTCACCAATAAGGCGGCTCGCGAAATGAAAAAGCGTATCGCCGATATTGTGGGGAATTCCGAAGCGAAAAATCTTTGGATGGGTACCTTTCATTCCGTTTTTGCAAAACTCCTGCGTTTCGATGGCAACAAATTGGGCTTCCCCAGTAATTTTACCATTTATGATACCCAAGATTCCCAAAGGTTGATTTCTTCCATCATCAAGGAAATGGGGTTGGATAAGGATATCTATAAATACAAACAGATACAAAACCGGATATCCTCCTATAAAAACAGCCTTATCACCGTAAAGGCCTATTTTCAAAACCCTGAGTTGATGGAGGCCGACGCTATGGCCAAACGCCCCAGAATGGGAGATATTTATCAAAACTATGTCGACCGTTGCTTTAAGGCCGGGGCGATGGATTTTGATGACCTGCTTTTGCGCACTAACGAACTTTTGAACCGTTTTCCCGATGTCTTGATGAAATACCAAGACCGCTTCCGTTATATTTTGGTCGATGAGTACCAAGATACCAACCATTCACAGTATCTGATTGTAAAAGCCCTTGCAGACCGCTATCAGAATATCTGTGTGGTAGGTGATGATGCCCAAAGTATTTACTCGTTTAGGGGCGCCAATATCAGTAATATCCTCAATTTTCAGCGCGACTATGACGATGTGGGCATGTACCGTCTGGAACAGAACTACCGTTCGACTAAAAATATCGTGAACGCCGCCAACTCCATTATCGCCAAGAATAAAAATCAATTGGAAAAAGTAGTCTGGACGGCCAATGACGAGGGAGCTATGATAAAAGTACACCGGAGTCCTACAGATGCCGAAGAAGGGCGTTATGTCGCAGGTTCGATTTGGGATACCAAAATGAACGAACATCTTCTCAACGGGCAGTTCGCTGTTTTATATCGCACCAACTCTCAGTCCCGATCGATTGAAGATGCATTGCGTAAGCGAGATATTCCCTATCGCATCTATGGGGGACTCTCTTTCTATCAGCGCAAGGAAATTAAAGATGTACTTAGCTATCTCCGCTTGGTTATCAACCCGAAGGATGAAGAAGCGCTAAAACGAATCATTAATTTTCCGTCAAGGGGAATCGGGCAGACTACACTTGATAAATTGACAGTGGCGGCCAACCATTACAACCGATCCATATTCGAGGTCATCGAAAACTTGGATAAAATTGACCTCAAAATCAATTCAGGTACCAAAAGAAAACTGGAAGATTTTATAACCATGATCAAAAGCTTTCAGATTATGAACGAAGGCGCAGATGCCTTCTCCTTGGCCGAGCATGTTGCCAAAAAAACTGGTATTCTTCTGGAGTTTAAAAAAGATGGTACACCCGAAGGTATCGGGCGAATGGAGAATATTGAGGAACTGCTCAATGGTATCAAGGATTTCGTAGAAGGCCAAAAGGAATTGGCAGATGCCACTGGCGATATTGGAGAATTTTTGGAGGATGTTGCGCTTGCAACAGATTTGGACAATGATAAGGGTGATGACGATAGGGTCGCGCTAATGACCATACATTTAGCTAAGGGGCTTGAATTTCCATACGTATATATTGTCGGAATGGAGGAAGATCTTTTTCCCTCGGCCATGAGTATGAATACCCGTAGTGAACTGGAAGAGGAGCGTAGGTTGTTCTACGTGGCCCTTACACGTGCTGAAAAGCAGGCCTATCTGACCTATACCCAAAACCGATATCGATGGGGAAAACTCATCGATGCCGAACCCAGTCGCTTTTTGGAAGAAATCGATGAAAAGTATGTCGAAAATTTGACGCCTATCGATACGGGCTATAGCTATAAACCCCTCATCGATTCGGATATTTTTGGCGATGTGGATAAAAGCAGATTACGGCAGGTTAAACCCAGCAATGGAACCCCGCCCAAAGTTAAAAAGCCCAATGAAATACAACTTCGCAAGTTAAGAAAGTTAAAACCAGAATTGGCCACTCCCGTCGGTAATACCAATACCGTAGACCCCAATCTTTCAGAAGGTTCGTTAGTGAACCATACCCGTTTCGGTAGAGGAAAAGTATTAAAGATAGAAGGCGTTGGTAATGATAAAAAAGCCGAGATACAGTTCGATAAGGGTGACATTAAAAAGTTGTTATTGCGCTTTGCGAAATTGGAGGTATTGTGATTTCCATTTTATTTCTAACAAAATAAAGAAATGCCAGAATTACCAGAAGTACATGGCTACAAAGTGTACATTGATAGCACGGCCTTGCATCAGACTATTATTGACATGGATTGTCGTGATACCCGACTGCTAAAAAAGGACTTAAAGCAGTTTGAAAAACACCTTCAGGGTCAAAAACTTACTGGTACCCAACGAATCGGAAAGTATCTGTTTATTGAAACTTCTGGCGAGAAGATACTTGTCTTACACTTCGGAATGACGGGCCGCCCAAACTACTACAAAGATGAATCTGACCGCCCTAAATTCGGTCATATTGTTTTGACTTTCGAAAATGGCTTTCATTTTGCCTTTGAGAACAAACGTAAATTCGGTTGGTGGAATCTTATTGATTCTATCGAAGACTATAAAAAGGAGCACAATCTCAGTGATGATGCGAGGGAACTGAGTTTTGATGATTTCAAAAAATCTTTAGAAAATCGGAAAACCCACATCAAAACTGTGCTGTTGGATCAAAGTATCGCCGCCGGAGTCGGAAATTGGATGGCGGACGAAATTCTTTACCAAGCAAAAATTCATCCCCAAAGGAAAGTAGAGAAAATGGGATCGGATGAAATTGAAGGAATCTACAATGCGATGCAAAAAGTAATTGAAGTAGCTATTGCGAACGATGCTCATTATGCTGATTTTCCGGAAGACTTTTTGATGCATTTCCGTAAAGAGGATGCCATTTGCCATCACACCGGTGCAAAAATTAAAAAAACTAAGGTAGGGGGTAGGGCGACCTATTTTTCCCCGGATTGGCAGATGAAGTAGTGAACACAAACACGCTAAGTATGAAACTCATATTTCCGTTTAAACCTGTGATAGCACTCATTTTACCCCTTATTTTGTTAGGCTGTCAAACAAATGGTGCAAAAGAATTGTTCGATGGCGAAACTTTTAATGGGTGGGAAGGCGATACCGTAAATACATGGCGTATTATCGATAATACTATCGTAGGAGGTTCATTGACCGATACGGTACCACATAATGACTTTCTAGTCACTACCCAAGAATTTGGGGATTTTATATTAAAACTGAAATTCAAACTTGAAGGCAATGAAGGCTTCATCAATGCCGGAGTTCAGTTCAGAAGTCAACGGTTGGATGATCCCATTTATGAAATGATCGGTTATCAGGCCGATATGGGCGATAAGTATTGGGGCGCTTTGTACGACGAGTCCCGTAGAAAAAAAGTGCTTGCCGCACCGGATTCCACAGTAATACAGTCCTTGGTGAAAATCGGTGGCTGGAACGATTATAAAATACAGGCCGAAGGAAATCGCATACAATTATATCTAAACGGTCAGAAAACTGTGGATTTTACAGAATCTGACCAAGCAATTCCGCAAAATGGATTTATCGGGTTGCAAATTCATGGAGCTGGAAAAGCTAAGGTTTCCTATAAGGATATATCAATTCAGCGAATCAATTGAACGATGAATACTAACCTTCTGAAAAATATTTATCGTCATCAACTGCTTACGGAGATTGATTTGCAGACGATTGTAGCCGCACATCAGAAAATATCGGTGCCCAAAGGCACATTTTTATTGGAAGAAGGTCAGATTGCGAATGCGTACTTCATTATGGAAAGTGGACTTGCCCGTTCTTTCGTTCATGATTTTGACCGTAATGACATTACAACCAACTTTTTCACCACAAATGAAATTGTCATTGAAGTTTCTTCCCTTTTTCAAAGGATACCGACCCAAGAGAACATTCAGAGCCTGACCGATTGTAGCTGTTGGAAAATCGATTATGATACTTTTCAACAATTGTTCCACTCGATTGAAGGGTTTCGTGAGTGGGGCCGAGCTTGGATGGCCAACAGTCTATTTGAGCTTAAAAAGCGTTCGGTAGCCATGGTTTTGGATTCCGCTACAACCAGATACCAAAGACTGACCAACGAAAAACCGGAGGTACTAAAGTATGCACCATTAAAGTGCGTCGCTTCCTATCTGGGCATAACGGATTCTTCCCTGAGCCGAATACGAAAAGATATTGCAAAATCTTAGTTGGTATTTCTTGCCATAGGTCAAGTGTTTTTGAAGCGGACCGTTTTAAATTTGATTATTCATCAATTATGAACGGACAGTCCTATAAATCTTTGAACCAATGGGAATAATCAAAAAAGTAGTACTCGTAATCGGTGCTTTTGTAGGTTTATTATTGCTTGTGGCAGCCTTTGTGCCAAAAACATATTCCGTGGAGGAAGAAATTACCGTTCAAAAGCCAAAAGATCAGGTTTTTGAGTATATCAAGTATTTGAAAAACCAAGATGACTACAGCAAATGGGCCGCCATGGACCCGGGTATGGAAAAATCTTTCAAGGGAACCGATGGCACCGTAGGATTTATTTCTGCTTGGAAGAGCGGTAATGAACATGTCGGTGTTGGGGAGCAAGAAATCATTGGAATTAAAGAGGGGGAAAGAATCGACTACGCATTGCGTTTCTTTGAGCCTTTTGAATCTTCCGACGAATCCTATATGATTACCGAACACGTATCAGATCAGGCCACAAAGGTCAAATGGGGTTTTAAGGGGCGTATGGACTATCCTATGAACCTCATGTTACTGGCTATGGATTTTGAAGAAGCCATTGGAGATGATTTCGCCATAGGCTTATCCAATCTAAAAGTCGAATTGGAAAAATAGGATCGGCTGCTATTTACTGGCCTTTTCCAAGTCTGTTAGATTTCTTTTATGGTACAAATATCGGATTCCGTTTCCATTACATTCCTTTTAACTACGGCACTGACCTTTTTCTTCTTTTTGAAGGCAGCACGGTATTCCAAAATTGTTTTCGTCGTGTTGCTCACATGGCTCTTAGTACAAGGCACATTGGCCTATATCGGATTTTACCAAAATCTTGAAGTTGTTCCACCGCGAATTTTTCTGACTTTTATCCCTACCTTCCTTTTGATTATAGGACTTTTTTCCACGCGAAGTGGAAGAGACTGGATAAGTAAATTAAACCTTAAGGAGCTCACCTTATTGCATCTTGTACGGATTCCGGTCGAACTGGTACTTTATGCCCTTTTTGTCGACAAGGCTATTCCCGAGCTCATGACCTTTGCAGGGAGAAATTTTGATATATTGGCAGGCCTAACGGCTCCCTTGGTTTATTATTTTGGCTTTGTGAAGACGAAAATTTCCCGTAAAGGCATTCTAGCTTGGAATATTATTTGTTTGCTATTGTTGTTGAATATTGTGGTAAACGCTCTATTATCGGCCCCTTTGCCTATACAGCAATTTGCCTTTGATCAGCCGAATCTGGCGATATTGTACTTCCCGATTACCTTGCTTCCGGCTTTTGTGGTGCCCTTGGTTTTATTCGCGCATCTTATCGCAATAACAAAATTGGTCAATAAACCACTATGATTGGAAATGTCTGGTTTTCATCTAGCAATAAAATTTCCAAAAGTTACTCAGTTATTCAGTTATTATATTTATTCGATAAATAACTTAATTGACTTAGGCATATAATCACGAATGACCATGTCTTTAAAATTGGACAGTCTATACGTATTTCCATCTATCAAGTCCTCCCCCGGCCCCTCCAGATGGAGGGGAGCCAAGTCCCTTCCCCTTTTCGGGGAGGGGACTCCCATGGTTCAAAATACTAATTACTATCTAGGTGCCTAAGTCATTAACCGAATAACCCAATAACATGACTGCTTTACACCTTAAAGGTGTTTTTCAACAAAAGCCTTTAGTTTTACAGTAGTATCAAAGAGATTAAGACCTACCCAGCCGTGACCTTCGGTTTCGTAGAGCGTAAATTCGTGCGTAATATTCAATTCCTCTAATTTGGCGTCGAGGTCGACACCTTGTGAAACGGGAATCAAAGGATCTTGCCCGCCATAAAAAAGAATCGTAGGTGGTGCTCCATCATCCAGTCGCTGTAATGGGCTTGCTTCTTCGAGAATGCTATTTTCGGTGCCGAATTGGGCGATAAGCTCCTTTACAGTTTCATCTTCGGCGTTTTGATAGGCCGGATCTAAAAAGTTGGTTGGCCCCACCACACTACAGACCATTTTTACTTTTTCATCCGTATCAAAAGCATAACTCCATAATAAAGATAGATGGCCGCCAGCACTAACACCTACAAAGCCTATATCATCTCCTATTTCATATTCCTCCTTTTTCTCCTCTAAAAAATTTATTACCGAGGTAATATCGTCCGTTTGCATAGGGTAGGGCAGGTTGTTTTCATCGGCCAAACGATAGTTCATATTTACCACGGCCAATTCAGGAAGCTGTTGAAGGGTAAAATCTTTAAATGGGTCCATATCCGCCTTATCGCCAGACGACCAGCCTCCACCGTGCACTAAAATCAAAATAGCGGTGTCTTCCGATCTACCCTCGGGAAGGTAAACATCTAAAACTTGGTCTGAACTGGAACCATAGGAAACGTTCAAGAAAGATTCGGCCTCCAACGGCCCTTTCGGGGTTTCTTCTTCCGGCATTTGCTCTACTTCTGGTAGCTCAACTCCATTGTCTGTTGAACAAGAGTGGGATATACCAACTATTAAGAAAAGAAGAACTAAATGTTTACTGCTGTTAACAAAAATATTTCCGTATTTTGAATAGGTGTTTTTATGCATAGAACCGATTTATCCGCTATGGCAGATTTTATTAAAATATACGAAGAAAATCCGAACCCGGATGCTGTTAAAAAAGTGACGGATGTGCTTCGGAAAGGTGGATTGGTCATATACCCAACGGATACGGTCTATGGCCTGGGTTGCGATATCACTAATTCAAGGGCATTGGAAAAGATAGCCCGTATCAAAGGTGTAAAACTGGCTAAGGCAAACTGGTCGTTTATTTGTGCAGATCTTAGTAATCTTTCTGACTATGTACGTCAAATCGATACGGCAACATTTAAAATCTTAAAGCGCGCCTTACCGGGGCCCTATACATTTGTTTTGCCCGGTAACAATAATTTACCCAAAGACTTTAAGAAGAAAAAGACCGTCGGTATACGGGTACCCGATAATTCAATTGCGAAAGCGTTGGTCGAAGGCTTGGGAAACCCCATTGTATCGACCTCAATTTATGATGAGGACGAAGTTTTGGAATACACCACTGATCCTGAACTGATTTTCGAAAAGTGGCAGAATCTCGTAGACGTTGTCATTGATGGCGGTTATGGCGATAATGTTGCATCAAGCGTTATAGACCTTTCAGGAAATGAACCAAAGGTGATTCGGGAAGGTAAGGGGGCTTTGGATATATTTTAGTGGTCAGTAGTAATTACAGTCTTTTTTATCCAAGTAGTTTTTGAGGAAATGACATAAAAAACCGTCCGATAAAGTTATCGGACGGTTTCTATTTTATTCTAATCAACTAGTTAATTATTGATAGCGGGGTCATCCATGCCCTCTTCTATCATGCTGTAGAACTGATCGATTTTCGGTAGCACCACGATACGGGTTCTTCTATTTTTTGATTTCTCCGTTTGAGATACTGGAACAAACTCCGCTCTACCTGCAGCAGTCATACGTTTTGGGTCTACGTTATAATCGTTTTGTAAAATACGCACTACGGCAGTTGCACGCTTAACGCTCAAATCCCAGTTGTCTAGAAGTGGCGGTTTTCTGTAGGGTACATCATCCGTATGGCCCTCGACCATAAACTCGAAGTCAGGTTTGTTGTTCACTACCTGCGCAACCTTGCCCAATACTTCCTTGGCACGGCTAGTTACATTATAGCTTCCGCTACTGAACAATAATTTATCGGAAATGGATACAAATACGACGCCTTTTTCGACGCTGATTTCGATATCCTCATCATCCAAGTTTCCTAAAACTCCCTTTAAGCTCTGGACCAAAGATAGGTTTACGGAATCCCTGCGTGTAATGGCATCCTGTAATTTTCGGATAGTCAAATCTTTTTCTTGAAGACTTTCCAATGATTTTTCCAAGTTCTCGGCACCCTTTGTAGTCAAGGTCGTAAGATTGCCCATATTATTGATCAATTCTTGATTGTTGGCCTTCAAGAATGCGTTTTGGTCTTGTAACGTCTTCATTTTAGAGGTTGCCGTTGCCTTTTCTTCCAAGCAATCGTTCAACTTTACCGTTGCGGAATTGAGCAAGTCTTGGGTCTCCTTCTGCTTGGATTCCAGTTCAGCGTATTTTTTCTGTGATACGCAAGAAGCCAACAATAATGTCGCTCCTAAACAGCCTAAGATTATTTTCTTCATAATGTGATGTGGGTTACTAAAGTATTAATTGTTATTAATTTGATTTTGATTATTTTATAACTTCAAACAAGCGACAAAATTATAGAATCGCCAAATTTAACTTTTGCGAAATTAGTTAATCTTTTACTAAATCGTTAAATTTCTTTACATGATGTACGAAGTGAGACCATACAATAGACTTTGTAAGGTAATACTTTAGTATAAAATTAGCCTTTTCCCTTTTTCGATACATCTGCGCGAAATGCCTATAAAAACTAAGGTGGGCGCGGAATATTGCCGCACAGTGGTTGAGCTTCAATTGAAAAACGAAACGTACGGCCGCCACCCCGTCAAGCAACAATCGTATACCGATTATGACCAATGCTTTTCTTCTTGGAAGGTTCTTTGTTATTGAAAATAAGGAGTTTCTGAAATTTAGATACGTTTTTTTAGGATTCATATTGCTCAGGGTAGAACCGCCCAAATGGTATACTTTCGATGTGCCTACGTAATATACTTTATGACCATCGTTCTTGGCGCGCCAACAAAGATCTACTTCTTCTTGGTGCGCAAAATAGCTTTGATCAAAACCTTCGAGTTTCCAAAACACCTTTTTTCTTATGAACATACAAGCTCCCGTTGCCCAAAAAATCTCACGTATATCGTTGTATTGCCCGCTATCTTTTTCTATAGCCTGAAAAATTCTGCCTCTACAAAACGGATATCCCAATCGGTCGATGAAACCCCCGGCGGCACCGGCATATTCGAAATATTCCTTACGCATCAGATCCAATATTTTTGGCTGTACGATAGCAACTTCGGGTTTTTGTTCGAATAGCTCGATTATCGGGTCGAGCCAACCTTCAGTGACCTCGACATCTGAATTTAACAGGCAATAGATATCGGCATCGATATTCTTAAGACCGTCGTTGTAACCTTGGGCAAAACCTCCATTTTCAGAATTATGCACAACTTTAATCGTTGGGTAATTCGTTTTTATATAGGCTACGGAACTGTCTGAAGAGGCATTATCGATCACATAAATATCAGATCCAAACGAAAATTGAACGACAGAAGGCAGGTACCTTTCCAAAAGCACCACTCCGTTCCAGTTGAGTATGACAATAGCTACGCGCAAAACGTTGGCAAATTAACGGCTAAAATCAGGAATATCCCTTAGAAAGTCATATTTTTCTGATTTAAAGTCCATTTTGCAGTAAAAATGATTTAAGCCATTAGTAACCATCAGGTAGTCAGCATTCAATCTTAAGTTGTACTGTGCAATCTGGTCAAAACTAGTTTGGTCGATCGTTACCTTTGGCGATTTGCATTCGACAAGCAAATTGATATTCCCATTCGGATGAAAAACGATAATATCATATCTTTTTTTAAGACCATTTACCATTAATTGCTTCTCTACATTGATTAGGCTTTTTGGATAATTTTTATCTTGATTCAGATAGTTGACAACATGTTGGCGCACCCACTCTTCGGGTTGAAGTACCACAAATTTTTTACGGATTACGTCAAAAATATGGACTGTATTTTCGCTACTTTTGAACCGGAAGGTGTATTCGGGAAAGTTAAGCGGATGCATGCAACAAATTTGATGATTTTTTTTGAATGGAGGAAGCAAAACTAATAGTTACCGACATCCGTAAGGGCTCGATACGACCGATATATTTTCTTTTTGGGGAAGAGCCCTATTATATTGACGCAATTGCTTCCTATATTGAAAAAAATGTACTTACCGAAGAAGAGAAAGGCTTCAACCAAATGGTGCTTTATGGAAAGGAAACCAATGTTGATGAGATTGTGGCCAATGCCAAACGCTATCCTATGATGGCCGAAAGGCAAGTCTTGATTGTAAAGGAAGCACAGGAACTTTCGCGAACCATTGAAAAATTGGTCGATTATGCCGAAAATCCGCAACCGACTACGGTATTGGTCGTTTGCTACAAATACAAAAAACTCGACAAGCGCAAAAAACTTTATAAATCCGTTCAAAAAGAAGGCATACTTTTCGAGAGCAAGAAACTTTATGAGAACCAGGTTTCGGACTGGATCCGTAAAAACCTACAAGGGAAAGGGTACAGTATATCGCATAAAGCCTCCATACTATTGACTGAATATTTGGGAACCGATTTGAGCCGAATAAACAAAGAGCTTGAAAAACTTCAACTCGTACTTCCCCAAAAAACCGAGATTACACCGGAGGATATCGAAACGCATATCGGTATCAGTAAAGACTACAACAACTTTGAACTGAAAAAAGCCATTGGGGAACGCAATGTGCTAAAAGCGACCCGTATCATCAACTATTTTGCACAAAACCCGAAGGATAACCCTTTCGTGCTGACTGTTGCCCTTTTGAATACTTTTTTTACACAATTACTCAAATATCATGGTCTTAATGATCATTCGCCCAAAAGTGTAGCAAGTGCCCTTCGAGTTAGCCCTTATTTTGTTGGAGAGTTTCAGGCCGCTGCCCGAAACTATCCGATGAAAAAGGTGAGCAGTATCGTTTCCAGTTTACGGGAAATGGACCTTAAAGGAAAAGGAGTAGGAGCGAACGCAATCGGTCAAGCTGACCTGTTAAAGGAACTTTTGGTAAAGATTATTTGATCAACGTCTGTCTATACTGTACTTTCCAGGTCCCAACAGGATTATAGCTACAAACAGTATTAGATATAGCAAAGCTTTCTCTTTTTTCTGAAATGCATCCGCGGCATGAACGATGAAAAAGGCGACTGCCATGGTTATGGCAGGAGGTACTGCCACCCAACGGGTTTTAAAACCGAAAATTAGAAGTATCGGGCAAACAAATTCCGCAATTACGGCCAGAAATAATGTGGGTGTTGCACCGATGCCAATAGGATTACCGAATTCCGCTCCGTTGATCAACATTTGCAGTTTTCCATAACCGTGTGTCAATATTGCCGCCGAAGCTCCGATCCGTAAGACGGCGAGGCCCAAATCCTTTAAGAGTGAATTTTGCATTTACTATTTATTAAGCAGTATAAAAGTATTCAATTTTTTAGGAATCCTTCAAAATGTCTCGGATGCCTTTTACCAAAACTTCACAATCCGACTTCGTGAATGAAAGAGGAGGTTTTATCTTAAGTACACTATCAAAAGGCCCATCCGTTCCGATTAAAATATGCTTTTCGCGCAGTCCATTTTTTAATCGTGAGGCCAGTTCCGTACCCGGCCTTCCATTTTTATCAAAAATTTCGACCCCTATAAAAAGACCGCTTCCGCGAACATCGGCAACTTCGGAATACTGTTCTTGAAGCCCCCCCAATAACTTCATTAAATAATCACCGGTCTCCTTTGCGTGTTGCTGAAGCTTTTCTTCTTTGATGACGTTTAAAACCGCATTACCAATTGCACAAGAAACCGGATTCCCTCCAAAAGAGCTAAAAAATTCGAGTCCGTTATCAAAACTTTCGGCAATTTCGGTGGTTGTAATTACGGCTCCGATAGGATGCCCGTTACCCATTGGTTTTCCAAGAATAACCATATCGGGAACGACCTCATGCATTTCAAACCCCCAGAAATAATCGCCCAAGCGACCAAAACCGACCTGTACCTCGTCACTGATACAGATTCCGCCCTGCTCCCTGATTTTTGGGTAAACCGCTTTCAAATATCCCTTTGCCAAAGGAACCTGGCCGCCACAGCCTACTATGGGTTCGGCAATAAATGCGGCTATATGTCCCGAACTTTTTTCGATAAGCTTCGTAGCCAGGGCCACAAAATGGTTTCCGGCACTGCCATCATCTTTGAATGTCGAACCGAAAGCTTTTGGCATTTGGGTCTGTATAATATTATCTTGTTGCCCGGTTCCGCCTTTATGGTTGTATTTGTATGGACTTATATTGATTCCAATTTGGGTATTGCCGTGATAACCGTGGTCCAAAACCATTATTTTTTGGTTTTGGGTATGGGCCATCGCCATTCGAACGGCAAGATCACTGGCGGCACTACCGGAGTTAACAAAGAAAATTTTATTCAGGGTCTCAGGAAACAGGGACAGTAGATGCTCGCTATAGGTTAGAATTTCGTCATACAAGTAACGTGTATTGGTATTCAGTTTTGCCATCGCTTTTTGCCCGGCGCGAACCACCTTAGGGTGGCAGTGACCGGCCAACATAATGTTATTATATGCATCGAGTATGGCATAACCCTCGGTGTCGTACATGTATTGAAAAGCGGAACGTGACATTGAAATCGCCCTCTCATAGCTTACGGAAAGGGCATTGCTCAAATATTTTTTCCTTTTTTGCAGCTGCTTATCTGTATTGACTTTAGCTGTTGAAGGAAAACCTGCCACGTTTCTAAAAACATCCATGGCCTTTATGGGGTTGATAGCCAGCCATTTTCGCAAAAGGTTCCATGCGGGTCTTTCGCTTATGGTGATGTATTCGGAGTTCGGTTTGAGGGTCTTCGTGTAGGCAGAATTACAAACGCTGGTACACAAACGGGCGGCCACTAAATAATAGAGCATGTCGAGTTCCACCTCTTGCAAGGGAAAGACTTTATGATAGCCCCTAATAACTTCGGAGGCGATTTCCAAAGGACTTCGCTTTTCCATCATCACATAGGTAATCGCTACTGCAACTTCATTGATGAGCCATGAATGGCACATATCACCAAAATCGATGATACCTGAAACCCTCCCGGAATTGGTCAACACGTTCCAGTCATTGGCATCGTTATGAATAACCCCTTTTCTGAATCGATGTTGTACGGGATAGACCTGCTCGTCGAATTGTAGAAAGAAATAATCGACCAAACTTCTATCCTTTGTGTCGGGAATATATTCGAGATACTTATGGTTTTCTTTAAAATGCTTTAAATCCCATTGGATTTCCTTTGCTTGAATCGGGGCTTCCTTCACCTCGTGGATGGTTTTATCCAAGTGTCCCAAAAAGGTTCCGAGAGAACGGAGCAATTTAGGGGTGTGTTCCACATCCCCAAGAAAACTTCCTTCGACATAGCTCAACAGCCGGAATATCGAATCATCATTTACAACTAAATACTGATTGTTTAACGATTTAATCGGTTTTGGAAAATCTTGTCCGTCAAGACTTGAAAGCACTTGTAAAACATGGTCTTCAGACTTTAGAAGTGCCATGGTCTCTTGGTTATTTGGATATTGTTTCAATACGAAAGTGTCCTTATCGGCAATCACCTTATAATTGATGCTATCATATCCCTCCAATTCAGATAGCTCGGTAACATGTAAACCATACTTCGTATTTAGAAAGGTTTTCATCTGGTCTAAATTATTTTGACATTCCAAATATGGAATTTTATACGTTACCATTTACGTGCAAATTGAAATTTCTTATGTTGTAGAAATCATAAAATAAGGTGTACAATTAATGGAATCTTTTATATTTACTAAATTCAGAAATTTCATCATAAAATCTACATCAATCATGAAACGACTCTTATTTTTCTTGTTACTATTTGTTTTCAATGTTACTTTTCTACTTGCACAAGGTCTTGACTTTCAGGCGGACCAAGTCGATATTCCCCATGAGCGGTTTGTATTGCCTAATGGCCTTACGCTTTTGGTTCACGAAGACCATAAGGCACCCATTGTGGCCGTGAACGTTTGGTATCACGTAGGTTCAAAAAACGAGAAACCCGGTAAAAGTGGTTTCGCCCATCTTTTTGAACATTTGATGTTTAACGGTAGTGAAAATTTTAACGATGACTATTTTCAGGCCCTTGAGCGTATCGGGGGAACTGATTTGAACGGTACGACCAACACCGATCGCACCAACTATTTTCAAAATGTTCCGGTTTCGGCGTTGGACCAAGTACTCTTTTTGGAATCTGATCGTATGGGCCACCTTCTAGGTGCCATCGACCAGGAAAAACTCGATGAACAGCGTGGAGTTGTGCAGAACGAAAAACGACAAGGTGAAAACCAGCCTTATGGGAGGCAGCGCAATTTATTGAACAAGGCAATGCATCCGAAAGGCCATCCGTACTCATGGACTGTCATCGGAGAGATGGAAGATTTGAACGCCGCTTCATTGGAAGATGTTCAAGAATGGTTCAAATCATACTACGGTGCGGCCAATGCCGTCATTGCGATCGCCGGTGATATTAACCCGCAGGAAGTGCATAAAAAAGTGCTGAAGTATTTTGGGGATATTCCCTCGGGTCCAACGATTGCGAGACAAGAAGTCAATATTCCTGATCATGGTATGGATACTTATGAGGTATACGAAGATCGTGTGCCCGAAACCCGTATTCTCTTTGGTTGGAATACGCCACAGTTCGGAGATCGAGAAGATATTCATTTTGATTTGATTTCGGCTATTTTGACCAATGGTAAAAACTCACGGCTTTACAAGAAATTGGTTTATGAAGATCAGACGGCGAGTTCGGTAGTATCTTATCAGGGGTCTAACGAAATATCTAGTGTTTTTGTCACTTGGGCCAACGTAAAATCGGGGCAGGATGCCGATAACGTGCAAAAGGTACTACAATCGGAAATCGATAAATTGATACAGGAAGGCCCTAATGAAGCGGAACTGAAACGGGTAAAAGCAGACTATTTTGCGCGCTTTTTAAAAGGATTGGAACGGATCGGAGGTTTTGGCGGAGTATCGGATAAATTGGCTTCTAACGAAACTTATTTTGGCGATGCCGACTATTACAAAACCGTCTTGAAATATGTTGAAGATGCCAGTATCGAAGATTTAAAGGCAACGGCGCAAAAATGGTTGACCCGAGGGAAGCACACTTTAGTATGTAACCCATTTCCAGAGTACTCGGTAGAAGAGTCGACCGTCGACCGTTCAAAGCTACCGGAATTTGGAACGCCTAAAAGTTCTAAATTTCCGGAATTGGAGCGTGCCAAATTGTCGAACGGTATGGAAATCGTTTTGGCCAAAAGAACTGGGGTTCCGACGGTAGTCATGAATTTGATGTTCGATGCCGGGTATAAAACCGATTATATTGCGAGTCCGGGTACGGCTTCCCTAGCCATGAATTTAATGGATGAGGGTACAGAAGACTTGAATTCTTTACAGATTAACGAACAATTACAACTTTTGGGTGCCAGCCTTTACACATTTTCAAATCAGGATAATTCGAATGTGTACCTGAACACCTTAAAGCCGAGTCTGGATGCAAGTATTGATTTGTTTGCCGATGTCGTGCTGAATCCATCTTTTCCCCAAAAGGAATTTGACCGCTTGAAAAGCGAGCAGATCAATAATATCAAAAAGGAAAAATCGCAACCTTTTTCAATGGCCCTTCGTGTAATGAACAAGTATTTGTATGGAGAGGGTCACCCTTACAGCAATCCTTACACCGGTACGGGTTATGAAGAAACGGTAGAAAAAATATCACGTGAAGACGTGCTTAAATTCTATAAAACTTGGATTAAACCTAATAATGCGACCTTGGTCGTTACAGGTGACGTCGAAATGAAAGCCTTGAAATCGAAATTGGAGAAATCATTGGGTAAATGGAAGAAAGCCGATGTACCTTCGATTACGTTCAATGAGCCTAAAGTGAATTCGAAGAATACTTTGTATTTGATGAATAGGCCCGAATCACAACAATCGATAATCATAGCGGGACATTTGACCGAGAAATATGGAGACGTTTCCGAAATTGCCTTGGAGCAAATGGTCAGTATCTTGGGCGGTGATTTCACATCGCGAATCAACATGAACCTCCGCGAAGATAAACATTGGGCCTACGGTGCCGGTGGCTTTGTTATGGGTGCCAAACAAGAACGCCCTTTTATCGTATACGCCCCTGTACAGACCGATAAATCGGCAGAATCGGTAACAGAACTTCGGAAGGAAATCGCAGATTTTGTAGGTAGCCGACCTGCCACAAAAGAGGAATTGGATAAAGTAAAAACGAATCAAGTATTAAAATTACCAGGACAATGGGAAACCAACGCCTCCGTAAACAGTTCTTTGGTCAATCTCGTCAAATACGATTTGCCTGACGATTACTATCAAAAGTATGATGGCAATGTTCGAAATTTGGCTTTAAACGATGTGGTCGAGGTTAGTAAGAAAGTAGTTCGGCCTGACGCCGTTAACTGGTTTATGGTAGGGGATAGGGCAAAAATAGCCGATAAACTCGATGAATTGGGTTTTGATAATATTATTGAAATCGATGCCGATGGCAAACCTTTACAGGCTGCCGTGAAAAAACCGGAAGTGGAAATCAAGAATTGATGAAGTTATTTAAACTTTTTCCTTTACCTACGAATTTCACATTTTGCACCCTGACTTCGCCATTTTTGAATACCGTAGCTACGGCTATGCTACTAAAAAATGAGTTCATCAGGTCACAAAAGCCGAAATTCTCGGTTCCAAACAAAAAGTTTAAATCACTTCAATTAAAAAATCCTGCAAACAGCAGGATTTTTTATTTAATCATAGTTTTTCTGATACCCATCCGATTGGTCGAAAACTGCTGAATATTCAATTGTCTCCGGTTTATATTCGAGTGTTACGTTACGATTGTTGGTACACTCAAGTTCAAATGAATCGTTATTATTTACGAACTTGAATTGTATCGTATTTTGCGCAACGTCAAATTCTAAAGTATTTTCATAAATATGATTTTTATTCTCGTCTTTCAAGTAGTATGTTTTGTCCCATGATAAGGGTGGGGTATTACCACGGATACCGACCCGTTCTGGACTGTCAACTTTGCTCATATCCACTTGAAACGTAATTCTTTTGGAATGGGTGTCCTGTACATAACTTATTTGCAAAATGATGACTACAATCGGTAAAATAAAATGAATAAGTTTTCTCATAATTCTTCGAGTAAGAAAGTTAAATTTTACTATAGGTAAATCGATTTCTGGTCAGTGTTTCCCCAGAGTTATTGAATGTCACTTTCTTTGTTATGGAGAGCTGGGTATTAACGATGAGATAGGTTTTTTCTATTAAGGCCTTTCTGCTGTCATCTTGGCCGTCATAGGCCGTTAGAATTTTTAGTGTACCGTTTTCTTCCGATTTTTCGATAATTTTTTCGTTTCCGAAGTTTCCAGAACCCTCTTTAATGGTTATTTTGTTTGTACCGTTGGCACTCGGTTCATTGGTATATTGTGTGTTCATAAAATTTTGTTGCCCTTTATTTTGATTTGCATCGTAGTTTTTAAATTTACCTCCTTTCCATCGCTGTAATTGATGTACATCAAGTTTCCTTTCCAAGAGGTATTATGTAAATTTTTGAATTCAGATATCGATATTGTTTCCTGTGATGATACCGAAAAAGCTAAAGTAAATGCCGTAAAAAGTGCTAATACTGTTTTCATGTGTTTGAATATTTAATTTATGACTATGAACTGATTTATTTGGATATGAGATAATCGAGACCAAACCTGCCAGAGCCGAGATACAGATGATACGTTGAAACCCAGACAAAGCCCATTGCCGGAAGCATTCCCCAGGTGCCCTGACCCCATTTCTGCATAAAAATGGCTACCAACATAGTACACATTATTAAAAATGAGGCAATTCGGGTTTGGAGACCTAATGCAAGGAAAAGCCCACCAACCGCTTCACTAAAGGCACCCCCATCCATGCGAAAAAAACTGGAGTTAAGGCAAATATCCCACCATAGCTAGCGACATCTTGCGGGAACCAGGCAGAAACTTCAAATAGGTTTAGATTTTGTCCCTCGGGCGTCCAAGGCATTCCGAATTTATCGGGTCCAAAGCTTAGGGCCAAAAGCATACCACAGATAAAACGTATGCAGGCGAAAATGAAATCGGCTACCCAACTTTTTTGGGTAATAGGACAAATAAGTTTGTTTAAGATTATCTTCATTTGAATCGATTTAAAATTGAATAGGTCAAAATTCTAAATCGATATGCAAAACCGCGCTTCAAATCGTAAAGAGAAGTCTCAAATACGATTTGAGACGTATCGAATTGTGCTAAATTCAGGCTATGTGGTCACTTTCAAGTAATCGGTAGGAGAGTTTCCGGTAATTTTTTTAAAGACCCTGTTGAAAGTAGCCTTACTGTTAAAACCACATTCATAGGCGATGCCGAGGAGTGAAAGGTTTCGTTGCGCATTTTTAGAAAGCATATCTTTCACGGCATCGACTCGATATGTGTTGATAAAATCATTAAAGTTTTTTCCGAACCCTAAATTTATGGTCTCCGATAATTGGGAACGTGACATTTTAAGTGAATTAGCCAAATCGGTTATATTCAAATCAGCATCCAGATATGGTTTCTCCGATATCATATAATCCATGACCCTTTGCCTCTCTGTTTCCGTTGGCAGACTCGCTTTGCCTTTCATTGCCAGGTTTGTCATATCCTTTATCTTATTATTTGGGAAGTTCTCCCTGCGATTGAAATCCAGGCCGTTCAGGGTAGTTGTATCGGTAAAAAACCCCTTTATTCCGATATAGATTACGGCTAGCGCCGAAAAGAACTGATACCACCATTTTTCTATCCAAGTGAGTTCCACGATAGAAATATTTACAACGTCTTGTAATGCCCCATAAAGAAATAAAAAAGTATAGATGAACAAAAAATTGCGGAGCCAGTTGAGCTGAAGTCTATACGTATTGGAAAAAAAATTCTTGATTCTTTTGCTGTAGACGAAGTAGAGCTGTAGTGAAAACGCCAAATACAATAATTGTTGTATGGTATTAAAAAATCCGGTAAAGCTACCCACTGCACCCATAGCCCAGCGTTTCATCAATATTCCGTTCTGATTTTCTGAAAATCCGGGTTGTCCCGAATCATATATAAAAATGAAGAGGCGATAAATAACATAGAGTACGACCGGAAGAAAATGCCAGACGTCCATTTTTTTAAATTTGAAGTCGGAAACGGTAATGGATTTTACATAAAAAAAGATCAAAGGCGACTGCCAAAGAAAGTGCAATTAAGTAATAGTTGATTTTTGTATTCCTGAAGGTATCATACCAATCCATGAAACCAATAGTATAGGTTGTTCTATGGTAACAGGTAATCAATACCAATACAGCCAAAAGAAAATCGGAGCTATTTCTCTTCTGAACATATCTGTTCATCAAAAGTGCACCAAAAATGATTCCTTGACTTACCAGTACCAAAAGTGGTGTACTGTAAAGATTGAAGTTGGGAAAGGTCAGAAACATAGATATTCCAAATCTTTCTAAAGATAAAAAAAACCGTCAAGAGAAGTTAAAGCCGATAACCTAAAAGGTGACTATCTCAATTTTGGATATTCCTCCGGATTTGCCTCGTGCATTATGGCGTATACTTTTTCGAAGACATCCTCGGCATTGGGCTTTGAGAAATAATCCCCATCCGTACCATATGCAGGTCGGTGTGCCTTCGCACTTAATGTTTGTGGCGCACTATCCAAGTACTGATATCCCCCTTGTTGTTCTACGATTTCATTAAGAATATAGGCAGCACATCCTCCAGGTACATCTTCATCTATAACGAGTAAGCGATTGGTCTTTTGAACACTCTTTACCGTATCATGATGAATGTCAAAAGGCAATAGCGTCTGGGCGTCGACGACTTCGGCATCAATACCTACTTCCTTGAGTTCTTCTGCGGCTTGGGAGACAATACGCAGGGTAGAGCCATAGGAAACCAAGGTAATATCGTTTCCAGTTTTTATGGTTTCCACAACTCCGATAGGCGTGCAAAATTCTCCTAGATTGGTAGGTTTTTTTTCTTTAAGCCGATATCCGTTCAGGCTCTCTATTACCAGCGCGGGCTCGTCACTTTTCATCAACGTGTTGTAAAAGCCGGCGGCCTTGGTCATATTCCTTGGGGAAAGAATATACATACCGCGTAACGAGTGGATAAGGCTACCCATGGGCGAACCCGAATGCCATATGCCTTCAAGTCGATGTCCTCTAGTACGAACGATTAAGGGAACCTTCTGCTTTCCAAAGGTACGATAGCGTAGACAGGCCACATCGTCAGTTAAAGTGGCTAGGGCATAAAAAATATAATCGAGGTACTGGATTTCTGCAATGGGCCGCAGTCCGCGGAGCGCCATGCCGGTACCTTGGCCGATGATCGACGTTTCTCGAATTCCGGTATCGGCCACACGTAGTTTTCCATATTTTTTCTGTAGCCCTTCAAGACCTTGATTTACATCACCGATTGCACCACTGTCTTCCCCAAAAACCAAGGCATTGGGATACTTTTCAAAAAGTTTGTCAAAATTGTCCCTGAGAATAATTCGACCATCTACCATTTCCGGGTTCGCGCTGTAAGTAGGTTCAATTACGGTAACATTCGTTGCCCGATTTTCGCCTTCATTATAAAGACCCGAACTGTATTTCGGCTGCGTTTCCGATAGAAACTGATCGGTCCATTGCATCAAAGCATCTTTTTCGAGAAAATCTTCTCCTAAAAGGTAGCGCATTGCTTTCCGGGCACTTACTGCCAAATCCTTTTTCACGGGTTCTTCGTTGGCAATGAGGTCATTTTTGATTTTGGTGATGAAGTTTTTGTTTTGACTTTTGACCGATGCATTGTCCAAAAGCCCTATCAAATGCTTTTTTTGTTCTTTATGCGTAGCCAAGTATTCTGCCCAAGCCTCTTTTTTGGCAACCCTTACCTCTTTTGAAATTTGCTTTTCCAAGGCTTTGAGCTCCTCCTCGGTTGTTATTCCGGTTTCTAGAATCCATTCCCTAAAACGTTTGTTGCAGTCGTTTTCCTTTTCCCACGCTAAGCGTTCCTCGTCTTTATAACGTTCGTGCGATCCTGATGATGAATGGCCTTGGGGCTGGGTAAGCTCAACTACGTGAATAATAACGGGAACATGCTCTTCGCGAGCAATATCGGAAGCATTTTCATAGGCATGCATTAGTGCTGTATAGTCCCAACCCTTTACTTTCAGCATTTCGTAGCCCGCTTTTTCATCGGTACGCTCAAAGCCACTTAGCATCTCTGAAATATCTTCTTTTGTGGCGTGATATTCAGCGGGTACGGATATGCCGTAGTCATCGTCCCATATACTTATTACCATCGGTACTTGGAGCACACCGCCTGCGTTTATCGTTTCAAGAAACATGCCTTCGCTTGTACTGGCATTACCGATTGTACCCCAAGCAACTTCATTGCCATTATTGGAAAATTTTGAGGAATCTACATTTTCAAGTCGACGGTACATCTTTGAGGCTTGTGCCAAGCCCAACAGACGGGGCATCTGACCTGCGGTGCAGGATATATCTGCACTGCTGTTCTTTTGTTTCGTTAGATCTTTCCAGGTTCCGTCTTCGTTGAGGCTGTAAGTAACATAGTGGCCACCCATTTGACGCCCGGCACTCATAGGCTCTTTTTCAATATCGGTAGTGGCATAAAGTGCGTGAAAAAGGTCTTTTGGGGTCAATAGCCCTAAAGCCATCATAAAGGTTTGGTCACGATAATAACCGCTTCTAAAGTCACCATCTTTGAAAGACCTCGCCATGGCCAATTGGGGGAGTTCCTTACCATCACCGAAAATTCCGAATTTGGCCTTTCCCGTAAGCACTTCTTTTCGCCCCATCAAACTACAGGTTCTACTGAGAACGGCAATTTTATAATCGTTCAGTATCTGCGTCTGAAAATCATCGAAAGAAATGTCGTTACTCGTTTTGGGCGAAATATCCATTTTGGAACTTAGAGTTTTCACAAAAATAGCAAATGGAAAGCATTTCTACAATGCGAGGAGTATACTATATGTCAATAATAATTGACAAAAACAGAATTCAAAATGAGAATATTTCAAATTACTGCTTTAAAATAGATATTTTTTAAGAATTCCTTAAAAAAATTAAAACCATTGTCTCGTAAAAAGACCGGTGAGGGTTTTAATGTCTACCGTAACGATAAAACGGATTTTTTCACCATAGTTCGGCTGCGAAACTTCCCAACCATTATTGGAATATAGCGGAAAATACAGTTCGAAATAGTCGGTTACAAGATTCAAACGAACACCGGAGTCGTATACAAATTTAGTTGGGACGTTCCTATTTTTAACAAACCCCAAATCACCGTAAACCTCTATCCAACGCCAAAGGTTAACACTAGTATTGACCGTTGCCATCCAATCATTGGCAAATCGGAAACGTTCGGGAAGGAAAGATTTAAAACCACCTTCTGCAATTATTATCTGTTGGCTATAAATACCGGAATCTTCCGAACGCCCTAAATATCCATAGTCGAACAAATAATCCGTTGGCCTGTCCAGAGCAAAGCTAAAGAAGTTGGGATCGGTAAAATCCGTTGTTTTGTTTCTAAGAAATTTACCGGCAAAAAAACGAAAATTAAACTGACGGTTGCTCTCGAAAAGTTTTCTGTATTCCAATTCGAACGCCACTTTTGTAAAATCACTAGCATGTTGTGCATCGGCAAACCAAGATACGTAATCGATAATACCGTTATTTCTATTTGTGTATCGAGCATTCAAGACGCTGTAATCTGGGGGGGTCTCGAAATCACCGAGTCTTTCGTCTTTGTCACGAAATACGTTGATATATCTGAAACTTAGAAATTCTCTCTTGTTCGAAATGAGATTTGCAGGCCGCCAACCAAATGTCAGGGAAGGGGTAAGCGTCGAATAACGGGAATTTTCTTGGAAATGATATGTGGATCCGCCTATGCCATAGTTTGCTACATAGAGCCCACTTTTGCTTAAGTATTTGCGATAATTCAGCTTGCCCGAACCGACGAATGCCTTTTCCCGAAAAGAGTAAGAGGGAGAAAAGTCGTATACAAAGGGCCTTTCTAAAAAGGTTTTATTGTACAATCGCAATCCAGGCGTCCAACCATCATAGATATTGAAGTTCAAAACGGGAACATAAAATACCTGATTGTAATACGGATTCTCGGAATCTTTGAAAAATGTAAACTTTAGCTTTTTATTTCCGGAAAGAAATCCGCCCAAAGACTTCCAATTATCTCGCTGATTGAATTCGGGAATTTTTTGATCATAGTTTAAGACCAACCTTTTTTCCCCATTTCTTGGAATCGTAAACGTTTTCTCCGTTTCGATATCTGAAAACCAATACTTCGAAACCACCGAATCGTTCTTTAGGCCGAACAACGATATCGGTACGATCGTGCCTTTTTTATTTTTGAGCGTAATTCGAAGGGAGTCTTCGGTCTTCTCAATCCTCTTGAACTTAAAATCTATTTTGCGGTCCGTAGAGACATAATCCCTAAAGAACCAATCGATATCAGCGTTGGTCTTACGCTTCATAATCGATTCAAAATCCAGGGTCTTGACCTGGCTCAATTTGTAATGCTTGTAGAAAATTTTGATTCCTTCGTCCACCTTCTCTTTGCCAACATAGCTTGCCAAATAAGAGAGCCCAAGGCCGGCTTTGTACTTATTAGCTATTTTTTGATTGATTTTTATCAACGAATCGTTGGAGGTGTTTAAAGGCTGATCAAGGTTTTTTCGAGCCATCCACATATAGGCGAAGGGATACTGCTCATTAAAATCCATTTTTGCGAAATTAAAACTGCGTATACCCCATATTTTTGAAAGTTTGCCCAAAAGTTTTTGGTCAGGGTAAAATTGTTCGACGTAAGCAATCATTAGATAGTTCGCGATCGCATCACTGAGCCATTGCTCTTTCCTTGGGTCCAGGAACAAGGTTTCTTCCAAAATATTTATTAATGCGGTCTTCAAGAATTTCATCTCGAATTGAAACTGTTCTTCATAGGGCCTTATAAAGGAGGGAAGTTGGTTGATACCGTACAACGGATTTTTGTCGTAATCAATTTCGCTTACCAATAACTGCGAGTGAGGGTACTTACCGAGGTTATTTTCGATAAATTCCGTTATTCGATTAATCGATATACCTTTAGAAATGTCATCGTACCGAGATGATTCAATGTTGGTGATAACAGTAATTTCGGGTGTGACATGGGTAGTAAACCGTTTTTCGGGAGAAAGTATAATTTCACAGTTTTTCTGCTGGATAGCTTCCAATTGAGCCATTTGCCCGTTCGGAAAATTACTGTTGCCCAAAACTCTGAAGTTCGACGCCAAATACAAGCTGTCGGGATAGACAAAATTGACCGTAGTACTGGCAACATCTGTATAGAGGTCTTCTAAATTTTTGTTGGAATACAAGTGCCAGCTACCATCAAAATATGCTGGGGTCAAATACCAATCCTTTAAATAATAACTGTTTTTTTTGCTGTAGCCATACGGAGTAAATTTGTTCTCGGGAAGTTTGACGGTATACGTTAGAAAAAGCTTTGCCGATTCACCAGGCCCTATCGGAGAATTCAACTTTATTTTTATAATATCGTCACCCGTTGTACGCTCCCAAAAAAGCCCTCGGTACGCATCGTCGACCGCACTGAGAATGGTGGTGTATCCTCTCTCGTCATCTTTAGCCAAATGCAGGCTTCTCTTGAACTCTTCGGCAAAACGTTTGGCGAGACCGGTATTTTTATTGGAATAGGCATGTGCCCAATCGTTGAAGTACAATACTTCCAAAACGGTATCGGAAGTATTCTTATATACAAATTCTTGTTGTACACTTATTTCCTTGGTATCACCGTCTAGATTTGCTGTAAGAGTATTACTGTGTTGGGCAACAGACTTATTGATGCCAATAAAAAGCAATAAAATGCCTAAAGAAAACGATATGGGAAACTTTATTTTCAAAGAAATCGATTAAAAATTCGGGCTCAGGGTGTGTCCTTTATAGAATGCATCGATTATTTCGACCACCTCATTTTCGGTATCTACGATTTTGATTAAATCTAAATCATGAGGACTGATATTCTTTTCTTTTAACATTGTGTTTTCAATCCAATCCATGAGTCCAGACCAAAAGGATGTTCCCACCAAAATAATTGGGAATTTTTCTATTTTGTTGGTTTGAATGAGGGTAATCGCCTCAAAAAGTTCATCTAAGGTTCCAAAACCGCCTGGCATAACAACGAAGCCCTGGGAGTACTTCACGAACATTACCTTGCGCACAAAAAAGTAATCGAAATCTAGACTTTTATCGAAGTCGATATAAGGATTGTCATGCTGTTCAAACGGGAGGTCGATGTTGAGCCCCACCGATGTTCCGCCAGCAAGATGAGCCCCTTTATTACCGGCTTCCATAATGCCTGGGCCACCCCCGGTAATTACTCCATAACCGGCCTCGGCAATACTTTTCGCAATACTAACGGCCAATTCATAATAGGTATCGCCCTCTTTAGTGCGGGCAGATCCAAAGATAGAAACACATGGTCCTATAGTACCCATCTTTTCAAAACCATTTACGAACTCGCCCATAATCTTGAAAATGGCCCAAGAATCATTGGTCTTTATCTCGTTCCAGCCCTTATGCTTTTGTTCTTTTCTCATAACTTGATTCACGGTGCCTGATTTTTTTTTCGAGAGGTTCAAAAAAATAGTTCCATTTAGGAAAGACCCATAATGGAACCGACCTTACCATAAAAATTTCAGAATTTATTTCTAAGCACTGGCAGTTGCAGCCCGATGCCTTCCTGCTGATTCCAATTCCTGTTTTAAAAACTTTGCCGTATAGCTTTTATTGTCTTCCGCTACTTCTTCAGGTGTTCCTTTAGCAACAATCATACCACCCCCACGGCCTCCTTCATAACCGATGTCGATTACATAATCGACCATTTTGATGACATCCATATTGTGCTCGATGACAAGAATCGTATTTCCTTTGTCTACCAATCGGTTCAAAACTTCCATTAAAACTCGAATATCTTCAAAATGTAGCCCCGTGGTCGGCTCGTCCAAGATATAAAAAGTATTGCCTGTATCACGTTTTGATAGTTCTGTGGCTAGTTTTATCCGTTGCGCTTCACCACCGGATAGGGTAGTGGACTGTTGCCCAAGCGAAATATAGCCAAGTCCAACATCCTGTATTGTTTTTAGCTTACGATGTATTTTTGGAATCAGTTCAAAAAAATCGACCGCTTCGTCAATAGTCATTTCCAAGACATCGGCGATAGATTTTCCTTTATATCGTATCTCCAAGGTCTCGCGATTAAAACGTTTGCCGTAACAAGTTTCACATTCTACATAGACATCAGGTAGAAAATTCATTTCTATGACCCGAAGCCCACCGCCTTGGCAAGTCTCACAACGTCCGCCCTTAACATTAAAACTAAAACGGCCGGGTTTATATCCCCGAATAGCGGCTTCAGGAGTTTTGGTAAACAAAGATCGTATTTCGCTAAAAACACCGGTATAAGTGGCCGGATTCGAACGCGGCGTTCGACCTATCGGGGATTGGTTAATGTCGATAACCTTGTCTATATGTTCCAGGCCTTTGATTTTTTTATAGGGCATTGGTTTTTTCACGCCATTGAAATAGTGGGCGTTCATAATAGGGTAGAGGGTCTCGTTAATCAAGGTTGATTTTCCACTTCCGGAAACACCGGTTACACCGATCATTTGTCCCAACGGAAATTCTACCGAGACATTTTTCAAATTATTCCCGGTACAACCCGATAGGTTTATTTTTTTCCCATTACCCTTTCGACGTTTTTTTGGTACCGAAATTTCCTTTGCGCCCGTGATATAATCAGCTGTCAGCGTATCATATTTTTTTAATTCCTCGGGGCAACCTTCCGATATGATTTCGCCCCCATGTCGACCGGCTTTTGGGCCAATATCTATAACATGGTCTGCGCGTTCGATCATATCGCGATCATGCTCTACCACGATGACCGAATTACCGATGTCACGCAACGATTCCAAAGACTTTATCAGTCGATTATTGTCGCGTTGGTGCAGGCCAATACTCGGTTCATCTAAGATATAGAGCACGCCGACCAATTGTGACCCAATCTGTGTGGCCAAGCGAATACGCTGCGCCTCGCCACCGGAGAGAGATTTAGAACTCCGGTTCATGGAAAGGTAATCTAGCCCAACGTCTAACAGGAACTGTATACGTGTACGGATTTCTTTAACGATTTCCTCGGCAATCTTACGCTGGTTTCCTTCCAGTTTTTTTTCCAATTCTTCAAAAAAATCGGCCAGTTCGGCGATGTCGGAATGCGCCAGTTCCGCAATGTTCTTTTCCCCAATTTTAAAGTTCAGTGACTCTTTTCGTAGACGTGAGCCCTTACAATCTGGGCATGTAATCTTATCCATGTAAGCCTTGGCCCAGCGTTTTAATGAAGTGGTACCGGCTTCTTCAAACTGATTCTTTATAAAATTTGCGATGCCTTCATAGTCGATTTTGTAAGTGCGCTTTACGCCAAGTGATTTTGAGTCCACTTCAAAACTTTCAAGGCCACCGTTTAGTAAAACGCCAATTGCTTCGTCAGGTATCTTATTTACCGGGTCGGTCAGCTCGAAATCGTAACGTTGGGCTATGGTCTCTATCTGTTTAAAGGCCCAAGATTTCTTGTACGCACCCAACGGAGCGATACCTCCGGATTTAATGGACAATTTTTTGTTCGGGAAAATCTTTTTCTCGTTTACCTCATATACATGGCCCAATCCATTACAATTCGGACACATGCCTTTTGGGGAATTGAACGAAAAAGTATTCGGTTCGGGAACTGGATAGGAAATACCAGTGGTCGGACACATTAAATCACGACTAAAATATCGGGCCTCGGACTCGCCTTCTTGCAAAACCATTAGCACATTGTTACCACTGTACATGGCGGTATTTATGGTTTCGCCCAAACGTTTATCGAGTTCTTCAGAATCGGATACTTTCAAACGGTCGATAACAATTTCAATATCGTGGGTCTTATAGCGATCCACTTTCATTCCTTTGACGATGTCATTAATCTGCCCATCAATACGGACCTTTACAAAACCCTGCTTGCCGATTTGTTCGAAAAGTTCACGATAATGCCCCTTACGCGATTTAATAACTGGGGCAAGAACATTTATTTTTTTACCGTTGTAATCTCCTTTTATAAGTTCCTTAATCTGTTCATCACTGTAGCTTACCATCTTTTCTCCCGTATTATAGCTATAGGCATCACCGGCCCTTGCAAAAAGAAGGCGCAGAAAGTCATAGATTTCAGTGATAGTGCCTACTGTCGAACGGGGCGATTTTGAAGTGGTTTTTTGCTCAATGGCGATTACAGGGGAAAGACCATCGATTTTGTCTACGTCGGGGCGCTCCAATCCACCTAAAAACTGGCGGGCATATGCGGAAAATGTTTCAATATAGCGCCGCTGCCCTTCAGCATAAATCGTATCGAAGGCCAATGATGATTTGCCGCTGCCGGAAAGTCCGGTAATCACTACTAGTTTTTCCCTCGGAATAGTAACATCAATATTTTTGAGATTGTGAACGCGGGCCCCTTGAACCTCTATATGTTCTTCGTAGTTTATCATTTTTTAAAACAAGGTGCAAAGGTACGGTTTTGCCAACTAAATCGAAACTTGGTCTCTTTTATATTTTGATACTGATGCAGTTAATAATATCTTAATCGAAAATTATAATATCCTTAATTTCGGTGCTATGAAAAAACTAGGTGTCATTCTTTTATTGGCTGTATTCATAATCATAAACCCCACAATTTTTGCCCAAGAAAAAACTCCGGTTCTTTTAGATGCCGATACGGCGAACGAAGTCGATGATGCCTATGCCCTTGCACTGATTCTGATGGAACCATCAGTGGAAGTCTTAGCACTCAATGCCGCCCAGTGGCAAAATAGCCATTGGTCTACACCCAAAAGCATGGAGGATAGCCACAGACTGAACCAAATGCTTCTTGGCGTTATGAATTTAAATGTAAAAACCAATCGAGGTGCCGCGGCCCGCATGTACGACTGGGGCGATCGTGCCCAACATTCTGCCGCAGCTAACGAAATCATAGACAGGGCAGAGGCTTTAAAAGCAGGGGGGCATTTAAATATTATCGCCTTAGGCGCGCTCACCAATGTCGCCTCGGCTATATTCATCAAACCCGAGATTGCCCCTAAACTTAAACTGTATTGGCTGGGGAGCACCTACGATTTTGATAAAGGTGTATTACAACGTAACGATTTCAATTGTGCCATGGACCAGTATGCGCTTACACACTTATTGCTCTCCGAAGTTGAGATGCATATTATTCCCGTAAACGTGGCATCAAAAATGAAATTCGATTACGATGAAACCAAAACCAACTTGCAAAATCACTTCTTAGGTGATTTTCTTTTGAAAATTTGGGACGACCATATCGATGGAGGAAGAATGGAAAGAACCATATGGGATCTTTCGATTATCAATGCCTTTCTACACCCCGATTGGATGGAAGAAGTATCCATAAAGACATCAAAGGATAATGGTGGTAGAAATGTCTTCTACTACAAGAATTTTGATGCCGAAAAAATGCGAAACGATTTTTTTGATAAGATTAAAGTTTATAAAAAGCCCAGGTGACCATTATCGCATTCGCACCATAACCCTCTGAATGGATGATTGAACTCTTTTCAAACCGCCTCTTTCTTTTCGCTCAGATACTTCCAATACCGCTTGGGTACGTGCTGTTTATGCAACTTCATATTAATACGTGATTTGATATTGGTACTCTTAAAATAATTATTCCACAGGTCTTGATAGCTGTATTCTTCCCCAAGGAAGCGGTCGCTCTTTATCGTACTGTTCGCATATACTTCCTGTAGGTCTAAGGAAACAATCTCTACTCTTTCCAAATCATAATAAAGTCCATATTTACGCTTTACATCATAAATCAACCACTGTTGATCGGCATATCTAGACCGAAAATGTTTAGAAATTAGTGGTAGCACGTCAAAATCCGGTTCGATATTGGCAAAGTAAATTTCGTCCTTGGTGAGTTGAAATCGTACAAAAGCCTCCATTCGGTGCTTTTCACGACCGACACTCTTAGCAAGTTGACTTATTTTTAAAACGACACCATCCGAATAATCCGAAGCAATTGATATTTCGCTTGCAAACATTTTTCTAACATAGCGATAAAGAAGCAGTTCTATTCCTTTTGTTTCGCTTAAAAAGGCAAAATATATATTCTTAATTGCCGTATTGCTTTTGCTTTGAATACCGTTCCATACCCGCTTGGCCTTATCCATTTGAGTAAAAATGGCCTCTGTCTTTGAAAATAATCCATTTTGACTAACAGTATTTTTCTGGATGTCCGCAATACGTGCTTTCTCTTCAAAGGCAATAAAGACAGCCGTTAGAAAACCATTGAAACTTCCGTCGTAAATTAAAATTCTAGATTCACCCATAACTAAATAATTTACAAGTTTTGAAACTCTTTTAACCAAATAATTGCAGTTGATTGCTGTATTCTCTTCTAAACTTTCTTGCTGAATTTTGTAAAATCAATCCCTTTATCCGACTTCCTTCCAAATCGCGACGTTCCCATTTATTGGAATCACAAATGATAAAATATTTGGCCCGATTTAAGGCGACACCAATTTTTTTAAGATGGTCCCAATTTAATTTTCGAAACCTACGTGCACCTATGATTTTATTTACAGACTTTAACCCAAGCCCCGGAACCCTGGCCAACATCCGTTTATCGGCGGTATTGATATTTATTGGAAAATGTTGCAGATTGCGCAAGGCCCATCCCAATTTCGGGTCGACATCAATATCAAGGTTGGGGTGGTCGTTATTCAATATTTCTTGAACCCCAAAGCCATAAAAACGTAATAACCAATCGGTCTGGTACAACCTGTTTTCACGTAGCATGGGTACTTGTGTACCAATTGCGGGAAGGCGATTATCTTCTGCAACGGGAACATAGCCTGAATAATAGACCCGTTTCATATTATAGTTCTGGTAGTAATGGGTTGCTGAATACATGATATCCTTATCCGATTCTCCCGTAGCACCGATAATCATCTGAGTGCTCTGACCGGCAGGGGCATATTTGGGAGTACTTTTTAATACTTTTTTCTCTTCCTTATATTGTATGATTTCGTTTTTAACCTTCAACATTGGTTTGGTAAAATCTTCATGTTTTTTGTCTGGAGCCAATAACTTAAGTCCGGAAATAGTCGGCACCTCTATATTTACGGAAAGTCTGTCGGCATAAAGACCAGCTTCGCGCATTAACTCGTCACTGGCACCTGGAATGGATTTTAAATGGATATAGCCGTTGAAATTTTCTTCAAGTCGCAATTTTTTGGCTACTGCGACCAATCGTTCCATCGTATAATCTGGATTTTTGAAAATCCCCGAGCTCAAAAACAACCCTTCGATATAATTACGGCGATAAAAATTAATGGTCAGATCGACCACCTCTTGAATTTTAAAAGCAGCACGCTTAATATCATTACTTTTTCGCGTAACACAGTAGGCACAATCAAAAATGCAATAGTTTGTCAAAAGAATCTTCAAAAGGGAGACGCAACGCCCGTCTTCAGTATAACTATGGCAGATACCCATTCCGCTGCTATCTCCCAGCCCTTTATTTGTATTGGTTCGTTTACTACCACTACTGGAGCAACTAACGTCGTATTTGGCCGCATCGGCGAGTATGTTTAATTTTTCTTTAATTCTTTCGAAGGACATGATTTGTGTAATTATTCCAAAATTATGGATTAATTCCTAATTATGGAAATAATCCAAATTATTTTTTGGAATATATCCAAAAATTGTATATTTGAATTGAAGAAAATTATATTCTCAAGTTCTACAAAGAAGTTTCGATAGTTAAAAACAGATTCTCTCCTACTTGGGAATGACATTAAAGTATGATAGTATGGAAAATGAACTGACCGTAAAACGATTTATCGATACCCGAAGGGGTTTGGGCTACACACAGGCTGAATTCGCCAAATTGTTAGGTATTTCGAGTACCACAGCCGATATTGAGCGTGGTCGTACCAAACTATCCGGTAAGGTGGTCTCCGAACTTTTAAGACAGTTTAAAATCAATCCACTCTGGTTGTTCGGTGAAAGCGATGAGCAATATTTAGAAACATCCAAGACGAGTGTAATTCCGAAAGTTGTTACCGTTGACTCCGAAGATCGCGACAACATGGTTTTGGTCAATGCCAAGGCTGCTGCCGGGTATCCCCAGAATATACAAGATACAAGTTGGTACCGACAATTACCTGCCTTTGATTTACCAATTCCAGAATTTCGAAATGCGACCTATCGTGGTTTTCAGGTTGAGGGAGACAGTATGTTGCCCAACCTAAAGCCAGGTGAATGGGTTTTGGCCAGGGCCGTCGAACATATCGACGATGTAAGCGCCAATAAAATGTATGTAGTGGTTTTACAGGATGCTGTCTTGGTCAAGAAGATAGAAAAACGCCCCAATTCGAACAATATTACCTTAGTCTCGTTGAACGAAACCTATCCGCCCTACGAGATAAAACCTTTTCAGATTCAGGAAATCTGGCAGGTCAGTAGTAGAATCACCTTTGGAGAAGATGCCAATACTGAAAAAGGTCTTCTAAAGCAATTGCAGGAATCGATGGAAGAACTGAAAGGGCAGTTGAGACACGTGAAAAAGGTATAGGCTTAGTGTTAACCAATCCTAATGTAGTTTCAAATTATAAATTCCGCTTTCACGTAACGAAAAACCTAGGCTTTTGTAAAGGTTTATGGCCGGTTTACGATGGTGGCCTGAAAATAATAAAACTTCGTCCAGATTGCGGTTCTTGGCTTCATCTAGCAACTTTTCCATCAGCTTTCTTCCGATACCTTTGCCGCGATGCACGGCGTCAACGACTACGTCTTCGACCATGCCACGATATCCGGAAATAACTTTGTAAGTGGCGAGTAACGCTATTCCAACTATGGAGTTATCTTCTTTACAAACCGCTACAATAACGTGATTGTCTTCTTGAAGTATTTGATGAAGAGGGCGTTGATTTGTAGTGGCGTTCAATTGTTTGTAGAGTTCCCCTATTTGAAATTGTGCTTCCTCGTCTATTTCAAATTTATGTAGAATCTCTATTTCCATATGTAACGCTTTCCTTATTGTAAAGTTATAAAACAAAGTAATGCTTTCCAGATAAATATTTGAAAGCTATCCGTAGTGAAAAATTGTATATTTAATTTTCGATTCAAGAACTATGCAAAACGTCTTTTCCGCAATAATTGTATGCCTTTTCTGTTATTCCCTAAATGGCCAACAGATTCCCGATACTTTAACCGTTGGCTACACGACAGCTCCTCCGTTTATCATTAAAAACAACGACCGTCTGGAAGGTATCAATATCTGGCTTTGGAAAAGAGTCGCGAAAGATTTGAACCTTCCCTACAGAATAATGCCTATGGGGTTCTCCGATATGTTAGATTCTTTGGCAACTGGGGGTATTGATGTTAGCATCAACCCGTTAACAATTACGGGAGACCGTAGTAAGCGTATGGAATTTACCCATTCTTTTTACGCATCAAACGCCACAATAGCAGTTGCGGAACAATCGTCTTTCCAAAAGCTTGTTCAGTTCATAAAAGGATTTTTGAATCTTAATTTTCTGAAAGGATTTTTAATACTGATCAGTATCATTGCCATATTCGGCTTTATGGGCTGGTATTTCGAACGTAGGGAAAATCCCGAGCATTTTCGTGGCGGTTTCCGAGGACTGTGGGACGGACTTTGGTGGTCAGCAGTTACTCTGACCACCGTAGGTTATGGTGATAAAGCTCCTAAAAGTGGGTTCGGAAAGATGGCTGCCCTAATTTTAATGTTTACCGGTCTTTTATTTATATCTGGATTGACGGCCAGTATTGCATCCAGCCTCACGGTCGATCAGTTGAATAGTAGTCCCGATGGGTTCAATGAATTTAAGGAGCGTGCCGTCGGAACCGTAAAAAGTACGGGTACCGTTCAATTTCTGCGTTCCCACTTTTTTAAAGATATTCACGAGTATGCAGATGTTACTTCAGGCTTGAAGGAAGTGGATACGAGAAAAATAGATGCATTTATATACGACGAGCCCATTTTGAAATATAGAATCCAACAAGATTCTTCATTACAGAACCTGACCGTTCTCCCTTTGAAGTTCGATGTACAGTTTTATGCTTTTGGTATTGCCAAGAACCGACCACGGCTAGAGCAGCGCATATCGCAGCGCATATTGGAAATCATAGAGACCGAAGGATGGCAAATCGTACTTAATGAATATGGGTTGACAGAGCTGTAAAATGCCTTTAGCCCTAGGTTCCATTAGTTTTTTAAGTTACAAAGGGCATATGGTCAATGTTTTAACCAATTGTTTAGTTAAGCCTTTCACTCTCGCTCATGATAAACTAAAGTCGAAACCCTTGTAAATCGTAGGTTCATAATACCTTTCGACTGCAAGTCCGAAAGAATTTTTCATTCTGGCGGGTGCTCAAGGTGATATCATGCCATTTCTTAAACATGTAATACTGCGTTCAGTAATTGAATAATCGAAATTAGGTTTTAATTATAGGCCCGAACTTCTCCCAAATCTAAATGTACAGGTCCGAATTTGTGCGAGGTCGGTAAAAAAACGCCGCTTTCCATCACCTGCCAATTATCCCAGGTAGCTTCGAGTCCGCCGATGGGAATAATATCGACCCACATGCGAAAACTTTCCGGGAGCCCCGTCTCGCTTAGCTTCCATAAGTAGGAATCGCCCGGTGTTGTACCGCCTGAAGTGTACTTAACCAATAAGGCATCGGTACCATCATCTAATTTGACAATACTACGACGGGTACCCTTATCGAAAACCTTAAACGGACCTACCAACCAAAAAGAGTCGTTATTGAAGTAAGAGACTGCTTTTTCTATGAATTCTTTTTTTGATTTCCCAATTACTTCTTTTTCATTTTCAATGACCTTACTTTTTTTTGGGTCGTTTAAATTCAAAAACACGGTATTATCGCTCCAATTGACGTGTACTTTCCCTTTTTGTTTATCCCAAAAATAGTGGTGTGTCCCTGCTGCATACGACCATTCGAAATAGCATGTTTTTCTATAGTCTTCGTAATGTATTGCCGCGAGCATTTTTTGTGCCAAGGCATCGGCTTTCCTGCCTGATGCCCCAGTAGGCAAGGGTTCGTTATAAATGGTATATAATACGCCGAAGAGTGCCAACATAAATGCAAAAAGCACCAATACAATTTTTAATAGGGATTTTAGTATCCTTTTCATCAACAAATTTCTGGACAGGAATTCAACTTTACGAGGGACTTTTGAAGCGTCAAAAATTCTCTTTCATATCTTTTTATCACTCGTAAAGGTATAATTCATTAATAACCAACCGCCGTGTCATCGCCCCGCTTATCGGCTCCGCCTTCTAATTTACCGTCGGGCAATACACGAATGGCATCTACTTTTCCAATAATGGGAGTACGGCCTTCATTAATACCATATCCCTTGGCTTTTAGACCATCCTTCAATTCGGCGGAAAAACCCTCAGGTTCAAAAATCACCACATCAGGTAGCCATTGATGATGAAAGCGTGGTGCATTCACCGCCTCTTGCATGCTCATATTAAACTCGTAACCGTTCAAAATAGTTTGTGCCACAGCGGTGATAATGGTAGAGCCACCAGGTGTACCGACTACCATCCAAAGTTTGCCTTCCTTTTCAACAATGGTCGGGGTCATACTACTCAACATTCGTTTTCCCGGAGCTATACTATTTGCCTCGGCACCTATGAGCCCGAACATATTCGGTACACCGGCTTTTGCACTGAAATCGTCCATCTCATTGTTTAGGAAAAAACCCAGTTCATCACAATACAGTTTAGAGCCATAAGCTCCGTTCAAGGTCGTAGTTACTGACACGGCGTTACCCTGAGAATCAACAATGGAGTAGTGGGTAGTTTCCATACTTTCTGCCATTTGCACATTTCCTTCCTTTATATCCGAAGACTTTGTGGCCTTTTCAAAACTAAAGTCATCCATTCTTTCTTTTAGATACGTACTGCTCAAAATGACGTCAAGTGGAATATCCACAAAATCGGGATCACCCAAGTAATAGTTGCGATCGGCATAGGCACGTCGGGCAGACTCGGTAAATAATTGAATGTACTTTTCTGAATTGTGCCCAAAATCAGATATATTATGGGGTTCCATCATCTTTAAAATTTGGTGTATGGTAACACCACCACTACTAGGCGGACTCATGGAAATGATACGAAGGTCTCGGTAGTTAAAAATAATTGGTTGGCGCCATTGTGCTTCATAATTTGCCAAGTCTTCTTCAGTAATGAATCCGCCTTTTTCCTGAATGAAATATGCTAATGTTTTTGCGGTTTCACCTTTATAAAATCCATCTCGTCCATTTTTTGAAATACGGCGCATGGTCTGGGCCAAAGCAGGATATTTTAAGGTATCACCGGCTTTACAGCCTATTGGAAAAGAGGTAACGCTATCGTTAATCTCTAAAATAAGTTCTTTGTATGCTTCAAATCTGTCCGCTTGCTTTTCAGTTGCTATTACTCCCTTTTCAGCCAATTTTATCACTGGGGCAAATATTTCTTTCAGGGGTAAGGAACCAAATTTTTTATGGACTTCGATTACGCCTGCCACCGTACCTGGAACCCCTACCGCGGTAGCACCTTTTGTACTCATATCGGGTATAACGTTACCAAGAGAATCGAGATACATGTCCTTATCCGCTGAAAGTGGTGCCTTTTCACGATAGTCCAACCCACCAACATCTCCATTCGCTTTGCGGTAGACCATAAAACCACCACCGCCAAGGTTTCCGGCGAAAGGGTATGCCACCACCAGTGCCATTTCAGTAGCGACCATGGCGTCGAAAGCGTTACCTCCCTTTTTAAGTATTTCAATTCCTATTTTTGAGGCTTCTTCACGTGCCGATACGACCATCGCCTTTTCAGCAACCAAACCGGTTGGTTCCGCAGGTTTTTGCCTGCATTGTATTAGGAATAGAAAACTGAAAATTAGTAGTGACCCTTTAAAATATTTCATCGGTTCTCAGAAGTTAGTTCTTAGTGTTTAATTTTTCAAAAATAGAATTTGATTCCGTCCGATGTTCCGAAAAATAATAGGTTTTCTTTTTAATATTCTCATTTCACAAGGCAATAAATTTCTGTTTTGAGAATAAAACAAGTTTATCGAAAAATTCGGTAAACTCTTTTTCAAAGGCATCGTAATTTTCCTCAAGGTCTATTATTGCAAAATTCATTTTCGATCGATTTTTCGTTCGCCGGTTCATACCGTTCAAAACGTTACCGATACCTTCCATTTTAGAATAATTCAAAAGCCAATTATCAGAGATCATATAGGGCATCATTCGTTTTACGCCAACGGGCAAGATTTTGTAGTTGACTTCGAGAAGATCGTAAAAATCGGCTACAAATAGATCAAGGGGCCGATCAGAATAGTTTTTCCAGTTCTTCGCCAAGAAATGGTCGTAAAAAATATCAACGATTACGCGACTGTAATGACTGTAATTCTTATGTAAACGTTTACTGCTTTTTTTAGGAATAGGGTGGCTATCGGTAAAGGTGTCTATTTCACGGTGTAAAAGTATTCCCTGCTGTACACGACTGGGCAGGTGCTTGAATTTATTGCCTCGAATGCTATCCGCTATGAAATTGCCGATTGTGATTTCTGCGTCTCCGAAGGAAAGATAAATATGGGCCAAAAAGTTCATCTGGTCGAATTTACAAATTGAAAACTTAGTTTATATACCAGACCTGTATATTTGCACAAACTTTTACTGCACAATGACACTTATCAAATCTATTTCTGGAATTCGGGGTACAATCGGGGGCAAGCCTAGCGAAAATCTAACGCCTATCGATGCCGTTAAGTTTGCGGCCGCCTACGGCATATGGCTGAAAGACTATTCGAAAAAAGAAAAACTCAAAGTGGTCATTGGTCGAGATGCGCGTCTGTCGGGTGAAATGATTCAAAACTTAGTAGTTTCTACTTTAATCGGTCTGGGTATCGATATTTTTGATCTAAATCTTTCGACAACGCCTACTGTCGAAATAGCGGTGCCCTTGGAAAAAGCCGACGGCGGTATTATTTTGACGGCAAGCCACAATCCCAAGCAGTGGAACGCTTTGAAATTATTGAACGAAAAAGGCGAGTTTTTAGATGCTGCCCAAGGCGCAAAAATACTGGAAATAGCCGAAAAGGAAGATTTTGAGTTTTCCGAGGTTGATGATTTAGGTAAGATAATCAAAAACGAAACCTACATAGATACCCATATCGAGGAAGTATTGAGCCTTCCGCTGGTAGATGCCGAAACCATTCGCAGGGCTAAGTTCAAAGTTGTGGTAGATGGTGTAAATTCTACGGGTGGAATCGCCATTCCTAAATTATTGGATGCACTTGGCGTAGAAACTATAAAACTATACTGTGACCCTACAGGACATTTTCCACATAACCCAGAACCCTTAAAAGAACATCTGGGGGATATCTGCGAACTGGTCGTAAAGGAAAAAGCGGATTTCGGTATTGTTGTCGACCCCGATGTAGACCGTCTGGCATTTATCGATAATACCGGTGAAATGTTCGGAGAGGAATATACCCTGGTGGCCTGTGCGGATTACGTTCTTGGAAAGACTAAAGGAAACACGGTCTCAAACCTATCTTCTTCGAGGGCCTTGCGCGATATTACCCAAAAACATGGTGGTACCTATGAGGCCGCTGCGGTTGGGGAAGTAAACGTAGTGACGAAAATGAAGGCCAATAACGCCATTATCGGTGGGGAAGGCAATGGCGGAATCATTTATCCCGAAAGTCACTATGGGCGCGATTCTTTGGTAGGCACCGCCCTTTTTCTAATGTTAATGGCAGAAAAAGGCGGAACTGTTGCCGAATTGCGTGCGAGTTACCCTTCTTATTTTATGAGTAAAAAGAAAATACAATTGACTCCGGATTTGGATGTAGATGGTATTCTTGAGGCCATGTCCGAAAAGTACCAAAAGGAGGAAATCTCTACCATCGATGGGGTAAAAATCGATTTTGCCGAAAATTGGGTCCACTTGCGTAAATCGAATACGGAGCCTATTATACGAATCTATACGGAAGCAAAAAGTCAGCTAGAAGCCGACACCCTAGCGGACAATATTATAGGAGAAATCAAGGAAATTGCCAAAATATAAAGCTTGCCGAGAAAAAAATGCGAGGTTTGTGCTCTTACGATTCTGAAGTGGTCAAAAACGCCTCGGGAACTTCGTTTCTATGCTTCCATCTTCTATGGGTCCACAGATAATGCTCAGGTTTTTCGTGAATTTGTAGTTCCGCCAATCGAAGAAACTTATCGGTAATCTCATTTTTTTCGGTATTTGCCCCCGAGGTAGTTATAGGAATGAATTCAGCCTTGTAATAGCCTCTCTTTACTTTTGAGACCTTAAGGAATACCACGGCCAAATCCAATTTCCGGGCCATAATTTCCGCGCCGTTGACCACAGGCACCTTGATTCCCATAAACTCCGTCCAGTAATGGGCCAAATGCTTTTGTGGCGATTGGTCGCTGACCATGCCGAAAATTCCGGTAATATTATTTTTTTTGTTCGCTACAACTGTCCTGACTACTTGTTTTTGCGTAATCAATGTCGTATTCCATCGCGCCCGCACCTTTCTTATCCATCGGTCAAAATATTCATTACTAATCTTTTGATATACAGCGTAGCCCTTTGCCTTTACATAATTATTAATACTTACATTCCACTCCCAATTGGCATAATGTGAACACACGATAAGAATACTTTTCTCTTTTTCGATTTCCTGTAACACTTCAATATTTTGTACGGCATACCGTTTTTTGACTTCCGCTTTCGAGAGGCTCATGGTCTTTACCATCTCCAAAAACATATCGCACATATGTTTGTAGAATTTGACCTGGATTTCGTCTAATTCCTCTTTTTTCATTTCAGGAAAAACCAATTCCAAATTGGTACGGACAACTTTTTTTCGATAACCGAAAACACGATATATCAAAAAGAAAACTACGTTAGAAAATCCATAGAACAAGTGGTAAGGCAGTATGGAGATAACCCATAACAGCGGGTAGGCCAGAAGGAAAACGAGCAACTGCATGAATACCTTTTTAGTGGGCAAATATAGCTATATTTGCCCACGATTTTAATCGTCTTTCCATGTACAACATTGACATTGCCACAATCGCGGTTATCGCTGCGAACATATTGGTTTCACTAAAAGGTTTTAACGACAACTCATTTTTCGACCGTTATAAATTCAATATATCCGCGATAAATGCCGGGCAAAAAGAACGAATGGCCACTTCAGGATTTCTACATGTTGATTTCACCCATTTGTTCTTCAACATGTTCACCCTATATTTCTTTGCACCGGTAGTTATGAACTGGTTCGGGGCCGGTAAGTTCGTGGGAATTTACTTGGTTAGCCTTTTGGCAGGAAGTCTTTTGGCTGTTTTCTTTCATAAAAATGAACCCCATTACAGTGCCGTAGGGGCGAGCGGGGCCGTGACCGGTATATTGTACGCCGCAATACTTTTACAGCCCGATATGCAATTAGGTATTATGTTCATACCCTTACCGCTGCCGGCCTATGTTTTTGGTATTGGATATCTTCTGTATTCCATTTATGGAATGAAAAGTCGCTTGGGAAATATTGGTCATACCGCCCATTTCGGTGGTGCAATCGGGGGCTATGCCTCTACGTTACTTTTTAAACCCGAATTACTGGTCGAAGAAACCTTAATGGTCGTACTATTGGCCGTGCCTATTGCCATTCTTTTCGCAATGGAGAAAATGGGGAAAATTTGAAACTCTGAGCAATTATCTGAAAACCAATCCCATAAGACCCTTTATATATTGCATTTGGTCGAAAATTATGTAAGAAAATATACACTTCTACTACTTTTGTCGTTAATAAACTAAGTTAGGTCCCAAATCTAATTTAAAATTAAAACCTACTTATGATGAAAAGAGTTTCCTTTGCCGCACTCGCGGCCATTATATTTATTACTTCTTGTAGTGATGAAACCACGGTTTTCAGTGATCCTTCAGAAGATGTTTCGATTGAAGGTAGTACCACTGTTCTAGAAAACAGTATACTCTTCGACGACGCTGGTGTATTGGATATTGCTAGCGAAGATGCTATTACCGGTAAAACATCGAAAAATTTCAACGATGAAGCAGGTGATTATCCTTTAACATTAGTTGCGCGGGTGGATCCACCGTCGTATAGTGGTGGTGAAAACCTTACTGCTTCCCATGTTCATGTTGATGGTAACTATGCTTATGTTTCCTATAATACTGTAGAAGACGGTTATGCCGGTGCAATTGACATAATCGATGTTGAAGACCCTAACAGTCCTAGTGTTACTTCACGATTATATTATACCAATTCGGATATTAATTCGATAGAATATAACGATGGGTATGTTTATGCTGTCGGTGGTGTTAATTCCGAAACATCAATTCAGGCCACTGCGAATTCCTTTGTAGTCAAAATACCTGTTTCAGGAGGAAGGATGAATATCAATGCAGGGTTGACTTACGGATTTCAGGAAGGATTCAATGCTACCGATATCGCGGTTACGGCTAATTCAGTTTTTGTAACAAGCGGAAAGGATGGCTTATTGACCTCATATAAAAAATCTGATCTGTCCATTCAAAATGATGCTTCATATGTGGACTTGCGCTCAGTAGCTGTTGACAATAGTACAATTGCTATCTTGGATGCGAGTAAAGGTGTAAGCTTTTTGGATCTCAACCTGAACACAACGAAAGAAATCGCTATCGATTCTGATTTTGGCGACTTTAGCAAAAGAACAATCGATATTGCCGGAGCACATCTCGTTGTTTCAGAAGGTTCAAAAGGAGCCGGAGTCTATGACAAATCGAGCGGTACACTTTTAGAGTACGTACCTATATTAATTAATCCAGATGGTACGGCCCAGAGCGATATCGTTACCAATGCCGTTGCTACAAACGAAGATGTTTTATTAATGGCAAATGGTGGAGCAGGTCTTTGTCTGTCGGAAGATCAAGGTAACAATACCGATTTAGTCGGGGTTATCGATTTGAACGGTTCTATCAATTACGTTGAATCTAAAGGCGACTATATTTTCGCCGCTTCGGGAAAAGCGGGTCTTCAAATTGTAAAATTAAATAGACCCAATGAAAGTTTAGTAAATCGTTGTGCCAGTTTACTTTTATATTCAGGAAGCTCAACGCTAGATGTAGCACAAGGAGATGTTGAGGAATATCGAGGTGCTAAAAGATTTAACGGAATTACCGTCGATGGTTCATTATTACTTTGTGGTTCGTGGACGGTCAATAATGACTCCTCCGTTAATGAAAATGCTCTTTTTGAGATGAACGGTAACTTGGTCATCGGAAGGAACAATAAGCGAAAAAACTTGACCGTAAAGCAAGGTGCTACCTTGAGAATTGAAGGCAATCTGATTATTTATGGCGATTTGGTTTTAGAGGACGGCGCTACGCTTGAATTTATTGGAGACGCATCTATGGCCAACATATTCGGTAGTGTTAATAAAACAGGTGACGTAACGATACAAGGTACCTTTAACGATTATCAAAGTAAGTTCTAAAAATCTCTATACATTACAATAAAAAATCCCCTATCGGTTGGACCGATAGGGGATTTATGTTTCGTGTTTTTCGACTAGTTCAAAAGCTCGGCAACCTTCGCCTCCAAGGCCGGTCCGCGTAAATTTTTAGCAACAATAACTCCTTGATCATCCAGCAGAAATGCCGCCGGTATGGCATTGATATTATAAAGTTTGGCGATTGGGTCATTAAAGTATGCGATGTTTGAAACATGGTTCCACGGCAAGCCATCATCTGAAATGGCCTTTTTCCAAGCCTCGGCAGTTCGGTCCAATGAAACTCCGATAATATTAAGACCCTTATCATGGTATTTATTGTAAACCGCTAAAACATTTGGGTTTTCGGCCCGACATGGCTTACACCATGCTGCCCAGAAATCGATTAAGGTGACCTTACCGAGCACATCATTAAGTGCCACTTCTTTTCCTTCTGGGTTCGGAGCTGAAAAATTAGGGGCCTTGGCACCTACAGAAGTATTTTTCGCGTTTTCTTCAGCCTGTTTTTGAGTTTCTAACTTTTCTAAAATGGTCTTGGCGGTTTTCGTTTCCTTAATTTTTGGGGAAAGGGCATCGTACATGCTTTGGGCTTCCTCTGCGGTAACCGCTCTGGCACCAATTGCACGATCGATCAAAAGCGCTGAAATAAGGGCGTCAGGATGATTCTTAATGTAATTCAGTTCAAAATTTTTATACTCCTCCTGTAGTTCCATCATCTCATCACGCAAAGAAACAGCTGTTGCCGTATCCTTCGAAATATTGGCCTGTTGCATGTCTTCTTGAATCGATTGGGCCTGAAGGGTGAGTTCTTTTGATTTATCTGTAAAATCTGTAAAAGCCTCGTTTTGAGGTGTTCCACTTACTTTTGCGAAACCAATACTATCCTTTTGCGCGGTAAGCTGTATTTCTCCGTTTTCAAGCATTACAGCTGTATATCCCATTAAATTGTCAACGAATACGAAATGCATCTCCGGAATGTCAGCTTGCCCGGTAAAAATAAATTTTCCATTCTCTACGGTTGTAGTATCGATATCGACCGGTTGACCGTTATCGCCGATCTGCCGCAAAAAAACGTTGGTACCGTTCTCAACTTCTCCGGTAATATTTCCTTCTAAAGTGTAGCCCTCAGGCTTTTGATTACAGGCCATTAGACCTATAAGACCACAAATTACAAACACTATTCTTTTCATCAGTCTGTTTTAAGATGCGCAAATGTAGGCATATCACATAAAATAAAAAAAGCCCTTAACATTTGTATGCTAAGGACTTTTCGATGCTTTTCAGGTCTTTTCAAAATTGATATCGAACCCCGAGAGCAATGTCGAAGTCGAAACGATTATCAAAGCCGCCATAGCCCACTACACCTATTTCAGGTCTAAAATCCAAGGATAGGAGTAGGGGAATATCAAAGTTGAACTCAATACCTACATCTCCGGCCCCAAAAACGAAGAGCCCCCCATCTGGTATAAACGGTTGGTTACCGGCATCCAGTCTAGGCTCAAAATCAACACTGCCCAGACCGCCACCAAATCCGTAATACCATTGCAATCCACGATCGATGGAGTGTACCCATTGATATAATGCCGCTAATTTAAAGGCATCGAATTCTCGACTATCGCGCCAACCTAAATCGATTTCAGCCCGGGTATACCTACCGATGGATTTTTGATAGGATATTTCTGCCCCAAACCCATCACTATCGCCAAGACGGAGACCTAGTGCATGGTCCGCAATTTCTTGGGAATGCGCAACAGTAAACGTCATACACGCACTTAGAAATAGAAATAATCTGAAATTTCTCATGTTATTGTTCATTTTTGGTTCTAAAAGAGGCTTTTGGTTACCCCTTTCAACCATAAAAACTTAATTTAGCGGTCAAAATTGTTTTCTGTTGAATAAAAATTTGTTGGCAGAACTTGCCAGGTCACTAAAAGGCCAATTATTATCGGATAAATTGACCAAAGCGCTTTATGCTACAGATGCCTCTGTTTACCGAAAAATACCCAATGCGGTAGCATTTCCTGAAACTGTAGAAGATATCAAGAAATTGATTCATTTTGCCGGCAAACATGAAGTCGGACTTATTCCTCGTACAGCGGGGACTTCACTTGCTGGGCAGTGCGTTGGCGATGGGGTCGTGGTCGACGTTTCCAAACATTTCACGAAAATCATTGCTTTAGACGAACTAAAGAAACAAGTTACCGTGCAACCTGGGGTCATTCGCGATGAACTGAACCGATACTTAGCGCCTTATGGCCTCTTCTTCGGCCCCAATACTTCTACGGCAAATCGATGTATGATCGGCGGCATGGTGGGTAATAATTCGTCAGGAACCACCTCGATTCAATATGGGGTCACTCGTGATAAGGTGGTAGCTCTCAAAACCATTCTATCCGATGGTAGCGAAGCAGAATTCAGAGCCCTTTCTGAGTCCGAATTTCAATCCAAAGCCAGTAAGAATACATTTGAAGCATCTATTTATACTAATATTCATAAAGAATTATCAAACAAGGAGATACAAAAAGAAATACTTCTAGAGTTTCCGAAAAAAGAAATCCATAGAAGAAATACCGGCTATGCCGTAGACGAATTATTGGCTAACTCAGTTTTCGGAAAGGAATCACATGATTTTAATCTATGTAAACTCCTCAGCGGAAGCGAAGGCACCTTGGCTTTTACAACAGAAATCACCCTGCAATTAGACGATTTGCCCCCGGAACATTCTGCAATGGTGGTGACGCACTACAAAACTTTGGAAGATTGTCTTTCGGATGTTGCCCCGGTCATGAAACATCGGCTGCATCTTTGTGAGATGATGGACCGCGTAATTTTGGACTGCACCAAAAATAATCGTGAACAACTGAAAAACCGTTTTTTTGTAGAAGGTGATCCCGCAGCATTATTGATGCTCGAATTGAAAGCTGAAACGCCCGAAGATTTAAAACTACAGCTCGAAGCATTGGACAAAACCATAGTGGAATCAGGTTTGAGTTATGCCAATCCGGTTCTAAAAGGAAACGATATCAACAAGGCCATAGAATTACGAAAGGCCGGTCTTGGCCTTCTCGGAAACATGGTAGGCGATAAAAAAGCAGTTGCCTGTATCGAAGACACCGCTGTGGCTTTAGAAGATTTGAGCGATTTTATTGCCGAGTTTACGGCTATTATGAAAGGTTATGGACAAGAAGCCGTTTATTATGCCCATGCCGGTGCGGGAGAGTTGCACTTACGCCCGATTTTAAACTTGAAACAGTCGGCAGATGTCGGTATGTTTCGTGGTATCACCACCGATGTTGCCAAATTGACCAAAAAATACCGAGGCTCATTTAGTGGTGAACATGGTGACGGCATAGTTCGTGCAGAATTTATTCCTTTGATGATCGGCGAAAAGAACTACGAGCTGTTAAAGCGCATCAAGTCTTATTTCGACCCTAAAAATATATTCAACCCCGGAAAGATTGTCGATGCATATCCCATGGATGAGTCCCTGCGCTACGAAGTCGACCGTAGCGAACCTAAAATCGACACCTTACTAGACTTTTCCGATAGTGAAGGTATTTTAAAAGCGGCCGAAAAATGCAATGGCAGTGGCGATTGCCGAAAGACCGAGCATATGAAAGGGGCGATGTGCCCTAGCTATCATGCCACAAAAAACGAAAAAGATACGACTCGTGGCAGGGCCAATGCTTTACGGGAATTTTTAACGGTTTCGGAATCCGGTAATAAATTCGACCAAAAGGAACTCAAAGAAGTTTTCGATCTCTGTTTAAGTTGTAAAGCTTGCGGTAGTGAGTGCCCTAGTAACGTTGATGTAGCAACCTTAAAAGCGGAATTTCTGTACCAATATCAAGAGACTAACGGTTATTCCTTACGCAGTAAACTTTTCGCCCATAATACCAAGCTGAACCGAATCGGGAGTAAAGTTTCTGGGCTGACAAACGCCATCTATCGTTCGGGTTTCTTTGGTGGATTGCTAAAAACCACCGCTGGGGTAGCAGTTGAAAGAAGCTTACCAAAAGTATCAAGTTTTGATTTTGATAAAATACTTCAAGTATTTAAAAATCAATATACTCCTTCGAAGAAAAAAGTAGTTTTATATATCGACGAATTCAGCAGGTATCTCGATGTCGACTTGGGCAAAGATGGTATCGAACTGTTGTGTCGTCTAGGGTATGATGTACAGCTTTTTTATGGGGAGAGCGGACGAACCTACATTTCAAAAGGTTTTTTGAAACAAGCTAAAAAATTGGCGCTCACCAATATTCCCCAATTGAAAAAGTTTGCCGATGCCGGCTATCCCGTCATCGGTTTAGAACCTTCCGCAGTTTTAACCTTTAGGGATGAATATAAACGTTTTAATGAGGATTTCGAAACAATAAATTCCATTGCGTCGAACGCCTTTTTAATCGAAGAATTCCTATCCGACGAAATCGAAAAAGGAGAATTGACACCGGAGCGATTTACAAAAGAATCTAAAACTATAAAAATACATGGCCATTGCCATCAAAAAGCGTTGAGCAATCAAAAGGTGACATTTGATGTAATGAACCTTCCTGAAAACTATTCGGTTTCCATTATTAGTTCAGGTTGTTGCGGTATGGCGGGTTCTTTTGGTTATGAAAAGGAACATTATGACGTCAGTATGCAAATCGGGGAACTCAAGCTTTTTCCATCTGTACGAAAATCATCCGAGGAAACTATCATTGCTGCAAACGGCACCAGTTGTCGCCACCAGATTTACGACGGTACCAAGCGAAAGGCATTGCATCCGGTGACTATTCTTAAAAACGCGCTAATCGATTGATTTTCGTTTGATACATTTAAGATTTACCTTTGACGTTCGGGTAACTAATCTAGATTGCACTTTATTTTTAAGCACGGTGTAGTTTAAAAATGAATTGGGAAACAAGAGTATCATAATCTAAAAACTAGCAACTGAATAACCTAGTAACCAAGTAAGCAAACCCATGGCAGGAAACACTTTTGGAAACCTTTTTAAACTGATCACTTTCGGCGAGTCGCATGGCGTGGCCATAGGTGGTGTGCTTGACGGATGCCCTTCAGGTATCGAAATCGACCTAGAAGCCGTTCAAAATGAACTCAATCGTAGAAAACCTGGCCAATCAGCAATTGTAACCCAACGCAAGGAACCTGATACGGTAGCATTTTACTCCGGCATCTTCGAGGGCAAGACAACAGGTACACCCATTGGTTTTGCCATTCACAACACCAATCAGAAATCAAAGGATTATTCGCATATCAAAGATTCGTACCGGCCCTCGCACGCCGATTACGTCTACGACCAAAAATATGGCTTTCGAGATTACCGAGGCGGTGGAAGAAGTTCGGCCCGTGAAACGGCGAGTAGGGTAGTAGCAGGGGCTATCGCAAAGCAGATGCTTTCGACTGTGAAAATAAATGCTTACGTATCGCAGGTAGGTACTTTAAAAATGGACATTCCTTATTCTGAACTCGATTTTTCATTGACGGAATCCAATCCCGTTCGCTGTCCGGATGCTGAAACAGCCGTCAAAATGGAAAACTATATTAAAGAAATCCGTAAAGAGGGCGATACCATTGGTGGAATCATTACCTGCGTAGCCCAAAATATTCCTGTAGGTTTAGGAGAGCCGGTTTTTGACAAACTACATGCCGAATTGGGCAAGGCCATGTTGTCGATCAATGCGGTAAAAGGCTTTGAATACGGCAGTGGTTTCGAGGGGGTTCAGATGAAAGGGAGCGCGCACAACGACCAATTCAATTCTGATGGAAGTACCAAGACCAACTATAGTGGTGGTATTCAGGGAGGTATCAGTAATGGAATGGATATCTATTTCAATGTGGCCTTCAAACCAGTTGCCACCATTATCCAACCTTATGAGACCATCGATAAGGAAGGAAATAAGGTACAGACCAAAGGCAAGGGGCGCCACGATCCTTGCGTGGTACCAAGGGCCGTGCCCATTGTAGAGGCCATGACCGCACTGGTACTAGCCGATTTTTCGCTGTTGAACCGTACAATAAAGCGGTAATGGTACGAATTTTCTATTAAATCTGTAATTTTCCTTCTGTTTACCCCATTGTTTTTCTGCCTTCACGACAAAAACTGTATATTTCTAGACTAAACTATACTACATGCGTAAATTGGAACTGCACTGGAGAATCTTGATCGGAATGGTGCTCGGGATTCTTTTTGGGTTTGGAATGACGCAACTATCTTGGGGCGCAGAATTTGTTCAGGATTGGATAAATCCACTTGGGACTATTTTCGTAAAACTACTTAAATTGATAGCCATTCCTTTGATTGTTGCCTCATTGGTCAAAGGTATTTCCGATTTGAAAGACATCTCTAAGTTCCGCAATATAGGGCTGCGAACCATAGTAATTTATATATGTACTACGGTTGTAGCGATTACAATCGGTCTTTTGTTGGTCAATGTATTGAAACCAGGAGATGGTATTTCAGAAGGGACCATCGCCAAACTGACCGAAACTTATTCCAACGATAGTGGTGTCACTTCAAAATTGGAGGAAGCCTCCAGACAAAAGAATAGTGGCCCACTTCAATTTTTAGAAGATATGGTTCCCGATAACGCCGTTGCGGCGCTCGGTGATAATAGTTTAATGTTACAGGTAATCTTTTTTACTATTTTCTTAGGTATTTCAATGCTATTGATCGGGGAAAAGAGAGCGAAACCTTTAAAGGACTTTTTCGATTCACTGAACGATGTAGTTTTGAAAATGGTAGATTTGATAATGCTGACAGCCCCTATTGCTGTATTTGCCCTTTTGGCAAATGTAGTAGTATCTTCAGGAGACCCCGACTTATTGTTGGCCCTACTGAAGTATGCGGGCGTAGTGGTTTTAGGTTTACTTCTAATGATTGTGTTTTATTGCTTGGTGGTTTCCTCTTTTACAAGATATAATCCTTTAACGTTTCTATCTAAAATGAGTCCGGCGCAGCTTCTAGCATTTTCAACAAGTTCAAGTGCAGCAACCTTACCGGTAACTATGGAACGGGTAGAGGAGCATATCGGTGTAGACAAAGAGGTGTCGAGTTTTGTGCTTCCGGTAGGAGCGACCATAAATATGGACGGTACTAGTCTTTACCAGGGTGTGGCTGCGGTTTTTATTGCTCAGGCCTTGAGTTTTGATCTCTCATTTTCAGGACAATTGACCATAGTTCTTACGGCCTTATTAGCATCTATCGGTTCGGCGGCGGTTCCGGGAGCGGGAATGGTCATGTTGGTCATCGTTTTGGAGGCCATCGGTTTTCCGCCGGATAAGTTGGCTATCGGCCTTGCTCTCATATTCGCTGTCGATAGACCCTTAGATATGTTGCGCACCGTTGTCAACGTTACCGGAGATGCTACGGTTGCAATGATGGTAGCCAAGTCCGTCGGAAAAATGGGAAAACCCAAAATCAAGAATTGGGACGATAATTTGGAAGATGTCAAATAAACCAACATACGTACAATAGTATCAAAATTACCATTACCTTTTGACCTGTCGTAAATTCCTTCTTCGATAAACCTATGACCAATGAATTGGCCTCTAGTACTGACAATAGTTGCTGTTCTTTTTATTCTATTGAACATCGCCACCTATTTTTTACAGGAGCGCCTTATTTTTAAGCCCGAGAAACTACCAGAAGACTTTGAATTTAAATACGAGAACCAAGTTTTCGATGAGTACAACATTGAGGTCGCGGAGGGCGTAAACCTAAATGGAGTACATTTTAAAGTACGAGAGCCGAAGGGTATCGTTTTATACTTGAAAGGCAACTCCCGAAGTCTAAAGGGTTGGGGCAAGTTTGCCATTGATTTTACGAGACATGGTTTCGATGTTCTGATGATCGATTACCGCGGATTTGGAAAAAGTACCGGCATACGTACCGAAGAGGGGATTAAAAAAGACTTGCAATATGCCTACGACGAGCTCAAAAAGCAAGTTGACGAAAAGTATATTGTGCTGTACGGGAGGTCTCTGGGTTCTGGCTTTGCCACTAAGCTTGCTTCAAAAAACAATCCGAGGATGCTGATATTGGATGCTCCTTACTACAGTATGAGTCATATCGCTAAAAAATACCTGCCGATAATGCCAATGTCTTTGGTACTGCGATTTCCTATAAGAACCTATAAGTGGATACAGTACGTCAAATGCCCTATCAAAATTATTCATGGTACGAACGACAAACTGATTCCCTTTAAGACCAGTATTAAGCTTTCCAAAATAAATGCCGAGCGCACCCGCTTATATCCAATAATAGATGGGGGCCACAATAATATGCACACTTTTCCGCAGTACCATCGCTATCTTGAGGAAATATTACATGCAAAACTCCCGAAGGAAATCGACCCGAATACAAGCAGTCTCAGCTTTAAAAGGAAAAAAAGAATTCTTTGAAACAAACAGGCCGATTTTCAATAGGTATCGCGCTAGTACTGATCGCAATTTTAGGTATGTTATACTTTTTTCAGGAAAAATTGATTTTTAGAAGTAGTGTTTTGCCCCAAGACTACATCTATACGTTCGAAAGCAACTTTGAGGAATTGTTCTTAAAGGCCGAAGACGGAGCAATTCTAAACGGACTTCATTTTAAGAGCGAAGATGCAAAGGGCGTTATTTTGTATTGCCACGGGAATGCGGGAGGATTGGATTCGTGGGGGTTTTGGGCGCAGGAACTCTCCCGTCGCTATCGTTATGATGTAGTTATTTGGGATTATCGTGGATACGGGAAGAGTACCGGCAAAAGGAGGCAAAACCTCATGCTAAACGACGGTTTTTTATTTTATGAGTACTGTAAGCAATTTTTTAAGGAAGAAGACATATTGCTTTACGGAAGGTCTCTAGGAGGTTTTTTTGCCACACATATTGCAAAAAATAGCTATCCGAAAAAGCTGATTTTAGAGTCTACGCCATCAAGCATTCTACGAATTGCCCAAAAGGAATACCCTTTTCTACCCTCAAAGTACGTTTTAAAATTCAAGTTTCAGAACTATCGGAACGTTCAAGAAATCGAAATCCCGACCTACATTATCCATGGTACCTCCGATGGCTTAATACCTTTCGATAATGGGGAAGAGCTTTTTAAGCTTTCAAAGGCGAAAACCAAGAAAATCTATCCCATTGTTGGTGGTGACCATAATAACCTCACTAATTTTAAGGCCGAATTCTTTGGGGCTTTGGATGAGATTCTGAAGTGATTAATCCAAAAACTTCGCCTTCAATTCCGGGGTAGGAATCATACATTGGTCTTTTTTACCATACCAAATATATCGGTTTCGCGCTATAAAATCGTATACGATATCTCGAAGCACGCCTGGAAACCATAGTAATATCGAAGAAATGGTACGATAGCCCTTTAAATTTTTACCGATTTCAAGTGCGGCAGTTGATTTCGTGTAGTAGGCGACTCCTGGGTCTATTAAAATGATGGAATCCACCTTCTCGATATCGATACTTCGTTCGGAAACCAGCTTTTTTCCAATTTCACTTTGCAAGGCGGCAAATCGAAACAGGTCTTTTTGATCCCTTTTTATTATTTTTTGAATGGTGTTATTGCAAAGATTACAGACCCCATCAAAAAGTACGATTTTCTTATCCTTTTCCACCTTGCAAAGATACGGTACAGCGATTTTGAAACCAACGTTTAAAGCGTATTCAAAAAACTGGTCAAATCGATTTCCTTGCCTAGACCAAGCTTTTTCTTGAGACGGTACTTGGACTTCAAAATACTATCCGGCAAAACATTCAGGGTTGCTGCAATTTCTTTTGTCGTCAAGTTCATTCTTAAAAAGGCCGCCAAACGAATTTCCTTTTCTGAAATATCGGTATAGAGCGTCATCAGCTTCTGGTCAAAATCGTTATGTACTTCGGCAAAGTAGGTCTTAAACACTTCCCAATCCTTATCCGACGCGTTTTCTTTCTTAAGTAGCATCACGATACGGCGAAATTCCATTTTGAACTTTTCAGGAGAGTTTTTGATATTTTCCAAGTTCTCCATCAATTCTTGGATAAACGTATTTTTTTGGACCAGATGTAGGGTCTGACTGGCCAATTCTTTCTTTTTATGAGCTATTTGCTGCTTGTAGATTTCTTCCTGCTTTTCGCGGGCTATTCGGTTTTTTTTCATCCGTTGTCGAAAGCCAAAGAACAAAAGTCCGGAAACGGTCAAGAATGTGAACATTCCTCCTGCATAAAGTCCCTTCGTCAGTTTATCTACTTTGGCCTTTTCGTTAAGTGTACTGATCTCTTCTTGCTGAAGTGCTATTTCCGATTCTTTTTTTTCAGTTTCCTAAATAGTCTGAAGCTCATCGATTTGCTTCGCTTTTTCGATTGAAAAAAGACTATCCTTTAGCATTTGGGAACGCTTATAATCATTGATGGCCTTTTGTAATTGACCATTATTTTCATAGGCTAGCGCTCGATAATGCAAGGCACTTTGCAATTCATTGCCCACAGCTACCGAATCGGCCAATGTAACTGCGCGACTGAGATGTGCAAAGGCCTTTGAAAAATCATCGTTTAGTGCATAGGCGTGACCCAATTCGGCCAAATAATAGGCAATGTTGATTTCCGAAGGGTTTTCTTTTCCGAGGCTTAGTGCCTTTTGAAGTGCGATAATGGCCTGTTCGTATTTTCCCTGTTCGGTAAAAGTATGGCCGAGATTCCCATAGGCATATACTAAAACCGTGGGAAAATCATAAGTATTACCTATTTCTATGGCTAGATTATAGTTTTCAATAGCTTTTTCATAATTTTTCATTGATTCAAAGACCTTTCCAATTTCAATAAGGGTGTTCGCTTGATACAGATTGTCTTCGGTGGCCTCATATACATCCATGGCCATGGTATGAAATCGTATGGCTTGATCATAATTTTTCTGAATACCGTGCAATTCAGCAATATTGCTGAACACATCGGCTTTGTGATAGGTTTTAATTTCAATGGTATCCATAGTCTTAAGGGCGGCTTGGTATAGTTCCATGGCTTTTGGGTAGTTGCCCATTTCAAAATAATTTTTGCCCATAACGTTCTGGGCCGAACCATAGCGCATAAAATCGCCCCATTCATATTGAATTGTAGCTGAAGAATCCATAAGGCGTATAGCTTCGGGATAATTCCCCTTGTGTGATTCGTAAATGGATAGGTTTTTTAAAACGGTCGCCAAAAAGGTGTCATCATCGTCGATTATGGATCGTTCCAATGTTTTTCGATAATACTCGGCACCGGTATCCATTTGACCCAAGGTAGAATAATAGTGGCCAAGCAAAAACTCGCCTCGTAAGATGCCATGCTTATAGTCGGCTTCTTTCGAGATTTTTACCATTTCATCAATATAGAACTTGGCACTGTCGGGTATTGTGTAAATATAAATCTCGTCTAAGTCATCGAGTAAGTAGACTTTTTGTTCAATATCGCTTTCATTTTGGTATAATGATAAAAGGCTGTCTACCTTTTTGGGGTCTTGGCCCCTTGCCAAAAAAAAGAGTAGTAAAAAGGTAAAGTGCAGAAATAGAGTCGGCTTCATTTGTTGCTCAGTTTGGTCTACACTAAAATAATGTATTTGAAAACACGAAATACAATTGCCGTTTTTGACAGAAAGGCCTTTGTCCATCCTTTGTCCATACTTCGACTAAAGAAATGTCTAATTTAAATAGATATAAACTATTGAAATACAGGTATTTTAAAATCATATTAGGTAAATCTTATAAAACGGTAGTCCATGCCTAATTATCCATAGAATTCGTCTTGCTGTCCATAGTTTGTCCATACTCCAATTTAGGTATGGCATATTTGAGGGGCTAATTTAGAAGTGTTGAATCCAAAAAGACCTTTAATTATGAAAACAAGACCAGTTACCTTGAGACAAACAGTTCCCTATGTATTTACCTTTTTATTACTATTATTTTTTTCATGTAGTAGTGATTCAAGGGATGCTCCTGAGCCTATGCCAATGGAAATCAATAAGGAAGTAGAATTCTCTAAAGTTGTGGCCGATGCGGGAGAATTGGAAGAACCGTCCACTTCAGAAGAAATTGTGGAAGAAAAAGAAACTAATGAGGTGATAGACGGCGAAGTTTGGAACTGTACCACAAAAACCTACGATGCGCTCAAAGGCGGAGGTACCGGCAGAGATGGTTTTCCGTTGTTCAACCCTAATGCATCCGTAATATATCCGGGCAGTCTGTTACAGGGTAAGTCGTTAAAGAAGGCGACACCAGATGTTATAGCTGTAGAAAGGGCCGGCGGTGCCGTTTCCTATAATTTGATTAATGGAAATCTAGTTTCTGGCTTCGAAGTAGATGAAGTTTCCAAACTTTCAATTCAGAACGCTATGAACAATATAATTGCAAATTCTCCACAAGATTTACCTGCTAATTTTACATTTAATTACAGCCAAGTACAGAGTAGAGAGGCACTGGCCCTAAGTATGGGAATCGATTTTGAAAACGCATTTACGGATGTGAGTGCCGATTTTGATTTTAGTAGCGAAAAAGAATACAACAGGATATTGGTAAAGCTCACACAGAATTTTTACACAATGTCTTTTGAGATTCCGACTAGTTTACAAGGGGTCTTTGCCGATTCTGTGACACCCGAAGATCTGGCTAAATATGTGCAGCCGGGCAACCCCGCCACTTATATTAGTGATGTTTCATATGGCCGTATTTACTATATGTTGGTAGAGTCTAGGTCTTCCTACACGGAAATGAATGCCGCGGTCGAGGCCGAATTTCAATCTGTTGTCAACAAGGCGGAGGTTGATATTGATGCATCTTATATAAATGAATTGAGTGAGATTAAGATTAAGGTGATGGCCTTTGGAGGGGAATCGAGTTCTACCATAAAAACAATCGGCAGCAACCTTTCGGAATTGGTCAACTTGTTAGCGGAAAGTAGTACCATTTCCACAGGGTTACCTTTAAGCTATGTGGTTCGAAGCGTGAACACAAATCAAATCGTGGGAGTACAGCTTGCTACCAGATATGATGTAACTGAATGCACGCCGGTCAGTGGAACCGGTGGGGAACCCATTCATACGGCACACTGGAAAGGAAAAGTAATTTCTCAAATGGGGCCGGTAGGGGCTGCCTATTGTGTGGAAGGCACGGAGTTTGTATTGATAAGTACGGATGGAAAGCAGTTTATGAGAAGTAAAAATGCAAAATTAGAGGGACCTTATCCCATTGAAAACCTTTATGAGGGAGAATATCCGTTCGGAGATGATGGTATCGGGGCGGCATGTAATACCTCTCTGGGAAATTCGGGAGGTAGTGTGATAATGTTCATGTCTCAAAGCGGTCTTTTTTACAACTACGTACTAAATGATAAGGATTGGAGGAGCAGCCTCAATGAAATCGAAAATTTGGCTAACGGTGAAAACCCATTCGCCGTAAATGGAGTAGGAGCAATGCTCTTCAGAAGCTATAGTGGAGGCCCATCGGATCGTTGGATGATCAATCGTGATGGAACGGAATTTTCGAGGTATTCGAATAATCCAAACCAATTCAATGGTGTTAGTGCCATTTCCAGTTGGGGCAATGGCACCCTACCATTTGATGCTGTTGGAGCAGGAATAGGTTTTGACCTAGGGAACAACCGTCAATATTTGTTGTTCAATAAAGCGGGCACCCAATATGTTATTTCCAATAAGGAATTAGGATGGGGTTTTATAGGGCTATCTGATCTTTAAAATAAAAATTCGGGGGAATTTTGTTTGAGTTAGTGCAGTCGGCACCTTAAGTTGCGATTCAACAACTTGGTGTCGGCTGTTTTTTTTATGCTTTTTTGTCATTCCCTCGAAGGGGGGAATCTTTTTCAGCAATCCGTTCAATTCAACAGTTCGCTCCGTCGTACCTCCTCACGAAGACGTCATTGCGAGCGTAGCGAAGCAATCTGTTTGTGTTTTTGAGAATGCTTCAAAAGTTAACTTCGTCGTACCTCCTCACGAAGACTTTACTTTTTCCCCCTCCCTTTTGGGGAGGGTCGGGGAGGGGATACTAACTCCAACTGCTCCACGCCAACATTGGTCGTAAACTGACCATAGTTTACAATGGCCTTGTTTTTTTCAAGACTGTCAATACTGCCGACGGCCTTCCCATCATGCATGCGTACGCGGTCACCGACTTTAAAGACGGGCCTGGGTTTGTTCTTTTCCTTTTGAACGGCCTTTTTCTTTTCGACCTTCTTTTTATCTCGAATGACCTTTACTTTCTGCTGTACTTCGTTGGCTACTTGGGCTTTTTTTGCACGTTCCGCCTTGGCCTGATTTGCTGTTTTCTTTTTGCGTTTGCTATTTTCGGTCTCTACGATACGCAGTAGTTCTGATACTAGGGGTCTTTTCTTTTTGTCGTGGAAGTATTTATCCGCAGCTTTGTTCACTTTGTTCCCCAAATGAATCATCCGTTGGTCGTGGTCGTACAGTTCTTGATAGTTTTCAAGTTTTGATTTTACCTTGGCGTTCAGTTTTTCCAACCGTTCGGCTTCTTCCCTTGCCTTTGATTCCTCTTCCTGCAAGCGGGAACCTGTTTTGACCATTTTACTGCGTTCTTTTTGAAGTTTGGCAATAGTGGCGTCAAAACGGACCTTCCCCCGTGCAATCTTCTTTTTGGCCTTGTTTATCAGGGAATAGGGAATACCGTTCTTTTGGGCCACCTCGAATGTAAAAGAACTACCGGCCTCGCCTAGCACCAGTTGAAAGGTCGGTTCCAAGGTCTGTCCATCGAAAAGCATATTGGCGTTGGTCGTGTGCGGCAGTTCATTGGCAAGCGCTTTGAGATTGGCATAATGTGTAGTGATTACCCCGTAAGCTTCTCGCTCATAAAAGACCTCTAGAAAAGCTTCCGCCAAGGCCCCTCCCAATTCAGGGTCACTTCCTGTTCCGAATTCGTCGATCAAAAACAAGGTATCCGCATCGCACTTGCGTAAAAAGCTGTTCATATTCTTCAGACGGTAGCTATAGGTACTCAAGTGGTTCTCGATGGATTGGTTGTCGCCGATATCGGTCAATATCTTATCGAATATACAAACGGAACTCCTTTCATGAACGGGAATTAGAAGCCCTGATTGAAGCATTACTTGAAGTAATCCAATTGTTTTGAGCGTGATACTTTTTCCGCCTGCATTCGGTCCGGAAATGACTATAATCCGGTTTTCAGGATGCAATTCGATGGTCTGCGGATACGTCTTTTCGTTCTGAAGTTTATTGCTCAAATAGAGTAGGGGGTGGTACGCATCACGAAGGTAAAGCCGTTTCTCCGAATTGATTTCGGGAAGCAGCGAATTGGTGTCCGAAGCATATTTGGCCTTGGCGGCAGTCAAGTCGATATGTGCTAAAAATGTCTGGAACTGTGCCAAAAGCTCGGAATAGGGGCGAATTTGATTGGTAAGCTGATTTAAAATACGTTGTACTTCCTCTTTTTCATCAAACTCCAGATTATTGAGTTCGCGGCTATAACGAAGCGTTGCCTCAGGTTCGATATAGACAATACTTCCGGTTTTGGAAGTGCCCATCACCGTACCCTTGACTTTTCTTCGATACATAGCCTTTACGGCCAAAACACGGCGGTTTTCAACGACAGATTCTCGGATATCATCTAAATAATCTGACCCATGGTAGGTATTCATAGCAGAAGCAAAGCTCTGTCCGATTTTACCTTTGACCTGATTGATCTGTCTACGAATACTAAAAAGCTTGTCCGAAGCCTTATCCCTTACCGTTCCAAAACGGTCGATAATAGCATCGATTTCTGAGGGAATTTCAGTATTTATATCAATTTTCTCGGTAGCTTCAAAAAGTAAAGGATAGTATTCCTTGAATTTTTTGAAGAACTTTTTATGGGAAGTAATCGTAACGCAAATACTCCCAATTTTCCGGAACCCACCGATTTCCAAGGTGGTATTCTCGATTTTTAAAAGCTGTAGTTCCTTCTCGATACTTTCGAATCCGTGATTGGGAATCCGGTTTTCACTGATAAAAGAAGACAAATATTCGGCAGTTTGGCCCAGAATTTCTCTGTTCTTTTCCTTATCCGAAATTGGGAAAATTTCCAACGCATCCGCTTTGCCCAAATCTGTCGTACAACGGGCTGAAACCTGTTTTAGAACCGATGGGAACTCAAGATCTTGAAGTGTTTTGGAATGAATGCCTGCCATTATCTTTTAAATCGACGGCAAAGGTAGGGATTCATGCGGAAACAGTTGATTTTAAAAGAGTCGGGGGAATTCCTGTGAATGAAAATTTGAGCACCTTTCCCGATTTATTAATATATTTAATAATTCCTGAGGTCTAATTATTTCTTTATCAAGGTGCTGCGAAAGTATACTTTACTAGTTCTATCGGTTCTTGCAGGGCTATTTTTTAGCTGTAACGACGCGGAGGAGCATAATCCGGCATTTTATGAAGCACTTTACGTAAACGAAGTACTGCCCATTTTTGAATCGAAATGTTTGAGTTGTCACGGTAATGATGCCGATAAGATTGAAGGTGGACTCCATTTAGGGGATTATGAAAACCTATTGGCCGGTGGCGATTCGGACAAACCTACCATTGTACCAAGAAATCTTGATAAAAGCATGATGGTGCATGCTATCAACAGGATCACCGAACAATATGCGATGCCCCCCAAAGTGGGTGATAAGTTATCCGATTTTGACATTGAAATCATTGAAAAATGGATAGAAGGCGGTGCCCCTTGGCCCAATGAGACACGTATTGCTGAAATTCAAGCGGACACAACCTGGTCTTATGGCAATAGAATCAAGGTCAAGACTTCCGGAGGGTTAAGCGAGCTTTGGGACAATCGGAAATACCAAAAGGAAAACCTGTGGGCCTACTATCCCCTAAAAGAACACGACATTCCATGGGGCGAAGGAGATTCCCGAAAAGGAAATCCTATTGATGCCTTTTTGAACGCAAAACGAACGGAGGCACATCTTACGGCCACAAGTAGAACAGATAAGCGAACACTTATACGGCGGGCGACTTTTGATCTAACAGGTCTCCCGCCAAGCCCGGAAGAGGTAGCTTCTTTTTTAGCGGATGATGCACCCGACGCTTTTCTAAAAGTAATCGACCGGCTTTTGGCAAGTACCCACTACGGTGAACAATGGGGCAGACATTGGCTCGATGTATCGAGATATGCAGATAGCGGAGGTTTTTCAAACGATTACGTCCGCCCCAATGCTTGGCGCTATCGCGACTATGTAATTCGTTCCTTTAATGAGGACAAACCTTATGATCAGTTTGTCAGGGAACAACTTGCCGGGGATGAACTCGATCATCAAGACCCCGAAATGCTCATTGCCACCGGTTTTCTGCGGATGGGTCCTTGGGAACATACAGGTATGAGCGTTGCGGCCGAAACCAGGCAGTTTTATCTTGATGATGTCACGAATATCGTAGGGGAGGCCCTATTGGCCACGCCGCTCAACTGCGCAAAGTGCCATGACCATAAGTATGATCCTATCCCCGCTAAGGATTATTATAGTATTCAATCAGTTTTTGCCACCACACAATTCGCCAGCAGGGAAGCAGATTTTCTAAAGGAAGAGAATATTGAAGTTTCCGCTTATGAAAAGGAGCGGCTGCACGATTGGATAGAAAAAACGGAAAAAGAAGCTAAAATACTTGCAGAAAAAGAGGAAAATGCCGCAAAGAGCTGGTATACCGAACGCGGTCGCAAGTATGTACCAAAAAGGGTAAGAAGAAAATTACCCGAAGAACAGCAACCTCCACGCTATATTGGCTTGACTAACGAAGATTTGGGATACCGAAAAGTATTGCAAAAACGGGGTCATTTGCTGAAAAGACAATTGGAACGCTATAAACCAAAGGCCTATTCGGTGTACAACGGTCCGACAAGGGTTCTGAACAGCAGAATTATGCTTGAATTACCGAATACGGTGCAAGGTGATGCCGCCAAGACTTTTGTGCTCGATGGCGGTTCGGTGTATGCCCCACTTGAACCGGTCTCCCCGGGAATATTAAGTGTAACGAATCTATTGAATACCTCAAATACCCCGGAATCAAATCAATTTCGAAAAGTAAATGTACCGAGTACGCTTCAAAATAGACGGTTGGCCTTTGCCGAATGGGTAACCAGTATCAAAAACCCACTATTCGCCAGAACGATGGTCAACCGGATTTGGCAACAACATTTTGGAGCCGGTATTTCCGCGACTCCGAATAATTTTGGTGCCACGGGCGGAAAACCGACAAATCCCAAATTACTCGATTGGTTGACGGGCTACTTTATAGAAAATGGTTTTTCGGTTAAAAAAATGCACCGCCTTATTATGACATCCGAGGCTTATCAAATGTCGAGTTCCCATCCGGAACAAGGGCGAATAGATGAAATCGACCCGGATAATACGCTACTTACGTATTTTAATCCCCGTAGGCTGGTGGCCGAGGAATTAAAGGATGCCATGCTGTTTTTGTCGGGAGAATTGAACCCAACGATTGGCGGATTTCCCGTTCGACCGGAAATCAATCAAGAAGTTGCCCTGCAACCAAGACATACTATGGGGTCCATAGCACCTGCATATCAGCCCTCAAGAACTCCCAAAGAGCGCAACAGAAGAACGATATATGCCGAAAAGTACCGTACGCTTATCGACCCCGACCTTGAAGTTTTTAATGCGCCGGGTGCCGACCTGTCCTGTGAAAAACGGAGTGAGTCGACGGTAACTCCGCAAGTCTTTACACTTTTTAATGGAACAAATACCCGAGCAAGATCTTTGGCCTTGGCAAACGGACTTTTGAAACGTTCAAAAGATATTGAGACGGCCATTCAAGAATCTACTCAACTTATCTGGTGCCGTGAACCCACGGAAAACGAACTGACGGAGTCTCTTGAGTATTATAAAAAAGTGTTGGATTACCATAAAGAGAATGCCCCTGTGGAAATAGTCTATCCTACATCCGTAAAACGTGAGATGTTCGAAGAGATGACAGGAGAGTCATTCGAATATGTAGAGGAGCTGGATGTTTATAAGGATTATGTGCCCGATTTACAGCCTACGGATGTAGACGCAAGGACAAGGGCTTTTGCCGATTTGGTCGCAGTGTTGTTTAACGCAAATGAATTTGTTTATGTCTACTGAACATCAGTCGAATTGGAATAGAAGGGATTTTCTTTATGGCCTGGGATCAAGTATTGGGGCCGTTGCCCTGAGCAGCCTACTCGGTTGCGATACGAAGACCCTCAGCAAATTGGCTTCGGACCCCTTGCAATCAAAACTCCCTATGTTTGCGGCAAAAGCAAAGGCCTGTATTTTTTTGACCATGGAAGGCGGCCCCAGTCATATCGACACTTTTGACCCAAAACCCGCCCTCGAAAAACATCATTTAAGCAAATTTATACGAGAGGGCGAAAAATTTTCGGCCATGTCTTCGGGCAACCGATATATTGTGAAAAGTCCGTTTACAAGCCGTAAAGTCGGTAATTCGGGGGCCGACATAAGCGCGCCGTTCGTACATCTGCCCGAAGTGGCCGATGAACTGTGTTTTTATCGGGGCTGTCAGGCAGAATCGGTAAATCATCCGACGGCGATGTACCATATCAATACGGGTAATCGCTTCGGTGGAGAACCCTCGCTTGGCTCTTGGATATCCTATGGCTTAGGTTCAATAAATGAAAACCTACCCTCTTTTGTAGTGCTACCGGAACTGGCCTATCCACAAGGCGGGCCTGGGAACTGGAGCAACGGATTTCTACCGGCACACTATCAAGGTACGCCATTACGGCCTAAGGGCTCTCCGATATTGAATATCGACCCACCTCCGGGCGTGAGTCGCTACCATCAGCGGGAAAGCCTTGACCTTTTACAATCCTTCAATAAAAAGCACCTAGGGCAACATCCTTCGCACGACGAGTTGGCCGCCCGCATAGAAAATTATGAACTGGCTTTCCGTATGCAAATGGAAGTTCCCGATATTATCGATATTGAAGGGGAAGACGAAAAAACCAAGGAATTGTATGGCCTTGACCATAAAGAGACCCGCGAATTTGGCCGTAAATGCCTGTTAGCTAGAAATTTGGTCGAGCAGGGGGTTCGATTTATCCAAATTTATTCTTCGGGTTGGGACTCACATGATTTCTTGGCCAGGGCTCATGGTAACCTTATCGAAAGTATAGATAAGCCCATTACGGGGCTGATTAAGGATTTAAAGCGTCGGGGAATGCTCGACGAAACGCTGGTCGTCTGGTGCGGAGAGTTCGGCAGAACAGCCGACAACGGTATCCGAGAAGGGGGAGTGGCCTATGGGCGTGATCACAATCCGAATGCCATGGCGATGTGGATGGCCGGTGGCGGGGTCAAGGCAGGAAGTATTATTGGTGCTACCGATGAACTGGGGCAAAATGCCGTAGAAGTCGTACATCCCATACGAGACCTGCATGTTACTTTATTACACTTATTCGGCCTTGATGACAATAAATTGACCTATTTTCACGGTGGGCGCCATAAACAGTTATCACAATTTGGTGGAGAATTGATACCCGAATTGATTGCATGATAAAACGCGCCGATATTACCCTAAAAACTGAATGGAATTTATAGGTAAACTTCATCCTTTACTGATACATCTGCCGATCGGCTTTATATTGGCCGCATTTGGACTTGAATTGATGTTTCGAAAAACCGAAAACGAGCTCGCGTTAAAATCAATACGTTTTTTGATCGGCATGACCGCATTCACAGCTGTTCTCTCGGCTATTTTCGGCTATATTCTTTCTTTGGAATCGGGTTATGAGACCGATATTATTGACACTCATTTTTGGCTAGGCGTTGCATTTTCTACAGTAGCCGTTCTTCTCTACGCCTTCAGATCGAAACTTCATGGAAAACGAGAGTTATGGTTGCTATGGACTTTGGTATTGTGCCTTTTGACTGCCACGGCGCACTACGGGGGCAGTCTGACCCACGGAGAGAACTACCTTGCCGAATCGGCTCCCTCATTTTTGAAGGGATTCTTAAACGAGGATGAACCTACTGCATTAAATAAGCCCATGGACAGTATTATCGTATTTGAAGATATGATACAACCAATCATGGAGCGGAAATGTTGGTATTGCCACAATACTAAAAAAAGTAAAGGAAGATTGAATTTTGAAACGGTAGCGGGGTGGAAAAAAGGAGGGAAGGCGGAAAACCTGGTCGTACCCGGTGACGTATTCGAAAGTCATTTGTTGCAACGCGTTTATCTTCCTATGGACGATAAAAAGCACATGCCCCCAAAAGGCAAGGCACAACTCGCATCGGCCGAAATCGCGATTTTGGAATGGTGGATCGAAAACGGAGGTGATTATGAAGCAAAACTTCCCAGTTTAGATCGCAATCAACGCATGGAAATGATTTTGGAAAGGCAAATAGGCGATTCTAAAAAGGCCGTAGAACTCGATTTGCCGGACTATGACCAAAATAACCTGACCGAATTGCAAAATTCGGGAATCAAAATATTACCTATGGCCAAAGAGAGCAACCTGCTCGAAGTTCGGTTTCGTGGCGATTCCCTGATTAGCGACGGCGACTTAAATGCGCTATTGGAATTAAGTGAAAATATCGTACGCGTCGATTTTAGTTTTTCGGGTATAACCAGTAAGCAACTCAAAAGCCTAACTTCTTTCGAAAATTTGAATTATTTGTCCTTAGCAGAAACGGCCGTAGACGACACCGGTTTAAAACACTTGACAGAAATGGAAAATTTAAGGGTATTGAACCTGCACTCCACCCACGTCACCATAAAATGCCTGCCACAATTAAAGTCCATAAAAGGATTACAAAAGGTGTTTTTATTCAACACTAAAATTCCCTTGGAAGCACTTGAAAAATTTGCAACGGTACGTACGGGCTTGAAAGTTGTGTACTGAAATTGACTTGGAGAAAGTATTATATGAATGTAAAAGAAGTTTTTAAGTATTTTTAATGGTTATCACTAAAGTAACAAAAAGACAACTTAAACAAATTCCTGCCCCCGCCTGACGGACGGGCAGGTTCGCGGGAATGACAATATGGCGGTAAGTATACACGAAAGTTGGAAAGCACAGCTTTCCCAAGAATTTGAGCAAACCTATTTTTCGGCGCTCATCAATTTTATCAAAAAAGAATATGCGAACCATACCTGCTACCCGAAAGGGAAGGATATTTTTGCCGCTTTTGACCGTAGTCCCTTCGACCAAACGAAAGTGGTCATTATCGGTCAAGATCCATATCATGGTCCTGATCAGGCGAACGGTCTTTGCTTTTCCGTGAAGGATGGTATTCCGCATCCACCTTCATTAATCAATATTTTTAAGGAAATCGAGACCGATTTGGGCAAGCCGTATCCCAAAAGCGGAAATTTGCAGCCTTGGGCCGATCAAGGTGTTCTTCTACTCAATGCAACGCTCACCGTTCGTGCCCATCAGGCCGGAAGCCACCAAAACAAGGGTTGGGAAACTTTTACGGATGCAGTTATCAAAAAACTTTCCAGAGAAAAAGTGGGACTGGTTTTCTTACTCTGGGGGGGATTTGCCAAAAAGAAAGCCGCTTTGATCGACAAGAACAAACACCATATATTGACATCGGGCCACCCATCACCTCTAAGTGCGAATAGGGGTTATTGGTTCGGAAACCGGCATTTTAGCACTACAAATCGCCTACTTTCTGAAATGGGCAAAGCACCTATTCGGTGGTGATGCGAATTCACTACAATCAACTCTTCTTTTGATTCTTTAGGTTTTATAACGGCCTTACGAGTATCTACCCTAAAATTTCAGTAGGCTCTAACTTCTTTTCAATCAACTTTAGGTTAAGCAATGTACTCTGCACTTTATCAAGCGTTTGCACATCTAAATGGGATTGGCTCCATCGTGTTAGCCCCAACCAATTTTTTACATCTTCCAACTGCTGTCCGTAACGGTTGGCCAATGTTCTATCTATGCTTGGTATTTGTTTAAACTCGGCGGTATATCCGTTGATAATTTCGAGAATATGATTTAGAGTACCGGCTTGTTCCGAGCAAAAACGCTCTGTTGCCGCCACTACAAAGCAGGGCCATGGCGTAGGGCAATCGCCCAATCTCCTAAACGTACCATTGTCCACTAACGGTTTCGTTGTAAAGTGTTCCCACATAAAAAAATCTGCTTCACCTGAAGTGAGGCCCTCAATCGCCCCTTCAAGTGTATGTATGACCTCAAAATTGAGTTTATCGGTATCCCAGCCTTCTTTTTGGGCATTGACGAAAGCCATAAGATGACTTCCGCTACCGTACCTGCTAATAGCGGCCTTCGTGTTTTTAAGTTCGGAAATCGATTCGTACGAGCTTTTAGCGGCTACATGAATGCCCCAGAGCAGGGGAGAGGCAATATATTCTTGAACAATTTTTGCCGGATTGCCCTCTGTGATGCTTTTTACCAGACCCTCTGTTAAGATGATAGCCAAATCGGTTTCACCGTTTTGAAGCATTTGACACATTCTACCTGTTCCTTCCGGAACTTCTGTCCACTGTAAATCGATACCACGGGTTTCGAAAGCCCCTTCTTCGATAGCCATGTGCCAAGGGAGGTTAAAATGTTCGGGGACACCCACAATTTTTACGGTTTTCATGAATTGAAGTGTTTTGATTTAATTTGGAAAATGTGAAAATTTACGCAAAGATAACGGATTGTAAGGGTTAGACCTGATAGGTCTTGAAGACCCGTCAGGTCTAGATCTAAATGTCGAGTAGCACCACCTTTTAAGCAGTCAACCGCTCCAAAGCATATCGAATCAAATCATCGACCGATTTTTCGGGATTTTTACTGAATTCACCGGTAGCCCTATTGGCCAAAATACAGTTCAGCGAAACGGCACGATGCCCCAAGAGTTTAGCTAGGCCATAAATGCCTGAAGTTTCCATTTCGAGGTTCGTTATTTTCATTCCCCCATATGAAAAAGAGGCTAGTTTTGTTTTTAGTTCCCTATCTTGAAGTTGTAAACGCAATTCCCTGCCTTGTGGGCCATAAAACCCTGAATTTGTTGCGGTCATTCCAAATCGTATACGATTTGTATCAAAAGTTTTTCCTAATAATTCATCATATGAAACGACATAGGGCATCGATTTTTCAATGGACCAATCGGAATGGTCGACAAAAGCCTGTGCAACATCCGTATTTAGTATATCCCGGCTTTTATAAAAGTGGAGCAGCCCATCGAAACCCATCGCATATTCGCTCATCAAAAAAGAATCTATGGGAATCTCAGGTTGTATCGCGCCAGAAGTTCCCAAACGAATAATATCCAGTACGGTCTTTTTCTGCTTTATACGCTTGTTTTTGAAGTCAATATTCACAAGCGCATCGAGTTCGTTAAAAACGATGTCTACATTGTCCGTTCCAATTCCTGTAGAGATGACCGTCAAACGTTTTCTATTCAGCCTTCCCGTATGGGTATGGAATTCCCTTTTTCCCTTTTTTAGCTCAACAAAATCAAAGTATTTGGAAATAGCGCTCACCCTATCTGGGTCACCGACGGTTATAACGGTACTTGCAATATCCTCAGGATGTAAGTCGAGGTGGTAGATACTGTTGTCTGGGTTGAGAATAAGCTCCGATGGGCCCAATCCCATACTAAAGCTTTAAAATCCTATCGGAATTTGTATTGTAGAGAAAATTGTATTTTAGGGCTCCACCGAGGTAGACGTCGGTATCTTGAATGCCCGAATAATAGTTGGTTTTATTATCAAAAATTTCTTTTCCTTTTTTTGATAATCTTACCGGTCGAAAAGAAGAAAACAAAGGTTTTAATCTTCCAATGGCCCTTTCATATTGGGAATCACCAAAACCTAAATAGCCTTGGTTATGAAGAATATCTTCTAAAAAGGCCTTTTTTGATTTGGGTTCTTTTTCCAAGGCAATGCGTAGAATGTTGTTCTCCATCTCGTTGAGACCGTTTTTAATGCTTGGAAAACGATGTAAATGCGTTTTTACGGCATCAGAAAGATAATTAAACTGAAACTCGCTATAGTCCGATAAATTTTCAAGTCGAATCGGATTATCGCTACAGTACAACTGCCAGACATAATCGGCATATTCGACATCGTCTTGGGTAAGTTCTATCTTATCTTCATAAAGCTTTAGAAGTTTTTCATCGGTCAAATCGTTCAATCCGTACAATTTGTCGGTCTCATCTTCTTTGCCACTGCACACCAATGAAATCTGGGCATATTTACGATTCGTTTTGAGCCAACTAAGAACGGCGATCATATTTATTTGACAAAAAAGATCGTACTCAAACCAGAGCACGATCTCATCTTGTTGCTTATGATTACAGAGTGAACGATATTCTTTAAGCGTTTTCTCTATAAACCAAGATTTCGAAACTTTATAATTTTTGTTGAGAAACTCGAACCGTGTCTTCCAGAAAGACTCACTTCCGACATTCGTCAAGGTTTTTCCCTCACATAGCATTTCGCGCCATGTTATCAAGTCCCCCTTGATTTTTAATGATTTAAGCCGTTCAGTGAAGGTGTCGCCGTTCGTAATGTGTAGAAGGGAACTCATAAAGGGTTCTGGATTAGGTTCTGACCAATAAATGTAACACTAAATCAAAAGAAACAAAAATAATTAACAGAAATACACACAACTGCCCAAATAGTATTCAACTCCCTTATTTTTAGCAACTTAACCACCTACTCGTTTTACCGAAAATCCTTTTTCCTTCAAGATTTGCATAATCTTGTCTCTATAATCACCTTGAATAATGATTTTCTCGTTCTTGAAGGTTCCTCCGACACTGAGTTTGGTTTTTAATTCTTTGGCCAGTTTTTTAAAATCGCTTTCGGCTCCGTTATAGCCTTCTAGAATAGTAATGGGTTTTCCCTTTCGTTTTTCGTATTTGCAAATAATCGGGTCATCTTGCAACCAAATATCGTTTTTATTTGCCCCGGCTTCTACCTCTTTTTTTTCCGGTTTGTGATCAGGGAAAAGATTTTTGAGCTGGTCCTGTAAATCCATTTGTATTCAGTTTGAAAATTGGATTATTCCTATTTTTCATTGGAAGCTTGCTCGGGAGCGGCTATTAAACCCAGTTCGATCAACCTTTCATGAAGAAATTCCCCGGCCGTAGTATCGGAATATTGTTTCGGATTTGCTTCGTCAACACAATTCTCGAGACAGTTCAACGGCATTTCGCTGATAGGATGCATAAAAAACGGAATTGAATATCTTGAAGTACTCCAAAGTTCCTTCGGTGGATTCACGACCTGGTGTATGGTGGATTTCAGTTTGTCATTTGTCAGTCGAGATAGCATATCACCAACATTGATCATAAGCTGATCGGGGCGCGCTATGGCATCTACCCATTCTCCCTTATGATTTTTCACTTGCAAACCCCTGCCATGGGCACCCATCAAGAGGGTTATCAGGTTAATGTCCCCATGGGCGGCCGCACGTACGGCATTTTTGGGTTCCTCAGTTATAGGAGGGTAGTGAATGGGCCTTAGAATGGAATTGCCATTCTTGATATAGCTATCAAAATAATTTTCTTCCAGATTAAGATGTACGGCCAAGGCACGCAATACATATTTTGCCGTTTTTTCCAGCATTTGATAAGTCTCCTTCCCCACGGCATTGAATTTTGGTAATTCGTTGACGATTACATTGTCGTGATATTCAGCTTCTAATTTGGGGTCGTTATCCACATATTGGCCAAAGTGCCAGAATTCCTTGAGATCGCCCTCTTTTCTGCCTTTCGCATGTTCCTTGCCAAAAGAGGTGTAACCACGTTGCCCACCAATACCTTCAATTTCATATTTATCCTTGGTATCCTGAGGCAGTTCGAAGAATTTTTTGATTTCCGCATATAAGCTCTCGACGAGTGCTTCGGATAAAAAGTGGCCGCTAAGTGCTACAAAACCGATATTTTCGAAGGCAGCACCGATTTCTTTTACAAAACGCCGCTTTTTCTCGGCATCTTCAGAAACAAAATCCTGTAAATCAACACTAGGTATGGCACTCATAGTATGGCATTAGAAGTTTAGCCAAAGTTAAGAAAATATGGGTAACAAGATCATGTCGGCATTCACCGTTTGAATGGTCTGTTTTTGCTACTTTTAGAGCATTAAATCCCTGAATTTTCAGAAGCCGATATGCAATATCAAAAAAAAGGCATCAGCAACCGTACTTTGTTGTCACTTTATGAGCGCATGCTAAAGCCCCGTATGGTAGAGGAAAAAATGCTCATCTTACTGCGTCAAGGCAAAATTTCAAAATGGTTCAGTGGTATCGGCCAGGAAGCCATTTCGGTTGGTGTTACGAGTGCCATGCTTCCCGAGGAGTACATCTTACCTATGCATCGTAATCTGGGCGTATTTACGACGCGCCAAATACCCTTGTACCGATTGTTCGCCCAATGGCAGGGTAAAGCGAGCGGATTTACCAAAGGCCGCGATCGTAGTTTCCATTTTGGCACGCAAGACTACAACATCGTAGGTATGATTTCGCACCTGGGCCCACAACTTGGGGTAGCCGATGGCATCGCATTGGCCGATTTGATCAATGACCGGAAGAAAGTGACTGCCGTTTTTACAGGAGAGGGGGGTACTAGCGAGGGTGACTTTCACGAAGCACTGAATATCGCTTCGGTCTGGAACCTTCCGGTGCTTTTTTGTATCGAGAATAACGGTTATGGACTTTCTACGCCCACAAATGAACAATACAACTGCCAAAATTTGGCGGATAAAGGGATTGGTTATGGTATGGAATCGTATACGATTGACGGTAACAACATTCTCGAGGTGTATGCCAAGGTCAACGCACTTTGCAAGCAAATGCGGGAGAAATCCCGTCCCGTGCTTTTGGAATTCAAGACATTTCGGATGCGAGGGCATGAAGAAGCAAGCGGAACGAAGTATGTTCCCGAAAAACTAATGCAACACTGGGCCGAAAAAGACCCGATAGAGAACTATGAGGAATTTTTAATAAGGGAGGGGCTACTGGATGAGGCTCAAATCGATACCATTAAATCCGATATTGAGGTTGAAATCAACGAACAACTACAACTAGCTTTCGATGAAAGGCCTGTACAAAGTAATAGACGTATTGAATTGGGGGATGTTTACAAAGAATTTGTATACAAAGCGATTGAACCTTCCCAAGAGCATCAAAATATACGATTGGTAGACGCTGTTTCCCAAGGGTTACGCCAATCAATGGAACGATATGGCAATTTGGTCATCATGGGGCAGGATATTGCCGAATATGGCGGAGTTTTTAAGATAACCGAAGGATTTGCAGATGCTTTTGGAAAACAACGTGTTCGAAATACGCCCATTTGTGAATCGGGAATCGTCTCCACGGCCATGGGGCTTTCCATCAACGGCATGAAAGCCGTTGTAGAAATGCAATTCGCCGATTTTGTGAGCAGTGGTTTTAATCCGATCGTCAACTATTTGGCCAAATCGCATTATCGTTGGGGCGAAAAGGCCGACGTGGTCATCAGAATGCCCTGTGGGGGAGATGTAGGGGCGGGTCCGTTTCACTCCCAGACCAACGAGGCCTGGTTTACAAAAACTCCGGGCTTAAAAGTGGCCTATCCAGCATTCCCCTATGATGCCAAAGGATTGTTGGCTACCGCTATAAATGATTCCAATCCCGTATTGTTTTTTGAGCATAAAGCACTATACCGGAGTCAATATCAAGATGTGCCAGTGGATTATTATACCCTGCCTTTCGGACAAGCGGTAAAAATTCGAGAAGGGAATGCTATAACCATTGTTTCTTACGGAGCTGGGGTCCATTGGGCACTGGAAGTCCTGGAAAAGCACTCCGAAATCGAGGCAGACCTTATTGATTTACGCACCTTGATGCCTTTGGATATGGAAACCGTCTATACATCCGTAGAAAAAACCGGAAAACTCATTATTCTTCAAGAAGATAGCCTATTCGGAGGTATTGCAAGTGATATTACGGCGCTTGTTATGGAAAACCGGTTTGAATTTCTAGATGCTCCCGTGAAGCGCGTCGCCAGTCTGGAGACCCCAATACCCTTTGCAAAGAACCTCGAAGACGATTACTTGCCCAAAGAACGTTTTTTGACAGAATTAAAAGACCTTCTTGCCTATTAGCAATTGAGCAAAGATCTGCACCTTTCCCATCAATATATGTTTTTTATAAACTGCATCTTGCGCTAGACCATTAACAAGAGCTTAACGCATTTAAAACAACATTTGGCAAGCTAAGAGCGTATATATGCCAGTTCTAAATCAAAAAATATCATATTATGAGACAAAAAATAGCGATGCTATTTGCTTTAGGTTTTTTATTGTTCTCCTGCTCCATTTCAAAAGCGGTACGGGAGGAGAGAAAAACCGTTAATGGTACTTGGACCCTGGAAAACGTGGGTTATGAAGAAAATGAAGGTTCGTTCAAGTCGATACTTTTTAATGATGCCAAAGCCGTTTGTTTTGAAGGCAGTACCTGGTTTTTTCTAAACAATAATAGCACGGGCAATTATAACTTAAAAAATAGTAGTATCTGCTCTGGAGGGCAACGAAATATTCGATGGTCGATTGTGGAAAATGACGGAGGCAACAATCAACTTCAATTCAAGTTTATCGATGAAAAGAAAAAAGATATTTATGGTAGAACCGGATATCGCTTCGATATTGTTTCCCTTTCACTTTCGGAAATGACCTTGAAATCTAAGGTAACCGTTGATGGAAGTCCGATTTCGGTAGTCTATGAATTTGTCAAACAATAAATAATTAATTGGCCAATCATTATTTGGTTAGCCACAACTAAGTTTTCGGAAATTTGTTTTCCGCCCATATCAAAACCCTATAAAATGAAAAATATAGCAATCAAATCAGTATATATACTCATGGCCCTTTCAATGGTCGTGGGCTGCAAGACCGTTCAAAATGCAAACAACAAACAAAAAGGTGCCGTTATCGGTGCAAGTGGTGGAGCCGCGATAGGTGGTGTCATCGGTAACAATGTCGGTAAGGGCAACAATACTGTTTTAGGCGCTATTTTAGGTGCAGCTATTGGTGGTGTTGCCGGGGGTTATATCGGCGATCGAATGGACCGACAAGCGGAACGAATCGAAGAGGAAATTCCCGGAGCGGAGGTCACTCGGGTAGGTGAGGGCATCAACGTAACCTTTACCGAGGATGCAGGCGTATATTTTGACACCAATAAATCTGACGTAAAAGGTACATCGCAGACTACTCTGAATAGCCTTGCGGATATTTTGAAGGAATATCCAAAATCGAACGTATTGGTCGAGGGCCATACCGATAGTGCCGGCCCCGACGATTATAATATGAACTTATCAAAGCAAAGGGCGACCTCGGTTAGCGACTATTTAATGTCGCAGGGTATCGACAAGAGCCGTCTGACCGCCAAATGGTATGGTGAAAATCAGCCGGTAGCGGATAATGAAACAAAAGAGGGCAAAGCCAAAAATAGAAGAGTAGAGTTGGCTATTGTGGCCAGTGATGCATTGAAAGAGGAGGCCAAAACACAAGTGAAAGGCTAAGGCGTAGTGTATTTGGAAGTACACCGATAGAATCCCGACAATCATAGTCGGGATTTCTTTTTCTCAAAATTCACAGGTAAAACACGGTTTCAAAACGAGTTCATTGCTTATCTTCCAAATGTGGAATATGATTTTGATGTTATTGTAGTTGGCGGCGGACTTGCAGGGCTAACATCCGCTTTGCATTTGGCATTGGAAGGGTATAAGGTACTGGTCTTCGAAAAAGACCGCTATCCCCACCATAAAGTTTGTGGCGAATATGTGTCGAATGAGGTTTTGCCTTACTTGGAAAACCTAGGGGTTTTTCTAAATCAAGCAAAGGCCATATCCATCGATATGCTTCGTTTGAGTACCGTCGATGGAAGGTACTTGGACAGTCAATTGCCATTAGGAGGTCAGGGTATCAGCAGGTATGCCCTCGATAACCTACTTTATCAACAATGTATTGAAGAGGAGGTATCGGTTATTTTTGAAACTGTATCAACTATCGAGTTTCAAAATTCTATTTTTAAGGTAGTTACATCGAAAAATAGAATTTATACTTCAACTATTGTTATAGGGGGTTATGGGAAAAGAAGTAATTTGGATAAGCATTTGAATCGGGAATTTATTCAAAAAAAGTCGGCTTGGATGGCTGTAAAATCCCACTATGAATTTGAAGGCTTTCCGGAAACAATGGTCGCACTCCATAACTTTCAAGGAGGCTATGGGGGGCTATCAAAAACGGAGAGCGGGGCGGTCAATTTTTGTTATCTCGCTTCCTATGAAAGCTTCCAAAAAGAGAAAGGTATTACGAATTTCAATCAGAACGTGGTTTCGAAGAATCCTTTTTTAAGCGATTTTCTTAAAAACGCAAAACCCTTGTTTGAACGCCCCTTAACGATAGCTCAGGTATCCTTCCATTCAAAAAAAGCGGTCGAGAACCATGTTTTAATGTGTGGCGACACGGCAGGCCTGATACATCCGCTTTGCGGTAATGGTATGGCCATGGCGATACACAGTGCGAAAATAGCCGCCGAACTTGTGCATAAGTTTCTGAATGAAAAACGATTTAAAAGAACAGAGATGGAAATCGCTTACCAAAAGCAGTGGAACGGTATTTTTAGAAAACGGTTGTGGGCGGGAAGACAGCTCCAACGGTTGCTATTAAATCACAAATTGTCGACTAAGCTATTATCGCTTGTGGTAAAGCAACCGAAAATAGTAGAACGTTTAATCGCACTTACGCACGGAAAACCCATAGACTAATGCCTAATTTTGTAACAAGAAATACGGAATCGGAATTAATGGACGACCCCAGTGTTGATCAGGCGGAGCTATATGAAGTTTTTGGGGATATCAATAGGAGCAATCGCCTACTTGGGGGAAACCGGATTACTATTCATGCGCTAAGCCAGCTCATATCGGTATTCCCTAGAAAATCGTATACGATTGTAGATATGGGCTGCGGGGATGGAACTATGCTTAGACAAGTCGTTTTATGGTCACGGGGCCAGAAATTTCAAATGAAATGCATCGGTATCGACCTGAGCGAAAATGCACTGACTATCGCTCAGGCAAATTCAATCGATTTTCCAGAGATACATTATCTTCAACAAGATATACTGACCCTAAATCCTAAAGATTTAGATTGTGACATATTGTTGTGCACATTAACCATGCATCATTTCCACAATCGACAAATCCCTATTTTTCTTAAACAATTTGTAGAACTTGCAAGCATTGGCGTCATAATCAACGACTTGCAAAGAAGTCCGTTTGCGTATTATCTTTTTAAAGCGTTTAGCGCTATTTTTACTCGTACAAAAATTGCAAAACACGACGGTCTTATATCTATACAAAGCGGATTTAAAAAGTCAGAACTCATCGCATTTTCTAAAGATTTGCCGTCCATGCAACATCAAATAGCTTGGAAATGGGCATTTCGATATGTATGGGTAATGAGAACCGAACGACTAACGAAAAGCTATGAATGAAGTTCGAGTAACAACGGTGGCCAAAGAACTGCCCGCCTACCATCGTGATACAGCCGATATTATTCCATTAGTGGAAACTTGGCTATCGGGTCAAGAAAAGCGCTTTCGTAGAAAGGTCGTAAAGATTTTCGAAGGTGCCGCCGTTGATCGACGCTACAGTATCATGAGCCCTGAAGAGGTTTTTACGTCCACCTCCTTTGAAGAGAAGAATGCGATTTACGCCCGAGAAGTTAAAAAATTAGGAAAGTCCGTTTTGGAAAAGGCCTTGAAAAAAAACGGATGGGATGCCGATTCTCTAGACTATATTATTACCGTGAGTTGTACTGGTATTATGATTCCTTCGTTAGATGCCTATATCATCAATGATTTAGGATTGAGACAAGATATCGTTCGCCTACCGGTTACCGAAATGGGCTGTGCAGCAGGGGTATCAGGACTGATTTATGCCCATAATTTTCTACAATCAAACCCAAACAAACGTGCTGCGGTAGTTGCGGTAGAGAGTCCGACAGCTACCTTTCAGCTCAATGATTATTCGATGGCGAATATGGTCAGCGCTGCAATTTTTGGCGATGGTGCTGCCTGTGTGCTTTTGTCTTCCGATGCCACGGATAGGGGCGCGAAAGTAATGGGGGGCGATATGTACCATTTTACAGATGCGACCCAAATGATGGGTTTTGATCTGACCAATCACGGATTGAAAATGATTCTGGATATCGCGGTGCCCGAAACGATAGCAGAACACTTTCCGGATATTGTGCATCCGTTCTTAAAAAAATATGGGACTTCGATTGAAAACGTTGATCACCTAATTTTCCATCCCGGGGGACGTAAGATCGTTCAGACCGTAGAAGAGCTTTTTGGAAAACTGGGCAAAAATATTGACGACACCCGTAAAGTATTGGGTGAATTTGGCAATATGAGCAGTGCCACTGTTTTATACGTACTCGAGCGGTTTATGGAAAAAGATCTGGGAAAAGGCGAACAGGGTTTAATTCTCAGTTTTGGACCCGGCTTTTCAGCACAAAGGGTTTTGCTGGAGTGGTAATCCCCCTTAGCCCCCAAAGTGGATATTTGGCTGCAAAGTATTGCATTGGCACCTAAACTTACCGCGCCATCGAGATGTTTTTGGCATGTAATGGATAATTAAATGGTGCTCACACCAACGAAAGTGCGTAATTTTTAAATATGAATGAGCAGGAACACATGAATTTTCTTCCCGAAGGAAAAAGAATGGCATTGATTTTAGGCGGAAGCAGTGGTCTCGGACTTGCTACGGCCAAAAAACTGGCTCGACATGGATATGATATACTTATCGTGCATCGCGATAGAAAATCTGATTTAGAGCGGATTAAAGAAGAATTCCAAGAAGTTACTTCAAGTGGTGTAAAATTGGAAAGTTTTAATATCGATGTAGCCAATCCTGAAAAAAGAGCACGTACCATCGAAGAAATACAAAAGCTTTTAGAAAAGAAGTATAAGATAAAAGTTTTGGTACACAGTATTGCCAAGGGCAACCTCAAGCCTATGTTTTCCGAAGAAGGATCAACCCTAAACCATCAAGATTTTGAAATCACCTTGAGTGCTATGGCCCTAAGCCTTTATGATTGGACAAAAGCTCTGACAGATAAAGACTTGTTCGCAGACGATACGAGAATCATATCCTTTACCAGCGAAGGTAACAGCAAGGCATGGCCAAGCTATGGGGCCGTATCAGCTGCAAAGGCATCTTTGGAAGCAATTACAAGAAATATCGCCTTTGAATTTGCAAAGTCCGGAATAAAGGCCAACTGTATTCAGGCCGGTACAACGGAAACCCGTGCATTCAAAATGATTCCGGGCCATGAGGATTTAAAAAAAAGTGCGTTGGCCCGAAATCCACATGGTCGATTGACTACACCCGAAGATGTTGCGAACGCCGTTTACTTGCTCACAACAAACGAGGCCAAATGGATTACAGGTACGGTCATCAAAGTAGATGGGGGCGAGAGTTTACAGTAAAAAGAGGAAAGAATATAGAATAAAGAGAAAAGACATAGGCCTGTATCTAATAAAAACAGACCACAAGATTCATGGATTATCAAAAAATAATTACCAAACTCCCCTATACCAAACCCTTTCTATTTGTGGATAGCTTGGATGATGTCGATGAAAATGGCGCAAAAGGTAGTTTTACCTTTTATAAAGATTCTGACTTTTACCAAGGTCATTTTAAAGATAATCCCGTGACGCCAGGAGTGATTTTGACCGAATGCTGTGCGCAAATCGGGCTGGTTTGTCTTGGAATATTTTTGATGGGCGATGAGTCTGGGTCGACAGTATCTGAATCCTTCAAGATAGGAATGAGCAGTTCGGAAATGGAATATTTTCTTCCTGTACTTCCCGACGAAAAGGTGACCGTTACTTCCAAAAAGGTCTATTTTAGGTTCCACAAGTTAAAATGCGAGGTGAAAATGCATAATAGTTCGGGAAAATTGGTCTGCAGGGGTACCATTGCGGGAATGATAAAATTGGGGAATGTCGAATAGGCGGGTCGTAATAACCGGAATGGGCGTCTGTGCACCAAACGGTATCGGATTAGAGGTTTTTGAGAAAGCGATGACTCAAGGGAAAAGTGGTATCCGTTTTATGCCCCGTTTGGAAGAGTTGCAGTTCGGATGCCAGATTGCCGGGGAACCACAGCTGACCGAAGAATTGTTGAACACCTATTTTACTCCCTTACAGCTTCGTGGATTGAACGCAACGGGAATCATATATGGGGTCATCGCGGGCAAAGATGCATGGAGCAATGCAGGACTCAAAGAGGCACCTAAAAACAGGCCGGATTGGGATAGTGGAATCCTTTTTGGAACGGGTACCCTTGGCGTGGCCAAATTTCGTGAGGCGATTCATCAAATCGATGCTAAAAACGTCCGGCGATTGGGGAGTACCAGTGTTATACAGACCATGGCCAGTGGTATAAGTGCCTATTTGGGCGGAATTCTAGGTTGCGGTAACCAAGTAACTACAAATTCCGCTGCCTGCACAACGGGTACCGAAGGAATTTTAATGGGCTACGAACGCATTGCTTCCGGTAGGGCCGAAAGAATGTTGGTGGGCAGTACCAGCGATAGTGGTCCGTACGTTTGGGCAGGCTTTGACGCCATGCGAATTCTTCCCAGAAAGTACAATCACGACCCCGAAAAAGCAAGTCGACCAATGAGTGCGTTGGCAGGCGGGTTTGTTCCTGGGAGTGGGGCAGGGGCGCTGGTACTTGAATCCCTGGATAGTGCCGAAAGCAGGGGTGCCCAAATTTATGCGGAAATACTTGGGGGTTCCGTAAATAGTGGAGGTCAGCGCAATGACGGATCCATGACGGCACCTAACAGCGAAGCAGTGCAGCGCTGTATTGCAAAGGCTATCGAAAATTCGGGAATACAGAAATCCGATATCGATACAATTAACGGACATCTTACCGCAACTACAAAAGACCCGCTTGAAATCGAAAATTGGAGCAAGGCCCTGGGTCTTGCGGGAAAGGACTTCCCGCATATAAATTCTTTTAAGGGCCTATTCGGACATTGCCTCGCCGCAGCGGGAAGCATCGAATGTGTAGCCGCGTTATTGCAGTTTAAGGAAAATAGGCTTTTTGGAAATCGCAATTGCGAAGATATCCATCCCGAGATTTCCGCCAAGATAGATGCTACCAAAATTCCACAAGAAACAATGGAATATGCCCCCAATATTTTAGCGAAGGCAAGTTTTGGCTTTGGGGATGTCAACGCTTGTGTTATTTTTGGACGTTTTAACGACGAATAACCAAATTGGAAGTATAATTTCATATGGCAAGACTCAAAATTCGATGATTGTTTAGATTAGCAGAAATAAAGTAAAGATGTGTCCTCGAGCGCAGTCGAGAGGTTTTTTGAAATCCAGACAGTTTAGTTAGGTCTCGACTGCGCTCGACCGGACATATTTGTGATTCACTGACCAAATACATGCTCATCTACAAAATTGAGTTTAATTTCAACTTCCAGTCTTTAAAGATTAACCCCTGTACATGACGAAAGAAGAACGCTATTCAAAACTAAAGGACATCATTAAAATCTACCTTCCTGAAGATGTTTCTCTAGAGGACATTTCGAAGGAAAGTCATTTTATCAACGAACTCAATATCAATTCGGCAAACCTCGTCGATATCGTGCTCGACGTTGAAGATGAGTTTGATATCATGCTCGAAAACGATGATATGGACCAAATGCAGACGGTTCAAAACGCGCTACATATTATCGACACCAAACTTTCGGATAAATAGATTGTGATGGGAAAATTCTGGGAATGGGCCAAAACGAAACTGCTCGTAGATAAGCGATTGATTTTCATTTACTGCTTCGTTTACTTTCTTTGGGGCTTGGGCATGAACTGGTTCGGTACCCAAATGGAAATTGCCAAATTCACCTATTGGTGGCAGGTCGTTACCTGTTATATTTTGTATATGGTACCGATTTCCTTGCTTTTACGAAACTTGCCCTTTCACATGCAATATGCCTACGGATTGATTGCTATGGGTCTTTTGGAATTTGGGGGCTACTATTTCGAGACCTCCTACGCCTATCCTGATAACATTGTGGAAGAGCTCTTTGGCATCCGCAATTTTGCCTTGGGCATGGCCTTGTTTTTCGCCTTCTATTTTCCGTTGGGGAATAGGTTCGTCGGCAGGATTTATAAAAGTATGTTCGAGAAGAACTAAGATTTCTTTTAGTTTTTTTCGGGCTGCAAACGTACGGGGAACTCGGTTTCGGCTCCGTACAATTTGATTTCATGAATATCGGCAGGCATATAATAACCGGCATCTTCTAACGCCTCCTTAACGCTTTTTACTACATTTCCTTTTGTAATTAAAGCCATACGCCTGAAATCTTTGGTATCTACCCAAAAGAAAACTTTAAGATTTACAGTACTGGTTGCCAGTTCATCCTCAATAACAAAGTTTTCGTGCTCTTCATCTTCAATAACCCCGGGTTCTCTGCGCAGAGCCTTAAGAACAGTTTTCTTTGCTCCTTCGATGTTATCCTCGTAGGCAATTCCGATTACAAAATCCCACCTAAAGAATCCGTCTTCCGTGTAATTGGTAACCGGCTTCGTCAGCACATCGCTGTTGGGTATGTAGACGTCCTTGCCATTAAAGGTTTTGAGTTTGGTGTATCTAAACTCCAACGCCTTAACTTTTCCGAAATTATCCCCGATTTCTACGGTATCGTTCACATCGAAAGGGCGGCTAAAGGCCAAAATAATACCGGAAATAAAATTTTCGCCAATATCCTTAAATGCAAAGCCAAGTACTACCGCACTGGCTCCGGCCGCGGTCAAAATACCGGCGGCGACACCACCCAGTCCAGCCGCATTTAGGGCCAACATGATTGCTACGACAACCAGAGTATACTTGAAGGCCTGGCCGAGAAAACGGCTCATCAAGGGATCGTCGGTTTTGGCAGAAAGTCGTTTTCTTACAAATTGACCCAGCCAAGAACCGAGAAGTAAACCAAGAATAATGATAAGCACACCAATACCAATGCCGGGCAATTGTGCGATAAGTTGTTCGTAAAAAGAGGTGAGCGATTCGGTAATCGTAGTTTCCGTACTTTGCATATGTCAAAGGTTTTGAGAAGTGTCAAATTAGGCTAAACCTGAGAAAGAAATGGTCTCAAAACAAAGTAATGTGGGCGGTATTTCAGAGGGATTGTTCTTCACTTTTTTCCGGAATAGCTAAAGAAGCCAAAATACCAGCAAGCAAAGATGCTGAAATAACGGCCAATGAGACCCATTCCGGAAGCTCGATTTGATGTGAGAACAGCATTTTGAGGCCAACGAAAGCTAAAATGACGACCAGACTATAGTTGATGTAACGGAATTTTTGTAGCATCCTCGAAATCAAGAAATACATCGAACGAAGGCCTAAAATGGCTAAAATGTTGGAGCTAAAAACTATAAAAGGATTCGCGGTAATAGCGAGTATCGCCGGAATACTGTCAAGTGCAAAAAGCACATCCGTCAGTTCAATGATGACCAGAGCTACAAATAGGGGAGTGGCCGCCCTGACACCCATACGCCTAATAAAAAAATTATGACCTTGTATTTCACTGGTAATCGGGTAAAGCTTTTTTATCTGCCGGAAAACCCATGAGCTTTTAGGATCGAATTCACTATCATCTGATTTCAACATTTTAAAGGCCGTCCACAATAAGAATACCCCAAAGACATAAATGATCCATTCAAATTTCGTGATAAGGGCAACACCGAAGACAATCATCAGGCCACGGAAAACGATTGCCCCAAGAATACCCCAAAACAGCACCCGATGCTGATATAATGGGGGAATCTTAAATGCAGAAAAGATCACGGCAATCACAAAAACATTATCGATACTTAGCGAGAGTTCGATAAGATACCCGGTGACATATTTAAGTACGGCATTGTTCGGGGTCAAATCAGTCGGATTCGCGACAAGCCCACTAGAAAAAAGCCAATAGATCACACCGCTGAACCCAAGCGCAACGGAAACCCAGACGGCTGTCCATATTCCGGCCTCCTTACTTTTAATAACATGTTCATTTTTATGGAATACGCCCAGGTCCAATGCTAAAAAAACAATAACCAAAGCGATAAACAAAATCCATACCCACATAGCTGCAAATTGAAGGCGCGAAGGTAATCAATTCAATGGTTTTTGTTCATGCATTCGATACTGAACCCGAGCCTGATTATTACGAAATCGAATCCATCAAAAAATAGTTGCGTAGCGTTAAGGTGTTTTAAGGCGTAATCGTAATTTCAAACAAATAATAAAAAGATATATGACAAATACCGAACAAATTGCATTGGATAAGATTGCCAATAATGAACACGAAATTTATGCGCTTTTAAAACAGCGGTACAGTCCGAGAATTTTTGATGATCGACCAATTGAAGAAAGTGAATTGCAACGTCTTTTTGAAGCGGTTCGATGGGCCGCCAGTTCATACAATCGGCAGCCGTGGCGGTTCATATTTGCCCACGAAGGTTCTGAAGCTTATGATATATGCTTGAATGTTTAAGCGAGTTTAACCAAAAATGGGCAAAAAACGCCCCTGTTCTAATTCTATCTGCCTACAAGGAAAAAACAAAAGAGGGCGATGAGAATTTTCACGCATTACATGACTTAGGATTAAGTCTTGGAAATATGACCGTACAAGCCCAGTATATGGGTATCGCCTTGCATCATATGGCCGGTGTAGACTGGAAGAAAGCACAGGAGGTATTCAATGTTCCAGATGGATATCATATTACCACAGCGATTGCAGTCGGTTACTATGGTGGGGATTTAGACAATCTCAACGACGATTTAAGGGAACAGGAAATGGAAGAGCGCGAGCGAATGCCTCAAGACGAATTCGCGTTTGAAAATGAATGGGAGGCTTCAAAAACGAAATAGGATGAGAGTTTTACATGGGTTACCATTACGAAATTATTGGTCGTTCTTTTTTCTGGCACTCTCATGGGTTACCGTTGGTGCTCAAGATACTTTTTTTCAAGAGGGAAACGAGATAAGCGAAGCAAAGGCAAAAGAGTTGACTGAAACCTACCAACCAGATTTGGTTATGGACCGACAACAAACGCTGCTTTTCGAAAAAAAAATTGAAGAGTTCTTGATTCGGGAGATGCGGATTCAGCAAACAGATATCTCCCTTGAAGATAAACTTTTCTTGCTGAACCAACTTCGGGAACAGCAAACAGCCGAGCTGGCCAATATCTTGACCAGACCCCAACTAAGGCGATACATGAAAGTCAATAATCGAATACAACCTGTAGCGGTGGTTGTCGATACCGTCAAATCAGAGAATAGAAAATGACATCTTAAGAATTATCAAAATACTCCAAATTAAAAAATCTAGCTATGAAAATAGGAATTATAGGAAGTGGGAATATAGGGGGAACGTTGGGCAAGCACTGGGCCAAAGCCGGCCATCAAGTCTTGTTCAGCTCAAGAAACCCCAAAGAATTAAATCAATTGGTCGTCGAAAGTGGTGAAAATGCCCAAGCGGTAAGTGTAACCGAGGCCTTTGAAGCCGACTGCGAGGTTTACCTTCTAGCGATACCCTTTATGGCTATTGACAAGACGGCCGAACTATACGCGGGTGAATATGGCAATAAGGTCATTATAGATGCTACGAACCCTTATCCGCAGCGCGATGGTGAAATTGCGAAGCAAATTCGAGATGACAATCGAAATGCCTCGGAGTACACGGCCATGAAATTTTCGACCGCGCTGACGGCGAAGGCATTCAATACGATTCATGCCAAAGATTTAAAAGAACGTGCATTTGATACCACGAAGGTGATGGCTATTCCTTTTGCGGCGCAGGACCCGAAAAGCAGGCAAACAACGGCAAAACTCATTGAAGACATCGGGTTCGTACCCATTTATGTTGGCGACTTGGGCGCAACTACAGCGATGGAAGTCGACGGAAAAGTGTACGGGGTCAGTACCGATCAGGGAGAACTACGAAATCTTCTTGGTATATCGTAATTACATTCGAAGCACCAGTTTAACTTTGACCTCGTTATCGGCGCGGTCATTTTTGATTTCGATACCGTAATCGCTCGAAAATAGGGTAGTGGTGCCTACCAGTTCATTATCCTCACGATTAAAATTGATAGTTATCGGCTTACTGGTACCCTTAATGGTTAGGGTTCCTTTCACTGTTAATCCATCCGAAGATTTGTTGATCTGCGTGCTTTCAAAGGTGATTTTGGGATGGGTGTCCGCATCAAAATATTTACTGCCTTTTAGCGACCAATCCCGAAGAAAATTACCGGTTTTAATAGTTTCAACAGCTACGGAGCCCTTAAATTTTGAATCCGACAAAGCATCAAAATCGATGGAAGAGGAGGATTCGAAACCGGAAATACTACCGTCAACATCCTTTGAGATGAAAGTAAAGGTGATTTCTGCCGATTTGATGTCAGTTGCTTGTTGTGCAGTCAAAGCAAACGTAATCTGTGCGAATAGGAAAAGTTGCAGTATCAAATGTTTCATAAGAGGACGAATAAGAACTTTTTCCAAATTTAAACCATTTATTTAAACCGATTCATCGAATTGTTCCGCAGTTCAACAAGTTTCCGACCTGAAGCGGGTATTGTTGTTTCCGCAATTGCGTATTTTAGTAACAGACTATATGAAATTCCCTATGAAAAAAACAATTGGAAATGTGTTTTTGTGCGTGCTTTTCATTTCATCCTATGGTGTATTGGCACAAACAGAACAAAACGAAACGGAAAAGAAGCAACGCGAGGTCACGAAATATACCGTTATGGAACGTTTTGAGCCGCAACTTATGCTTACTGCGGAAGAACGCATAAAATTAAAAGAAGAACGTGTAGCGGTAATCAAAAAAAGACGCGAAATTCTAGATACGTTGGATATTTCGGAGCGTAGACGGGAAAAGCTTATGAACGACCTTTTGAAAGAGCCTTTCTCTCCAAGATTATCGCGGACGTTAGCGGAAATCGAATTTGAAGATGATAACGAGTAACTAAATACCCTCCCATTAGAAAAGCCACCGATTTGCGGTGGCTTTTTATTTTGAGCTGTTTGAATAATTAAGAGTTGTTTTTAATACAAACTTTAAACAAATGATTCATCATCAGTAGTCGATGAAGTAGTGGGTTCTTCCCCAACATTCTTTTTCTCCAAACCGGCAGAATCTACTCCGAAGAATTTTAGAATTTCAGAGCGGTTTTCTACCTGCAAAAACTCTTTGCCTTTGATGGCAATAGGTTTACGTAATACCGCCGGGTTGTTCTCGATAACCTTGAGCCAATCATCTGTGCTAAAAGACGCGCTGTCCGTATCATCAGGCAGCTCACCGGCTCGCATAGAAAACAATTCTCCAAGAGACTTGTTCAGGCCATCTGCCAAGGTTACCCATACCGTATCTCCCAATTGGGTTTCTACAACGTCGATGGTACGCAAATCATCGTTCACTCCCTGTACATACCCCAAAACCTGCTTACCTAATTGCGATTCGGAACTGTATACCAAAGTCATCAGGTTTTCATCTGTCGTCAATACACTCATATCTTCCATGCCAATTTAACGGGATTTTAATTTCTCTTTTCGTTTTCGCAATTGTCTTTCCAGGTCACCAATTGATTCCTTGATGGAGGCCTCGAAGGTATCGTGGCTAGCTTCGGCAAAAAGTCGGGGACCCGGGGCACTAAGGCGCATATTACATATCATTCCGGTATTCGGGGAAGTGGTATTCTCCGTCTTAAAAAAGACATCTGCCCGAATGATAAAATCATATTTTTCGCCCAGTTTATTTAGTTTCTCGGTTGCTAGATTTTCTAGACGTTCACTCGCATTTACACTATCGTATTCAAAATTTATATCCATGCTGAAATATAATAAGAGAGCCTGCAATAAACCGAGCCCATTTACCGTTTTTTTTGCCTTAAACACGTCATAGCGACCTATTTTGATGTTAAAGTCTGATTATATGAGTGTTAAGAAAAAAAACGTGTTTCTTTTTTTTGTAAATTAGGTAAACCTACTATGAGAAACTACATGCATATGAACAACCCTAAATCAGTACCTCATGACAACAGCAACAAATTACAGTGTATTCAAAAGCAAGGAAAACGATAAAAACACTTTGCTTCTAAGGTTGGAGAGAAATCAAAAAGATTTACTGCAGCTTCGCGCCAAACTGAGTTCCTATCTTTGTGAACCCAAGACCTATAGCCTGTTCGAACGGATAGAGGCTTTACGCAGTTCTATGGATAATCTCAGTAATACCAATAATGAAATTATTCACGCATTAAAGGAGCACAAAAAAACGGTTGGAGACTACGTCGACCGGGCAAAAAATCAGCTTTCGGAGTTCAAACGGTTGAACGCAGGGGTAGAAGATTATTTCGCCAGCTGTCTACACCGCTAAGTAGCGCTTTGATAATTTATTAACCTATTTTTCTCTTTCTCGAAATATTAATGGGATTTTTTTTCTAATTCCGCAACAGAATGTGAATTTTAAGTTAAATCTCACGTAATGCACTTATTTGGTGGACGTTGTACCTATCTTTATCAAAAGTTTAAAAACTAACGAAAACGTTTTCGATGCAAGTACTTTCCGAACAGGGCAATTTTAAAACTATAGATTTTCAGAACAAGAATATGCTTCTGCAGCGTTTGGATCGCAACCAAAAGGACATTGCTCAACATTATGCAAAGTTGCGTTCATATCTTAGTGAACCACGAACTTATGAGCAGCACCGGAAGCTTAGCGAATTAAAGGAAAATGCAAGGCAATTACGCGACGTTAATAATAAAATTTGCCTTTCATTGAAAAATGATCCAAATGCATCTGACTTTAGTTTAAGGACTTTGGAAGCACATTTTCGAAATTTTGATAGCTTTTCGAGAAATGTACTTGATTATCTTCAGGAAGTAAGAACCCGTATTGTTTCCGCTGTTTCATAAAATCTTCTCCTTTTACTTCTTATTGCCAGTCTTCTGTATAAAGTTGTACGGCAATCCACATTCAAACGCAATAAGCCGTAGCCGAAAGTGCTAAATTTTCCATTGGGAGAATACTAGTAGCATTGGAATCACACGTTCTTACCGATTTTAAATAGTTTCCGAGTTAAAAATTAGTTAATTGGCGGTAGACGAAGTGGGACTTATCTAAAAATCAATACTTTAAAGGAAATAAATTGACTCAGATGAAAAAATTACTTTTGGGCGCCGCCTTAGGTGCGCTTTTACTCATTACGGTTTCGGCCACTTTCGACAACGAAACCAAATCGGAACTTACAAAGAATTTTATAACCGGAAATCCCGGGATTGCCTCCATCAACCAGTTAAGCTTTGGCCCTGAAGGTATTTTGTTCTTGGGAGACTCCAAAAGTGCGGCGGTTTTTGCTTTGGATACCAAAGACGTAGCGACCAACAATGCTCCCGAACAAATTCGGATGGAGGAATTCGATATGAAAATCGCTACGGCCTTGGGTACTAGCGCTGAGGATATCGAAATCACCGATATGGCCGTAAATCCGAAATCGAAGGCGATTTATTTTGCAGTGCAGACGACCGATGGTACCCCGGTATTATTAAAACTAGTGGGAGAAGCATTTGAAAACATTTCCCTAAAGGAAGTAAGTTATTCTAAAATAGACCTTAAAGATCCGGTGGCCGCGGATGCGAAAGACAAGCGCGACCGACCCTTACGTACCTGGGCCATTTCTGAATTGAAATACCACAACGGTAAGGTTTTGGTTTCCGGACTATCGAATAAAGAATTTGGTTCCACCTTTCGTAGTATGGCATTTCCTTTCGAGGACCAACAAAAACAGACCACATTGGAAATCTATCACGCCGCACATGGAAAATACGAAACCCATGCGCCCATAAAAACGTTTGATGTCGTTAATATGAACGATACGGATTATTTGATGGCGAGCTACACCTGTACGCCTTTGGTTCTGTTCCCTTTGGATGAACTCAAGGACGGTCAGCATGTGAAAGGAAGAACGGTCGCCGAGTTGGGTGCCGGTAATTCCCCTTTGGATATCATTTCATACGAAAAGGGTGGGAGCACCTATTTTCTAATGTCAAACAGTAATCGGCCCGTTATGCGTATCAAATATGAGGATGTCGCCAGTTTTGAAAAAACGTTGACCGAGCCCGTGACCGTATTTGGGAAAACAGAGGGAGTACCTTATGATAATCTCCCTTTTCCTTATGTATTGCAGATGGATAACCTAGATGCGGAGACCGTGGTCTATGTGCAAAGAACTCGAGACGGTGATATGGTATTGCTATCGCGTTCAACGGAATGGATGTAACGAAAAATTATAACATACGTTTCAAGACCAAGTTTTTCTTGGTCTTTTTTTGTTGCTGTTTTCTATCTTGTTCAGAATCCCCAAATATTTCCAATCTTGAAATCCGATATCAAGGCGATAGGGCAGAGGCCGTCATTTTCAATACTGACAAGGACCCCGACGCTTTTTCAATCACACTGGAAGGTGCCGATTCACCTATTCTTGGGGACTTTGAGTTTCAAGGTTCCCAACTTACGTTTACACCGGCGATACCTTTTGGAAGGGGAAAGCGCTACCAAATTAAGTATAGGGGAGGGACTTTGGAAAAGTTTAGGGTAAAGGTACCGGACTCGGCGGTAGCCCCGGAACTTGTCGCTATATATCCGCAAACGGATACCGTACCCGAGAACCTTCTAAAAATATACCTAGAGTTTTCGATGCCGATGCAGCGGATAGGAAACGCCCTTGATTTTATTTCAGTTACCAACGATACCGATGGGGTTTCAACGGAATTGTTTCTAGAGTTGGAATCCGAACTCTGGAATCGTGACCATACCGTATTGACCTTGTGGTTGGATCCAGGGCGGATAAAAACCGGCTTAATTCCCAATATAGAAAGGGGTTTGCCGCTCAGTAAGGGCAAAACCTATACGATTACTATTGATAGTGCCTGGCGGGCCGCCGATGGAAACGGACTAAAAGAATCGTATACAAAGAAACTGTTCGCATCGGCGCGGGACAGCAAGAAGCCCCGACCCAAAAATTGGCGAATGGTTTTGCCCAAAGTGGATTCAAAAGAGCCTTTATATCTTCATTTTTTAGAACCCATGGATGCCTTTTTGGCCAAGGAAACGTTTACCATTATCGAAAGGACCAATAACGTGCCAGTTAAGGCCAATTTCGAATTGCTGGAGAAAGAAAGACTTTTAAGAATAACACCGACCAAGCCGTGGAAGGCCCAAAATTACGAACTACGTGTCGAATCACGGCTGGAAGATTTGGCTGGTAACAATCTAAACCATCTTTTTGATTCCGAAACTGGCTTGGAAAGCGATAGTGAAGATGTAAAAAAATACCATACCCTAGAATTCAGATTAGAATAACATTTTGCCTTATAAAAAAGCAAGAAAACGGAGCGGGAGAGAAAACGTAATGGGACTTCAAAACAGGAGGCACTGTAAATCTAAATATTCTATTTGACATAATATAAATTATGTTTCAAAAACGAAACATAATTTGACGTTATATCAAATAGCGGTAAGTTATTAGTAATTCTCGTGTATTCCTAGTCATTTTCTAAGTTGCTATCGTAGTCCATACGCTGACTTAAAAGGCTAAAGAATAAAAATTCCGTTTGCAGTTTGTAGGTAAAATATAGTTTGCGCCTTATAAGCGAATCTTTTCAAGTCGGCAATGAATTCAGAAGCATCTCGACCTAAATTCATGTTCTCAGCAAGTAATTCAAACGCTTCATGCATCCAATAAAAATAATATTACGCTTGAGTTAGCCCAAATTTGTATATGCCGAACTCATACATTGCAGTCAAATCGAATTCTGCTTTGGAAGATAGTTTATAAACGCCCATCTTCCAGCATACGTGCTTTGACTTCTTTCATGATATCTGGTAACGATTTATTACTTATACCGCTTTCCAGACCCTTAACAAGTTTTGTTTTTAGCAAAATAAACTTGGCATTTTAAGCTTGATCTTGCCGTACAAGATTTTGTAGCTATTCACTAGTATTTATATATTCCCCTGTTTCGGTTTGGACTATGATCCATTTATCTTGTTGTTCAGTATAAGTAACCGTTTTGCGAACTGTTGCCATATAATTAGTGTTTAAATCAGCATACCATTGGTGGAGTATAATAATTTTATTCAGGCGGCTTCCGTTTTTACGTAATCCATATCGGTTTGAACTTGATTGCAGGGGCTTTAACCAGCTATTTAAAAAGTAAACCGCGACGAAAGCGCCACGGTTTGTTCATATTTTTTAATATTTAGGAATATTGGTATCAGCAGCAGTTATTCCTTGACTACTTTGAAATTCCGCACCACTCCATTTTGAATTATCTTAACCACATACATGCCGTCGGGATGGCCCGAAAGGTCCAAGTCGGGCGTAATCTGGTCCGTTTTAAGAGTGAGCAGTATACGACCGGAAAAGTCTGCCACTACGAGCTGTTTCGGTCCTTCCAATAACCCGGTGATTTTGAACTTATCCTTCGTGGGGTTGGGGTGGGCATATACCACCTGGACATTTTCTTCAGTTAGTGCACTTGCAGGTTGCGGTCCATTTTCGATGACTTCACCCTGTTTTGGCCCATTTGTCTTTTCGGCCAAACTAACCGATGTTTTACTAGCCGACGTAGCACTCAAAATCTCTATTGCGTTAATAATGGGGTGACGCACTCCACCATCTGATGTCCGGGAAGAAAAGTCAATATTTAACTGCCCGTCAGTGACGTTGACAAGATGCTCCCTGACCAGTAAGGTCTCTGCCCCTACCGCTGCAAAAACATCCAGATTGTCTTCGGCCAGTTGGCCCTCGAGCCGAACATCGAATACCCGACGGCCTTTACCTGCACTACCCCCACCGGTGGCTCCGAACCATAGCTCGGCGAAGTGAAGGCGTACCGTATAGTCGCCATTTTCCAAAGAAATGTCATAGCCCATGACTTTTGATGTGCTGTACCGAAAAGTCTTATAAGGGTCTTCGAGACCCGTTTGGGGCCTGTTCAATGTGCTTCCGGTATCAAAACGCGTATCTGCCGCAAAGGTATTCCCGTTGTGAGTTATCTTCCCTCCTCCACTATTTATTCGAAGTGCAAAACTAGTTTTTGGCGGCGAAGTGACCTTTACCGTACTGGTGTCCTGAACTTCACCATCATTGGTGGTGACGGTAATTGTGGCCGTTCCCTCGCTTACGGCGGTAACTTGTCCCTTTTGGTCTACGGTAACGACCGAAGTGTCACTGCTCTTCCAGCGTAACCCCTGATCAGTAGTATCCTGCGGAAGAATCGTTGCCGTCAATTCATCTTTCTCCCCAATCTCTAGGGAAAGGGAGCTAGGTGCAACCGATACCGCAGTTGGGACAATGGGAGTGGAAACCTTTCCTAAAATTTCGATTGCATTTACAACAGGATGCCTGACCCCACCATCGGAGGCCAACGAAGAAAAGTCAATATTCAATTCGGCGTCGGAGACCGTAACCAGATGTTCTTTGACCAACAATGTTTCAGCTCCTACCGCTGCAAAAATATCAAGATTATCTTCGGCCAATCGGCCTTCAAGGCGTACATCAAAAACGCGACTGCCTTTGCCACCACTGCCACCTCCGGTAGCTCCGAACCAAAGCTCCGCAAAATGAAGGCGCACGGTATATTCCCCATTTTCCAATGGGATGTTATAGCCCATAACCTGTGAGCGGCTGTACCGAAAGGTCTTGTAAGGGTCTTCGAGACCGGTCTGCGGCCTGTTCAATGTGCGCCCAGTATTAAAATTGGCATCGGCTATAAAAGCGTTGCCATCGTGGGTTGTATTTGCGCCCCCAGCATTAATTCGAAGTGCAAAAGTGGGTTCGGATTCGGTACCGTCTTCTTCTTCGACATTATCCTCTTCTTCTACAGTATCCTCTTCTTCTACAATATCGTCATTTTCAACCTTAACGTTCGCTCGAATGCGGTAGGCCCAGTTTTTTGTACGGTCATTTTTATTCGGTAAGGCAGGTGGTGTCAATTGCCCGTTATCGGTAGAAGATATATCACCACCGCTTATCCAACCTCCATTCGTTACATCCCACCATTCGAAGCGATAGGTTTCTGACGGAATGAGATTCTTAAGCCTTGGAAGCCGATCGGGATTACGTGCCATAGTACCCGTAAAAAAACCTAGGGCAAACGCCTTATCATCCGATATCGATAATGTATGTAAAAAATTCTGACTATCGCTTAGATGGGTGTCAGCTACCGGTATCAATCGTTCGTATTCGTGATCCGGATCTAAAATAAAGTCTCTTAAATGGCCCATGGCCTGTGATTCAAATCGCGCCAACGCGTTTTTTTGAGGGTCGTTTTTGGGCACGATCGTACCCCCATCACCCTGGTTTCTTCGCGTAGAGCTTGCAGCACCGGCATACCAAGCATCGCCCCAAGCATGGCCCGCTAGGCCACCGCTTAAGACAGAACCGTACATCTGCATCTGGGCCATCATCGCATCATCGAGGCCGGAATTGATTTCGTTACCGGAATGAAGGCCCCAACCGGGATAAAAGGGTTCTAAATTCAGGGCGGGCTTGACCGTTTTACTATGGTATATATCGCGTAACCACCGGTGCATGTCTTCATCCCTTTCGGCATTACTTACATTCTGTACATCAAGGGCAGTCGGGATGTCCCTTTCCCAATTTCTTAGTGTAGAATTATAGGACATAGCAGTTCTCGGCTGCCCATATGGCATACGGTAATCGCCAATTTTCTTATACAGTTCATTATTGGCATGTTTGACCAGGTCACGCCATTTTGGATAGACATTACCTGAGTTCGTATCATGGTGCACCCAACTAAAAATCATATTGTAGCAGCCGTATCGCGCCCATAGATAGCGGATGTAGTTGTAGAATGCATCCCTTTCGGCTTGTTGCCGGAAAGGCCAACGCTCATGGCGCCGTACGGACTCAAACAAAGTAACGAACCCCTGGTCGGATAAAAACTGCATTCGTTTGTCAACATCCTGCCAATATTCAGGGTCGATTCTTGTGTAATCGACCTCTGGAAGTTTATCGGTCAACCGTTGTCCCCGACTTTTCATTTCGAAAGGTGTCGCTCCGTTTTCGGCGACTTTTTCGCCCCAAGTCTCACTTGCCCATAAACCCGTTCGCGTACCTGGTCGGTCTAAGTTTCTTCCTGACTGCTCCAGATAGGTGTCATCGGGAAAACTAGCTATGACATTCAGCCCGTTGAAACCTTGCCTTTTTCGGGCTAAAATATAATCTTGAAAAGATATTCCACTAATAGTATTCGCGCGGTCATAATCGAATACGGCGGTCAGTGCGGACCAAGAAGTATCGGCAGTATAAAAATAGGGCGTGCCATCGGCATATTCCAAAGTACGATTTGTGTTTGGGTCAACTCGAATAAAACCCCGGTTATTCGGGTTTTTACTTACATCTGCCGGAATAGCGGTAAATGAACCGCTTTTCCCTAAAAAGCCTTGATCCGACTTATCGACAGTCTCATTGATTACTTTCCAAGTCCACTGACCTGCCGAAGTAGCGACCAAACGGGCGCGGAAAACATTTCCACCATCCCAAAAAACGGGAATACGATATACGGCACTACCGTTCCTAGATTTTTTTAGTTCGATCCATACGTCAACATCAAGATAGGGGTTACTATACCGTTCTTGACTGTTAAACTTTACTTCAACAACTTCCATCACGGCAAAGTCGTTGTTTTGGGCCAATAGGTGAATACTTGTCGAGCACCAAAGTAGTGCCGTTAAAAAAAGTTGGTACCTTTTTCTTTCTAAATTGAACAATAAGTTCATCATAATTTTGGGGGATTTTTGAATTGTACGATAATTATTACGAGAAAACAGGGGTGTTTGGACTGCGGGTTATCGATGTTTTTTGTATTTCATCGATAACTTCTTGTCATGGTAACTGCTTATTGTAGGAATTATTTTACAATAACCTATTAATTCAAATGTTTTTTTAGGATTGCTAAAAGAAGGAAATTGTGAGTGAGACCTGTGTAGTTAAATTTTAGGAAGAATTGACCGCATCATTAGAATGCAAAGAACTACTGTTCACTGATTATGCCCGTCGAAGTCGTTTTGACATAGCCCGAAAGCTAAAGGTCTCTTTGCCAATGCTGAATTTGTGATAACCGACTTCACGAAAGCCGTTTTTTTCGTAAAAATTGATTGCCCTTTTATTTCCGTTCAAAACGGATAACCAAATTTCATCGACTCCAGCTTTCCAAGCTTCTGCCAAGAGTAAATTTTGCAAGCGTTTGCCATATTTTTTGGATATGAACTCTTTGGTAACATAGATTTTCTGTAATTGACCGACATTATGCCCCTTTATAAATTCAGAGGGGGATTTCAGCTTTAGTTTAGCGTAGCCTATAGGAAGTTCATCTTCAAAAGCAATCCAGTATGCATTACTTGCTTTTTGAAGACTATTTTCTATTTTTTAAACGGAGGAAGTGTTTGCTAGATATGTTTCCAAGTCCTCTGAATCTCGAAACAGATGCTCAAATGTTTCCGTAAAGGTCGTGCGCCCTGACCATGCAATTTGTTCGGCATCTTCTGTATTAGCCCGCCGTATTTGTTCCATAATTTTTATGTTTCATTTTATACAATCGGTACGTATGCAACAACACGGCCACCGCACAACCTAGTATAATAGGTATTGCGCTGATAACTATTCCATATACAATATACATGAGGTTGGCTACTACCGAAAACATGCGTAAACGCCGCTCATTTTTTGATGACATGGAATAGAGGTTGAGGGCCAAAGCCATGTATCCGATACTATCTGCTAAGCTCAAAGCATGAGAATTTTAATAAACTATACTTTTTACAGTATAAAGATATTTTGAATATATTTATTGCGCAATAACTGTCAGGCTTGACAGTACCAAAATAGCTTGAACAATGATACTTGACGGAAAACAAAAAGCGTACGATGTAGAGGGAAAAATATTTCATTGCGGTACCAATGTAACCCTCCATTTTATCGGTGGTAAATGGAAAAGTATCATTCTATGGTATCTACGCAACGGTGAAATGCGATTTTTAAAACTAAAGCGCCTTATGCCCGATATTACGGAGAAAATGCTCAGTATTCAATTAAAAGCATTGAGAGAAGATAAACTGATAGAGCGAAAAGTATTCGGCACAAAACCACCAAACCGTGTGGAGTATTCCCTCTCCGCTTTCGGCAAGAGCTTTATACCGGTAATTCGAAGTATTACAGAATGGGGCATTCATTATGCCGAGTCAAAGGGAAAACTTATTGATGTTGATTCCTAGTTTCTTAGCAACCAGTTTTAGTACTTTTCGAAAAACAGGTAAGAGCTACTATTGGAACTATTGTTGCCCCCTATTAAAGCAAACTCTTTAGTCAATTTGACCCCTAAATATTCGAACTGTGGCTCATTGGCCGGAGCGAAGGTTTTTTCTAAAGCCCATTCGTTTTCCATAAGCTTTAAAAGATATAACTCTTGACCTCCTAAATCGGTAATCAGCGCAAAATCTTCGATCATACTGATATTATCGGAAGAAAAGCGAATACCTCCATTGCTTACCAAACTTGCGTCGATACTCAGGGGCTCTAATGACCCTTCCGCATTGATTACAAAAGATTGGAATCCGAACTCTTCGGAATAATATAAAATAGTGCCCTCATAATGAGCCATATCGGCCGTGAGAATATCCTCTTCGACATTGAACAATGACCAAGTTTCATTTTCGAAATGGAAAATGTGAAGGGGAATGGAAATTCCCTCGGCCAAAATATAATCCTCCCAAACGATGACGTCGGAACCAAAACGATCATCACCAAAACCATTTACAGCAGCGAATTCATCGATTAGATTCCAATCCACCGATTCTCTTGAGTAGATGTAGAAGCTGCCAGCATTATCGATGCCTACGTTGCTCCATATTGCAGAAGCACCAATAGCAATAAACCGATTCGAAAAACTGATATCATTACCAAAATTATCACCTCTTCGACCTATTTCATATTGCGACTCAAACTCCCAACCGTTGGTATTCTTCGCATAACGATTTACGCTTCCGGTCCCATTGTTATCAATCAGACCAAGCAGCAAGAAGTTATCAACGAGACTGAGGCTATTGAGTTCGACCGATTCGTTTAGATTAATTTCCTGCGACAATACTGTGGTTTGTCCAGTCCTCTCGAAAACCCAAACCTTTTTACGACCACCCACAAATATTTGGTTTTCGAAAGCTTCTATAAAAGTGCCGAAACCATCACAGAATTCACAGCTAATCTTATCGCCCTCAATAGTCAAATTTGAAACCGGTTCTGCATCATCACCTCCTAAAGTATCCTCTGGATTAATCTTAAAATTGATTCCCTCAGAATCGGAGCAGCCGCCCAAAGAAAACGTTACCCAGCCAATTAAAAGTATCATAAGTAAATGACGTTTCATGGTCTTTACAGAAAATTAATTCATACGGTTTGACAGTCTAGTGCCATAACCCACTGAAGATTGAGTTGGCATTTATGGAGGAATTACTAAGTTAGTTCTTTTTCACCACTTAATTTTTTGGAGTACAGTTAGTGGGTTTCTAATTTGTTTTGAACTAGTTCAATACGACGTTCCCAGTTCCAGCTTTTATATTTCGCCCTTGAAACTAAGCTCAAATGATTTACGACGATTTGTTTCTTATAATCTTCTTTTAAAAAATGTTGTAGGCTTTGATAAAGCATTGTCCTTCCCGATGTTTTGGAAATTGTCATATGCGGCTCTCTTGAGATAGCAAATAGTTTTAATTTTCTTTTGAGATGTTTGTCATACAAAGTCTGTAGATCGTTGTGTAAAAGCCCAATTGATTTTGTCTTTTGCACATTTAGGAACAAGGTTTTGGAACGCTCAAAAACTCCGAATCCCCCTAGATTCAATGTAAACGACTCCCTTTGCGAAAGTTGTTCCAATACTTCGATGAGAAGCTTTTCATTTTTGGAATTCATCTTAAAAGTTGCTACTGTTATATGCGGCTTTGAGCTCGATAGTGGTAGTTTTCCAAAAACGCTTTCAAACTGTTTCTTTATAGCGATTACTTCATTAAAAATAGTATCTGAAGGTACAATTCGAAGATTGTAATATTTTATTTTCGAGGCGAAGATGGGTAGGCGAAACTGTTTCATGCGAATTGAATTTACAGAAGGATAGCGGACTTGCCTTTCAAATTTAACAATCTTTGTTCTTTTGGGCGAGTTATGCGCACTATCTGGTCTTCAAGATAGTTTTCCTATAGAAAGAGACACCACTAAGTTTTCTAATCCTTAAGTTACAGCACTCAAATGGAATTTTCAATAAATACTTGATGTGTGGAATTTTAGAGTAAATAGTGGAAGAATTTTTAGGGCTTTTAGTCCCATGTTCATCCTTCGGTAAAACTCAAAAGATAACTTTCATGGTTATGGCCTGTCTTCATCGATTTAGTACAGTCTTTTATCTTCTGATTTTGCCTATTTTATTTTTGATTGCATGTGATAAGAAGGATAATCTTAGTGAGACGACCTTTAAACCGATAAATTCTCCGTCAAGAACCCAGCAATCGGCTAACTCATCCAGTTTACTTATTGGTACCTGGTACCTAAACATGCGGTTTGGGAAAGACGGCACACCAGTAGCATTGGGCGAATGCGAGAAAAAGAGAAGCGCAACTTATAAGATTGATGGCACGTGTATACATAAACGATTTGTGGTGGTCAACGAGAAATGTGAGTTGAGCAATAGTTATTCTTGTAATTATACCTTTGAATTTGATATAATCACCAGTACCACAGATGCCACAGGAACTACGAAGTCAATAGTGAAATTTACCGATTCAAAAACTTTAGAAGTGTATGACAACACAGGAAACAAAATAGCGGTCTATAAAAAACCTCGTTAGGCATTGACTTTACCTCCTCACCAAAACTAATAATTAGAAGTTGTAAACGTATAGGTCAAAAGCTTTGGTGATGCCGGACCATAAAAAGAGCCTGCAATTGATTTAATATCAACTACAGGCTCTCTCAACAAATCGCTCTTGCGTTTTATAAAGTAAAAATGATTACTTTATTTCTTCTTTGTCGATACAAAACCAATTGGTTGAAGCAGAACTTCCATACTGGCAATATTGAGCCCTTGCTGTGGGCCTTTTGCCGTTACTCCTGGGGTTCCCTTTGGTAAATCGTACGATTCTCCAACAGAAGCTGCGCCATAGCCAAGGTCTTTCATCGAACCGGCTGTGATACGACTTAAAGGATTTTCTCCTAAGTTCAAAAATCCGGTCATTAACTCATTATCGAGCGTATCTTCATCCCAGTGTCCAAAAGCGGTACCCGGTCCGAAATCGCCCTCGATAGGCAATTCACCCGTGCCTCCCTCGGCATTCCAGAAAACATTCGCTTTCTTACCTGCGAAAAAGGGATTGTCCAAACTTCCTTGAAGCAAGGTTCTATCAAAGCCAAAAGGAGCTACGTTCCAAAGTGTACCTACTCCCAAAACGTGGCCCATTTCGTGTACAATCACTTCTTCGAATAAATTCAGCTCTTCTAGGGTATCTAAATCCGCTACATCGAAAAACATTATTCCCGAAATAGTGAGGAAGTCGTCTGTTCTAACAAACCGGGGTCCGGCTTGGCCAAGAATATTTCCCGGGCCATCAATAGGCGCCAATGCCACCTCTATTACAACATCGTCAATGCCTTCGATGTCGGGTACACCCACAAAAGCTGAAGGTATGGGCTCATTAATAGAAGGCACATCTTTAATAATGATACGTTCCCATCTGGCAGCGGCAGCTTCAAAAACTTCGACTTGTCTTTCAGTCGGAGGTAAAATATAGTTCAGTGAAATATTAAAACGACCACGGTCAGGTCCGGCAGCATTCGATGCTCTTTTTTCAAAAGAAGCTGTTCCCAAATCCTCTATAATAATTGGTTGTATAGGATCAGGCTTAAGTGTCAAAACGTTGTCTTGAACCTTTTTAGCAACTGACGTTTCAGCTTCTAGCGGCTCTTCGGAACAAGAAGTGAATAGCAATCCGGTAAACAAAAGCCCACAGCTAACTAGCTGTAGACCACTCATAATAGTGTTCTTCATAATAAATTAAGTGTTAAAATTCCAGAAAAAGATTATTAATGAGGAGGAAAATACTCCTATCTCAATTTGTTAAATTTAACACATTAAGTATGCGCAAACAACTTTTATGTAACAAAAAATAGTGCTCAATGCGATAAATTACTAACGCTATTTATCCTTTCAAGTCTATTTTGAAAAGCGAAAACTATTCATTCTTCCGGCTTCCTGTTTTTCTCGAATTTCGATACTTGACAGTAAGAAAGGCGGCCAGAACCAAGATAATTATGGCAACTATAAAGCCTGAGTAAGCGTATTCGGCAGTTGACCAAAAAACACCATACAATCCTCCCCATATGCCGAGACCAAGAAAAATCCACTTTCGGTATTTCTTTATCCTTTTCATGTAGCGAGAGGATGTTTTTTGAATTCTGTTCAAATGCATTAAGATTGGTTATAAATGAGTTCTCACGATACATTCAAATTCCTCAACTTTGACACCTAGAGGAATTTTTGGTTGTTAACCGTGGGGGTTACACATCAAAAAAGGAGGTTTCTAAAAAAGGCCTCCTTTTTTCTTTCAAGGTTTCTTTTCTAGGTATTCTTGGAAAACAGCTCATTTTTTACTTTCCTTGTCCTCTTCTACCAACTTATCGTTTTTCCAAATACCACTGGTCATTATTTCGCCATCTTCCCCGTAGAAGACCCCCTGGCCATTACGCTTATCCGCTTTCCATTCACCTATATACTTTTCTCCATTAGGCCAATGATATGTGCCTTTACCATTTCGTTTATCATTTAGGTAACTACCAACGTAATATTCCCCATCGGGCCAGTAAAACGTTCCCTCACCGTGTCTTAGATTATCTTTCCAATCGCCCTGATAACGACTTCCCGTATCTAAAAGAGCGAAGCCATAGCCATTTGCTTTTCCATTTTTTACGGTTCCTACATAATGCATCTGGCTTCCTTTTCGGCTTTTGAAGGTAAGGTATTCACCGAATGATTTTTCCTTCAATTGATTTCGTGTTCGGGCTAACTGCGCCTTCGTCTTTTCAAGTTGAAAACTTACTGCATCAAATTGTCTGATTTCCTGTTCAGAAACTGCCTGACTCTCGTTTAGAGAATCCGCCTCTTGTTCTTCCAAAAGTTTCTTTTGTGAGATATAGGCCGATTCGTAGTTGGAGAGCTTTTTTGCAATGGCTATACGCAACGGAATGCTCATATTATTTTCCTTCGCGCCATCAAGCGTTTCGTTATAAGAGCGCAATGCGGTAGTATATTTGCCCTCTAGTAGCATAGAATCAATGCTTAAAAGCTGTTGATACTGCTCTAGTTTTACATTGGTTTTTGATAGATCTGTATCTGCAGTTTGCAATTCCCCTTGAAGTGAAGTAACCTTAAACACGAGAAAGAGTGTTAAGGTTAAAGCTCCTGCTAGTAAGGCATAGGGTATTGCGGTTCTCTTTTTTAATCTTTTCGCTCCATTGTTTTCCATGGCTTCTAATTTAATCGTCTAAATGGATAGCGGGTAATTTTTTACGCACCCTTCTGAAATCGGGAGAAAAGTACATATGAAAACGCATGGTCCAGCCTTGTTTATAAATACCGCCATTCGTTAAGTCTTGCCCCATTGAGTACATCAAGCCTCCGGCAAGGGTCAGTCTAGGAGTAAGTATATACCCCAGAGTCGTTGTAATACGAAGGTCTTCTACGGGACTGGCCACTACCGCTTTACCACTTTGCATAATCAATTCGGCCTCCGGAGAAACATAAAGGGTTTTGGGCTTTAGTTTGTGACTATTCAATGGAACCTTAAACCGTAACATATACCTCCATCTATTTCGAAAAATGTACTTACTATTATCTTCGAAACCTTGGGTCCATCGATGCTCGATTCGAATACGATTATAAACCATTGCGGTCCAAAGAGGCGTTGCAAATTGGTACTGGTGCCAAATGCGATATTCGGGTACTAGATTACGATCTGCCGAATCTTCGTCGGTATTAAAATTAAGACGGAGCACACCACCTAAACTGAAATTTATCTTTTTACTGTAGATGTAACCTATCGCGTGTCGATTATAAATTTGGGCGATTTGACCAATATAGGGGGTCGCTTCGGTCTCTTGGAATCTAAAATGGGTCTGGGCGTCCCAGAACAATCGTTTTCCTATACGTATCACTCCATAGCTATTGAACCAAACTTTTGTCGTAGGTTCTTTATATTCCGATTCGAGAGGCAATACTTCGCCCTCCTTTTCTTGAGCCGATACTACATTTGTAAACCTTACCAAAATGAGTAGTACTACCCAAACCAAATTTTTAAATTGTATGTTCATTGGTCAGTTATCCTTGCTCTCGGTCGGTCGGTTCAACAATCGCATGACCTCTTTTGGATCAAGTTCTTTTCGTAATTTTCGCTCAAGTTTAGAAGTCTGTTCGTCACGTAATTGCACCACTCGCTCATACGTTTGTCGCATTTGGGTGGCGAGCTCTCCTACGCTTTGACAGTCGATTTCGTCTGAAATACTTTCCAGAAAGTAGGGAACGAGTACCTTTTTATAGGCTGTGGTAATTCTCTTTTTGACCTCTTCGTTCATTACATTTGCCATAAACGGATTCCAAACCGCATCGAGATATAGCACCTCTATTTCTTCTTCTTGTTGTGGCAGATCCGAAACCCTTCTAGACAATGTATCCATTCGGGCAAAGCAGTCTACGAGTACTCTGGCTCGACCCAATTGTTCTGTTGTTTGCTTGATACCCGAATAATTGCTCAATTGCCTGTCGGCCGCTTTCTTTATATCAACAAGTGCTCTTCTGTTCACTTTGGGCATACCCGAATCTAGAGAGTCAATTCGTATTTGCAATTGTTTGACTTGAGAAATCAGTTTCTTTTCATACGAAACCAGCTCTTGTTGACGCTGCTCCGTGGTTAACTTTTTATCTAGTACGGACTGTATGCTTTCAAGACTGAGATAACCGTAATGGGCAATCTGATTTATTGTTGCCAGTGTATTTCCGTCGAAATTAAATCGTGAAGCATTGGCCAATACAAAAGGCTCAGAGTTTTGCAAACTATCCCCTTTCTCGCTTGGCCGAATTTCAACGGTCGGTTTTCCTTGAGGCCACAAGCGTGGTACTAATTGCTCACGTTCGATGAATTCCAAGATATCCGCATCGTAGTACTCGACCATTTTTCCCAACGGGAGTAAAAATGTCTCGGATATCTTTTCAACAATCGAATAGAGGTACCCCGCATTTTGATCTGACAATTTTAGAATATTGAGTTGGGAATTGTTCAAGAGGGAATCGCTAATGGCTTTTGACTTCCTGTAATACGTCCTGATGGAATCGGTTTTAGCAGTTCCAAGAGAATCTAACGGAAAATAAGGTACTTTCACCTTAAATTCAGGTAAAAAGGCCGATTTGCCCAATTTGGATAATACATCGTCTATTTTTTTATAATATCGTGCATTTTCAGCAAGTAACGATGGCATACCCGCTTTCAAGTTGATGATGGAATCTTGTGGCCGCCGATAGAACTCCAACGTATTAAGGTAACGCGCATCTAAACTTATACTTTTGGTCTGCCCTATAGTTCTATTAAACATCGGTACAACTTGCCGTGTACCATTTTCTTCAATTTGAATACTATTTAAAACACCGTCGTTGAAAAGCCAGCTTTCGGCCGCATCGATATCATCGTTTGTATATAACGACCATTCGTCATGTGCAAGTCCGTTTCTTAAGAACCTACCCACCAGCGTACTGTTTTCGTTCTCAATACCGAAACTTTTTTGGGGTACCCCGTTTTCAAAGGTGATGGTGCTTTTGAACGGAATTTCAGTTACATCCGAGTTTTGAATACGACTAACGGTGTAGGTCCATTTACCATCCGGTTTTCCGGCAGTGATGTTTCCAGATGCTTCTTCTTGTACACCACTGACCAATACGCGGTATTGATAATCTACTACTTCGGATTCGTTATCGGATTCAAATTCGCCGAATTCAAAACGCCAAAATCCGTTGGGGTAGTCATCATTGAATGCACCTTTGAATAGAAAAGATGCATCTTCGTTTTTTAAGAGCGCCTCAAGATTCGAACGTTGCAGCAGAAAAGGGCCGTCAAGCAGCGTGTCTCCTTTTATAATTTTATAAGAATAATCGGCTTTTCCAGAGTATTCTCCTACTTCAAGCGAGCCTTTGTAGTACAGTCTTTCTTGAGAAAACAAAAGTACTGGAAGGCTAAAGAACCCAATTAAAAGAGTAAAGGCCAGAAAATTCTTTTTGAACCAAGTCATTGGGCAAAACAAGTAAAATTTATTAAGAACTAATAATTAATAGCGAAGAAATTGTAGCTCTAAACGTTATAATTATCGAAACCCTAAATTATCTCTCCCAAAGGTTAGTAAATTGAAATTTAAGGCTTTATTTTTCAAGATAATAGCCTCTTTAGAGATACTTTCGCAGATACTTTTTAAAGTAGCTACTACTTTCCGTTATGCTTTGCATTGAGTTCACCGCAAAATTACCTCCTTGTTCAATATAATAGAACTCAAGGGCATCTTTATCGATTTTTGATAACATATCGATATAATCGATTGAACCGTTACCCAATTCGGAATAATCTCGGGTCACCTTATCCATGTCCTTAATATGCCACATTACAAAACGACCGGGATTTTGAGCGATCAATTCAGTGGGGCTCAATTTAGAGGAATGCATCACCCAGTACATGTCCATTTGTAGTTTTACCAAGTTCGGGTCCGTTTTAGAAAGTATAATGTCGTAGCCAGTTCGGCCATTATAATCCACAAATTCGAAATCATGGTTATGATAGGCAAAACCCAATCCCGCGGTATTGACCCGCTCCCCCATCCTATTTAACTTATCGGCAAGCAACTTAAAATTATCAAGGGTACGATATTCCGGTGCCAGCCAAGGCCAGGTTATATATTTTGACCCTATGGCGTGTGACCCCTCTATGCATTGATCAAGATATTTTATGAGTGAGTCAAGAGGTTTGTTGAAATATGAAGAAAAGTCATAGTGTCCGCTTGTTGCGCTGAACTGAAGGTCGTCCATCAACTTTTTATAGTCGGCCGCTTTCATACCGTAGTAAGTACCTCTTTCCCCGTCATACCCGAAAACTTCAGAATCCTGGTAGCCTAGTGCCCTTACACTTCTCAAGGTTTCTATGGGGTCATCGGCCATGGCATCCCGAATCGTAAAAAGCTGGAGCCCCAATTTATATTTTCTTTTAGATCCATTGGAAAGTGCCCAATTCGGTATTAGTGAAGCACCCATAAAGCATGAGGTTTTTTTGATAAAGTCTCTTCTTGGTAGTTTCATAGTTTAGTTTAGAACTTCTCAATTCAATTTTTTAGGGTTGTATTGGATGATGGCTTTGGTAAAACTTCCGAATACAAACATCAGGCAAGAATAGGTGATTTCAGCGATATCGCATGTGAAAAGATTAGAAAACTAGTTTGATTTCCTAATAGGATATGAACATATCTCCATGTAGCTTTTACTATTATTCTTCTTTAATTTTTGAGAGCGAACCGTTGTATCGAATTGGAAACCGTTGTGAGCTATTGATATTAATAGAACTCGTTAAATTCGGAAACACCACGACATATACATTATAGTTTTCTGAAGCCTGGTTCATTTTAAAACGGATTTCGTATCTGCCCGACTTTTTATCTTTTTCGGTTTCCCATGACTTTGGAATACCTTCGAACTGTATTCCGGCGTCGCGGGCCCCATTATAACCTCCGCCAATTTGGCGCTCTCCGAAATAGGGCAATTCTGCCGCAACGCTATCTCCAACAATTTTCAGGTAGTTTGCATTCCCCATCAGATTGACCTGATTACCGGCACTGCCCGGAGGAAAAAGACCAGAATTGAAAATGTTGTTCATGCTGTTCGTCATCATAGGCTGGGCCCAATCACAGGTAATGACATAATTTTTAGCGGCCATTAAACTATCAAGCTCTGCTTTTTGACTTTTTGAGATGGCAGTCTTGCCACCTGTTCCGCAATTGAAGAAGACAAAAGAAACACCAACCAGGGAACCCAATAACCAATATTTTTTTCTGAACCGAACCATAAGAAACAAGATACTAAGAATTCAAGTATTGGTTTGTAAAACTATCTTAAAACTTAGGGTTTGTTTGAAGATTCACTTTTGATTAATTTGGAAGTAATTTTAAAGGAGAATGCTCACGGAAACTGAAATAGCGAAACTTGACAAGGACGGCTATGTCTCTCTTGGCCAATTGTTGGCCGATGAGCAGGTAAAAACAATCAATACAAAAATTGATGATCTATTACTGAAGGAAGGTGAGAATGCGGGCTCAGAACTGTTCGGATCAAAATATATACGCCACCCAAAGGAAGAGGGTGCCGATCGCCTTGCCGACCTTGTGAACAAAGGAAGTGTTTTTGAAGTATGCTACACACATTCTAAAGTTTTGGCAGGAATCTCGGCCGTTCTTGGTAAAGATTTTAAACTATCCTCCTTGAACTACCGTGCCGCAAAACCAGGGCAAGGCATGCAAAAGTTACATGTAGACTACAAGAACGCTTCAGTCGATAAAAGTTACAAAGTCTGCAACTCCATTTGGTTATTGGATGATTTTACGGCAAATAACGGGGCCACGAGAATTGTGCCAGGCACCCATAAATCGCACAAACTTCCTGAAGAGACAATGAAAGATCCGCTCCTTCCCCACCCCGAGGAAATTTTGATAACGGCACCCGCAGGAACGGTATTTATATTCAATTCGCATGTTTGGCATGGTGGCACTACAAATCGTACCCATACGTACCGTAGAAGTATTCATAGTTATTTTTGTGCCAGAGATCAACCCCAACAGTTGAACCAAAGAGATTACATTACAGCTGACACCCTAAATCGCATAGATAAAAAAGCTAAATGGATATTGGATGTACTTTAATTTCCTTTTATGTAGTCGGTATTGAAGTATTCCGTTCGTATCTTATGGAGGTATGCGCAAATTAGGCTACATTAACGCAATCTTTCGGACTTAATGAAAATACTCTTTCAGTTCTTACGTATTCTTTTGGCCCTATTTTTCTGTTATGCAGGAATTCAGCACTTCATTAAACCACAATTCTACGAACCTTTCGTACCCTCATTTCTTCCATTTAAAGAGGCCATCGTATATGTATCGGGTATTTTGGAACTGCTCTTTGGCCTATTGTTGCTAATACCAAAATACGCAAAGCTCGGCGCCACGGGTATTCTCCTTTTACTTCTGATTTTCCTCCCTGTACATGTTTGGGATGTTTTCGCAGAGAACCCTGCAATCGGAAGTCAAAAAGCAGCCTACGTTCGACTGCCCTTTCAATTTTTATTCATTGCTTGGGCTTATGGTGTCAGGCGATTTATAAGTTGATAGGAAAGCTTTTGAACAAGGTTTAAACCATAGCAGGTTGAAATATAGTCTTCCCTGATCGACCCTTGTAAGGCTGTGGATGGAGAAGATCTAAATCGCTATATTTATAGCATATACCTTCTATGAAACCAATCGTACAAATATCATTGGATTTAACGAATATTGACGAAGCCCTGCAGACAGCCGAATTGGCTATGCGAGCCGGGGTTGACTGGCTCGAGGCCGGCACGCCTTTGATATTGGCCGAAGGCTTGCACGGGGTGCGAAGACTCCGGGAAGCTTTCCCGAATATTCCGATCGTAGCGGACCTAAAAACTATGGATGGCGGTTATTTGGAAGCTGAAATGATGGCCGAGGCCGGTGCCACTCACGTAGTTGTAATGGCCAGGGCGCATGAAGAGACAGTAAAAATGGTCGTTAAGGCCGGTAATGACTATGGTGTGAAAGTAATGGGTGACAACTTGGGTTGTCCAGATATGATTGAAGGTGCCAAGCGATTAGAGCAATTGGGGTGCGATTACGTTATTCACCACATCGGTTATGACGAGCGGAGAGGAGTCGCTGCACAAGGAAGAAAAATGCCAAACCCCTTAGATGAATTAAAGGAGGTAGTAGCTGCTGTAGACGTTCCGGTACAAGCTGTGGGCGGACTAACCTTGGAACAAGCGATACGTTGCCCAGAGTATGGTGCCCCGTTGGTAGTTTTAGGAGCTCCTTTGACCATTGATGCAGATTCGTTCAAAACTGCAAATGGCGACCTCGAAGGTTCCTTAAAGCTAATTTGCGAAAAAATACATGCCTACGGCGAAGTCTAAAACCAAAAAATGACCCATATGTCCAGTATGCCTGCCGTTGTAAATTTTGCACCAGAAAAAGGTAGCGTGGAAATTCGGGAAATACAAAAACCTTCTATCGGTCATGATGATGTTTTACTGGAAGTGGCCAATGTCGGGGTTTGCGGTAGCGACCTGCACCAATGGACGGCCGATCATAGTTGGCCCGTAAATTATCCGGTGGTATTGGGTCACGAATTTGGAGGCCATATCGCCGCTATGGGAAAAAACGTAACTGGATGGAAGGAAGGTGATCGCGTCGTTAGCGAGACTGCAGCTGTAATAGATGTCAATAATCCGCTTTCGAAAGAGGGGCTTTATAATCTAGATCCTACCCGAAAAGGTTTTGGTTACGGCGTAAATGGCGCAATGACGAGATTTGTGAAAGTACCGGCAAGATGTCTACACCGCGTACCCGAAAACCTATCTTTTGAAAAAGCGTGCTTGACCGAACCCTGTTCCGTGGCATATAACGCCGTAGTCATGAACTCAACTTTAAACCCGGGAGACCGTGTGATTGTTATTGGGCCGGGAACGATTGGTATTCTATGTGCGGCAACAGCTCGTTTATGTGGCGCCGATGTCGCCATTGTAGGTTTGGAGACCGATAATATACGACTGGAGGTGGCCAAGGCATATGGGTGCGAAACCATTATAGGTGATGCGAGACTTTGGGCCAATCAACATGATGGTCTAGGGGTCGACTGCGTTATCGATGCGGCCGGTGTAAGTTCCACTTTAGAGCTCGCCCTAAAATGGGTACGGCCCAATGGTCAGATTACAAAAGTCGGATGGGGACCCCAGCCCGTAAACTTTTCACTAGATCCTTTGGTACAGAAGAATGTAAGGCTACAAGGTAGCTTTAGCCACAACTGGCCGATCTGGGAAAAGGTAATTTCACTTTTAGCCAATGGGCGCCTCGATGTGCAACCAATAATTGGAGGTGTTTGGGAACTGCAGGACTGGTGCCAGGCCTTTGAAGAAATGCACAAGGGCTTGGTGGTCAAAAGTGTTTTAAAACCGAATTGAATCAATGCGTTTAAAAGAAAAAGTTATTCTGGTTACTGGCGGTTATACCGGTATTGGGCGCGCTATAGCGAAGAAGTGTGCTCAAGAAGGTGCTAAATTAGTCGTCAATGGACTAAAAGCGGCCAGAGGTAACGCTCTAGTTCATGAAATTGGTGATGAAAATGCCACAGCCATAACTATTGATATTACCAAAGCTGACGCACCACAAGAACTAGTTAAAACGGCCATGTCAAGATTTGGTAAACTTGATGCTGTGGTTAATAATGCTGCGCTGATAGCTTCCTCTGACATTTCCGATACTACACAAGATTACCTGCAAGAAATTTTAGCCATAAATACCATGGCTCCCTTAGCCTTGATTCAGGCGGCACTACCCTATTTAAGTAAAACAAAAGGTAATGTTTTGAATATTGGATCAATAAATGCGTGGTGCGGAGAACCAAACCTTTTGGGCTACAGCATGTCAAAAGGTGCTTTAATGACCATGACCCGGAATTTAGGGGATACACTTTTTAGAGAAAATGGTGTTCGGATCAACCAGATTAATCCCGGTTGGGTACTCACCGAACGAGAAATTGTCGACAAGAAAAAGCAGGGTATGAAATCGGATTGGTACAAAGACCTGCCGGATACTTTCGCGCCGGCACAACGTATCTTTTCGCCCGAGGAAATCGCCTCCGCAGCGGTATTCTTACTTTCCGACGAATGTGGACCGGTGAGCGGACAGGTTTTGGAATTGGAACAATATCCGATGATAGGCCGTAATCCCCCTAAAAACTGGGAAGGCTCACATCGACCTTAAAAAGAGAGACAAATCATTATACTTTTCCCATGCCGAAACTAGCCGTATTCCCAAAAGCCTTTATGCAGGCACTTTGTAAGGATGGTACCATGAAACTTTCCGAATGGATCAAGCTGGCCTGCGAATTGGAAGTCGATGGGTTGGAATGGTATGCGGGGTTTTTGGAAATGGCTGACGAAACAAATTGGGAGATTTTTCGAAAAGAAGTGGAGAATTGTGGTAAAACTATCCCGATGCTCTGTTGTTCCCCTGATTTTACGCATCCAAAATCAAAATTTCGAGAAAACGAAATCGAAAAGCAGCTTCATTGGATACGCATGACGTATGCACTAGGCGGTAAATACTGTCGGGTATTATCGGGTCAAAGAAGACCTGAATTGACTATCGACGAAGGAGTCCGCCTTGCAGCGGAATGCATCCAGCGGTGTTTACCAAAAGCAGAAGAGTTGGGCATCACATTAATTTTAGAAAACCATTATAAGGACGATTTTTGGGAATATCCCGAATTTGCACAGCAAATGGATGTTTTCTGCCAGCTTGTTGACAGCATCGACCACCCGAATTTTGGGGTCAATTATGACCCTAGCAATACTTTTTTGGCCGGGGAAGATCCTTTAGAACTGCTCAATCGGGTATCTAATCGCGTAGTCACCATGCATGCCAGTGATCGCTACCTTATTGACGGAACCATCGAAGATCTTAAAAAGGAGGAGGGTGGCTCAGTCGGATATGCCAAAAGGTTGCGCCATGGTGAAATCGGGAAGGGACTCAACGATTACGATGCCATTTTTACCGAATTGAAACGAGTCGGTTTTGATGGCTGGATTAGTATTGAAGACGGTGTTGATGGAATGGACCAGCTGGAACGTAGTGTTGATTTCCTAAGAAAAAAAATTATCCGGTATTGGCCCGATTTTACTTAATTTTTTCAACCGTTTGACTTTCCGAGGTCACACCTGCCGGTAATTCGATGAGTTTAAAATTTCGAAAATGGATTTCAGCCCCTTCAGATTCCAAGCATAAATACCCTTTTTTAATGGTGGACTTACTGATACCGTTCACGAATTTCCCATTTACCGATAGTTTTACAGTACCATCGACACAGACTACTTTATAAGAGTTCCATTCCCCTTTCCCTTTGGCCCTATTCTCAATCGACTTGCTACGTGTTCCCCGTGGATTATCAGGGAGCGTTTCCACACCGCCGACCCCAAAAAGTTCGCCGTGCACATAGGCAATCGGTGGTTTCTTGCCGTCTCGGGTATTGAGGTTGACCCAATCCAGTTCCAACATCTGCACTTCTACCCCACCAGGTAATCGTGATTCAGGATCAGGCTTGGCATCGCTCCACACAAATACACCTGAGTTTCCACCGGCCTCCATGTGTCGCCATTCCACCAATAACATAAAATTTTCGTACTGCTTTTTGGAACGCATTACGCCGATAGGATTACCCGAACAAACCAACATATCATCTTGCATTTTCCACGTATCAGGCTCCGTATTTACATTGATCCACTCGATAGTTTCACCGGTCATTTGCGTATCTGAAACTAAATTTTCGATTGAAATTTCCGTTCCGAAGACAATATCGCTGTCTTGACCCATTATAGTAGTAGAACAGAACAAAAAAAGCATAACGGAATAAACAAAAAATCGTCTCATTGGTAGATTTTTAAAGAATTTAGACAACTTTGGTTTTACCGGGTACGGCAATCGGTGGAGTTGGCCAATTAAGGTTCCAATCATAGGCATCGATTTCAGGCCCTAATGATTCGTTCGAATTAAAGGCCTCTTCCAAAGAAATTTTCTTTCCTGAATAGCCGGCCATACGCGCCCAGATGGCCAACATACTGCTGTTTGCCATTTGCTCTCCATCATTTAAGGGTTGCCCTTTTCTTATGGAATCGAAAAGTTCATCGTGTTGAGTTTGATACATATTGTTTTCCTCCCCATCGTACTCCCAATTTTCAGCTCCCCTGATCTCATATTTCCTTCCCGGATGAATTTCGGCGCTACCTTTATCCCCGAAAATATCAACGCTGTTGCGTGTATCGGTATCGGCCTGTTGCCTGGTGAAGTGATAGCCTTTTGCCCCGCTAGGATAGGTAAACTCAACGGCAAAATGATCATAAATATTTCCATACTTCGAATCTGTACGTCTTTGTCTGCCCCCTGTACCCATTGCGCTAGTGGGCATAACATCGCCCATGGCCCAAGACATCAAATCAAGGCTGTGTACGGCTTGTTCAACAATAAAATCACCGGAAAGCCAATTGTAATAATACCAATTGCGCATTTGATAAGTCATATCGGTCCAGTCGGGCTGTCGGTCTTTATACCAAAGCTCACCTCCGTAGCGGAATGTTGAAACGGATTTTATGGAACCTATGGCCCCGTTCAAAACTTTCTCGAAAACCGCTCTGTTACCAAGTCCGAATCGATAGGTAAAACCTGCTACTACCGAAAGATTTTTTTCTTTGGCCTTTTTTGCAGTAGCCAGTATTTTGCGTACTCCTGGCGCATCAACTGCCATGGGTTTCTCGCAAAAGATATGCTTTCCTGCTTCTACGGCCGCCTCGAAATGGCCAGGTCGAAATGCCGGGGGCGTTGTCAATATAACTACATCTACCCCAGAAGCGATTACTTTCTTATAGGCATCGAATCCGATGAATTTTTGTGCGTCACTTATTTGCACGCGTTCGCCGCCAATTTTTACCAACTCTTTTAAAGACCCTTCCAAGCGATCTTCAAAAACATCGCCCATTGCCGTCAAAACCACATCATCGCCGGCCTGTAAAGCTTGTGCCGCAGCCCCAGTACCCCTACCGCCGCAGCCGATAAGGCCTACCTTGAGTTGACTGTCTTTCGACAATTTTGTTTTTGCAAAAGCTCCGGCAGGATATATTAAAGAACTTCCTGCAAGTACGATTCCCGATTTTTTGATAAAATCCCTGCGCCCGGAACCAGCGCTGAGTTTCTCTGCTGCGTTTTTCATAGTGAAGTTATTACTATTGGAGTCTAAAAATCAATTTCTACAAAAGACTTTAAAGTGGCGTACTGCAAACCGATAAGTCATTGATCAGTCATCAGAACTGAACTTTTCAATCGGAGCAAGTTCAACTTTCCGAAATTCAACTTCGGCTCCTTCTGCCTGTAAAGCAATATTACCGCTACTTGCCGTTGCGTTATAGCCATAATTGACAAAATCGCCATTGACCCAAACCTTGATTTCGTTATTTAGGCATTCGATGGCCATTCGATTCCATTCCCCGACTTCATTTTCTGAACCGTCGGTTAAATTTAATATTCTTCTTTTTTTACCTTCGGTTATGCCCCACTCCGCTTTGGGTCCTCGGCGTTCCAGCATATTTTCAACGGTAATATCCTCTACAATACACCAAAAGTCTCCGGCATTTTCATGCATCATCTGCACCTCAATGGACTTCGGAAACATCTTATACAAAGACCGAGGGGTCGAGGCGAATACGAGAACGCCGCAGTTACCGGGCTCACCTGCGAACCGGTATTCTACAACCAACCGAAAATTCTCATAGGTTTTATCGGTAATAACATGACCTTTTGGGGTACCCAAACTGACCAGCATGCTGTCACGAACAATAAATGGGTTTCTCACCTCGGGAATCGTATCCATTTCAGGGACATCGATATGCCAACCCTTTAAGTCTTTTCCATTAAAAAGACTGATTGTAGCTTGTGAAAATGTATGGTTTATCCCAAAAAAAATAGAAATCAAAAATACTACGTATTTCATGATGAGAAGTTTATACGCTGTATGGAACAAGAAGTAGCATTCGTTGGAAAATCTATCTAAGAGTATTTAAATTTTCTTGACACGCACAGCATTCATACCTTTCATTCCCTTTTCAAGTTCGAAGGATACTTTATCTTCCTCATTGATTTCGTCGATTAGTCCGGTAACATGAACAAAGTACTTTTCTTGGTTTTCGGAGTCAATAATAAAGCCGAATCCTTTGGAGAAATCAAAGTAAGAAACCTTTCCATTACGTACGGGATCAAATTCTTCTACATCACCCTCCTCTTTCTTGGGTATTCCCAAAACAATACTTTCGGCATCAACCTTGACTTTTAGGGAGGGATCTGGTGGGGTGTCTACCAGATTTCCATTGTGGTCGACATACGCAAAGGGAATGCCCTCGCCACTCTCTTTGGCAGCAGCCTTTCGTGCTTCTTTTTTCTTCTGCTTTTCTTCTCGGCGCTTGAGGCGTTTCTTTTCCTTTTCGGTCTTATTATAGGTCTGCTGCGATTTTGCCATTTGTATTTTTAGGGTTTTAAAAGTTGCGTCGATAAGATATGTAATTTATTTGATTCCTCTAAGGATTTCCGGGAAAGAAAGACAGAAGAATTGTTATACTGGGTTTGATACTAGTTATTACTCGTACTAACAACCGTGATAAAGGATTGCATTGTATAAAAGAATACTTGGCTTCATGAAACTCAAGCCTCAAACATACTAGCAATAAAAGTTGACGGTCATGCTAATGAAGCGATAAGATCTTCTGGTATCTCATTTTCCTCTTCAGATAAACCTATGGTCTGCAGAAAGCCATTAGAGAATACTTTTTGCATTTCTTTTGAAAGCAGGGCACTTCTGTAAGTTTTCCAGTCCGTTGCTTGCTCCCCATACATATGATTAACCAAACCGGGGTAGCCCCAGTCGGCATTTTTGCCCCAGTGGATCGTGAAAGGAATATCATTTTCCTTTAGTACTTGTATCATTCGTTTGGAAAACTCTTTGAGACCAATGAGTTTTCTGCTCTTTTTCCAAAGGACACCATCGATCTCTATCATACAGGTTACAGGAAATTTCGCAAAAGACAAGGTAGCTTTCGACTGTTTTACGAATCGCATTGCAAAAATACCCGGTATGGGCCCATCACTTTTTGTAAGGTCTGTCAATAATTGTAAAGCTTTACCAGAATCTTTATGGTCTACCCCAAAGGAACATGCGAACGCAGGGCCCTGATAGGGCGCATCCCAAAAAGTTTCGGCCAAAGTACCCGTGGTCTCTTCGTCTACCTCTGGTAAAATACTTTTTTCCAGACTTTTAACGAACGCCGGAATCGCTTTCGGAAATTTCTCGCTAATTCTTATAATGAGATTGATCAGATCGCCATACAATGATTGTTTTATGACCGGAAACGGGTCGGGATAACTTTGTACGTAGGCTTTCTTGTAGATACATTCTACCACGTACTTCGTATCTTTCTTGCTGTACTGATTGACGAATACTTTGTAATGGTATGGTGTCTTGCCTTTTCCGTTGGAATCGGTCTCCCCCTTTATCTTGAACGAACTGTTCTTGAAATCTAGGGTTTCTGCGAGTTTGATGGCAACTTCCTTATCTACTTTTTTCACATAGCGTTTGAGTAAAAAGAGGTTCTGTGCTTCGATAACCACGCCATGTATAAACCCGAAAGCGCCCAAACCGACCAATGCCGCATTGAAAAGTCCATCGTTGCGAATGACCCTTGCCTTCATTCTTTTCACGAAAACATCATTAAGGGCTGGTTTGGTATGACGTTCCAAGTATACGATGTCTCCTGGATTCGGACCGATAATCAAATTGATGCCTACTACGTAATCCTGAACTGATCCTACGCCTAGGGCCGATCCGTGAACCCCGGTAGAGATACACCCCGCAATAGTCTGACCATTACTGGCCCCAGTAGTTTTCAACGATTTTCCGTGCTCTTCCAAAAACTCCGATACTTCTTTTATAGTATTGCCGCACTGCAGTAAAAAAATATTATCCGCACGATAAGGCGATAATGCGTGCAGGTCTTGGTCCATGAAGTTCGAACGAAGATTCATGTGCGCATTGAAATGCATTCGGTCTTTTTGATGTGCGATATTCGACATCGACCATGCAGAACCGTAGGCTCGAAAGCCCTCTTTTTGATTGTGCGTTTCTCTGATAAGCCGCTGTATTTCGTTGGCTGCATCATTATAGCGATCGAGTTTGGACGGCATCGTTCCGGAGCCCTCCAACTTGGTCTTGTACAATATTTTTAACGGAAAGGGACCGTTGTTATGAAGGGTATCCCATTTCTTTAACGTAAGTTTCGTGGTTCTTGCCATTGCGGTTCAATTAGGGTCGTCTTTCATACATACATATTTGATTTTCACCTTACGTTTTCTTCCGAAGGTAACGGCACTTAAAAGTACAGAGCCCAGCGTATTTCTATATTCGACGGTATGTAGTTTGGCCGATGGGCAGAGCTCGCTTTTTTTTATCAGAAGTGTGAAATCCTTTGAAGTAGCGCTTATCGAAATTGTAGTATCAAGTTCGACGACCGCCATACCTCTGTAGTAATCTTCACGAACGAGGGGAGCTTCAGGTTCATATGCCCCTTGTTCACTACGTATGCGTACGGAGTAACAGGATTGTAAAAGTAAAAGGGAAAAGATAAAACAGGTTAAAATCAATAAATAGACCCTTGATAGTTTCATGTCGGCAGTTTAGGTTCTTGGGGGGAACTTTTACCGGCGATTTCTACTGAAATCTATCCGTATGAATGCTCGGGCAATTTAACACATCCGCTGGTGAAACTTTAAAAAAGTTGTACGGATGGTTCGGATAATTGTACGGATTGTATAAAGTGCTTATTTTAAATAGGTCATTGGAATAAAAATCGCTGCAATGACATTATATGTCCATTGAAGGGAAAAACAAATTAGTCTGCATTGACATTTTCAGGAATTCAAGCAGATACTAAAGGCCCGCTCTTAAGAGCACTACTGTAATGGTACAGCGACCAAAACCCACATTTGCTTGTCCTTTTCTTTTTTCCAATAACCAAAATTTGCGATATAGTTCTCGATTTCAAAGCCTGCTGCTTTCAACTCTTCTTTGACGTATTTTGAGGATAAGGTATGGGCCGCCACCTGTTCTTTTCTACTCTTGCCGCGCTTGTGCTTCTTTAGCTTTTCAAGAATCAGTAGTTTTCCATCAGGTTTTAAAGCCTTTTTTTATATGGTAAATGATGGTTTCATAGGATTCCATTTCATGGTAAGTATCCATAATAATTACGGCATCCAAAGTATCTTCCGGTAATTTAGGATTGTCGAAGTCTCCCAAAATGGCTTCGATATTAGTAACCCCTTTATCTTCAATGTGCTGTTTTAGAGCATCGATACGATAATCGGCAACATCAACAGCATAAACCTTTCCGCCATCGCCTACTTTTTCGGACAGATGAAAACTGAAGTACCCTTCGTGGCAGCCCACATCGGCAACATGGTCATTTTCGGAAACATTCAAAAGCTCCATTAACGTGGACACTTTCATCCATGCATCACGGTCAATCCAATCCTCTTCTGAATATTGCGCAGAAACAGTAATGGGATTTGCGACAACTAAGACGAATAAAAAAAGAATATCCTTAATGGCCATATACCGTAAGATAGAGATAAATAAGGTAGTAGCGGCCTAGACCTGAAAAATTGAAGTTACAAACTACATTCTGCCTTTCAGCCGTTTTTCGATTTTACGCTTGATTACGGTGAGTCTTTTCATAACATCCATAAGCGCTTCATCCTTAGTATTTTTATATACTTCGTTTATAGAAAGAATAAGCTCTTTTGCTTCCCTTGATGCATTAATTCGATCGCTAGTAGTCATACCAGACCACTTTCTATTTTCGAAATCGTTTGCTCTATGTAGTAAATCCATAATAGTTTTTGATTCTTTATCCAATTTGCGATAATAGTGTTTTGTATTAATGTGTGCAAGTTAAGCATTGATTCTTTTTTGTTTAATAGATTTAACATAGGTTTAAACAAAAAAATTGAGAATCGCTCTTTTAACGAGAAAACAAGCCTTAGGTATGCCAAGTTTAAGATTAGCCACCATTATACTTATCTTTGAAACAAGCCAAAATTGGTTTTCAAAACACGCTATTTTGAAAGTAAAATTCTGTCATTACGTCGCTTTACTTTTCGTTATCATTTTACATTCGTGTTCCAGTAACGACGTTTCTCCGATGAATCCCGATTCAGAACCTGAATCGCCGACTCCTAACCCACAACCCGAACCCGAACCGATTATCGAAGTAAACAATATTCCCGCCTCAGCACAACGAAGCGGAGATTCGGACAGAGGGTATCAATATCTGATTTCAGGTCCTTATATGAGTTCCGGTGTTCCTTATGATGCTTTTATTGCAGGGTTTGGCGAAGACAATTCCAATCTGCTCGGCAGAACCGGTGACAATGCCAATATTTCACATGAGTACACCGCTGTGACAGCTTCCAATGGGGTTCGAGTAGTGTCACCCAATTGTATGTCTTGTCATGCTGGGTTTATCAATGATGAATTTATAGTTGGTCTGGGCAACCATTCCGCTGATTTTACTATCAATAGGGCGGATGAGATCGATTTGGTAAGCACTGCTATTTCGTTGCTTTACGGGGGTCAAGAAAGTGAGGAATGGCAGGCTTATGATCAGTTTCGAAAAGGAATACTTGCAATTGGACCGAAAACAATTACAGAGTCACGTGGACTGAATCCTGCGGATAAGATTACCCAGGTGCTAGTTTCACACCGTGATAAAAATACCTTGGAATGGGTAGACGAGCCTATGGTAGAAGTGGATGATGAAGTTATACCCACAGATGTACCCGCATGGTGGTTATTGAAAAAGAAAAACGCAATGTTCTATCACGGTATCGGCCGAAAGGATTTTTGTAAGTCTTTTATTGGATCTTCTTTATTGACCTTGGCCGATAAGGCCAAAGCCGAGGAAGTGGATGAAAAAATGGTCGATGTTTTGGCCTATATTTATTCTCTTGAACCTCCCTCCTATCCTTTTGATATAGATACCGGTCTCGCCGCCCAGGGCAAGCCTATATTCGAAGAAAATTGCGTGAAATGCCATGGTTCCTATGATTCGGACGGCGAATACCCAAATCTCATGGTTTCTTTAGAAACTGTGGGTACAGACCCCGAACTTTCAAATCGATATACGCAATCGTCAGAACTTAATGATTACTTTTTAGATTGGTTCAATACCGGTTGGTTCGGCTCAGGCACTGCCCCATTACAACTTTTTGCCGAAGGAGGCTATATTGCCCCGCCCTTAGATGGTATCTGGGCGACTGCACCCTATTTCCACAACGGATCGGTTCCGACATTAGCCGATGTACTCAACAGTAAAAATCGCCCAGTATACTGGAGCCGTAGTTTCAATGATACGGATTATGATATTGAAAAAATGGGTTGGAACTACGTGAGAGAAAATTCAAAAACGAGCAAAAATACGTATGATACGACATTCAAGGGCTATGGTAAGGAAGGTCATATTTTTGGGGACGAGCTTTCGGAAACAGAGCGACAGTCACTTTTGGAATATTTGAAGACCTTGTAGAAAGTATTTTAGCCTACCCATATAGCACGATAATAAAGTAACAAGCTCGAACGAATGGGCTAAATTATCCAATATTTGAACTATGTTCGGACTAAGAAAAACAGTTTTTCTTTTTGCACTAGCTATAGTAATCAACGTGAAAGCGCAAGAACGACCAATTAAAATCATAACCGAAGAAATACCAAAACGTATTCAATTCTATGCAATTAACGAAAATGAACAGGATTTTGATGTGATGATTGTTATCAGTGGCACGAATTTTAGGCAAAGTAAAGCCAGGCCACGATTCATTCGTGTACCCGCTACTTCTAAAGTACATCTGAAAACTATTTTACCCCTGCGAGGAAAAAAGCCTACGTATACTTATGAACTGACCGTTAATGATAGTCTTTCAAATAGAGCTTTAAAGAAAGAGTTTGAGAACATTAAGATAGAGCCTGACAAAAGAATCATCGTTTATATTCCCGAAAATTGTGCATCATGCGATAGTCTAATACGTCCTTTGAGCGAGGGCAAATATCTTTTCAGTTCCTTTAAGTTATCGGAAAATCCAAAAATAAAAGAACAGTTAGGCAGGTCAATGGGCAAAAGTATTGTTCTTGATTCATTAGAAACCCCTATACTTAATTTAGGGGGACGCTTGCATACAAAAATCGAAACCTACGATCAATTGCTTGAAGTATTGCAAAAAGACTGATTACATCTGTTTCTAGGGTGCTCCACTAATAAAAATTTAGCATTCTAGCCACTGAATTGGTTCCGACCTACGAAAATTTGCTTCAAGCTATTTTTTCTCCAAAAAAATCAAATTCCTTTTAATCATCTGAAAATCAAATTTTTATACATCCTCTAACCTATTGGGTTTGGTTTTGTGCTTGTTAAATATTGCTTAAAACAGTACTATTTATAACATAGTACTGTAACAAAAATTATACTCCCTCGTCTGTTAGTTGTAAGTCAGTTTAAAGTAATTAAAAAATCAAAAGATATGAGAACCTTGCATCCACATCAGCGAAGACCTAAGATTTATCATACCATTGGATTCGGTTGGAACACCGACCGCTGGTACGATCAAAAATTTACGGATCCATCAAGAGAAGTATACATTACGAATTAATATCAATCAAATAAAAACGAATATCATGAAAGCAACAATCACAAAAACAGCGACCGAATCGAAGACCTTTAACTATTTCTCATCATTAAGAAGTAGCAAAAGAGTGCAATGGGCACAGTATCGAAACTTCAATAGGTAGGATTACTAACTTAAGTCAATTATAATCATCAAAAACGAATATCATGAGAGCAACAATCACAAAAACAGCGACCGAATCGAAGACCTTTAATTATTTCTCATCATTGAGAAATAGCAAAAGAGTGCAATGGGCACAATACCGTAATTTTAACAGGTAGTTTTTCGTCCTCATCACACGAATAAAAATCTAGAAACTGCCTAATCCATTACAATTTCATCAATCAAACAAATCATTCGAAGACTTATTTTAGGATTCGAACACGAAAAAAGGGGATAGACTTATATGGTCTATCCCCTTTTAGCTTTTACTTAATTTTCCCTGGTCTCCAAACGATTTAGGAAAATTGAATTTATTTGTCCAAAGTATAGCTTTCTTTGGTACCATCGGGATAGATAACTGAAGCCATATCATCACAGCTACCATCACCAAAGTCAACAGAAACTTCAAGACCATTCTTGTTCAACAGCATTAGGCCCTTACCGATATAGTCACAGCCAAAATCAGTTGATAAAAGCTCCGTAACATCTACGGAATAGGTATTACCTTCGGCCTTAATCGTCCACTCACCATCGAGTGTAAAGGTACCTTCACCAAACTGTTCGCCAAAAACAATAGCAAAAGTCTTGCTACCTTCCTCAGAAACCACAGAATCGTCGGCCATAGTAATCGACATATCACTGGCGATATTAAAAATAACCGAATCTTGCTGTTCACTGCCACTTATGCTAAAGCTTCTTGTACCATTGATGCTGATATCCCCAACCATAAAGCCGTCAAATGTAACTGCAAATGCGTAGTTGTCACTTTCTGCTCCATAAATAACGGAAAGGGTTCCGTTCAATGTTTCACCGCTTTCCTCATCGGTGCAATTCGGGAATGTAACCGTAAATCCGGTGTCGGAATAGGTAGCCTCATAACACTCATCGTTTTTTGCCGATTTGTTAGATGAACTATCATTGAATAAGTCTGCCACCACAGTATCGGCAACACTTGAAATATCATCGGTCTCAAGAATTGTTTTCAATTCCGTTTGGGTCACTTTTTGTTCTTGCTCCTGTTCAAGAGCATCTTGTTCATCTTTGCTACAACTAAAAACAACCAAAGATGTCACTGTCAAAAGCGCAAATCGCTTAGCATTACTTACAAAAATATTCATGTTCAATTAATTTGGGTTTAGGCCCTTAGAACGTGAAGACTTGCTTTTTAGTGTTCAAACAATATTTTTTAAGACGAACTGCACTAATTTAAGAATTTGAGACTATCGTTTTAACAAAAAGTAACCTCTCAATACCGATAGAGGGTTCGAAAAATCGACAGCATACCAATAAGAACCAGAGGGTAGATTGTACCCGTTTATCGTACCGTCCCATTCTTGCGAAGGTTCCAATTGCAGTAGCAACTTACCATAACGGTCGAAAACAGATATGTTTTGCACGACAAAATCAGTTGTACTGGAAACCGACCACCTGTCGTTCACCCCATCATTATTGGGAGTAAAAAAGGCCGGAACCAAATTCTTACGATTTCCAACATCGATAGGATCGGTAACCCCTCCAGTGGTAAAACTACTTTGAACTCTACAATTCTCGGCTCTACCAACGTCATTGTAGGGAACTACCGAGAAATAGTAAGTTCTGTTCTGTTCTAGATTTGGCACCGTAAAAGAAGTAATATTTCCAACATCGAAAAGGTCTAAAAGAGGCACAGTCCCCGGGGTGGTTCCAATGGTCAAGAGATACCCATCGGCATTATCTACAGGCTGCCAAACTAAACTGGGGTTGATTGAAATATTTTGTGCCTCATGTTCGGGGTAAGTAAGAATCGTACAGGGAGGAAGTCCGTCAGAAGGCTGTGTAGTAAATTGTACTTGCTCACAACTTCCATTGGCTCCATTTTCATTGATGGTTACAATTGCTACGTAGATTACCTGGCCGGCCGGTAAAGCTTCATCCAACATATATTCCGTAACATTACCCACAAATTCATTGTTCAAAATATCGTTTCCGCCAAAGGTAGTGCCAGCTATCAAAACATATTCAGTGGCTCGTTCGGCCGCATTCCATTCAAAAGTTATATCTGTAGGAATATCGGTCGCACCATCAGCAGGACTAGCTAATTCCGTACAACCTGGGCCCTGACCAATCCCATTAAATTGGTATAAAGCGATAAAGAAGATAATGATGCTTCGTAAAGCTGAAATCATATTGCAGTAAATCTCAATTGCTAATTGGAGTAACAAAAACTCAATTTTGAATAATTCTTAAATATACTCATACAATTTTTAGTGAAATTTACGGTTGTAAATCGTATACGATAAATTATATTTAGGGCATGGGCATAAAGACGAATTATCGCGACCAAGTACGGGAATACCTTTTAACACAAATGCAAAAAGGAGCCTTAGAAGCAGGTCAGAGTATAAATTTGGCGGCACTATCTAGGGTTCTAGGGGTAAGTGTCACCCCTATTCGCGAAGCCTTGACCCAACTACAACAATCGCATATCGTGAAGGCCATACCCAATCGTGGTTTTATTATAGCCAAGGCTAACCCTGAAGAAGCCAAAAATCTTTATGAACTGGTTGCGCACCTAGAGGTACTGGCACTTGAAGAATCGCAATTTGACGCTACGTCAATTCAAAACCTAAAAGCGCAGCGCGATATTATTGCGGAAGCCCACACTTCATTGGAAAGGGTAAATGCCTATATGGAATTTCATCGGTTGCTCACCTCGAATTACAAGAACTCAGTGGTACAACAGATTTTGAAAGACCTAAAGACTCGTATTTTCTTTTACGAACGTGCTTTTATGGCAAACGATTCATTTCATTATAATTCGAACGACCAACATGATGCCATAATCTCCGCGATTGAGGACGATAATATTCCTTCGGCGGCCTTGGTACTGAAAATGAACTGGATGATGATTCAAAACTATATTGAAAAGCAATTGGTCGTTTTATAGAAAAAATGAACGTACCGAGACAGAACTTCATCGAGGTTGGCTTGTACTGCAAGTAGATTCGAACATTTCGAAGAGAAGGAACTTGAAGCGTTTGATGCTACTTTTCTTCCAGCTCTTTCAATAGTTGTTCCGCGGAACCCGTTATTTTCAAATAACCGTTGTAACCCCATTTTGCTATTATCAAAATTAAAAGTACCGCACCTATTATCGGAACATATTCCCAAATTCCCCTATCCTTCATAAAAAAATCCTTTCCGCTCCAGATTTTGGCAAAAACGGCGGAAACGGCAAACAACTGAACCAAGCTAAGGTAAATACCCACTCTTTGAAGCCGTAGTAAATTTTTCTTCGCTGTTAAATATTCCAGAAGTGTATTTTTATAACTATTCCCAAAAATATCTATGTACCTTATTTTATGAATTGCCTTCAACACCAAAATCGGTAATACAACCAAAAAACCTAAAGTGAAAACGCCGCAGACAATCAAATACCATCTATCGAGGTTTTTAAAATTCAATAGAATATAAATAGCTACAGCAAAACAGATGATTGCTGCCATGGTTTCAACTATCGAAACTGTTCTAAATTTTTTGGCGTACCGTTGCTGTGTCATGTGCATTATAATTTCTCGTGTTACTATTCTCTGTTTTTTCAACTCATCGCTCATTGTCGCCCATGTGGCTTTCATTTCTTCAAGTTCCATAGTCCTATTTCTTTAGTATATTCGATTTCAATTTTTGTTTAATACGGGAAATTCGAGTACCTACATTGCTCGATGATAACCCGGTTATCTCTGCAATTTCTCCGTATTTCTTTCCCTCCAACAAAAGCAACATGACTCCTTTTTCCAAAACATTCAATCTATCGATATGCCTGTAGAGCAACTTAAGGCGTTGTTCGTATGCTCTATCATAGTTTTCCGTTTGTTTTAGTACTACCTGTTCAATGGAAACCGAATAGCCTTTTCGTTTGTTCCTTTTTATTTTTGTTAATGCGGTATTTAAGGCAACACGATACATCCAAGTACTGATTTTGGCTTCATTGCGGAATGTATCGAACGATTTCCAGAGTTGGTATACAATATCTTGATACAAATCTTCTTGATCGGCCTTGTTATCGGTGTAAATGGTAGTTATCTTGAAAATAAGACCTTCATGCATTTTTATAATTTGGATGAACTTGTCCTCCTTATCCATAGATTATTTTGTTACACCCCATTAGTAACCTGCCGTGTGAAAAAATCACAAAATTTTTATAAAGTGCTATTCTTTTTGGTAATACACCGATAGCTTTGCCCACTATAATGCCTTACATCGAAAAATAACAACATTTTAGTCTACAAGACGTTCAAGTGCTATCTAAAATCTATATAATGGGTTACTTATCTCCGGAAATCGAAGTCTTAGCGAATAAGAAAAAACAAAATCAGGAAGAAAATTCATTGATCAAGAAAGCACATTCTTGTGGGATTTTTCAGGATTACGGCGATACCGATGAATCCGCAACGAAGTAATAATACGTTTTTATTGTTGCATAAGTGCCCTCGCAATTTCGAGAACCGTCTTTTCGACCAAGTCCGGCGCTTCCCCTAGAGGGTATATTGATTTTCCGTCCCTTTCTACAAATGCCGTTTGCATTCCTGCACGTTTTGCACCCAGTACATCCCAGCTGTGTGCTGCAATCATCATTGCCTCTTTTGCAGAAGTCTGCATCTCTTTTAGGACATATTCATAGGCTGAGGGGTGGGGTTTATATTTTTGTACACTTTCTACGGAAAAAATACCGTCAAAAAAAATATCTATTTGCGCAAACCGCAACTGTTCGTTAAGCACCTTACTGTTGCCGTTTGAAAATGCCACGAGTTTAAATCCCGATTCTTTCAAAAGATTTAATGCATGAGGAACATCCTCATGTGGCGGTAATTCTTTGATTTTGCCAAGAATCGAGCCTAGTCCTGAATCAGGAACAGCAATCTTGAACTTCTTTGAAACCATTTTTAGGGTAGCTTCTGCCATAGAACTAAAATCCTGATAGGAAAGACTTACAGTTTCTACCAAAGAATAGTGCAACAGCATTTGAAACCAGATATCAAAAGCGGATTCATTTTTCAAAGCACCGTTCACCGCAACACGTAACGGACTCAAATCGAGCAAGGTCTCGTTCACGTCGAAAATCAGTAGTTTCGTTTTCCCCGCAATCATGGAGTATCGTTTTTTTTGGGAATTATACCCATTGGGACATTATCTTGAACGCGTCTTGTTCAATAACTATTGCTGTCGCATTTCAAAACTGTCTCTTATTGTTCTGGGAACAAGCTTTTATCCAAATCCGGAATCAATTTCAAGGCATTTCCATAATAGACTTTTCTTAGCACTTCATCTGGCAAATCTAGGCCATACATGGCCCAGAACGCATGGTACTTTTTATAGTAGGGAAAGTATTCGTCACCAGTTTCCAATACCCGAAAATAGGTGGGAAATTCTTCGGGGCGCCAACTATCCTTACCGAATAGAATACGGTCTTGATACTTGATAAAAAATTCACGTGCGTTTTTGGGCTGTCTTCCCAGTTCGGCTATGACCGCTGCTATGCCCACGTTCATATTTGGTATTTCGTCCAATAGCGCTCCCAATTTTCCAAGATTATTAGCATACCAACCCATGTGGGCATTAATGAACTGAGTATTTGGGTGCTTTTTGAACATGCGGTGCTGCTCATCGATAATTTGTTGCCAAGGAGCTGGATCTGTATCGGAACGTTTTCTGCGAGGGCGCGTCTTAAGTTCTAACCAACGTTCGTTTTCACTGTTCATGTCGTCCCAAAATGATTTGGGGTCTGCGGAATGTATCAAAACGGGTATACCCAATTCACCACATTTGGCCCAAATCGCATCCAAACGCGAATCGTCGACGGCCAATCTTTTACCGTCGCTATCCCGATTTCGTAGTCCAAGACCCTTAAAGACTTTTAGACCCTTGGCACCGTTTGCGACATCTGATGCTAACTGCTTTACGGCATTTTCTGTCCATTCAGGTCTACCGACACCGTCGAAGTCAACATTTGCGAATACAACAAAACGATTGGGGTGGGTCGCATTGATATTTTTAATGCTTTCTGCCAAACGCTTGCCCGAACCGCCGCTTAAATTCACCATTATCGCTTCATTGAGCGTATTCATTTCCTTAACCAAGGCTTCGAGGCTTTGGGCAGACATACTTCTTTGGTGACTGTGTACATCGATAAAAGGATATTTGGCCTTTTTAATTTCGTTTTTAGGTACGACCAAAGTTGATTTCGGATTATACTCCTCAAAACTCATTTCTTGAGCTTGTAGCTGCAAAGATGAAAATAAAAAGATAAGTGAATATATATGTAAAATATTGAATTTCATTTAATTATGAATTTTACTTAATTGTATTGATTAGGTTTAGGTATTCCGATGGCGTATCGATATCGATGGACTTATATTTCGGATCAATGATAAAAACTTCACTATTAGATCTGTTGATAATTTTTTTTGCCCCATAATCATCCGCCGAGAGCTGTACCAACTCATCGAAATACTTTTTATCGAATAGCGCGGGTACCCCTGCCCTACTCTTGTAAGCTGTAGCTATTATAGGTTTACGATGTTTTACAAATGATTCGATCATTAAATTCAAATAAACGGTATCAATTAGCGGTTGATCGGCCAACATGACTAAAAGGCCATCAATATCTGGTGTTTTATCGGATAAAGTATCGACTCCAGTTGCTATTGAAGTTCCAAGACCCGATTTCCATGATGTATTTTCGATGACTTCGATTTGGTATTCCGAGATTTGCTTACGAATGGCTTTGGCGTTTGCCCCCAATACAACTGAAACTACTTTACATTGGGAAGCTAACGCATTTTTTATAGCGTTTTCCAATAGTGTAGTATCCTTCCAGGCCAATAGTTGTTTGGGTTCCCCCATGCGCGATGATGAACCTGCCGCCAAAATAAGAATTGCTATGTTCGGGTTGAGAATCTCCATCAACTATGAATCCTGCCGGATTTATTTTTCAAGAGCATTGGTTCCTTATTGCGTGTCACGGAAAGTATTTCGGATAGAATGGCCAAAGCAATTTCTTGCGCTGTTTCCGCTCCGATGTTAAGTCCCGCCGGCCCATGAATCTTATCAAAAAAGGTATCTGAAACTTCAGGAAAACGCTCGATGAACTCCCCTAAAAGTTTCTCTCTACGATTGGCAGGCCCCAACAGTCCTAGGTAAATGGGATTCGTTTCTTTAATCGCCAATAGATACTTTAAATCCCGTACATAACTATGGGTCATTAAGACGACCGCTGTTTGAAAATCCACGTTTTCTAGAACGAGCATTTCGGGCTCGACGGTTAGAAAATTATGGGCTCCGGGGAAATCCATAATATCTTTTTCTTCGGATGCTGACGCAACAATAGTCACTTCCCAACCGGTAAGGGATGCGTAAGAACACAATTGAACGGCATCATGTTCAGCACCTATAATGACCAGTTTAAAGCAGGGGTCCATTTCTTGTTCGAATACCTCAAGATCTCTATTTTCCGCTACCGTTTGTCTTACTCCAATTGATTCTTTATCAAAATGAAAGAATGAGCCAAATGCCGGGTTTGTACCGTCGGATTTTAAAAAACAGGAAACTATTCGAAATTTTTTCCGCTTTACTATTATACTATCGAAAAATTGTAAAAACGCTTCATCTGGGGAAAATGGTTCAATCAAAATATAAAGTATGCCTTCACAACCCAATCTATAACGGCCATCATAGGTCATCATTTTTGGCTCATCCCCTGAAAAAACGCCGTACGCCTGTCTAAGAATCTCTTTTTCAACACAGCCGCCACTAACTGCACCTATCATTTTACCATCATCACGTATGAGCATACGTACTCCAGGTCTGCGGTACGAAGAACCCTCTAAAGCAACGACCGTTGCCAAGACGGTTTTTATTTTTTTTGCCCTTGCCTCCTTAAAGGCACTGACTATTTTTTTTAATTCATGGGTCACGCGATACTCAGTTTTAAGAAATTTTTTATTCGTAACAAGTTATCAAAAAATAGGGGCTTTAGCCTGAGTTTAACAAATTCTTAAAGTAATTTCTTGAGGGCGATAACCGTACATGCAAAAGGCCATTAAGGCACATATTCGGCCTGAACCTGTTCATAATTTTACTTATTGAACCAATAGGTCAACTTTAGAGTTAATGACCAATCTCTAGGCATGAAAGGATCTATCATTTGATTGTTCGTGTAAACCAAAAACAAATCGGATGCCGGAGCATAGCGCCATTGTAACCTCGAATTCAAATTAAAATTTTTTGATTGTTCGTTATATTGAAAAAGATTGGCAAAAAAGAGTTTGTTGGTAAATGTGATATCGATTTCAGAACCTATCAACCAAAATTGATTTGTATTCCAGGGGGCAGGCAATTTGATATGATTATAGTTTAAATTAGCACTTAAACTCACGTAAGGTTGAAAGCGATAGCCTAATTCAGTAGTTATACTTGTGCGGTTGCCATCTAGGTAATAACCGCCTATGCGTCCTCCTAAAATATAGGTAAAGAGGCTTTGTGGTTTTGAGGCGTATTCCCATCCGAATGCATTCCATTGATGGGTTGTTCCCGTTTCCAAATCGGCGATACCCAATTGCGTAGGGTCGAAGGGTGCCAATAGTTCGACATAATCGTCTGACACGAAAAACTCGAAGCTACTGCGATTACGAAAATTAAAGAAATATTGGAGAAAACTTGTATTATCGGTACGTCGAAACTGTTCATCAAAAAAATAGAAAGCATTCAAACGAGGACCATGGCTCACAAGTTTACCTTTCTTTGGAAAAAACAGATGGCCGGCGAAACCATTTAGTTTTACATAGCCTATTCTAGGTACAAAACCGACCTCTGCCGAATAGTCATCACTTACCCATTCTTCTTGTATCCTCCAGTTCCACTTTCTACTTTGATATTCGAGATGTGCCGCTTGGGTGACTCCGCTCTTGACTTTATCGGGAGCGAAGGATTTCAAGAAAAGTGCCTTTCCGGTCCAAAGGTTATCCGCTGATGCCAAATTATATTCAATTCCCAGATTTCTATTGTATTTGGGAAAGATTGCCGTAATAGAATCATTTTCCTGTGGATAATTGAACGATTGCTTATTGACGAACAAAAAGCCAATATTCGAGCGGCTGAACATCTTTCTTTGCAGCGACAAAACTGCAAAATTTTGACTGGGCAGTCCGGTTTCATCTATGTTTGCCGTTTGGATATCCATAAGCCCTAAACGCCATTTCTCGTTGAGGTTGCCGCTGACTCTTGCTCCCGCCCGAATAGGTACACCCAGACCTATACGTCGAGAAAAGAAAGGTCTGATAGTTTCGTAACCGAAATTGGCAAAGAGATCCGCATTTTCAAGAAAGAACTGCCGTCTTTCGGGAAAGAACAGTTCGAAACGGTCGAGATTGGTAATCTGACGGTCCACTTCCACTTGTGAAAAATCAGGATTGATAGTCAAGTCCAAGTTCAGCGAAGAGGTTAGACTGAACTTTACATCGCCTCCCACTTTTACATCGTAATTCGTTTTGTTATCAATTTCAAGGTCTTGCCCCACCGAACCCAAAATATAAGGAATTATAGAAAAATTAGTCCCCGGTGCCGGAGGGGGTGTCTCCCAAACCAAGGTTCCGTTGTATGCCATTGACGAGGTAGGAAATTGTCGTGGTACCGGGGTCCAACTTGATTTTTCGCTCGATTTAAGGTCTAGTCTGCTGAAATTTATGCCCCATTCTTGTACACCGGCCCTATAACGAATGGATTTGAAAGGAACGGCCATTTCAAAAACCCATTTTTCATCGTCACGGGTGGTTTCTGAAATCCATTTGCTATCCCAATTTAAATCTACTCTTGAGCCGTCGTACATGGTACCGTCCCACTGGGCGCCGTAGGCATTTGAGCCAAATGAAAAGCCAGTAGTCTGGTTATTGAAAGGATCCAAAAACAATAAAAAGTTATCGTTTTTTCCGAATTCAAAATCACGTCTCAGAGATTCTACGAAATATTTCCCTTGTTCCGTATGGTAAAAAGTAGCTAATAAGTAGAGGTATTTTTCATCGTATGTCATCAGAATTTCAGATTGTTCATTTGCCGGGTCGGTATCCATGGGCAATACCATAAAAAAGTCTTTTGCCACGTCTGTATCCTCCCAACCGAGATCGTCTCCAACGCCATCTATGTTAATCGGCGTAGTCGTTTTTCTTATGTTTAATCGGAAAGAGGCATTCTTTTTTTGACCAAAAGCATTGAAGGGGGTACCAAGGACTGTAATGGTAAGTATAATCAAAAGTGGAGCGCTAACCGTGCATCGCCCGACATTGTATCGCATATGATTAAAATCTATGGAAAACTACGAAAAACGTTTGCATCTATGTTAACAATCTTTAACATCTTTTTTCTATTCACCCATACTTTTAATGGTTTTTGGTCGTTGTGAAAGTTGAACGTAAAAATTTAGAAAATGAAATTCTCCTCCAAACTTCTCCTCTTATTTTGCTCCGTTACCTTTCTTATTTCTTGTGGAAATGCCGATGATGATGTCAATTTCGCATTGAACACGGGCGATGGCCTTGGCAAAGGAAAACCGGTCGACGATTGTCTCGACCTTGGTGAAAACGATCTTGTACTCTCCATTCAGGAACAGTTTACCACGAAACCCGGTAAAGTATCGGTTTTCTTTAGGGTTTCCGATGCGGATGGCAGTCCGGTGCCCGACCTTACAGCAGATCAGTTTACGATTTATGAACAGGGGCAAAATGACGATTGTTTCAATACAATTTCTACCTCGGAAGCGCAATCACGCATATCGCCCAATGCACAGATATTCAGTAATAATGCCATATTGGTGCTTGATCTCAGTGCCAGTGTATTGACCAGTAGTCTAGAAGAACTAAAGACTGCCAGCATCAGCTTTATCAATAACGTTATGCCCGCAACTACTCAAGAATCTTTTAAAATGGCCATTTACTGGTTCAATGGGGAGGATGAACTTCATGAGTTGAATGCCCTCACAGCTTCGAAGGAAGAATTGACCGCAGCAATAGAAAGCATTAATACCGATATCAGTAATGATCCCTCGACAGATTTATACGGTGCAGTCATAAAATCTACCGATATCGCTTCAAACCTATTGACCGAAAGTACAAAAGGCGAAAAAATCGGAGCGGCTTCGGTAATCATATTCACCGATGGCACGGACCAAGCCTCTCGTTTTAAAAGAGAGGATGCACAGAAAAAAGTCGATAATGCCAATGAGAACATTTCTTTTTTCACTATTGGTCTTGGCGGTGAAATCGATGCGCAGGTATTGATGGATATCGGAAAGACCTCAAGTGTTTTCGCCAACAACAAAGAAGAGCTTGAAACCAAATTCAATGATATCTCTGATTTGGTCTCGCAGCGGGCCAGTAGCTTTTATCTCTTCGAATATTGCAGCCCAAAGCGTAGCGGAGATAACAACTTGGCTATTCAGGTAAAAAAGGGAAATCTACAAGGTGCCGTGCAGACCAAGTTCAATGCTGACGGGTTTACCGGTGGCTGTGAATAGCCAATTTATTAAAGTAAAATTAGAAAAGGTGCTTAAAAAGCACCTTTTTTTATGATTTTTTTTTGAATTATTATGTCTTCAAAATCAGGAGCTTGAAATTAATTTTGAGCTCGATTTCCATCTTTTCAACAGAATCTTAATAGCTCTTTAACATCTGTTTGCAAAAGTAGTGCGTATTTTATTGCGAATCAGAATTTTAAAATTAAACCACGAAAAATGAAAAAATCCATTATTGTAAGTTTATTTTCCATTGCGTTTTTAGTATCCTGTGTTTCAAAGAAAAAATACACGGCATTGGAGACAAACCTATCGGAAACTCAAAGTGCGCTCACCAAAACCCAAGTAGAGAAAGAGGAGCTTGAGACCAAAATGGCCAAAATAGAGGCCCGCGTCACCGAGTACAATGAAAAAATCAATGGCTTAAAAGAAATCAACGATAGCCAATTGACAACTGTTGATGACGTTGCAGTTATGAGCAACAATACCAAGGAGAAAATGAGGGCCACATTGGCAAAAGTAGACGCAGATAAACTAGCGGAGGCCGAAACATTACAAGACTCCATGAACCTTGCCATCTCATACAATCTTAAAAAGTCCATTTCCGATGACGACGATGATGTTGATGTAAATATTGACAAAACTGTCGTCATGATCAACATCTCCGATAAGTTACTTTTTAATAGTGGAAGTTATAGGGTCAGTAGCAAAGCAAATACTATTTTGGGTAAACTGGCAGAAGTTATCAATTCAGAGCCAAGCATGGAAGTAATGGTAGAAGGGCACACCGATTCAAGAAGCATCAATACATCAATGTTTCGTAACAATTGGGATTTAAGCGTAAAACGTGCGACTTCCGTTGTCAACATACTCCAAGAAAAGTATAACGTTGACCCCGCCAAGATGATAGCGGCCGGCAGAAGTAGTTACTTGCCGTTGGTAGAAAACGACTCCAAAGAAAATATGGCCAAAAACCGACGTACAAAAATTGTTATTATTCCAAATCTGGACAAATTCTTTGCGTTATTGGATGCCGAGACGCTTTAAAATATTTTAGCATTAACGGAATCAAAAGGAAGAACTTTACGGTTCTTCCTTTTTTTATGCATTTCAGCGAAAAGCGATACTATCGATTAGGTGTTTTGGCCCATTTATTGTTTACTGTGGTGAGAACACCCCAGATTCGAAATTGAAAACCTACATCCTAAAAAGCAAAAGCTATGTTCACTATTAAAAGAAAAAATTATGGATGTATTAAATGTTATTATTCAGAACAGCGCGTTGAACGGAATGCCTAAATGGTATCAGGCCGTTACGCTTAGTTTATTTGCAATAATTACCACTATTGTCATTTCAACTTATTTTCTATTGCTCTCGCAGGGCGCAGATATGACCATTCCGTTTTCCTACTAAAACAACTGGAAATTGAATTTATCCAGTAATAATGACCCTATCTGAAAATCATGGCATTTTTGAAATTTGCCTTTTTTCCCTGTTGTAGGTCGATTAAAAACCCATTGATTACGGCATATTTGATTTCTTCATCTTTTTTTAAGAGGAAAGTTGGGTTGATGCCCACTTCGATATTAAAATCAGGGACTTCATATTTTTTTCCTATGATATGGATGGGAAAAGGAGATGCCAATTCATCATTTGGAATGTTCTCGAGACGCACATAAGTATGGCCTGATCGTAAAAGAGACTCGATTTTTAACTTGCCGAGCACCTCCATGGACTTTAGCACTTCGGGATAGACTTTTCCCGGAACGATAGTATAGCCCGATGCATCGAAGGTTTCGTAACCATAATATGTCGATAGGTCGCCTTGGTCCAAAATTCTGCTACTGTACCAGAAATCGTTATGCTCCTCTTTATCTACCTCCAGACGGTTCATGCCGATATCGATAATATACTTTCCTCCAAGAAGTTCATACGTTGCATTTTTTATTTTGAGGTCAAAGAGTTTACGATCATTTTCTGGAATTTTCTCATAGGCTGCCAAAGGAATGTCTACATAGCTATTGTTGGCAATGGTATAGATTGCCGATAATATGGAAACATAATTAAGCTTGCGTATCTCTTGCTTTTCTATATCATTGGGGTAGCCGCCCGATTCGATTAAGATGGTACTTGTTCCCCATTTTTGAATATTATCCCCAAATGCCCTTGGCTCAAAATCGTCATTGTAACGGCCCACCTGCCCAGGTGCATATTTTTGAATGATTTCGTTCATAAAAACGATGACTTTCATAGCATTAGCGCGTACGTCATTGATTTCCTTCTCATAATTGTAAGCAGGTGCCAAGTAGGATATGGTTGCTGGTTTCTCGGTACGTTCCGCATTGTAATAAGTGCTCTGGTCATGAAGATTAAACCCAAAATCGGCTTCTAAGTTATCCCGTACGGATTTTAGGGTCTGGCTTTCGGGAGATTGTAAGCGTAATGCATCTCTGTTGATATCGACTCCCAATCGGTTTCTTCGTTGGTAGACCTCCGCCCCATCGGGATTAAGCATAGGCAAAAAATGAAGCGTGCATTTTTTTAGGATTTCCTGTTTCTCTGTCGTGAAATTATCACTATCCAAAAAATTTAGGATATCAAAGATGGCCTGTGTAGCAGTAGGCTCGTTCCCATGCATTTGTGACCAAAGAAAAACTGAGATTTCTCCTTCTCCTATGCTAATGAGAGATAAATCACGCCCTTCTATAGATTTACCTACCCGTCTTACCTTAAATTTATCATTTTTACGGTATTCTTGGATTAAGGGCACTATTTCGCTATGCTTTATACGGCGTTTGTTAAGAGAAGGCTCTTTGTATTTTGAATAAGTTTCATAAAGGGAAGCTGTAATATCTTGCTGTTGGCCGTTGCAAAAATTGATTGCTAAAAAAGCTAGAAGGGTAAACTTTAAATTCATTGGGTTTGGGCTTTATTCGGAATAGACTTAAAGTTCCGGTTTTTGGTCGTCTGACGTACCTTTTCCATAAATTCGATACCAGGGTCGGTTTTTTTGGTACGATAACCATCATCCTTTTCCAACCAAAGTGGATGGCCTTCAAAATTAGTGTATTCGTAATGACCGATAAGATATTCAATGGGATATTTTTCCGCCAAATATTGGACCAATTGAATATTCGCTTCAAGTTGGGCCTCGGTCAAAGGTTTGTCTTCGGTTCCTCCTACATTTTCAATACCCAGTGCCGAATGGTTAAGACCGATAACATGCCGCGCCATTAAGGTCTCTGACATCAACCTATAAATCGCACCATCTTGATCTATTAAAAAATGGGCGGAAACATTCAACCCGCTGACATCTTTAATATCGGGACGCCAACTCGGTAAGGTCGATTTTTCAAAGGCTTCGAAAGATTTTTCAAAAGTGGGTATAGCCGTCCAATGCAGCACGATCATCTTTGGTGCAATATCCGGTTTTTCTTGTGCCAGTCCATAGCGATCGGACAAGTATTCCAACGTAAGTTTTTTTCTTTTCTCATCGAATATGATAGGTTTATCAATGATATTTAAAGTAGGCTTACAGGACATTAAAAGGCTGAAAACGAGGAAAAACGGGAAGGTACTTTTCATATTATTCGATGGTTTCGGTGCTGTCTTTTTTGACCCTGTATTGAATTTGTAATTGCTTCTTGCCCCATTCTTTGGCTTTTTTAACGTCTGTACCCATGTACAAGTCGATTTTATTGCGCCAGCGGTGATGCATTTTGTCCTTTACAAAATAAATGCCGTCCAACCCTTCGATCTTAACTTGTGTATTGTGAACGAGGCCAATCTGAACCAAATCCCTTGATACTGCAATTACGTTCATATTCGGGGCAAGCGTATCGCCCCAGGCTGCAATATTAGATTGGCTGTCGGTCTGGGCCGGCGTTGTATTGTAGGCCGATACGGTTACCACTTTAGATTTCCAGATATAATTCTTGTCTTCCGACTTACAACCTAGATAAAGCATTGATAAAATCAAAAGTGCAACAAAGCTTGACTTGATTGACATAACACCCGTCTTTAGAGTCATAATAAGATTTAGTACTCTTGAATATAACCATACTGTATATGGCATGCAAACCGCAAATAACGATTTTATGTAAATTTGCGGTATATGAAGAAAGAAAAAAAGCCCGATTCCGTAGTCTTTGATGAGACGACCCAATCGTATAATGCGAATATTATGCCCTACGCCAGTGGGGTTGCAGCTCCTAAAATTGTGCCACCTGATGTAACCAGTTGGAAAAACACCAACATTATCACGGCAAACAATCAATTTAAGGCCAGATTTGAAGATATTGAACAGCAATATCGGGAAATGATGGAGCAATTCGAATATAACAATCTGGTATATAGTGCGAAATATAACTTTGAACCCATTACCGGAAAAATCTACCACTTATATAAATCAAAGGATGAAAGTACTTTTCTTTCATTGATCTCCCCAGCAGAATGTAGTTTCAATTATTTAGGAAGTTTTAAACTGGGTCCAGATAAAATGTGGGAGAAAATTTAAAAAATGGTCTGAACAGGGCATCCGGTAACCTAAAAACAATCAATTCTTCTGTGATTAAGCAACGGACATGAAATCATGAATAAGTTAGGAATACTTAATCGTTATTTTCAGCTCCGTTTTACTTGGTAAGGAATTTTTTCACCCTTGTAAAACGCAATAATATTTTGTGCTGCGTAAATTGACATCCTATTTCTTGCTTCTACGGTAGCAGAACCGATATGGGGGGTTATCGCTACGTTTTCCATTTTTAGCAAGGGATTATCTTTTTGCATTGGCTCTGGATTTGTAACATCCAGACCTGCTCCCCAAATGTCCTCATTTTGCAAAGCAGTTATCAAATCGGTTTCATTGTGTACTTGGCCCCGTGAAGTATTTACAAAGATGGCTGTACGTTTCATTTTTTGAAACGCAGCGGTATCAAAAGTATTTTTGGTCTCATCCGTCAAGGCACAATGTGCGGAAACGATATCACTTCTGCTCAGTAATTCATCAAAACTTACTTTTTTGGCGTTAATACTAGTTTCAGCTTCTTCGTTTTTCGTCCGATTACAGTAAAACACGCTCATGTTATAAGCTCCTTTACATCGCTTTGCGAATTCAAGACCAATTCTTCCAAGACCAAAAATACCGAGCGTTTTGTTTTTTAGTTCCATGCCCAAGTAAGCTTGGGGACGAAAATGGGTCCACTCCCCTGCTGGGATTCGCTTGTGATGATGGAATAATTTCCGCGAGGTAGCTAGCAACAGGCCGAACGCGATATCAGCCGTCGCATCGGTCATCGAGTCAGGGGCATTACCGATTATAACCCCGAGCTTTGCAGCCTCTTCCACATCGATATTATCATAACCTACCGAGAATTGTGAAATTATTTTTAGATGCCTATTGTTGTTCAGAAATTTTGCATCGATTTTATAATTACTTGTGCTTAGCAAACCATCATAGCCTTTTACGACACGATTGAATTCTTCTAAACTCATGGGCAGGTCTTGGGCCCATTTGATGACTTCGATACCTTCTTTTCGCATCAGTTCGATACCGCTGTCGGGAATATTTAAAGTGACAAATATTTTCATACGAGCAATTTATGAAATATGCCGAAGTGTTTCTGCAAATTCAATTAATTTTACCGCAATCGATAATTCAGTTTGGAAACCATTGCTATGAAACTATTCAAGAAACTATTTCTATTATTTTTAGGAATCTTAGCCATTTTAATCTACATCCAATACCCCAAACTTAATATCATTTCGGGCTACGCCGCCAAAAACATGGCTTCAACTGTTTTTCTTACGGATAGAAGTCCCGAATCCGTCACCCTAAACGATAACGACGTACCTTTGATTAAGTTGGCCGATGTCGAAACCGATGGTACAAGTGCGGAGGCTTCGGTCTTTGGCCTGATGGAACGGAAATCCCTCTGTCAAGATGGTCTCGGCTGTGTTTTGGTCAATGAAGATTATGATTCCGACCTTGCCCTTCCGAAACCAAAACGGACCAAATTAAAAAATGCTTTATCCTTTCCGTATGGTGACAATGGTATAAAGGATAGCGTTTTTGAAAATATTGATTACCAGAATTTGCAAGTGGCAGTCGATAAAGCCTTCGCAGCACCTGAAATCCAGAAAACACGTACGGTTCTTGTAGCTTACAAAAACCATATTATCGCCGAAAGGTATCTGGATGGTTTTACAAAAGACACTCCCATTCTCGGGTGGAGTATGACCAAAAGCGTACTTGCTACCTTTTATGGTATTTTAGAACATCAAGGTGAAATCGATTTGAACAAACCTGCGCCGATTGATGAATGGGAAAAAGATGAAAGACGAAACATCACCTTGAACCATTTACTACGGATGCAGAGTGGGCTTGCTTGGGACGAGGACTACGCATCTATTTCAGATGTCACCAAAATGCTTTTCTTGGATGCCGATATGACCGAAGGTCAGGCCAAAAAGGAAGCCATTGCCCCACCGACAGAGGTTTGGAATTATTCTTCGGGCACCTCGAATTTACTCTCCGGAATTTTGAGAAAACAGTTTAAATCCCATCAAGAATATATTGACTTTCCCTACACAGCCTTAATCGATAAAATTGGGATGCATTCCATGCTTATCGAGACCGATATGATGGGGAATTTTGTAGGATCCTCGTATGCCTGGGCGAATACGCGCGACTGGGCGAAGTTTGGACTGCTATATCTGAATGAGGGCAACTGGAATGGGGAGCAGATTTTCGATTCTAATTGGGTAGATTACGTTTCGAAACCGACCCAATATTCCGATGGAACCTATGGCGGACATTTTTGGCTAAATGCCAACGGGAAATTTCCAGATGCCCCAAGGGATATGTATTCTGCAAATGGCTATCAGGGGCAACGTGTATTTATCATTCCATCTAAAGATCTAGTCATCGTCCGTACCGGACTGGCAGAAAGTCCTGATTTTGATTTCAATACTTTTTTAAAAGGAATTGTCGATGCAGTTCAATGAGAGCAAATGAAGGGATACAAATTACTTTAACTGATTCAAATGTTCCAATCTGCCTACCACGGTATTCTTTTCTAAAACGCTACCCGGATTTAAAACTGCGTTTGCTCCTATTCGACATCCATCCCCTACCACCGAACCGAACTTTGTGGTTTTTGTATCTACAATTTTGTTTCCAATCTTGATAAAAATAGTCTTATCGATACGTTCATTGAAGTGATTGGCCAAAATAGAACCTGCTTCCAGGTTTACGTCATTACCGATTATCGAATTTCCTACATAATTCAAATGAGCAATTCGCGATTTCGGAAAAATAATGCTTTGCTTTACCTCACAATTCGCTCCGATGGAAACATTTTGCGATAGAAAAACACCATTTCTTAAATAAGCCCCCGATTTCACAATACAATTCTCTGCAATAATCGTATATGGCTTGATAATCGCCCCCGACTCTATTATAGCCGATTTGTGAATTGCAACCTTGTTGTTTACCGAAAATTCACTCTTTGGAAGAATAGATATCTGCAATTCAATAAGTTGCTCTAAATCAGAAATGATTTCCCAAGGATAGTTATATGCCTGAAACTCTGGAATAATCTCAACGAAATTTGGAATATAGTTGCCTAAATTCACGTTCTTTTCACTTGACACCTTCAACTTTGACATTTATGAGAAAAAGCAATATAGATTGATTTGACACCAATACGCTTGAAATTTTAATATTCAGCTAAATATATTTGAAATATTATTCTTAATTTTATAGTAAGAAAAAACTTAAACATCAAATTTTGATACTTACACCACATAAATTCAGTATTTCACAACAATATTTTCACTTTTGTTCAGGTTGAAAGTAAATTTACATTAACAAACAAAGAGTTAATTTTTTCATTTTCATATAGTGTTCTCGAGAAAAGAGTCTTTTCATACTGAAAGGGCTCTTTTTGGTTTGATTACTATCATTTTTCATTCCCGTGAAGGCGTGAATCTTCTTAACAATTACAGTTTTATCTCAATTAGCTTAGAGTCTTCTCGCTAATAGTAAATTAAGGTATCCACTTGTCCCTGCCAAAGTCAGGTTTTCTTTTTTCCAGAAAAGCGTTTCGACCTTCTTTTGCCTCTTCCGTGCCGTAGGCCAATCGCGTAGCTTCCCCGGCAAAGACCTGTTGACCCACCATGCCGTCATCGGTCAGGTTCATGGCGAATTTTAGCATTTTTATCGAAGTAGGTGACTTTGCTAGAATCTCCTGTGCCCATTGATAAGCGGTAGCTTCAAGTTCTTCATGTGGCACTACCGCATTGACCATCCCCATTTCGTAGGCTTCTTGTGCCGAATAGTTTCTTCCAAGGAAAAATATTTCACGTGCTTTTTTTTGACCCACCATTTTGGCCAAGTATGCTGATCCGTAACCTCCATCAAAACTGGTGACATCGGCATCGGTCTGCTTAAAGATCGCATGCTCCTTACTCGCCAAGGTCAGATCGCAGACTACATGCAGACTGTGACCACCGCCGACCGCCCAGCCGGGTACTACCGCAATTACCGCTTTAGGCATAAAACGAATCTGTCGTTGCACTTCAAGAATGTTTAAACGGTGCATTCCATCTTCGCCTACGTAGCCCTGCTCTCCCCTAGCCTTTTGGTCACCGCCGCTACAGAAAGCGTACACACCATCTTTTGTCGATGGGCCTTCAGCGGAAAGTAAAACCACCCCGATAGATGTGTCTTCCTGAGCATCATAAAACGCTTGATAAAGCTCGCTTGTCGTTTTTGGCCGAAAGGCATTGCGAACGTTAGGGCGATTAAATGCGATTCGTGCTACCCCGTTACATTTTTTATAGGTAATGTCTTCGAATTCCTTTGCGGTTTTCCATATTGTTTTTTGCATTGGAGTGAATTTACAGCTTTCTGCTATTTTTATTATAGAAATTAGAGGACGTTTTGCGCTCCATTATTCTTCAAAAAGTAATATTTACGAAAGGAATAATCGGACTCGTATAGACCGTTTCAGCTTCATCATACAACAAGTTAAAATTGGCACCAATAGCTATCTATTGGTCACGTTCAATCCCGCTCCAACAAAAAGTGCAGAATCCCAAAAATCCCTTTCAACATCTCCCGTGACAGGCTCGGTCGTCGTATTCACTTTTAGTTGCGTAAACTCCAGTAAAGTCATGAACCTTTCAATAGGAATGTACTGAAATATAGCATTTGCCCCGTAAGTTACAGTCCGCTGCAAGTCTTTTATAGCCGTATAATTTCCTTGGAGCCCGGCCCCTAGACTTATCTTATTGCTAACAGCGTATATTAAATTTGGAGATAAACCGATATTGGTACCCCCAACAAAATTCAGTCCAAAACCACAACCGAACTTCAGTCGTTTGTCAACTACCGCAGCACTATCGACTACCGATACTTCGGTAACTTGAGCGAAGGTATTCGTTGAAAACCAAAACGCTGCTAGAGTCAATACTAATTGTACGCTTATTTTTTTCATTTTCGTTGTTTTAAAATTATGAATTTTTTAGAGGTTCTCTTTGCTCTAAATATATCGTTTTTTACGGAATTTAACATTTTAGTGCACTGATCTAAAGCAATCAAGTTAGAATCAAATTAAACATTTTCATTTCTTTAATCTTTCGAATTTTTCAGCTCTATCCACCTCGAAAGATATTTCGTAGCCTGCATTGTCTGCAAATGCAGCATCGCCCCAATAAAATTTTGTGATCGGTGCTCTTGTAAATGTGATCGGAGGTCTTGAAGTCTTGTAGCCATATGTTTAGCTAGCCTTTCCTTTTCATAGTTTCTATTGATAATTTCAATGCCTTTTTGCTGGGCTTCTCGCCATATCATCTCATTTTCATAAAGTTCAACGGCCGCATTTGCAAAATCTTCTCCGTCATCTGCTATTGTACCGCTCCGAGGCAAGCCCTTGTGCATACCCTCCGCACCAATGGGTGTTGTTACACTCGGCGTACCCATTTGCATTGCTAGGACCAGTTTGCCTTTGATACCGGCCCCAAAACGTAATGGAACCAGATTGACCCGTGCTGCCTGCATAAATTCATCGGCATTTTCTGCCCAACCAGCTATCAAAAACCGCTCTTTGGGGTTATGCAGCCGTAAAATGTGCTCGGGAAGATAAGCCCCATAAATAATGAGCTTGGCATCGGGTAAACAAGCTGCAATCTTCGGCCAAATTTCCTGTTTCAGCCACTTTATCGCATCTACATTCGGAGCATGTCTGCCATTACCTATACAAACTAAATTTTTTCTTTTCGAAAAAGGCATCCACTCCCCTATTTGTTTCCTATCAATTTTTGGCAACATAAATGGCAGGTGCAACAAAAGGTCCGCATTGATTTTTACGACCTTCTCCAATAAATCCATTTCGAAACTGGAAATGATTAGGGACAAATCGCATCTAAATATACTTGCGATTTCACGTTTGGTCATATCGCTTTGTAACCAAGCTGCCTCAGTGAATGCTGTCTCTTTCTTAAACAGATTCTCGCGTGTATTCCGCAAAGAATGTAGGTCTTCTGTATCTAAAACCCGTATGGCCTGCGGAGCAAATTCGGCGACACGCCACCCAAACTGTTCTTCGGTCAAAAAACGATCGAACAAAACGATTTCCGGATTCAAATCTGCTATAAACTTATCAAAAGAAGAGTCGTTTAAAAGAATATGTGCTTTTTCGACGCCCAACACGGATAAATCATAGGAAAGCTCCGTTTCGTTCGCGGTGCTCGCAAAAACAATAGTATAATTTTGCTCAAGAAAAAAACGAAGAAGCTGCAAGATACGGTTACCGGCGGCCGTTGAAGTAGGTTCAGGCCAGGTGTAGCCGATTACCAAAAGTGATTTTCGAGGCATTTTAAGTGGTTTCAGCTAAAGAAAGGCCTGTTTGAATTCGTCATTGCAAGTGTAGCATGGCAATCTTTTGAGCTTTGCGAAATGTTGAACAGATTACTTCGTCGCCGAAAGGCTACTCGAAGCGACTTGCTTCTTACTACATTCTAGAAGCGAATCTTCTGGAGATACTGGAACGGAGTTTACGCTCATAATCTTCCTCTAGCCATTCTTTATAGTTCTTGGTATTGTTCATGATACAGTATGAATACTGGCGTACGCGATAGGCGATTTCTTCTTTCAATTCTTTTGCCAAAATACGGGCATCAAAAACATCTTCCGCATTTTCAACACAAATTTCAGCATGCTGTTCGATACTGCGCTCAAGAACAATTTTTGACTTAAGGCCCTGAGCAAAAACCTTTTTGTATTCAGCCTTGATATCGTACGTTATGTTAGAAGACTTACTGAATTTGGCCTTTAAAACTTCTGGCATCTCATAGACGAACTCCCGCTCGATATCTTCATCGTTCTTGATATTCTCCAAATAGAAATCGGGAAAATGGAAAATTTCCTGCCAGTCTATGGGGGCATCCCACATGCCGAAACGGGCGATATTGTTGCCTAAGTCAACTACTGTAAATTCCTCTTTGTTTTTTAAAATACGGCTACCACGACCTATCATTTGAAAATAAAGCGTAAGTGAACGTGTAGCACGGTTCAAAATTATAGTTTCAACCGAAGGTTCATCAAAACCTGTAGTGAGGATACTTACAGAGGTCAAAATCGCATCGGGCGTATTCGAAAACCACTCTAAAATTTCCTTTCTCTCGGAGGCGGTATTTTTATTGTCGAGATGCCGAACATTATATCCGCCCTTTTTGAAGGTTTCGTAAACGTATCGCGAGGTGTTTATGCCATTGTTAAAAATCAGGGTCTTTGTTCCCTCCGCTATTTCTTTGTAAGCCGTCAAAAGCTTGCCCAGCATACTTTGGTTTCCGTAAAGCTCGTCAGAAGACTTCACGGTATAATCTCCACTAATGCCAAGCTTAAGGCTTTGAAGACTAACATCGTAATTGTACATATTCGCCTTCGCCAAAAACTTCTTTTTAATCAACGCCCCTATAGACTCCCCCACAATCAACTTTTGATAGTTGTCTTTCATGGGTAGTTTGATATTTGAACTCAAAGGTGTTGCCGTAACCCCCAAAATCGTAGAAGCTTTGAAATACTTGAACAGCTTACGAAAAGAGTTGTAGTGGGCCTCATCGATAATCACCAAGCCTATGTTATTGATCTCTACTTTTTCTTCCTGTAGGCGATTGTTCAAGGTCTCGACCATGGCCACGAAGCACATGAAGTCGTCTTGGTCTTTCAGTTCCTTGACTTCGCTGTTTATGATTTTATTCTTGACCCCGAAGCCCTTGAGCATTTTAGAAGTCTGCAGACTGAGTTCGATACGGTGGGTAAGCACCACTACTTTTTTACCTGTCTTTTCGATGTAACGCCGCGCGATTTCAGAAAACACAACGGTTTTACCCCCGCCGGTAGGAAGCTGATACAGTAGATTACCCTTCTGATTCTCGTCTTCGAGGTATTCGAAAATCGTATTCAGATCTTCAATCTGATAGTCGTAAAGTGTTTTTTCGGTAGTATCCTTTTGTAGCTCCAAGTAGGTTCGAAATTTTTCGTCCAAATAGTATTAAGCTTTCTTCAAAGCTCAATTTTGCAAAACTAAAGGAAATTTGTACTTGTGCGAAATTTATATTTTAAAAATCAAGAAAAGAGTCACTAACTATCTGTTTTTCAATCTATCGGAGAATTATCTTTTTTAAGTGTAAACCGAAGGATACTTTAATAATGCAGTCTACTTGAAACTTGGTTCATCAAAGGTGCACCGGATTGCAGCCTTCTGTAATTCGCTAAAATCTGTGGTACTACAGATTCCGTATCGGATACACTGGCGTAGTGTGGCGTCATATGTATTTTAGGATGTTGCCAAAACGGATGATTGGTCGGTAAGGGCTCCTGATGGTAAACGTCTAGGCCTGCCCCGGAAAGATGGCCGTTGTTCAACATGTCAATCAGATCGGTGTCAACTAGATGTCCGCCTCGGGCTACATTGATAACAAAGGCGTTCTTCGGAAGTTTTTGAAATAAACCTTTGTTCAAAATACCGGAAGTCTCTTCAGTCAAAGGCAAAAGACAGACGAGAATTTGTGTCTTCGATAGAAATTCTTGCAGGCCGGACTTTCCCGTAAAACAAGTCACATTCGCTATTGATTTTTCCGAATTGGCCCAGCCATGAACTTTAAAACCATAACGTACCAAGTCTTCGGCCAGTACTTTACCAAGTGCGCCCAAGCCCATAATTCCGACCGTGAAATCTGAAATTCGACGGTATTGCATGGGCTTCCAGATGCCTTTCATCTGATTAATTTTGTGCAAATCGAGATTTTTGAGATGGCTAAGAATGACCGCCAGAACATGCTCCGACATATCTTTCGCTAACATGTCATCGACTATCCGTGTAATCGGCAATCCTTTTGGAATGTCGGGATCCTCAAAAATAAAGTCTACCCCTGCCCCGTTCGATGCAATACATTTTAAATTGGGATATTCGGCCAAAGAACCTTTAGGATGCTTCCAAACCAATGCCATATAGATAGCCGCTTTCGGATGTTCTTCCAAATAGCCGTAAACTTCCAAATCTGGAGATTGGGCCAATAGGGCTTCTTTCCATAATGCTACTTTACCATCCTGTCTTATAATTACGATTGCCATTTTTCAATTTACTCGATAATCGAGTTTTATTCTCCGGCGCTTGCGATAAAATTAAATTTGAATTTCCATTGAATACTTCGCGGCTTGCCCTGAACTGGTTTACTATTTTTCTAATGCAGCAATCTAACAACAGTTTTTGGTATTCCCTAGTTACATTGAACAATTAAAATAATTAACAATTGCTTTAATCGATTACGTCCAAAGCTCGGGAAAAGCCCTCGCCGAACAACCAATTCCGTTCCTGTGTTTCCGTATAAATTTTTACGATACGCTCCTTGAACTCGGGCAAAAGCGCATTGATGGAAATGAATTGTACCGCTTCGGAAAAAGAATTCAACATACTTTTATAAAATGCATCGGGTACATTTTTTTCCTGCTCGAAAAGTTGAGCAATTTCGAGGTTGTACAGCATCACATCCGCTATCAAATAAGATTCGACACCCAGTTTTAAAAAGTGTTTGATGAACTTTTGGGCAACGGAGCGTCTTGCTTTCGGTCTTTTCCGCTTCACGGGAAAATATTCGTTTGAAATTTTGGTCTTTGCCTGCTGTACTAACTTATCTTCCTTGGGATTGAAAATAAAGTCATAATACTCTTTTACCAAAGGAAAGCGTTCATACAAATCGAGCAACTGTTCTTCAAGTGCATCCTTTTTTAATTCCGCTAGGTATTTTTTTAGTTTTCGCTTGCTCATCACAATGGTTAAGGGCCAAAAATAGCGGAATACCGAGAATTTATCGCCCAAGAAGACCGTAATTCTTAAACTTCTCATAAATAATGTATAAGAATACTGGCATCTTTTTGGAAAAGAGCGAATAAAAATGTATAATGAGAACTTGTAGGAACCCTAAACATAAGCTAAATATATGAGGCAACTAAAGATTATCAAGCAGGTAACCAACCGAGAATCGAAATCATTGGATAAATACTTGCAAGATATCAGTAAAATTGACTTGATCAATGCATCCGAAGAAGTAGAACTCGCGCAGCGTATTCGAGCCGGAGATCAGGTCGCCCTTGAGAAATTGACTACCGCTAATTTACGTTTCGTGGTTTCGGTTGCGAAACAATATCAAAATCAAGGGCTTAAACTGCCAGATTTAATCAATGAAGGTAACCTTGGGCTCGTAAAAGCCGCAAAACGTTTTGATGAGACACGGGGATTCAAATTTATATCCTATGCCGTTTGGTGGATTCGTCAATCCATTCTGCAGGCGTTGGCCGAGCAATCACGGGTTGTGCGACTGCCCTTGAATAAAATTGGTTCGATAAACAAAATCAAGAAGACTTTTTCGTATTTAGAACAGGCGCATGAGAGGCCACCATCTGCAGAAGAAATTGCGAAGGAGCTCGAAATGACAGTAAGTGAGGTAAAACAATCCATTAAAAATTCGGGAAGACACGTTTCTATGGATGCCCCACTTCGTGAAGGCGAAGATTCCAACCTTTACGACGTGTTGCGTTCGGGTGAATCTCCAAGACCCGATAAAATACTGATGCAACAATCGCTGAATACGGAAATCAACCGTGCCCTGGAAACTTTATCGCCACGCGAAGCGGATGTTGTCAAACTTTACTACGGTATCGGAGACCAACAATCCATGACTTTGGCCGAAATCGGGCAGACCTTTGATCTTACTCGAGAGCGGGTACGCCAAATTCGTGAGAAGGCCATTCGTAAACTAAGACATAATTCCAGAAGCAAGCTCCTAAAGACTTATTTAGGATAGCAACTGGTATCATTGTAAATTTAAAAGGCCCCCAACTTTACGTTGGGGGCCTTTCTGTACAACTAACTAATAACTAAAAACACTAAGAATAGTTCAATTTGCTGATTTCCTCGCTTTTCAGAATTTCATTGAGGCTTTCAATAAAGTTCATGTACGCGGCATTGTTTGGGTTTTGATTTGCCATAGTAGTAGGGTTTAAAGAAATTCGAAAGATTTGGGTTTTGGATTACATATAATCCAACTCGACTAATTCGTTTAAACTTAAAATTTCGTTGAGCTCTTGAAGAAATGACAAGTATTCTTCTCCGTAGGTATCGTAAAGCATAATGTATGTAGGTTAAGTTAATATTGTGATTCGATAGCGATTTGGGCCGCAATAATTATAGTATAAACTTATCGATTACCTAAAGTCTTCACAACAAAATGTGGTGTAACTGCAAAAAAATGTTGTAAAACCCGTTAATACTGTAAACTACTTTTTTACTACAATAAAGAAATCGAAGGTTCGATGTATTCAAACAAGATTACATTGTGTATTGGAGATTATGTCCGCTAGATTTGATAAAAAAATCTAACCCAATCGCAATGATATCTGAAACTAGCCATCTCTTTCCATATTTTCAAAGAGGTTCATTCTTTTTGTAAAAATTGGTAGCGATACTTGGTATAGACCTTTAATTTATTACAATAAGCACATTATAAAAACGTTCATGATACTAACTATTGTCTCTTGGAAATGGTAACCAAAATAGGGCCATGTCAATAAAATTGATGAAATGAAATTCAGGTATATCAAATTGTCATCCGCTTTCCTATTCCTTTTATATATAAGTTCTGTACAACGTGTTGCTGCAAATACTGAATCGTACCCAAGTATAGAAAGCTTTATAAAAGGTAGTAACCTCATTCTTGACAGCAATAGCTTTAATGCTAAAAAGAGAAGTAGCTTTACCATTGCCGGGCAAACCGAACATATTGAACGAGGGCTTACCGTTATACATTTTAATACGGCCAATACCTTCGAATTCAGAACATACGACACCTATTCAAGCCAAGAAGCCTGTGCAGAGCTCATCAAGGTTTTAAAAGAACTGCAAAAGAACAAGGCTTTTTTCGCGATTCTGGCACATGATTCCGCAGCAAACAGCTTCTTGACAAAATCACAAGCCTTAAAAGAAGCTGGTTTTGTGCAATTGGTCACGCTAAAGAACAGACAGGCGTACATTATGCACAACTTTAACGGTAGTATTTATGAAAGCGTAGACGATACCTCTTCATCCATTACCCTTGATATCCCAAAAGACGTTTCTGACAAAAAAGTCTACTTCCCAAAAATTCGTTACGAATTCGAGCCCAATATTAATAGATACATCGCACATGCTGGCGGTGAAATTAACGGGGTGAAATCGACGAACTCCAAGGAAGCAATGGATTTGAACTACAAAAAAGGCTTCCGACTCTTTGAGCTTGATATTATCGAAACGTCAGATGGAAAATTAGTAGCAGCGCACGATTGGAAGATGTGGGCGCGATTTACCGATTATACAGGTGCCCTGCCACCGAGTCATTCGGAATTTATGAAACATAAAATCTATGGGGACTACACGACCTTGGATATGACTGGGATTAATGCATGGTTCAAAGCACATCCCGATGCCACTTTGGTTACCGATAAAGTAAACGACCCAATAGCTTTTGCCAATAGTTTTGTGGATAAGGATAGGCTGATTATGGAGCTATTCAGCCAGATGGCAGTCGAGGAAGCTTCAAAAAATAATATCCATACAATGATTTCACAAGGGCCGTTACTCAAAATCGTTGGCGATAAACTTGATTATCTAGCCATTAACAACATTAAATATGTAGCCGTCTCTCGAAGGATCATTGCGAACAAAAAGAAATTGATGCTGAACTTGAGGGACGCTGGCATTAAAGTATATGTCTACAATGTAAACTTCGATCCGGGTAAAGACGAGAAGTATGTACAAGAAAACGAAATAGGCCTCGTCTATGGAATGTATGCCGATAAGTGGGTTTTTGACCAAAAGGATGTAAAGCTTGCGAAATAAAGTCCGATTTGATACTTCAAAGATTTCAAAAAAGGAGAGAGAGAGTTAAAGCTCCCCGCTTTTGACCTGTACTGAGCGACGGTGAATTAAAAGGTGGGGTGGCAGCTTTGCTGACGGGGAGATTGACCCACAAACTTGCTCTAGCACCAATATTCTAAAAGAATTCAACCTTTAATCCCTGCGTCTTAGATCTTGTTTCTTGATTCTTTCGCTAAAAACTATCCCCAAGCTAAAATCAATACAGAACGTTCAAGAATTTTGCAGATGAGACACCCTAAGTAAGTATCGGCACTAAAACTTCACCTGATATGTAAGGCCGGCAGAGATGCCATAAAAGAACTTTCCGGGTGCAAACGCTAATTCTTGGCGCGTAGCACTTAGATTGGCCCGATACGCATTCGGGTTCTTTTTACCCGTGAATTGATATTCCAGGCTTAGACGCTGTGATTCGACGTACAGTAAAGTTTCGGCTAAAAGCTCATCTTCAGAAATCAACTGCCGTAATTCCGGCGAATAACCCATACCCACATTTACTCCGAAAAAGTTTTCGGCATCCCTAAGATACTTACGTACCAATAAATTTCCGGAGACCCGTGTCAGTCTGTCGGGCTGAGGGGTTATATAAGAGCGTAATGAGAAGTAATAGTTTCCGCGGTAATGGCCCAAAGAATTCGTGACTACGGTGACGTTTCTGGTCTCAAAATTGATATATCGACCGCCTGCTGAGAATTCCATGGCCCAAGGTAGGTTCACGTATAAGTCCCCTCCCATTTTATGCTTGGGGTAAATAGATGCGTTCGAATAGCCATAATTGAGATAGGCGTAAAATCGCTTGGAGAATTTAGGGTAGAAATCAAGGTCGTACTGCAGCCCATGTTCGCCCAAACGGTTGCTATAATTGATTCTAGGAATAATGCTACCTGCCAAAGTTTGCCTTCGGAACGAAACGCTAGAATAGATCATGGGATCATAACGCTGATCGAAAACTGTAAAGGCATTTCTAATTGCAATTCTATTGTTCTGCGCCTCTTTGTCTGCCGGTGTTTTAGGCCTTATCTCTTCTGTTGACTTTTCTTCCGCAATCTCATCACTCGCGGAGGAATTTTTCCCGTTCAATTTTTTTGATGTCGTTTTATTGGTTTTCGGGCTTCCATTTGTATTATGCCACCCCGATTCTGCATATTCTTTATTCCCAATACGTTCGATGGCAATTTTGCGTAAGCGTTCAATCTCGGCATCTTCCTTCAAATGAACGAGCGCTTTTTGCGCAAGTCCTAAAGCAGTAGCATTGTCTTTTGCGTATAATTCGTTCTTGATAGCGGAAATCCACACGCCTCTTTTCCCCTTTTCAATGGATGTTATCGTATTGAACTCATCTCGTGCCTTTTCGTATTGCCCTCCCCAACTATAGGTACTGGCCAATAATGAGCGGGCCTCCAGGTTATCAGGACTTTCGGCTAAAACTTGAAGCAATAGTTCCTTTGCTGTTCGGTGTTTGCCTTCATAGACTAGATTGTATGCTTCTTTGTATTGGGGTTCAGCAGCGTCGTTGTAGGCCATATCTTGGGCAAGCCCCAAGACACCGAACAGTGCAAAGTATAAAACTAGATATGTGCGCTTTTGCTGTATCATTCTTCATAGGAAACCATGGCGATTTCCATTTCTTTTTGATTTCGATTTTTACTGGAGGCGATTATGCGCTTTTTTCGGGCCTGTCTTTTGGCACGTGCTATCTTATCGGCAATTTCATTAACGCTAGAACTGTTCTGTTGCACAAGTTCGATCAGTTCCAACGCCTCTTTTGAACGTTCTGACCAATAATACACATCAAACAGTGCTGAATACGAGTCTATATAATTAGGGTTCATTTTAATACATTCCTTCAATATTTTAATCGAAGCCTCATAGTTACCGCTCCAGACGTTTACCCTTCCGGTTAATATTTTGGTATCTATATGACTGGGTGCATTGGAGAGAATGTATCTACATAATAGCAGTGCTTTTTCGTATTCGCTATCAAAAGCAAGTGCACGAGCTATAAAATAGCCTTTATCGGAATCTTGACCGTTATAAACACTATTGATCCAAATGATTTCCTTATCTGTAAATTTTTCTTTTTGAACGCTAAATATGGCAAGGCTATCAGGTATTATTTTGTCATTGTTGGTAACGTAGGCGTTCATCGACTTAAAGGCCTTTAGTTTCGACTCCGCTTTCGAACCTCCAAAAGAACTACCCAAATCCATATTTTCATTAATAGCAAACACGGAACCGTCGGAAAAAACCTTTTCACCACTGATATATTCTTTCAGCTCGTTCTTGTTGCGCATAAGTGGAATATCTTTCATGGATCTGAATTCAACATTTGTATCCAAGGCATTCCCCATCCATGCCACTTTTTTGGGCATTTTCATTTCGTACTTTCCCTCAAGTAGCGCCAATAAAGTAGGTGTAACGTCAAAATGTGAATTGACAGCACTCATTTTTCTTACGGTCTTGAGCATTGGACTATACATAATCAACGGTACGTGAAAGCGACTTAAATTGTTACGTTGGGGTATTGGAATAAGTCTGTGGTCTCCAGTAACAATAAATATGGTATTCTCATAATTAGGTTGTTTTTTATATTCCTCAAAAACATATTTCAAGGCATCGTCCGTATATAAAAGTGTAGCAAAAACATTATCGTTTTTTTCGATTACTTTTTTTGTTTTCCCGGAATGAATGCCCGTTGCCAAAAGCTTTTCTACTTTTTCTTCATAGAACTCCTGGTTTGGAGGTATAAAAGGTTCGTGGGTACTAATGGTCATGTATACCTCCATTCTTGGTTGTTCCTCTCTGGGTAGGCTCATACTCTTTTTAAAAAGCTCTTTATCGGGATATCCCCAAGAAGAACCTGCGGCGTCTTCGGCCTGCATTTCGTATTTATTCCCAAATCCGGACTTGTCAAGCACAAAATCGAGGTTCTCACTGAGCAGAAACCGGTCTACATTATCAAAGGAACTATTGGTACCTTGATAAAATGAGGTATGGTATCCATTATTTTTTAGGATGCTATATAAGGTCAATTTGTTCGGATATTTTTCAAGTTCCATGAAGCCACTTTTCCCAAATGGCAGTGAGCCCATTAATGATGGAAGTACCCCGAACGTACGGCCTGTATTGCTCAAACAGTTTTCCCAATACAAAGATTTAGTGGTCAGCTCATCTAAAAAAGGGGTAAACCCACCATATTCCGCACCCTCTCCCACAAAATCCCTACCGAGGCCCTCGACCATGATAAAAACGATGTTGGGCTTCTCTTCTTTTAACTCGAAATATTCACCAAGCACATTCGCAATCTGCTGCGATTTTATTAAAGGATATTCTACGTTGGAATCGTATGAGGTATCCTCGGTCGAGGTATCATACAGGTTTAATGCTAGGTATTGGGTCTTATTCAAGTCAATAGGCTTCCCCTCGATAAACAGGGTCATAATGAACATACTGAACAAAATAATAGTAAAAGGATACATTTTGCTTATACGGTGGTAATGCTTCGAGGTGATTTTATAGAATCCGAAGAACATACCTATAATGACAGGGAAGCCGATAATCAATGAAATCGATACGCCACCGGAATTATTGACGGTCGTCTTTATGTCCTCGAAACTATAACCTAAAAGGTCCGAACCTAAAGGTACAAGGGCCGTGCAGAAGTAACTGATAAGCATAGCCTCGATAATCAGCAAAAGAATCAGTGTCACAAAAATGAGGTTGAAACCATATCGAGGTCTCAAGTTTTCCCAAAAATTAAAAGGAAAGGCCAGTATGACCCCGGTCAATGAGGCGAAGCCAATTTGGTGTACCGCTGCAATCAGAAAGCTGCTGCCAAAGATAACATCTACCACACCTTTGAAATAAAGTGTTATGTATTGGTAAATCGTAAGCACCAACAGACTACAGAAGAATGAAATGATCAATCTTGTGTAATGCTTCAGGTTATATTTGTCGAGCTGGCTCGTATTCATCTTATATCTTAAGTTGCCTTTGCAAAGCCTTTACGTACTTGAGATCCCCAACCTGCTTTGATTCCAAACAGTTTTTTATAGTTGCCGCGCACCGCGGACCAAACCACTATCGGATGGAACACTATGGGTTCTACCAGGGAGCAGAACATTAGAATTAAAATATCTTTTGTTTTTTTATACTCGTTGTAGCTATACACATCCCAAAGAATGGCATAGAACGAAAACATGACGGAAAATGTATATACCATCACGGTTATGGCGATGAAAAAATCCCAGTTCAAGATGCCTAGATAAACAAATGCAAAGATTGTAATCATGCCAAAAAACTCCATTAGTGGGGCCAACCACTCGTAAAAGAACCAATACGGATAACTTAATAACCCCAAGCGACCGTATTTTGAATTAAAGAACATGTCTTTATGCTTGAACAGCGTCTCCAAATTACCACGAGCCCATCTATCCCTCTGGTTGATCAATATTTTGAGATCTTCGGGCACTTCGGTCCAACACAGCGGGTCGGGAATATATTCTATAGTATAGGGTTCTTTACGATCGTGCATATACCTGCGCATCTTAAATACGATTTCCATGTCCTCCCCTACCGTTCCGGTATCGTAACCACCGACGGCCAGTGCAATTTCGCGATCGAAAAAACCGAATGCACCTGAAATAATCAATAGACTATCGATTTGGCCCCAAGCCATGCGACCTAAAATGAAAGATCGGGTATATTCAAGCAGTTGAAAACGGGCCAACCAATTCTTTGGTAACCGTATTTCTTCCAACTGCCCGCCTTCAATGATACAAGAGTTAGCTACCCTTATGACACCCCCTACCGCAATTACCCGTTTTTCAGATCGCTGATAAAACGATTTTACCACATGCAATAATGAATCGGGCATCAAAAGGCAATCTACATCGATACAACCCACATAACGATTGCGTGAAAGAGCCATACCGGTATTCAAAGCATCGGACTTACCCCCATTTTCCTTATCGATTACGGTAAGTTTTGAAAATGCCCGGTGCGGAGATTTATAAATGCCTCGTATCGGTTTATTCTTCCAATCAGGATCGATTTCTTGGTCAATTTTTTCTAGGTCGTATGCATCGATCATTTTTTGAAGGGTATCGTCCTTACTACCATCATTTACCACCATCACTTCGTAATTTACATAGCGCAAAGACATCAACGAGCGGATGTTCTCAACAATGGTAAGCCCTTCATTATAGGCGGGGGCAACTATGGTAATACTCGGTGACAAAGGTGACGCCATAATTTTGGAGAGGTCACCGAAACTATTTTTTTTACGGTAATGGATAGAGTTTCGCGTCGACAGGTAGCCCATTATCGTGAACATTGTGAACAGCACTATAGTAAACACCAAAAAAACAACGTTTATATACTCAAGTATGATATGGAATAGCGTACTATCCATTGAACTTTCTAATCATATTGTTCAGCTGAAAAATCAAAGATGCCCCATTGGGCGAAATCTCGGTAGCTATGACAGGAAGGTTCAATATTTCACTGGAATAACCGTTGTCCAAGACTTCGGCAAGTTGAAAGTCGATTTCCATAATTTCAGGATCGATTTGAGATTTTGTTTCGCTATCACTCTCAGGATTTTCTAGATCTAAAGCCTGTTGCTCCTTTTTGGTATTACTAGGTATCTGCCAATCAAAGACTCGGGTCGGGAGCTCCTCGACCTCCTGTTTTTTTTTTGAATTGTTGTCCGAATCGTTATCCGATATTTTGGCTACCAGTAATTTTAAAGCTACTTGTGCTTTTTTTCG